>Ga0182738_1000001_pt1 | contig 651671 bp, 609 predicted proteins | sample eDN5th30CBELigMG_FD_128876 | JGI IMG/M metagenome (GOLD analysis project Ga0182738, IMG submission 128876) | Enriched Miracle-Growth compost microbial communities from Emeryville, California, USA - eDNA 5th pass 30_C BE-Lig MG (version 2)... ...
CAGCACCGGCACGCAGTCCTCTTCCGTGGCGCCCGGATAGACCGTGGATTCGTAGATGACGATGTCGCCGCGCTTGAGCACCGCGCCGATCGTTTCGCTGGCCTTGACCAGCGGGGTCAGGTCGGGCTGCTTGTATTCGTCGATGGGGGTCGGCACGGTCACGATGAACACGTTGGCCTTGCCCAGTTCCGCGCGGTCGGCGGTGTACGTCAGCTGCTTGGCCTCGGCCAGCTCGGCGTCGCTGACTTCCAGCGTCTGGTCGAAGCCCGAGATCAGGCCGTCCACGCGGCGGCGGTTGATGTCGAAGCCGATGACCGGCAAGCGCTTGCCGAACTCGACCGCCAGCGGCAAGCCGACATAGCCCAGGCCGACGACGGCCAGCTTAACGTCCTGCAGAGTTCGCAGTTTCTGATTCATTTCACATCTCCAGCAATGAATTAATACGTGCCCACGCGCTGGCCCACGATCAGGACCTGCACGATCGGCGTGATGATCTTTTCCCACTCGTACATCGGCGCGTTGCTGACGTAGACGACGTCTTCCGGCAGCAGTTCGAACTGCTTGGCCAGGAACATGGATTCGGGGTTGCGCATGTTCAGGCGGAACACAATGGGTTTGGGCGAACCGTCCGCCGTCTTGCCGTCCAGGCGGAAGACGAATACGCCGGTGGCGTCGGCGGCGCGATCGTTCAGCCCGCCGGCCACGCCCAGCGCGTCCAGCAGATTGGTCTGGTTGGAAGGCAGCTCATGCAGTCCGGGCTTGGTCAGGGCGCCCATGGCCACGAAGCGCTTCAGGTTGGGTTCCACCACCAGCTCCGAACGCGGCTCGACGGCCACGTTCCTGCCATTGAGCAATTGGTAGTACGGAATCCGCTTCACGTCGCGGCCGTGGCGGATGACCACGTCGGCCTGGTAGGACGGCAGCGTGGAGCCGCCCGCCAGCGTGATGGCGTCCAGGGCGGTCAAGGGCGCCTTGATGCCGCCGAAACGTCCGGGACGCGGCACGGCGCCGGCCACCAGGACGGAGTTGCTGCGGTCGTCGGCCAGGTCCACCATCACCTGCGGCTTCACGGCCGCCGAATGCTGCAGGCTGCCCTTGATCATTTCCTCGATAGAGGGCAGAGACTTGCCCTGGACCTTCAGCCGCCCGGCGTAGGGCAGCGAAATCGCGCCATTGGCGTCCACACGAACCGCTTCGAAGACCGTGCCTCCGGCCGCCAGCGGCGCGAACAGGCCGCCCTCGACGCTGTCGGCCACCAGGATGCGCAGCACGTCGCCCGGCATCACGCGGATGTTCCCCGCGTATCCCTCGGAGGTGCCGCCGTCATCCTTGCGGGTCTTGTCCAGCAGATAAGGCGCGATGGTGCCCGCCTGGAGGTCCACCACGTCGTATTTCGCGGCGCCCGCATCGGACGGGCCGCTGAGAATGGCCGACCGCGTCGGGCCGGATCCGGACAGCACGCTGCAGCCGGACAGCAGCACCAGCGCGAAGACCGCGGTAAATCGTAAAACTCGTGTATTCATAACTCCGTTCCAGAATGCAGGCCGGGGCCCGGCGCCCTCAAGCGCTGACATAGCAATTGACGGTGGACCCGATCATCTGGTCCAGCGAGAAGCGCGCGGTTGCCCACGTGCGCGCCTTCGAGCCGATGTCGGGATCGTTGCGGCACATCTCGCGTATCGTCTCCATCGCGCGGACCACTTCCGGCGCCTCGATCTCGCCCGTGGGCAGGGTTACGCCGGTCACGCCCTCCTGCACCGCCTCGCCGGCCCCGCCGGCCAGCGTCGTGACGACCGGCACGCCCGAGAACTGGGCTTCGATGAGCACGTTGGGCAGGCCCTCGAAGCGAGACAGCAGCATGAAGGCGTCGAAATGCGACAGCCAGAATCCCACGCGCCGCGAAATGCCGGTGAACAGCATGCGGCCATCCAGGCCCAGCCGCTGCGCGAACTCCTTGACGGGCTCCAGCAGCGGGCCGCCGCCCACCATGACGAAGCGCGCCTCGGGATTGCTCTGGGCATAGCGGTGCGCCGCCTCCACCCAGAGAAACGGCCGCTTGTTGTCGTCCACCCGCATGACCGTGCCGATGGTGAAGGCGCCGGCCGGACTGCCGGCCGCGAACTTCTCCCACATGCGCTTGCAATCCTCGTCCTGCGTGGCGGGCAGCGGCGCCAGTCCGTTGTAGACCACCGGGATGCTGCGTTCGTCCAGGCCCAGCCAGTCGGCGTAGCGCCGGGCGGCGAAGCCCGAGTTGGAGCTGAGCGCAACGCCGCGCATGCTCAGCAACGCGCGGTAGATCGTGTCGTATTCGACGCGGTAGCGGTCCGGCCGGTCCACCGGCGGCATGGTGCGCACCGACAGCACGATGCGCGGCACGCCTGCCAGCAGCGCGGCCAGCGCGGTCGCGAAGATCGAGCCGTCCTGCCAGATATGGACCACCGACGGCACGGACACGCGCATCACGTCGGTCAGCTTCGTCGTGCCTTCCACGATCTGCTTAGGCAGGAACCGCAGGTAATCGCGGTAGGGGCTGAGCAGCGACGAAACCTCGCAGCCGCCCCACTCCGCCATGTCCGAATAGACCGACACGGGAATGCCGGCTTCCTTCAAGGTCGCGGCGAAGAAGTCGGCGCCCTCGCGGCTGCGCAGCGAACGGCATACGACCTGCACGGGGCCCAGCACGGGATAGCCGGCGATCGAGCGCCCTTCCTGGATGGCGGACTGCAACGCCACCGCGGTATTGACGAACTGCCGCTCGGCGCCGCCGGCGCCCAGCGAACCGTTGATCATGAGCACGGGTCCCAGGAAGGATTCGTCCGCCGGCTCGTACTCGGCATTGCGCCGCCGCCCGATCTCCTCGAACAGCTTTTCCAGCACCAGGATGCTGACCGGCGTGTCGCTGTCTTCGCCCTCCACGCCGAGCCGCCGCAAGGCGATCAGGTCGCCGTTCAGGTCGCTCAGGCGGCGCGTCAACTTGCGCGCGCCCTCGCCCAGGACGTCGATGCCCTGCTCCAGCACCTGTCGGGCGCGCCAGGGGTAGCCGCGCCGGACCAGCGATTGCGACCAGGCCGCGTAGCCCGTCTCGAACTTCGGATGCGTTTGGGTCAGCCGCTCGAAACAGGCCGCGGCCTGCTCGGCATCGCCGAGTTCGTCCCAGCTCTTGGCTTCCAGCAGGATGTCCTTGGCCGCCGCGCTGCCGCCGGAGAAATACAGCTCCATTTCCTTGCGGCCGGCCTCGACGCCCAGCTGGCGCTTGACACCGCGCAACATCAGGATGAATGCGTCGGAAGAATCGGGAAAGCGCTGGTGGATGCCGCGCCACACGATCAGGCTGTCGTCCGGCCGGTGGGCGGCCTCCAGGCAGCGCGCCACCAGCACCTGGAACAGCTCTACCTGCGGATACTGCTGCACATAGCCAAGCAGCTCGGGCACCGCGCCCAGCGGATCGTTGGCCTTGATGCGCGACTCCAGCGCATGGCGCGCCCGCTGCAGCAGGTCGCGCTCGGGTTCCGCGCCCTCGACGCCGCCCGCCGCCAGCGCCGCGGCCAGCAGTTCGGATACGGCTGCGCGCTCCTGCGGGGTGCCGCCCGCCGACTTTTCGCCGCTCTCGGCGCGCCTGGGCCGCCGCAATTTGGAAAGCAGGGAGAACATGGCTTGGTTCCTCGTTATGGCCGCCCGGTCAGGCGTGGTCCTTGATCGCGTAGGTCACCAGCACGCCGACGATCCACAGGATGAACAACGTGAGCACTCCCAGGGCGGTATCGACGAAACGGCGCGGATAGAGCGACTCATCGGCCAGCTGCGGCTGCGACGCGATAACGGTGTACAGGACCTGGCGGGAGGCGAGCGCGCGCGCGTCCTCCAGCGCCTTGAGCGCGCCGGTGTAATAGGCTTCCGCGAACTGCCGCTGCGTCTCGGCCCCTTCGTACTCGCGCAGCAGCCCGGACAGCGCATTCTTGCCGTCCCGATCGCCCCCGCCGCTGATCTGGTGATCGTTCAGGTCGGCCAGCTGGCGCTTGAGCGCGTCGTGGCGAGCCTTCACCCGGTCGTAGGCAGGGCCGCTGGACAGCCCGCCGCGGCGCAGCGCTTCCAGTTCGGCGGCCTGCGTGGCGATGTCGCCGCGCACCTTGGCTGCCAGCGCCAGGTTGGCTTCCGCCTCCTTGAACGGATCCTGCACGCCCGTCCGGGCCCGCAGTTCCTGCACGCCCACGCGGGCTTCGACCAGGCGCTTCTCCGCCAACTTGACTTCTTCGGTAGCGAACCTCACGCTATCTTCACGGGATTTCGCCGACATCCTGTTCACCAGCTTTTCGCTGGATTCGAGGATGGCCTGCGCGAGCGCCAGCGAATCCTCGGGCGAGAACGCCCGAACCTTCAGGATGATGGCCCCCGTGGAAATGTCGAACTGGATGTCGACCATCCGGTTCCACTGGCGCCACAGGCCCTCTTCGGTATCGTCCTCGTCCATGCTGTACCAGAAGTCCAGCGCCGGACGAGACCACATCTTGCGCAGGTCCAGCGTCTTGTCCAACTCCTGCACGATCTGGCGCGATTTCACGTAATCGACCACCGCGAAGGCGTCGACGAACAGTTCCGTGGTAATGCCGGCCGCGCCCGCCATGGGATGGCTCTGCGAACCCGCGCCGGCCACCTGGGTCTGCGAGCCGGCCCGCAGGCCGAAGCGCGCTTCCGAGACGTACTGCCCCGCCGCGATGAAAAACAGATAGATCGCCAGCAGGACCGCAGGCACGCCGATGACCAGGACCGCCGACCACTTCAGCCGGCTCATCGTGGGCGGCGTGGTGTTATCGGGCAAACGGGGCCCCGTATAGACTTTCTCCGTACTCGTCATTTCGCTACTCTTAGAATTTCAGCTTGCGGCGCCCGCGGGCGGCGTGGAATCAGGCGACGACGGCGGCCTTTTCCGCCGTGCCGCTGTAGGCCGCGATGGCGTCGGACAACGGCATGAGCTCGCCGAGCTTGCCGTCCTTGAGGATCATGCCGGTCGAACAGAACCGTGCCGGCGAGGTAGTTACGCTGGACACGATGAGCACCGTCGCGTCCTTGGAACGTTCGGCAAACACCTCGAGGCATTTGCGCTTGAACGCCGGATCGCCCACGGCGACCATTTCATCGACCACATACATATCGAACTTGAGCGCCATGGATATGCCGTACGACAGGCGCGCCCGCATGCTGTTGGCGTAGGTCACCACGGGCAGGTCGTACGCCCTGCCCAGTTCCGAGAATTCGTAGACGAACCGCTCGACCTGTCCGACGTTGGCGCCGTAGATGCGCGCAACGAAGCGCACGTTGTCGCGGCCCGTCATGTTGGGGCTGATCGCTCCCGCGAACCCCAGCGGGAACGACACCGTGCCTTCGCGCCGGATACCGCCGGAATCGGGCAGCTCCATGCCGCAGATCATGCGGACCAGCGTCGACTTTCCCGAGCCGTTGCCGCCAAGGATCGCGATGTTTTCGCCTTGGCGAAACGTGAAGGAAATATCGTCGAGCACGCGCTTGATGCCCTTCTTGGAACGAAATCCCTTCGAGATATGCCTGAGTTCGAGCAAATGCCCCTCCATAAACCGGGTCTAGGCGCGGATCAGCGCGAGTGCAGGCGGCGGCGGAACGCGCGCTCCATGCACAGTCCGAGCACCACGCTGGCGATCGACCACTTGATGAGATAGGACCTGTCCAGCGTCAGCGAACTGAAGTTCGCGAAGTAGCCTTCGCGGAACCACTCGATCGCGTGCACCAGCGGGTTCCAGACCAGCACGCGCCGCGCGGGATCGGGCAGCGAATCCACCATGTAGAACACGCCGGACAACAGGTACAGCGGCCGGGTGACCGAGCTGTAGATGCGCTCCCACGACTTGAACATTACGTTCAGCACGGCATTGTTCAGTCCGAAGCCGAAGCCCAGCAGAAACGTGAAGAACGCCGCCGCGCCGCACTCTTCCACATGCTCCGGCAGCACCAGCTTGCCGCCGAGCATCACGATGAAAAGCAACGTGAAGAAGACGATGATCCAGGTCAGGCCTTGCAGGAGCGCCTTGGCGAACACGATGTCCATGTTCGTGATGGGCGGCAGGCGCAGCAGCGAAGCATTCGACGAGATGGCCCGCGACAGCTGCGACGAGGTATGGCTGAACAGGAAGAACGGCATGATCCCGGTGATGAAGAACATCTGCAGGTTTCCCATCGGCGCGATCCTGCCCCAAACGACGTAGATCGCCGACAGCACGGCAACGTGCAGGATCGGCTCGATGAGCGCCCACAGGTAGCCCAGCCGCGTTCCGCCGAAACGCACGCGCGTCTCGCGGAAGATCAGGGACAGCACCACCCTCAGCTGCACTTGCAGCGCCGTCGTGCTCACCCGGCTGCTCCGCCTTGAATCATGTAGTCCTCTCCCGATAATCAGCCATATTCCAGGCCGGGGCTGCGAATATTCGTGGAACGGACCGACTGGCGATCCGGAAAATCGGAACGAATGATACGGGGCGCGCGATTGGGCGTTGATTTCAATATTTATCAAATCCAATCAAACGTGCCCCGTTTCGGAAATGAAAAATAAGTGCGGTATATGCAGCCCTATAATCAACGCGTCTCTCCCCTCAAAATCCCCGCCTTTTCAGGGACAGACCGGGCGCGCCGCCGCCCCCAACCCGCGACAACGGATCAGCCATTGCTCAAGCACCTGTTCAATATTTATCAAAAAAAAGTACATCGGCTTACGCGGCGCCTGCGGGCCCATGAGCTCTATGAAAAAGCCCCGGATAATGCCGTCGTTTTGAACAGAATTGGCTTATTTCAGACAAGCCTTGATACATCCGCGCCGTATTTTTCCGAATTTGGCCTCGCGCGCGCGAGAGCCCGGCTGGAGCTCCATGGCCCCGAGGCCGCGGCCGACCCCAGGCGCTACCTGGGCCGCGTTTCGGACTTCGAGCGCCGCCAGTACGCCCTCACGCTGGCGCGCTGGGATCCGCGCGCCGCGGCCGCGTGGCTCGCCCCGGGAGAATGGGCGCTGAAGGCGGCGTTCGCCCTGGCGGAGGGAAACCTCGAGGCGGGCTTCGAGGCGGTTCGTCGCTGCCGCCCAGAGATAAGGAAATCAAAGGATTTGCATGCAATTCTTGCAGCATTGCATAGCCGGGCCGGCAATTTCTCCCAATCCAGAAATTTATTGAACGAGATTCTGACAAATACTCGCAATTCGGAGAATGCCCCCGGCTCTCCGTTGAGATTGGCCGATTTCATTGAGGAAAACGGGGACTTGGCGCCCTATCCGGGGGAGGAGCCGCCTCTTATTTCCGTCATTATCTGTGCGTACAATGCCGCGCCCTACGTGGGAACCGCCCTGCGCTCCGTGCTGAGCCAAACCTATCCTAATATTGAAATTATTTCCATCGATGACGGATCGCAGGATCACACATTTCAACATATGCGGCAGTTGGCGTCCGAAAATCCGCGTATAACTGCACTTCGCTTTCCGAATAATGGGGCATACGCTTCCAGGAATATAGGTATGCGCCACGCCCGTGGCAGCTTCATAACCTTCCTGGACGCGGACGACATTATGTTGCCGCAGCGTGTCGCGTCCCAGTTGCGCGCGCTGGCGCTTTCCGGCGCGTCCGCCACGGTCAGCAGACTCATACGCATCACGGAGGATGGACACCTTGCAGCGCCACGGATCTTTCCCTTTGTTCGTCACAATCCCTGCTCGCTCATGATGCGGCGCTCGGTCCTGCGCGATGTCGGCGACTTCGACGAAACCCGCTACGGCGCCGACGAAGAGTACGAACACCGCATCGCGTTGCGCCTGGGCAGGAACGCCCTGCTGCGCACGCCGGACATCCAGACGCTGGCGCTGCACCGTGCCGATTCGCTGACGCAATCCCCGCGCTCGGGCCTTGCGAGCGCCGAAGGCCGGCGCGCGCGGACCGCCTACCGCGAATCGTGGGTGCGCGGCCACCTACATGAAGCCACGCAGGCCCGTTGAACATTCACTACCGGACGACCATGCCTCCCAGCACTGCACTCGCCACCCCCGCACCCGCTGCCGACGCCGCCACGCGGCGTCCGCCCGCGCAGCCTGACCGGCTGCGCCAGCTCGCGCAGGAAAATGAATTGATGTACGCGCGCCTCGAGCAGGAGCGCGCCGCGCGGCTCCAGGCCGAGAAAGACCTGGCCGGCGTAAAGGCCCTGCTGCGCGAATCGAACCAGCAGCTCGCGCGCCAGGAACGCACGCTGACCTGGCGCTTCGGCCAGGAAGTGACGCGCGCGCGCAGCCTTGCCGACTACGTCATGCTCCCGCTGCGGCTGTACAGGCTTTCCGGGGCCCACAAGCGCGAGCGGCACCATGCGGCGCCCGCCAAGCGCCAGGTCCCGGCCGCCCTGCCCGCGGAAACCTCCAGCGCCATCAAGGAAGCGCTGGATTACGCCCGCCGGGTCCGCGACGCCGAGGTCATCCTGTGGATATCCAAGCAGCCGTGGCCGGCCCAGACCAAGGTCAAGGTCTATTGCGAGGTCGCCAAATGGGCCCGCAGCAGCTATCCGCATATCTCCGAGCAGATCGCCGAGCAACTCCTGACGCTCGGGCCGACCGCGCCGCACGTCCGGCAATTGGCCTTCAGCCTGTACGACGCCGGCCTGGTGACCGCTCCGGCGAAACTGCTCGCGTGCGCGCAGGACGCGGGCGCGGAATTCAGCACGGCAGAACAGCACCGCGCGCGGCGGGTGCGCAACGCGCACGAACTGATGAACCGCGCCAGGCGCCGCGCGCCCCGCGCCCGCCAGGCCTTCGACTTCAACAGCGCCGGCCCGATCGTGATCGTGTCGCCCGTGTCCCTGCTGCACGGCCGCAACGCGGCCAGCAACGCCCTGCATCGCCATGCGGCGCTGCTGCACAAGCGGCACGGCTCCGTGTGCGTGATCAGCCTGGCCTCCGACGACGCGGCGCGTGCCGACGCGAATCTGCGCGCCGAGTTGCCGCAGACGGACATCGTGCTGGATGGCGTGGCCTACAAAGCGGTCCACGCCGAACCCGGACGCACCCAGGCCATCGAGGACGCCGCGGTCGCGCTGTCGGAGGCCGTGCTGGCCGCAACGGTGGGCAAACCTCCGCGAGCCGTGCTGGCCTGGAACAGCCTGCGCTGCGCCATCGCGGCGAATACCGCCGCGCAGACGCTGCGCGTGCCCTACGGCCTGGTTCTGCTCGGGCTGGAATACTTCCAGAAGGCCACTGCCAATCACAAGCTGTCGGAACGCGGCCGCCTGGAATTGAAGCTGGTATCGGAGGCGCTCGTCGACGCCGACCTCGTTGCGCTCGGCTCGCGTGCGATGCACGATGCGGCCCAGCAGCTGCTGGGCGGAACCCAGGAAGCCACCATTCTTCCGCCGCTGCCCCTGCCTTCGGCCAAGGCGCGCAAGGCCGCCGCCCCGGAAGTCGAAGCCGCGCTTGCCGCGATGCAGGGCAAGCACGTGCTGGCCCTGACCGACGACCATCCCGATCCGATCATCGCCCGCGCCATGATCGATATTTTTGCCGAGATCGCCTTGCGCCGCCCGGACAGCGTGCTGCTGGTCCTGGGCGATCCGAAATCCGCCGCCCTCATGCACCGCCATGCGGTATCCATCGGCCTGCACGACGACCAGTTGGTATTCCTGCCCGAAATAAGCGATCTGCCCTCCCGCGAGCAGTTGCTGTCGCGCGTGGAACTGGCGCTGTTTCCCTATATTCCGACGCGCGCCGAAATCGCGGCCTTGCCGCAGACCGCCAGCCTGCTCGAGAGCATGGCCCACGGCATCTGCCCCGCCGTCGGCCTGAATCCCGCATATACCGACCTGGTGGAGCCCGGACGGGAAGGTCTGCATGTCGATTATTCGCGCAGCCCCGCCGAAATCGCGCATTCCCTCCTGGATTCGCTCGAGGACCAGGAAGCTGTGCGCGCCATGGGCAAACGCGCCCGGGAGCGGCTGGCTCACGAATATCCGCCCCTGGAACAGGCTTTGGACGATTTTCTCATGCAGGCCGCGAAGCCCCAGCCCGCCGCGCATTCCGGCGTGCGCGCGGAGCCCCGCCTCCTGCACATGAAAATATCCTGAATAATGCCGAAACATACCCGCTGAAAATAACCTCACGGAATTTGATTATTCCGCAATTTCATTTGCAGCAGTTCTTTTTATATTGTTTCTTCTCATCCCGCGGCGACGCCATTTCCCCCGGAACGGACGGAAAATTGGTTACTCATACTCACCCGCCGCAGCCGGAAGGGCAATTTCTTCCTATATATTTTCGCCCTGATGTAACGAAGGAGTATCGAACAATGATTATCTCAACGATTGGATCCTGCCGCGTGGCAGGCCCCATGACCAAACTCCAGGCGCAGCGGAACTTCGTTCTGGATAATCGCCTTCTTTACGGTTTCACGCACAATACGAAGGAAACCATTCAGGCCATCCGCTATATGCGCGGAGAGATCGCGCTGCCGGAAAGCGCCTGGTCTTTCATTTCGAGCGAGCCTCTGCGCGAATCCAATCCCGCCAACGCCCTGCCGGCCGACTCGCGCTACGTTGTCGAGATCAGCTCCACCAAGGTGCTGGAACTGGACGGCAAGTACCTGCAGCTGGTGCGCTTCAAGGAAGCCCTGAACTTCTGCCCCGAACTGCTCAAGATCTTCTTCGACAACGCCTCGCGCGAGGCGCTGGCCAAGCGCCGCGCCGCGCTGCAGGAAGCGCCCAGCTTCGCCCACGTGCCGGAACACGTGCAGCACGCCCTGAGCAACACGGTCATGCACGTGCAGAACGCGCAGGAAATCCTGGACGACCTGAAGTCGATCCAGCAACTGCTGGGCAACACCTTCGTGCTCGTCACCCACTGCAACGCGATCAACGCCGAGGGCCAGCCCATTGCCGACCGCGCCCAGATGGTGGAAACCGTCAAGCTGGCGGCAAGCACCTTGGGAATCCCCGTCATCGAACCCGGCGCGCTGCTCGCGCATTTCGGCCAAAGCCGCGGCATGCCCGATGAGGGCCGCGACACGGCGCATTACACGCCGGCCTTCGCCAAGCTGGTGGGCCGCTCGATCTGCGACAAGCTGCTGGGCGCGACCGAGCAGAACCCGGTCGAATCCACCGAGCCCCTCGACTGGAAGCAATGCATCGAGCGCGCCAAGACCTCGGCCCGCGAACACGAGTGGGACAACGCCCTGCTGCTGACCAACCGCGCAATCGAACTCAAGAACGGCAGCCCCACCGCGTACGTGCTGCGCGCCCGCGCCGTGACCGCGCTGGATCAGACCGACGACATCCTGGACGCGTGGTCCATCGCCTTGTCCATCGAAAGCAACCGCAGCGCGAACATCCTGCGCCAGGCGGCCGAAGGCGCGATGGAAGTGGGCGAATATGACAAGGCCCGCGATTGGGCCTCGGAATCGCTGCGCAAGGAAGGCGACGAAAAAACCGCCCTGCTGCTGGGCCGCATCCATTCCAAGCTGGGCCAGAATTCGCAAGCCGAACAGGCCTTCCGGAAGTATGCCAGCGGCAACGCGGAGCGCGCCTTGCGCTTTGCCTCGCGCGCGCATACCCCGCTGGCCGACGCCGCCAACATGGTGAATGCGCTGGCCAACACGCCGGGCGTGGACCAGGCCGGCCTGGACGCCGCCCGCGCCGCGGTGCTCAAGCGCGCCACGCGCGAAGTCAAGCGCACGGGCCGCATCGGCGCCCTGCTGCCCACGCTCAGTGCCTTCTACGCGCTGCAATCGCTGCCGCAGGACGGCCTGGAAGACCGGGATGACCAGATCAACCAGGCCTACCGGCGCCTGTTGAAGGCCTACGAGACCTATCCGGAATACCGGAACAGCACCGAGACCGTGACCCTGCTGGGCCGCCTGGCCCAACTGGCGCCCGTCGATCCGCGCTATGTCCAGCGCGCAGCCAAACAGCTCCAGGCGCAAGGCCACGCCCGCGCCGCGGTCGAATGCTGGCAGCGCCTGGCCGGCGCCGCCCTGCCCGCCGAACGCGATATGGTCGCCCTGGCCGCGGTGAAGCTGTCGCAGCTGGGCGCCCACCAGGCGGCCGCCCGCGTCTATGCGCAACTCTCGCAGAGCGGGGCCATGGACCTCAATACGGCCCATGACCACATCGACAAGTGCCTGCGCGCGCTGGCCCGCAACTTCCGCAAATGCCTGACGGAAGAACGCCTGCGCGACGCGGAGGACGCCCTCAACGGCATCCAGTCGATCGATCCGTCGTATCAGGGGCTGATTTCCCTGCAGCGCTCGCTGGCGGACGCGCACAAGCGCGAGTTCCTGGCCCGCCGCTCGAACTCCGCCAACGCCGACGACGTCATTGCCAGCGCGCAGCGCGTGATCCAGACCTCGCCGATGGACCGCGAGGCCAACATCGAGCTGGCCATGCACAATCTGAAGAACGGCAATGTCGCGGAAAGCCGCCGCATCCTGGACCGCTTCCTGCAAAGCAACCCCGCCTGAGCGGCCTGACGGAAGGCCCCCGCTGGGAGCCTTCCCTCTCGCGCCTTAAAAAAAAAGCCGGAACCTTGGGGTTCCGGCTTTTTTCATGCCAGGGCCGCGGCCCCGGTCACTGCAGCAGGCTGCGCAGCATCCAGGCGTTCTTTTCGTGCACGTCCAGGCGCTGGGTCAGCAGATCGGCGGTGGGCTGGTCGTTGGCGGCGTCGGCCTTCTCGAACGCGGCGCGGGCGGTCTTGGCGACCGACTCGTTCGCGGTCACAAGCAGGCGCACCATCTCCAGGGCTTCCGGCACTGAGTCCGGCTCGGAGATGGACGACAGCTTGCCGAATTCGCGATAGGTGCCGGGCGCGTAGTGGCCCAGGGCGCGGATGCGTTCGGCGATGCTGTCCAGCGCGTTCCACGCTTCCGTGTACTGGGTCATGAACATCAGGTGCAGCGTGTTGAACATGGGCCCCGTGACGTTCCAGTGGAAATTGTGCGTCATCATGTACAGCGTGTACGAGTCGGCCAGCAGCTTGGACAGTTCACCGGCGACGGCGGCGCGGTCCTTGTCCGAGATACCGATATTGATGCGCGGAACGCTTGAGGTCTTCTTGGGGGACTTGGCCATTGCTAGCTCCTATGGATGAAAGTGCGAAACAAGGATACCACTGCAAATGCTTGGAACTGAGGGCCTGCCCGCGGCTCGCGTCAACGAGGGCGCGGGTTTTTGACGGCGCTCAAAAACAATCAATCCTGTACCGCCGCGACCTCTTCCGTCAGCATCCTGACGCCGGGCAGCTCGCAGGCATAGACCGCCTGCGCCAAGGCCTCGATGGCGGCCAGCCGCGGGAAGCTGCGGCGCCAGGCCAGGACCACTCGCCGTTCGGGCACGTGCCCTTCGAACGGCAGGTAGCGCAGCAGGCTGTTGGCGGGCGGCTGCTCGGGCACCGCCGTCACGGGCAGGACGGTGACGCCGATGCCCGCCGCCACCATGTGGCGGATGGTTTCAAGCGAGGACCCCTCGAACGTGCGCTGAATGCCGTCGCTGGCGGCCGAGAATCGCGACAGCTCCGGACAGACCTCCAGCACCTGGTCCCGGAAGCAATGGCCGCTGCCCAGCAACAGCATGGTCTGCTGCTTCAGGTCCTGCGCGTCGATCGCCTGGCGGCGCGCCAGCTCGTGGTCGTTGGGGACGGCGACGACGAAGGGTTCGTCGTACAGCGGCTGCATCACCAGCCCGGCTTCGGGCAGCGGCAAGGCCATGATGGCGCAGTCGATCTCGCCCTGGCGCAGCAGCTCTACCAGGCGGACGGTGAAGTTCTCCTGCAGCAGCAGCGGCATCTGCGGGGTGCGGCTGATCTGCACGGGAACCAGCCTGGGCAACAGGTACGGACCGATGGTGTGGATGACGCCGACGCGCAGCGGCCCCGCCAGCGGATCATGCCCCTGGCGCGCGATTTCCTTGATGCTGGCGCTCTCTTCCAGCACCTTCTGCGCCTGGGCGACGATGCGCTGCCCGATGGGCGTAACGCCCACCTCGGCGCCGCCGCGCTCGAACAGGGTAACGCCCAGTTCGTCTTCCAGCTTGCGTATCGCCACCGAGAGCGTGGGCTGGCTGACGAAACAGGCCTCGGCCGCGCGGCCGAAATGCCGCTCTCGCGCAACCGCGACGATGTACTTGAGTTCGGTGAGAGTCATGGTGGACTACGCCCCCGCGGGTTGTGCGCCGGCAAGACCGCCGGCGCTCGATAGATGGAAGTTCATGGTTGGCCGCATGCTCATGTGCGCAGGAAGTCCTCGCGCCCGCGCATCCAGCGCGCCAGATGGGCCTCGACGGCCGCCGGATGCTCGGCGCGCAGCCACACGGCCGCATCGCGCGCGTCCTCCGCGATGGCTGCGTCGGTTTCCAGGTCGGCGAAGCGCAGCAGCGCCATGCCCGATTGCCGGGTGCCCAGGAATTCGCCCGGGCCGCGCTGCTCCAGGTCGCGCCGGGCGATCTCGAAGCCGTCGGAGGTTTCGAACATGGCCCGCAGGCGTTCGCGGGCCACCTGCGACAGCGGCGTCTGGTACAGCAGCACGCAGACCGATTCCGCGGTGCCGCGCCCGACCCGCCCACGCAGCTGATGCAGCTGGGCCAGCCCGAAACGCTCGGCGTGCTCGATCACCATGAGCGAGGCGTTCGGCACGTCGACGCCGACCTCGATGACGGTAGTGGCCACCAGCAGGTCCACTTCTCCGTCGCGGAAAGCCTGCATCACGGCGGCTTTCTCCGCCTGCGGCAAGCGGCCATGCACCAATCCGATGCGCAGGTCGGGCAGGTCCGCCTGCATGCCTTCATAAGTGTCCACGGCGGTCTGGAGCTCCAGCGCCTCGCTTTCCTCGACCAGCGGACAGACCCAGTAGGCCTGTTGCCCGCCACGGGCGGCCTGGGCGATATGCGCGATGACTTCTTCGCGCCGCGCGTCGGACACCAGCTTGGTGACGACCGGCGTGCGTCCCGGCGGCAGTTCGTCGATGACGGACACGTCCAGGTCGGCGAAGAAGGTCATGGCCAGCGTGCGGGGGATCGGCGTGGCGCTCATGTTGAGCTGGTGCGGCACGATGCGGCCCCGCACGGTCTCGCCCTTGCGGGTGAGGGCCAGGCGCTGCCCCACGCCGAAACGGTGCTGTTCGTCGACGATGGACAGGCCCAGCCGGTGGAATTCGACGTGGTCCTGGATCAACGCCTGCGTGCCGACGACCAGCTGCACGCTGCCGTCGGCGGCCGCGGCGGCGGCTTCGCGGCGCGCCTTGGCGCTCAGGCTGCCGCTCAGCCAGGCCACGTTCACGCCCAGCGGCTGCAGCCAGGAGACCAGCTTGCGGAAATGCTGCTCGGCCAGGATTTCGGTGGGGGCCATCAGCGCGACCTGGGCGCCGCCCGCGATGGCCTGCGCCGCGGCGATTGCCGCCACCACGGTCTTGCCGCTGCCGACGTCGCCCTGCAGCAGGCGATGCATCGGGTACGGCTTGGCGAGGTCGGCGGACACTTCCCGGACCACGCGCTCCTGCGCGCCCGTCAGCGTGAACGGCAGGGCCTCATACAGCCGCGCGACCAGTCCGCCGGGCTCGTTGCGCACCGGCAGCGGCTCGGCCTCCTTGACGCGGCGCGCCGCCCGCGCGGCCGCCAGCGACAGCTGCTGCGCCAGCAGTTCGTCGAATTTGATGCGGCGCCAGGCCGGATGCACGCGATCCAGCAGGGCCGCTTCGGATTCTCCCTGGGCCGGCGTGTGCAGGGCGCGGATGGCCGGCTCGAAAGGCGGCAGGTCGTAACGCGCGCGCGCTTCGTCGGGCAAGGTGTCGGACAGGTCCGCGCGATCCAGCGCCTGCGCGATGGCGCGGCGCAGGGTCAGCTGCGGCAGCCCTTCCGTGCTCGGATAGACGGGAGTCAGCGCGGTGGGCAACGGCGCATCCGCGTTGGTCATGCGGGGATGGACCATCTCGCGGCCGAAAAGACCGCCGCGGACCTCGCCGCGGGCGCGCAGGCGCCTGCCCACGCTGACCTGCTTCTGCTGGCTGGGATAGAAATTCAGCCAGCGCAATTGGAGTTCGCCGCTGTCGTCCGCCAAGGTGGCGGTGAGCTGGCGCCGGGGCCGATACAGCACCTCGGATTTGGTGATCTCGCCTTCGACCTGGGCGGCAAAACCCGGCCTCAGGGAGCTGATGGGGACGACGCGGGTTTCGTCCTCGTAGCGCAGCGGCAGGTGCAGCACGAAATCCTCGGGCTGCACCAGGCCCAGGTTACGGAGCTTGCGCTCCGTATCCGTCATGGCCTTGCCGGCGCCTTTGGTGTCGGCGCCGGGTCGCTTGGAAGCCGCGGCCGCGGCCGGCATGAAAGAACGAACCCCTGGTTCGAAACGTCCCCGCGTGCGCCCTAGAGGACCAGGATGGCCTCGACCTCGAACTGGGCGCCCTTGGGCAGGCTGGCCACGCCGATCGTGGAGCGCGCCGGGAACGGCTGGGGAATGATCTCCGCCATGATGGCGTTGGCCGCCGTGAACTTGCCCAGGTCGGTCAGGAACAGCGTCAGCTTGACGACGTTGTCCAGCGTGCCGCCCGCGGCGGTGATGACTTCCTGCATGTTGGCGAACGCCTGGCGCACCTGGGCGTCGAAGTTCTCGGAAACCAGGTCGCCGGTGCCCGGCTCCAGGCCGATCTGGCCCGACAGGTAGACAGTCTTGGTGCCGCTTGCGGCAACCGCTTGCGAGTAAGGGCCGACCGCGGCGGGCGCGGCGTCGGTATGGATGATTTGCTTGCTCATGGGCGGAATCCTTCAGATGACGGATAGAAGCTACAACTATCGGAGTTTAATCAGCAATAGACATTTGCGAAAGTAGCGGGAAGCCGTAGGACAGATGGCGCGCACCACCCCGCTTACCGGCCATCCATGTCTGCGCGATGCTCCCGCAGCAGGTCGTACAAGGCCTGCGCCGCGACCGACAGCGTGCGGCCCTTGCGCCGCACGAGGTAAAGCGGCCGCGTCAGCGCCTTGCCGGCCAGGGGCACGATGCGCAGGTCCGGGCCGCCGAAATGGAACAGCGTCATCGCCGGCACCACCGAAATGCCCAGCCCCGCCCGCACCAGCCCGGTCGCCGTGGCCAGGTGCTCCACCTCGAACAACGGCGCCGGCGCGTCCGCTCCGAACGCTTCGTCCAGGTGCTTGCGCACGCTGCTGCCGCGCGCAAGCTGTATCACAGGATAGCGCAGGATATCGCGCAGCCGGACCTTGCCCGCGCCGGCCAGGGGATGGTCCGCCCGGCACACGAGAAAATAGCGGTCCGCGTGCAGGAACTCGCTTTCCAGCTCGCTCATGTCCGGACGCCGGGACGCGACGGCGAAGTCCACCTGGCCGCCGTGCACCATGTCCAGGCAGGGGTCCAGCAAGGCATCCCGCAGGTCGACCGCGATCCCGGGGTGGGCGTCGCGGAAGCGGGCCAGCAGCCCGGGCAGCCAGCCGGCGGCCAGGGACGGCAGGGCCGCAAGCGCCACGCGCCCGCGTCTGCGGGCCGCATGGTCGCGCAGGTCGCCCATGACCAGTTCCATGTCGGCCAGCAGCCGTCGGGCCGTGGCGTCCAGGACCCTGCCCTCGGCCGTCAGCTCCACGTGCCGGGTGTTGCGGTCGAAGAGCCGCAGGCCCGCGCTGTCTTCCAGCTGCCGGATCAAGGCGCTGAAGGCGGGCTGCGTCAGGTGGCAGCGCTGGGCCGCCCGGGTGAAGTGCCTTTCCTCGGCCAGGGCCACGAACGCGCGCAGTTGGCGGGCAGAAAGATTCATGGGTTTTATCTATGAATTGATCCGATCTTTCTATTTTACTGATCATCCGGCTGTGCCTATAGTGGTTTCCGACACCTCTCCAAGCACAGACCCAGGCTCTTCATGCCCCAATCTCCCCTGCTCATCGGCTGCGCGTCCGGCTTCTCCGGAGACCGCAGCGACGGCGCCGCGGCCGTGGTACGCACGCTGGCCGCCCGCGGCGGTGGCGCGCTGATCTTCGAAACCCTCGCCGAACGCACGCTGGCCCTGGCGCAACTGGCCCGCAATCAGGATCCGGCGCGCGGCTATGAGCCGCTGCTGGACGAATTGATCGGGCCGGTGCTGGGAGACTGCCTGCGCCACGGCATCAGCATCGTCGGCAACTTCGGCGCCGCGAACCCTTCCGGCGCGGCCCGGCGCGTTGCCGAACTCGCCCGCCAGCAGGGCCTGCCCGCTCCCCGCATAGCCGTGATCCACGGAGATGCGCTGACCAGCGCGTCGCAGCGGGACCTGCTGCGGCAGCGCCTGGGCGGGTCGCTGGACGGGCTGGACGTGGTGAGCGCCAACGCTTACCTGGGCGCGGCCGAGATCGCGGAGGCCCTGGCCGCGGGCGCCCAGGTCGTGGTGGCGGGCCGGGTGGCGGATCCCTCGCTGACCCTGGGCCCCGCGCTGGCCCATTTCGGCTGGCGGCTGGATGACTGGCCGCGCCTGGGACGCGCCACCATGGCCGGCCATATGCTGGAATGCGGCCTGCAGGTCACGGGCGGCTATTTCTGCGTGCCGGGCCTGAAGGACGTGCCGGACGTGCATGCCGCCGGCTTTCCCATCGCCGAAATCCAGGAAGACGGTGAGTTCGTCATCGGCAAGGCCGACGGCACCGGCGGCATGGTCGATGCGCGTACCGTCAAGGAACAACTGCTGTATGAAGTGCATGACCCCGCGCGCTACCTGACGCCGGACGTGGTCGCGGACCTCAGCCAGGCCAGCGTGGCCGAACTGGGCGCGGACCGCGTGGCAGTGCGCGGCGTCACCGGCCATGCCCGCCCCGACGAACTCAAGGTCAATGTCTGCTACCACGGAGGCTGGCTGGCCGAAGCCGAGATCTCGTATGCCGGAGTGCAGGCCGAGGCGCGAGCCCGCCTGGCGGCAGACATCGTGCGCAAGCGCGTGGACCCGGCGCTGCGCCTGCGCGCGGACCTGATCGGCGCCATCAGCATCCTGGCCGACGATGCCGGCGAAATGCGCCGCGCCCTGCCCGCAGGACTAGCGCGCGACGTGCGGCTGCGGATCGCCACGGAACACCAGGACCGCAGGCTGGCCCAGAGCGTGCTGCGCGAAGTCAACGCGCTTTACACCTGCGGCCCGGCCGGCGGCGGCGGCGTGCGCACGGCGCTGCGTCCCCGGCTGAACATGATGTCCTGCACCCTGCCCCGCACCGCCGTGCCCAGCGGCTGGACCTTCCTGGAGGATGCCCCGCAATGAGTCCCCAATCGATCTCCGTCCCGCTCTACCGCCTTGGCCACAGCCGCTCCGGAGACAAGGGCGACATCTCGAACCTGAGCCTCATCGCCTGGGATCCGGAATGCTACGAAGTGCTGGCGGCGCAGGTGACCGAGGCGCGCGTCGCGGCCTGGTTCGCCTACCGCCGCCCGCGGCGCGTAACACGCTACGCGCTGCCGATGCTGCACGCCATGAACTTCGTGCTCGACGGCGTGCTGGACGGCGGCGTGAACGACGCCCTGAACCTCGATACGCACGGCAAGAGCCTGTCCTTCAGATTGCTGGACATGACGGTGGAAGTCAGCCCCGCGCTGGCCAGCCGGCTGCCAGACATACCCGGCGACCGCCCCGCGGCCGCCTGATTTCAGTTCCCCATAAAAAACACCACAGGAGACACACATGCGCATCGCTTTCAAGGGCCGGCTGGCCCTGCTGCTGGCTGCCGCCCTTCCCTTGCCGGCGCTGGCCCAGTTCCCCAACAAGCCCATCACCTTCATCGTGCCCTTCGCGGCCGGCAGCGCCACCGACCAGATCGGGCGCGCGATCGGCCAGGGCGTGACCGAACAGACAGGCCAGGCCGTGGTCATCGAGAACAAGCCCGGCGCCAGCGCCATGATCGGCGCGGCCGCGGGCGCCCGAGCGGCTGCGGACGGCTATACGGTGCTGATCACCACCAACACCACGCACGCCGCCAACGAACACCTGTACAAAAGCCTGACGTACGACCCCGTCAAGGATTACGCGCCGTTGACGCTGCTGGGCAAAGGCGGCCAGATCATGGTGGTCAATCCCAATTCGCCGGCCAAGACCGTGGGCGAATTCCTGGCGCAAGCCAAGCAACAGCCGGGCAAGCTGAGCTTCGGCAGCGGCAGTTCCAGCAGCCGCATTGCGGGGGAACTGCTGCAGCAGATGGCCAACATCCAACTGCTGCACGTGCCGTACAAGAGCAATCCGCTGGCGATCACCGACCTGCTGGGCGGCCAGATCGACATGATGATCACCGATACCGCCACCGGCCTGCCCCAGGTCAAGTCGGGCAAGCTGCGCGCCCTGGGCGTGACCGGCCAGGCACGGTCGGCGCTGGCGCCGGACGTTCCCACCATCGCCGAATCAGGCGTGCCGGGCTACGAGATGGGCTACTGGTTTGCCGCCTACGCGCCCGCCGGCACGCCGCCCGACGTGGTCAAGCGCCTGAACGAACTGCTGGTGAAAGCCACGCAGACCGCGCCCGCCAGGCAGTTCTACTCGCAGACGGGCACCGATCCCGCCACTTCCACGCCCGCCGAACTCGCGCAGTTCCAGCAGGCGGAATCGAAGAAATGGGGGGACATCATCAAGAAGGCCGGGATCCAGCCGGAGTAGGCGGCAGCCGGAGGGTCCCGCTACAGCACGTCGCTCGCCGACAGCATCGGACTGCGGGCGATGCGCTGCGTGATGGAACGGCAGGCCTCCAGCAGCGGCGCGACGTAGACCGCATGGGGATCCGGCTTCTGGCGGAAGCGCAGCGTGCTGACGCTGATGGCCGCCACCGGCATCCCGTTCTGGCCGTAGATGGGCGCGCCGAAGCAATGGATACCGGCCTCGTTCTCTTCCTCGTCCGCGGCCCAGCCGCGCGCGCGCACGCCCTCGAGCTGCCGCCGCAAATCCGCCACGTCCTTGACCGTATTCGGCGTGTGCAGCTCAAAGGGCCGGGGCAGCAGGTCGAGCGCGGCCTGCAGCCCGGCCTCGTCCAGCATGGCCAGGTAGGCCTTGCCGACCGCCGTGGAATGCATGGACACATTGGTGCCGATGCGCGAATTCATCTGCACCACGCTGGGACTTTCCAGCTTCTCGATATAGACCATGTGCGGCCCATTGGGCACGGCCAGGTGCACGGTTTCGCCGGTGACGTCGCGCAGGCGCTTCAAGTCCTCGACCGCGGCCAGGCGCATCTCGGACCGTCCCCAGCTGCGGCTGGCCAGCTGGATCAGGCGCGGGCCCAGCGTGAGCCTGCCCGTGCCGGGATGCTCGGCCAGCAACCGCTCGGCGACCAGCGCGGCCACCGTGCGATAAACCGTGGGACGCGGATAGCCGCTGACCTTGCTCAGCTCGGCCACGGTCATGGATTCGGGTGTATCCGCCACCACCTGCAGCACATGCATGAACTTCGAAAAGGCGGCGGTGCCCGCCACCTGCGCGGCGGGCGGTCTGGCGACGGACGGGGATTCTGGCATGGCGGAAAGCGTGGCGTAGTCTGGCGGACTGGATGAGCGAAGCCGCGCCGCGCTGGCGGGCGACTTCGCCATTATCCCCGCAAACGCGGGTCGGCGTACGCGGCGGCCTTCAAGCGGCCAGGTAGCCGCCGTCGATCGGCAGGATCACGCCCGTCATGAAGGCGGCCGCGGGCGCGCACAGGAACGCCACGCCGTCCGCCACGTCCTCCGGGCGGCCCCAACGCCCCAGCGGCGTGCGCTGCAGGATGGGCCCCGAACGCTGCGGGTCGTCCTGCAATGCCTGGGTCAGGGGCGTGGCGATCCATCCCGGCGCCACGGCATTGACGCGGACGCCGTCCGCGGCATAGGCCAGCGCCAGCGACTTGGTCAATTGCGCCACCCCGCCCTTGCTGGCGGCATAGGCCGGCACGAGCGAACCGCCGAAGAAACTCAGCATGGAGGCTGTGTTCACGATGCAGCCCGCGCGCCGCGCCAGGCGATCGCGGGCGGCGCTGCACACGCGCATGGTGCCGGTGAGGTTGACGGCCACCACCTGCTCGAATACCGCGGGATCGTGCTCCGCTCCGCGGCGGATCACGCCGGCGCAGTTGACCACGATATCCAGCTCGTCCAGGCCCTGCAGCAGCCGCTCGACGTCGTCCGCGCGGCTCACGTCGCCGAACCGCGTTTCGATGCCGGGGTCCAGGTCTCCTCCCTGCGATTGCAGGCCGGCGGCGATGGTGCGCGCGCCCAGCGAGGCGAGCCGGTTGGCGACCGCCGCCCCGATGCCCTGCGTGGCGCCGGTGACAAACGCCGTCTTGCCCGCGAATAGATCCGCTTTGAACGTCATGCCTGCTCGCTCAGAAAGTGCCGGGATAGGCGCCGCCATCGGCCAGCACGTTCTGGCCGGTGACGTACGCCGCGTGCACGCTGCACAGAAAGGCGCAGATGGCGCCGAATTCCTCGGCGTTGCCGAAGCGCTTGGCGGGAATGGCCGCCTCGCGCGCCGCCCGCAGCGCGTCGACGCCCTGCCCCGCCTTGGCCGCCGAGGCCGCGAGGCTCGACGTCAGGCGGTCGGTCGCGAAGGCGCCGGGCAGCAGATTGTTGATGGTCACCCCGCGAGCCGCGATGCTGCTGCGCGCCACCCCGGCCACGAAGCCGGTCAGGCCGCTGCGGGCCCCGTTGGACAGACCCAGGATGTCGATGGGCGACTTCACGGAGCTGGACGTGATGTTGACGATGCGCCCGAAGCCGCGTTCCGCCATGCCGTCCACCGTGGCCTTGATCAGCTCGATGGGCGTGAGCATGTTCGCCTCGACCGCGCTCAGCCAGGCCTGCCGGTCCCAGTCGCGGAAGTCGCCGGGCGGCGGCCCGCCCGCGTTGGTCACCACGATGTCATAGTCCCGATGCGCCGCGAAGACCTCGTCGCGGCCCTGCGGCGTGGTGATGTCGGCGGCAACGGTCTTCACGAAACCGTCGCCGTTCGGGCGCTCCCGCAGCAGGCGCTCCCGCGCGGCATCCAGCGCTTCGGCGCCGCGGGCGACGATCACCACGTTTACGCCTTCGCGCACCAGCGCCAGCGCGCAGCCGTAGCCCAACCCCTTGCTGGCGCCTCCCACCAGGGCGGTCCTGCCTTTGATACCCAGATCCATCTTGTGCTCCTTGTCGTGTGGCGGGCGATCTATGGGCGCATGCCGAACTTTTCGATCAGACCCTTGAACGTCGCATTATCCCGCTCCATCAGCGCGGTGAAGGCCTGCTGGTCCGCCACGACGTAACCCAGGTTCTGCTCCGCCATGAAACGTTTAAGGCTGCCTTCCGCGGCCGCCTTGCGGAACGCGGCGCCCAGCGTGTCCAGCACGGGCTGAGGCGTGCCCTTGGGCGCGGCGATGCCGCGCCAGGTGCCGATGGACAGGTCTATGTTCCGCTCCTTCAGCGTGGGCACGTTCTCGAACCCCGGCACGCGCTCGTCGGCCATGACCGCCAGGGGCTTGAGCTTGCCGGCCTTCACGTACTGCATGACTTCGGCGGGGCTGACGGCCACCGCGTCGATGTGGCCGCCCAGCAAGGCCAGCACCGCCGGATTGCCGCCGTTGAAGGGGATGTGATTGAACCTGGCCCCGGTCTTGTCCTCCAGCGCGGCGGCCGCCAGGTGCCAGATCGAGCCGATGCCCGCATTGCCCATCTGCAGGCTTTCAGGCTTGGCGCGCGCCGCGGCCAGGAATTCCTCGATGGTGTTGTAAGGAGAATCCGCGCTGACCGTGATCGCCGACGGGTCCGCATTGAGCTGGATGATGGGCGTGAATTTCTCGTACGTCGTCTTGGTCAGGCCCAGATGCGGAATGATCACCATGTCCGCCGTCACCAGCGCCAGCTTGTAGCCGTCGGGAGCGCTGTTGGCCACCTCCGTCAGGCCGATGCCGCCCGCGGCGCCCGGCTTGTTGAGCACCACGATGGGCTGCGGCAGGTGCGTGCGCGAGGCATCGCTCATGGCGCGCGCCATCGCGTCGGTGCCCCCGCCCGCGGCAAACGGCACGACGAGTTCGATGGCCCGGCCGGGAAAGGTCTGCGCCTGGGCCGCCGCAATGGCAGCCAGCGCGGCGGCGCCGCCGATGAGCGCAGAGAAGATGCAGCGATTGAACGCGCGACGTTTCATTGTGTCTCCGGTATGGTGTTCTTGTGCTGCGGATAGGTATCGGAAACCGCTGCGGGGCCGCTCGCGGCCTCGCGGTCAGCGGATGAATTGCTTGACGTAGTCTTCGCCCAGGCCCGCGTCGATGAAGTGCTTGCGGCACATGTCGATCTTGGTGAAGACGTCTTCGTATCCCATGCCCTTGCCCCAGGGGTCGGTGTAGTACATGACCCCGTTGACCTGGAAATACGTGATCATTTCCTCGACTTCCGGCGGCACATACAGCGTGTGCGTTTCGCCGGGAGGCTCGAAGACATAGCTGCCTTCGGTGGCTTCCCAATCGTGCTCCAGATATCGCCAGCGGCCTTTCAGCACGAAGCCGTGCACGGCCTGCGGATGGCGATGGCGGCTGAGCACGCCCGATTTGCGCACGCGCAGCAGGTTCGTCCAGTAGCCCTGGCTGGCGTTCAGACAGAGCGGCCGGAACCACACGTTCTCGGCCTGGGGTACCCACAGCCTTTCGTCGGTGGGCACCGCTTGCGGGATCACGATCTCGGGCAGGGCCTCGGGCGGATTCGGGTACTGGTATGGGGTCAAGGGCTCGGCGTCCGGCCTGTCGATAGGCATCTTTCGTCATCCTTCCATAATATGGACATATTGTTTATGTTATGGACGGATTATAGGAACAGGTCCCGAGCCCGCGACAGCGGGGGCTAACCCTTAGCTGCATCACAGCATTGGCGTGCTGAGCGCCCAAAACAAAAAAACCCATCGCATCCGCGATGGGTTTCCGTTTGCTGGCGGCGCGGCGCCTTATTTGTCCACGAACGCCCGTTCCACGACGTAGTCGCCCGGCTGGCCCACGCCCGGCGACACCGTGAAGCCCCGCTTGTCCAGCATCGCACTGATGTCGGCCAGCATATGCGGGCTGCCGCAGATCATGGCGCGGTCGGTTTCGGGATTGATCTGCGGAATGCCGATGTCTTCGCAGAGCTTGCCGTTTTCCATCAGCTCCGTGATGCGCCCCTGGTTGCGGAAGGGTTCGCGCGTGACGGTCGGGTAGTACACGAGCTTCTCGCGGACCACGTCGCCGAAGAATTCGTTGTTCGGCAGTTCCTTCTCGATGAAGTCCGCGTAGGCCAGTTCGCTGACCCAGCGCACGCCGTGCACCAGGATCACCTTCTCGAAGCGTTCGTAGACGTCCGGATCCTTGATGATGCTCATGAACGGCGCCAGGCCGGTGCCGGTGCCGAACAGGAACAGGTGCTTGCCGGGCTTCAGGTCGTCCACGACCAGGGTGCCCACGGGCTTGCGGCTTACCAGGATGGTGTCGCCTTCCTTCAGGTGCTGCAGGCGCGACGTCAGGGGGCCGTTCTGCACCTTGATGCTGAGGAATTCGAGGTTTTCTTCGTAATTCGCGCTGGCGATGCTGTAGGCCCGCAGCAGGGGCTTGCCTTCGACCTCCAGGCCGATCATCACGAAGTGGCCGTTGTGGAACCGCAAGGCCGCGTCACGCGTCGTGGTAAAGGAAAACAGGGTGTCGTTCCAGTGGTGCACGCTCAATACGCGCTCAGTGTTGAAAGCAGCCATGTCGTATGAAGTAAGGGCGAAACAGAGTCGGACGGGTCTGGCTTCCAGGCGGGACCGGCTTCGCATCGCGAGGTCGTTCCGCACCGCAAAAAAGGCGCGGGGCGGCATTAGGGTTGACCCTATTCTACAAGGTCTCGTTGATAACTGCTCTCATTATTCCGTAATACCCTTATGCCGTATTGATGGGGATCAAGCGCAGGAACCCTAGACTTACTAATAGTTGAACGGCGCAAGGCTTCCTGTTATCGTCGCATGCCAATTTGATAATCATTTTCGTTAGCAGACCGCTTTTTAAGCAGTGGAACCCGCGCCCCGCCGCGCTTTCCGCTGCAGCCCTAGCCGGAGCACTTCGTCATGACCAAGCGTCCCCAATTGAATTCGCTGCTGCGCGCCCTGGCGCTGGCAGGCGCCGCCGCCTTCGCCGTGTCGGCCAATGCCGCCGAGGAAGTCAGCCTGTACACCACCCGCGAGCCCAAGCTGATCCAGCCCCTGCTCGACGCCTTCACGAAGGAAAGCGGCATCAAGGTCAACACGGTCTTCGTCAAGGACGGCCTGTTGGAACGCGTCAAGGCCGAAGGCGCCAAGTCGCCCGCCGACGTGCTCATGACCGTGGACATCGGCAACCTGCTGGATCTGGTCGACGGCGGCGTCACCCAATCCGTCAAATCCCAGACCCTGGAATCCGTCATCCCCGCCAACCTGCGCGGCGCCGATGGCAAGTGGTACGCCCTGTCGCTGCGCGACCGCGTGCTGTACGTGGAAAAGGACCTGAAGCTCGACAGCTTCCGCTACGAAGACCTGGCCGACCCGAAGTGGAAGGGCAAGGTCTGCATCCGCTCCGGCCAGCATCCCTACAACACCGCCCTGGTGGCGTCCATGATCGCCCATGACGGCGCGGAAGCCACCGAGAAGTGGCTGCGCGGCGTCAAGGCCAACCTGGCCCGCAAGGCCGCCGGCGGCGACCGCGACGTCGCCCGCGACATCCTGGGCGGCATCTGCGACATCGGGCTGGCCAACGCCTATTACGTCGGCCACATGAAGAACGCGGAACCCGGCACCGACGCCCGCAAGTGGGGCGACGCCATCAAGGTCATCCGCCCGACCTTCGCCAACGCCAAGAGCGGCGGCACGCACGTGAACGTCAGCGGCGCCGCCGTTGCGGCCCATGCGCCCAACAAGGCCAACGCCGTCAAGCTGCTGGACTTCCTGGTGTCCGAACCCGCTCAGGCCCTGTACGCGCAAGCCAACTACGAATACCCCGTCCGCAAGGGCGTGAAGCTCGATCCCGTGATCGCCAGCTTCGGCGAACTGAAGGTGGACCCGCTGCCCCTGACCGAGATCGCCAAGCACCGCAAGCAGGCCAGCGAACTGGTGGACAAGGTCGGTTTCGACAACTGATAAGCCCATGGGCCGCGGCGCGTTGCGGCGCGGTTCCGCCATGCGGCAGTGACAGACGCGCGGATGGTTTGGCGGTCCGCGCGCGGGGCCTGCTTCCCGCCTTCCCGGGAAGCAGGCCTTGCCATTGATGCAATCGACTTTGAAGCATGCACACAGATTCTTTGCCCCGGCCGCTGCGTCTGCGCTGGACTGAACGCGGGGCCGGCTGGCTGGCCGGCGCCGCCCTGATCGCGCTGGCCGTATTGGCGCCCGTCCTGACGCTGGGCTGGTGGGCGCTGGGCGGCGAACTTGCGCACTGGCAGCACCTCGCCAGTTACGTGCTGCCCCAGGCGCTGGCGAATACCGCCATGCTGCTGGCAGGCGTCGGGGTGCTTGTCACGCTGCTGGGCACGGGCGCGGCGTGGCTGGTGACCGCCTACGACTTTCCTACCCGTCGCGTCCTGACCTGGGCGCTGCTGCTGCCCCTGGCGGTGCCCACCTACATCATCGCCTTCGCCTACCTGGACCTGCTCCATCCCATCGGTCCCATACAGACCGCCATCCGCGCGCTGCTGGGCTACGACAGCCCGCGCCAGTTCCGCCTGCCCGACCTGCGTTCGATCCACGGCGCGATCTTCGTGCTGGGCTTCGTGCTGTATCCCTACGTGTACCTCAGCACCCGGGTCATGTTCATGACGCAGGCCGCCAGCCTGCTCGAGGCCGCGCGCACGCTCGGAGCCGGCCGCGTGGCGGTCTTCTTTCGCGTCGCCCTGCCGCTGGCCCGGCCCGCCATCGTAGTGGGCGTCAGTCTCGCGCTGCTGGAAACCCTGAACGACATCGGCGCATCCGAGTTCCTGGGCGTGCAGACACTGACCGTCTCCGTCTATACCACCTGGGTCACGCGCTCGGACCTGGCGGGCGCCGCCCAGATCGCGCTCACCATGCTGGCGATCGTGATCGGGCTGATCCTGCTCGAACGCCACGGACGCAAACGCCAGCGCTACGCCAACACCCAGCGCATGCGCCCCATGCAGGCGCGCCGCCTGCGCGGCCCCGGGGCCGCGGCCGCGGCCGCGCTGGGCTGGATTCCGGTGCTGGTGGGATTCGCCGCCCCCGCCCTGTATCTCGTCGTCGAAACCTACAAGCGCCTGCACCTGGTCGGCGGCGTGTCCGACCAGTTGATCAACGGCCTGAGCAATACGCTGATCGTGGCCTTCAGCGCCACGGTGGTCACCCTGCTGTGCGGGCTGATCGTGGCCTGGGCCGGGCGCACGCTGCGCGAAAGCGCCGGCTTCAATCCCGGACGCGCCTGCGCCCGCATCGCCAGCCTGGGCTACGCGGTGCCCGGCACGGTGCTGGCCATCGGCCTGCTCACGCCCTTCGTCTGGATCGACGCGGCGGTCGCCAAGATATTCGGCGGCGCGGGGCTGTTCCTGATGGGCTCGATAGGCGCGCTGGTCTGCGCCTACGCCATCCGGTTCCTCGCGATTTCCACCGGCGCGCTGGAGGCCGGCCTGGCCCGCATTCCGCCGTCGCTGGAACAGGCGTCGCGCCTGCTGGGCGAGAGTTCGGCGGGCACGCTGCGCCGCGTGCACCTGCCGCTGCTGCGTCCCGCCCTGGCCGCCAGCGCGCTGCTGGTATTCGTGGACGCGATGAAGGAATTGCCCGCCACGCTGCTGCTGCGGCCCATGAACTTCGACACCCTCGCCACCTGGCTGTACGCCGAAGCCGCCCGCGGCACCTACGAAGAAGGCGCCGTGGCGGCGCTGGCCATCGTGCTGGCGGGCCTGCTGCCCGTCATCCTGCTGGCGCGGACCAATCTGAAAATGGGACATTGATCATCGTGCCCGATCTGTTAGAACTCGACCACCTTTCCCTCGCCTACGACACCCCCGCCGGCCCCAAGCCCGTGGTGCAGGACCTGACGCTGGGTTTGCCCGTGGGGCATATCGGCTGCCTGCTGGGGGAATCCGGCTGCGGCAAGACCACCGTGCTGCGCGCCATCGCCGGCTTCGAGCCGGTGCGCGCCGGACGCATCCTGCTGGACGGCACGGTCATTTCCTCCCCCACCGTGCAGGTGGCGCCCGAGTTGCGCCGCGTCGGCATGATGTTCCAGGACTACGCGCTGTTCCCGCACCTGACGGTCGCGTTGAACGTGGCCTTCGGGCTGCGCAAGATGGCGCGCGCCGATCGCGCCCGCCGCGTCGAGGAAATGCTTGAGCTGGTGGGGCTGGCGCATGCCGCCAACAGCTATCCGCACGAGATCTCAGGCGGCCAGCAGCAGCGCGTCGCGCTGGCGCGCGCGCTGGCGCCCTCGCCCGACCTGCTGCTGCTGGACGAACCGTTCTCGAATCTGGACGTGGACACGCGCGAACGGCTGGCCTTCGAAGTCCGCGACATCCTCAAGACCACCGGCCACACCGCCATCCTGGTCACGCACAACCAGGCCGAAGCCTTCGCCATCGCCGACCGCATCGGCATCATGTCCAAGGGCAGCATCGCGCAGTGGGATACCCCCTATAACCTGCACCATCATCCCGCCAACGCCTTCGTGCGCGACTTCATCCGGCGCGAGGCCCTGGAAGAGCGGCGCGAGCAGGCCTTCGCCCGCGGCCGCTGATCATTCGCGGACTCAGTCCGCCGACAGCTTCACCCTCTGCGACAAGGCCTTGAAGGCCTCGTGCTGGCTCTGGGTCAGGCGCTCTACTTCCTGGGGCGTGGAACCGTAGGGCATGAAGCCGGCCTGTTCCAGCTTGTTCTTCACCTCCGGCAGGCCCAGGGCCCATTGGAAGGCTTCGCTTAATGCCCTGGTCGCCTCGGGAGGCATTTTCGCCGGGCCGTAGACCGCGAACCACGGATCCACCACCGCCGCCTCATAGCCCAGTTCGGCCAGCGTGGGAACGTCCGGCAATGCCGGCGCGCGCTTGCTGCCGGTGACCGCCAGCGCATGCACCTTGCCCGCCTTGATGTGCGGCAGCGAGGCCGGCAGATTGTCGAACATCACCGGCAGGTGCCCGCCCAGCAGGTCGTTCAGCGCCTGGGCGCTGCCCTTGTAGGGAATATGCTGCATGCCCGCGCCGGTCAGCTGGTCGAACATTACGCCCGCCAGGTGCATGGACGTGCCCGTGCCCGGCGTGCCGAAGGACGTGCCCGGATGCTGCTTCGCATACGCGACCAGCTCCTTGACGCTGCCGACCTTCAGGGCCGGGCCGGTCTCCAGCACCACGGTGGACGCCCCCAGCATGCTGACGCCCGTGAAGTCCTTGGTGGGATCGAAAGGCATGGACGGATAGACGAACGGATTCAGCGCGTTGGTGGAGATCGCCCCGAAGCCTATCGTGTAGCCATCGGGAGCGGCCTTCGCGACGGCATCCATGCCGATATTGCCGCCCGCGCCGGGACGGTTTTCCACGATAACGGGCTGGCCCAGCTTCTCGGCCACTTTCTGCCCTGCGGTGCGCGCCACGAGGTCGGTGGTGCCGCCTGCCGTGTAGGGAACGATGAAGGTAATGGGCTTGGCCGGATAGCCGGCGGCGAGCGCCGACGAAGCGCCGTGGATCAGCGCCAGCGCGGCCAGGCCGCGCAGCGCGTTGAGCGTGTAGCGATGCATGATGTCTCCATCCCGGTTTGTTGTTGGATCGGGACGCGCATCATACCGCCGCGCCGCGCGTGCGCGGCGGGCCGGGCCTCAGGCGCGCGGCTCGGGCAAGGGGATGTACTCCGTCTCGTCGCCGGGCACGACCTGGTCGAAACGGTTGCGCTGCCAATCCTGCTTGGCCTGTTCGATCCGGTCCTTGCTGCTGGACACGAAATTCCACCAGATGAAGCGCGGGCCGTCCAGGGGCTCGCCGCCCAGCACCGCGAAGCGCGCCGCGGTCTTGGCACGGATCTGCACGGGGCGGCCCGGGGCGAAGACGATCAGGCGGCCGCTTTCGAATTCCTGCCCGTCCACCTCGACGGTACCTTGGGCCAGATAGGCCGCGCGCTCTTCATGCTCGGCCGGCAGGACCATGGTGGCGCCCGCCTGCAATTGCATATCGCCGTAGAACAGCGGCGACAGCGTCTTCACGTCGGAAGTCTTGCCGAACAGCGAGCCCGCGACGACCTGGGCGCGCACGCCCTCGCCTTCGATGACAGGCTGCGCGTCCAGCCCGTAGTGCGTGAACCCCGGATCGGTTTCCTCGTGCGTCTTGGGCAGGCCGACCCAGATCTGCAGGCCACAGAGGCGTTGCGCGGCCTGGCGGCTTTCCGGCGACGAACGTTCGGAATGCACGATGCCGCGACCCGCCGTCATCCAGTTGACCTCGCCGGGCAGGATCGTCTGCGTATGGCCGGCGCCGTCGCGGTGCACCATCGTCCCTTCGTACAGATAGGTCACCGTGGACAGGCCGATATGGGGATGCGGCCGCACGTCTATGCCGGAGCCCGGGGCGAATTCGACAGGCCCCATGTGATCGAGAAAGACGAAGGGGCCGACGGTGCGGCGCTGCGCCGACGGGATCGCCCGCCGGACGGAAAACCCGCCCAGGTCGCTCGTGCGCGGAACCACGACGGTTTCAATCTGGCTTTCGCCTGCTTCGGATAGGGTGGACATGTGGAATTCTCCGGATGTAAGGGGCCAAGAACCATCTTAAAGTCTGCCGGGCGGAAATTTCCGCCCGGCGGGCTCATCACGCAAGGTCGAACACCAGCACTTCGGCGTTCTTGCCGCCCGACAGCTCGACCCGGCTTTCGCCGGTGATGGCGGCCGCGTCGCCGGCCGCCAGCTCGGTGCCGTTCACGACCACGCTGCCGCGGGCCACGTGGACCCAGGCGCGGCGGCCGGCGGCCAGGTCCAGGGAGGCGGACTCCGCCCCATCGAACAGGCCGGCATACAGGCGCGCATCCTGATGGATCTTCATCGAGCCATCGATCCCGTCGGCCGAAACCAGGGCTTGCAGCCGGCCGCGCTTCTGCGCGTCGGTGAACTCGCGCTCTTCATACTCGGGCGCGATGCCGCGCACGTCGGGTTCGATCCAGATCTGCAGCATGTGCGTTTCAGCATCCGGCAGCGGATTGAACTCGGAGTGCATCACGCCGCGGCCGGCGCTCATCCGCTGCACGTTGCCCGGCTGAATGGTCGAACCGCTACCCATGCTGTCCTTGTGGGCGATAGCGCCGTCCAGCACGTAGGTGATGATCTCCATGTCGCGGTGGCCGTGCGTCCCGAAGCCGCGGCCGGCGGCGATGCGGTCATCGTTGATCACGCGCAGCGCGCCGAAACCCATGTGGGCCGGGTCGTAGTAGTTGGCGAAAGAGAAGGTGTGAAACGAATCGAGCCAGCCATGGTTGGCGTGGCCCCGTTCTGCGGCGCGGCGAATCGTAAGCATTGCGGACTCCTGTTTCAATAATGTGAATGGTGGCGTGGCCGTGAATGTCGCGTTCTTCCCGAGACAACTCGCCGCACCACCGGCATGAGTGATATTGTGCGCGTGCCGGGTCCGTTGTTTGGCGTTATAGTTTGACGGAACCATTCAAATATTTTGAATAATCGTTTGGCGCCCTATGCAGCCCATCACCCCGGAATTGCTCATCCTTGTTGACGCCATCGCGCGCCATGGCAGCTTCGCCAAGGCCGCCCGCGAACTGGGCAAGGTGCCCTCGGCCGTCACCTACTCCATCCGCAAGCTCGAAGACGGCCTGGACGTCCTGCTGTTCGACCGCTCCGGCCACCGCGCGCTGCTGACCCCCGCCGGCGAAACGCTGCTGCGCGAAGGCCGCCATGTCTTGCAGTCGCTCGACGACCTGGCCTGCCGCGTCAAGCGCATCGCCACCGGCTGGGAGGTCGAACTGCGCATCGCCGTCAGCGCCGTGCTGCCGTGGCGGCCCATCTACGATCTCATCGAGGAATTCCAGACCCTGGACAGCGCCACCACCCTGCGCTTTTCCAGCGAAGTGCTGAGCGGCAACTGGGACGCGCTGACCTCCGGCCGCGCCGACCTCGTCATCGGCGCGGGCGCCGCGGGCGAACCCACCGGCCCCTACCGCTCGCAAGCCATAGGCCAATCCCAGTTCGCATTCTGCGTCGCCGCCAGCCACCCCCTCGCCACGCTGCCACAACCGCTCAGCCGCGCCGACATCACCCGTTACTGCGCGGTCGTCGTCGCCGACACCTCCCGCAACCTCGCCCCGCAAACCCGCGGCATCCTCGCCGACCAGCCCACCCTGGTCATGCCCACCATGCAAGCCAAGATCGAAGCCCAGATCCGCGGCCTGGGCTGCGGCTACCTCCCCATGACGTTAGCCGCCCCCTACCTCGCCCAAGGCCTGCTGACCGTATGCGAAACCGACGAAGGCATGTCCCTGACGGAGCACGTCGCCTATGCCTGGCGCGCAGAACCGCCGGGCGAGGCCTTGAAATGGTGGCTGCAGAAGCTGAAATCGCCGCGCCTGTGCGAGAGCCTGCTGGGCCTGGGCTAGGTCCGCCAGGCTCTCGGCGGACCAGGGAAATCAAGAAGGCAGCGTGCGGCTGGCGCCTTGCCGATCAGACGACGTTCGAAACCCGCCTGGCAAGATCGCCCTTGAGCAACTCCGCCAACTGGGTCAGGCCGTGCGTCAGGCGGTTTCGATCGATGGCTCCTCCCAATGACACACGAAGCGCGACGGGGCTGAAGGACGCCGTGGAAAATGACTCCGAGTCAGAGACGCTCACCCCTTGTTCCAGCGCCGTTTGGGTAAGCCGGTAGAAGTCGATGTGGTGCGGCAACTGGAGCCAGAGATGAAGCCCATTCGGGTCGGCCTGGATATTCCCCGGGAGGATCGATGCCGCGATCGTTTGCCGATGCCGCAGCTCGCTCTTGATCTGTGCGAGCCATTGACTGGCGGCGCCCGACTCTATCCATGCCGACGCCATTTCAGTCATCCAGGGCGCGGGCATCAGGGCCAGCGAACGCAGGGCATCAAGAACAGGGCTTAACGGCTCGCCGGAAGGCACGACCAGGTAAGCGGTTCGCAGGCCTGGCGCTATACATTTGGATAGCGTCGAGACGTAGTAAACGGGAGTCGAAGCCGTGTTGGCGGCCAATGAAAACATCGTGCTCGGCGGACGCTCGGCCAACAGCCAGTATGGATCGTCTTCAATGACTGGCAGTGCATATTTCTCTGCAACCCGCAACAGTTCCGTGCGTCGCTCGGTGGAGAGCGTCAGCGCAGTCGGGTTCTGGATCGTCGGATTCAGGTACAGCAGCGCGGGACGATGTTGTTCGCACACTCGTTCGAGGTCGGCAGGATCCATTCCCTGTTCATCCGACTTCACCCCTACCGCCAGGCGCTGGAGCAAGCGGGCAGCGGCCAGGAAGCCTGGATAGGTCAACTCATCGCAGGCGATGGCGTCTCCGGACTGGCTCCTGGCCAGAAGCAGTGCCGCGATAGCGGTCTGGGCGCCTGGGCAAACCACGATCCGCTCGATGTCCGCGCTGCCTATCATCGGCCGCAGCCATGTCGCTCCCGCCGCGCGATGCCGGTTGGCCCCGGCACCCACGTGGTAGCTCATCAGATCCATCGAGCTCGCTGCCGCCTGCGTTGCGCCACTGCCTTGCGCAAGCATTTGCGAAAACTCCGCACTGCCGAGCAAAGGAGGGATGTTCATTCCCAGATCGATCGTCCCGCCTGTTCCCAACCCGGAATAGGCCACATAGGTTCCGCCCGCTCCCTGGGCTTCCAGGACCCCCTTCTGGCGGACCTCCGTGTACGCGCGAGTGACGGTGGTGAGGTCGACTCCCAGTGTCTGGGCCAGTTCGCGCTGCGGGGGCAGGCGATCGCCAGGCCGAAGCACCCCGTCCTCCACCGCTGTAACGATTTGCGCGGCGATTTGCTGGTACCGGGAGCCGGAGCCCGCGGTAAGGGGCCGCACCCAAGCCACGTTTGCTTTCTTCAGGCGGCGAGAGAGAGACATGTCCTATCTTTATGTATGGGTTTTATGCCACTTTCCCAAGCAGAAAAGCCGTACAAAACTAACAATTCAACTATTTGTATGGATTTTAGCGGTAAAATCCGAAAACTTGTAGGGAGTATAGCGACGGCTACGGTCGTTTGTCTTTGCCTGGCCGATGGGCAGGCAATGTGGCTGCGGAAGCAGCGTTTTGAGGAAATGATGGATTTTTGGGTCCCTGTCGTCTTCGGTGCATTCAAGCTCCTCGTGTTGGGCACATGCATGTTTCTCGCCATCAAGTCCCATTACGATGGCGCAAAAAAGGAGAAGGAGGAAAAGGAGGCTAAAGGACCGTAGCGGAACCCTCGCCGCGTTCGCGTGCGCGAGCGTCGATCTGCGCGCCCCAGGCGCTCGGCTCGGACGGCGTCAAAAGAACGGGCGGCGCCCAAAACAAGACGCCGCCCGACGGACAATGATGCTTAGGCAGGAAGCGCCTGGAGGATCATTCGTCCTCAATCCCTAGCTCGCGCAACTTCCGGGTAATCGTGTTCCGCCCGATCCCCAGCCGGCTGGCCGCCTCCACCCGCCGTCCCCGGCTGGCATCCAGCGCGCTCTGCAGCAGAATCTTCTCGAACTGCCGCGTCAACGTCGCCATGACCGCGGGTTCGCCGCGTTCCAGGCGGTACTGCGCATCGCGCAGCAGCGAATCCTGCCAGTTGCGCGGCGAATCGTCGTCCACGGGCTCGGGCGCCCTCAGGACGGTTCCAGCCCCCGCCACCAGGGCCGCCGGACGCGCGGCGGGGCTGGCGTGCTGCTGGTGCTCCATGGCGCGGATCTCCGGCGGCAGGTCCGCGGGCTCGACCGTCTGGCCCGGCGCCATCACGGTCAGCCAGTGGCAGAAGTTCTCCAGCTGGCGCACGTTGCCCGGGAAATCGAACTTGGTCAGCACCGCCAGCGCTTCGGGCGTCAGGCGCTTGACCGGCACGCCCAGGGCGCGGGCGCTGGCGCCGAGAAAGTGGCTGGCCAGCGCCGGAATGTCTTCCACCCGCTCGCGCAGCGGCGGCAGGCGCAGCCGGATCACATTCAGGCGGTGAAACAGGTCTTCCCGGAACAGGCCTTGCTCGACGCGCTGCTCCAGCGGCTGGTGCGTGGCCGCCACGATGCGCACATCCACCCGCACGGGCTGCGCGCCGCCGACGCGATAGAAGCTGCCTTCGGCCAGCACGCGCAGCAGGCGCGTCTGCAGTTCGATCGGCATATCGCCGATTTCGTCCAGGAACAGCGTCCCCCCATGCGCTTCCTCGAAGCGGCCGCGGCGCAGGTTATTGGCGCCCGTGAAGGCGCCGCGCTCATGGCCGAACAGCTCGGCTTCGAGGAGGTCGCGCGGGATGGCCGCGGCATTCAGCGCCACGAACGGACCGCCCGCTCGCACGCCGTGCCCGTGCAAGGCGCGGGCCACCAGCTCCTTGCCGGTGCCGGACTCGCCCGTGATCAACACCGTAACCTTGGACTGCGCCAGCCGGCCGATCGCCCGGAAGACTTCCTGCATGGCGGTGGACGAAGACTGCGTCATCATCCAGCGTTCGTTGTTCTGCGCGGACTCGCCCTGCCCTTCGGGGCTCTCGGGCTGCGCCGACTCCTGCACGGCGCGCTGGATCAGCGCCACCGCTTCATTTACGTCGAACGGCTTGGCCAGGTAATCGAAGGCCCCGCCCTGGAAGGCGGACACCGTGCTGTCCAGGTCGGCGAATGCCGTCATCACGATCACCGGCAGGCCTGGATGGCGCTCCTTCAGCTGGCGCAGCAGTTCGAGGCCGTTGCCGCCCGGCATCCGGATATCGGACACTAGGGCGACAGGCGTTTCGTGCGACAGCGCTTCCAGCACGTCCGCCGCCTGCGAAAAGCTGCGGGTGGGGATGCCGGCGCGGGCCAGCGCCTTTTCCAGGACCCAGCGGATGGCCTGGTCATCGTCGACGATCCATACGGGTTTCATCAGTGTGCAGGCTCCATCGGAAGGACCAGGCGAAACTCGGTGCGCCCTGGCCGGGATTCGAATTCGATGATGCCGCCGTGCTGCTGCACGAAGTCCTGGGCCAGGCTCAGGCCCAACCCGGTTCCGCCGGCGCGGGCCGTGACCAGCGGATGGAAGATGCGGTCGCGGATGTGGTCCGGCACGCCGGGACCGTTATCGATGATGGACAGCACCAGCGCCAGGCGATGCTGCTTGTGCGCCAGCATGACCTGCCGCGCCACGCGCGTGCGCAAGGTGACGACACCGGGTTCGGTTTGCGGCCCCTGGGGCCGCGCGACCAGTTCCTGGGCGGCATTGCGCGCCACGTTCAGGACGGCCTGCATCAGGCGGGCGGCATCGCCCTTCAGGTCCGGCATCGACGCATCGTAGTCGCGCAGCAGCGTGACCTCGTTGCGGAACTCGGCCTGGATCAACGCGCAGACGCGCTCGCAGATCTCATGGATGTTCACCGGCCGCGCGTTCAGCGGCACGCGTTGGGGGCCGCTCAGGCGATCCACCAGCGCCTGCAGGCGGTCGGCTTCGGAAATGATGACCTGGGTGTACTCGGCCAGGGCCGCGCTGGGAAGCTCGGCCTCCAGCAGTTGCGCGGCGCCGCGCAAGCCGCCCAGGGGATTCTTGACTTCATGCGCCAGGTTGCGCAGCAGCTCCCGGTGCGCTTCGATCTCGTCGACCAGCCGATGATTACGGTCGGCCAGCACGCGCTGCTCGATCTCGCGCGTTTCGATCAGCACCGGCCAGCGCTGGCCGGTCAGCCCTATCGTCGTCACCGACACCTCCACGGACTCGGCGGCGCGGCGCAAGGAGGCAAGCTGCCTCACGTCCGCATAGCGCCCGGCGGCGGCCCGGTCGATGGACGATTGGATGTTTTCCGGGCTGTCGAACAGCGTGGCGGCGGAGTGCCCGCCCAGTTGCTTGCGCGAGCGGCCGAACAGATCCTCGGCGGCGGCGTTCGCGTATTCGATATGACCGCGCTCGTTGACCAGGAAAACGGACGTGGCTAGCAGATCGAGAGCTTCTACATTCATTTTTCAACATACCCGAATGTGAGGGGAAAGCGGAACGCGACGGCGACGGCGCCCGGCCGCGGCCCGCCGGGCGCGGGGCCTGGCGGACGGTCCGTCGAACCGCATCCTGGAGGAGCGCGCGATGCAGGCCCTGGTTTCTGCCTACCTCATCGCGCCGCCTCCAGGCACAGCCTCAATGCATCAGAGGCTGTAGTACATGTCGAACTCGACCGGGTGGGTCGTCATGCGCAGGCGGTTCACATCGCCCATCTTCAGGTCGATGTAGGCCGAGAGCATGTCGTTGCTGAACACGCCGCCGCGGGTCAGGAACTCGCGGTCGTTATCCAGCGCTTCCAGCGCCTGTTCGAGCGACGAGCACACGGTCGGGATCTTCGCGTCTTCTTCCGGCGGCAGGTCGTACAGGTTCTTGTCGGCCGGATCGCCCGGGTGGATCTTGTTCTGCACGCCGTCCAGGCCGGCCATCATCAGGGCCGAGAAAGCCAGGTACGGGTTGGCCAGGGGGTCCGGGAAACGCGCTTCGACGCGGCGGGCCTTCGGGTTGCCGACGTAGGGGATGCGGATCGAGGCCGAGCGGTTGCGGGCCGAGTAGGCCAGCTTGACCGGGGCTTCATAGTGCGGAACCAGGCGCTTGTACGAGTTGGTGCCGGGGTTGGTGATGGCGTTCAGCGCGCGGGCGTGCTTGATGATGCCGCCGATGTAGTACAGCGCGAATTCCGACAGGCCGGCGTAGCCGTTGCCCGCGAACAGGTTCTGGCCGTCCTTCCAGATCGACTGGTGCACGTGCATGCCGGAACCGTTGTCGCCGACGATGGGCTTGGGCATGAACGTGGCGGTCTTGCCGTAGGCGTGGGCCACGTTGTGAATGATGTACTTGGTGATCTGCGTCCAGTCGGCGCGCTGCACCAGCGTGCTGAACTTGGTGCCGATCTCGAGCTGGCCGGCGCCGGCCACTTCATGGTGGTGCACTTCGACCGGCACGCCCATCTGCTCCATCAGCAGGCACATTTCCGAGCGCATGTCCTGGAAGGAATCGACCGGGGGCACGGGGAAGTAGCCGCCCTTCACGGCGGGACGATGGCCGGTGTTGCCGCCTTCGAAATCCAGGCCGGTGGACCAGGAGGCCTCTTCCGACTTGATCTTGACGAAGGTGCCCGACATGTCGGTGTTCCAGGTCACGCCGTCGAACACGAAGAATTCGGGTTCCGGGCCGAAGTAGGCGGTATCGCCCAGGCCGGAGGACTTCAGGTAGGCTTCGGCGCGCTTGGCCAGCGAGCGCGGGTCGCGGTCATAGCCCTTCAGGTCCGAGGGTTCGACCACGTCGCACGACAGGATCAGGGTCGGCTCTTCGCGGAACGGATCCATGTTGGCCGTCGACAGATCGGGGATGAGCAGCATGTCGGAAGCTTCGATGCCCTTCCAGCCCGGGATCGAGGAACCGTCGAAAGCCTGCCCGCTTTCCAGCTTGTCTTCATCGATAGCGCTGGTGGGCACGGAAACGTGGTGCTCGCGGCCAACCGTATCGGTAAAGCGGAAATCCACGAATTTCACTTCGTTGTCGGCCATCTTTTTCAGGACGTCTTTCGGGCTTGCCATGTCATCTCCATTAGATAAAAAGGTCGAGGGCCTTGCCCGTCGACTGGCATAAATCAGGGAAGCAATATGCGTGCCAGGTTTTTCCCCAGGGATTCCCGAGGGACGGCGTTGCGGTCAGGAGGAAATGTAGCACCATTATGGTGCAAAGCATGGGGCATGCATGCCCCATGTTGGGGCATTGCCGCTACAGGAACATTTCCTGCAGGTCGTTGAGGAATCGCCAGCCCAGGGGCGTCGCCCGCAGCCGGGTGGGGTCGGCGTCCAGCAGGCCCCGTTTCGAGGCTGCCTCCAATTGGTGCGCAATCACGGCGAGGGAGAGGCCGGTGCGTTCATCGAAGCTCGACGAAGCCACGCCTTCCTTCAGGCGCAGCGCGTTCAGCATGAACTCGAAGGGCAGCTCGTCGGGGCCGACCTGCCGGCTTTCCGAGATATGGCTCCCATCGCGCGCCATGGCGGCCTGCATCCAGGAATCCGGGCCGCGCAGCCGGGCCTCGCGCACGATCCGGTCGTGGAAGGACAGCTTGCCGTGGGCGCCGGGCCCGATGCCCAGGTAATCGCCGAATTCCCAGTAATTCAGGTTGTGGCGGCAGCGCGCTCCCGGCCTGGCGTAGGCCGACACCTCGTAGCGGCCCAGGCCGGCCGCGGCCAGTTCCGCCTCGACCGCGTCCTGCATGGCAGCGCTGGTATCGTCGTCCGGCAGGTCCTCCGGAGGAAACTTCGCAAAGACCGTGTTGGGCTCCATCGTCAGGTGATAGAGCGAAAGATGCTCCGTGCCGAACGCCACGGCCTGCCGCAGGTCGGCCAGACAGGCGTCCAGCGTCTGCCCGGGCAAGGCGAACATCATGTCCAGGTTCACGCGTGGCACGGCGCGCTGCGCCATCTCGATGGCCGCCCTGGCCTGGGCGGCGTCATGGATGCGCCCCAGCTTTTTCAGCTGGGCGTCGTCGAAGCTCTGGATGCCCAGGGAAAACCGGGTCACCCCGCTGGCCGCGTAGTCCTGGAAGCGGCCGGCTTCGGCGGTTCCAGGATTGGCCTCCATGGTGATCTCGGCGTCGGGCCAGAGATTCAGGTAGGCGCGCAGCATCGCCAGCAACTCGTCGAGCCCGGCCGAAGACAGCAGGCTGGGCGTACCGCCGCCGATGAACACCGAGACCACCTGCCGCCCCCAGATGGAAGGCAGCGCTTGCTCCAGGTCGCTGCGCAGGGCGTCCAGGTAGGCGCGCTCGGGAATCCCGCCACCGGGCGCGGCGTGCGAATTGAAATCGCAATACGGGCATTTGCGCACGCACCAGGGCACGTGCACATAGACCGACAGGGGCGGCAGGCTGGTCAGCGCGGCGCCGGCCGGCGGTTTCGGGCGCGAGGAAGGCGCGCCCATGTCGTTGCGGATGGGGATGATGATGGACATGCGTGATTCCTGGACCCGGCGCCCTGGGGCGCCCTCCTCAAGCCTGGCTCAGCTTGCCCAGCAGTTCGCGCAGCGCGCGGGCGCGGTGGCTGACCTGGTTCTTCTCCTCCGGGTCGAGGGTGGCGGCGGTCAGCGCCAGGTCGGGCAGGTAGAAGTGCGGATCGTAGCCGAAGCCGTTGGCGCCCTCGGGCGGGTCGATGATCTCGCCGTGCCACAGGCCCTCGCCGATCAGCGGCCGCGGATCGTTCTCCGAGCGCACCAGGGCCAGCACCGCCACGTACCACGCGCTGCGGTCCTCGATGCCGGCCAGTTTGCTCACCAGCAACGCGTTGTTGGCCTGGTCGGACTTCTCGCCGCCGTGCATCTGGGCATAGCGCGCCGAATAAACGCCCGGCGCGCCTTCCAGCGCGGCCACGCACAGGCCCGAATCGTCGGCCAGGGCCGGCAGCCCGGTCAGGCGGCTGGCATGGCGGGCCTTGGCCAGCGCATTCTCCACGAAGGTAACGTGCGGCTCTTCGGCTTCGGGCACGCCGAGCTCGCCCTGGGGGACCAGTTCTATGCCCAGGGGGGCGAACAGGGCCGAGAATTCGCGCAGCTTGCCGGCATTGTTGGACGCCAGCACGACGCGGCGCAGGGAATCGGGAATCTTGGGAGCAGTCATGGGGCAAATTGTATAGCGGCGGCCCACGCGCGCCGGCCGATACCCCTGCGGGCCGGATGCGCAAAACCAATTCGTTGTTGACAGGCCCATGGCGGCGGCTGAAGATGGCGCGCCAGTCGTCGGCGCAACAACGCAGACATATTTTGTTGTCAATATGGCCAACTTGTCACTGATCGTATCTGAACGCACCGGCGATGGACCCTCTTCACGCTTTGCCCCGGCCGGCCGCGGCCCGCGCGCCCTCCTCCAACCCGGACCGCGCGTCCGCGCACGTGAACCTCGCCGGGATCCTGCGCGAACGGCTGCTGCGCCCGCGCTTCCAGCCGGTCGTTGACCTGCCGCACAGCCGGGTCTATGGCCACGAAAGCCTGATCCGCGGGCCGGCCGATACGGCCCTGCATTTCCCCGACGCGCTGTTCGCCGAAGCGCGCCGCCAGGGGCTGCACCCGCAGCTCGAACTGGCCAGTTTCCGCGCGGGCGCGCAAGGCTTCCAGCGCCACGACGCCTCCGGCATGCTGTTCCTGAACCTGTCCGGCTCGGCCCTCATCCATTACTGGACGCTGTGGGGCGACGAGATGCCCCGGCGGCTATTGAAGGATTGCGCGCTCGCGCCGTCCAGCATCATTGTCGAATTGACCGAGCAGGATCCGCTGTCCGAGCACATGGATGAAGTGGCCAGCGCATTCGCCTGCCTGCGCGAGCACGGCATGCGCGTTGCGCTGGATGACTATGGCGTGGGCAATTCCAATCTCCAGCTGTGGTCCGAGATGCAGCCGGACCTGGTCAAGATAGACCGCTATTTCTTCGACGGCATCGGGCAGGACGAACGCAAGCAGAACATGGTGCGCGCCATCCTGAAGGTGGCGCAGCACCTGGGCACCGCGATCGTGGCCGAAGGCATCGAAACCGCCGAAGACCTGGCCGTGGTGCGCGAGCTGGACATCCGCTATGCCCAGGGCTGGTTCCTGGGCCGGCCGGACGAAATGCTGCTGACCGAACTGGCCCCGCCCCTGCGCGACTCATTGCGGGCGCGCACGCCGGCGTCCGCGCCGCAGCGCGCCGCCGGCGGCACGGCCGCCAGCCTGCGCGTCGAGGCGCCCGCCGCCTTGCTGCCCGAACACACCAACGACGACGTGCACCGGCTCTTCATCGAGCACAAGGGCATGCATGCGGTGGCGGTGGTGGATGCCGACAACCGCCCGGTCGGCATCATCAACCGGCGCGACTTCCTGGAGCATTACGCGCAACGCTATACGCGCGAACTGTTCGGCCGCGACGCCTGCTCGACCTTCATGAACGCCGAACCGGTGCTGGTGGACCTGAACGTGTCCATCGACCAGTTGAGCCACGTGCTGATCTCCGAGGACCAGCGCTACCTGATGGACGGCCTGATCATCACCCGCGAGGGCCGCTACGACGGCCTGGCCACCGGCGAAACGCTGGTGCGCTCGGTGACCGAAATGCGCATCGAGGCCGCGCGCTACGCCAATCCGCTGACCTCGCTGCCCGGCAACATTCCCATCAGCCGGCACATCGCCACCCTGCTGGAGGACGCGGACGATTTCACGATCTGCTATGGCGACCTGAACAATTTCAAACCGTTCAACGACGTCTACGGCTATTGGCGCGGCGACGACATGATCATGCTGACCGCCGAGGTCATCAAGCGCCACTGCGATCCGCAGCGCGACTTCGTGGGCCATGTGGGCGGAGACGATTTCGTGGTGCTGCTGCGCAGTTCGGACTGGATGGACCGCGTCCGCCGCATCATCGCGGAGTTCAACGAACGCGCCATCGACCTGTATGACGACGAAGGCCGCCGCAACGGCGGCATCGAGGCCGAGGACCGCTACGGCGTGCCCCGCTTCTTTCCCTTCGTGACGCTGGGGGTAGGCGCCCTCACCGTCACGCCCTCCCTATGCGAGCGCATCCGTCCGGAGGACATCGCGTCGGCCGCCGCCCACGTCAAGCACAAGGTCAAGCACGGGAACCTGTCTCTGGTGACCGAGCGCTACGCCGGCGCTCCCCTGCCGCAGATCGACGGCTGAGTCCCGCCCCGCGCCGCCCGGCGCGGCGATCCGGAACACCGCGACGGCCCGGCGCAGTCCCTGGGCCTGGGCTTCCAGGGCTGCGGCCGCCGCGGCGGTCTGCTCCACCATGGCGGCATTTTCCTGGGTGGAACGTTCGATATCGGCCACCGCGTCATTCACCGATGCGATGCCCGCGGCCTGCTCCGCCGTGGCGCTGGAAATCTCGGCCACGATCTGCGTCACCCGGTCCACGGACACGACCATGTCGCGCATGGTCTCGCCCGCCAGGCCCACCTGGCGCACGCCGGCCTCGACCCGCGAGGCCGAGTCCTCGATCAGGCCCTTGATTTCCCTGGCGGCCTGCGCGCTGCGCTGGGCCAGCGAGCGCACCTCGCCCGCCACCACCGCGAAGCCCTTGCCCTGCTCGCCCGCGCGGGCCGCCTCCACGGCGGCGTTGAGCGCCAGGATATTGGTCTGGAAGGCAATGCTGTCGACCACGCCAACGATCTCGCCGATCCGGCGCGCGCTGTCGGCGATGCCGCGCATGCTTTGCACCACTTCCTCGACGGCCTGCCCCCCCCGCTGCGCCAGCTGCGTGGCGCCCCGCGCCTGCCGGCTGGCCTGGTCCGCATTGCCGGCGGTCAGTTGCACCGTATGCGCCAGCTGCATCAGATTGGCCGCGGCCTCCTGCAGCGAGCCCGCCTGGCGGGCGGTGCGGTCCGACATGTCCGCGCCGCCCGCGGCGATCTCGCCCGAGCCCGTATGGATTTCCTCCACCCCCTGCCGTACCGACGACACGGCCGCCGACAGGCCGCTCTGCATGCGCCGCATCGCGCAATACAGCACGCCGATCTCATTGTCGCCACGCATGGCGATCGCTCCCGTCAGGTCGCCATCGGCGATGCGGTCGAAGTGCGAGCCGGCCTCGTTCAACGGCCTCAGAATGCCGCGGTGGAACGCCAGCCGGATCAGGAGCGCCAGCAGCGCCACCATCACCAGCACGCCGGCCGCGACCACGATCACGCGCTCCAGCATCAGACTGGCTCCCGCCACCGCCGCCTGTCCCTGCTGCCGGGCATAGGCCTGGTAGGCGTCCGCCTGCTTGATGTAATTGGCGCCGCTGGCCGGCAGCGCTTTGTCGACCAGACGGTTCACCTCGATCCCGTTCCAGCCCTTGATGGCGGCCAGCATGGGCGCCAGCGTCTGGTCCGCGAAGGCGGCGTGGGCCGCCAGCACCTGGTCGAACAGCGGCGCGCCCCGCGCGCCGGTGTCGGGGTTCGCGCGCAGGCGCGCCAGGCTGGTCGCGGCCTGCTTGAGCAGCGCGTCCGCGTGGCCCAGCGACTGGTCGCGGGCTTCTTCCAGGCCGCTTTCCATGGCCGTCTTGGCGTCCGTCAGCGCGGCGCGGGCCTGGAACAGCCGGCTCGTCATGTCCGACAGGTCGCTGGCCCGCTCGATGCTGCCCCGGCCCAACGCTTCGATATCCGCGCGGTTCTCGCGCAGCACGGCAATGCCGCCCGCCGCGGCGACGGCGAACAGCACCACAAACAACGCAAGAATGGCTGACAACGCCGTCGTGACCCTGATGTTTTTCCGCATATCCGTCCGTGTGTTACCTGGCCGCCCCCGGCGGCCTTGGCGCGAATTATGGACACCCAGTTTGGCAATTTCTTGACACAACCCGGGGGCCGGGCTGACAAACTCCCGTCATGAAACCGCGCTTTTGCGAACAGGAACCCCGTATTAACCAATTGTGAATTGGCAGGGGCGGCGCCTTGCGGCACATTCAACCCTGTACCGAACCATTACCCATCCAGAAACAGCCTCATGCACAACGCCTCCCACGCCTACCAGGACATCCGCGAAGCCGTGCGCGATCTCTGCGCCCAGTTCCCCTCCGAATATTTCCGCAAGGTCGACGAAGAACGCGGCTACCCCGAAGCGTTCGTCAACGCCCTGACCGAAGCAGGCTGGCTGGCGGCCCTGATCCCGCAGGAATACGGCGGTTCCGGCCTGGGCCTGACCGAAGCCTCGGTCATCATGGAAGAGATCAACCGCAGCGGCGGCAATTCCGGCGCGTGCCACGGGCAGATGTACAACATGGGCACCCTGCTGCGCCACGGCTCGGAAGCCCAGAAGCGTGAATACCTGCCCCGCATCGCGGCCGGCCAGCTGCGCCTGCAATCCATGGGCGTCACCGAGCCCACCACCGGCACCGACACCACCAAGATCAAGACCACCGCCGTCAAGCGCGGTGACCGCTACGTCATCAACGGCCAGAAGGTCTGGATTTCGCGCGTGCAGCATTCCGACCTGATGATCCTGCTTGCCCGCACCACGCCGCTGGAACAGGTCACCCGCAAGTCGGAAGGCATGTCCATCTTCCTGGTCGACCTGCATCACGCCGTCAAGCACGGCATGACGATCCGGCCCATCCCCAACATGGTCAACCACGAGACCAACGAACTCTTCTTCGACAATCTGGAAATCCCCGAAGAGAACCTGATCGGCGAGGAAGGCAAGGGCTTCAAGTACATCCTGGACGGTCTCAACGCCGAGCGCACCCTGATCGCCGCCGAATGCATCGGCGACGGCTACTGGTTCGTGGACAAGGTCACCGCCTACGCCAAGGAGCGCATGGTGTTCGGGCGCCCCATCGGCCAGAACCAGGGCGTGCAGTTCCCCATCGCCCGCGCCCATATCAACGTGGAAGCGGCCAGCCTGATGCGCTACGAGGCCTGCCGCCTGTTCGACGCCCACCAGCCTTGCGGCGCGCAGGCCAACATGGCGAAGCTGCTGGCGGCCGACGCCTCCTGGGAGGCGGCCAACGCCTGCCTGCAGTTCCATGGCGGCTTCGGCTTCGCCAACGAGTACGACGTCGAGCGCAAGTTCCGCGAAACCCGTCTCTACCAGGTCGCGCCCATTTCGACGAACCTGATCCTGTCCTACGTCGCCGAACACATCCTGGGCCTGCCCCGCTCCTTCTGACAAGCCAGCCATCCATGACCGCAGCCAAAGACACCCCGCACCTGAGCGCCGAACTGGCGGCATTTGCCGCCAATCTGCGCTACGAAGACATCCCCGCGCCGGTCCTGCGCCGCGCCGAAGACCTGCTGCTGGACTGCCTGGCCTCCATCCTGGCCGGCGCCTCCGCCCGGGCCGTGCAGGCCATCGAACGCTACGCCGCCGCCATGGGCCCGGCCGACGGCGCCAGCGAAGTCCTGATCACCCGCCGCCGCACCACTGCGCTGTTCGCCGCCATGGTGAACGCGGCCGCCGCCCACGTGGTCGAGCAGGACGACGTGCACAACGGCTCGGTGTTCCACCCCGCCGCGGTCGTGTTCCCGCCCGCGCTGGCGGTGGCCCAGGCCCTGGGCCGCTCCGGCCGCGACCTGCTGGTCGCCGCCGTCGCCGGCTATGAGGTAGGCATCCGCGTGGGCGAGTACCTCGGCCGTTCCCATTACAAGATCTTCCACACCACCGGCACCGCCGGCACCCTGGCCGCCGCCGTCACCACCGGCCGCCTGCTCAACCTGTCCCCGGAAGCCATGCTGAATGCGCTGGGCTCCGCGGGCACTCAGGCCGCGGGCCTCTGGGAATTCCTGCGCGACGCCGCCGACTCCAAGCAGCTGCACACCGCCAAGGCCGCGGCCGACGGCATCACCGCCGCCTACCTGGCGCAGGACGGCTTCACCGGCGCGCGCCACATCCTGGAAGGCCCTCAAGGCATGGCCGCCGGGATGTCGACCGACGCCGACCCGAGCCGCCTGTGCGACCGGCTGGGCGAGCGCTGGGCGCTGATCGAAACCTCGTTCAAGTTCCATGCCTCGTGCCGCCACACCCATCCGGCCGCCGACGCGCTGCAGCAGGCGCTGCGCGAGAACGGCCTGACCGAGGCCGACATCGAGCGCGTCGTCGCCCACGTGCACCAGGGCGCCATCGACGTGCTCGGCCCCGTCGTGAATCCGCAGACCGTGCACCAGTCCAAATTTTCCATGGGCACCGTCCTGGCCCTGATCGCCCGGCAAGGGCGCGCGGGCCTGGCCGAATTCGACGCCGGCCTGGACGACCCGGGCGTCGCCGCGTTCCGCGGCAAGGTCGAAATGGAGCTGGATCCGGAAGTCGACGCCGCGTATCCCCAGCGCTGGATCGGCAAGGTCACCGTCCATACGCGCGACGGCCGCAAGCTGCACAGCCGCGTGGACGAGCCCAAGGGCGATCCTGGCAATACCCTCAGCCGCCCCGAGATCGAGGACAAGACGCTAAGCCTCGGCCGCTATGCCGGCGCCGCGACCGAACAGGAACTGCGCGGCCTGATCGATACGATCTGGAACCTCGAAAAAGCGGAAAAAGTGGGGATGCTGCTGCCCAAGGCGTAAAGGCGCGCGGGACGGGTTGGCGGGCCGTCTTTCGCGGCGCGCCAGCCGCGCTCCCTGGGCGAATCAGGCCAGCGCCGCCCGCTGGGCCCGCACCAGGCCGGCGATGCCCGACTCGGCCAGCACCAGCATGGTATCGAGCTCCGCGCGCGTGAAGGTCGCGCCTTCGCCCGTGCCCTGCACTTCGACGAAGGCCCCGCCGCCCGTCATGATGACGTTCACGTCGGCGTCGCACGCCGAATCCTCCTGGTAATCCAGGTCCAGCACCGCGCGTCCATCCACCAGGCCGACCGACACCGCCGCGACCGCGTCGCGGATCGGGTTGGCGGCCAGGTCGCCGCGCTTCATCAGCAGGGCCACCGCGTCGGCGGCCGCGACCCAGGCGCCGGTGATGCTGGCGCAGCGCGTGCCGCCGTCGGCCTGCAGCACGTCGCAGTCCAGGTGCAGCGTGCGCTCTCCCAACGCCTTCATGTCGAATACCGCTCGCAGGCTGCGGCCGATCAAGCGCTGGATTTCCTGCGTGCGTCCGCTTTGCTTGCCGCGCGCCGCTTCGCGGTCCCCGCGCGTGTGCGTGGCCCGCGGCAACATGCCGTATTCGGCCGTTACCCAGCCTTCCCCCTTGCCCTTCAGGAATGGCGGTACCTTCTCCAGTACGCTGGCCGTGCACAGCACATGGGTATTGCCGGCCTTCACCAGCACTGAGCCTTCGGCGTAACGCGTGTAGCCGCGTTCAAGGCTGAACGGCCGCAGTTCGTCGACGGCGCGGCCCGACGGACGGGCGATGGAGGGGGCGATAGTCACAGGCAGGCTCCAGACATGGCATTGATTGGCGGCATTGTACGGGGTGGCGCCGCAGGAAACCGCCGCTTGGAGTATCCTGCCGCGATATATCCGGTTCGACGCCCTCCGCCGGCGCGGCGGGCATCGGCGCAACCGGCCCCGACACATGCATCACCAGGACACCCACACCATGATTCGCAGCATGACCGCCTTCGGCAACGCCCGAGCAGACCTGGAACAAGGCACGCTGGCGCTCGAATTGCGCAGCGTCAACAGCCGGTTCCTGGACCTGTACTTCCGCCTGCCCGACGAATTGCGCCACGTGGAGACGCCGCTGCGCGAGTTGCTGACGGCGAACCTCGGACGCGGCAAGGTCGAGATCCGCGTTTCCTATACCCGCAACGCCAGCACCGATCTGTCCAAGCTGGATCCCTCCTGGCTGGAAAGCCTGGCCGAACAGTTGCAGGCGGCCCGCCGCATCGTCCCCGACATTGCCCCGCCCCGCCTGGTGGAACTGTTCAACTGGCCCGGCCAGCGCGCCAACGACTCGCTGGACCCGCAAGCCTGGGGCGCGGCCTGCATGCAGGCCGCCCAGCAGGCGTTGACCCAGCTGCAGGAAGGCCGCGCGCGCGAAGGCGAGCGCCTGGCCGGCATGATGCGCGAATGCGCCGACGGCGTGGCGCGCATTGTCGAGACCGTGCAGGCCCACCTGCCCCAGCTGCTGGCCGACCATCGCGACAAGCTGGCGGCCAAGCTGCGCGAAAGCGTGGAATCCGCCTTCCCCGGCGGCTTCACCCACATTTCCGGCGCTGAACTTTCGGAACGCCTGTCGCAGGAGGCCAATCTGTTCGCGCTGCGCATCGACGTGGCCGAAGAGTTGTCGCGCCTGCGCTCGCACCTGGAAGAGCTGCGCCACCTGCTCACCGACGGCGGCGGCAAGCAATCCGGCAAGAAGCACGCCGGCAGCGCCGGCAAGCGCCTGGATTTCCTGTTCCAGGAAATGAACCGCGAGGCCAACACCCTGGGCTCCAAGGCCGGCAGCATGGACGTCACCCGCGCCGCGATGGACCTGAAGCTGCTGATCGAGCAGATGCGCGAGCAGGCGCAGAACATCGAGTGAGGCCCCGGGGGCGGAGAAAGCAGGTCGTTCTCCTGCCCCCTCCGTGCGGCGCTCAGCGCGCCTCGCCCGCCGCGGGCTCGCCGCGCAGCGCCGAATCCAGGTATTGGCTGCGCGCCCGCGCATCCGGGAACCGCATATCGCGGTAGCTGACGAAGCGCGATCCGCGCGCCAGGCGGTAGCCCGCCCAGATCAGCAGGAACAGCGGGATGCCGATGTAGGTCGCCACCACCCCGCCCCAATCGATCTTGTCCCGCAGGAACGCCTGGTAGTTCTGGCCCAGGGTGATGATCAGGCACAGCACGAACGCGAAGATCGGGCCGAAGGGGAAGAACGGCGACACATAGGGCAGATCGGCCAGGTTGTGGCCCTGCTTGAGGTAGCCGCGGCGGAAGCGGTAGTGGCTGATCGCAATGCCCAGCCACGCGATGAAGCCCGTCATCCCCGACGTGTTGAGCAGCCAGATGTAGACGGCGTTGGGGCTGAAAACGAAGGTGAAGAAGCACAGCGCCGCGACGGCGGTCGTGGCCAGCAGCGCCCACAGCGGCACCCCGCTGCGCGAGATGCGGCCGAAGATGCGGGGCGCCTTGCCTTCGCGGGCCAGGCTGTACAGCATGCGCGTGGCCGCGTACATGCCCGAATTGCCCGCCGACAGCACGGAGGTCAGCACCACGGCGTTCATGACCGACGCCGCCCCGAGCAGGCCGGCGCGTTCGAAGATCAGGGCGAACGGGCTGACGCTGATGTCCTCGACCTCGTTGCGCAGCAAGTGCGGGTCGGTATAGGGAATGAGCAGGCCGATCACCAGGATCGCCATCACGTAGAACAGCAGGATGCGCCAGAACACCTGGCGCACCGCGCGCGGCAGGTTGCGGGCCGGATCCTTGGATTCGCCCGCCGCGATGCCGATCAGCTCGGTCCCCTGGAAGGAAAAGCCCACCACCATCGCCACGCCGATCAGCGCGGCGAAGCCGCCGGCGAAAGGCGCGTCGCCCACCGTCCAGTTGGCCAGGCCGCCGGCTTCCCCGCCGCGGATGATGCCCAGCAGCATCATCACGCCCATGGCGACGAACCCCAGGACCGCAATCACCTTGATCAGGGCGAACCAGAATTCCGCCTCGCCGAAGCCTCGCGCCGACATTGCGTTCAGGCCGAAGGTCAGTGCCAGGAACAGCGCGCTCCAGTAGAAGCCCGGCACGTCCGGGAACCAGTACGCCATGACGAGCTGCGCGGCCACCAGGTCCACCGCCACCGTCACCGCCCAGTTGTACCAATAGTTCCAGCCCAGCGCGAAGCCGAAGCCGTCCTCGACGTAACGGGCGCCATAGGTGGAAAAGGATCCCGATACCGGCATGGCCGCGGCGAGTTCGCCCAGGCTGGTCATCAGGAAATAGACCATGATGCCGATCAGCACATAGCCCAGCAGCGCGCCGCCCGGACCGGCACGGGCGATGGTCGCCCCCGAGGCCACGAACAGCCCGGTGCCGATGGACCCGCCCACCGCGATCATCGTCAGGTGCCGCGCGGATAGCGAGCGGCGCAGCTCGGATGGCCGGCCGGCCTCCGCCCCGCGCGTGCCGCCCGCGCGGCGTTCATCGTGTTCCGATGGTGCCAAAATGCATTCCTTCAGGTCATGAAGGCACGGGCGCGAGACGCGCCGGGTGCCTTGGGATTTCCAAGCAACCGGCGAGAATAGCGCAAGAGGCGCCTACAGGCGAAATGAAAGCATCTGGGGGACGGATCGATCGGCCGCAGCCGCCGGCCCTCCCCGCGCCTATTGGAAGGCCGTTTCCATGAACGTGCGCAGCTTGCGAGAATGCAGCCGTTCCGGCGGCATGCCCCGCAGGCGCTCCAGCGCGCGGATGCCGATTTCCAGATGCTGGTTCACCTGGCGGCGATAGAAGGCGCTGGCCATGCCGGGCAGCTTCAATTCACCATGCAGCGGCTTGTCCGACACGCACAGCAAGGTGCCGTAAGGCACCCGGAAACGGAAGCCGTTGGCGGCGATGGTGGCGGATTCCATGTCCAGCGCGATCGCCCGGGATTGCGCAAAGCGCTCCACCAGCTCCACGTGGTCGCGCAGTTCCCAGTTGCGGTTGTCGATGGTGGCGACCGTGCCGGTGCGCATGATGCGCTTCAGGTCCCAGCCCGACAGCCCCGCCACCTCCTCCACGGCCTGCTCCAGCGCCACCTGCACTTCGGCCAGCGCCGGCACGGGGACCCACGTGGGCAGGTCGTCGTCCAGCACGTGGTCCTCGCGCACGTAGCCGTGGGCCAGCACGTAGTCGCCCAGGCGCTGGGAGTCGCGCAGGCCCGCGCAATGGCCCAGCATCAGCCAGGCATGCGGCCGCAGCACCGCGATGTGATCGGTGATCGTCTTGGCGTTGGACGGGCCCACGCCGATATTCACCAGCGTGATGCCGGAATGATCGCCGCGCACCAGATGGTAGGCCGGCATCTGCGGCAGGCGGACCGCCTGATCCTCGTCGCCCGGACCGCTTTCCCCGCGCCGCGTGATCCGGTTGCCCGGTTCCACCAGCATTTCGTAGTCTTCGTTGCCGCTGGCCATCAGGGCGCGCGCCCGGGCGCAGAACTCGTCGACGTAGAACTGGTAATTCGTGAACAGGACGAAGTTCTGGAAGTGCGCCGGCGCGGTCGACGTATAGTGCTGCAGGCGGTGCAGCGAATAGTCCACCCGCTGCGCCGTGAACGGCGCCAGCGGCTTGGGCTCGCCCTCCTTGCCGCGCCATGAACCGTTGACGATCGCGTCGTCCGTCACCGCCAGGTCCGGCACGTCGAACAGGTCGCGCAAGGGGCGCTTGAGCGCCTCGAGGTGCTCGCCTTCGACATAGGCGCCCTCGGGAAAGGCGAAATGCAGCGGGATCGGCGAATCGGACTCGCCCACTTCCACCGCCACGCGGTGGTTCTGCAGCAGCTGGCTCACCTGTTCGATCAGGTAATCCCGAAACAGCCCCGGCTGGGTGACGGTGGTCTGGTAGACGCCGGGTTCGGCCACGTGGCCGTACGAAAGCCGGGTATCGATCGGGTCGTAGGTTTCGACCACGATGCGGATGGCCGGATAGTAGGCGCGGGCGCGTTCCCGGCCGTTGCTGCCGGCCCCTTTCAGGACGTCTCGGAAGGCGGCGCGCAGGAAAGCGGTATTGCGCGCATAGATTTCGATCAGCCGATCCACCGCCGACACGGCGTCCTGGAAAGGCTCGAAAGGCATGGGGTCGGGCCGGTTCATGGAGGACAACGGGTGTACTGCGTTCATCATCGAGCTCTGCTCCGCTTTCTTATGTGTGTTTCAGCGGCCGCTCGCGGCTTGCCGTGCCGAAGAGGCCGATCCTGCCGATTATGCCCGAGCCCGCGGCAGAACAAGCGTCACATTCCCGCCCGGGCCCGGCCACCGCGCGGGCGCCTTCCCCTCGCCGCGGCGCGTAACGTCCCCGGACAATAATGCTGCATTGCACTACAAATGTAATGAAACTTTATTCCATTACAATGTCATGGCATTCCGGGTCCATGCGTCCTGGAATCGCCCCCTTTCCGCCGGCTTGCCCTCCCAGGCACAGCCATGCCGCCCACTCCGAGTTCTGAAGTGACGTAATGACGCCGCCCACGCGAAAAGCCCGAATTGCCAATTTCCGCATTCCCGTATTCCTGTCAGCGCCCATCCTTGCCCTGACCCTCTCCTGGATCCCGGACGCCGCCCAGGCCTCGCTCCGGTCCGAAGAAGCCCGCCCGACGCTCAACGGCCTGCGCCTGGCGCAAGAGCCCACCGTCCCCACCCTGCGCGAACGTGTCGTGCAGGCCGGCCTGGAAGCGATCGGCACGCCCTATAGCTGGGGCGGCGACGACGCCGAAGGTTTCGATTGCAGCGGCCTGGTCTTGTACGTGTTCCGCGAGATCGCCGGGCTGGAGCTACCCCGCACCGCCCGCGCCCAGCGCACGGCGGGCGAATCCGTCGGCAACAGGAAAGAACTGCGCCCCGGCGACCTGGTCTTCTTCGCCACGCGCGGCCGCGGCGTGACCTCGCACGTAGGCATCTACATCGGCCAGAACCGATTCGTCCATGCGCCGCGCCGCGGCACCAAGGTCCGCGTGGACGAAATGCAGAATTCCTATTGGGCCAAGCGCTACGTCGGCGCCCGGCGCTACCTGGATACGAAACAGGGCCAGATGCTGGCCCAGGCCTCTCCCCGCTGACCGGGGAATCGGGCAGCGCAACGCGCGGCCCGGGGGGCGGCACCGCAGCCTGCCGCGGCGCGTCGCGACTGGCGCGCTGCCGCAGGCTGGACGCGTCTTCAGCCGCGCCCGACAAACGGCATGTTGGTGGCCATGATGGTCATGAACTGCACATTGGCTTCCAGCGGCAGGCGCGCCATGGCGGCGACCGCCTGCGCCACGTGGGCCACATCCATGCGCGGCTCGACCTTCGTGCTGCCGTCGGCCTGCAGAATGCCCGCCGCCATGCGCTCGGTCATGTCGGTCGCCGCGTTGCCGATATCGATCTGCCCGCAGGCGATGTTGTAGGGCCGGCAATCCAGCGAAATCGATTTGGTCAGCCCCGTCACCGCATGCTTGGTGGCGGTATAGGCGATGGAGAACGGCCTGGGCGCATGCGCGGAGATCGAGCCGTTGTTGATGATGCGCCCGCCGCGCGGATTCTGCGCCTTCATCACGCGGATGGCCGCCTGCGCGCACAGGAACATGCCGGTCAGGTTGGTGTCGACCACCTCGCGCCAGAGCGAGACCGGCAGCTCTTCGATGGGCATCGCCGGGGCGCCGCGCCCGGCGTTGTTGAACAGCACGTCCAGGCGGCCGTATTCCCGCTGCGTGGCATCGAACAGATCGCGCACCGCCTGCTCATCGGACACATCCGTGGGCAGCACCAGCGCCCGCACGCCATCCTCGCCGGCGGCAGTGCGGGTCGCTTCCAGCGGATCGCGCCGGCGGCCGGCCAGCACGACCCGATAGCCCTGCGCCAGGAATTCCAGCGCCACCGCGCGGCCTATGCCGGTACCGGCGCCGGTGACCAGCGCTACGCGCGGGGGGTCGATATCGTTCGTCTGCATCGGATTCTCCTTGTTATCGATCGGCGAAATGCTACCCGAATCGTTCTGGCGATGCTGCAAGCGAAGGTTCCAGCCGTGACATATGCCTAGCCTTCACACGCAAGTAAAGATTACCCGGGCCGGACCGCGCCCGCGGCGCGCCACCCGGCGCCCCGGACCTCGGGGCGATGCGCCCTGGGGAACACCCCGCGCCACGTCGCGATTCATGGCCGCGCCGCTACCCCGGATCGAGCGCCGCGCATGCCATCGATTGGACAACCTCGTGTTGATCCGTCACAACTATTTATATAATTATTGGAAATTAGCTTATTACCAAAAATCCAATATCTACGGAGCAGGCCTCATGTCCCGATCCTTCCCCGGCGCGCTGATACTAGGCGCGCTGTTGGCCGCCTCGGCCGGCGCGCAAACCGCGCCGGACGGCAAGCAAATCAGCGCGCAGGGCGCGAACGGCGCGCCCGCCTGTGTCACCTGCCACGGCGCCCGTGGCGAAGGCAATCCGGCCGCCGGCTTTCCGCAATTGGCGGGGATGGGCGGGCGCTACCTGGAGGAACAGCTGAACGCCATGGCCAATGGCTCGCGCGTCAGCCCGGTCATGGCCGCCACCGCCAAGGCCCTGGATCCGGCCCAGCGCCAGGCCGTGGCGCGCTACTACGCCGCGCAGCCCTCGGCGCTGGACATCGACCGGCTCGCCGCCACCGCCATGCATCCGGCCAAGCCCGCGGACACCGGGGCGTGGCTCGCCACGCGCGGAGCCTGGGACAAGAACGTCCCCGCCTGTAACCAGTGTCATGGGCCAGGCGGCATCGGCGTGGGGGAGAACTTCCCCGCCCTGGCCGGGCAGCCCGCCGCCTATATCGCGGGCCAGTTGCGCGCCTGGCGGCAGGGCCAGCGCCCTCCCGGCCCGCTGGGCCTGATGCCGGCAGTCGCCACCCGGCTTTCCGACGACGAGATCGACGCCGTGTCCGCCTACTATGCCGGCCTGCCCAAGACGGCCGATTCGCTTGCCGCGCAAGCCAACGCCTCCGCGGGAGCCAAGCAATGACCGTCATCCGCCTGCGCCTCCTGCTCGCCGCCGCCGGCCTCGCCGCCTCCGCGTCACTCCACGCCGCCGAGCCCCGCCCCGCATTCACTCCGCCGTCGGCCGCCTCGCTGCCCGACACCGCCTTCGGCAAAACCGTGCGCGAAGGCGAGCAGATCTTCCTGCACACTCCCCAACTGGCCGGCAAGTTCGTCGGCAACGACCTGAACTGCGCCAGCTGTCACCTGGACGCCGGCCGGCGGCCCGATTCGGCGCCCATGTGGGCCGCCTATGTGCTGTACCCCGCATACCGCGCCAAGAACGGCCACGTGAACACCCTGGCCGAACGCCTGCAGGGCTGCTTCCGCTTCAGCATGAACGGCAAAGCGCCTCCGGCGGACGATCCGACGCTCACCGCGCTGCAGACCTATATGTTCTGGCTGGCCAGCAAGGCGCCCACCGGCGTGGTGCTGGAGGGCCAGGGCTACCGCAAGCTGCCGCCCCCGGCCCGCAAGGCCGACTACCTGCGCGGCAGCGAGGTCTACGCGCAATATTGCGCCGTCTGCCACGGCGCGGAAGGCCAGGGCCAGAAGCACGGCAAGCACTGGGTGTTCCCCGCCCTGTGGGGGCCGGACTCCTTCAACTGGGGCGCGGGCATGCACCAGATCGGCAATGCCGCCGGCTTCATCAAGGCGAACATGCCGCTCGGGCAGGCTGGCATGCTGAGCGACCAGGAGGCGTGGGACGTCGCCTATTTCATGAACGCGCATGAGCGCCCGCAGGATCCGCGCTACACGGAATCGGTCGCGGCGACCCGGGCCAAGTACCACGACTCCGACGACTCCTTGTACGGGATCGAAGTCAACGGCCACCTGCTCGGCAGCAGCGCTCCCGCGCCCGGCGGCAGACTCGGCGCCGGCCCCGCCAAGACCGGCGGCTGAACGCCGCGCGGGATGCGCCGCGCGGCCCGGCCAGGGTTTTCCTCCTGCCGGGCCGCGCGATTTGCTATCCTTTCAGTCTTAGCACCAAGCCCGATAACAATTCATGCACGCCAATCCCGGAAACGTCTTCATGGTCGTCGCGCCCAGCGGCGCCGGCAAGTCCAGCCTGGTCAAGGCCTTGCTGCAGCAAGACCCTTCCATCCTGCTCTCCATTTCCTGCACCACCCGCGCGCCGCGCCCCGGCGAAGAAGACGGCCGCGAGTACCGTTTCGTGTCCACGGATGAATTCCAGCGCCTGCGCGAGGCGCAGAACCTGCTGGAATGGGCGGAAGTGCACGGCAATTTCTACGGCACGCCGCGAGACCGGATCGACGAAGCCACGCGCGCCGGGCGCGACGTGCTGCTAGAAATCGATTGGCAGGGCGCGCGCCAGGTCAGGCAGCGCTTCCCGGGCGCGATCGGCGTCTTCGTGCTGCCGCCCTCGATCGAAGAACTCGAGAGCCGGCTGAAGGCGCGCGGCCAGGACGAACCGCAAGTCATCGCCCGCCGGCTGATGGCTGCGGGCGGCGAAATCGCCCACGCGCCTGAATGCGAATATGTTATTATTAATCAAGAATTTAGCGTAGCCTTGTCGGAACTGACTCAAATCGTCAGCGCCGCGCGGCTGCGTTTTTCGTCTCAGGCCGCCCGTCACAGCCAGTTGTTCTCGCAACTCGGCATCCCGGCCGAGCACTGAGCCGAACGCATTCTCCCTATCCTCCATCAGCACCAGGTGTCCTAATGGCTCGCATTACCGTCGAAGACTGTCTGAATCAAATCCCCAATCGTTTCAAGCTCACGCTGGCCGCCACCTACCGCGCCCGCGAGCTGGCGCAAGGCCATGCCCCGCGCCTGGACAGCAAAGACAAGCCCACGGTCACTGCCCTGCGCGAAATCGCGGGCGGCCTCACCGGCGTGGAAATGCTGCGTAAAGTTCCGACCTGATCGTTTCCGGGGGGCGGCAAGCATGGCTTTTCCCGGGCTGAAGTATGCTTCATCTGGTCTGCTTGCCGCGCTGCGTGCCGGCTCCCGTCTCGGGCGCCGCACCGGCAAGAAGGACAAGAACCTCCCCGCGCCACCGTCCGTCGCCGCTCAAGAAGCGGCGGACGCGACCTCCTCTCCGGTTGCTTCGCTGGCGCCGCTGACCGAAATCATCGGCAGCTACCTCGACAAGAAAGACGTAGAGCGCGTGCGCGAAGCCTATCGCTTCGCCGACCAGGCGCATCTGGGCCAGTTCCGCGCCAGCGGCTCGCCCTATATCTCGCACCCCATCGCCGTCACCGAAATCTGCGCGGGCTGGAAGCTCGACGTCAACGCCTTGTCCGCCGCCCTGCTTCACGATGTCATGGAAGACCAGGGCATCGCCAAGCACGAGCTTGCCGAGAAATTCGGCCCCGAAGTCGCCGAGCTGGTCGACGGCCTGTCCAAGCTGGACCGCCTGGACTTCGCCACCAAGGCCGAGCAGCAGGCGGAGAGCTTCCGCAAGATGCTGCTGGCGATGGCGCGCGACGTGCGCGTCATCCTCATCAAGCTGGCCGACCGGCTGCACAATATGCGCACGCTGGACGCGGTCAATCCCGAGAAACGCCGCCGCATCGCGCGCGAAACGCTGGACATCTACGCGCCCATCGCGCACCGGCTGGGCTTGAACCTGCTGTTCCGCGAGCTCCAGGACCTGTGTTTCGCGGCGATGTACCCGAACCGCTACCAGGTGCTGTACAAGGCCGTTCTGGCCGCGCGCGGCAACCGCCGCGAAGTCATCACCAAGATCGCCGATTCGGTGCGGGCCGCCCTGCCGGCCGCCGGCATCGAGGCCGAGGTCACGGGCCGCGAAAAGACGCTGTTCGGCATCTACCGCAAGATGGTCGACCAGAAGAAATCCTTCTCGGACGTGCTCGACATCTACGGCTTCCGCGTCATCGTGCACACGCTGCCGGAATGCTATCTGGCGCTGGGCACGCTGCATCAGCTGTACCGCCCGGTCCCCGGCAAGTTCAAGGACTACATCGCCATTCCCAAGGTGAACGGCTACCAGTCCCTGCACACCACGCTGGTCGGCCCCTACGGCACGCCCGTCGAATTCCAGTTCCGCACGCGCGACATGCATCACGTGGCGGAAGAAGGCGTCGCCTCGCACTGGCTGTACAAGGGCGCCGACCTGACCCTCAACGACCTGCAGAAGCGCACCCACCAGTGGCTGCAATCGCTGCTGGACATCCAGAGCCAGACCGGCGATTCCGGCGAGTTCCTGGAGCACGTCAAGGTCGACCTCTTCCCCGACGCGGTCTACGTGTTCACGCCGCGCGGCAAGATCATTTCGCTGCCCCGCGGCGCCACGCCGGTGGACTTCGCCTACGCGATCCACACCGACATCGGCAACCAGGCGGTGGCGGCCAAGGTCAACGGCGAGTTCGTGCCGCTGCGCACCGAGCTCAACAGCGGCGACACGGTCGAAATCGTCACCTCGCCCGCTTCCCGCCCCAACGCGCAGTGGCTCAACTACGTGCGCACCGGCCGCGCCCGCTCCGAGATCCGGCACTACCTGCGCACCGTCAAGTACGAAGAGTCCGTAGCTTTCGGCGAACGCCTGCTGGGCCAGGCGCTGCAGGAACTGCGCATGCCGCTGCCCGCCACGGACGACCCGGCCTGGCAGAAGCTGGCCCGCAGCACCGGCGCCAGCTCCCGCGAGGAAATCCTGGCCGACATCGGGCTGGGCAAGCGCCTGGCGGCCGTCGTGGCCCGCCGCTTCGCGCCCGAGCACCAGCTCGTCGCCACCACCGCCGCGGCCGTGGACGAGCTGACCTCGGCGCGCAGCGCTCCCATCCTGATCCAGGGCAACGAAGGCCAGGCCGTGCAGTTGGCGCCCTGCTGCGGCCCGCTGCCTGGCGACCCGATCGTCGCGGGCATGCGCATGGGCCACGGGCTGGTGGTGCATACCGCCGACTGCCCCGTCGCCCTGCGCCAGCGCCTGCGCGAACCGGAACGCTGGATCAACGTGGCCTGGGACACCCACACCGCCAAGCACCTGGCCACCCGCCTGGACATCGTCACGCGCAACGAGCGCGGCGTGCTGGGACGCCTGGCCGCGGAAGTCACCGCGGCGGACGCGAACATCATGCACGTCACGATGCACGATGACGCGGTCTCGACGGTATCCCTGCACCTGACCATCCAGGTGGACAGCCGCAAGCACCTGGCGCAGGTCATCCGCGCCATCCGGCATGTGCCGCAGGTGCAGAAGATCGTGCGGGTGAAGGGCTAGCGCGGCCCCTCGGCAGCCTCAGGCCACGTGCTGCAGGAAGTCCTTCAGGCGCTGGCTCGGGGGGTTGCCGAGCAGCTCGGCCGGAGGGCCATCGTGGGCGATCTTGCCCGCGTCGATGAAAATCAGGCGGCTGCCCACCTTGCGGGCGAATTCCATTTCGTGCGTGACGACCACCATGGTCATGCCCTCTTCCGCCAGGTCTCTCATGACCTTGAGCACTTCATGGCGCAGCTCCGGATCCAGGGCAGACGTGGGCTCGTCGAACAGCATCAGTTTGGGCTTGATCGCCAGCGCCCGCGCGATCGCGACGCGCTGCTGCTGCCCCCCTGAAAGCTCGGCCGGATAGTGGTTCATGCGCTCGGCCAGGCCCACCTTGGCCAGCAGGCTCTCGGCCAGCTCGCGCGCCTCGGCGCGGCTCTGACCCCGCGTATGCACGGGGCCGAACATGACGTTCTCCAGCGCCGTCATCTGCGGAAACAGGTTGAACTGCTGGAACACCATGCCGGCCTCGCGGCGGATCTCGCGCACTTGCGCCGCCCCGCCGTTCACGCTCAGGCCATCCACCAGCAGATCGCCGCCGTCGATGGTCTCGAGCACATTGATGCAGCGCAGGAACGTGGACTTGCCGGAACCCGACGGGCCGACCACCACCACGACCTCGCCCGCATCGATGTTCAGCGAGATGCCGTCGAGCACCGTGGATTCGCCGAAGCGCTTGGTGACGTTGTGAAATTCGACCATGCTCATAGTATGCGCATCCTCTTCTCCACCAGATGCAGGGTCAGCGCCATCAGGCCGGTCAGGATCAGGTAAACGATGGCGACCGCCGACCAGATCTCGACCGCGCGGAAGTTGCTCGCCATGATCTCCTGGCCCTGCCGCGTCAGTTCGGCCACCCCGATCACGATGAAGAGCGAGGAATCCTTCAGGCTGATGATGCACTGGTTGCCCAACGGCGGGATCATGCGCCGGAACGCCACCGGCCCGATGATATGGAAGAGGATCTTGTGGAACGGCAGGCCCATGGCCTGGCCCGCTTCCTTCAGGCCCTTGTGCACGGACAGCAGCGAACCGCGCACGATCTCGGAAATGTAGGCGCCCGAATTGATGATCAGCGTGGCGATGGCTGCCCATTCCGCGTCCACCCGGATGTCCGCCAGCAGCGGCAAGGCGAAGTAGATGAACATCACCTGCACGACGATGGGCGTTCCGCGGATGACCGCGACATAAATCTGCGCGATGGCCGAGAGGATGGGATGCCCGTAGGCTCGCGTCACGCCGGATAGCGCCCCCAGCAGGAAGCCGCCGAACAAGCCCCAGAAGGTGATCTTGATGGTCATCAGCGTACCCTCGAGCAAATTGGGTAGCGCGTCTTTGATTACAGCCCAGTCAAACTCCACGATATTCCCCCCTGGATCCGGCATTGCGGCCAAGTACGGCAGGCGCCCGCTGGCGGCGGACGCCTCGGAAGCGATTCAGCGCCGGCGGTCAGGGCTTCTTGCCGAACCACTTCTCGTAGATGGCGTCGTACTGGCCGTTGGCCTTCAGCGTGGCGAGCGCCTTGTTGACCTGGGGCACCAGTTCGCTGCCCTTGGGGAAGGCAATGCCGTAGAAATCGCCGCTCTTGACCGAGCCCACCACCTTCACGCGGCCCTTGCCCGCCGTGTTGGCGTAGTACTGCACGTTGGGCGTGTCGTGCACGGCGGCGTCGACGCGGCCCGTGGCCAGCTCCAGGTAGGCGTTGTCGATGTTCGGGAACAGCTTGAGCTTGGCGTCCGGCACCTGGGCCTTCAGGAAGTCCACCGTGGCGGTGCCGGTCTTGACCGCGACGGTCTTGCCGGACAGCGACTTGGCGTCCTTGATGTCGGTGTTCTTCTCGCCCACCAGGATGGCCAGGCCGCTTTCGTAGTAGGGATCGGAGAAGTCGATGACCTTCTTGCGGTCGTCGCGGATGGTGATGCCGGCCAGCGCCGCATCGATGTTCTTGGTCTGCAGGCCGGGAATGATGCCGGCGAAGTCCATCGGCTGCAGCTTGTACTTCAGGTTGAGTTCCTTGGCGATTGCCGCCCAGAGATCGACGTCGAAGCCCGTGTAGGTGTTCCCCTGCTTGAATTCGAACGGAACGAAAGCGGTATCGGTGGCCACCACCAATTCCTTGCCTTGGGCATGGGCGCCGGAGGCGGCGCCGAACATGGCCACGGACAGGCCGACCAGCGCGGCGGCGACTTTGCGTTTGATCATGAAACTCTCCTCTTGGGGACCGTCGGCACCCCGGGGTTGTTGTAGGGGCATGATTCCTGGGCTACGCCGGGGTCTCCGGAGCAACTTACTGGCGATCTTAACGCATCCGTCCCCACCCGGTGGAGCTTAGAAAAATTACAATCCGCAGGACACCCGGAGATTCCCCATGGCCTACAAATACGAACGCATCGCCGGAAACCGGCGCCAGGTCGGCCTGGCGCTGGGCAAACTGGCCCGCCCGATCATGTCCGCCTATCTGGAGCAAAGCGGCACATGGGAGGCCCTGCGGCCGTGGCGCGGCCACCGCTTCCTGGATGAACTCGCGCAGCAGGCTCAGGCGGCCGTTCCCGCCATCTGGGAAGAACTCGAGGGGCTGGCCGAAGGCCTGCGCCTGCCGTTCGAGGACGTGCTGCTCTGGAACTGCCGCGGGGATCTCCTGCACAGCACGGCCGACGGCTGCACGTCGGTCGCCCTGAAGACTCCGGACGGCGCGCGCTGGATCGCGCACAATGAAGACGGCGACCCTTATCTGCGCGGGCGCTGCTGCCTGGTCGACGTGGCGCTGGAGGACGCGCCGGGCTATCTCAGCTTCTACTACCCCGGCTCCCTGCCCGGCCACACTTTCGGCGCCAACCGCGCGGGCCTGGTCCAGACCATCAACAACCTGCGCACGCGCCAGCGGCATCCGGGCGTGCCGCGCATGCTCCTCGCGCGCGCGGCGCTGGATTGCCCGACCCTGGACGACGCGCTCTCGTTGCTGAGCGAACTGCCGCACGCCGGCGGATTCCACCACCTGCTGGGGGCCGCGGGCGATCCGCGCCTGTTCAGCGTCGAGGCCGCTCCCGGCGCCATCTCCATTCTCGAGACCGGCACCCGCTACGGTCATTCCAACCACATGGTGCACGCCGAGACCCGCGGGCTGGCCCAGATCGTCACCGATTCGTCCCGCGCCCGCCAGAACCGCATCGAAAGAATCGTGGACGGCTGGTCCACCGGCGCCGGCAGCGAGGACCTGCTGGACGCCCTCCACGACACCGAGGGCGAGTTGCCCATCCTGCGCACCGCGCAGGACGATCCCGACGAGGAAAACACCCTGGCCACCGCGGTCTTCGAGATCCGCGACGACGAGGTCACGCTGCGGGTCTACGACCGCAAGCGCAAGGCGGAAATCGTCCTGGACGTGATGTCCGACCCGGATGAGGCGTAGGATCGGTGTAGCGCGGCAGTTCCTGGGGGAAAACCCAGGTATCCAGCGCGCGCAACCCATGCGGCCGTGGGCGGATTGTTTTCAGCCGGTCCCCGGCACAATCCATTCCCTGCCGCATGGGTTTCGCGCGCCGGAGGTCGATGTTCTAGCTTAAGGACTCTCGCGCTACACCCATCCTACGCCTGCCCGTAGCCGCCGCCTCCGGGGGTTTCGATCACGAACACGTCGCCGGGGCGCAACTGGGCGCTGTCCTGCGGGCCCAGCTCCTCGATGGTGCCGTCCACGCGCTCGACCGAGTTGCGGCCCATCGCGCCCGGCTGCCCGCCCGCCAGGCCGAACGGCGCGTAGAGGCGGTTGTTCGACAGAATGGCCGCGGTCATGTCTTCCAGGAAGCGGATACGGCGCACGCCGCCTTCGCCGCCGGGATAGCGCCCCGCCCCGCCCGAGCCCTTGCGGATCTCGTACGACTCCAGGCGCACCGGGAAGCGGAACTCCAGCACCTCAGGGTCCGTCAAGCGGGAGTTCGTCATGTGCGCCTGCACCACCGACGTGCCGGCAAAGCCTTCGTCCCGCGGCCCCGCGGCATCGATGCGCACGGGACCGGCGCCCGTGCCGCCCGAGATGGTCTCGTAGTACTGGTAGCGCGCGTTGCCGAACGTGAAATTGTTCATCGTGCCCTGGCTGGCGGCCAGAACTCCCAGCGCGCCGTACAGCGCATTGACGATGCACATCGACGTTTCCACGTTGCCCGCCACCACCGAGGCCGGCGGATTCGGGCGCAGCATCGAGCCTTCCGGCAGGATGATGGACAGCGGCACGAGGCAGCCGTCGTTCAGCGGAATGTCGTCATTGACCAAGGTGCGGAACACATACAGCACCGCCGCGACGGCGATGGCGCCTGGGGCATTGAAGTTGTTGTCGAGCTGTTCCGACGTGCCGGTGAAGTCCACCACGGCGCTGCGCGCCTCGGTATCCACCCGCACCGCCACGCGGATCACCGCGCCGTTGTCCAGCGGATACTCGTAGCTGCCATCCTTCAGCACCGAAATCACGCGGCGCACCGCCTCCTCGGCATTGTCCTGCACGTGCCCCATATAGGCGCGCACCACGTCCAGGCCGAAGTGGTCGCACATGCGCAGCAGTTCCTGCACGCCCTTTTCGTTGGCGGCGATCTGCGCGTGCATGTCCGCGATGTTCTGATCGGGATTGCGCGCCGGCCAGCGGCCCGAGCCCAGGATCTCGCGCGCGGCGTCCTCGCGGAATTCGCCATTCTTCACGAGCTGGAAATTCGTGAAGAGCACGCCTTCGTCCTCCACCGTCCGGGAATCGGGCGGCATGGAACCGGGCGTGGTCCCGCCGATGTCGGCATGGTGGCCGCGCGACCCCACGTAGAACAGGATCTCGCTGCCTGCGCGGTCGAACACCGGGGTAATGACCGTCACGTCCGGCAGGTGCGTGCCGCCGTGATAGGGGTCGTTCACCACGTAGGCGTCGCCCGGCATCATGCGGCCGGCATTGGCGTTCATGACCGTGCGCACCGATTCGCCCATGGAGCCCAGGTGCACCGGCATGTGCGGCGCATTGGCGATCAGCCGGGCCTGGGCGTCGAAGATCGCGCAGGAAAAGTCCAGGCGCTCCTTGATGTTGACCGAATAGGCCGTGTTCTGCAGGCGGTAGCCCATCTGTTCGGCGATGGACATGAACAGGTTGTTGAATACCTCCAGCATGACCGGATCCGCCTGCGTGCCGACGGCGCGGCGTTCCGGGCGCGCTTCGACGCGGCGGATCACGAAGTGGTCCTGCTGCGTCAGTTCGGCCTGCCAGCCGGCCTCGACGACCGTCGTCTGGTTCGGCTCGGAAATGATGGCGGGCCCGGGCACCACATCGCCTCCCGCCATGTCCTCGCGCACGTACAGGGGCGTGTCGCGCCATGCGCCGCCGCTGTACATGCGCACTTGGCGGCGCGCGGCAAGCGCCCCCTCGCGCACGCGGGAGACAGGGGCTTCGCCGACGCGCTCGCCGCCGCCCGTGGCTTCGACCGAGATCGTTTCCACCACCAGTTCGCGGTTGGGCATGAGGAAGGAATAGCGCTGGCGGTAGGCCGCCTCGAAATCCCTGCGCACCTGGTCCAGGTCCGAATAGGCCACTTCCAGCGCCGTATCCGTGCCGCGGTACTTCAAGTGCAGGCGGCGCTGCACGCCGATGTCGCTTTCGCCCACGTGCTGGCGGCGCAGCTCGCCGACCGCCTGGCCGGCCAACTCGTCCAGTTCGCCCTGCAGGGCCTGCATCAGGTCCGCGTCCAGGATCTTCTCGACCGTCTTCTGGCGCATGTCGGTCTGGTCGGCCAGGCCCATGCCGTAGGCCGACAGCACCCCGCCCAGAGGGTGCGCGAACACGGTCGTCATGCCCAGCGCGTCGGCGACCAGGCAGGCATGCTGGCCGCCGGCGCCGCCGAACACGGTCAGCGCATACTCGGTCACGTCGTGGCCGCGCTGCACCGAGATTCGCTTGATGGCCTCGGCCATATTGCCCACGGCGATCTCGAGGAAGCCCTCGGCCAGTTGCTCGGGCGTCATGTCGCGGCCGGTGGCCGCGCGCACTTCGTCGGCCATGGCCTGAAAGCGTTCGGCGACGGCGTCGCGGTCCAGCGGTTCGTTGGCGTCCGGGCCGAAGACCTTGGGAAAGAAGTCCGGCTGGATCTTGCCCAGCAGGACGTTGCAGTCCGTCACGGCCAGCGGACCGCCGCGGCGATAGCAGGCCGGACCGGGGTTGGCGCCCGCCGAATCCGGGCCCACGCGCAGCCGCGCGCCGTCGAAGTGCAGGACGGACCCGCCGCCCGCGGCGACGGTGTGGATGCTCATCATCGGCGCGCGCATGCGCACGCCGGCCACCTGGGTCTCGAACTCGCGCTCGAACTCGCCGGCGTAGTGCGACACGTCCGTGGAGGTGCCGCCCATGTCGAAACCGATGACCTTCGGAAAACCCGCGGTTTCGCTGGTGCGCACCATGCCGACGATGCCGCCCGCGGGCCCCGACAGGATGGCGTCCTTGCCGCGGAAGCGGTGCGCATCCGTCAGGCCGCCGCTGGACTGCATGAACATCAGGCGGATGCCGGGCAACTCCCCGGCCACCTGGTCCACGTAGCGCATCAGGATGGGCGACAGATAAGCGTCCACCACGGTGGTGTCGCCGCGCGAAACGAATTTGATCAGCGGGCTGACCTCGTGCGAGGCCGATACCTGCGGGAAACCGATATCGCGCGCGATGCGGGCGGCGCGCGCCTCGTGTTCCGGCGCATGCCAGGCGTGCATGAATACGATAGCGACGGCGCGGATGCCCGAATCGTAGGCGGCTTGCATGCCGGCGCGCAGGGCGTCCTCGTCCAGGTCGCGGATCACCTCGCCGTCGGCCGCCACGCGCTCATCGGCCTCGAAGACCGATTCGTAGAGCATCTCGGGCAGCACGACATTGCGGTCGAACAGGCGCGGCCGGTTCTGGTACGCAATGCGCAGGCCATCCCTGAAGCCCCGGGTCGTCACCAGCAGGGTGCGTTCGCCCTTGCGCTCGAGCAGCGCATTGGTGGCGACCGTGGTGCCCATCTTCACGCATTCGACCTGATCGGCCGGCACGGGCTGCCCGGGCGCGATGCCCAGCAGCTTGCGGATGCCGGCGACGGCGGCGTCGCGGTACTGCTCGGGGTTTTCCGACAGCATTTTCGCCGTGGTGGTCGTGCCGTCGGGGCGACGCGCAACGATGTCGGTAAAGGTGCCCCCACGATCAATCCAGAATTGCCACTTCATAGGTGTCCTCGGTAACAAGAGGCCGCCACGGCGCGCTCGGCCGCGGGCGGTTGCGGATCACGGGGCCGCGCCCCGGATGTTGGTGAATGCGGTTCAGAGAGAGGTGGCCGCGCGGGCCGCCTGGTCGTACAGGCCGGACAGCGCGCGCAGCGTGTGCGCCAGTTGCCGGCTGAATTCCAGCCCGCCGCCCCCGGGCGCGTCCAGCCCGGAGGTCAGGCATTGCTCGCGGATCTCGGCGTAGCGCGCAAGCCTGGCCGCGCCCTCGTCCGTGACGCTGTAGAACACCTCCTTGCTGCTGCGCTCGCCCTTGACCACGCCAAGGCGCTCCAGTTTCTTGAGCGCATAGTTGACGATATGGGTGTCTTCGACGTTCAGGGTGAAGCAGATGTCCGCCAGCTTCTTGGGACGCTGCCGGTGATAGACGTGATGGAACACCATCACGTCGGTCGCCGTCAGGTCGGGCAGGCCCGCCGCCGCCATGCAGCGCACGGTCCATCGGTCGAACGCGTGGCTGGCGATCATCAGCCCGAACTCCACCTCGGACAGATCGGGCGCGCTACCACCGGCGAGGTGGGCCGAGGATGCGATCAAAGCGGGTGTCATGGAATGCGCAGGATGAGTTTATCTGCGCAAAATACTAATAATTTATCGATATTTCATCAATAAAAAATTACCTGAATACGGCGTAGCCGCCCGCATTCGAGGGAATACCCCTAGACGGCGTTTCGTTGGGTGGCGGTTAAGGCGCGGACCAGCCCATGGGCAGGTTGGCCCGGATGAGCGAACCCGCGATGGAGATCCGGGCGGCGATCTCCGGCATCGGGTCGCCCGGGCCGAACCAGCGCGCGTCCGCGATTTCGTCTTCCTGGACCCGGATGTCGCCCGATACGTAGTCCGCCGTGAACGCGACCATCAGCGAATGCGGGAACGGCCAGGACTGGCTGCCGAAATACTGGAGGTTGCCGACCTTCAGGCCGACCTCTTCGTAGACCTCGCGATGTATGGTCTGCTCGATGCTCTCCCCCGGCTCGACGAAGCCGGCCAGCGCCGTGTAGCGGGAGGTGGCCGTCGTGGTGTGCCGGGCCAGCAGGATGCTGTCGCCCTTGCGGATCAGCACCATCATGGCGGGCGAAATGCGCGGATACGCCGAGAAGCCGCAGGACGGACAGCGCAGGCAGAACTCCGTGGGCAGCCGTTCGGCCGGCGTTCCGCAGACGCCGCAGAAGCGGTGCGTGCGCGCCCATTCCGCAATCTGATACGCGCGGCCGGCCAGCGCCATGCGCTCTTCGTCCAGCACGCCGAACAGCGAACGCAGCTTCCGGAACGCGTAGCCCTCGGGCGCGTCGACGCCGGGCTCGACGTGGATGGTGCGATGCGGGGAATCGGGCTGCACCCAGAGCGGCTGCAGGATCTCGGCCCGCACGCCGATGCGCTCGCACAAGGCCATGTCCGGCAACACGCTGGACACCTCTTCAATCAACAACTCGTCACGACGGAAAACGAAATTCACGCAAGCCTCGGCATATGCATTCGATAGCGCAATCTTAGAAGAAAAAAGGCCGGCCGGCCGCGCGCCTGCCGGGCTCGCGCAAAGATTGAACCCTCAAGCATCGATCGCGTCTCCGCCTCCCTAGGAATAACCCGTAAAGTCGCGATTTCACGCGCCCCTCTGCCGCACGGCAACATAGAATGGCACGGCTTTTCAGCTGCGCGTCATTACCGCAGCGCTCTCTTTCGCAATGCCTATCGGGCCAAACCCGGCTTCACCATTTCGCAAAGAAGGACCACCCATGCACAAGAAAATCTCCCTGTTGGCTGGCAGCATCGTCCTGGCGTTCAGCGCCGGCGCGCAGGCCCAGACGAAATGGGACCTGCCCAGCGCCTATCCCGCCAGCAACTTCCACGTCGAAAACCTGACCACGTTCATCAAGGACGTGGACACGCTGTCGGAAGGCAAGCTGAAGATCACCCTGCACAACAATGCGTCGCTGTACAAGGCGCCCGAAATCAAGCGCGCGGTGCAAGGCAATCAGGCCCAGATCGGCGAAATCCTGCTGACCAACTTCGCCAACGAAGACCCGATCTACGAACTGGACGGCCTGCCCTTCCTGGCCACCGGCTACGAAGCGTCGTTCAAGCTCTACCAGGCGCAAAAGCCGTTCCTGGAGAAAAAGCTGAACGCGCACGGCATGACCCTGCTCTACGCCGTGGCGTGGCCGCCCCAGGGCGTGTTCGCCAACCGCGACATCAAGAAGGTCGCGGACATGAAGGGCCTGAAGTGGCGCGCATACAGCCCGGTGACGGCCAAGATCGCCGAACTGGTCGGCGCTCAGCCGGTCACGGTGCAGCAGGCGGAACTGGCCCAGGCCATGGCCACGGGCGTCATCGATTCCTACATGTCCTCGGCCTCCACGGGCTACGACACCAAGACCTACGAATACATCAAGAAGTTCTACGACACGCAGGCCTGGCTGCCGAAGAACGCCATCATCGTCAACAAGAAAGCGTTCGACGCCCTGGACCCGGCCACGCAGGCCGCCCTGAAGAAGGCGGGCGCTCAGGCCGAGGAACGCGGCTGGAAGCTGTCCGAGGAAAAGAACAAGTGGTACCAGCAGGAACTGGCCAAGAACGGCATGGAAACCATCCAGCCCACCGTCGAGCTGAAGGAAGGCCTGTCGGTGATCGGCAAGCGCATGCTTGACGACTGGCTGAAGAAGGCCGGCGCGGACGGCCAGGCCATGATCGACGCCTACAAGAAGCAGTGATCTTCCCATGCGCCGCTTTCTAGATGGTCTTTACGGCGCGGCCGGCCTGCTGGCCGGCCTGTGCACGATCGGCGTCCTGGTGTCGGTGCTGGCCGCGATCATCGCGCGCCAGCTCAACATGAACATCCCCGGCACGGACGCCTACGCCGGGTATTTCATGGCCGCCGCCGGCTTTCTCGCCCTTTCCAGCACGTTCAAGCACGGCGAGCACATCCGCGTGACGCTGCTGCTCAATTCGCTGAATCCCGCCGCCAGCCGCCGGCTGGACATCTTCGCCCTGTCGGTCGGCTGCCTGCTGGCTGCCGCGTTTGCGTTCTTCAGCATCAAGCTGACCTACGACTCCTGGCAGTTCAACGACATCTCCACGGCCAACGACGCCACCCCGCTATGGATTCCGCAGGTCACCATGGCGGTGGGCACCGTGCTGTTCCTGGTCGCCCTGATCGACGAGCTGATCCGACGCTCACGCGGCCTGGCCGCCGCAACTTCGCAGCAAACCCATGAATGAACTACTCGTCATTACCCTATTGGTCGTCTCGATCTTCGTCCTGCTGGGCTGCGGGGTCTGGGTCGGCCTGACCCTGGCGGGAACGGCGTGGATCGGCATGGAGATCTTCTCCAGCCGCCCAGCGGGCGACGCCATGGCCGTCACCATCTGGGGCGCGTCCTCCAGCTGGACGCTCACCGCCCTGCCGCTCTTTCTGTGGATGGGTGAAATCCTGTTCCGCACCCGCCTGTCCGAAGATCTGTTCAAGGGCCTGGCCCCCTGGCTCAACCGCCTGCCCGGCCGCCTGCTGCACACCAACGTGATCGGCTGCGCCATCTTCGCGGCGGTCTCCGGCTCTTCCGCGGCGACCTGCGCCACGGTGGGCAAGATGACCATCCCCGAACTGACGCGCCGCGGCTATCCCGAGGAAAAAATCCTCGGCACGCTGTCGGGCGCCGGCACGCTGGGCCTGCTCATACCGCCCTCGATCATCATGATCGTGTACGGGGTGGCGGCGGACGTGTCCATCGCCAAGCTGTTCATCGCGGGCATCGTTCCCGGGATGCTGCTGGCCCTGCTGTTCATGGGCTACATCGCCTGGTGGGCGATCCGCAATCCCGGCGAGGTCCCGGCGGCCGATCCCGGCCTGACCCTGACGCAGAAGCTGTCGCGCTCGCGCCACCTGATCCCGGTGATGCTGCTGATCGGGGCCGTCCTGGGCTCCATCTACACCGGCATCGCCACCGCGACGGAAGCCGCGGCGGTCGGCGTGGTGGGCGCCCTGATCCTGTCGGCGCTGCAAGGCTCGCTCAACCGATCCACCTTCATGCAATCCCTGCTGGGCGCCACCCGGCTGTACTGCATGATTGCGCTGATCCTGGCGGGCGCGCAGTTCCTGACGCTGGCGATGGGCTACATCGGCCTGCCGCGCGCGCTGGCGGAATGGATCGGCGGCCTGGGGCTTTCCCAGTTCGGCCTGATCGTGGCGCTGATGGTGTTCTTCATCGTCCTCGGCTGCTTCCTGGACGGCATCTCCATCGTGGTGCTGACCATGGGCGTGCTGCTGCCGACGGTGCAGGCCGCCGGCATCGACCTGATCTGGTTCGGCATTTTCATCGTTTTCGTTGTGGAAATGGCACAGATCACGCCTCCCGTGGGGTTCAACCTGTTCGTGCTGTCCGGCATGAGCGGCAGGGAATTGCCCTACATTGCGCGCGCCTCGCTGCCGATGTTCTTCCTGATGATCCTGGCCGTGCTGCTGCTCTATTTCGTGCCGGGCATCGCGACCTGGCTGCCGCTGCACATGACCCTGTAGGGCTGCGCCGCGCGCGAGCAAAAACCCCGTTCCCGGAACGGGGTTTTTTATTGGGCGACGCGGCTTCTTCTACCCACCGCCTGTTTCCGCCATCTGTAAACCCGGGAAAACGCCGAACGAATCCGCTCCTGTTCCGCCTCCAACTTTTTTAGAATCCCCAGGCGCCCATGCGCCCTATCGGCATGGAGCGCATGTGCAATCGAGGCTGCCGCCCGGACCCGCGCTCATCCGAAGCGTCGGCGCGGCGGCCCGCCGTCTGGCAACCCGCCAGGCGCAACAAGCCGGGCCACAAGCCTGGCGCAACCATAACAGCTACACCTGGAGGAGCCCGCATGAAACGCATCACCCTATCCCTTGCCCTCGCCGGCCTTGGCCTGACGGCCGGCGCGGCCTCGGCGGAAACCAGCGTCACCCTGTACGGCATCGCCGACGTCAGCATCCGCTACCTGAGCACCAGCGCAGGCAGCGTCGGCGAAGACGGCAGCCGCGTGTCGATGGAGAACGGCGCCATTTCCAACAGCCGCTGGGGCCTGCGCGGCTCGGAAGACCTGGGCGGCGGCAACCGCGCCTTCTTCCGGCTCGAAAACGGCATCAACCTGCAGAATGGCCGTGGCTCGGACACGAGCAAGGCGTTCAGCCGCCTGGCCTACGTGGGCCTGGACGGCGGCCAGATCGGCACCCTGACCCTGGGTCTGCAGAACACCCCGATGTTCGATCTGCTGGCCGACTACTTCGATCCGCTCACCGTCGGCAACTACGACCAGAACGCCTGGCTGCCCGCCGCGATGTCCCGGGTGCGCACGAACAACATGACCAAGTACGCCAACACGTTCGGCGACCTGTCCGTCGTGCTGTCGTGGGCCAACGGCGAAGACTGGGACGACCACAAGGCCGGCCAGCAGTACGGCGCCAGCCTGCGCTACACCGTCGGCCAGCTGGGCCTGGGCGCGGCCTACCAGCAGACCTACGACGCGACGGATTCCGACCTGCGCCAGCGCGTATGGAACCTGAACGCCTCCTATCAGTTCGACGGCGCCAAGGTATTCGTCGGCTACTACAACGGCCGGGACGAAACCGGCTGGGTGAACGGCGTCATGGGCGGAACCACCACCGCCAGCCTGGACCGCAAGGACAACGGCTATTTCGCCGGCGTCACCTGGCAGGCCACCCCGCGCTGGGCCATTACCGGCGCCGCCTACTACGACCAGAGCAAGAACGTCGTGGAAGAAGGCGACAAGGGCAAGCGCTACGCGCTCGTCGCCGTGGCCGAGTACTCGCTGTCCAAGCGTTCGCAGCTGTACGGCACCGTGGACTGGAACAAGGTCAGCGATGCCGCCAGCGGCGAAATCGCCGGCAAGAGCAACCAGCTGGGCGCCGCGGTCGGGTTCCGGCACATCTTCTAGAACCCCGAGCGTGTCCGACACCCCTGCGAGACCGCGGGTGTCGGACATACCCTGTGCTCACATCCCCAAGTACGCCTTTCTCACCTCGTCCGAAGCCGCCAGCTCCGCGGCTTCGCCGGACAGGGCCACGCGGCCGCTCTGCATGACGTAGGCGCGCGCCGCGACTTCCAGCGCCTGGGCCATGTTCTGCTCCACCAGCAGCACCGACAGCCCATCGTCGCGGTTCAGCGCAGCCAGCGCGTCGAATACCTGCTCCACCAGCAGGGGCGAGAGCCCCAGGCTGGGTTCGTCGATCAGGAGCAGTCGCGGGCCGCTCATCAGCGCCCGGCCGATGGCCAGCATCTGGCGCTCGCCCCCGGACATCGTGCCCGCCAGCTGCTCGCGCCGCTCTTTCAGCCGCGGGAACAAGGCATAGACCCGGTCCAGGCGCTCGCGGTAGACCCGCTCGTCGCGCACCGTGTAGGCCCCCAGGCGCAGGTTCTGCTCCACAGGCTGGCGCGCGAATACGCGCGCGCCTTCCGGAATCATGGAGATGCCTTGCGTCACCAGCCTGTCCGGCGGGGTGCCGGTGATATCTTTCCCTTCGAAGACCACACGGCCTTCCTTGGGTCTGACCGCGCCCACGATGGCCATCAAGGTGCTGGACTTGCCCGCGCCGTTGGCGCCCAGCAAGGCGGCGATCTCGCCCGGCCGGACCTCCAGCGACACGCCGCGCACCGCTTGCACGCCGCCGTAGGCCACGCTCAGGTTCTCGACTTTCAGCATCGCATCAGGCACGGTGCTTTCTCCCCAGATAGGCTTCGATGACGGCGGGATTGCGCACGATCTCCTGGGGCGCGCCCTCGGCGATCATCTGCCCGAAATTCAGCACCAGCACGCGCTGCGCCAGGCGCATGACCACCTCCAGCACGTGCTCCACGATGATGAGCGTGACGCCAGCGGCGTGTATGCCGCGCAGGATCTCGGTCAGGGCGATCGCCTCGGCCGGATTGAGTCCGCCGGCGACTTCGTCGAGCAGCAGCATGCGCGGCTCCGTCGCCAGCGCCCGGGCGAGCTCGACGCGCTTCTGCCCGGCCACGTTGAGCTCCGCCGCCCGCACGCCGGCGCGGTCGGCCAGGCCCACAAGCTCCAGCACCCGGGCGGATTCCCGGCGGGCGTCGGGCAGCCGCGGATGGCGCAGCAGCGCGCCGACCATGGCATTTTCCAGCACCGTCATCTGGCCGAAACTGCGGGGAATCTGATACGTGCGGACCAGGCCCATCGCCGCCACCTGCTCCGGCCGCCGGCCGATCATGGATTGGCCATCGAAGGTTACCGTGCCCGAGGTGGGTTCGTGATGGCCCACCAGGCCGTTGAACAACGTGCTCTTGCCCGCGCCGTTGGGGCCGATGATGGCGACGATTTCACCCGCGTCCACGGACAGCGAAATGTCCTTGTTCGCGACCAGCCCGCCAAATCGCTTGGTCAGGTTCTTAACGTCCAGCAGAGCCACGGCGCCTCCTCAATGTGACCAGTCCGCCCGGCAGGAACAGCGTGACCAGCAGAATGGCCAGGCCAAAGACCAGCAGATCCAGGCCCATGCCCGAACTGCCCCACAGCACGCGCGTGCCTTCTGACAGCGGCAACAGCACCGCGGCCCCCAGCCAGGGCCCCACCAGCGTGCCCACGCCGCCCAGGATGGTCACCAGCACGACCTGCACGGACATGGTCAGGTTGAACATGGACTCCGGGTCGATGAACCCCACGTACATGGCGAAGAAACCGCCCCAGACGCCGGTCATGCCGGCGGAAATCACGAAGGCCAGCATTTTGTAGCGGTCCGCCGGCACGCCCAGGCTGCGCGATGCGGCCTCGTCGCCGTTGATCGCGCGCCAGTAGAAGCCGGTCTTGGAATGCACCAGGAAGAACGTGGCGCAGAAGGTCAGGAACGCCAGCCCCACGGCGATCAGGTAGTACGGCACCTTGCTGCGGAACAGCAGCATCCAGGCGGCGTCTCCGATGGGCGCCTCCAGGCCCACCGCGCCGCCCGCCCATTCCCAGTTGATCAGCAGCAGCAGGCCGATCTGCAGCAGCGCGATCGTGGCCATGGCGAAGTAGTGGCCGGACAGCCGCAAGGTCGGCCCGCCCACCAGCCACGCCAGCGCCGCGCTGATCAGCCCGCCCAGCGGGATGCCCAGCAGCGGGGTGAGCTTCAGGTGATGCAGCAGCAACAACGTGGTGTAGCCCCCCACCCCCACGAACACGCTGTGGCCGAACGAGATCCGCCCCAGGAAGCCGCCCACGAGATTCCAGCACGCGCCAAGCGCGCCGAACATGATCGCAAGCAGCAGCACCTGCAGCGTGAAGGCGTCCGTCACCGCCAGCGGCACCAGCGCCATGACGACGGCGGCCACGGCTGCCGCCGCGACGGGCCACTTGCGCACGCCCGAAGACCCGGTATCGATTTTCTGTGTCGTCTGCATCTGTCACCACCGTCCGAACAGGCCGCGCGGCCGATACCAGAGAACCAGGATGAAGAGGATGAACACGCTCACGGTTTTCATCGCCGGCGCAACGAAATAGCCGGTCATGGCCTCGATGATGCCGATCAGTATCCCCGCGATGAAAGCGCCCGGCAGCGAACCGAAGCCGCCCATGCACACCGCCACGAACGCCAGCAGCCCGAACACCGTGCCCACCGATGGGAAGACGTAGAAGAAAGTCGTCAGCAAGGCGCCGGCCAGGCCGACCGCCGCACTGCCCAGCATCCAGACCTGGGCATTGACCCGGTCCGGCGAGATGCCCACCAGCGCGGCCACCTGGCGGTCTTCCGCCACCGCCTGCAGGGCGTGGCCCCAGCGGGTCCGGTACACCAGCACGAACAGGGCCGCGACGACCACCAGGGCGATCAGGCCGGTGACCACCTGCGGGCGTCCCAGCGAGATGCCCGCCACCGTCACGCTGCCGGAAACCAGCGTATCGGGCAGGCTGCGATAGTCGGGGCTGAAAGCGATGAAGGCGATCTGGCGCAACACCAGGCCCAGCCCGAAGGTGGCCAGGATGACCGCCATCGCCGGCCCCTTCTGAAGCCGCCGGATGATCAGCGCGTAGGTCAGGAATCCGACGAAGGCGAGCGCGACGGCCACCAGCGGCGCCGACAGGGTTGGGTCGATGTGGCCGAGGGTGTAGAGCCAATAGGCGGCATACATGCCCAGCATCAGGAATTCGCCGTGGGCGAAATTGATGACGTCGGTAATGCCCCAGATCAGCGCCAGCCCCACCGCCACCGCGGCATAGATCAGGCCGTTGAACAGGCCTGCCGAGAGAGCTTCGAACATGGAGTGCTCCTGCGGCGGGCCCCGCGGCCCGCCGCGTCATGCCAGGGCCTGTTCCGAAGAACAGGGTCCAGGGTTATTTCCAGGCAAACGGCAGCGTGGGCAGGCTCTTGTCCGTGCGGTACTTCTCCGGCCATACCGTCTGGTAGGACGCCCCTTTCAGCTCCAGGATCAGGCCCGCGCCCTTGGTGTTCTGGCCCTTGGCGTCGAACTGCACGCCGGCCCAGGGCATGGCGACCTGCGCTTCGCCGAGGTCGGTGGCGACCAGCGCCTTGCGAATGGCTTCGGGGTCCGTCGAGCCCGCCCGGTTGATGGCGTCCGCGAGCACCAGCACCCCTTGCATCGAGCGCGCGTTGTTGCCGTTCAGATCCTTGCCCGTCTTGGCCTTGTACATGTCGTTGATCTTCTTCAGGCCGGCCTTGGCGGCCGCGACGTCGTTGCCCCATACGTCGCGCGTCAGCACGCCCTGCACCTGCGGCCCCACTTCCTGCACGAAGCGCGAATCGATGAAACCCGCGTCATTGGCCAGCAGCACAGGCGGCGCATACTTGCTTTCGCGCATGGTGCGCACGAAGAGCATGGCGTCGGACGTGTAGCTGGCGAAGATCGCCACGTCGGGCTTGGCGGCAGCCAGTTTCTGCACTTCCGCCGTCACCGAGGCGGAGCCCGCGCTGTAGGCGATGTTGGCGACCAGTTCGCGCTTGTACTGCTTGGCGAACTTCTCGACGGCCTTGTAGGTGTTCACGCCGAAGTCGGTGTTTTCGTACACCACGGCGATCTTGGCCGTCGGCACCGTCTTCACCCCGTCCAGGAACTGCATCATGTTCTCGACGAAGGTGTCGTCGTTGGGCGAAGTGCGGAAGAACCACTTGTAGCCGCGCTCGGTGAGATCGGGGCTGCTCGATTCGCCGTTCACGTAGGGAATGCCGCGCTGTTCGGCGATGCGGCTGGCCGTCTTGGTCACGGCGGACTGGTAGGCGCCCGTCAGCGCCACCACCTTCTCCTGGTCGATCAGTCGCTGCGCGTCGGCCAGCCCCACCTCGGGCTTGCCCTGCGAATCGCCGAACACCACCTCGATCTTGGCGCCGCCCAGCTTGGTCAGGCCGCTGCCCGAGGCAAGCGGAATGCCCTCCAGCTCCGGATGCGGATTGTTGATGATGTCCACGGCCAGTTCGATGGCCGCCTTGATCTCCGAGCCGGTCGACGCCAGCGCGCCGGACAGGGGATAAATCGCGCCAATGCGCACCGCCTTGTCCTGCGCCTGGGCAGGCACGGCGGCGATCAGCGCCAGACTCGCGGCGACACCCGCAATGAGCTTCATCTTCATTACTAGACTCCTGGATTGGTGCGGCTAGGTGAGAAAACAATGCAAATGCATGGGCCGCGGCGCGCCGGGCAGGCGCGCGCGGACTCGCGGCGGCCCGGCGTCCTCCGGCCGGAGGCGGCCACGGCCTGAACTGTTGTCGCCATTTCCCCTTGTCCTGTGATGGATCGTTTTGGTGGCACAACCGCTACTGCTGGAACGGCATCTTGCCGCCGGCCGCCGAAGCGCAGCCGGGCGGCGCGGCGGTCAGAACACCGCCATCCTGCTGTTGACGAGATCCGTGACCAGCATGTGGCCCGGCGCGTGGGTGATGCAAAACTCGGGACGCACCGCGGCGACCACGGACTGCGGCGTCACGCCGCAAGCCCAGAACACCGGCATTTCGCCGGCCCGTATCTCCACGGGGTCACCATAGTCCGGGCGGCCGATATCGGCAATCCCGATCAACGAGGGGTCGCCGATGTGGACCGGCGCGCCGTGGACCGATGGAAAGCGCGAAGTGACCTGTATGGCGCGGATCGCGTCGGCGGCCTTCAAGGGACGCATCGACACGACCAGCGGGCCGCTGAAGACGCCCGCGGCGTGGGTCGCAACGTTGGTGCGGTACATCGGAACGTTGCAGCCCTGCTCGATGTGGCGCACCGGCAGGCCGTTGTCCAGCATCGCTTCCTCGAACGAGAACGAACATCCGATCAGGAACGAAACCAGGTCGTCGCGCCAGATGTCGCGCACGTCGGTGGGCTCGGCCACCAGTTCGCCGTCCTTCCAGACGCGATAGCGCGGGATGTCGGTGCGGATGTCGATATCCTGGCCCAGTTCCGGCAACGAGGGGTCGCCCGGCTGGGACATGGCCAGCAGCGGACAGGGCTTGGGATTGCGCTGGCAAAAGTGCAGGAAGTCCGCCGCCAGCGCGCGCGGCAGGATCGCCAGGTTGGCCTGGACGTGGCCCGGCGCCAGGTTCGCGGTAGGACCGGTCAGCTTGCCGCTGCGCGCGTCCAGACGCGCCTGCCGCGCCAATTCCACGCTGCCGCGCGCACCAGGATTCGAAACCATGGCTATCCTCTTTGATGACGATGTCGATACGCGGCATTGCACAGGAACCGCGGCCGGCCGTCCAATCACAAGTTGCGATAAACCCCGATCAAATTTACTTATCAGGGTTATGCCGGATGGCGCAGCGCCTCTTCGCGGGCGATCTGCTGCGCCGCCTCGGCCACGGCCCGCGGAATCTGGCTGTCGGGCCCCTGCATCCAGCAGGCCGTGTAATGCAGCGGCGGCAAGGCCGGCGCCTTGACGTCCAGGATGCGGAGTTCGCCCTGGGCCAGCTCCTTGTGCAGGATCACGGGCGCGATGACGGCCGTGCCGATGCCGTCCTGCGCCATCCGCACGATCACGCTCAGCGCCGAGCTGCCATACATGCGCGGGGCCTCCACGCCTGCCTGCTGCAGCAGCTGGCGCACGGCGCGGTGCGGGTCGGTGGTGGAGGAATACGTGATGACGGGCCACTGCGCGAGCCGCTTCAGGGCAATGGGCTGGCGCCCTACCCTGAGCTTGGGGCTCGCCACCCAGCGCAAGGGATAGTTGCACAGGTAGAGGTTCTCGACCCGGGGCTCCTCCATCGGCCCCAGCAGGAACGCCAGGTCGATCTGGCGCGAAGCCAGCTGCGTCTTGAGCATGGTGGTGGTATCCACCTGGATCTCGACCATCAGCGCCGGATAGGCGTCGTGCAGGTGTTCCATCAAGGCGGGCAGCCAGGTGTGGACGATGGTTTCGGACACACCCAGCCTGAGCGTGCCGCTCATGACGCTCTTGGCGCGGGCGGCTTCCTGCATGTCGCGCCGCATCTGCAGCATGCGCTCGGCATGCGACAGCAGCTCTCGCCCCTTGCCGGTCAGCTTGATGCCGCGGGTGTCGCGATCGAAGAGCCGGACGCCCAGGTCGGACTCCAGCGAAGCGATGCGCTGGGAAATCGCGGGCTGGGTGGCGCTGAGCTTTTCGGCCGCGGCGCGAAAGCCGCCCAGCGTCGCCACCCAGAAGAACGTCTCGATATTGCGCAGATCGATCATGGCACCGGATCCGGCTGTGGAGATGCCATCTTAGCGCCTGCCTGCCCCGGCGTTACCGGTCGGCGAGCAGTTCCTCGACCGAAAGGCCGATGGCCAGGATGCGGCGGTCGGCGCCATTGCTGCCGGCGATCATCAGGCCCACCGGCGCCGTGCCCGCCGCCTGGCAAGGCAGCGACAGCGCGCAGCCATCCAGGAAATTGATCAGCGTGGGATTGCGCAGGATCAGGCCGTTGGCGGCGTAATAGGCATCGTCCGAGGCCTGCAGATCCGCCACCGCCGGCGCCACGATGGGCGTGGTCGGCATGATCAGCGCATCGTAGCCGGCAATGCGCCGGTCCACCGCGGCCACCCAGGCTTCGCGGGCGTCCAGCAGGTCCAGGTAGTCGGCCGCGCTCATGTCCTTGCCGCGCATGATGCGCGACACCACGCGGGGGTCGTAGCGCTTGCCGGCGCGCGCGATCAGGTCACGGTGCCAGGCCCAGGCCTCGGCGGCGGTGAAGCCGCCCTTGGCGTTGATGGCCGACAGCTCGGCGAATTCCGGAACCGCGATCTCGTCGACCAGCGCGCCCGCGCTCTTCAGCCGGCTCACCGCGGCCGCGAAGCTCTCGGCCACGTGCTTGTCCATCGCGTCCAACGCCAGCGTGGTCGGGATCGCCAGGCGCAGGCCGCGCAGCGGCATCGCCTCCGGCACCGGACCGCCGTCGCCGGACAGGATGGCGTCCAGTTCTGCACAGCAGCGCACGCTTGCCGCGATGGGACCGATGGAATCCAGATTGGCCGACAACGGCAGCACGCCGTCCATGGAAACGCGCCAGGCGCTGGGCTTGAAGCCCGTCAGACCGCAAAGCGCAGCGGGGATGCGCACCGATCCGCCGGTGTCGGAACCGATGGCCGCGGCCGACATGCCGTCGGACACGGACACCGCGGCGCCGGAGGACGAACCGCCGGGAATGCGGCCTGTGGCGCGGTCATAGGGATTCAGCGGCGTGCCGTAGTGGGGATTGATGCCCAGGCCCGAGTAGGCGAATTCGGTCATGTTGGTGCGGCCGATGATGACCGCGCCCGCGGCCACCAGGCGCTGCACGACGTCCGCATCGGCGTCGGCCGCCGGCTCGCCTTCGCGCGCGACCGAACCCGCCATCGTGGTTTCGCCCTCGATGTCGAACAGGTCCTTGATGCTGATGGGCAGGCCGTCCACGGCCGAACGGACGATACCCGCCGCGCGCAGGGTGTCCGAGGCGCGCGCCTGCGCCAGCGCGGATTCGGCATACAAGCGGGTGAAGACGCGGGCGCCCTCGCCCGCTTCGTCCTGGGCCCGCGCCAGCGCGGCTTCCGTCAGTTCCACGGAACTCACGCGGCCTTCCCGCAGGGCCAGATTCAGATCATTCAGGGTCGAAACCATAGTCATCCTAGCGCCGCCAGGCGGCAAAAGTGCGAATCGGCGCGCCCGTCATCGGCGCGCCTGGCGATCAGCGCCCGGGCGGGTTCAGGCCACCACGGGAAGCGTCTCGACATGATAGCGGTGACGCAGGCTGCGCTGGCGGCGCGGATCGTGCAACTCCATCGTGAAGTCCACCGACGGGCGGATCCCGCCGATCGCGCCCACCGTGCCGCAGGTCATACCCGCGCCTTCGGGCAGCACGGCCGCGCCGCCGGTATAACCGGCGATCAGGTCCTGCGGCGTGCGCAGCGAGGCCAGCGGACCTTCCTGGTACAGGACTTCCACGCCGTTCTCGACGATGTAGGAACGGATGACCAGTTCGTCCCAGTAGTCCGCCACGTCGGCCAGGCGCCAGGCGCTCCTGGCCACGGGCTTCACGCAGACCTGCTTGGACATGGCCACGCTGTAGGTCTCGAGCTTGCGATCGGTGTGGTCCGAGGCGATGCTGACGTACATCTCTCCATCGACCGCGAACACGAAGGTCTCGACCTCGCCCGAGGACTCCTCGCCCAGCGCCTGCACGGTCTCGTCCTGGGTCAGCTGGTTGTCGGCGATGCGGTAATACAGCGGCACGCTGCTCGGGCGCGGCACGCCGATGGCGGCCAGTTCCTCGATGTGGTGCTCGATGGCCGCCATATCGCGGCCGGCCCAGCCGGCAACGATCACGGTGTTGAAATCCACTTCAACCTGGCGGGGCTGGGTGTCTTCGATCTGGAATACGGCTTTCATATCTGTCCTGCGGAAACTAGGAGGTAAAAGGCGCGGCGGCTCGCCGCGCCCGGGACGTACGTGGAGGGATGACGCTCAACCGAAGACGCGCGGCAGCCACAGCGCCAGGTCGGGCCAGAACGCCAGCAGCGCCAGCATCACGAACATGGCCGCGACGAACGGCAGGCTGCCCACGATCACTGCGTTCATGGACCCGCTCTTGCGCAGGCTCTGCACGACGAACAGGTTCAGGCCCACCGGCGGCGTGATGAGCGCGGCCTCGACCAGGATGATGATCACGATGCCCAGCCAGATGGGATCGAACCCCAGCCCGATCATGATCGGCGCCACGATGGGGATGGTGGTGATCATCATGGACAGCGTCTCCATGAAGCAGCCGAGCACCAGGTAGAAGACCACCACGATCAGCAGCATCCATCCGGGCGACAGGCCCAGGCCGGTGATCGACTGCGTCAGCGCGTCGGTCAGTCCGGTGGCGGACATGACGAAGTTCAGGAAGCTGGCCGCGATGACGATCAGCATGATCATGGCCGTGGAACGCATGGTGCCTTCCATGACCTCGCGCAGCATCGACCACGTCAGCCGGCGGAACCACGCGGCCAGGATCAGCGCGCCCAGCACGCCCAGCGCGGCCGCCTCGGTCGGCGTCGCCAGGCCGGCGTAGATGGAGCCCACCACCAGAAAGAAAATCCCCATCGGCGGCGCCAGGTGCACCAGGCTGGCCAGGCGCTGGCCCCAGGTTGCCTGGATCTTCTTGCCGCCCCAGGACGGCTTGGCCACGCAGGCGACAACCACGGTCAGCATGAACAGCGCCGCCATCGCGAAGCCCGGGATGATGCCGGCCAGGTACAGCTTGGGCACGGACGAATTCGTCAGCACGCCATAGATGACCAGGTTGATGGACGGCGGGATCAGGATGCCGAGCGTGCCTCCGGCCGCCAGGCTGCCCAGGAACAGCGGCTCGTTATAGCCGTACTTGCGGATCTGCGGGATGGCGACGGTGCCCACGGTCGCGGCCGTGGCCACGCTGGAACCGGACGTGGCCGAAAACAGCGTGGACGCGCCGATGTTGGCGTGCATCAGCCCGCCCGGCAGCCACGACAGCCACAGGCTCATCGCGCCGTACATGCGCTCGGCGAAGCCCGCGCGCAACAGCACTTCTCCCAGCATGATGAACAGCGGGATCGCCACCAGCAGGAATTCGTTGTTGGTGCTCCAGGAGATCTCGCCGATGGCCCGCGTGAGCGGCAGCATGGAGAACATCGGGTCCAGTATCAGGCCCAGCACGCCCAGTGCCGCGCCCACGGGAATGGACAGGCCGATCAGCACCAGGAGCAGGATCAATGCGGTCGAAATCATGCTGCGTCTCCCTTGACCATGCGCTCGCCGGCGGCGGCTTCCTCGTCGGCCTCTTCCTGCGCCGAACGCACGCCGCAGATGTTCTTGACCAGCTCAAGGTCGCCCGTCACCAGCGCCGCCGAGGCGCGCGCCAGCATCAGCGCCACGGTGATGCACATCCAGGCCAGGCCCAGCAGCCACAGGCCTTGCGGAATCCACAAGGGCGTAGCCAAGGGCGTGTTGGCGGTCGACTTCTGCGCCCACGAGGCCTGCACCACCTCGGACGCGTAATAGGTCAGGTAGACCATGAAGATGGCCAGGGCCACCATGGAAATCCAGTCGAGCACGGCGGCCACGCGCACCGGCATGTGCTGGTACAGCACGTCCACGCGCACATTGGCGCGCTGCAGCGTGGCGAAGGCCAGCGCCCAGGAGGTGCTGATGGCGAAGGCGTAGCTCGACAGTTCGTCGGCGCCGCCGGTGGTGAAACCCAGGAATTTTCGGGCCAGCACGTCGAACGAAATCAGTAGGACGCTGGCCACCGTCAAGGCGCCGCCGGCCCAGACGGCCATGCGCGAGAAACTCTCGGCACGCCGCAAGATGCCGCCGAGCAGGCGGAAGTGTTCGGATTGAGTCATAAAGAACCTTTACGGAGCCGACTGCACGTCGCCTCCCCGTCTATGTAACAAGCCCCCGGGTCGGGATGCCGCGGATCCGGCTCCGCCGGTCCGCTGGCATGCCCCCCGGGGAAAAGCGCGCAGCGCTTCAGGGGACCTACTTCTGGGCGACCACGCCCAGCGTCTTGCCGATGGTGGCGTTGAAGTCCTTCACGCACTGGGCCGAGCAACGCGCGGCCCACTTGGGCAGCACGGCTTCCTGCGTGACCTTCTTGAGCAGTTCGCGGTCGGCGTCGGAGGGCTGGACCAGCACCATCTTGCCCTTGACGGGATACGGGCAGGCGGCCGCGCCGGTGTTGCAGTCGTAGCCTTCCTGGGTCTGGCGCGCGGCGGCGTCCCAGATGTTGTCGACCAGCGTCTTCACGTTGGTCTGCAGGAAGGTGCGCACGTTGGGATCCAGCTTGTCCCAGGCCTTCTGGTTCACGGCGTGGATCTGCTGGTTCCAGTTGATCGGCAGCGCGACCAGGTGGGTGGAGACTTCATACCATTTGGCCGAATAACCCGACAGCGAACCCGTGATGGCGCAGTCCACCACCTTGTTCTGCAGCGCCGGCACGACTTCGCCGAACGCCATCGTCACGCTGGAACCGCCCAGCGCCTCGACGAATTCGGCGGTGGTGCGGCTGCTGGTGCGCACCTTCTTGCCCTTGATGTCGGCCAGGCCCTTGATCTCGGCGTTGCAGAACAGCACCTGGGCGGGATAGGTGGAGATGCCCAGCAGCTTGACGTTGCTGCCTTCGCCGTACAGCTTGGCGTAGACCGGTTCGAATGCGTCGGTCACGGCGCGCGCGGTCTTGGCATCCGGCGCCAGGCCGGCCAGGTCGATGGCCTCGTTGATGGGATTGTCGCTGGCGAAATAGGCCAGCGTGGCGGTGCCGAACTCGACCACGCCCTGCGACATCAGGCGCAGCAATTCGGGACCCTTCAGGCCCATTTCATTGAAACCCTTGATCGTCGCCGTGACCTGGCCCTTGGACAGCTCGGGGATCGTCTTGGTCCAGAACGGCTTTTCGTAGTCGTTGTAGGCGGTCAGGTTGCTCAAGCCCCCCACTACCTTCAGTTGGGTCTTGGGCAGGTCCTGGGCCTGGGCGGCGCCGGCCAGCAGGCTGGCGGCGACGGCGGCGAAAGCGAGAGACTTTTTCATGGACAAAACTCCTAGCTGGCGGGATGGTATGCCGCGCGCGGGATCCCGTTATCCTCGTCGCGCGCGGATGGCTATCGGGAAGTCAGGAGCCCCGGCAGCGATCATTGTCGATGCGCCGCCATTGCATCGTCAGGACCCTGGGGCGTCCAATCGTAAGTTGCGATACGGGGGTATAAATATTTCTTGGGTCTCGCCGGCGCAACGCGCGGCATTTTCGCCAAACGACGTGGCGGCGCGGCTTTGCGGGCAGCCGAAGAAGCGTTTTCCTGCTCTTGGGGACGGGTCGGCATAAAAAAAGGGACACTGTCTGCTGGGGAAAACACCTAGGGACGCGGAGCCGGCGTACCGCCTCTGCGAGGCCGCTAGCAGGGCGTGCCGTTCCCGGCCTGGGCGGCGACCTTCTGCGCCATCTGCGCGATGAGCCGCACCGCGTGGCTGTCCGGGCCCTGCACCCAGGTCGCCGTGAAGCTCAGTTCCGGCAAGGGATCCGCCTCCACCCTGAGAATGCGCAACTCGCCCCGGGCCAGCTCCTTGCCCAGGAACACCGGCGCGATGACGCTCGTGCCTATTCCATCCTGTGTCATGCGCACCACCATCGACATGGACGCGCTGCCGTACATGCGCGGCGAGGCCACGCCGGCCCGCGTCAGCATGTCGCGCACGACGCGGTAAGGCGCGCTATTGGACGGATAGGTAATGATGGGCAGCTTGCCGATCCGCTCCAGGGTCAGCGGCTCCGGGCCCAGGTCCAGCATGGGGCTGGCCACCCAGGCCAGCGGATACGTGCACAGGGGCAGGTTCTCGACCCGGGCTTCGAGCACCGGCCCCATCAGGAAGGCCAGGTCGATCTGGCGCGACATCAGGTGGGAGCGCAGCACGTGCGTGGTGTCCACCTCGATCTCCAGCACCAGCGCGGGATATGTCGTATGGATCAGTTCGATCAGCGTGGGGAGCCAGGTCTGCACGATGGTCTCGGCCACGCCGATGCGCACCGTGCCGGTCATGACGTTCTGCTCGCGGGCGGCCTCGAACATGTCGCGCCGCACCTGCAGCATGCGTTCGGCGTGCGACAGCAGTTCGTGCCCCTTGCCCGTCAGCTTGACGCCGCGCGCCTCGCGCTCGAACAGGCGTACGCCCAGGTCTGCCTCCAGCGAGGCGATGCGTTGCGATACCGCGGGCTGCGTGGTGTTGAGCTTTTCCGATGCCGCGCGGAAGCTGCCCAGCGTGGCCACCCAGAAAAAAGTTTCTATGTTGCGTAATTCGATCATGAGCCTGTTCCCCCGGCTCGATGAGCGTATCATGTCAGCCGCCTGCCGATCCCCGGGAACAGGGCCCCAAAATAAGGAGTTTTCCGATGACCCCGGCCGATAACGGTCGCACGCGCTCCGGCGCGCCCGCCGCACGCGGCCCGATGCTCGGGGTGCTGCTGCTGGTGCTGTCGATGTGGACCCTGTCCTGTCTGGACGCCAGCGGCAAGTGGGTCATGAACGAAGGCGTGCCGCTCCTGGTGCTCTCGTGGTTCCGCTATGCGGTGCACCTGGCGCTGGTGCTGGCGCTGGTGCTCCCCGCGCGCGGGCTGCGGATATTGCGCAGCAACAAGCCGCGCGAGCAGGTCATCCGCGGCGGCTCGATGTTCCTGGCCACGCTGATGTTCTTCACCACGCTGAGCTACATCCCGCAGGCCGAGGCCACCGCCATCAACTTCCTGGCGCCTCTGCTGGTGCTGTCCGCCGCGCCTTGGGTCCTCAAGGAACCGGCGCGCCTCTCGCGCTTCGTCGCCGCCGGCGTCGCCTTCATCGGCGTGGTCATCGTGATCCGTCCCGGCGGCGGCCTGCATCCCGTCGGCACGATCTTCGGCCTGATCACGGCCTGCTGCTTCGCCGTGCAGTTCATCGCCACGCGGCGCGTGGCCGGCGACGATCCCTTCACTTCGCTGATCTGGAGCGGCGCCGTGGGCACCGTCTTCCTGACGATCGCGCTGCCCTTCATCCTGCCGCCCGCCCTGCCCGTGCTGCGGGCGCTGGCGCCGCTGGACTGGATCGTGCTGATTTCCACCGGCATCACCGGCGGCCTCGGCCATCTGTTCCAGATCGCGGCCTACCGTCGGGCGCCCGCCTCCACGCTGGCGCCGTTCGTCTATCTGCAGATCATCAGCGCCACTTCCGTGGGCTGGCTGGTATGGGGCCATTTCCCGGACGCCCTGACCTGGCTCGGCATCGCCATCATCTGCGCCAGCGGCATATGCATCGGCGTGGTGGAATGGCGCCGCGGCCGCGCGCCCGCCGCTCCCCTGGCGGACGTCCGCGCCCGCTGAACCGCCACGGAGGGACGCTCCCGGGCGCCTCCCGTACAATGCGGGTCGCCCTTGCGCTTTGCCGCGAGGGCTCCTCCCCCGGCATCCCCCGAATCGAGGCCCTCATGATCATCAAGCCCCGTGTGCGCGGCTTCATCTGCGTAACCACCCACCCCGTCGGCTGCGCCGCCAACGTCAAGAACCAGATCGACTACGTCGAGGCGCAAGGCCCGATAGCCGGAGGCCCCAAGCGCGTCCTGGTGCTGGGCGCATCGACAGGCTACGGGCTGGCGGCGCGCATCAGCGCGGCGTTCGCCTGTGGCGCGCAGACCCTGGGCGTGTTCTTCGAGCGCCCGCCCGAGGGCGGCAAGCCCGGCACCGCGGGCTGGTACAACACGGCCGCCTTCCACGAACAGGCGCAGGCCGCGGGGCGGTACGCCAAGAGCATCAATGGCGACGCCTTCTCCGACGAGATCAAGCGCAAGACCATCGAGGCGATCAAGCGCGACCTGGGCCAGGTCGACCAGGTGGTATACAGCCTGGCCGCGCCGCGGCGCACGCACCCGAAGACCGGGGAAGTCTTCAACTCGACGCTCAAGCCCATCGGCGGCGCGGTCAGCCTGCGCGGCCTGGACACCGACCGCGAAGTGGTGAGGGAATCCGTGCTGGAGCCCGCCACCCAGGCCGAGATCGACGCCACCGTCGCGGTCATGGGCGGCGAAGACTGGCAGATGTGGATCGATGCCTTGCTGGAGGCCGGCGTGCTGGCCGAAGGCGCCACGACGACGGCCTTCACCTACCTGGGCGAGAAGATCACCCACGACATCTATTGGAACGGCTCGATCGGCGCGGCCAAGAAAGACCTGGACCAGAAGGTGCTGGACATTCGCGCCAAGCTGGCCGCGCGCGGCGGAGACGCCCGCGTTTCCGTGTTGAAGGCGGTGGTCACGCAGGCCAGCTCGGCGATCCCGATGATGCCGCTCTACCTGTCGCTGCTCTTCAAGATCATGAAGGAGCAAGGCACGCACGAAGGCTGCATCGAACAGGTCTATGGCCTGTACCGCGACAGCATTTGCGGCGCGGCGCCGATCCTGGACCAGGATGGCCGGCTGCGCGCGGACCGCAAGGAACTCGATCCCGAGGTGCAGGCCCGCGTGCAGGCCCTGTGGGGCCAGGTGTCGAGCGAGAACGTCTACCAGATGACGGACTTCGCCGGCTACAAGCGGGAGTTCCTGCGCCTGTTCGGGTTCGAGATCGACGGCGTGGACTACGACGCCGACGTCGATCCGGCGGTGGAGATCCGTGGGCTGCTCTGACGGGCGCCAGCCGCGTCAGCGGTATTCCAGCGTCACGACGAGGTGACGGCGCGGGCCGCCGTCCGGCCCCCGCGCCGACGAGGAGGCCCTCGTACTGACCTGGACGCGCGCTTCTGCGGGTATCGCCGGCTGACCGGCAATTTCCCGGCATCTTGCGCGCGGACTGCCGCTACGCGCAGTGTTGCCCTTCATCTCCGCCTTGCACTCCGCAGGCTGCACGATCGCGCCGGAGAAGCGGATCGAACCGCCGTGGGCACCGGCGGCGACGGGAACAAGTAGAGTGAGCACAGACAACGCACGCGTCAAAGCCTGAATAGTCATGACGACTCCTTGTCATAGGTCGAGTCCGGAAGGCGGACGCACCTTCCTCCCCTATGATTACGGCGTCGTCCCGGCGAACTATATTTCGGGAAAACGATTACCCGGCGGCCCCGATAACGGGGGGCTGGCGGTCTCGGCCCCGGCGTCCGCTCAAAACAGTTCCAGCAGGCGGTCCAGGCCGCCCTCGTCGATCGCCACATTGACTTCCTGGCGCACGGCCGGCTTGGCCCGGTAGCCCACCGACAGCCCCGCGGCGCGCATCATCGGCAGGTCGTTGGCGCCGTCGCCCACCGCGATGGCGCGCTCCGGCCCCGTCCCCAGCGACGCGCACACTTCCAGCAGCTTGCGGCGCTTCTCCTCGCCGTCGCAGATATCGCCCCACGGCTGGGGCAGCAGCCGGCCCGTCAGGTGGCCGTCGCGCACCTCCAGCACGTTGGCGCGCACGTCGTCCAGGCCCAGGCGCGCGCGCAGCCTGTCCGTGAAGCAGGTAAAGCCGCCCGTCACCAGCAGGCATCTCAGGCCGGCGGCCTTGCAGGCCGCGATCAGCGCCTCGGCGCCGGGGTTGATGCGCAGCCGCCGTTCGTAGACCTCGTCCAGCGCCGCCGCCGGCATGCCGGCCAGCAGGGCCACCCGTTCTCGCAGGCTCTGCTTGTAATCCACGATCTCGCCGCGCATGGCGGCCTCGGTCAGCGCCGCCACTTCGGCCTTCTTGCCCACCAGGTCCGCCATCTCGTCCAGCGTTTCGATCGAGATCAGGGTCGAGTCCATGTCGAACGCGATGAGCTTGTAGTCCGACAGCGCGAGCGGCGGCTCGATGCCGCGCCATTGCAGGCCGGGAATCGTCGTGGGCAGCAGCATGGTAAGTCCTCTTGTCTATCCAGGTTGGGACGGCTCGCGCCCTTGCGCGCAGAGCCAGTCGATGAACAATTGCGCCGAGGCCGCGGCCGGGCCTTCCGGCCGGTACAGCGCATGGATCCCGGCGTTGGGCAGCTGCGGCGCCGCGAACAGCGGGCGCAGCCGGTCGGCGCGGATGTCGTCGTCCAGCAGGCACCACGGGGCAAGCGCGATGCCCAGGTCGTTCATGGCGGCCTGCATGCACAGAAATTGATGGTCGAAGACCGGGCCGGGCAATTGCGCGGGCACGTCCACCTTCGCCAGCGCGAACCAGCGCGGCCAATGATCCATGCCACCGGCGGTCTTCAGCAGCGGATGCCCCAGGCAGTCCGCCGGCGCGGCCAGACGGTTGCGTTCGATGAAGCGCGGCGACGCCACCGGCACATGGAAATCGTCCAGGCAGTGCACGCAGGCCAGCTCGGAATGCGCCATGTAGCCATGGCGGATCAACACGTCGCTGCCGGCGTCGCCGCCGCGGTCCAGGAAGGGGCGCCCTTGCGTGGTCAACTGCACGTCGATGCCCGGGTGCCGCGCCTGAAAGGCCGACAGCCGCGGAATCAGCCATTTCATGGTGAGGGACGGAGTTGCGCAGACCCGCAGCACGCCGCCATACGCAGGCGATCTCAGCTTGGCGGTAGCCGCCGCGATGCGTTCCAGGCTTGCCTGCACCTCCGGGAAATACGCCTGGGCGCAAGGCAGCAGCGCCACGCCACGCGCCTCGCGCGCGAACAGGGGCTGCCCCACATACTCTTCGAGAATGCGGATCTGCTGGCTGACCGCGCTATGCGTAATGCTCAACTCGTCGGCCGCCGCCGTGAAACTGCGCAGGCGCGCCGCGGCTTCGAATACCCGCAAGGCCTTCAGCGGCGGCAGGCTGGGGCCCGCCATCTCAGTTGAAGCCGGGCCAGGCGCGCGCCTGGCGCCATGCTGCGCTGCTCTTTCCCACGTTTACCCTTGTCGTCTAGTTATTGTCGGCGCGCCGCTTGCCGCGCGCGCCATATCCAGCCGCATTCTAGGGGATAGGCAGGCCGCCGACCTCTTAGAAAATCTAACGCCACGCCTTAAAAAACACTGCTGGTCGCCCGGCGGGCCGGTTCCTATGATGCCGACAATCTCAGGCAGGAACCCACCATGGCATCAATCACGGTAGACGGCATCGTCAAGACCTTCGGCGGGCAGCACGTGCTGCGCAACCTGTCCCTGCGCATCCCGGACGGCGCGTTCTATACGCTGCTGGGCCCCAGCGGCTGCGGCAAGACCACTTTGCTGCGCTGCATTGCCGGCTTCTACGCGCCCGACGCCGGCCGTCTGCTGTTCGACCAGGACGACGTGACCCACGTGTCCGCCCACCGCCGCGACATCGGCATGGTGTTCCAGGACTACGCGCTCTTTCCCGACAAGAGCGCCTTCGACAACGTGGCCTACGGCCTGCGCGCCCGGGGCGTAGCCCGGGCCGAGACCGCGCGGCGCGTCAACGAAGCGCTGGACAAGGTGGGATTGCTGACGCTTGCCGACCGCTACCCCGCGCAGATGAGCGGCGGGCAGCGCCAGCGCGTCGCCCTGGCGCGCGCGCTGGTCATCCGGCCGCGCGTGCTGCTGATGGACGAACCGCTGTCCAACCTGGACGCCAAGATGCGCCTGCAGATGCGCGACGTGATCCTCGATCTGGTGCGCGAGGCCGGCATCACCACCGTATTCGTGACTCACGACCAGGAAGAAGCGCTGGCCATGTCCGACCGCATCGCGATCATGGACCACGGCGACATCGCCCAGCTGGGCACCCCGGAAGAACTTTACGGCACGCCGGTGAATGCCTATGTGGCGGACTTCATCGGCTCGGCCAACGTGATCCCGGTCCCGGCCAGGAACGGCCAGGCGGGCGCGCCCGCCGGCCATGTCCGCTATGAACTCTGCGGCCTGGGTTTCGACGGCGTGCAGGGCAGCGCGCAACTGGCGGAAAACGGCATGCTGATCGCGCGGCCGGAAGAGCTCGCGCTGATGGCTCCCACGCCCTACGTGCCCAACACCCTGCCGGGCAAGGTGCTGCGGCGGCAGTACCTGGGCTTCAAGACGGCCTACCGGATCGCGCTGGCGAACGGCTCCGAGATCCGTGTCGAGCTGCACGCCGGCAACATGGTGGCGCAATTCCAGCCGGGCGAAGCCGTGCAGGTCCTGATCCCGGCCGACAGCCGCGTCGTCAACGCCTGAGGACGCGCACGCCATGAAAATCCAATGGTGGCCCTGGGGCGTCCTCACCGCGATCAGCCTGGCCTTGCTGCTGTTCTTCGTGCTCTATCCGCTGGGCGTGCTCTTTGGCAACAGCATCACCGGGCAGGACGGCGGCTTCTCGCTGGAGGGGTTCCGCGCCCTGCTGGCCGACTCGCAGTACGTGGAGGCCTTCGGCAACACCCTGATTCTGGGCCTGGCCGTCACGACGTGCACGGTGCTGGTGGGCGTGCCCTTCGCCTACATGGTGGCGCGCTACGACTTTCCGCTGAAGAACCTGGTGGCCATCCTGCCGGTGCTGACCATCGTGATTCCCGAGATCATCGTGGGCCAGTCCTGGCTGCTGATCCTCGGCAACAACGGCATCCTGACCAATCTGTTGGGCGACGCGGGCATTTCGCTGCCGTCCTTCTACGGCTGGACGGGCATGGTGTTCTCCATGACGCTCGTCTACTACACCTATATCTACCTGGGCGTGCTGGCCGCGCTGCGCGGCTTCGACGGCCAGCTCGAGGAAGCGGGCCTGAGCCTGGGCACGCCGCCTTTCCTGACCAGGCTGCGGGTGCTGGTGCCGGTGCTGCTGCCCGCGGTGCTCGTCAATGCGCTGGTCGTGTTCACCCTGGTGGTGGGCAACTTCGCGCTGGCGATGTTGCTGGGCAGCCGCGTGCCCCTGCTGTCGGTGATGACCTACAACACCTTCGTCAGCGAAATGGGCGGCAGCCCCACGCTGCAAAGCGCCATGTCCGTGGTGTCCATCGCCATCGTCGCCATCGTGCTGTTCTTCCAGAAGCGCGTGGTCGAACGCAAGGTCTACACGATGACACAGGGCCGCGCGCCCGCCGCCACGCGCGTGCGCTCCTGGACCGCCCTGCTCTACACCAGCGGCGTGGGCCTGGTGATCTTCATCTCCCTGCTGCCGCTCATCGTCGTCTTCATCGCGGCCTTCACCAAGACCAGCGGGCCGGTCATGCAATGGGGGCAATGGTCAATCGCCAGCATGCAGCGCGCGCTGCACGGGGCGCCGGAGCCCATCCTGAACTCGCTGAAGTTCGCCTCCCTGGCCACCGTGCTGGGCGTGGCCTTCGCGGTCCTGGCCAGCTACCTGACGATCAAGAAACGCAGCGCGTCCACGCAGGTCCTGGACTACATCGTGGTGCTGCCGCTCACCATCTCCGGCACGGTGCTGGGCATCGCCCTGGTGCAGACCTTCAATACCGGCTGGCTCGTGCTGGCCGGCACCTCCGGCATCATGGTGCTGTGCTACACGGTGCGGCGCCTGCCCTTCGCGGTGCGCAACGCCTCGTCGGTGCTGTTCAACATCCCCGAGTCGATCGAGGAAGCCTCGATCAGCCTGGGCGTCTCCCCGCTCATGACTTTCTTCAAGGTGGTCCTGCCCGCCATGAAGGCGTCGATCATCTCGGCCGCCATCCTGATGTGGCTGACGACGATATCGGAACTGTCCGCCTCCATCGTCGCCTACAGCGGCGGCCTGGAGACGATGCCCATCGCGATTTTCCGCCAGGTGGACGGCGGCAGGCTGGGCATGGCGTCGGCCTACGGCGCCGCCCTGGTCACGGTGATCGTGCTGCCCATCATCGTGTCGGTCAAGGCGTTCCGCATCAAGCTGTTCTCCGGCAAATAACCCACTCGCACAGAGGCTCACCATGCAACTCAAGCACATTCTTCAGTACAGTGTCCTGGCCGCGGCCCTGGCCACGGGCGCGGCCCATGCCCAGAACGTGGTGCTCTACTCGTCCAACAACACCGAGACGATCGAAACCGCGCTGGAAGCCGTGAAGCAGCACGCGCCCAAGCTGAACGTCCAGCCCGTCACGGGCGGCACGGGCACGATGATGAAGCGCATCGAGGCCGAATCGCAGAACCCGCGCGGCGACCTGTTCTGGAGCGGCGGCTTCGGCACGCTGGGCGCATACCGCCAGCATCTCCAGCCCTATCGCCCGGCCGACCTGGACAAGATCCCGGCCGAGTTCCGCGGCCCGGACGATCTCTGGGTGGGCACGAACGTGCACGTCATGGTGATGATGGTCAATGAACGGCAGCTCAAGGGCCTGCCGGCCCCGGCCACCTGGTCGGACCTGATGCAGCCGCAATGGAAGAACAAGTTCGCCATTACCGATCCGTCCAAGAGCGGCACCGCCTACATGCTGGTGTATGGCCTGTACAAGCAGTTCGGCCAGGAAGGCCTGGACAAGATCGCGGCCAACGCCGTGGTCACGGCGTCCTCGGGCACCACTTACAAGGGCGTGGCCGCGGGCGAGTACGCCGTGGGCATGACGCTGGAATACGCCGCGCAGGAATACGTGGCCGGCGGCCAGAAGGAGATCAAGCTGGTCTACCCGACCGAGGGCAGCTACCTGGCGCCCGAAGGCATGTTCATCATCAAGGGCGCGAAGAACATGGATGCCGCCAAGGCCCTGTACGACGGCCTGTTGAGCAAGGAATCGCAGGAGTCCCAGCTGGTGAAGAACTTCCGCCGCCCGACGCGCACGGACGTCGCCGTGGCCAGCCTGACCACCCTGCCCGACCTGAAGACCATCAAGATCTTCCCCGTCAGCCAGGAAGCCGCGGCCACCGAGTATGAAGCGGTGGTGGCGGCCTGGAACCAGGCCGTCGCGAAATCCAAATAAAAGAAGCTCCCCGGCTGCGGGGCCGGCCATTCTTGCGCAGGCCGTTCGAACAGGCGATCCGTTGGAATGGCTTCAGGCGCCGTCGACCATCCTGCCCGCGGCCAGCACCAGTTGGCGCCCGCAACGGGCGGCCAGCTGGGGATCGTGGGTCACCAGCACCAGCGTGGTGCCGTGCTCGCGATGCAGGTCGAACATCAGGTCTATCACCCTCACGCCCGTGGCGGCGTCGAGGCTGCCCGTGGGCTCATCGGCGAATAGCAGGTCCGGCTGCACCACGAAGGCGCGGGCAAGCGACACGCGCTGCTGTTCCCCGCCAGACAGGGTGCGCGGGTAATGATGCAGCCGCGCCCCCAGCCCCACCCGCTCCAGCATGGCCTGCGCGGCGCCGCGCGCGGGCTGCCCGGCCAGTTCCAGCGGCAGCATCACGTTCTCCAGCGCGGTCAGGTTGGGCAGCAGCTGGAACGACTGGAACACGAACCCCACATGATTGGCGCGCAGGCGCGCGCGGCCGTCCTCGTCCAGGGCGAACAGGTCCTGGCCGGCCAGGCGCACGCTGCCGGTGCTGGGAACATCCAGCCCCGCCAGCAGTCCCAGCAAGGTGGACTTGCCCGAACCGGAGCTGCCGGTGATGGCCACCGCGCTGCCGGCCTCGACCGTAAAATCTATTCCTTCCAGGATAGACAGCGTCCCGCCGGCGTCGGCCACCCGCTTGCCCAGCCCTTTCACCTCGATCGAATTCTTGCTATCCATGCGCCTATTATCCCGTCTGCTTCTTGTTCCCGCGCTGGCGATCGCCATCGTGGCTCCCGCCCACGCTCAGACCGCCGCGGCGGCCCAGGGTTCCGCGCCGCGCACCGTGCTGGTCCTGGGCGACAGCCTGTCGGCCGAATACGGCATCAAGCGCGGCACCGGCTGGGTGCCGCTGCTGTCCGCCCGGGTATCGGAACAATACCCCAAGTACCAGGTCGTCAACGCCAGCATCAGCGGCGACACGACCAGCGGCGGCGTTGCCCGCCTGCCTGCGCTGCTGCGCCAGCACGCGCCCGCCGTGGTGGTGCTGGAACTGGGCTCGAACGACGCCTTGCGCGGCCTGCCGCTGTCCATGACCGAACAGAACCTGCGCACCATGGCGCAGGCCGCCCGCAAGGCCGACGCGCAGGTCCTGATCGTCGGCATGCAGATTCCGCCCAATTACGGACGGGACTATACGCAGCGCTTCGCCCAGGTGTTCCCCACTGTCGCCAAAGACGAAAACGCCCGGCTCGTGCCCTTCCTGATGGAAGGTATCGCAACGAACCGGGCGATGTTCCAGGCCGACGGCATCCATCCGAACGAGGATGCCCAGCCGCTCTTGCTGGACAACGTGTGGCCGACCCTGCGGCCCCTGTTGAACTGACTTCCGCCTGATCAGCCGGCAGCCGGCTGATCGCCGCGGATGACCTCGGCAGCGGCGGGCAGCACCTGCACCTTGTACTCTTCGCGCAGCATGCGGATCATGGCTTCGTTTTCGGCCTGGCCCCATGCGCCCGACAGCTGCTGCGCCAGGCGCTCCTTGTCGGCCGGATCGACCTTGCCGGCCTCGACCTTCTCCAGGCGCACCAGCGTGTAATCGGAGCCCGACTGCACGCCCGTGTATGCGGGCAGCGTGCTTGCGGGCAGGCGCATGACGGCATCCAGCACCGGGCGCGGCAGATTCTTGGGATCCTGGCGCGCGACGGTCACGGGTTCCGAGAAACCTTCCGGCGTGCCAGCCGGATTGGCCTTGTCGGCCGCCAGGGCCGCTTCGCCGGCCTTCCGGGCGGCTTCGGCCGAACGCTCGTCCAGCAGCCTGGCGCGGATCGAATCGGTCACCTTGTCCAGCGCGGGCACGTGAGCGGGCTCGACGGCGGCGACGCGCACGGCCAGCATCGTGTCGGGCGACAGCTCGATCACGCCGGAGTTCTGCTTCTCGCGCAGGACGTCGGACGAAAACAGCACCTGGCGCACGCGCGGGTTGTCCAACAGCGCCGCGTCGGGGCTGTCGGCGGCGGAGCCCGGGCCGGCCTTGTCGGCGGGCAGCAGGCCTTCGCGGGTCACGCCGGAGGCGGTGCGCAGCTTCAGGCCGACGGCGTCGGCGGCGGGCTGCAGGCTGTCGCGCTTGTCGTAGACCTGCTTGTTCAGCTGGCTGGCCATTTCCGAGAAACGCACGGCGGCCAACTGCTTGCGGACTTCGGCGGTGATCTGGTCCTTGACCTCGGCCAGGGGCTTGACGGCGGCGGGCTGGATCTCGGTGACCTTCACGATGTGCAGGCCGGACGGGCTTTCGATCACGCCGGACACCTGGTCCTTGGACTGGGCGAAGATGGCCTTCTCGAGCGGACCGGACAGCATGCCGGGAGCAAGCCAGCCCAGGTCGCCGCCGTTGGCGGCCGAGCCCGCGTCCTGCGAATGCTTGCGCGCCAGTTCGGCGAACTGCGCCGGATCGGCGGCAGCCTGCCTGGCGAGGTCCTCGGCCTTGGCGCGCGCGGCCTTGCGGGCGTCTTCCGAGGCGCCCGGCGCCAGCTCGATCATGATGTGGCTGGCGCGGCGGCGCTCGGGCTGGCCAAAGCGGTTCTTGTTCTGCTCGTAGTACGAGGCCAGGTCTTCGTCCTTGACCTGCACGCCCTGCGTGGCGGCGGCTTCGTCCAGCACCAGGTACTGCACCTGGACCTGCTCGGGAATCTGCAGTTGCTGCTTGTTCGCGTCGTACCAGGACTGGATGTCGGCCGGCGTGACGCTGACCTGCGAGCGGTAGTCCGCGGCGGCGAAGCGGCGCAGCTGCACCGTGCGCTGCTGCGTCAGCGCCGTTTCCAGCGCAGCCACGACTTCACCGGGCGCGCGGGCGGACTGTCCGATGGGCTCCAGCACGCGGGCGACCGCCAGGTCGCGGCGCAGGCCGGCCTCGAACGAGGTGGGCGACATGCCCTGCGCGGCCAGCACCTGGCGGTAGCGCTCAGGCGAGAAACGGCCATTGTCCTGGACTTCCGGAATGGCGGCGATGGTGTTGCGCAGCGTTTCGTCGGACACCGAGAAGCGGTTGTCGATGGCGACGTTGGCCAGAAGACGCTGGTTGATCAGCTGGTTCAGCAAGCCTTCGCGCAGCGCCGGCGTGTCGATGACGGCCGGATCGAACTGGCTGCCCAGCCTCTGGCGCAGCTGTTCGAGCTGGTTGCGGTGCGCCTGGTCAAATTCGGCGCGCGAAACCGGCTGCCCGGCGACCGTTGCCAGCTCCGGCTCCGCTCGCATGAAGCTCTCATAGCCTTGAATCCCGACCAGAAAGAAGGAAGGCACGATCAGAAGCAGCAGGATGAGCTGCATCCAGCGCCGATGGCTGCGAATAAATTCGAACATGGAATCCCTGTTGCCGCGCCCCAGGGGTATCCACCCGGGGCCGCACGAAAACGCATAAAAAAAGGCGAACCCGATTCGCCCCTATTCCCATACCGGTCATTACCGGGTCAGCGGGCGGATTTTAGCATTTCTCATTCGTCCGGGAGCCCGCAAGACGCCCGGGGCCCGGCGGGCCCGGACCCGCACGGAATCGAGGCGCCGTCAACCCGGGGAATCACCATTTCCGAGGCCCTGCGCGCCCCGTATCGTCGCTATCAGGGTTTGCCCCAGTCCGAGCCCCACGGGCTCCTCCCCCCCACACAGAGGCCACCGCCGATGCCGCTCCCATTCTCCCGCCTGCACGTCCTGCGCACCTGTATCGCCATTGCCTTCCTGGGCGGGGCCCAAGCCGCGCCGGCGGCGCCGGTCGCCGCCGTCCACGAGGCGGCCCAGGCGCAGCGGCAGGGCATGCTGGACACCATGCGCGACCTGGTCGGCATCGAATCCGGCAGCAAGGACGTCGACGGCGTGGAACGGATCGCCGAATTGATCCGCGACCGCTTCAAGGCGCTGGGAGGCACGGTCGAGATCATTCCGGCCACCGACGTTTTCAGGCTGGACGATACGCCCGAGAAGGTCGGCCCCATGGTCCATGCCGAATTCAAGGGCGCGGGCGACAAGAAGATCATGCTGATCGCCCACATGGACACCGTCTATCGCAACGGCATGCTGAAGGACCAGCCCTTCCGCATCGATGGCGACCGGGCCTACGGCCTCGGCATCGCCGACGACAAGCACGGCGTGGCGATGATCCTCCATACGATCGCCCTGCTGCAGAAGCTGGGTTTCAAGGACTACGGCACCCTCACGGTGCTGATCAACGGCGACGAGGAAATCAGTTCGCCCGGCGCGCGCAGCACCATCACCCGCCTGGGCTCCGATCAGGACGCCGTTTTCTCGTTCGAAGGCGGCGGAGCCGAGGCCCGCCTGACGCTCGCCACCAGCGGCATCGGCGCGGCATATCTCACGGTGCAGGGCAAGACCTCCCACGCGGGCGCCCGCCCCGAAGGCGGCGTGAACGCGCTCTACGAGCTGGCCCACCAGCTGCTGCAGCTGGACAAGCTGTCCAAGCCGGAAGCCGGGCTGAAGCTGAACTGGACCGTGGCCCAGGCCGGCACCAACCGCAACGTCATTCCGGGCCTGGCCACCGCCCAGGCCGACGCCCGCGCGCTGCGCGTGTCCGACTTCGACGCGCTGTCGCGCAGCCTGGAGGAAGGCATCAGGAACAAGCTGCTGCCCGAATCCAAGGTCAGCATGAAGTTCGAAGTCCGCCGCCCGCCGCTGGAGGCCACGACCGCTTCCCGGGCGCTGGCGCAGCATGGCGTGCAGATCTACCAGGAGCTCGACCTGCCGCTGAAAGTGGTGGACCGAGCCAGCGGCGGCGGCACCGACGCCGCCTTCGCCGCCCTGAAGGCGCGCGGCCCCGTGATCGAAGGCATGGGGCTGAGCGGCTTCGGCGCCCACTCGAACGACGCCGAATACGTCCGGATCGACAGCATCGTGCCGCGCCTGTACCTGGCGGCGCGCATGATCATGGATGTGTCGCAGGGCAAGGCCCCCATGAAGTAGGAGTATCCTTGCAACCCTGTCCAAAGAACTGATCGCAACACCCCATGAGCGCAACACTCCCCTCCTGGCCCTATTCCCGCTACATCGCCCATCGCGGCGGCGGCCGGCTGGCCCCGGAGAACACGCTGGCCGCCATGCGCGTCGGCGCCGAGCACGGTTTCACGATGTTCGAATACGACGTCAAGCTGAGCAGCGACAATGTGCTGGTGCTGATGCACGACGACAATGTGGACCGCACCTCCAACGGCACCGGCCCGGCCGCCGCCAAGACCTACTCGGAACTGGCCCAGTTGGACTTCGGCAGCTGGCACTCGGCCGCCTATGCCGGCGAGCCGCTGCCCACCTTCGCGGCCGTCGCCCGCTATACGGTCGCCAACGGCATCGCCAGCAACGTCGAGATCAAGCCCTGCCCGGGGCGCGAGGCCGAGACCGGCCGCGCCACGGCGCGGGCGGCACGCCAGTTGTGGCAGGGCGCGAATACGCCGCCGCTCCTGTCGTCGTTCGCCGAGGAAGCGCTCGCCGCCGCGCGCGAAGCCGCCCCCGAGCTGCCTCGCGCCCTGCTGGTCGAGAAAGTCCCCGCCGACTGGCGCGAGCGGCTGGCCAAGTACGAGTGCGTGGCCCTGAACATCAACCAGAAGGACGCGACCCGCGAACTGATCGACGCCGTGCATGCCGCCGGCTACCGGATCGCGGCCTGGACCGTCAACGACCCGGAACGCGCGCGCCTGCTGCTCGACTGGGGCATCGACGGCATTTTCACCGACGAGCTGGCCGCCATCCGGCCGGCCGCCTGAGGCAGAGCGCCCCGTGTTCAGCTACCGTCACGCCTTCCACGCCGGCAACCACGCCGACGTGCTCAAGCACGCCATCCTGATCCACACGCTGGATTACTTCAACAGAAAGGACGCTCCCTATTGGGTCGTCGACACCCACGCGGGCGCCGGGCTCTACAGCCTGGACAGCGACTGGGCGGCCAAGACCTCCGAATTCGTGGACGGCATCGGACGCCTCTGGGAGGCGGAGGACCTGCCCCCGCTGCTGGCCGACTACGTGGCGCGCATCCGCGCCTACAACACCAACGGCCGCCTGAAGCGCTACCCCGGCTCGCCCTGGCTGGCGCTGGACGCCATGCGCCCCTCGGACCGGCTGCGCCTCTTTGAAATGCACCCCACCGAGATCGACACGCTGGTTTCCAATCTCGAGCACCAGGGCCGCACCGCGCTGCGGCAGACCACGATCTACGGCGACGACGGCTTTGAAGGCGTCAAGGCGCTGCTGCCGCCGCCCACGCGCCGCGGCATGGTGCTGATCGACCCGTCGTACGAAGACAAGAACGACTACCGCCGCACGCTCGTCACCGTCAAAGAGTGCATCAAGCGCTTCGCGACCGGCACGATCGCCATCTGGTACCCGCTGGTGCAGCGCCGCGAAGCCAGCGAAATGGCCCGCCATTTCGAGAATCTCAAGGTCAAGAGCTGGCTGCACGCCACGCTGACGGTCAAGAAGGCGGCCATCGACGGCTACGGCCTGCACGGCAGCGGCATGTTCCTGATCAATCCGCCCTGGACGCTGCACGAGGCCCTGAAGCCGGCCATGCCCTATCTGGCGCGCGCGCTCGGCCAGGATGAACGGGCCGGATTCACGCTGCAGTACCGCGAGAACCCCTTCCCCACGCCGAAGAAGCAGTCCGACGACTGACCGGTCCGGCAGGCAAAAAAAAGGGCCGCGATGCATACGCAGCCCTTTTTGCTTGCCCTCGCGCCGGCCGCGGTCAGGCCAGTTCGCTCTCCGGCGCTTCGCGGCGCAGCGCCTCCTGCGCCCTGGCCAGCTTGGCCGCGGCGTCGCGCAGCGCGGTGCGCAGGCCCTCTTCGATCACGGGGTGATAGAAGGGCATTTCCAGCATCCGCGCCACGGTCAGCTCCTGCTGCACGGCCCAGGCCAGCAAATGGCCGATGTGCTCCGCGCCGGGTCCGACCATTTCGGCGCCCAGGAAGCGGCCGGTTTCGATGTCGGCATATACGTGCAGCATGCCGCGGTTCTTCAGCATGACGCGCGAGCGCCCCTGGTCGCCGAAATCCACTTCGCCGGTCACGAAGGTGCCCGGGATCAGGCGTCCATGGCCCTTGCCGGCCAGTGCGATCTGCGGGTCCGAGAACACCACGGCCAAGGGCGCGCGGCGCAGCCCCTGGCGCACTTCCGGATAGCGGGCCGCGTTCTCGCCCGCGATGCGGCCTTCGTCGGCCGCCTCGTGCAGCAAGGGAGCATCGGCGTTGGCGTCGCCCGCGATGAAGATGGGCGAATCGCCCGCCTGCATGGTGTCGCGGTCGAACACGGGCACGCCTTGCGCATTCAATTCGAGCGAGGTGTTCTCCAGGCCCAGGCCGTCGACATTGGCGCGGCGGCCGGTCGCCACCAGGGCATAGTCGAAACGCTCGGTGCGCTCGCTGTTGTCCAGCGTCACGTAACGCACTTCCACTTCGTCGCCCACGCGGCTGGTCTCCAGCACGCGGGCATCCGGATCCAGATAGAACTCCCGCTGGAAGATCCTGCGCGCCGTCTGGCGGACCTGCGGATCGCTGATGCCGCCGAGGCTGCCGCTGACGCCGAACACGCGCACCTCCACGCCCAGCCGGGACAGCGCCTGGCCAAGCTCCAGGCCGATGACGCCGGGCCCGAACACCGCCACGCGGCGCGGCAGATCGTTCCAGGCGAACACGTCGTCGTTCACCACCAGCCGGTCGCCCAACGCCCGGAACGGCGGCGGCACCGAGGGACGCGATCCCGTCGCGATGACGACGCGCGAGGCATGCACCTCGGCATGCTCGTCGACGCGCAGCACCGTATCGGACACGAAGCGGGCATATCCGCGCAGCTTGTCCTCGGCGGGGATGTTCTCGACGCCTTCCAGCACAAAGCCCACGAAGCGGTCGCGTTCGCGCTTGACGCGATCCATGACCTCGGCGCCGTCCACGGTGATGTCCCCGCTGACATGCACGCCGAACGCTTCCGTGTGCGCGGCGGCATGGGCGGCTTCAGCGGCGGCGATCAGCAGCTTGGACGGCATGCAGCCCACGCGGGCGCAGGTCGTGCCATAGGGGCCGCCTTCGATCAGGAGGGCGCGCTTGCCCGCGGCCTTCGCGGCGCGGTAGGCGGCAAGGCCGGCCGTGCCGGCGCCGATGATGGCGATATCGGTATGCAGGGTCTTCATGTCTCGGTATCTCCCGGGATGGCGTGGAGCAGGATATGCAAGGCGTATTCCGCCTTGTTGCGCATCTTCGGGACGAACGCGGTCCCGCGGCGCCGTCCAGGGCCGCGCGAAGCTGCGCAACAAGGGAAATTCGCGGGGTGCCGGAGCCGGGCCGCAAGGCGGCCCGGCTGGCGGACAGGGGCGGCGCCCCTGCCCCGCCAGGCGCTTAGGCGAGGTGCGCCTTCAGGTCTTCCAGGCCGCCGATCAGCGTGCCGTTGATGAACACCTGCGGGGCGGTGCCCTTGCCGGACACGGCGCCGATCACTCGGCCACGGACCTTGTTCTCCAGCGGGATCTCGATCGGCGAGTAGCCCTTGGCGTTCAGCAACTCCTTGGCTTCGACGCAGAACGGGCAGCCCGGCTTGGAGAACACGACGACCTGGTCAGGCTTCTTCGCCGACGGGGCGAAGTAGGCCAGCATGGTGTCGGCGTCCGACACTTCGAACGGATCGCCTTCCTTCTCCGGCTCGATGAACATCTTCTGGACCACGCCGTCCTTGACCAGCATCGAATAGCGCCAGCTGCGCTTACCGAAGCCCAGGTCGCTCTTGTCGACCAGCATGCCCATGCCTTCGGTGAACTCGCCATTGCCGTCCGGCAGCAGCGTGATGTTGGCGGATTCCTGGTCCTTGGCCCATTCGTTCATGACGAAGGTATCGTTCACGGACACGCACACGATGCTGTCCACGCCGGCGGCGAAGAAGGCGGGAGCCAGTTCGTTGTAGCGCGGCAGATGGGTGGACGAGCAGGTCGGCGTGAAGGCGCCGGGGAGCGAAAAGACCACGACGGTCTTGTTCTTGAACAGGTCGTCCGACGTGACCTTTTTCCAGGCGTTGTCCTGGCGGACCGGGAACGTTACGTTCGGAACACGTTGGCCTTCGCGGTTTTGCAGCATTCAATCTCTCCTTGGGTAGCGGGGTCTTGTTCAACCACCATGGAAAGAATGATAAATCTTAACTATCAATTAATCAAATTTAATAATTTGAATTGATTGATAGCTTTAACCAATCGAAGAAAAACTGAAGCCAGGCGCGAACTATCATAGCGCGCCTGGCGGGCGGCAGGGTTACACGCGCGTCGGCTCGTAGCCCGCATCGCGGATGGCGGCTTCAATCTTGTCCGCCTGCTCTGCCCCCGTCACGGTCACGCGGTGCGACGGCAGGTCCACGGTTACGGTCGCGCCCGGCGCCGCCTGGTTCACCGCGCCGGTGATCGTCTTGACGCAATGGCCGCAGGTCATGTCGGGCACTTGGAACTCGATGCTCATGTCTATCTCCACAAGGATTCAGGGTTGGCGGACGTTGTTTCGTCCACGGTGAACACAGCTTAAACCTTCCAATTATGTCAAGGTCAAGCGTAGAATGAAACGAACGACAAGAGGAGGTCAGCCATGAATATCGGCCAGGCGGCGAAAAACTCGGGCATTTCGGCCAAGATGATCCGCTACTACGAGAGCATCGGCCTGATCGGGCCGGCCGTGCGCACGGATTCGGGCTATCGCGTCTACAGCGAGCACGACCTGCACACGCTGCGCTTCGTGCGGCGGGCCCGCGACCTGGGCTTCTCGGTGGAGCAGATGAACGAACTGCTGGCGCTCTGGAAAGACCGCAGCCGCGCCAGCGCCGACGTCAAGCGCATCGCGCTGGAACACGTGCAGGAACTGGAGCGCAAGGCCGAGGCGCTGCGCGACATGGCGGCCACGCTCAAGCATCTTGCGCATAACTGCCACGGCGACGACAGGCCGGACTGCCCGATCCTGGAAGGCCTGGAGCGCTCGCACTGACGCGGCGCCCAGGCCCCGCCGGTCAACCCTGGACCGGCGCGCCGGCCGCAACGGCGGCCTCGGCATCCGAGGCGGCGGCCAGCTTGGCGGCTTCCGCCGCGGCGGCGTCGGCAGCGGCCTTTGCGGCGCGTTCGCGCGCGCGCTGCTTCACGGCATGGACGCCCTCGGCATCCAGCGACTCGAACACCGCGATGGATTCCACGTGGCCCGTATGCGGGAACATGTTGATCACGCCCGCGCTCTTCAGCACGTAGCCGCCTTCGTGCACCAGGATCGCCGCATCGCGCGCCAGCGTGGCGGGGTTACAGGACACGTAGACGATGCGGCGCGGCCGTTCTTCGGGCTCCAGCTGCGACAGGGCTTGCGAAACCGCTTGCGCCCCCTCGCGCGGCGGGTCGATCAGCATGCGGTCGAAATAGCCCAGCCCGCGCAGCCAATCCACGTCCACTTCGAACAGGTTCAGGGTCGCGAAACGGGTGCTGCCGCCCAGGCCGTGGCGCGATGCCGCGTCGTGGGCGCGGTCGGTCAGCGTCTTGCTTCCTTCCACGCCGACGGCCTCCCGGGCCTGCGTGGCCAGCGGCAGCGTGAAATTGCCCAGCCCGCAGAACAGGTCGGCCACGCGGTCGGTCGGCTGCACTTCCAGCAGTTTCAGCGCGCGCGACACCATTGCGCGGTTGATGGCGTGATTGACCTGGGTGAAGTCCGTCGGCCTGTACGGCATGCGCAGGCCGAACTCCGGCATGGTGTAGGCCAGCGTATCGTCGTGCTCGCGTTCGAGCGGATGCACCGTGTCCGGCCCCTTGGCCTGCAGCCACCACTGCACGTTGTGCTTGGCGGCGAAGGCCCGCAGGATGGCGATGTCGCCGTCGGTCAGCGGCAGCAGGTGGCGCAACACCAGCGCGGTCACGCCCTCGCCCAGCGACACCTCGATCTGGGGCATGCGGTCCGGCGCCGACATGGAAGCGATCATTGCGCGCAACGGCAGCAGCAGATCGCTGACGTGGCGCGGGAGGACGTGGCATTCGCGCATGTCGGCCACGTAACTGCTCTTGCGTTCGTGGAAGCCGACCAGCACCCCGCCCTTCTTCGGCACGACGCGCACGGAAAGCCGCGCGCGGTAGCGGTAGCCCCAGGTGGGCCCCTGCAAGGGCGCCAGGATGCGCGCGGGACGCAGCTTGCCCACGTGCCAGAAGGTATCTTCAAGCGAACGCTGCTTGATGGCTACCTGCGTGCTGGGTTCCAGATGCTGCATGGCGCAGCCGCCGCAGACGCCGAAATGCGGGCAGCGCGGCACAACGCGCTGCGAGGAAGGCCGCAGCACTTCCTCCACGCGCGCGATCTCATACGAAGGCTTGCGGCGCACGGTGACGGTCGAGACCCGCTCGCCCGGCAAGGCGCCTTCCACGAATACGACTTTCCCGTCGCGGCGGGCGATACCCCTGGCTTCCAGGTCCAGGGATTCGATACTCAAAACGTCAGACATCTCACGCAGTCCAGAATTACACGCAACCCGCTATTGTAAAAGGACTGCGGCCGATCCCGGAAATGGCTTGCGGCGGGCGGGAATCCGCCCGCGACGCCGGAATCAGAAGGAGCGCGATACGGAAAAAACCGCGCCCAGGCGGCCCGAGGGATGGCCGTATTTCGTGGGCAGCCAATTGTCCTTGGTGGCCCCCACGGCCGCCAGGCCGAGGATCCAGCCCTTGAGATCCTTGGTCACGCCCACCTTGTAGTCGACGTAGTGGCCGATGGCGTCCCCGTCCATATCGCTCTGGTTCTTCAGTTTCTGGTAGCCCAGGTGGCCAACCAGGCCCCAGCCGTCGCCCAGATCGAAGTTCGCCGTGCCGTCCAGGTACCACGTGCCCTTGCTGTCCGGCGTGCTGAAAAAGTCGCTGGGCGTATAGGAGTACTTGAGGCTGTAGCTGCCGTAGGAAACGCCCAGATAGAGGTCGGTGTTGTTGTAGTTGCCGCCCTTGGGAGAGCTCGAGCCCGGGTAGTAGTAATGCAGTACCCCCGCATCCAGCGAAAATCCGCCGCCCACCTCGCCCTTCCAGCCGCCGTAGAAATCCATTTCCAGATTGCCGTCTGTGAACACGAAGCTGGAAACATTGGAGTTCCAGTTGCCCAGGTAGAAACCCGAGCTATGGGTCAGGTCGAAGCCCAACTGCGCGGCCGGCCGAAAGTCGGTCTGCGAATAGCCGCGGAAGCGGTAGTCGCTGGCGATGGTGGCGTTGCCGCTGAGCGAGAACCCGCCCCCCAGATCGGTCGGTTCGGCGTGGGCCGACGCGGCAAAACAAGCGGCAAGCACAAAGGGCAAGGCGGGCAGCGTCTTCTTCATGGTGCGGAGTCCTGATCGGATTAACGGGGAGGCGGACGCCTCTCGTCGACGCGTCCGTCAGACCGGTCTTGCGGCTCGCGCCACCGGTTGTCATCCATCAAGCAATGTCCGTGCCAGCCTTCGGCAGGCCGCCGCGGCTTGCGCCGGGCGGCGCGCCGCACCAGGACCGTGCAGCGCAGCCGCCGCCCCGCCCCGGCCCGTGCGTCAAAACGGGGAGGCTGCCCCAAGCTGGCGCACGCGCAGCGGCCGCCCATGCGCAAGGCCCCGGACACGCTGCGAGCGTGCCGGGGCCTCGGGCGGGAATGGCCGGCCTGCGTCCGGCCGGGGAGACGGCGCTTAGTTCGCCGCGGGCGCGGCGGGCGGCGCGGCATCGGCCGGCCCCCTGCCCTTGCCGTGGCGCGCTTCCATCTTGGCCATGCGTTCCTGCTTCTTGGCTTCGCGGTCCTTGAGCATCTTGGTCACCTGACCGCGCTGGGTGTCGTTCAGGCTGTCCCAGACCGCCAGCCATTGGTCACGCACTTGCTTGGCTTGCGTGCCGAAGGCATCGCGGGACTTCTCGGACTGCTCGATCAGCGCGCGCGGGTCCAGCTTGCCGCTGTCCAGCTGCGCCTTCAGCAGGTCGTGGCGCTTGCCGCCGGAAGCGCGCATGGCTTCATGCAGGCTGCGCTGGCCGTCCTGGGCGGTCTTGAACAGGGCTTGCTGCTTATCGTCGAGCTTCAGCTCCGCGACCTGCGCCTTGGATACCGGGCCCAGGCCCGGAATGAACAGGCCGTCGCGCATACCCTTGTGGAAACCGCCGCCGTGATGGCGTTCGTGCATGGCGGCCGGGCCGCCGTCGGCCTGCGCAGGCGCAGCCATAACGGTGCCGGCCACCAGGCCGCCCGTCGCGGCGACAAAAGCCAGAGCGGCCAAATTGGAGCGGATAGCGAATCGGGACATGAAGGTCTCCTGTAAGTGAAGAAAGCGAGACCATTGTGCGATCGGCCCGGTTTCATCCGGGTTTCGTCCGCGCAAGCCATGTTTCAGTCGATTGCGGGTGGCGGGACATGGAGACGGGGCCGCGCGGGCCCCGTCCTTATTGCATCCTGGCGCGCGAGGAATGGCCGGGGTTCACTCGGCGTCCCAGGCCGCCATGTACTCCTTCCAGTGCGGCGCGTCGCTGGCGGTCAGGGTATCGCGCACCAGCGCGATCTCGGCCTCGTAGCCCGTGCGGTCGAGTTCGCCGCGCAGGAAGCGGAAGCGGCAATACACCAGCCAGGTATTGACCACGTCGGTTTCGCAATAGGCCCGGACCTCGTCGGCGCGGCCCTGGCTCCAGGCCTCCCACACCTTGCTGCCGTCCATGCCCAGTTTGCCGGGAAAGCCGCAAAGCTTGGCCAGTTCGTCCAGCGGCGCATTGGCGCGGCCGTTGTACTTGGCCAGCAGGTCCATCAGGTCCAGGTGGCGGGAGTGATAGCGCGAGATGTAGTTGTTGAACTTGAAATCCCGGTCTTCCTCGCCCATGTCCCAGTAGCGCGGCGCGGGCACGCCCTGGATCAGGCTGCGGTAATGCAGCACCGGCAGGTCGAATCCGGAACCGTTCCAGCTCACGAGTTTGGGCGTGTAGCGCTCGATGGTCTTGAAAAAACCCGCCAGCAGCGCGGCCTCGGGATCATCGGGCTGGCCCAGCGTCTTGACGCGAAAGCCCTGGTCGTCGCGGAACACGCATCCCACCACCGCCACCTTGTGCAGGTGCAGGGGCAGGAAATCATGGCCAACGGCCTCGCGGCGCGCCGTCAGTGCGCGCTCCACCACTTCCTGGTCGGAAACATCGGCCCCCCAGCCGTTGAGCTTGCGCAGCCCATCGGCGTCGGGGATGGTTTCCAGATCGAATACCAGGGTCGGCGTCATTTGGCGGGCAGGTATTGCATGGGGTCCACCGGCGTGCCCTGGCGGCGGATTTCGAAATGCAGGCGCGGCGAGGTGGTATCGCTCTGGCCGAGTTCGGCGATCTTGGCGCCGCGCTTGACGGTCTGGCCGGTCTTCACGAGCAGCGCGCGGTTGTGCGCGTAGGCGGTGATGAAGCCGTTCTGGTGTTCGACGATGATCAGGTTACCCAGGCCGCGAACGCCGTTGCCGCTGTACTTGACGAGCCCGTCCGCCGCGGCGGTGATCGGATCGCCCAGCGCGCCGGCGATGTCGATGCCCTTGCTGCTGGCGTTGAAGCCCTGCACGATCTGGCCGTTCGCCGGCCAGGCCCAGTTGATGACGCCGGCGTCGGCGGCGCGCGTGGCGGGCTTGGTCTCGACCGGCGCGGGCGCCGGGGTAGCCGTGGTTTCCGGCGGCGGCGTGGTGGTTTCGGGCTGGTCCAGCGGACGCGGCTGCGGCTTGGCGCCGCCGATGGGCGCGGTCTGCGCGCCGCCGGCGCTGCCGGACATCTTCAGCACCTGGCCGACGGAGATCTGGTTGGGGTCGCTGAGGTTGTTCCAGCGCTTGACGTTCTCGATGTCCACGTTGTTGGCGCGGGCGATCTTGTAGAGGGTGTCTCCCGGCTTGACCACATAGGTGCCGCCGGGCGTTACCGACGACGCGGGCTGCCCGCCGGTCATGTCGACCACCGGCGCGCGAGTACCTTTGGATGCGCAGCCGGCCAGGATGGCCAGGCTGAGCGCCCCCGCGATGTAGAGCGGGCGGCGCAGGCGCGTCGACGACGCGCCCAGAGTGATATCGGTCAGTTGCAACTGCCCGTTGAGCATACGTTTCTCCTGTTTGCTCAAGATTGTATTCCGGCCCGTAGCGGCACAAAGCGCACGGCCTCTAATTCATTGCGTTTCCAACTGGCCGCGCCTGTGCGTTCGATCAGAACCAGGCGCTGGTTGGCGCCCCCTTCAGGAGCGATCAGGCGGCCACCCGGCGCAAGCTGCGACAACAGCGCTTGCGGGATGGCCAGGCCAGCGGCAGCCACAACGATAGCATCGAACGGCGCCACGCCGGGCAGGCCCAGCATGCCGTCGCCATAGATGAGTCGGATCCTCGTGGTGAGCCGCAAGGCGCGCAGGTGTTCGCGCGCCAGTTCGTACAACCCGCGGATGCGCTCGATGGTGTGCACCTCGCGCACGAACTGGGCCAGCACGGCGGCCTGGTAGCCGCAGCCGGCGCCGACTTCCAGCACCCGCGTGGGCGCGCGGTCTTCGCACACGGCGGCGATCATGCGCGCCACCACCCACGGCTGGGAGATGGTTTGCGAGTGGCCGATGGGCAGCGCCGCGTCTTCGTAGGCGCGGCTGGCGAGCGCTTCGTCCACGAACAGATGGCGGGGCACCGCGCCCATGGCGCCAAGCACGCGCTCGTCGCCGATGCCCTGCGCCCGCAGGCGTTCCACCATCGCCTGGCGCAGGCGATCGGAGTTCAGGCCCAGATTGCCGCCGGACGCGGGCGCGGGCGCCTGGGCCTGGCGCTGCAACGTGGCGGCGGAGATCCGGGTATTGCTGTTGGCCGGGGTTACGCCGGGACTGAGCCGGCCGGCCTCGTAGCGTGCCGGGCCGCTGCGCGCCGCGGTCGGCTGCGACACGTCCGGCTGGCTTATGCGTCTACGCATAGCGGCTCCGCCCAGGTACGGATCTCATCGAGCTGGCTGTGCTGGGTGAGGTCCAGCCGCAGCGGCGTGACGGACACCGTGCCTTGTTCGACTGCGTGGAAGTCCGTGCCCGGGGCGGCGTCGGCCGCCATGCCCACGGGACCGATCCAGTACACCGTGTCGCCGTAGGGAGTGGTGGTGCGCACCACCGGCTGCGAGGGATGGCGCTTGCCCAGGCGGGTAACCGCGAAGCCGTGCATGTCTTCGAAGCGGCGGCTGGGAATATTGACGTTCAGCAGCACCGGCGCGGCCAGCGGCTGGGCCAGATGGCGTTCCACGACGAGGCGCGCGGCGCGCGCGGCGGAGTCGATGTGCGCCCAGCCCTTCTCCGCCAGCGAGAACGCGATGGCGGGAATGCCGAACAGATAGCCTTCGCTGGCGGCGGCCACGGTGCCCGAATACAGCGTATCGTCTCCCATGTTGGCGCCATTGTTGATGCCCGACACGACCAGGTCCGGGCGCGCGTCCATCAGCCCCGTGAGGGCCACGTGGACGCAGTCGGAAGGCGTGCCGTTGACGGCGATGAAGCCGTTGGAGGCGGTGCGCACCGACAAGGGGCGGTTCAACGTCAGGGAATTGGACGCGCCGCTGTGGTTGGTCTCGGGCGCGACGACGGTGAGATCGCCCAGCTCTTGCAGCGCCTCGACCAGCGCTTCGAGCCCAGGGGCCGAATAACCATCATCGTTCGAAACCAGAATTCGCATTGTGCATCCGAAAGAAAATAAGACACCAGTGGACGTGTCGGATTGTACCGTCCGCGGCCGCCGTCCGGATGACGGCGTGACAGCCCCGTCCCGGCGCCCCGCTCGATAACCCGTAGCCGGCCCCGGCGCGGAGCGCGGTAGAATCCGCAGCCATTACGACAATAACGGACTCCCTTTCCATGGCGATAACCGCACCCTCCCTGGCGTTCAACGTCGCGCTCATCCTGCTGGCCTACCTGATCGGCTCCGTGCCCTTCGCCGTGGTGGTCAGCAAGTTCATGGGCCTGCAGGACCCCCGCAGCTACGGCTCCAAGAACCCGGGCGCCACCAATGTGCTGCGCACCGGCAACAAGACCGCCGCCGCGCTGACCCTGCTGGGCGACGCGGCCAAGGGATGGTTCGCGGTCTGGCTGGCGGAGAAAATCGCGCCGGGGATTGCCGTCGGGGCGCTGGCGGCGGTGGCGCTGGCCGCCTTCCTGGGCCATCTGTACCCTGTTTTCCTGGGCTTCAAGGGCGGCAAGGGCGTGGCCACCGCGCTGGGTGTGCTGGTGGCGATCCAGCCCTGGCTGGCCGTGGCCACCGCGGCCACGTGGCTGATTATCGCCATCTTTTTCCGCTATTCGTCCCTGGCCTCGCTGGTGGCCGCCTTTTTCGCGCCCGTGTACTACGTGTTCGGTTCCGGCCTGGCCTGGCACGCCCAGCCGGCCATGGGCGTGGCGCTGGCCATTATCGGGATCCTGCTGTTCTACCGCCACCGCGCCAACATCGCCCGCCTGGTGCAGGGCACGGAAAGCCGGATCGGCGGCGGCAAGAAAAAATAGGCGGTCCGCGCGGCTTCGCAGACGCAAAGGGCGGCCTCGGCCGCCCTTTTTCCTGTCCGCGGCCTATTGGTCGGGATCAGGCGATATCAGCCAGGTCCCAGCGCGGTTTGATCGTGAAGCCGTGCGCATCGGCGTCCAGCGTCGCCAGTCCCGCCTTCACCCGCTCGGCCGCGGCGAACGCGATCATCGCGCCGTTGTCGGTGCACAACGCCAGGGGCGGAAAATAGGCGCGCGCCTTCAGCGGCTTGAGCGCCGCCTCCAGCCTGGCTCGCAGCAGCTGGTTGGCGCCCACGCCCCCGGCCACCACCAGCCGCTTCAGGCCGGTCTGTTTCAACGCGCGGATGGACTTGGCCGCCAGCACCTCGACGATCGCCGCCTGCGTGGCCGCCGCCAGGTCGGCGCAGGTCTGTTCATCGAGGCCGCCGGCCGCCTCGGCCGCCTTGACCCGGGTCAGGACGGCGGTCTTCAGGCCGCTGAAGCTGAAATCCAGGTCGCCGCTATGCAGCATCGGGCGAGGCAGGTCGAATCGCGAGGCGTCCCCGCTGCCCGCCAGCCTGGCCAGGGCCGGGCCGCCGGGGTAGCCCAGGCCCATCAGCTTGGCGGACTTGTCGAAGGCCTCGCCGGCCGCGTCGTCCAGCGTTTCGCCCAGCAATTCGTACTTCCCCACGCCGTCCACCCGCATCAGCTGCGTGTGGCCGCCTGACACCAGCAGCGCCACGAAGGGGAAGTCCGGCCGCGGATCCGCCAGCATGGGCGACAGCAGATGCCCTTCCAGGTGGTGGATGCCGATGGCCGGCAGATGGCGCGCCCAGGCGAAGGACTGCGCGACGCTGGCGCCGACCAGCAAGGCGCCGGCCAGGCCGGGCCCCGCGGTATAGGCCACCGCGCCGATATCGGACATCTGCAGGCCCGCCTCGTCCAGGACCTGGCGGGTGAGCGGCACGACGCGGCGGATGTGGTCACGCGAGGCGAGTTCCGGCACCACGCCCCCGTATTCCTGGTGCATGGCGATCTGGGTGTGCAGCGCGTGCGCGAGCAGCCCCCGTTCCGTACAGACGGCCGCGACGCCGGTTTCGTCGCAGGAGCTTTCAAAGCCGAGAATAATCATGGCGGCAGAGTTTACAACTGATGCGAAAATACGCGGGTTTGTTCATTAATAAACGCGCGGGCGGCCCGTCCGCGACGACCGCTGGCCTGCAACATACTGGGGACCTCGAATGCTGGAGAAGCTATTCAAGCTGCGTGAACATGGCACCACCGCGCGTACGGAGCTGGTGGCCGGCCTGACGACATTCCTGACGATGTCGTACATCATTTTCGTCAATCCGGACATCCTCTCGTCCACGGGCATGGACCGCAACGCCGTGTTCGTCGCCACCTGCCTGGCCGCCGCGCTGGGTTCGCTGGTGATGGCCCTGATCGCCAACTGGCCGATCGGCATGGCTCCGGGCATGGGGCTGAACGCCTTCTTTGCGTTCACGGTGGTCAAGACCATGGGCTACACCTGGGAGCAGGCGCTGGGCGCCGTGTTCATCTCGGGCGTGATCTTCCTGATCCTGACGATCTCCGGCATCCGGGTGTGGCTGGTCAAGGGCATACCGCATTCGCTGCGCAGCGCAATCGCGGCCGGCATCGGGCTGTTCCTCGCCATTATCGCGCTTTCGAATGCCGGCATCGTGGTTGCGCATCCCGCCACCAAGGTCACGCTGGGCAACCTGACCGAACCCGGCCCGCTGTTCGCCATCCTGGGCTTTTTCATCATTGCGGCGCTGGACGCGCTGCGCGTGCGCGGCGCGATCCTGATCGGCATCATCGTGGTCACCCTGCTGTCGATGGCGCTGGGCTACAACGAATTCAAGGGCATTTTCGCCGCCCCGCCCAGCCTGTCGCCGACGCTGTTCAAGCTGGATATCCTGGGCGCCCTGCACAGCGGGTTCGTGCACGTGATCCTGGTGTTCGTGCTGGTCGAGGTGTTCGACGCCACCGGCACCCTGGTGGGCGTCGCCCGGCGCGCCGGCCTGATGCCCGAGAACCGCCCCAACCGCCTGGGCCGCGCCCTGTTCGCCGACAGCACCGCCATCGTGGCCGGCTCGATGCTGGGCACCAGCAGCACCACGGCCTACGTGGAAAGCGCCTCGGGGGTGCAGGCCGGCGGCCGCACCGGCATGACGGCCCTGATCGTGGCGCTGCTGTTCCTGGCCGCTCTGTTCATTTCACCGCTGGCCGGCGCCGTGCCCGCCTACGCCACCGCGCCCGCCCTGCTCTACGTGGCCGGCCTGATGATGCGCGAGCTGATCGATATCGACTGGAACGACGTGTGCGAAGCCACGCCGGCGGCGCTGACCGCCCTGGTCATGCCCTTCACGTATTCGATCGCCAACGGCATCGCCTTCGGCTTCATCAGCTATGTGGTGCTGAAGACCGCCACCGGCAAGATCCGCGACGTGCATCCGGCCACCTGGCTGGTCGCCGCGCTGTTCGTGATCCGCTACGCCTTCTTCCCCGGCTAGGCCCCGCGCCCGGGATTTCCGGCCCCGCGCCGGAAGTCCCCGGGGGCACGCGCCGCCCCGCTATCGCGGGCATAGGCAGATTCAATCAACCCGCCGGCACATAAGGTTGCTGGCCGCTGCGCTTGATTTCGCCGATACACTCCCCAAGTATCACGGTATATGGAGTCCGCCTTGCGCCTTACCCGCCCTATCCCCGCCCTGTCCTGTCACGCCGCGAGCACGGAGGTTTCCGCATGAGCGTCCTGGCCCGCATCCCCTTTTCCGTCCTGGACCTGGCCCCGATTGTCCAGGGCCGCGACGCGGCCGACGCATTCCGCAACACGGTCGCGCTGGCGCAGCACGTTGAGCGCCTGGGATACAAGCGCTTCTGGCTGGCCGAGCATCACAATATCAATGGCGTGGCCAGCAGCGCCACGGCCGTGCTGATCGGGCACGTTGCCGGCCACACGCGCACGATGCGCGTGGGCTCGGGCGGCGTCATGCTGCCCAACCATGCGCCGCTGATCATCGCCGAACAGTTCGGCACGCTCGAAACCCTCTACCCCGGCCGCATCGACCTGGGCCTGGGCCGCGCGCCCGGCAGCGACGGCGCCACGCAGCATGCCCTGCGCCGCGGTCCGCGCAGCGGGCTGGAATTCCCGGCCCTGGTCGAGGAACTGCGCGGCTTCCTGGCGCCCTCCCGTCCCGGCCAGCCGGTGCGCGCCATCCCCGGGGAAGGCCTGGACATCCCGGTATGGCTGCTCGGGTCCAGCGATTTCAGCGCCCGCCTGGCGGCCGAACTGGGCCTGCCTTTCTCGTTCGCGGGGCATTTCTCGCCCGAGGGCATGGCGGCGATGCGCCTTTACCGCCATCTGTTCAAGCCATCCGCGACGCTGTCCCGCCCCTACGCCATGATCGGCGTGCCGGTCGTGGCCGCGGAGTCCGACGAAGAAGCCCGCCGCCAGGCCACCACCCAGCAGTTGAAGTTCCTCTCCCTGGTCCGGGGCAACCGCCTGCAATTGCAGCCGCCCGTGGACAGCATGGACGGACTGTGGAACGAATGGGAGCGCGAAGCGGTCAATCAAAGACTGGGAGCGGCGATCGTCGGGGGGCCGGATACCGTCCGCCGCGAACTCGAGGCCCTGGTTGCCGAAACGGAGGCCGACGAGGTCATGATCGTCTCGGATTTCTACAACATTGCCGACCGCCTGCGGTCCTTCGAGATCGTCGCGTCGCTGAAGGCCGGCGCGCCGGCACCCACCGCGGCTTGAAAGCCGGCAACCGCGCCCGCCCCGGCGCCAACCATTGCGACGCAACGGCCACCCGCTCTACTATGGCCCAAAGAGCACAGAACGCCGTGGCGCCGCCGATCAGACACCGCTATTTCGCCGCTTGCGCGGCAAGGATTCAAAATGAGTACCGTTGAACTCACCAAAGACAGCTTCCAAGACGCCATCACCCCCGACGGCACCCTGATCGTCGATTTCTGGGCGCCCTGGTGCGGCCCCTGCCGCGGCTTCGCTCCGGTTTTCGAGCAGGCCGCCACCGAGCACCCGGACGTCACGTTCGCCAAGGTGAATACCGACGTGGAACAGGAACTCGCCGGCGCGCTGGGCATCCGCTCGATCCCGACGCTGATGGTCTTCCGCGAGAAGGTCCTGCTGTTCTCCCAGCCCGGCGCCCTGTCTGCCGGCCAACTGAATGAACTGCTCACCAAGATCAAGGAAGTGGACATGGAACAGGTCCACAAGGAAATCGCCGCCGCCCAAAACGGCCAGGACGCGTAGGAGGGGTGGAGCGCGGCAGTTCCTAGGCAAGCGCCCAGGTGCTCAACGCGCGAAACCCATGCGGCCGTGGGCGGACAGTGCCCCTGTGTAGGCCGAAAAACAGTCTGCCCACGGCCGCATGGGTTTCGCGCGCGGGATACTTGAGTTCTTCGTTAAGAACTCTCGCGCTCTACCCATCCTACGTCAGCTCCCATCCGGCTCGGCCGCGGGTGATGTTGGCCACGGTCACGGCCAATTCGGCAACCGCCGCGCGCGGCACCGTGAAGCGCAGCACGGCCCCTTCCGCGTTGAAGTCTTCGTGCTGGATCGTGGCTCCCGCCTGCGCCAGGCGCGACTTGAGCAAGGGCAATTCCGCGAAACCGCAGGCGCAGGAAACGGTCGCAAGATCCACGATCTCGGTCCGCTCTCCCAGGCGCAGGCAATTCGCCGCGCAGCCGCCGTAGGCGCGCACCAATCCCCCCGCCCCGAGCTTCACGCCTCCGAACCAGCGCACCACCAGCACGGCCACCCGGTCCATGTCCTGCCCTTCTATGGCCTGCAGAATGGGACGTCCCGCCGTGCCGCCGGGCTCGCCGTCGTCGTTGAATCGGTACTCTTGCCCAATACGGTAGGCCCAGCAGTTGTGGGTCGCCTCGGGATCGCCGCGCTCGGCGAAAAAGCGCATGGCTTCCTCCACCGAGGACACCGGCGTCGCGTGCGCGGCAAAACGGCTTTTCTTGATGTCTTCCTGGTAGGAACAGGGAGCGGTCAACGTGTGCGTCATGCCCGGCATTGTAAGTGCGGGCGCGGGCGGCGGCCCGCTACCCGTGGCAGTCGGGGACTTCCTGGTCCAGGTAGACGTCGAAGGCCACGTCGCGCGCCCACTTGGCCGTCATGGCCTTCCAGGCGCCGGCACGGTCCCAGGCGCGCATTTCCTGGCCGAGCCAGCCCCGGCTTCCGGTATCGGCGGCCGGCAGCAGCCATACCCGCTCGTGCCTGGCGCCGTCGGCGGCGAGCGTGGACGAAAACTTCTTCCATTCCGGAAAGCGCATCAACGGATCCCAGACGGCGTCGTCGACCAGCCCGATGTCGCAACTGCCTTCGCGCACCGCGACCAGCGCGTCGGATGGCACGCGGTAAGTGCGCACGACCGCGCCCCAACTCTCGGCCAGGGCCTTGGAGGCGGTTGCAGCCTCGGCCATGCAGACGCTGCGGCCGCGCGCGTCGGCCGGCTTGCGCAGGCGCGTGTCGCTGCGGATCACGGCCTTGGGCCGGGCGGCGTAACCGGTGGGCTGGACCGCCACCGATTCCGGCTGGCCCGAGGCGCCGTCCGCCAGCGCCAGATCCACGTCTCCCGCCGCCAGCGCGGCCGCGACCTGTTCCGGCGCGACCTGCCTGAGACTGACCGGCAGGCCCAGGCTCTGCCCGAGCTTGTCGGCCATGGCGGCGTCCAGGCCGTCCGGCGTGCGTATCTTGGCCCCCGCCACGGGCGGCGGCGCCAGGTAAGGCACGCCTACCACCAGCTCGCCCCGCGCGCGCGCCGCGGCGAACGGCTCGGCCCGCGCCTGCGCGGTGCCGGCCGCCAGGCAGGCGCCGAGGGCGAACAAGCATAGATGGCGGATCATGCGGGACTCCGTCGCGCTCAGACGTACTGGTAGCGCAGCAGGCGGTGCTTGAGGTTCTCGAGCACGAACTGGTCGATCAGGGCCGCCAGCACCGCGATGACGAGAATGTTGGTCATGACGCCGGTCATGTCGGCGATCTCGCCCGAATAGGCCAGCGAGCGGCCCAGCCCCTTGCCGAAGCCGATCAGCATCTCGGCCGAGATCAGCGCGCGCCAGGCATTGCCGAACGCCAGCTGGGCGCCCGTGATCAGTTCGGGCATGACCGCCGGCAGGTAGACGCGCTTGACCAGGCCCCAGGGCGTGGCGCCCATGACGCGCGCAGCCGACACGTGCACACGCTGCACGGATTCGGTGGCGTTCATCACGCTGAGCGCGGCGGGGAAGAAAGCGGACAGCGCCACCACCACGATGATCGGCGTATTGCCGAAGCCCATCACGATCAGGAACAGCGGCACCCAGGCGATCGACGGAATCGATTGCAGGATGACGATGGCGCTGCGCAGGACTTCGCGGAAGAAGAACAGCACCGCCGCCACCAGCCCGAAGCCGATGCCCGCGGCCAGCGCCAGGCCATAACCCGCGCCCAGCCTTCCCAGCGTGCCCAGCAGGCTCTGATGGAAAGACTGCTTGCCCAGGTCCTCGAAGAGACGCTCGACCACGGTCGGCACGCTCGGCATGAGGAAGTCCGGCAGCGCGAGCGATGCCAGCTGCCACAGCGCCAGGATGAACAGTACGCCCAGGACGCCCGCAAGATGCTTGCGGGCGCCGGTGACTCGAGTGGATGCGCTCAAAGCTTGCGAGCCTCTTGCCAGGACAGGTCGATGATGCTGGACACGTCGTACGGCTTGCCGTCGCGCGTCTTGAGCGAACCCTGGGCCTGCAGGATGTCAGCAATCTCCTGCATGCGGCGCGTGTCCTTGTCGGTCAGCTTGGGCGTGAACACCTGCGTGCCGATGGCTTCGGCGATGACCGTTTCACGCGGGAGCTCGCCGCGGGTCAGCGTCTTGAGCGTGGGCTCCGCGATGAAATAGGAGGCGATCAGCTTGGAGGCCTGCGCGGGTTCCTTTTGCAGCAGCCCGATGGCCTGGTTCTGCGCGTCCAGCGCCTTCCAGACATCGTCCTTGCGCTTGGCCAGCGTTTCGCCCGACGTGATCACGACCATGCATGGGAACGGCCAGGCCTGGCCCACTTCATAGATCTGCTTGACCGGGGCGACCAGCTGCGCGATGCGGTCGTAGGGTTCGAACAGGAAAGCCGCGTCCACGCGCTTGCCGACCAGCGATTGCACCGCCACGGCCGGGCTCACGCCCATGACGTTGACGTCGTCGGCGCCGAGATTGCCCTGCTTGAGCACCACGCCCTTGAGCACCACGTCGGCCGTGCTGCCTTCCGCCTGCGAGGCCAGGGTCTTGCCCTTCAGGCCGGCGATGTCCTTGATGCCGGAGTCGTCGCGCACGATCAGCGAGTGGTAGCCCTGCTGCGCGCCGCCCACCACCTTCAGGTCCGCGCCCTTGGAGGCCCAGGCCACGGCATTGGTGAAGCCCAGCACGCCGATGTCCAGCTGGCCGCCGACGATGGCCTTGATCAGGTCGGTGCCGGACTTGAATTCGATCAGTTCGGAATCCAGGCCGGCCTTTTTGTAGTAGCCGCCCTCCTGGGCGACGATGGCCTGCGCATCGTCCATCACGCGCAGATAACCCACGCGGAATTTCTCGGCGGCCATCGCGGGGGCCGCTGCCAGCAGCGCCGCAGCCAGCGGCAGGGACAGCCATTGCTTCAGTTTCATGAGAGGAGCTCCAGGGGAATCGGGAATCGGCGGCGCGAACGCGCCGCCTGGAAGGATCCGGTCGGTATCGTCAGGCCGCCAGCGCCAGGTCGGCGTGAGCGCCCGCCCCGTCCACGGCGATGCCGAGCAGGCGCAGGATCTCGCGCTTTTCGTCGGCCAGGCCGGACAGGTCGTGGGTTTTTTCGTGATGCGCCAGGTTGAACTCGCGCAGCACCCGCGCCGGGCGCGGGCTGAAGACGATGATGCGGTCGGCCAGGAACAGGGCCTCGTCCACGTCGTGCGTCACGAGCAGCACGGTGGGCTTTTCCTGGGCGATCAACTGGCGCAGCACGTCCTGCAGGCTGAGCCGGGTCAGCGCGTCCAGCGCGCCGAAGGGCTCGTCCATCAGCAGCGTCTGCGGTTGCGCGATGAAGGCCCGGGCCAGCGCGGCGCGTTGCCGCATGCCCCCGGATACCTGGTGGGGGTAATAGTGCTCGAAGCCCGCCAGGCTCACGCGCGCCAGCCATTGGCGGGCGGCGTCGCGGGCGCGGCTCTTGGGTGTTTTCTGGAATTCCAGCGCCAGCGCCACGTTATCCAGCAGGGTCAGCCAGGGATACAGCGCATGTTCCTGGAACACCAGCGTGCGGCTGGGATGCGGGCCGGCCACGGCCTGGCCGTCGGCCAGCACGCTGCCCTGAGTGGGTTTCTCCAGGCCCGCGGCCAGATGCAGCAAGGTGGACTTGCCGCAGCCCGACGGGCCGACCAGGGCGACCAGCTCACCGGTCTTGATTTCGCTGGCAAAGCCGTCCACCACGGGCAGTTCGCCGAATTGTTTGTGGACGTGGTCGAAGGTAAGGTTCATGGGACGAATCGTGGCGCGCGTGGAAACGAGCCTCAAATCTAACAATTCGTTATATGAATCCAAACGATCAATATCGAATGTCTTAAGTGCTTTTGGTAATAAGGATCATGCCATGGGAGCCGCGGCGGCCTGGCGGACGGCATGGCGCTGCAGGCCGAAAGCGATCAGAAAGCCGGTCAGCACCGACATGGCGGCGGCCAGGAAGATGGCCGGGTAGCCGAAACCGGTCGATAGGTAGCCGGCGATGGGGCCGGTGATGCTCAGCGCCAGGTCCAGGAAGGCGGAATACGCCCCCAGCGCCGCGCCCCGGCTGCCCGCCGGCACGCGCGCCACCGCCTCCACGCCGATGGCGGGGAACACCAGCGCAAAGCCGCAGCCGGTCAGCGCGGCGCCCAGCAGGGCCGCGCCCGGATTGGGCGCCAGCCACAGCAACAACAGGCCGGCAGCCTCCGCCAGGAAGGAAACCTGCGCCACGCGGAAGCCGCCGAAGCGCGTGATGGTCCCGGCGAACAGCAGCCGCACGCCGATGAACGCGCAGCCGAAGGCGCTCAGCGCGTGCGCCGCCCCCTCCCACGACGCGCTGGCGTAGTACAGGGCCACGAACGCGGCCAGCGTGCCAAAGCCCACGGAACCCAGCCCGAGGGCCATGCCGTGCGGGAACACGCGCAACACCACGCTCTTGAACGCCATCCGGTGCCCGCCCACGATGGCGACCGCCGCGCGCGACACGGCCATCCCCAGCCCCGCCAGCCCCAGCAGCAGCACCGCGCCGCCCAGCGCGCCCATGCTCCATTCCTTTTCCAGGTACACGCCCAGCGGCGCGCCCAGCGCCAATCCGCCGTACGTGCAGATCCCGTTCCAGGAAATGACGCGCGCGGTGTGCAGCGGGCCCACCCGGGCGATGGCCCAGGTCGCCGAGCCCGTGCCCACCCAGCTTTCCCCGAAGCCCAGCGCCAGCCGGCTGGCGATGATCGTCGCCAGGCTGAGCCAGGCGCTGCGCTCGAAGGCGTAGGCCAGCAACAGGAACACCCCGCTGGCCGCGCAGGCGGCCATGCCGATCACCACGGTCTGCTTCGGGCCGACCGTGTCCGCCATGCGGCCGGCATGGGAGCGGCTGAGCAAGGTGGCGGCGTACTGCACGCTGATCGCCAGGCCGGCCAGCACCGAGCCGTAGCCCAGTTGGTCGTGGACATATCCCGGCAGCACGGCCAGGGGCAGGCCAATGGCCAGATAACAGATGAACGTGAAAAAGGCGATCGAAACGATGCGCAACGTCAGCGCGAACGCGCCGATCTGCGCGCCGTCGGGCGCGGTGTGCGGTGTGGGGGACATGAGGGGACGGAAAAGAGGCCTGGCCGAAGCGGCGCCAGGGTTTACCCGGATGATAGCGCAGGCAAATTGGCAAACGGCTGAATGGCCGCGCTTTCCGGCGGGCAATACGTGAATCGAATCGATATCACGCAAAACGATATTGGACGCCCTATGCCCCGGTCATTAAGGTGGGTCCAGGACATAACGGGGCCCACCCCGATCGGAGCCGTATGGAACGAGACAACACCAGCGCCGCCCAACCGCCTGGCGCGCTATCCCACCTGAAGATCCTGGACCTGACGCGCGTGCTGGCCGGTCCCTGGGCAACGCAGACCCTGGCCGACATGGGGGCCGACGTCATCAAGGTCGAGCGGCCGAAGGAAGGTGACGATACCCGGGGCTGGGGGCCGCCCTTCCTGGTGGACGCCCAGGGCGCCGAGACCCGGGATTCGTCATATTTTCTCAGCGCCAACCGGGGCAAACGCTCCATCACCGTCGATCTGGCCACGCCCGAGGGCCAGGCCTTGATCGTCGAACTGGCCCGCGATTCCGACGTGCTGGTCGAGAACTACAAGGTCGGCACCCTGGCGCGCTACGGCCTGGATTACGAAAGCCTGCGCGCGATCAATCCGCGCCTGATCTACTGCTCGATCACCGGCTTCGGACAGGACGGCCCGTATGCGCCGCTGCCCGGCTACGACTTCGTGTTCCAGGGCATGGGCGGCCTGATGAGCATTACCGGAGACCCCGCCGGCGAGCCGATGAAATCGGGAATCGCGATCACCGACCTGCTGACGGGCGTCTATACCAGTACGGCCATACTGGCCGCGGTCGAGCACCGGCATGTCAGCGGCGTGGGGCAATACATCGACATGTCGCTGCTGGACTGCGTGGTCACCATCTCTTCCTACCAGGCCATCAACTATTTCCTGTCCGGCCGCGTGCCGCAGCGCATGGGCAATGCCCATTCCAACATGGTTCCCTACCAGGTGTTCCGCTGCAAGGAAGGCGAGGTCATCATCGCAGTGGGCAACGACGCGCAGTTCAGGGCCTTCTGCGGCGCCATCGGCCGCCCGGACCTGGCCTCGGACGAACGCTACGCCACGGCGGGGCGGCGCAACCGGAACCGCGAGGCCCTGATCCCCCCGATCGCCGAAGCCATGCTGACGCGCACCATGGGCGAATGGGTGCAGGCCCTGCAGGCCGTGAACGTGCCCTGCGGCCCCATCTACAACATGGAACAGGTGTTCCAGGACCCGCACGTGCGCCATCGCGGCATGCAGCTGTCGCTGCCGCACGCGGCGGGCGTGCACACCCCTTCCGTGGCGAACCCCATCCGCATGCGCGACACGCCGCTGCGCTACGAGCGGGCCGCGCCCACCCTGGGCCAGCACACCGACGCGGTGCTGCGCGAGCGGCTGGCCCTGAGCGAGGACCGTATCGCGGAGCTGAAGGCCAAGGGCATCGTCTAGCCCGGCATCGAACGACATCGCAGCAGCCACAAGAGCACACAAGGAGACAACATCATGCGCATTTTCACCGCCGCGGCCTGCGCCGCGCTGGCCCTTGCGGCCATCGGGGCCGCTCCGGCCCGCGCCCAGGAAGCCCCCATCCGCTTCGTGGTGCCCTACCCGCCGGGCGGCGCGGCCGACCAGATCGCCCGCTTGGTGGCGCAGGAACTGGCCAAGGATGGCGGCGCCACCATCATCGTGGACAACAAGGCCGGCGCCGCCGGCATGATCGCGGCCGACCACGTCGCCCGCGCCAAGCCCGACGGCAAGACCTTCTTCGTCGGCTCCAACGCGCCGCTGGTGGTGAACCAGGCCCTGTACGCCAAGATGACCTATGACCCGGCGAAGGACTTCGTGCCGGTCTCGGGCATGGCCAAATCGCCGCTGCTGCTCGTGGTCCGCCAGGACCTGCCGGCCAAGGACGTGAAGGCGCTGGTCGCGCTGGGCAAGCAGTCTCCCGGCAAGCTCACGATGGGGTCGGCGGGCACCGGCAACATCACCTACCTGGCCGGCGAGTACGCCGTCAGCAAGCTGGGCTTCCAGGTGACGCACGTGCCTTACCAGGGCAGCGCGCCGGCCATCGTCGGCCTGATGGGCAGCAGCACCGACATGATGTTCGATGCCCTGCCCTCCAGCATGGCGCAGGCGCAGGCCGGCAAGATCCGCCCGTTCGCCGTGCTGGACGACAAGCGCTTCGCGGGCCTGCCCGACGTGCCCACCGCGGCCGAACTGGGATACCCGGGCATCGACGCCAGCGCCTGGTTCGGCCTGGTGGCGCCCGCCGGCACGCCGCCCGCCGTGGTCGAACGCATGAACCAGGGCGTCAACAAGGCGCTGGCGCAGCCCGAACTTCAGCGCAAGCTCACCAGCATCGGCGCCGTTCCCATGCCTGGCGACGCCAGCGTGTTCGCCGCATTCGTGCAGGCCGAGCGCGACCGTTGGCTGCCGGTCGCCCGCGATCTCGGCCTGAAGGCGCAATAAGGAGGTTTCGCCATGATTACCCTGGATTCGCTGGAGGCGCTGCGGGCCTTCGCCGGGCAGCCGCCCGCCCTCACCCCCTGGCAAACCGTAGACCAGGACACCATCAACCGCTTCGGCCTGGCCACCGGCGACACGCAATGGATACACATGGATCCCGAGCGCGCCAAGGCGGAATCCCCCTATGGCGCGGCCATCGCCCATGGCCTGTTGACGCTCTCGCTCCTGCCCAGCCTGTTCGCTTCCGCGATGCGTTTTCCCAACCGCCGGCTGGCGGTGAACTATGGGTTCGACCGCGTGCGTTTCACGCAGGCGGTCAAGGCCGGGGCGCGCATCCGCGCCGCGTTCTCCCTGGTCTCGATGGACGAGCTGCCCGACGGCCAGGCGCGGCTCAACTGGGACGTGCGCATCGACATCGATGGCGAGCAGCGGCCCGCGCTGGTGGCGCGCTGGCTGACGCAGGTCGCCTATCACGACGGCAGCAAGGAGCAGTCATGACATTGAAGATCACGCGCCACGGCGCTACCGCGGTGCTGACGATGGACCGGCCCGACCAGCGCAACGCGCTCAACCTGGAAATGCGCGACGCGTTCGCGCTCGCCCTCCCGGAACTGCGCGAGGACGACGGCATCAAGGCCGTGGTGCTCACCGGCGCCGGCGGGCATTTCTGCGCGGGCGGCGACATCAAGTCCATCGCTCAGGCCCATGCGCAGGGCCTGGACGCATTCGAGGGACGCGAACGCATCCGCAAGATCCACCGCTGGTACGACGCGCTGGTGGACCTGGAGAAGCCCGTGATCAGCGCGGTGGACGGCGTTGCCTTCGGGGCCGGCCTGTCGCTGGCGCTTTGCGCCGACTACGCCATCGCGGGGCGAGGGGCCACCTTCTGCGCGGTGTTCGCCCGCATCGGCTATGTGCCGGACATGCTGGGCATGTATCTGCTGCCGCGGGCCGTCGGCCTGGCGCGCGCCAAGGAACTGGTGTTCACGGCCCGGGTATGCGAGGCCGATGAGGCATTGCGCCTCGGCCTGGTGCAGGCCGTGTGCGACGGCGATCCCCTGGACCAGGCGCTGGCCATGGCCGAACGCTTCCATGCCGCCCCGACGCAGGCGCTGGGCCTGGCCAAATCGATCATGAACCGGACCTTCGAATCCACTCGCGAAGACATCTACACGCAGGAAGCCATGGCCCAGGCGATCTGCCGCGACAGCGCCTACCACCGCGACGCCGCCCGGCGCTTCGTCGAAAAACAGCCGCTGGCCTACAAATGGGATTGAATCGCATGCCTACGCAAAACTCCTCGGTCGACCCGGGCCCCCAGGCCCGCTACGAAGCCTATCTGGACGAAGGCCGCTTCATGCTGCAGCGCGACCGCGCCAGCGGCGAACATTTCTTCTACCCGCGCGTGGCGGCGCCGCGCAGCGGTTCGCGCGACCTGGAATGGGTCGCCCCCAGCGGGCTGGCCCGCGTCTACGCCGCCACCGTCATCCATCCGAAGCCGCCCGAGCCGCCCTACGGCGTGGTGCTGGTGGACCTGGACGAAGGGCCGCGGCTCATGTCCCGGGTAGAGGGCATTCCCGCGCACGAGGTGCGCATCGGCTTGCGGGTGCGCGCCCGCGTCGTCCAGGAAGCCGGCCGCGGCGTGCTGGTGTTCGAACCCGTCTCGGAGCAGGCATGAGCCAGGATCATTTCCCGCGCGGCAAGACCGCCATCGTCGCCGGCGCCACCTACGGCATCGGCCAGTCCCCCGGCATGAGCTCCATGGACCTGGCCGTCGCGGCCAGCCTGCGCGCCCTGGACCAGGCCGGCTTGCGGCCCGACCAGGTAGACGGCCTGTTCATCGGCCTGCCCGACGACTTCATGTCCGGCCTGGGCTTCGCCGAGTACCTGGGCATTTCACCGCGCCTTACCGAAAACAACCGCACGGGCGGCTCCTCTTTCCTCACGCACGCCATGTGGGCGGCGCTGGCGCTGGAAGCGGGCCAGTGCGACGTCGCGCTCATCGCCTACGGCAGCAACCAGCGCAGCGCCGCCGGCAAGCTGGTCAGTTCCATGCGCCCCTCGCCCAACGAGGCCCCCTACCGCCTTGCGCGGCCCGTGGGCGCCTATGCGCTGGCGGCCTCGCGCTATGCCCACCAATATGGGCTGGAGCGGGAACAACTGGGCGCGGTCGCCATCGCCGCCCGCCAATGGGCCATGCTCAATCCCGAGGCATACCTGCGCGAACCCCTGGACATGGCGCAATACCTGTCGGCCCGCATGGTCGCGGAGCCGCTGGGCGTGCGCGACTGCTGCCTGGTCACGGACGGCGCCGCCGCCGTGGTGATGACACGCGCCGACCGCGCCCGCGATCATTGCGCCCGACCGGCCTACCTGCTGGGAGCGGCGGCGGCGACGGACCACCGCGAGATCACCAACATGCCCGACCTGACCGTGACGGCGGCGGTGCGCAGCGGCGCGCGGGCCTTCGCCCAGGCCGGCGTGCGCCCCCGGGACATCGACGTGCTGGAGCTCTACGACGCCTTCACCATCAATCCCATCCTGTTCCTCGAGGACCTGGGCTTCTGCGCCAAGGGCGAAGGCGCGGCCTTCGTCGAAAACGGGCGCATCGCGCCGGGCGGCGAACTGCCCGTGAACACGAACGGCGGCGGCCTGTCCTGCGTGCATCCCGGCATGTACGGCCTGTTCACCATGGTCGAGGCGTTCGTCCAGCTGGCCGGCCAGGGCGGCGCGCGCCAGGTGCCGGGCGCGCGCCTGGCGCTGGCGCACGGCAACGGCGGCGAGCTGTCCAGCCAGGCCACGCTGATCCTCGGCGGCGCCGAAACGCTCTGACATCAAAAGGAAAGCACATGAACCACACAGCCTATCTGCTCGACCAGCGCAGCATCATCGTGACCGGCGCGGCCCAGGGTATCGGCCGCGCCATCAGCGAACTGGCGCTGCGGCTCGGGGCCCGCGTGACCGCGGTGGACATGAACGCGGACGCGCTGGCGGCCTTCGAACGCGAAGCGCCCGAAGGCCGGCTCCTGCCCCTGGCCGGCGACGTCTCGGATCCGGCTTTCGCCGCCTCCGCGATCGAGCAGGCCGCCGCGCGTTTCGGCGCGGTCGACGGCCTGGTGAACAACGCAGGCATAACGCGCACCGCCATGATCGAGAAAATGACGCAGGACGCCTGGCAAAAGGTGATCGACGTGCACCTCACCGGCTCGTTCCAGTTCCTGCAGGCGGCGGGCCGCCACATGCTGGCCGCGGCCCGCGAGACGGGCAAGCCCGGCGGAGCCATCGTCAACATTACGTCGGATGCGGGCCGGCGCGGCACGATCGGCCAGATCAACTACGCGGCGGCGAAATCCGGCGTGCTGGGCCTGACCATGAGCGCGGCGCGCGAATGGGGCAAATACGGGATACGCGTGAACACGATCGGCTTCGGCGTGGTGGAAACGCCCATGACGGAGACGATACGCGGGGGCAAGTTCCGCGACACCTATCTGTCGCAGATTCCGCTGGGCCGTTTCGGGCAGGCCGCCGAGGTGGCCTGGCCGGTGTGCTTCCTGCTGTCCGACGCCGCCTCGTACATCACGGGGCAGCACATCTATGCCAACGGCGGCATGACCATCGGCATGTAGGTGGCCGGGCCGCCGCTGGCGGCCCGCCACAGGCATCACGCGTCGATGCCGCGCGAAGTCAGGTAGTCGTCGTAGCCGCCGCGGTAGTCGACGATCTCGCCGGAGGGCAGGATCTCGATCACGCGGGTGGCCAGGCCCGAGACGAACTCGCGGTCGTGCGAAACGAAGACCAGGGTGCCTTCGTACTTTTCCAGCGCGAACTGCAGCGACTCGATCGATTCCATGTCCAGGTGGTTGGTGGGCTCGTCGAGCAGCATGACGTTGTGCCGGCCCAGCATCAGGCGGCCGAAGGTCATGCGGTTCTTTTCGCCGCCCGACAGCACCTTGGGCGCCTTGGGCAGGTCATCCGCCGAAAACAGCAGGCGGCCCAGCACCGAACGGATCGACTGATCGTCGTCGCCCGGCTGGCGGTGTTCGCCCATCCAGTCGAGCAGGTTGATGTCGGTCTGCAGGAACTGGTCGGACACGTCCTGCGCCATGTAGCCCAGGTCGGCGTTCTCCGACCATTTCACCGAGCCGGCGTCCGGCTGCAGGTCGGTGGCCAGCAGGCGCAGCAGGGTCGTTTTACCGACGCCGTTGGCGCCGATGATGGCGATCTTCTCGCCGGCGTCGACCATGGCCGAGAAGTTGCGGATGACCGGCGCATCGTAGGCCTTCGACAGGTTCTCGACCGTGACGGCCAGTCGGTGCATTACCTTGTTCTGCTCGAAGCGGATGTAGGGGTTCTGACGCGACGACGGCTTGACCACCACCTGCTCGGACTTGATGCGGTCGATCTGCTTCAGGCGCGAAGTGGCCTGGCGCGACTTGGACTTGTTGGCGGCGAAGCGGCGCACGAAATCCTGCAGTTCCGCGACGCGCTCCTTGGCCTTGGCGTTGTTGGCCACCAGGCGCTCGCGGGCCTGGGTGGAGGCCAGCATGTAGTCGTCGTAGTTGCCGGGGTAGATGCGGATCTCGCCATAATCCACGTCGGCCATGTGCGTGCACACCTGGTTCAGGAAGTGGCGGTCGTGGCTGATGATGATCATCGTGCTCTGGTAGCTGTTGAGCACGTTTTCCAGCCAACGGATGGTGTTGATGTCCAGGTTGTTGGTCGGTTCGTCCAGCAGCAGGACGTCGGGGTTCGAGAACAGGGCCTGCGCCAGCAGCACGCGCAGCTTCCAGCCCGGCGCCACTTCCCGCATCGGCAGATTGTGCTGGTCGACCGCGATTTCCAGCCCCAGCAGCAGTTCGCCGGCGCGCGCTTCGGCGGTATAGCCGTCGTATTCCGCGAATTTGGCCTCGAGTTCGGCCGCGCGCATGTAGTCGTCCTCGGTGGCTTCGGGGTTCGCGTAGATGGCGTCGCGTTCGGACATGGCCGCCCACATCTCGGTATGGCCCATCATGACGACGTCCAGCACGCGCTGGTCCTCGAAAGCGAACTGGTCCTGGCGCAGCTTGCCCAGGCGCACGCCGGGCTCCAGAGACACGTTGCCCGCCGATGGCTCCAGATCACCGCCGATGATCTTCATGAAGGTCGATTTGCCGGACCCGTTGGCCCCGATCAACCCGTAGCGGTTGCCTTCCCCGAACTTGACGCTGACGTTCTCGAAAAGGGGTTTGGGGCCGAACTGGATGGTGAGATTGGCGGTGGATATCACGGTGTTTTTTAGAGGCTAAGGGCGTCAAGGACGCGTGCGGGAAACCTGACATTGTACCAAGCCCGTCTGTCCCCCGCCCCGCCTGGCGCGTTTGCCCCTGCGTAGCGCCGCATTTTCGCCCGCGACGCGGCCCCTCGGCCCCTCGCGCCGCTTCGCCATGCTCAGTGGTGGTGCTCGTCCAGCACCAGGTGCGCCAGCCCCCGCTCGGTGGCCAGGCCGACCTTCTGCCCGATCGGCAGCGTGGCCTTGGTGGCCACGTGGCCATAGGGCAGCCCCGTCACCACCGGAACCTTGACCGTCCTGCGCAGCCAGGCCACCACCTCGTGCAGGTCATAGCCCTTGTCGTGCGGGGCCAGCTTGTAATCCGAGAAGCGGCCCAGCACGATGGCCTTCTGGCGGCCCAGGATGCCCGCCTGGTACAGCTGGATCAGCATGCGTTCGACGCGGTAGGGATGCTCGGCCACGTCTTCCAGGAACAGGATCCCGCCCCTCACCTTCGGCATGTAGGGGGTGCCTACCAGGGACGTCAGCATGGCCAGGTTGCCGCCCCAGAGGATGCCCCGGCAGTCGACCGGGTCGGCGTCCTGGGTCTCGAAGCTGAGGATCTCCAGTTCGCCGCGCATAATCTCGCCGAACAGGGCTTCGGTGAGGTCATCGACCTTCTTGCCGCCGAAGTCGGCGACGGCCGTGGCGCCCGTGTAGCTGACCGCGCCGGTCTGGGCCAGCAGGCCCAGGTTGAAGGCGGTGAAGTCGCTCATGCCGACGAAGCGCTTGCCGCTGTCGGCCATTGCCTTCCAATCGATCGAAGGCAGCAGGCGGCCCATCCCGTACCCGCCGCGGGTCACCATCACGATAGGCTGTTTCTGCTTGGCCGCCCGCGTCAGGCTGGCCAGGCGCTGCGCGTCCGTGCCGGCAAAGCGCTGGTGCACGGCGTACGCCGTGCGGTCCAGGGCCGTCTTGAACCCCTGCCCCTGCAGGCGCTCGCGCGCCAGCTCGACCGTGGCCGGATCGCGCACCGCGGACGAAGGCGAGATCAGATAGATGCCGCGCGCGTCGGGCAGCGCGTGATCGTGGCCGTGGTCATGTCCGCAATCGTCGCCGCACTCGTGATCGTGCACGTGGCCATGATCGTGGCTGGCAGCGGCTTTCGCGCCGCGCGGCTTGGCGGCTTTAGGGGTGCTCATGCGATGGATTCCTTGCTGCGGCGCTCGCGGAAGAACCGGCGCAGCAGTTCGCCGCAAGGTTCCGCCAGCACGCCGCCGGTGACTGAAGTGTGATGATTGAGTTTGGGAACCGAACCCACGTCCAGCACGCTGCCGCAGGCTCCGGTCTTGGGATCGTAGGCCCCGAACACGACGCGGGCCAGGCGCGCGTGCAGCATCGCGCCGATGCACATCACGCACGGTTCCAGGGTGACGTACACGGTGATGCCCGGCAGCCGGTAGTTTTCGAGCGCCCGCGCGGCGTTGCGCAGCGCCACGATCTCGGCGTGGGCGGTCGGGTCGTGGTCGATGATGGTGCGGTTGTACCCGCGCCCCAGTATGTCGCCCTGCGCGGACACCACCAGCGCGCCCACCGGCACCTCGCCGATGGCGTAGGCCGCCTGGGCTTCTTCCAGCGCCAGGGTCATGAAAGCGGCGTCCTGCGCCGTCCAGGGCGGGACGGCCGCCACGGCGTCCGCCTCAACCACGGTACACCCGGGACTTCAGCGCGATGCGGCCGGCCAGGCTGGTCACGGCCTCTTCCAGCCATTGGTAGAGTTCGGCCTCTTCATCGTAGCGGGCCTGGTTCAGGTTCGACACCCGGCCCTCTTCGATGAAGCCCCAGGCCCGGCTGCGCTTGTCGCGGTGTTTCGGATCCCAGACGCCGAAGGCGAAGCCTCCGGCGCGGCGGATCAGCGAGAAACACGGGATGTCGGTATAGCCGTCCCCGACGAACACCATCTGGTCGAACGGCACGCGCAAACGGTCTTCGGGGACCTTGCGGTTGACCTCGAAGGGCTTGCCGCGGAAATCGCGGCCGATGATGCCCTTCTGGATGTGGAACAGGTAGCGCGTCTTGTCGGTAAAACTGACGACGCGGCGCGGGAATTCGATGCCGCCGTCCTGGCCATAGACGAATTCCGACGCCCAGATCTCGGTGAATTCATGGGCGATGGGCGTGGAGCGCACCACGTCGCCGATGCCGCTGGAAATCAGGTAGAACTCCAGCTGCACCTGCGGCTGCTCGGCCCTGACGGCGGCGCGCAGGCGCTGGAACAAGGTGGGCACGCCTTCGTGCAATTCCAGCCGGGCGCCCCAGTCTTGCAGGCGTTGCCGGGTGATGAGGCCATGCTGGCCGCCTTGAGACAGGCGGATCATCTGGTACAGGTAGGCGGGCACGGGGTCCCAGTCCTGCCGCGACAGCAAGGGATCGACCTCGTCCTTCCAGAAGGACGCCGTGTCCACCCCGATGCTTTCCAGAAAGCCGGACGTGCTGTCCGAGGCCAGCGTGTCGTCGAAATCGAAAATCAGGGCGATGACGTCGGACATGAATGTGCGTGAAAAAGGGCGACAGCCGCCATTTTGCCTGAATGTGGCGGCGGCCGCGCCCCGGGGAGGCCCGGAACGCGAGGTTCCAGCCCCCCTGCCCGGCCCTTACTGGCGGACCGGGGCGGTCATCGCGCCGCCCGAGGGCGCGGGCGCCGCGGCCGGCGCGCCGCCGGCAGGCGGAACGGAGTCCGCCGGCACCTGGATCACCGTTTCCCGCAGGACGCCGCCCCCCTGCACGCTGCCGCGCACATTGGTGGGCGCGGTCATCTGGGTCACGCAGTCCTGGCGCGATGCCGCCGGCAGGCGGTTGCAGCGGTCGATCATGTTCTGCTGGTACTGGTCGGGGCTGCCTTCCTTCAGATTCTGGCGCCCCGCCTCCTGGCGGGCCGCGCCGGCCTCGCGCATGCAGGCGGCCGGATCCTGGCCGGTGCTGCCGCTCTTGCACGCCGCCACGTCCTGCTGGTATTGGGATTGGGCTGTGCCGCGGCCTGTCGCATCAGCCGCGTGGACCGCCCCCGCGGCCAGCATCAGGCCTGCCGCGCAAAGGGTTGCCGCAAGGCGTTTGGTGTGCATGGGTCGTGTATTCATGGCCAGCTCCTTCAATAGCGTTTGCACCAGAGCGGCGCGGCCTGCAAGCCGGCGCCGCTCGCTCGGGACCTGCTCGCCCCTGGGGGGAGCAGGCCATTGGCTCACTATCCCACGATGAGGCGCGGCCGGGGTGTCCAGCAACGTGAAATCGTAAAATTACGTTTCAATTGACGCAACGCACCATCGAATTCGGCCCGCGTCCGCTACGCGCGTCTGCTAACGCGCGTCTGCTAACGCGCGTCCGCTAACGCGCGTCCGCTAACGCGCGTCCTTCTCCGCGTCCGCGGGATTCAGGCGGTTGCGGTAGGTCGCCGCGCGCATCAGCAGCATCGCGGTCACGGGCGAGGATACGATCAGCAGCAAGGTAATGACCACTTCGTGGAACACCGGCCGGGCCGACAGCGCCGAGAAGACCAGGATGGACGCGCCCAGCACGCAGCCGCAGCCCATGGTGTTGCCCAGCGTGGGTGCATGGATGCGGGCGTAGAACGTGCGGAATCGCAACAGGCCGGCCGAACCGGTCAGGGCCAGCAGGCCGCCGACGACCAGCAGGATGCTGGCCGGGATGCCGGCCCACAGCGGGATCTGGGTCTCCATCATGGCTCGATCACCTCGCCGCGCAGCAGGAAACGGGCCATCGCGGTGGACCCGACGAAGCCGAACAGCGCGATCAGCAGCGCGATGTCGAAATACACCGACGTGCCGGACCGGATGCCGAAGACCAGCATCGTCAGCATGCCGTTGATGTACAGGGTATCCAGGGCCAGGACGCGGTCCTGGGCGGTGGGGCCGCGCAGCAGGCGGACGGTGGCGCACACCATGCCCAGCGCGAAGCAGAGCAAGGCAAAGGACGCCGACCAGTAAAGTACGGTATTCATTCGAAAATCTCCATCAGCGGGCGCTCATAGCGCTCCTGCACCAGCCTGATCCAGTCTGCTTCGTTCTGCAGGTCCAGCACGTGCAGCTTGAGGTGGTGGTCGTCGGTCAGGTTCACCCAGACCGTGCCGGGCGTGTAGGTAACGATGCAGGCCAGCATCGCCAGGCCGTGCGGGTCGCGCATGGTCAGCGGAATCATGATGAATCCGGGGGAAAAATCATTGGGCCGCGGATTCAGGATCAGCTTGCCCACGGCGATGTTGGACCTGATGATGTCCGCCGTTACGTGCAGGAACAGCGGCACGGCCTTCCACAGCCGGTGCGGCCGCGCGTGCAGCGGACGCAGCCGCGACGCGGCCCAGGTGAACCACAGCGCCAGCGCGATGCCCAGCGCGATCTGTCCCACGGACAGGCTCTGGTTCAGGACCAGCCACAGGACGAACAGGAACGCCGGCAGGAATACGAAATAGAAGCGCCGCATCAGCTTCCCTCCTTGAGGCCGCGCACGGTCTGCGCCGACATGACGGCCTCGATGTAGGACTGGGGCCGATCCAGGGATCGGGCCGCGTCGTCCAGGTAGGCCGACACGGGCCCCGCGCCGGCGGCCAGGCCCACGCAAAGCAGCAGCAGCACGGCCACCGGCCCCGCCTCGATCACGCGCAGGCGCGGCGTGCTGCGGTCGTCGCTCGCCCAGAACACGCGGATGCCCGTGCGGCCCAGGCCGATCAGGCCCGCCAGGCCCGAAACGAGCACCGCCGCCACCAGGATCCATGCGTCCATGGGCAAGGCCGACTCATTGGCCGCCGAGACGGCCGCCGACAGCAGCGACAGCTTCGCGACGAAACCCGACAGGGGCGGCAGCCCCGTCACCAGCAGCGCGCAACAGATGAAGGCCAACCCCAGGAAAGCCATGGCCGCGGGAATGGCCACGCCCACCACGTCGTCGGAACGGTTGACCGAGGCCGGATCGTCCAGGTCGAAGGCGTCGAGCGTCACCGCCAGCACGTTCGCGCCGAAGCTGCGGGTGCGTTCGATCAGTTCGGCCAGCATGAAGAACGCGCCCGTGGTCAGCACCGAACTGATCAGGTAGAACAGCGCCGGGCCGGTCAGCGTGACGCCGGGCATGCCCAGGGCCGTCAGCAGCGTGCCTGCCGACACGATCACGCAGTAGCCCACCATTTTCTCCAGCTGCTGCGTGGCCAGCAGGCCCAGACCGCCGAACAGCAGCGTGGCCAGGCCGGCGGCGAACATCCAGTCCAGGCTGAAGGCCGCCGGGGCGCCCGAGGGCAGCAGCAGCGAGCCGATGCGCAGCAGCGCGTAGATGCCCACCTTGGTCATGATGGAGAACATGGCGGCGATGGGCGCGCCGGCCGAGCCATAGCCCCTGACGAGCCAGAAGTTCAAGGGCCAGGCGCCCGCCTTCACCAGGAAGGCCACGCCCAGGATGGCCGCGCCGGCCTCGAACAGCATGCGATCGGCGCCGGCCAGGTTGCCCGCGCGCAGCGCCAGGTCCGCCAGGTTCAGGGTGCCGGTGACGCCGTAGATCAGCGCGATGCTGATCAGCAGCAGGAACGACGCCACCAGGTTCACCGCGATGTACTGCAGGCCCGCGCTGACGCGCGCCATGCCGGAGCCATGCAGCAACAGGCCGTAGGACGCGGCCAGCAGCACCTCGAAGAACACGAACAGATTGAACAGGTCCCCCGTGAGGAAGGCGCCGTTCAGGCCCATGAGCAGGAACTGGAACAGGGAATGGAAATGCACGCCCGCGCGGTCCCAGCGGGCCAGCGCGTAGACCAGCGAGGCCAGGCCCAGCACCGCGGTCAGCGTCAGCATGACCGCGGCCAGCCGGTCGACGACGAGCACGATGCCGAAAGGCGCGGGCCAGTCGCCCACCAGGTAGACCCCCACCCCGTCCGGCCAGACGCCGGGCACGGCGCCGCCAGCCACCGCCAGCAAGGCGATGGCGGCGGCCAGCTGGGCCAGCGTGGACACCAGCGCGATCGCGCCCCGGGCATAGCGGCTGGTGTCGGCCAGCAGGAGCATCGCCGCGCCGGCCACCAGCGGGGTGATGATGGGCAGTATGGGAAGGTGTTGCAGCCAGAAACTCAAAATTGGGACTCCCGTCCATCGACGTGGTCGGTACCCGTGAGGCCGCGCGAGGCCAACAGCACAACCAGGAACAGCGCAGTGGTGGCGAAACCGATCACGATGGCGGTCAGCACCAGCGCCTGCGGCAGCGGATCCGCATACCAGGAAGGATCATGGGCCGCGGCCGGATCCACCACCGGAGGGCGTCCCGAGGTCAGCCTGCCCATGCCGAAAATGAACAGGTTCACCGCGTAGGAAACGAGCGACAGCCCCATGATGAACTGAAAGGTGCGCGGGCGCAGCAGCAGCCACACTCCCGAGCCGGCCAAGACGCCGATCGCGATGGCGTAGATCAATTCCATCAGGCTTCCCCTGTTTGAGCGGCGGCCGCCTGGACGTCGGCGGCGGCCTTGCGTTGCGCGCGTAGCGATTGGTGGGCCAGCGCGACCAGCACCAGCACGGTGGATCCTACGACCAGCATGTACACGCCCAGATCGAACAGCAGGACGCTGGACAGGTGCACGTGGCCGACCAGCGGCAGCGCAATGTCCCAGGACAGCGCGGCCAGGAAGGGCTTGTAGACCAGCCAGGCGGCCATCGCGGCGGAGCCCGCGAACAGCAGGCCGATGCCGATCCAGTTCTGGGGGTTGAGGCGGCTGCGGGACTCCACCCAGTACACGCCGCCGACCATGTATTGCAGGATGACCGCGGTGGCGAAGATGAGGCCGCCGACGAATCCGCCGCCCGGCTCGTTGTGCCCGCGCAGCAGGAAGTACACGGAGATCAATGCGGCCGTGGGCAGCAGCAGGCGCACCAGGACCGTCGGCACCATCATCGAGCCCGCGGGCACCACCGACTTGATGTCCGGCGCCGCCGGCACGCCGCCATCCTGGTCGATCTGCTGGCGCGGCAGGTCCGCGCTTTCGGCGGCGGGCCGGAAGCGGCGCAGCAGCGCATAGACGGTCAGCGCCACGATGCCCAGCACCGTGATCTCGCCGAACGTATCGAAGCCCCGGAAATCCACCAGGATCACGTTCACCACGTTGGTGCCGCCGCCGTCGGGCAGCGCGCGGTCCACGAAATAGGAAGAAATCGTTTCGCCCTGCGGACGGGTCAGCACCGCGTAGGCCAGCGCCGACATGCCGGTGCCCGCCGCGACGGCCATGAGCAGGTCGCGCAGGCGGCGGCCCCGCGCGCGCAGCGTGGCCTTCAGGCTTTCGTCCTCATCCTGGGCGATCCGCCGGGGCAGCCAGCGCAGGCCCAGCAACAGCAGCACCAGGGTCACCACTTCGACGGACAGCTGCGTGAGCGCCAGGTCGGGCGCCGAGAACCAGACGAAGGTCAGGCAGGTGATGAGCCCTGCCCCGCCGGCCAGCGCCAGCGACGCCAGGCGGTGGTACTTGGCCTGGTAGGCCGCGGCCAGGGCGCAGACCGCGCCCACCAGCCACAGCAGCGCGAAGGCCGGGTCCACCGAGGTCAGGCGGCCCGCCCCGTCCAGCCAGCCGCCGGCGCGCAGCGGCAGCCAGGCGACGAACAGCGTGCCCAGCACGATCAGCAGCATCTGCACCTGCAGGCGCGAGGACGCCAGCCAGCGCAGCAGCCAGGCGGCGGCCACGCTGGAGCCGTCCAGCAGCGCCTCGAAGGTGCGGCGCCCGTCCAGGCGGTAGATGAAGGGCACGCGCCCGGGATTGGCGCGCTGGTGCGCGCGCAGCGCCAGGTACAGCAGCACGCCGGCCGTGGTGGCGACCAGGCTCATCACCAGGGGCAGGTTCACGCCGTGCCAGACGGCCAGGCTGTACTCCGGCATGTCCTGCCCCAGGATGCTCTGGGCCGCGGTGGCCAGGAAGGGGCCGACGGTCAGGCCGGGCAGCACGCCCACCAGCAGGCACATGAACACCAGCAGCGCGCTGGGAAACAGCATCCAGCGGGGCGGCTCGTGCGGCGCGCGCGGCAGGTCCGTGGCCGGCGGGCCGAAGAACACCTGGAGGATGAAGCGCAGCGAATACGCCACGCTGAACGCCCCCGCGATGGTGGCCAGCAGCGGCAGGCCGATCTCGGTGATCCGGTCGCCGCTGACGAAGGTGGTCTCGGCGAAGAACATTTCCTTCGACAGAAAGCCGTTGAGCAGCGGCACGCCCGCCATCGAGGCCGCCGCCACCATGGCCAGCGTGGCGGTGATGGGCATGGCCTTGTACAGGCCGGACAGGCGGCCCAGGTCGCGCGTGCCGGTTTCGTGGTCCACCACCCCCGCCGCCATGAAGAGCGAGGCCTTGAACGTGGCGTGGTTGATCATGTGGAAGATGGCCGCCACCAGCGCCAGCGTGCTGTTCAGCCCCAGCAGCAGCGTGATCAGCCCGAGGTGGCTGATGGTGGAATAGGCCAGCACGCCTTTCATGTCCTGCTGGAAGATGGCCGCGTAGGCCCCCAGCACCAGCGTGACCAGCCCCGCGCCGCCGATGATCCAGAACCATTCGTCGGTGCCCGACAGCACCGGCCAGAAGCGCGCCAGCAGGAATACGCCCGCCTTCACCATGGTCGCCGAGTGCAGATAGGCGGACACGGGGGTGGGCGCCGCCATGGCGTTGGGCAGCCAGAAGTGGAACGGGAACTGGGCGCTCTTGGTCAGCGCGCCCAGCGCCACCAGGATCAACACGGCCGGATACCAGGGGTCTGCGCGCACCAGGTCGCCGGCGGCCAGCACGCGGTCCAGGTCGTAGCTGCCAACGATATGGCCCAGGATCAGCACGCCGGCCAGCAGGCACAGCCCCCCGCCGCCCGTGACCGTCAGCGCCATGCGGGCGCCGCGCCGGGCGTCCAGGCGATGGTGCCAGTAGGCGATCAGCATGAAGGAGGCCAGGCTGGTCATTTCCCAGAACATCACCAGCTGGATCAGGTTGCCCGACAGCACCACGCCGAGCATCGCAGCCATGAAGGCCTGGAAAAACGAGAAGAAGCGCGGCACCGGATCTTCCGGCGACATGTAGTAGCGGGCATACAACACCACCAGCGCGCCCATGCCGGAGACGATCAGCGCGAACAGCCAGGCGTAGCCATCCATGCGCAGGGTGAACTGCAGGCCCAGGGCCGGCGCCCACGGCATATCGAACCGGACCACGCCGCCGTTGGCGACGTCGGGATACAAGGCCGCGACCAGAACCACACAGACCAGCGCGATGAGGCCGGCCAGCCACGCCTCGGCATTGCGGGCGTTGGAAGGCAGCAGCGCGGCGCACAGGCTGCCGGCGAACGGCAGAGCGAGGATCAGGATCAGCGACATGGCGTTCCGAGAATGTCCGGGCCCCCTCCCGCCAGCGCAAGGCAGCGAAAGACGAAACAGACCGGGGATTGAAAAACGGACGGAACCCTGGCCCGGTGCGTCGCTGCACTACACGTTGCCCCGCGGGGACATCAACCAACGCCATTGAACGGCGCAGACAGAAACAAACGCAATAGTTTTCTTGCAAGACCGGCCAAGAATCTCATCCGAAAAATATCAGATTCTTGTAAGTTATGCAGAGATTTATGTGTGAAGGAGGCTGATGACGACACGTTCAATGCGCAATGATTGCGCAATCGATGCGGTTATATGTCTGTTCATCTCTTTGTCAGCATTGGGTTTTTTCCCGTATTGCAGTCTTCTTCGCGCAACGGCGCCGCGCCGAAAATCAGCTCCGGCGGTCAGGGTCGATCCGGGTTGACCATGGTGGAATTCCTGTGTGGAATGGCGCCCACGAAGCGTTGGCCGGGCCTGCATCTGCGCAAGGCACGCTTCACCGACGCCGGCCACAGAAGCCGGCCGGGTCGGAATTCAATAATATGGAGAAGACTCTTGACCGTGCTGTCCCAAGCAAAGGCCATCCTGGCCGCCGCAATCGCAGGCGTCTGCTTTAGTACCGGCGCGCATGCCGCCGATCCCTACCCCAACAAGCCCATCCGCCTGATCGTGCCCTTCGCGGCCGGCGGCACGACCGACATCGTCGCGCGCATCGTCGCCGAAGGCCTGGGCCGCCAGCTCGGCCAGCCGGTGGTGGTGGAAAACCGCGGCGGCGGCGGCGGCGCCATCGGGGCGGACGCCCTGGTGCGCTCCGCCCCCGACGGCTACACCCTGGGCGTGGCCACCGTCAGCACCATGGCCACCAACCCGGCCACCAATCCGAAGAACCCGTACAACCCGCTGAAGGACTTCACGCCCATCACCAATATGGTGAACGTGCCGAACGTGCTGACCGTGAACCCCGCGGTGCCGGCCAAGACGCTGGCCGAATTCATCGCCCTGCTGAAGGCCAACCCCGGCAAGTACACCTACGCCTCTTCGGGTTCGGGCGGCATCGGCCATCTGGACGGCGAACTCTTCAAGTCGCTCACCAAGACCGACATGGTGCATGTGCCCTACCGCGGCTCGGGCCCGGCGCTCAACGACGTGATCGCCGGACAGGTCAACGCCCAGTTCGACAACCTCCCCTCGTCCATGCCCCACATCCAGGCCGGCAAGCTGCGCGCCCTGGCCGTGGCGGCGCCCAAGCGCCTGCCCGCGCTGCCGGACGTGCCCACCTTCTCCGAAGGCGGCCTGCCGGAAATGGACAACATGGCCTGGTACGGACTGGTTGCGCCCGCTGGCACGCCGCAGGCGGTGATCGACCGCATCCATGACGCCACGGTGAAGGCGCTCCAGGATCCCAAGACCGTGCAGCGCCTGGCCGATGGCGGCTCGCTGGTGGACGGCAATACGCCGGCCGAATACGCCGCCCAGATCAAGCGCGAGCTCGAACTGCGCCAGCGCATCGCGAAGGAACGCAATATCCAGTCGACGAACTGATATCCGCGACACCCGCCGCCGGCCCCTTCTCCGGGGCCGGCGCTTGACTGCAATCGCCCGGCTGGTAGCATGTGCGTCCGTGCGATCCGATTTTTCTCCCCTCCCCTGCGCCGCATGCGCCATCTGCGCCCTGCGCTCGACCTTGTTGAGCTCGCAGGAAGTCGCCGCGCGCTCCGCCTACGCGCGCTCCAAGCCCGGCTAATCGCTGGCGTCCCTCCTCTCTGAGTCCCATTCCGGCCCGCCGCCGGCTGCCTGCGCACATCCGCGCCGACCGCAGCCCGCAGCCTGCCGGCGAACGCCCTGCCGCGTGGCCGGGCGCCGCGTCTCGTCACATTTCCGCATGCCCCTGGGGGGCTGCGGCCAGGCCACGCACCGACCTTTTCCAAGCGCCATGCAACTCACCAAGAAATTCGTCAAAGCCAAGAACCCCTGCGCGGACGGCTACAAATGGTTCCTCCGCGACCACAACGGACAAGGGGACTACCAGGCCGTGCTTGACGCCTTGGTGGCCGACGGACGGGTCAGCGACGCCTGCTGGCTGCTGGACCAGTTCGGCCCGACGGACGCCGTGCTGAAACTGGACGCGGTCGACGCGAATGCGATCGTCTTCGCGGGCACCCTGGAAGTGCGCATGGGCATCAACGTGGACACCGTCGTGCGCGCCGGCCGCAGCATCGTGACCGGCGGCGGCATCCGCGCCGGCGAGACCATTATGGCGGGCGAGAACATCGCCGCCGGCGCCAACATCGCGAGCGGCGGCGACCTGCGCGCCGGCGGCGACGTATCGGCGGACTGGGGCATCGAGACCGCCACCCGCCTGGACTGCGGTGGCAACGTCCGCGCCAAGTGGGACATCTGCGCCGGCCAGGATCTCGCCGTGACCGGCCACCTGCACGCGGGGCAGGACGTGCAGGCGCAAGGCGCGATCAAATGCGGCCAGGGCATCAAGGCCGGCGGCGACGTGCGCGGCGAAAAGGAAATCCACGCCGCCTGCGGCATCCAGGCCGGCGGCTCCATCCTCTGCGGCGACCACCTGGCGTCCGGCTGGGGGCTGATCGCCGGCGAAGACATCCGCGCCGAAGGCGCGATCCGGGCCGGCGAAGGCCTGCAGGCCGCAGGCATCATCGAGGCGGGAGCCGGCCACGGCATCTACGCCGGCCTGAGCGTCCGCCTGGACGCCTGGTCCGCCTGCGCCCGAGTCGTGGCGCAATCGCGGCCGGAACAGCTGGTCAGCGGCTACTGGACGGGCCAGGACGACGCCGAGTCCGCCGGCCAGGCATGGGACGGCGGCTGGCGCGGCGAGGCCACGGCGCCCGGACTCCTGTCCGGCCGCGAACCCGCAGGCGGACAGAAGCCGGGATCCCGCAACTAGGGCCCGTTCAACCTAGGCCCGGGCGGCCCCGCTCGCCGGATGGCGCAGCACCAGCATCAGGCCGAGCAGGATCGCCGCCATCCCGGCCACGCTCAGCGCCGACAGGCGATTGCCCAGGATCAGGTAATCCAGCACCGCCGTGCCGGCCGGAACCAGATAGAACAGGCTCGTGACATTCACCAGGTTGCCGGCCTGGATCATGCGGTAGAACAGCAGTGTCGCGCCTACCGAAATTACCAGCCCCATCCAGGCCAGCGGCACGATGAACCCGGCCACCCATTCCACGCGCATAGGCTGGAACGGCACGAACAGCAGGCACAGCGCAAGGCTGACGGCGTATTGCAGCGGCATCACGTCCATCGGCGCCTGGCGCACCCGCTTCTGCAGGATCGCCCCCGCCGTCATGCATATCAGCGCGCCGAACGCGAACGCCATGCCAGACGCCGAGAAGCGCGCCATGCCGATGCTCTGGTACATCACCATCGCCAGCCCGCAACATGCCAGGAAGAGCCCGGCCATCCGGGCCGGCGAATAGCGCCGTTCGAGCAAGGCAAGGGTCAGGATAGGCTGCGCCCCCAGCAGGGTCGCCAGCACGCCCGGCGTAATGCCGTGGTCCAGCGCAAGCAGATAGCAGATGGAATAGCCGCCGATCAGCAGCAGGCCGGTCGCCGCGACCGTGCCGCGCGTGCCCGGCTCGGGCAGCCAGCGCCTGCGTCGCGCGCAGATCAACAGCAGCGCGGCCATGGCCAGGATGAAGCGCAACAGCAGGAAGGCGAAGGCGGAGGCATGGAACAGCCCCCATTTGGCGAAGATCGCGCCGCCGCTCCACAGCAGCACGAACAAGGTGGTGGAACCGTAGGAGGTCCACGCGGATCTATCGAAAGACATGAGGTTTCTACCTGTCGAAGTCATAACAGGCTCCCCCTCTTCCCTGGACGCGGCGATCGGCCGCGCGCAAGGCGCAAGCAGGCGCATGACGGACGCGGGACGCGTCAGGGCGTCAGGCGGAAAGGCTTGAAAAGGAGGAGTCGGGTGCGGACGGCGTCAGCCGACGACGGCCGCCGAAGGCGGGCATGCGCCCGCCACCACGCCGCAAGGCGGCGAGACGGGCGGCGATACCACCGTGGAGACGACAGGGGAAATACCGGGAGAAACCGCGGAACGCCGTGACCTCACGCGCGCGCGGACGCCCGCTGCGAAGGCAGCGGACGCGGAAACGGCGAGGCGCGTGGAATCAGGCATGCGGCAAGACTACCGCTCGCACCGGATGGCGTCAAGCGATGCGGCGCTGTTCCACGCCCATGTCCCGCCATGCGTCGCCATGGCAGGTGAACATCAGGATCTGGTGACGAGTCGCCGCGTCGAACAATGCGCGCTTCATGAAGTCGCGCCGCGCATCGTCCGTATGCACGAGCGCGTCGTCGAGCATCAGCAGCGTCGGCCGGCCCGCTTCGCGCAACAGATCCGCATAGGCGAAACGAGCCAGGATGCCCAATTGCTCGCGCGTGCCGAAACTGAGCGCGGCCAGCATGTCTTCCCCGCCTGCGCGGCGCAGCGCCGTGGGCAGCAAGGCATCGTCCAGGCGCAGGTCGGCCTCGGGAAACAATAGCGCCAGGTAATGATTCAGGCGGCGCGCCAGCGGCGCCTGCAGCCGTTGCGTGGCCGCGGCGCGCTGGTCCGTCAACAGCCCCAGCAGCAGGTCCAGCGCCGCCGCGCGGCGGGCCAGTTCGTCGCGCCGCCGCTCCAGGCGTTCGCAGGCCGCCGCCGCCTCGGACAGGCGCTCGCCCAGCCCCTGCGCGCCCGCCTGGTCCAGTTTGCCCTGCAACTGCAGGATGTCGCCGTGGCGCTTATGCTGCGCATCGCGCTCGATGGCCGCGGATTTTTCATAGCGCAGGACATCCTGCTCCAATAGTTCGGGCTGGTGCCCCGCAAGCGCGGCTTGCGCGTCGCGAACGCGGCGTTCGAGATCGTCATGGCCGCTGCGGGCCTCCGCAAGCCGGCCGGCGCGGGACTGCCGCTGCGCGGCGCGTTCGGGCGATTGCAGGTCGGCGCCGCGCGCGGCCACCTGGCCTTCGAGCAGCTGGGCCCGGGCGCTATCCGCATCCATCGCGCGTTGCGCGGCCGCCAGCGCCTTCTCGGCCTGCGCGAAGACCGCCTCCGCCTCGCGCAGCGCCTGCATCGCCGCCGGCAGATCGACATCGCCCGTCGCATCCGCGGCAGGCAGCTTCGACAGGCGCTCTTCCAGTTGGGCGCGGCGCGCGAGCGCCTCGTCGCGCTGGCTGCGCAAGGCGTCCACGCCCTTGGGCGCATGGATGCCCAGCGTCTTGCGCATGCCCTCCAGTTCGCGCAGCAGCGCGCTGTAACGCGCATGGCGGCGCTCGGCCTCGGCCAGCGTGTCGACGCCCAGGCGCTTGAGCAAGGCGCCGCAGGCCGCCCTGGCCTCGCCCGCTTCGCGCTTCAAGGCGGGCAGGTCCTTGCCGCCCGGCTCGATGCGGAACCGGCCGACGCCGGGCAGCTCGAGCTCGGCCGCGGCAGTGAGCAGCACCTCATCGGCGCCGCCGAGCGCCCTGCCGTCCAGGCGCGCTTCGCGCCCCGGCTCCAGTTCGTAGGACAGGCGCGTGGCAATGGCCTGCTGCCGCAGTTGCAGATTGGCCAGTTCGCGCTCGGCCTGGCGCAAGGCGTCGATATCGGCTTCGGCGATCTCGATCCGCACGCTCTCGGCCTTCAGCGCCGATCCCTGCTCGATCAGCGCGGCGGCTTCCTTCAGCGCGTTGTCCAGGCGCTCGATCTCGGGCGCCAATTGGGCCAATTGCCGTTCCAGGTCGAGGCGGCCGGCCGCGGCCTGCGCCAACGCAACGCGTTGGCGCGCGGCATCGACCGCGTCCGCGTGGGCCTGGCGTTGCTGCTGCGCGCGCGTCACGGGCTCGCGCGCGGCGTCGGCGCGGCCGCGCGCGGCGCGCGCCTCTTCCGCCAGCGCCCGGAGTTCGGTGTCGTCCTGCTGGTCCCGCCGGACCTGGTCCTGCAGCAGCGCCAGGGTCTGGGCAGCCTGCGCCTGTTCGCGGCGCAGACCTTCGAACGCCTCGCGCGCCTTGGCCGCGGCGGCAAGCCGCGAACGCGCCTCGGCGGCCCGGGCCTCGAAGTCCTTCCAGGGTTCGCTCGCCTGCGCGCGCTCGTGCGCGCGGCGCAGCTCGGCCAGGCGGTCCACGTCCGCGTTCAGCTGGGCCATGGCCTGCGCGCACTCGTCGCGCTCCGCCACCGCGCGCGCAAGCGCGTCCTCGGCCTCTTTGTAGATCCCCTTGGGACGGCCGTTGCGCGCGTCCAGCAAGGCGCCGCGCTCGGCGGCGACACGCTCGTACAGGCGGTCCCCGTCGCCGGACGCCAGCTCGCCCGACAGCTGCGTCAGCGCGTCGCGCAAGTGCGCGCCCGCATGGCCCGCCGCTTCCTGCAGGTTCTGGCCGTCGCCCTGCTGTATCCACAACAGGCCCGGGATCCCCGCAAGGTCCGGCTTGCTCTGGCCGCGCCCGGCCAGCTCGAAGCCCAGCAGCGCGGCCAGCGCGTTCTCGGCCTCTTCGCCGTCCAGCCGCCGCGCGCCTTCGTCGATCAGCAGTTCGCAGCGCGCGCGCGACAGGAATTGTTTTTTCAGCACATAGCTGTGGCCATCGTGCGTGAACGCCAGTTCCACGCTGGGGCGCGCGCCGGATTCGCCATGCGGCGCAAGATCGGCCACCTTGCTGGTACTGTAGCGTTCCAGGAAGGCGGAGCGGATGGCCGTGGCCACCGTGCTCTTGCCGGCTTCGTTCGGCCCCACGAACAGGTTCAGACCGTCCTGCAGACCGTCCAGCACGAGCGGCTGGCGGAACTTGCGGAATTCCTCCAGGGCGATGCGCGTAAGCTTCATTTCGCGCCTCCGGGCGTGGCGCTTTCACGCTGGAACCGCAGCAGCAGCCGCAAGGCCTCTCCCGCGACCGCAGCCTGCCCGGCGTCGGCCTGCAGCGCCTGCAGCCGCGCCGCCACCTCGCCTACGTAGCCGCTGGCGCGCAGCTCGGCCAGGTCCGCGTCGTCCGGCTCGAGCTTCAGGCCCGACAAGTCGGGCAGCAAGGCGCGCACCTGCGCGGCGGCCCGGTCCACGGCCTGTTGCAGGGCTTCCCAGGTTTCCATATTCACGTGCCCCTGCACGTCCAGCCGCAGCACGTCTTCCGCGCGCAGCGCCGCCATGCGCTCGGCCAGCGCCTGCGCGTCGGAGGGCAGGCTCAGGGTTTCAGACCAGGCCGACCAGCGGTACTTGCCCGTGGCCAACCGCTCGACCACCGGGGCGGCGCCCGGCGCTTCGATGCGCACGTCCAGCACGTAGCCCGGCTCGTTGCCCCGGAAGCGATCCTGCTCCGGCGTGCCGGCGTACCAGGTGCGCTCATCGATCGACAGGCAGCCGTGCCAATCGCCCAGCGCCAGGTAGTCCAGGCGGGCCCGGGCCGCGCGGTCCGCAGCAATGGGGTTGGTCGCGTCGATGTTGTCCGGCAGCCGCCCCGCGACGCTGCCGTGCGCCAGGCCGACCCGGATGCGGCCGGGCTCGGTATCCAGCGCATCGAAGGCCTGCGTCACGTCCTCGTAAGTGTGGCGCTGCGTCAAGGGCGCGGCCAGGATGGCCAGATTGATATCCGCCAAATCCACCACGCCCGTGCCGAGCGGCACGTGGACGTTGGACGGAATGCAATCCAGCTGCAACGCGCGGCTCCAGACGCTATCGGCCAGCGCCGCGTCGTGGTTGCCGGCAATCATGACCCAAGGCCCGGCATAGGCCGCCATGGCGGCGAACAGCCGGCGCACCGTGCGGTCAGACACGCCCTGCGTATCGAACACGTCGCCCGCGACCAGCACGGCGTCCACGCCGCGTTCGGCGGCCAGCGCCGCGATCCGCGCCACGACCTCGAAGCGCGCCTCGGCCAGCATGGCGGCGTCGTCGGTTTCAAACTGGCCGTACTGTCGGCCGATCTGCCAATCGGCGGTATGCAGGAAATGGGTCATGCGCGCCATTGTATGGCGTCCATGGCAGGGGTGAAGCGCCCGGCGCGGCGCGGACGCACCGCCGCCGCGCGCGGGCGACCCGTCAAGCGGCGGGCCTGCCCCGCCGCACTGCGTCAGGCGCTTTTGCCGTCCAGCACGAGGCGCTGATTGGAGGCCGACTTGCGGTCGTAGCGCGACAGGTCCAGACCGTCCGTGCGGATCGCCGGGCGTTGGCCCATGACCTGGTCGGCCACCAGCTTGCCGGAGCCGCAGGCCATGGTCCAGCCCAGCGTGCCATGGCCGGTGTTCAGATAGAGATTGCCGTAGCGCGTGGGGCCGACCACCGGCGTGCTGTCCGGCGTCATGGGACGCAGGCCGGTCCAGAATTCGGCGCGGGCCACGTCGCCGCTGCCCGGGAACAGATCGTTCACCACCAGTTCCAGCGTCTTGCGGCGGGCGTGCTTCAGGCGCAGGTCGAAACCCGACAGCTCGGCCATGCCGCCCACGCGGATGCGCTTGTCGAAGCGCGTCACGGCGATCTTGTAGGTTTCGTCCAGGATCGTCGATACGGGCGCCGCGGCCTCGTCGGTCATGGGGATGGTCAGCGAATAGCCCTTGACCGGATACACCGGCAGGTCCAGGCCCAGCGGCTCCAGGAAGCCGCGCGTATAGCTGCCGAAGGCGGCGACGTAGCGGTCCGCCGTCAGCACGTCGTTGCCGACGCGCACGCCCGTAACCTGGCCGCCCGCGGTATTCAGGCCTGAAACGGCCTGGCCGTAGCGGAATTCCACGCCCAGGCCGGCGGCCAGTTCCGCCAGGCGCGTGGTGAACAGCTGGCAATCGCCGGTTTCGTCGTTCGGCAGGCGCAGGCCGCCCGAGAGCTTGTCGATGGCGCGGGCCAGCGCGGGCTCGGCGGTGGCCAGGCGGTTGCGGTCCAGCAGTTCGTAGGGCACCCCCACCTCTTCCAGCACGGCGATATCGCGGCGCGCGGCCTCCAGCTGGGCCTCCGTGCGGAACAGCTGCAAGGTGCCGCGGGTGCGCTCTTCATAATGGATGCCGGTGGTCGCGCGCAGTTCGCGCAGGCAATCGCGGCTGTACTCGGACAGGCGGAGCATGCGCTCCTTGTTGACCGAATAGCGCTCGGCCGAGCAGTTGGCCAGCATGGCGGCCATCCACTTCAGTTGGTAGAGGCTGCCGTCCAGGCGGATCGCCAGCGGCGCGTGCTTCTGGAACAGCCACTTGATCGCCTTCATCGGGATCCCGGGCGCCGCCCAGGGTGTGGAATAGCCCGGCGACACCTGACCCGCGTTGGCGTAGCTGGTCTCGAGCGCGGGCCCGGGCTGGCGGTCCAGCACCGTCACTTTGGCACCCTGGCGGGCGAGGTAATAGGCGGTCGTGGTGCCGATGACGCCGCTGCCTAGGACGATGACATGCATGATTCTTTCCAGTGTTTGGTTTTGTGCAGGAATTTCGGTAGTCTATGAGCCTCCTTCCAGTGAAAGGCACTGAAAAATCATCTTTGGCAGTGGTTTTTCCCGCCCCCATCCTGTTTTCCGATCGCCAAAAGTGAAATGCGCGACCTAGACCGTATCGACCTGAAAATATTGGATATTCTGCAGCGTGAGGGCCGGATTTCGGTGACCGAGCTGGCCGACCGGGTGAACCTGTCGGCCACCCCCTGCTCGGACCGTCTGAAGCGGATGGAGCGGGAAGGCGTCATCACGGGTTACCATGCGCGCGTCAACCCGGCCGCGCTGGGCAAGAACCTGCTGGTCTTTCTGGAAATCAAGCTTTCGGCCAAGTCCGGCGACGTGTTCGACAAGGTCAAGAAGGAATTGCTGTACGTGCCCGAGGTCATGGAATGCCACTTGGTGTCGGGCGACTTCGATTACCTGGTCAAGGCGCGCCTGACCGAAATGAACGAATATCGCCGTCTCCTGGGCGAAATCCTCAAACGCCTCCCGGCCTCCGCCGAATCGCGGAGCTACGTGGTCATGGAGGAGATCAAGGAGACCCTGTACCTGCCCGTGGACCGTTAGGGACACACACCCTGGGGCCGAGAGGCCCCGCCGTGGGCGCGGCAAGCATTCCATGCGGTTTGTTACCGGACCGGACCGCGCCGGCTGCTATGCTGGCGGCCCTCCGGCCTGCGCCGCCGCGCACCGACCCCATTTTTTGCCTTTCGCCTATGACTCGACTCTACAAGTACTTCTTCCGCGGACTGATCACCGTCCTGCCCCTGGCGCTGACCATCTACCTGCTGTACATATTCCTGGCCTGGACCGAGGCGGTGGCGCTGACCTTCCTGCGCCCCTTCATCGGCGGCTTCTACGTGCCGGGCATGGGCCTTGCCCTGGGCATACTGGGCATTCTCGCGATCGGCTACCTGGTCTCCAAGGAACGCGTGCAGCGCGTGCTGGCGCTGGTGGAGATGCCGTTCACCAATCTGCCGGTGGTCAAGAGCATCTATTCGTCCCTCAAGAGCTTCGCGGACTACTTCTCTCCCAGTTCGAAGAACACCGCGCAGCAGGTCGTCGTCCTGCGCATCCCCGGCCAGCCGCTCGAGCTGGTGGGCCTGATCACCCGCCGCAGCATGGACGGGCTGCCCGAAGGGTTTTCCCAGGACGGGCGTGTGGCCGTCTACCTGCCGATGGGCTACATGATCGGGGGCTACACCGTCTTCGTGCCGCAGGAATGGGTGCAGCCCATCCAGATGTCGGTCGAGGAAGCCATGCGTTCGTCGCTGATCGCCTGGATGGCGCGCGCCGAGAACAACAACCGGCCGGCCGCGCCCGCCGTGCAGGAACCCCCGAGCGACGCCCCGGGCGCCCCTGGCGGCGCCAGCAGCGGCGGCGGCCCGGCCTGAGTCCCAACCTACCATTCCCTCCAGGCACGACATGCCCATCATCGAATTCACGCTTGCCGCCGGCAGCCCCTATATCGAAGTCAACCAGCTGCTCAAGGCCACCGGCGTGTGCGATAGCGGCGGCGCCGGCAAGATGCTCGTGGCGCAAGGCCATGTGAGCGTGGGCGGCGTCGTGGAAACCCGCAAGACGGCGAAGATCCGCCCGGGGCAGATCGTCACCTGCGGCGACACGCGCATCGTGCTGCGCGCCGCCGAGGCCGCCGACGGCCCGGCCTGACCGCTTTCCCCCGCCCAAGCGACGCCGCGAGCCCCCATGAAATTCAAGATGTCCCAGAACTCCATCTTCGCCGTCCTGCTGCGCTCGCCGTGGTGGATGAGCGCTGGCGTGGCCCTGCTGCTGGCGGCGGGAGGCTTCGCCGCCCTGCCCCTGGAATACGCCGCGATGGGCGTCTTCGCCGCCGTGCCGTTCGCGGTGATCTCCATCATGGCGGCCTACCGGCAATTGCGCGCGCCCTCGGGCCCCCGCGTGCAGGCCGTGGCCGAAGCGGCGGCCGGCATGTCGTGGGCGGACTTTTCCCGGACCGTCGAGGCCGGCTTCCAGCGCGACGGCTGCGAGGTGGAGCGCCTGCAGGCGCCCGGCGCGGACTTCGCGCTCAGCAAGGACGGCCACGTGGCCATCGTCAGCGCCAAGCGCTGGAAGGCCGCGCGCGTCGGCGTCGAGCCGCTGCGCGAACTGCAGGCGGCGCGCGAGAAACGCGGCGCGCGCGAGGCCATCTACATCGCCCTGGGCGAAGTCTCCGAGAATGCGCGGCAGTACGCCAGGTCGCAGGGAGTGTCCCTGATGACGGCGCCCGAGCTGGCCAAGCTGCTGCGGGACCTGAAGGCCTGACGCGGGCACGGCGATGAGCTACCGCCTGCTTGCCGATCTGGTGCTCATCGTCCACGGCCTCTTCGTGGCGTTCGTGGCGTTCGGCGGACTGCTGGCGCTCTGGAAGCGCTGGATCGCCTGGCTGCATCTGCCCGCGCTGGCCTGGGGCGCCCTGGTCGTCGGCATGGGCTGGATATGCCCGCTCACCCCGCTGGAAGTGTCGCTGCGCCGGCAGGCGGGCCAGGAAGGCTACGCCGGCGGCTTCATCGAACACTACCTGCTGGGCCTTATCTACCCGGCCGACATCGGCCGGGCAACGCAGATCCTGCTGGCCGCCCTGCTGGTGGCCGGCAACGCGGCAATCTATGCGCTGTGGCTGCGCCGCGGCCGCCGCGCTACAGGTTCCGCGCGATAACCAGCCGCTGGATGTCGCTGGTGCCTTCGTAGATCTGGCACACCCGCACGTCGCGATAGATCCGCTCCACGGGGAAATCCTTCAGGTATCCGTATCCGCCCAGGGTCTGGATGGCGGCGGAACACACCTTTTCCGCCATTTCCGATGCGAACAGCTTGGCCATCGATGCCTCGGTCAGCGCCGGCCGGCCGGCGGCGCGCAAGGCCGCGGCGTGCAGCACCATCTGGCGGGCGGCATGGATCTGGGTGGCCATGTCGGCGAGGCGGAACGACACGGCCTGGTGTTCCATGATGGGCTTGCCGAAGGCCTGGCGGTCTCGCGCGTAGTCGCGCGCGCATTCGAACGCCGCCCGCGCCATGCCCACGGATTGCGAGGCGATGCCGATGCGGCCGCCCTCCAGGTTGGACAAGGCGATCCGGTAGCCCTCGCCCTCCTCGCCCAGCCGGTAGCCGGCCGGAATGCGCAGGTCCTCGAAGGCGATCTGGCAGGTGTCCGACGCGTGCTGGCCCAGTTTGTCCTCCACCCGCAGCACCTTGTACCCCGGCGTATCGGTGGGCACGATGAAGGCGGAGATGCCGCGCTTGCCGGCCCCCGGATCGGTCACCGCGAACACGATCACGGTCTGGCCGTTGCGGCCCGACGTAATGAACTGCTTGGCCCCGTTCAGCACATAGCTATCGCCGTCCCGGCGCGCCCGCGTTTGCAGGCTGCTGGCGTCCGACCCCGCCTGCGGCTCCGTCAGCGCGAAAGCGCCGATGTGCTCGCCGCGCGCCAGCGGCCGCAGGAACTGTTCCTTCTGCGCATCCGTGCCGAATTTCAGGATGGGCATGCAGGCGACCGAGTTGTGCACGCTCATGATGGTGGAGCAGGCTCCGCTGCCCGCCGCGATCTCTTCCAGGGCGACGGCGTACGACACGTAGCCGCTGTCGTTGCCATCCCAGTCCTCCGGCACGAGCATGCCGAAGAATCCCAGCTGCGCCATCTCGGCGATGGCGTCGGCGGGATAGTGGTGGTCACGGTCCCAGCGTTCGGCGTTGGGAGCCAGGCGCTCCTGCGCAAACCGGCGCGCCATTTCCTGGACGCTTTGCTGTTCTTCCGTCAAAAGCATGTTGTGTCTCCTGGGTGCGGCGGCCGGCTGGCGGGGTCGCTGCCTGGCGCTGCCTGCGCAAGGCGGGGCCCGTCATGGGGGCCCCGCATGACTGCGAGAATACACCGCGGCAGGCATCTCAGGCGCGCGGTGCATCCTGCTCGGCGCGCTGCCGCGCGGGGCCCGTCGCCCCGCTCAGGTTGTAGGCCGTGTTGACCAGGCCGATGTGCGAAAAGCCCTGCGGGAAATTGCCGACCAGCCGCCGGCGGACCACGTCGTATTCCTCCGCGAGCAGGCCCAGGTCGTTGCGCAACGCCAGCAGCCGCTCGAAGAGGCGTTCCGCGTCGTCCAGCCTGCCCTGCATCACGTAGGCGTCCGCCAGCCAGAAGCTGCAGGCGAGGAACACGCCTTCCTCGCCCTCCAGTCCGTCGTCGGTGCGGTCGGTGGAATAGCGGCGCAGCAGGCCGTCGCGCAGCAGCCCGCGTTCGATGGCGCGCACCGTCCCCGCCACGCGTGGATCGTCGGCGGGCAGAAAGCCCACCTGGGGAATCAGCAACAGGCTGGCGTCCAGCGCGTCCGACCCATAGCTCTGCACGAAACAGCCCTGTTCACGGTCATAGCCATGCTGGCAGATATCGGCGCGGATCTGCTCCCGCAGGCGGCGCCATGCCTCGACCGGGCCTTTCAGGCCGAAACGCTCGCACCCCTTGACGGCGCGGTCGAACGCTACCCAGCACATCAGCCGGGAATGGGTGAAGGCCCGCCGCTCGCCCCGCACCTCCCAGATGCCGTGATCGAGCTCCGGCCACCGGCGCGCCAGCGGCTCCAGCAGCACCTTCTGCAGGCGCCAGGCCTCGGCCAGCGGCGCCAGGTCCGCGACGCGGGCGGCATACAGGGTCTCGATGAGTTCGCCGTAGACGTCGAGCTGGTCCTGGCCCGCGGCATCGTTGCCCTTGCGCACCGGCAGGCTGGACGCGTAGCCGGGCAGCCAGGGTATCTCCAGTTCCGGCAGCCAGCGCCCGCCCGCGATGCCATACATGATCTGCAGCTGGTCGGGATGGCCCGCCACCGCGCGCAACAGCCATTGGCGCCAGGCCTCCGCCTCTTCGCGGTAGCCGGCATTGAGCAGCGCGTACAGCGTCAGCGCCGAATCGCGCAGCCAGCAATGCCGGTAGTCCCAGTTGCGGCTGCCGCCCAGGGCCTCCGGCAGCGAGGTCGTGGGCGCGGCGATGATGCCGCCCGTGGGCTGGAAGGTCAGGAGCTTCAACGTGATCAGCGAGCGCAGCACCGCGTCGCGCCGCGCGTCCGCCGGCCCCTCCCAATGGCAGCGCTTGGCCCATTCCTGCCACCACGAGATCGTGCGGTCCATGCTTTCGACCCGGTCGGGCACGAAATGCGGGGTGCGGTGCGAACGGTGATACGACAAGGTGAACGGCACCACCTTGCCCTGGTGCACGTTGAAGCGCGCGGTGGTCTTGAGTTCGTGGCCCTCCAGTTCGATGGGCGTGTGCAGCTCGACGGCGTCCGGCCCCGCGATGGCGCTCAGGCCGTAGTCGCGCCGCCGCACCCAGGGCACGGCCTGGCCGTAGTTGAAACGCAGCACCAGTTCCATGTCCATCTGCACGTGCCCGGATTCGCCGCGCACGATGCGCACCACGTCCGCGCGTTCGTCGTCGTCGCTGAGCGGCATGAAGTCGAACAGCGTCGCCGCGCCCGTGGCGGTCTCGTAGCGCGTTTCCAGCACGGCGGTGTCGGGCACGTAGCGCCGCGAGACGGTGGCGCCCTTGCCATGCGGCGCGATGCGCCAGCGTCCATGGCGCTGATCGCCCAGCAGCGCGGCGAAACACGCGGGCGAATCGAAATGCGGCAGGCAGAGCCAGTCGATGGAGCCATCGCGCGCCACCAGCGCGGCGGAAAGCATGTTGCCGATGAGTCCGTAGTCTTCCAGGGGCTTGGACATGGGCGCCGCCTAGCCCGCGCCGCGGAATTCGGGATACAGCGTCATTCCACCGTCCACGAACAGGGTCGTGCCGGTGACGTAATCGGACGCGTCGCTCGCCAGCCAGACGGCCGCGCGCGCCACGTCCTCGGGCTCGCCGATGCGGCCGTAGGGAATGAGCTTGAGCAGATTGGCCAGGCTGTCGGGCGAGTCCCAGGCGGGCCGGTTGATGGCGGTGCGGATGGCGCCCGGCGCGATCGAGTTCACCCGGATCCTGGCGGGAGCCAGCTCCTGGGCCAGCGATTTCATCAGCAGCGAGACTCCGCCCTTGGACGCCGCGTAGTTCACCTGGAACGCCCACGGAATGACCTCGTGGACCGAGCTGATGAAGAGGATGTTGCCTTGCGCCAGCCCCTGCCGCGCGGGATCCGCGGGCTGCGCGTCGAAGGCCCGGGCCGCGGCCCGGGCGCACAGGAAATGGCCGGTGAGATTCACGTCGATTACCCGCCGCCAGTCCGCCAGCGTCATGTCGGCGATGGGCGAAGGATGCTCGATACCCGCGTTGTTGACGAGGATGTCCAGCCGCCCGAAGTGCCGGACGGCCTGTCCGAACAGATGGTCCACCTCGGCTTCGCGGCTGATGTCGGCCGCCGCCGCCACGGCTTCGCCGCCCTCGCGCTGGATATCCTCCACCACGGCGGCGGCCCGGGCTTGCGAGTCGCCGCCAGCCCGGTGATTGACCACCACCCGCGCGCCCGCCATCGCCAGCGCGATGGCGGTGGCCCGCCCGATGCCGGACGACGCGCCGGTCACCAGCGCGACGCGCCCTTGTAGGTCTGAACCTTGCTGCATGCCGCCTCCTGCGCGGCGGCGCCGCAGGCGCAGCCGCTCGGTATACGTGCCGTTCAGGTTAGTCCCGCCCTCCCGCTGGCACAACCCCGCCGCGAAATCCCCGCGCCGCGCTGCGACCTGCTGCCTCCCCGGGCGCGCGCCGGGGCGGCCGAGAATCGCCGTTTCTCCACATAAGATACTTATCAAGTTGCATGAAAATCGAATTGCGCCCTATCATGCAACTTATAAAGTAGCTTGATAACCCACATCCGGAGCCTCTTCATGACCTACGACGTCCTCATCGTCGGCGGCAGCTTCGCCGGCCTCTCGGCCGCCCTGCAATTGGCGCGCGCCCGCCGGCGCGTCCTGCTGATCGACGCGGGCCAGCCCCGCAACCGCTATGCGTCCCACGCGCATGGTTTCCTGGCCCAGGACGGCACGCCGCCCCGCGACATCGTGCGGCAGGCGCGCGCGCAGCTTGCGCGCTACCCCACCGCCGCCTTCCTGGACGACGAGGTCCTGCAGGCCGCCGCCGTCCGCGAGGGCGGCCCGTTCCGCGTCGTGCTGGCAGGCGGCCGGGAGGCGCTGGGCCAGCGGCTGATCCTGGCGACCGGCCTGCGCGACGAGCTTCCGCCCCTGGCCGGCCTGCAGGAACGCTGGGGCCAGACCGTCCTGCATTGCCCGTATTGCCACGGATATGAAAACGCCGGCCGGCCGCTGGGCGTGCTGGCGGCGCATCCTTTGTCCGCGCATCAGGCCGCGCTGCTGCCGGACTGGGGGCCGACCACCTATTTCACGCAAGACGAGTTCGAGCCCGACGCGGAGCAGGCCGCGCTGCTCGCCCGTCGCGGCGTGCGCATCGAACGCACCCCCGTCGTCGAACTGATGGGAGCGGCGCCCGGGCTGGACGCCGTCAAGCTGGCCGATGGCCGCCGCATGGCGATCCACGCGCTCTTCGTGGCGAGCAGGACGCATATGGCCAGCCCGCTGGCGACGCAGCTGGGCTGCGCCTTCGATGAAGGGCCGCTGGGCCCGGTCATCCGGGTGGACGCGCTCAAGCAGACGACGGTCGCCGGCGTGTTTGCGGCGGGCGACGCGGCCATCCCCATGAGCAACGCGACCCTGGCCAGTGCTTCCGGCGTGATGGCGGGCGTGTGCGCGCACCGGTCGCTCGCGATCGGATGACGCGGCGCGCGGCGGCCCGCCAGAAAAAAACGCCACGTTTCCGTGGCGTTTTTCCCGGCTGCGGGAAACTTACCTGACCTTGCCCTCCTTCCAGGCGGCCAGCAGCTTTTCATAGGGAATCGTCTCGCCCTTGGGCTTTTCGTTGGCGAGCTTCTTCCAGGGCGCATGCTGATCGGACAGCCACTTGGAGGGATTGCTCTTGGGATTCAGCTTCGGCGCGCACTGCGCCATCCCCGCCCGCTCCAGCCGCGCCATGACCTGGTCCATTTCGTTGGCCAGGTTGTCCATGGCGGCCTGCGGCGTCTTCTCGCCGGTCACCGCGGTGGCCACGTTCTTCCACCAGAGCTGCGCGAGCTTCGGATAGTCGGGCACGTTGTTGCCGGTGGGCGTCCACGCCACGCGCGCCGGGCTGCGATAGAACTCGATCAGGCCGCCGTAGTTCGCCGCGTTCTTGGTGAAGAACTCGCTGTTGATGTCGCTGTCGCGGATGAAGGTCAGCCCGGTGATGGACTTTTTCAGCGACACCGACTTGGAGGTGACGAACTGCGCGTAGAGCCACGCGCCCGCCATCTTGTCGGGGTTGGTGGACTTGAAGAACGTCCACGAGCCCACGTCCTGGTAGCCATTCTGCATGCCGTCCTTCCAGTACGGGCCGTAGGGCGACGGAGCCATGCGCCACTTGGGCGTGCCGTCTTCGTTGACCACCGGCAGGCCCTTCTTGGTCATATCGGCGGTGAACGCCGTGTACCAGAAGATCTGCTGGGCGATCTGCCCCTGCGCGGGCACCGGCCCCGACTCCGAGAACGTCATGCCCATGGCCTGTTGCGGCGCGTACTTCTTCATCCAGTCCACGTACTTGGTCAGGGCGTAGACCGCGGCCGGGCTGTTGGTGGCGCCGCCGCGCGCGACGGACGCGCCCACGGGCGTGCACTTGTCGTCGGCCACGCGGATGCCCCACTCGTCCACCGGCATGCCGTTGGGCAAGCCCTTGTCGGCGGCGCCGGCCATGGAGAGCCAGGCGTCGGTGAAGCGCCAGCCCAGCGAGGGGTCCTTTTTGCCGTAGTCCATGTGGCCGTAGACCTTCTTGCCGTCGATCTCCTTGACGTCGTTGGAGAAGAAGTCGGCGATGTCCTCGTAGGCGGACCAGTTGGTGGGCACGCCGAGTTCGTAGCCGTACTTGGCCTTGAACTTGTCCTTCAGGTCCTGGCGCGCGAACCAGTCCGCGCGGAACCAGTAGACGTTGGCGAACTGCTGGTCGGGCAGCTGGTAGAGCTTGCCGTCGGGCGCCGTGGTGAACTTGGTGCCGATGAAGTCCTTGAGGTCCAGGTTCGGATTGGTCCATTCCTTGCCCGCGCCCGCCATGTAGTCGGACAGCGGCAGGATGGCGCCGTAGCGGTAATGGGTGCCGATCAGGTCCGAATCCGAGATCCACCCGTCGTAGATGGACTTGCCGGACTGCATGGAGGTCTGCAGCTTCTCGACCACGTCGCCTTCCTGGATCAGGTCGTGGTTGACCTTGATGCCGGTGATCTCCGTGAAGGCCTTGGCCAGCGTCTTGGACTCGTACTCGTGCGTGGTGATGGTCTCGGACACCACGTTGATTTCGTTGACCCCCTTCGCCTTGAGCTTGGCCGCGGCGTCGATGAACCACTTCATCTCGGCCATCTGCTGGTCCTTGGACAGCGATGAGGGTTGGAACTCCGAATCGACCCACTTCTTCGCTTCCGGCTCGCCGGCCCATGCGCCCGACGTTCCGATCAGGGCGATAGCGGCCGCCATGGCGTGCATGCGCAATTTCATGACCTGTCTCCTCGATAAGCCTTCCCCAATGTTCGCTGCGGACCGCTGGCCGGGGAAGACGCTGGCCGATAGTCCTTCCACACCGCTTGCATCGTCGAGAGGTCTGCGCCCCTCTTCAGCCCTTCTTCATTCAACCCTTCCTCATGATGAACGCCAACAACAGCATCGACGCGGCAAAGCCGATCCACACCGACGGAGGCTCGTCCAGCGACAGCCATTCGGCCGCCTTCTCGCCCAGGCCCACGAAGGCCAGGTTGACCCAGGCCGCGGCCATCAGGCCGATGAAAAGGCGGTCGCCCCGGGTGGTGCGCAGGGGCAGAAAGCCCTTGCGCTCGACCGTGGGCGATTTCAGTTCCCACACCGTCATGCCGATGAGCATCAGGACGACGCAGGAAAAAAATACGGCGACGGGGGTGGTCCATACCATCCAGCTGAACATCTGGCAGTCCTCCTTGCGACGCTATACCCGGCCCATCGCGAAGCCCTTCGCGATGTAGTGCCGCACGAACCAGATGACGATCCCGCCGGGCACGATGGTCAGCACGCCCGCCGCGGCCAGCACGCCCCAGTCCATGCCCGAGGCGGACACGGTGCGCGTCATGGTGGCGACGATGGGTTTCGCGTTGACCGACGTGAGCGTGCGCGCCAGCAGCAGTTCGACCCAGCTGAACATGAAGCAGAAGAACGCCGCCACGCCCACGCCCGACTTGATCAGCGGCAGGAATATCGTCAGGAAGAAACGCGGAAAGGAATAGCCGTCGACATAGGCGGTTTCGTCGATCTCGCGCGGCACGCCGGACATGAAGCCCTCCAGGATCCATACCGCCAGCGGGACGTTGAACACCAGGTGCGCCAGGGCAACGGCCAGGTGCGTATCCATCAGGCCGAACGAACTGTAGAGCTGGAAGAACGGCAGCAGGAACACCGCGGGCGGCGTCATGCGGTTGGTCAGCAGCCAGAAGAACACGTGCTTGTCGCCGATGAAGCGGTAGCGCGAGAACGCGTAGGCCGCCGGCAGCGCCACCGCCAGCGAAATCACGGTGTTGATGACGACGTAGATCAGCGAATTGATGTAGCCCGAGTACCAGGCCGGGTCGGTGAAGATGGTGCGGTAGTGTTCGAACGTGAAGTCGCGGGGCCAGAACGTCAGCGTGCTGACGATCTCGGTATTCGTCTTGAACGACATGTTCAGCATCCAGTACAGCGGCAGGATGGCGAAGACGAGGTACAGGGTCAGGAAGACGCCGCGCCACCAGGTGTTGTTCTCACGCATTTGCGCGCTCCTCGTCGAAGCCGCCGGTGGTGCCGGCGCGCTGCATCCAGTTGTAGAGGATGAAGCACAAGAGCAGGATGATCAGGAAGTAGATGATGGAGAACGCGGCCGCGGGCCCCAGATCGAACTGGCCGACGGCCTTCTGCGTCAGGTACTGCGACAGGAAGGTGGTGGCGTTGCCCGGCCCGCCGCCCGTCAGCACGAAGGGCTCGGTATAGATCATGAAGCTGTCCATGAAGCGCAGCAGCACCGCGATCATGAGCACGCCGCGCATCTTGGGCAGCTGGATGTAGCGGAATACCGCCATGCGCGAGGCCCCGTCGATGCGCGCGGCCTGGTAGTAGGCGTCCGGGATTGCGCGCAGGCCGGCGTAGCAAAGCAAAGCCACCAGCGGCGTCCAGTGCCAGACGTCCATGACCAGCACCGTGACCCAGGCGTCCATGTCGTTGCCGGTGTAGTTGTAATCCACGCCCAGCCAGGACAGCGTGGCGCCCAGCAAGCCGATGTCGGTGCGGCCGAACACCTGCCATATCGTGCCCACCACGTTCCAGGGAATCAGCAGCGACAGCGCGATGATCACCAGCACCGCGGAGGCCCGCCAGCCCCCCGCCGGCATGGACAGCGCCAACAGGATGCCCAGCGGGATCTCGATCGCCAGCACCGCCAGCGAGAAGCCGATCTGGCGCAGCAGCGCGCCGTGCAGCTCTTCGTCCTGGAGCACGGCGGCGTACCACTCCGTGCCGACGAACACCCGGCGATCAGGCGAAATGATGTCCTGCACCGAATAATTCACGATGGTCATCAACGGCAGGATGGCCGAGAAGGCCACGCACAGCACCACGGGCAGGACCAGGAACCAGGCCCGGTGATCTATGGGTTTCATCGGATCAGCTCCTCGTCGCGGTAGAAGCAGGTGTGCGGATTGAGCACGGAAAGCCAGACGGTTCCGCCGGAAGCGGCGAGAACAGCGCCGTTTCCCAGCCGGGCGCGCACCGGCGTGCCCTCGTAGTCCGCCACCAGCAGCGTGTAGGTGCCCACGTCCTGCACCCGCTCGACGCGCATGGGCACCGCGCCGGCCGCGTCCGGTTCGGACAGGCGCAGGTACTCGGGACGCACGCCCAGCTTGACCGGGCCCGCGCCGGCCAGCCTGGCCGCCATGGCCTCGGGCACGCCCGCCACGCGCCGCCCGCCCACTTCCAGCGCGCCGTCGCGCCATTGCGCCGGCAGGAAGTTCATGCCGGGAGAGCCGATGAAATGGCCCACGAAGGTATGCGCCGGCCGCTGGAACAGGTCGTCCGCGGTCCCCACCTGCACGGCCCTGCCCCGCGCCATCACCATGACCTGGTCGGCGAAGGTCAGCGCCTCGGTCTGGTCGTGCGTGACGTAGATCAGCGTCAGCTTGAACTCGTGGTGGATCTCCTTGAGCTTGCGGCGCAGCTCCCACTTCAACTGCGGGTCGATGACGGTGAGGGGTTCGTCGAACAGGATGGCCGAGACGTCGCTGCGCACCAGGCCGCGGCCCAGCGAGATCTTCTGCTTGGCGTCGGCCGTGAGGCCGCTGGCCCGGCGGTCCAGCACGGCGGACATTTCCAGCATTTCGGCGATGCGGCCCACCCGCTCGCGGATGCGGTCGGGCGCCATGCCGCGGTTGCGCAGGGGGAAAGCCAGGTTCTCGGCCACCGTCATCGTGTCGTACACGACCGGGAACTGGAAGACCTGGGCGATGTTGCGCGCCTGCGGCGTCTTGCCGGTAACGTCCTCGCCATCGAACAGGATGCGGCCGTGCGACGGGCGCAACAGCCCCGACACGCAGTTCAGCAGCGTGGTCTTGCCGCAACCGGACGGCCCCAGCAAGGCATACGCGCCGCCGTCCCGGAACGTGAACTTCAACGGCAGCAGCGCGTAATCCTCGTCCGTCCTGGGATCCGCCACGTACGAATGGGAAAGGTCCAGCTCGATCTGCGCCATCAGGCCGTCTCCCCCGCGCCCGCCGGCTTCCGCGGCGCGGCGAGCAAAGCCCCTCCCGCGCCGAAAGCGTAGGTCTGGGCGGGGTCGAAGTACAGCCGCACCCGCTGGTCCAGCGTATAGCGATGGACGCCGGGCAGTTGCGCCACCACGTCGCCCGCCGGCGTCTCCGCGTGCACGAACGTGTCGGAACCGGAAATCTCCGCCAGCTTCACCACCCCGGGCAGGCCCACGTGGCCCGGCCGGGGCTCCACGTCCAGCGCGCCGGCGCGCAGGCCCGCGGTGATTTCCCCCCCGTCCCCGCCCGCGCCCGGCGGCAGGGCGCGCGGCACTTCCATGTCTCCTTGGAGCAGGAAGCCGTCGGCCGTCCGGCGGGCCGCGAACAGGTTCATGGGCGGATCGCTGAACGCGCGCGCCACGCGCAGCGAATTCGGCCGGTGGAAGACCTCCGCGGTGGGCCCGTATTGCAGGAGTTCGCCCGCGTCCAGCACTGCCGTGTGCCCCCCCAGCAACAGCGCCTCGCCGGGCTCGGTGGTGGCGTAGATGACCGTAGAGCGCCCTTCCGCGAACAGCGCCGACAGTTCGTCGCGCAATTCCTCGCGCAGTTTGTAGTCCAGATTGACCAGGGGCTCGTCCAGCAGGATGAGCGGCGCGTCCTTGGCCAGGGCCCGCGCCAGCGCCACGCGCTGCTGCTGCCCGCCCGACAGCTCCGACGGGTAGCGCTCCAGCAGGTGGTCGATGTGCAGCCGGGCCGCCATGGCGCGCACTTTTTCGCGTATGTCGCCCGCGCCGCGCAGCTTGAGCGGCGAGGCAATGTTGTCGTAGACCGACATGGACGGGTAATTGATGAACTGCTGATACACCATGGCGACGTTGCGGCGGCGCACCGGCACCCCGGTGACGTCCGCGCCGTCGGCCAGCACGCGGCCTTCGGTGGGCCGGTCCAGCCCGGCCATGATGCGCATCAGCGACGTCTTGCCGGCCAGGGTCGCCCCCAGCAACACCGTCATGGCGCCCTCGACCGGAGCGAGGCTCATGGGATACAGGTGGGTTTGCGAACCGGCCCGCAAACCTACCCCGTCCAGGTTCAGCTGCATCTGATCTCCTCTACCTACTAATACGTCCCTATTTGTTCAATCCGGACTTCGGTATTCGGTACAGCGGCTCGACCTGCGTCAAGCGAACGACAGGATGAGCATACTCTTTCAGATAGCTTTCGTTTTTTGTGCGTTTTACCCAAGAAGCGAACAAAAAACAATCTTGCAGCGCGTCATTATTTTTCGCTTTTGTTGTTTTATCATGTGAACATGACACTGAATCCTCGACAGAGCGCCCTGATCGAAATGGTGCGGGCCCAGGGCTCCGCCTCGATCGAAGAGCTCGCCAAACGCTTTGACGTCACGCTGCAGACCGTGCGGCGCGATGTCAATATTCTTTCGGAAGCCGGATTGCTTTCGCGCTTCCACGGCGGCGTGCGCATCGAAGCGTCCACCATCGAAAACATCGCCTACCGCAAGCGCCAGGGCCTGCACGCCGCCGGCAAGCAGCGCATCGCGGAGGCAGTGGCGCGCGCCGTGCCGGACGGCTGTTCGCTGATCCTGAACATCGGCACCACCACCGAAGCCATCGCGCGGGCGCTGCTGCGCCACCGCGGCCTGCGCGTCATCACCAACAACCTGCACGTGGCGGACATCCTGTCGGACAACCCGGACTGCGAGGTCATCGTGGCCGGCGGCGTGGTGCGTTCGCGCGACCGCGGCATCGTGGGCGAAGCGACGATGGACTTCATCCGCCAGTTCAAGGTGGACATCGGCCTGATCGGCATTTCCGGCATCGAAGCCGACGGCACGCTGCGCGACTACGACTTCCGCGAGGTGCGCGTGGCGCGGACCATCATCGAACAATCGCGCGAAGTCTGGCTTGCCGCCGACAGCAGCAAATTCAAGCGCCAGGCCATGGTGGAGCTGGCGCACATCTCGCAGATAGACCGGTTTTTCACCGATGCGCATCCGCAGGAGCCGCTGGCGCAGGTCCTGCTGGACGCCGGCGTGCGCTGCGACGTCGCCGCGGCGCCCAATACTTTGAAGCAAACACCTTGACCTCTATGAACCCTCCCCTCGCCTCCGTCGCTCCGCCCGACCGCAACCGCCTCCTGGCCACGCTGGACAACACGCATTCCTGGGACGTGATCGTCATCGGCGGCGGCGCCACCGGCCTGGGCACTGCGGTCGACGCCGCCTCGCGCGGCTACCGCACACTGCTGATCGAAGGCGCCGACTTCGCCAAGGGCACTTCCAGCAAGGCCACGAAGCTGGTGCACGGCGGCGTGCGCTACCTGGCGCAGGGCAATGTCAGCCTGGTGCGCGAAGCCCTGCACGAACGCGGGCTGCTCAACCGCAACGCGCCGCATCTGGTATGGCCGCTGGGTTTCGTCGTGCCCGCGTACAACCTGCTGGACCAGCCTTTCTACGGGGTGGGCCTGAAGATGTACGACATGTTGGCCGGCAAGCTGAACCTGTCGCCCAGCCGCTGGCTGTCGCGCCGCGATACGCTGGCCAACGCGCCCACCCTGGCCGAAAGCGTGAACGGCCGCAAGCTCAGGGGCGGCGTGCTGTACTACGACGGCCAGTTCGACGACGCGCGCCTGGCGGTCAGCCTGATGCGCACCCTGTTCGACCTGGGCGGCACGGCGGTCAACTACGTGCGCGCCACGGGCCTGACCATGACGGGCGGCAAGGTGGACGGCGTGACGGCGCAGGACGCGATCGGCGGTTCGACCTTCACCCTGCGCGCGCGTTGCGTGGTCAACGCCACCGGCGTCTGGGTCGACGCGGTGCGGCGCATGGAAGACAAGAACGCGCAGACCATGGTAGCCCCCAGCCAGGGCGTGCACCTGACGCTGCCGCGGGATTTCCTGCCGGGCAACCGCGCCATCCTGATTCCCAAGACCGACGACGGGCGCGTGCTGTTCGTCGTGCCCTGGAACGGCCATACCATCGTCGGCACCACCGACACCCCGCGCAACGATCTGCCGCTGGATCCGGAAGCCGGCGCGCAGGACGTGGACTTCATCCTGGGCACCGCCGCCCGCTACCTCAGCCGCAAGCCGACGCGCGACGACGTCACCAGCGTCTGGGCGGGCCTGCGTCCGCTGGTGAAGGCCACCGGCGAGGCGTCCACCAAGACCTTGTCGCGGGAGCACACGATCCTGGTGTCCAAGGCCGGACTGGTGACGGTGACGGGCGGCAAATGGACGACCTACCGCCGCATGGCGCAGGACGTGGTGGACACGGCCATCCAGCACCAGCTGCTGACGCAGGCCAGCTGCCGCACCGAATCGCTGGCGCTGCACGGCGCCGCGGGCCTGGCCCCGTCGCAGGAGCACGCCGGCACCCCGGACAGCTACTACGGCAGCGACCTGGCCGCGCTGAAGGCGCTGCCGGGCGCGGAGCGCATGCTGGTCAAGAGCAGCGGGCTGTCCGAAGCGCACGTCCGTTTCGCCGCGCGCTTCGAACTCGCGCGCAGCGCCGAAGACGTGCTGGCCCGCCGCAACCGCGCGCTGTTCCTGGACAGCGAAGCCGCGATGCTGGCCGCCCCCGAAGTGGCGCGCATCCTCGCGGAAGAACTGGGCCACGACGCCGCCTGGCAGCAGCGCACGCTGCAGGAACTGCAAACCGTCGCGGCGCATTATCGCCTGTAGCATGGACGCGGCGCGGGAATGCCCGCGCCGCGTCCATGCTACGGCACCCTCAGTGGGCTGCCCTGGATCATTCGCTCGAAAACGCGCAGGAGTTGCGGGTCGCACTTGGAGCCGGCCTCTTCGGCCAGGATGCGCATGATCTCCGCGTGCGGGCGCGCCGGGTGGTAGGGCCGGGCGTCGCCCAGGGCGTCATAGGAGTCCGCCAGCGAGATGATGCGCGCATGCAGCGGAATGTCCTCTCCGGCCAGGCCGCCGGGATAGCCCGAGCCGTCGAAATGTTCGTGATGGTGGCGCACGGCGAGCGCGATCCGGTCGCGCTGCGCAATCGCGCTGTGCATGATGATGTCGGCGCCGGCGGCGGCATGCCCCTTCATGATCTCCCAGTCATCCCCCTCCAGGCGGCCAGGGGAAAACAGCACGCGGTCCGGCGTGCCTATCTTGCCGACATCGTGCAGTCTGGCCGCGATCGCGACCGGCTCGTGTTCGGCTTCCGGCAGGCTGCACGCCCGGGCCAGGGCCACGCTCAAGGCCACCACTCTGTTGCAATGGCGGCCGGTGGCCGGGTCGCGCGCGCGCATGGCGGCAAACAGCGCCTCCACGCAGCAGCCATGGGAAAAATCGGGTACGTCTGGAGGCATCAGGACTTGGCGCGCGGGGCGGCTTGGCGCCGCGCGCATGTTTCAAAAAGCCGCGATTCTGACACATTGCCGCGTCATTCCGGCCAAGCTGATCGCAATCCCCCGGCGCGGCCATGCCCGGCCGGCGCGTCAGTGCTTCAACCGATCCAGCAGGGCTTGCGCCACTCCCACCGACGACGCGGGATTCTGGCCGGTGATCAGCAGGCCGTCACCGACCACGTGCGGCTGCCAGTCCGGGCCGCTGGAATACAGCCCGCCCAGCTTTTTCAGTTCGTCCTCGACCAGGAAAGGCACCACGTCGCTCAACTGCACGGCGGCCTCTTCCGCATTGGAGAATCCGGTCACCTGCCTGCCCTGCACCAGCGGCTTGCCATCGGCCGTCATGGCGTGGCGCAGCACGCCGGGCGCGTGGCACACGGCCGACACCGGCTTGCCCGCCGCCAGCATGGTCTCGATCAGCGCAACCGATTTCGGATCTTCCGCCAGGTCCCAGAGCGGGCCGTGCCCGCCGGGATAGAAAACGGCGTCGTAATCGGCCGCCTGCACCTCGGCCAGCCTCCGCGTCGAAGCCAATAGCCGCTGGGCCTGGGCATCCTGGCGGAAGCGCCGGGTATCGTCCGTCTGGGCATCGGGATCGTCGCTCTTGGGATCCAGCGGAGGCTGGCCGCCCGCGGGCGAGGCCAGCGTGACCTGTGCGCCCGCGTCGACGAAGGCGTAGTATGGCGCGGCGAATTCCTCCAGCCAGAAGCCGGTCTTGCGGCCGGTATCGCCCAGGGTGTCATGGGACGTCAGCACGATCAGGATATTCATAGTGCGCTCCTTTCATCCGGGCCGACGCGCACGATGCGCTTGCCGGCATTCTCGCCCCTGAGCAGCCCGATGAGGCCGCGCGGCGCATTTTCCAGCCCTTCCACCACGTCTTCGCGGTATTTCACGCGGCCGTCCCGGACCAGGCCTTCCATCGCCTGGCGGAATTCGCCGTATCGGTGCGCGTATTCATTGAAGATGATGAAGCCCTGGATCTTCAGGCGCTTGGTCAGGACGGTGCGCATCAGCAGGCCGAGGCGGTCGGGCCCTTCGGGCTGGCTGGTGGCGTTGTAGGCCGATATCAGGCCGCAGACCGGAACGCGGGCTCGCGGATTCAGCAGCGGCAGCACCGCATCGAAAACGGCCCCGCCGACATTCTCGAAATACACGTCGATCCCTTGCGGCACCGCGCGGGCGAGGCGGCCCGGCAGATCGGGCGCCTTGTGGTCCAGGCAGTCGTCGAAGCCCAGTTCATCGACCGCGTAGCGGCATTTGTCCGCGCCGCCCGCGATGCCCACGACCTTGCAGCCGTGGATCTTGGCGATCTGCCCGACCACCGCGCCCACCGCCCCGCTGGCCGCGGCCACCACCACGGTTTCGCCCGCCTTGGGCTGCCCGATGTCCAGCAGGCCCATGTAGCCGGTGAAACCGGGCATGCCCAGCACGCCCAGCGAATAGGAGGGATGCTCGGGATCCGGGCCCAGGCGCAGCAGACCGCTCCCGTCCGACAGCGCGTAGTCCTGCCAGCCGGATTGCGCCAGCACCCAGTCGCCCGTCTTGTAGTCGGGATGGCTGGACGCCTCGACGCGCGTGACCGTGCCGCCCACCATGGGTTCGCCGACCTTGACGGGCTCGGCGTAGGACGGCGCATCGCTCATGCGTCCGCGCATATAGGGATCCAGCGACAGATATATGGTGCGCAACAGCACCTGGCTCGGGCCGGGCTGGGGCACCTCCCCGGTTTCCAGGCGGAAGTCGCTGTCCGAGGGCTCACCGTGCGGCCGGGCGGCAAGCACGATGCGGCGATTGATCGAAGACGATTGCGGCATGACGGTCCAGTCTCCTGCGAAAAGCCGCCCGGGCCTGGCGGCAGCGTCCGGATGGCGGCATAGGGGGAACCGCCCCATTACACCATCGTTGTCCGCGGCCTCGGCGTGTAACCCTGGCGGGCGCCCCCCTTTTAATTAATTAATAATTTAATTAGGATATGGCGCATGAGTCCCGTACCGCCTCCTCCCTCCCGCCGTCCCGGCCGGCCCCAGCGCCCGGACAACGCCGCCGTCCGCGGGCAATTGCTCGACCTCGCCACCGATCTGTTCGCGGCCCGCGGCGTGGCGGCCACCACCATTTCCCATATCGCGCAGCAGGCGGGCGTCACCCCGGCGATGGTGCATTACTACTTCAAAAGCCGCGACCAGCTGATCGACGCGGTCGTGCAGGAGCGGATCGTGCCGGTCATCGGCTTTGTGTGGGCTTCCGTGCCTCTGGGAGAAGGCGCCGAGCCTGTCCCGGTTCCCGACCCCGCCGCCGCGGCCCGCGCCTTCATCGCCGACATCGTCGGCCGCCTGGTCCAATGCGCGGCCCAGCGGCCCTGGCTGCCCGCCCTGTGGCTGCATGAAGTGGTCAACGAAGGCGGCCAGCTGCGCGAACGCGTGCTGCGCCACCTGCCCTCCGACCGACTGCACGCCTTCGCCGGCCTGATCGCCGACAGCCAGCGCCACGGCGCCATCACGCCCGGCGTGGAACCGCGCCTGGTCTTTCTATCCATCCTGGGCCTTACCCTGCTGCCCCTGGCCACCTCCTCCCTGTGGAGGCGGGTCCTGCAAGGCGATGCCCAGGCCCAGTCCATCGATACCCAGACGATCGCGACCCACGCCATCGCCATGCTCACGGGCGGCCTGTTCTCGCCGTCCGCTCCACCAGGACGCTGACCATGCGCATCCCTTCCGCCCTGCGCCGTCCCCTGCCCGCCGCCGCCGCGCTGGCGCTGCTGCTGGCCGGCTGCGGCAATGACGACGGCCCGTTCTTCCAAGGCTACGCGGAAGGCGATTATGTCTATGTGGCCTCTTCCGAAGCCGGGCGCCTGACGGAACTGCCGGTGCGCCGCGGCCAGCAGGTAGCGGCAGGCGCGCCGCTGTTCGCGCTGGATGCCGAACGCGAAACCGCGGCCCGCAACCAGGCCAGCGCGCAACTGGCCGCCGCCGCGGCCCAGTTGGAAGACATCGCCACCGGCAAGCGCCCGGCGGAAGTGGATGTCACGCGCGCGCAACTGGCGCAGGCCGAGGCCGCCAGCCGACGCTCGGCCACGCAGTTGCGCCGCGACACGGAACAGTTCCGCATCGGCGGCATCGCGCGTTCGCAGCTGGACGACAGCCGTGAACAGGCGCGGTCGGATGAGGCGCGGGTGCGCGAGCTGAAGGCCCAGCTGGACGTGGCCGCCCTGCCCGGCCGCGACGATCAGAGGCTCGCCCAGGCCGCGCAGGTGGAGGCTGCCCGGGCGGCGCTGGCGCAGGCGGACTGGACCCTGGCGCAAAAGCGCCAGGCCGCGCCCGCCGCGGGGCTGGTGTTCGACACGCTGTACCGCGTGGGCGAATGGGTGCCCGCGGGCAGCCCCGTCGTCAGCCTGTTGCCCCCGGGCAATATCAAGGTGCGCCTCTTCGTGCCGCAGGCGGCGCTGGGCGCCTTGAAGGTCGGGCAGCAACTCATGGTGAGTTGCGATGGCTGCGGCGATCCCATCCCGGTGCGCATCGACTACATCTCCACCCAGGCCGAGTACACGCCGCCCGTGATCTACAGCCGGGAAACCCGCGGCAAGCTGGTCTACATGATCCAGGCCCGGCCCGCGCCCGAGACGGCGCCGAGGCTGCATCCGGGCCAGCCCCTGGAGGCCGTGCCGCAATGAACGCTCGCCCCGCCCGGCAGGACGCCGCCAGCCCCTACGTGATCGACGTGCAGGGCCTGAACAAGCGCTTTGGCGACAAGCACGTGGTCAACGACGTGTCGCTCCGGGTGCGCGAGGGCGAGATCTTCGGCTTCCTGGGCCCCAACGGCAGCGGCAAGACCACCTGCATCCGGCTGATGTGCGGGCTGCTCACGCCGGACTCGGGCAGCGGAACCTGCATGGGCTACGACATCCTCCGCGACAGCGAGCAGATCAAGCGGCACGTGGGCTACATGACGCAGAAGTTCTCGTATTGGGACGACCTGACCATCCGCGAGAACCTGGATTTCGTCGCGCGCATGTATGGCATGCCCAAGCGCCAGGAGGCCGTGGACCAGGCCCTGGAAAACCTGGGGCTGCAGACCCGGTCCGGGCAGTTGACCGGATCGCTGTCCGGCGGCTGGAAGCAGCGGCTCGCGCTGGCCGCCTGCCTGCTGCACCGGCCGCGCCTGCTGCTGCTGGACGAACCCACCGCCGGCGTGGACCCCACCGCGCGGCGCGACTTCTGGGAACAGCTGCACGAGCTGGCGGCGCGCGGCATTTCGGTGCTGGTCAGCACGCACTACATGGACGAGGCCGAGCGCTGCCACAAGCTGGCCTATATCTCGTACGGCCGGCTGCTGACCCAGGGCACGGCCGAGGACGTCATCGCCGAGCAGCGCCTGACCACCTGGGCGATCCGCGGCCACAATCTGGTGCCGCTGGCGCAACGCCTGCGAGGCGCGCCGGGCGTGGACCAGACCGTGGCCTTCGGCTCCGCCCTGCATATCAGCGGCCAGGACGCGGCGCTGCTGGAACGCACGCTGCGAGACGCCATCGCCGGCCAGGACCTCAGCCTGGAACGCATCGACACCAGCCTGGAGGACGTCTTCATCTACCTGATGAGGCGCTCCACCGACAATTTCGCGAGTCCGCCATGATCCGCCGCCTGCAAGGATTTTCCTGGTCGCGCTGGTGGAGCATGGTGCTCAAGGAGTTCCTGCAGCTGCGCCGCGATCGCATCACGTTCGGCATGATCGTGGGCATGCCCATCATGCAGCTGGCGCTGTTCGGCTACGCCATCAACACCGATCCCAAGCAGATGCCCACCGCCATTATCGCGGCGGACCACAGCCCGTTCACGCGCAGCTTCGTCGCGGCGATGAAATCGTCCGACTACTTCCGCATCACCGAGGAGCTCGACAACGAGGAGGCCGGGCGCGCCGCGCTGGCGCAAGGCCGGGTGCTGTTCGTGCTTACCATCCCGCCGGACTTCACGCGCAGCCTGCTGCGCGGCGAGCGCCCGGCCCTGCTGATCGAGGCCGACGCGACCGACCCCATGGCCACCGGCCTGGCCATCGGCGCGGCCACCCAGTTGACGCAGGCGGTGGCGGCCAAGGACCTCACCGGCCCGCTGGCCGGCCTTGCGGGCGGCCAGCCGCCTTTCGAGGTGCGCGTGCACAGGCTCTACAACGAGGAACAGATCTCCCAGTACAACACCGTGCCGGGCCTGATGGGCGTGATCCTCACGATGACGCTGGTCATGATGACCGGCCTGGCGATGACGCGCGAACGCGAGCGCGGCACGATGGAGAACCTGCTGGCGATGCCGGTGCGGCCGCTTGAGGTGATGACCGGCAAGATCGTGCCCTACATCGCGATCGGGCTGATCCAGGCCAGCATCATCCTGCTGGCCGCGCGCTTCGTCTTCCACGTGCCGTTCCAGGGTTCGCTCCTGAGCGTGTATCTGGCCTCGCTGCTGTTCATCGCCGCCAACCTGACGGTGGGCATCACCCTGTCGTCGCTGGCGCAGAACCAGTTGCAGGCCATGCAGCTGACCATGTTCTATTTCCTGCCCAACATCCTGCTTTCGGGCTTCATGTTCCCGTTCCAGGGCATGCCGGTGTGGGCGCAATACCTGGGCAACCTGCTGCCGCTCACGCATTTCAACAGGCTGATCCGCGGCATCCTGCTCAAGGGCAACGGCTGGTGGGACCTCTGGCCCAGCATCTGGCCGCTGCTGCTGTTCACCGTGGTCGTCATGACCGCCGCCGTGAAGTTCTACCGCCGCACCCTGGATTGACCCGCCATGTCCCGCCCCTTGCCTACGTCCTTCCCCTCCGCCCTTGCGCCGCGGCGCCTGGCCGCGCCGGTCCTGAGCGTACTGCTTGCGGGCTGCGCCGCCGGACCCGATTTCCGCCCTCCGGAGGCGCCCCCGGTCGACGCTTACCTGGCCCCTGGAGAAGCCGCGCCGTCCTCGGGCGCGCAGCAGCTGGCGGCCGGCGCCGACATCCCCGCCCAGTGGTGGCGGCTGTTCCGCTCCGAGGCGCTGGACGGCCTGGTGCGGCAGGCGCTGGCGGCCAGCCCGACACTGGAGCAGGCCCGGGCGCGCCTGCGCCAGGCGGGCGAAGAACTGAACGCGGAAACCGGCGGACGCCTGCTGCCTTCGGTTGACGGCGACCTGTCCGTGGCGCGGCAGAAAGTGGATCCATCCGCCTTCGGCGTGCCGGTGGCCGAGCAGCCGGCCCCCTTCACGCTCTACAACGCATCGGTCGACGTGTCCTACACGCTGGACGTGTTCGGCGCCAACCGCCGCGCGCTGGAGGGACTGGGCGCCCAGGTGGACTACCAGCGCCACGAATTGCAGGCGGCGCGCATGTCGCTGGCCGCCAACGTGGTCACGGCCGCCATCCGGCAGGCCGACCTGAGCGAACGGCTGGAAGCCACGCGCGAACTGCTCGCGGCCCAGGTCCGCCAGCGCGACATCATGCGCCGGCGCCTGGAGGCGGGCGGCGTATCGCAGGCCGACCTGAGCAACCAGGCGCTTCTGGTCGCGCAGACGCGCGCCACGCTGCCGCCGCTGGATTACCAGCTGGCGCAGGTCACGCACCAGCTGGCGACCTACCTGGGCCAGCCGCCGGCCGCGTTGCGCCGGGCTCCCTTGCGGCTGGCGGACCTGACGCTGCCGGCGGACGTGCCCACCGGCGTCCCTTCCGCGCTGACTCGCCAGCGCCCCGACGTCCTGGCCGCCGAAGCGCTCTGGCACCGGGCCTCGGCCGACGTGGGCGTGGCCACGGCCAACCTGTATCCGCAATTCACGCTGACCGCGAGTTTCGGCTCGCAACGCACCCGCGCCGGCGATCTGTCCAACGGCCTGAACGTATGGAACCTGGGACTGGGGCTGACCCAGCCGCTCTTCCGCGGCGGCGAGCTGCGGGCCCGCCAGCGCGCCGCGCAGGCCGCGTACGACGCGGCGGCGGCGGCCTACCGCCAGACGGTGCTGGACGGCTTTCGCCAGGTCGCGGACGCGCTGCGCGCATTGCAGACCGACGGCGACGCCTTCCTGGCGCAGGACGACGCCTGGCGCCGGGCGGACGAGGCCGAGCGCATTGCGCAAGGCCGCTACGGCGCGGGCGGCATCAGCCACTTGAGCCTGCTGGACAGCCAGCGGCAGCTGCTGCAGGCCCGCATCGCGCGCACCGCGGCCGATGCCGCGCGCTACGCCGATACGGCGGCCCTGCTGCAGGCGCTGGGCGGAGGCTGGTGGAACGAGGCTCCCGCCCCCTGACAGGCCGCCGCGCACCACAACGGTGCGCCCGGCGGGCGGCGGGCGCGCATGTCCGAGAATTCGGGCCGGAAAGTGGCGTTGAGCGAGGTTTAGGAAATCGCTGTATCCGTAGCATCATGCAAATGCTTATGCTGCACAGATCACAACGATTCATGAATGACTTACTAGACTTGATCGTCTTCTCGCCCGATGCCGGTCAACGCAGGCGCCGTAGCGGTTCGCTGGCCGGAATGGGCTTCTCGCCCCGCCAGTGCGAAGATTCCAACGGCTTGTTCCGCCTGTTCCAGGCGCACCGCACTCCATTGCTCGTGATGGAAGCCGAACTCTCCGATCTCTGCATGGCCATCGCCGGGCTGCGCGCCATGGACACCACCGCCGGCATCATCGCCATCTCCAGTTTCGACTCCCCCGAAAACCGCATACTGGGCCTGCATTGCGGCGCCGACGCGTGTTTCCAGGCCGACGTGGGCACGCCGGAGATCGCGGCGGCCCTGCAGGCGCTGGTGCGGCGCGTGCCGCCCACGGGCCGCCGGCCGGCCGCCGAGCCGGAACCGCGCCCGGCCGCGCCCGCCGAGCCCGCGGGCAAATGGCAATTCCACGACGCCGCCTGGACGCTGGTCAGCCCGCAGGGCACGCGGCTGCCGTTGACCCAGGCCGAACGCGAGTTCCTGCTCAAACTCACGGCCACCGCCGACAAGCGCCTGCCGCGCGGCGATTCGCCCGGCGCGGACCCGCAGGGCGGGCGCGAATCCATGCGCCGCACCGACGTCGTGGTCAGCCGCCTGCGGCGCAAGGCGCAGGACATCAATGTGGAGCTGCCGATACGCACGGTCTGGGGATGGGGCTACGCCTTCACCGGGGACATCTAGCCGGCCGCCGGGCGGCGTATCATGCGGCGTACGGCGCCGACTCCCGGCGCCGGTCCGATGCCCTATGACCGCGCCCCGACATGGAAGTCTTTGAACGCCTGCAAGCCCTGCTTGCCCAGAACCAGGCCCGCTACCGCCTGCTCGAACACCCCGCCGCCGGCCGCTCCGTCGAAGTCGCCGCCATCCGCGGCACCGAGGTCAGCCAGGGCGCGAAGGCGCTGGTCTGCCGCGTGAAGATATCCTCCAACCAGCGCAAGAACGTGCTGGCGGTCTTCCCGGCCGACAAGCAGGCCGACCTGGACGCGATCGCCCGCGCCGCGGGCGGCAAGAAGGCGTCGCTGGCCTCGCAGGACCTGGCGCGCGAGCTGACCGGCTGCGAGATCGGCGCCATCCCTCCCTTCACCTTCAATCCCGACCTGCACCTGCTGGTGGATCCCAGCCTCCGGGAGCGCCACGGCGAGATCGTATTCAACGCCGGCCGCCTGGACGCCTCCATCCTCCTGAACACGGAGGATTACTTCCGGCTGGCGGCGCCCGACGAGGCGCCGCTTATCAAGGCCTGAGCCCCAGGCGCGGCATGAGGCCACCGTGTCCCGCCCACCGATGAGCCGCGGCGCGCGCACCTCGAACATGCGCTGGCTGATGAGCCTGGCGCACATGGAGCCGTCGCCGGTCAGCCGCTGGGTGGCGCTGCGCGCCGCCCTGGCGATCGGCCTGCCCGCCGCCGCGGGCCTGGCGCTGGACCAGAGCGCCGCCGCCGCGCTGGTATCGCTGGGCGCGCTGCCGGCCATCACGGGCGACAACGGCGGCCCCTATCGCAACCGCGCGCTGTCCATCGGATCGACCGTGTTCGGCGGCGCGCTGGGCTATTTTCTGGGCAACCTGGTTTCGGGGCACGGCCTGTGGACCGCCGGCGCGATGACACTGCTGGTGCTGGCGGCCAGCCTCGTCGGCACCTTCAACAACATCGCGGCGGTTGCCACGCTGCAATTCGCCGTCTACGTGATCGTGGGGTCCAGCCTGACGTCGTCCCTGCCGCCCTGGCTGCCCTCGGTGCTGGTGGGCGCGGGCGGACTGTTCGGGCTGGCGCTGACGCTGTCGGGATGGGTGGTCAACCCCATCGCGCCCGAACGCGCCGCGGTGGCCATGGCCTACCGCAGGCTGGCCGCGATGTTCGCGGCCATCGGCACCTCGCGGACCATGACCGCCAGGCGCGACATGGAAGCCGCCATGACCGCCGCCTACGACGCCGTGCTCGCCGCCCGGGGCCGCGCGGCCGGCCCATCGCCCCGGCTGGCGCGGCTGGCCGCGCAGTTGCAGGCCTGCACGCCGCTGACCAACGCCGCCCTGGCGCTGGCCCGCGCCGGCCGCGTCTTGCCGCCCGACTGCGCGCGCGTCATGAACCGCCTGGCGGACCGCGTGGAAAACGACGCCGTGCCCGATCCCCGCGGCGACATCTCCACGCTGCGCGGCGCCGGCATGCCGCAACTGGCCGACGCCCTGGAACACGCGCGGCCGTTGCTGGACGGCGGCAAGCTGAGCGAGGCCGACGTCTTCGCCGACCTGCCCCCCGCGCGCCCGCGCACGCCCTGGCGGGTGCTGGCGCGCGCCTACCGGCCGGGGCCGACCACCGTGCGCTACCTGGTCCGGCTGGGCCTGTGCCTGATCGCCGCCGAAGTGGTGGCCCATGCCGCTTCGCTGCCGCGCTCCTACTGGGTACCGCTCATCGTCGTGGTGGTGTTCAAGCCCAATTTCGGCTCGGTCTTCGCGCGGGCGCTGCAAAGCTGCGCGGGCAGCGTGGTCGGCGTGGCGATCAGCGCGACCGTGCTGGCGCTGGACCGCAACGGCCTCGTCAGCCTGCTCACCGTGGCGGCGCTGGCGTCCCTGCTGCCCTGGTCCATACGGCGCAACTACGGCCTGTTCTCGGCCATCCTGCTGCCCATCCTGATGCTGCTGATCGGCGCCTTGCAGCCCGGCAGCTGGCCCATCGCGCTGGCCCGGCTGATCGATGTCGGCGTGGCGGCGGCCATCGTGCTGCTGGTCGGATACCTGCCGTGGATACGCATCGAGCGCAACAACCTGGACAACGCGGTATCCACCGCCATGGACACGCTGGCTGCCTATCTCAACACCGTATTCCAGGCCGATCCCGCGAGCCGGCACAGCCTGCGCGCCAGCGCCTACGCGCGCCTGTCCGACTTGCGCGTGGCGCTGCAGCGTGGCCTGTCGGAGCCCCGCCTCGTCAGCCGCCGCGCGCTGGCCTGGTGGCCGGTCGAGGTGGCCCTGGAACGGGTGGCCAACGCCATCTCCGACACCGCCTGGTCCGCGCCGGACGACCGCGCCCCGCCCACCGCCGCGCAGCTGGCGCAACTGGCGGGAAGCCTCCATGAAATGAGCCTTGCGGTCGGCCAGGGCGCGCCCATGCCCGCCGCCGCCATCGTCTCGCCCTCGCCCGTCCTGCGCGACGTGGCCGCCCAGATCGAAACCCTGCGCGCAACGCTGGCCGGCCCGGATTTCGCGGCCGCGCCCGTCCATGCGCCTCCCGACAAACCCGCCAACCAGGTCTGAACCATGTGTCTCGCCGTACTGGCCCTGCACGTCGTGCCGGGCATCCCCGTCCTGATCGCCGCCAATCGCGATGAATTCCACGAGCGCCCGACGCTCCCCGCGGCGCAATGGCCCGACGCGCCCTGGATCTATGCCGGGCGCGACGGCCGGGCCGGCGGCACCTGGATGGGAGCGACCGCCCGCGGCCGCTATGCGCTGGTGACCAATTTCCGCGAACCCGGCAGCTTCCTCGACAACGCCCCGTCCCGCGGCGCGCTGGTGGAAGACTACCTGCGCGGCGCCGACACGCCCGCCGCCTACCTGGCCCGCGTGCATGCGGCGGACCAGGCCTACAACGGCTTCAACCTGATCGTGGGCGACACGCGCGAAACCTGGTACCTGAGCAACCGCGATGGCGGGCCGCGCGCGCTCGCGCCGGGCGTCTACGCGCTGTCCAACCACCTGTTGGACACGCCATGGCCGAAGCTGGCGCGCACCAAGGCCGCCTTCGCCGCCGTGCTCTCCGGCGGGCCGCAGCCCGATCTGCCCGCGCTCATGGCCGCGCTGGCCGACCGCAGCCCCGCGGATGACGCCGACCTGCCGGCCACCGGCTTGCCGCTGGATCGGGAAAGGCTATTGAGCAGCCCATTCATCGTCAGTCCGAACTATGGCACCCGCAGTTCCAGCGTGCTGGCGCTACGCGGCGACGGCGCCGGACAGCTCGATGAAAGGCGCTTCGCCCCCGACGGTTCGATCAATGGTGAAAGCCGGCTGACGTTTTCCTGGCGCGGCGCGGGCGGCGGCCAGATTCCGCAATAGGCGGGGCCGGAAACAATCGGTAGACATCGGAGGCGCGCCAGCGCGAACTCCGCGCGCTGGCGGGGGTCGAATTTCCTGTCGCCCCTACGTGGCGCGGCGACGACCGCGGCCGGCACGAAGCGGCGCCGGCCATCCTATCAAGGAGAACCTCATGAACAAGCGTATCGAACGCTGCACCATGGCCGCCGCAATGGCCGTGGGCAGCATGGCCTTCGCCGGAATCCTGTCGACCGTCCAGGCCGGCCTGCCTGCGGTACAGCGCCAGGGCGCCGTGGAATACGTCAGCGGCGGCATCGGTTTGGACGAGTCCGAGGCCATGAAGGCCGCCGCCAAGGATTATCCGCTGGCGCTGACCTTCGCCGCGCAACGCGACGGCAACGCCGACTACGTGGCCAACGTCGGCGTGTCGATCCAGGACGCGCAGGGCAAATCCGTCCTGCAGGCTACCGCCGAAGGCCCCTACATGCTGGTGAAGCTGCCGGCGGGCCGCTACAAGGTATCCGCCACCTATAACGGCGCGGCGCAGGAGCGCGAAGTCTCGGTGCAGAACGGCGCCACCGCGCGCGCCGTGTTCGAATGGAAGTAACGGGCCCTAGACGCCCGAGAACAGGATCGCGATCACGAAGCCCACGCCGATCGCCCAGACCAGCGAACGCAGCGCGCCCCAGCCCGCCAGGTACATGGCCAGATACCCCAGGCGCACGCCCAGCCAGCACGCCATCAGCGTGGCCACGTGCGCGGCGGGCGCCTGGTTGTACAACGCGAACAGCACGGCCGCGAAAAAGAACGGCAGCGCCTCGAAGGTATTGACCTGCGCCGCGTTGGCGCGGGCGCGCCAGCCCTCCTGGCGCGCGAGCCACGCGCGCGGATCGTTGTTGTCGAATTGCTTGCCCCCCGCCTTGGCGATGATCGTCGATACAAAAGGCAGCAACGCCGCCGCCAGCATCAACCACGCGATCGTCTTCATTGTGCGACTCCCAGGTATGCGACACGCTAGGGACGATAACGCAGATAGCGCGGGGAGCGGGAGCGGCTAGCCGGCGGCCACCGCGTACACTCCCCCCTTTGCCCTCGCCTCTTCCGCGTGCCGCTCCTCAGCCCCTGGTCCTTCCTGTTCGTTGCCGCCGCCATGCTCTGGCCGCCCGCGGCGCGGCGCTGGGCGCCGGTCCCCCTGACGGCCGCCTATGGCTGGGCCTGGGCCGATGGCACCATCGACCCCGTCGCGCTGGCCTGGCCGGCGCTGCTGGTCCTGGCGGCGGCGCTGGTCCGGCCGGCATCGGCCCCGATCCCGCGCGCCCTGGGACACGCTCTTTTCCTTGGGGTAGCGATCCTGCTGTTCCTGCATCTGCCGCCCGGTTTTCACAATCTCCTGGCCATAGCCCCGGCGCCGCTGAGCCCGGGGGCCGCGCCTTTCGGCATGTACCTGAACCTGGACAAACCGCTGGTGGCGTTCTGGGTGGTGCTGGCGCTGGCGCCGCCCATGGCTGGCGCCGACGCGCGAACCACGATGGCATCGGCCCTGCTGTGCTGCGCCGCCGCGATCGCGGCCTGCCTGGGGTTGGCGCTGGTCCTGGGCGTCGTGGGCTGGGCGCCCAAATGGCCGGACGCCGGGTGGATCTGGCTGGCGAACAATGCGCTGCTCGTTACGCTGGCCGAGGAAGCGTTGTTTCGCGGCTACCTGCAGCAGCAGTTGAGCCTGCGATGGCGCGACCGTCCATGGGGCGCCTGGGCGGCGCTGGCCGTGGCGGCCTTGCTGTTCGGGCTGGCGCACTACGCCGGCGGCTGGCAATGGATGCTGCTGGCCGGATTGGCGGGCGCCGCCTACGGCGCGGCCTACCGCCATGGCGGCCTGGCCGCCGCCGTGCTGGCGCACCTGGGCCTGAACGCGGCGCACTTCGGGCTCTTCACCTATCCCATGCGCGCCGCGTTCTGAGTACGCTAGGCTGGCAGCGCCGGGTAGTCCGTATAGCCGCCGGGGCCCGGCGCGTAGAACGTGGCCGGATTGGGCCGGTTCAACGGCGCCTTGAGCGCGAAGCGGCGCGCCAGGTCGGGGTTGGCGATGTACTGCACGCCGAAGGCAACCGCATCGGCCCGGCCCGCCGCGATGGCGGCCTCGGCGGATTCCCGCGTATAGCCTTCGTTGCCGATATAGACGCCGCCGAACGCCGTCTTGAGCGCGGGGCCGATGCTGTCGGGCGCTTCGCGTTCGCGCACGCACAGGAACGCGATGCCGCGCTTGCCCAGTTCGCGGGCCACGTAGCCGAACGTGGCGGCGGGGTCCGAATCGCCCATGGTATGGATATCGCCGCGCGGCGAGAGATGCACGCCCACCCGGCCCGCGCCCCACACCGACACGCAGGCGTCCACCACTTCCAGCAGCAGGCGCGCGCGGTTCTCCACCGGACCGCCGTAGGCGTCGGTGCGCAGATTGGTGCTGTCCTGCAGGAACTGGTCGAGCAGGTAGCCGTTGGCCGCATGCACTTCCACGCCGTCGAAGCCGGCCTCCATCGCCATCCGCGCGCCGTGGCGGTAAGCCTCGACCACGCCCGGCAGCTCGGCGGTTTCAAGCGCGCGCGGCGTCACGTAGGCGCGCAACGGACGCACGTGGCTCACGTGGCCGCCCGCGGCGATGGCGCTGGGCGCCACGGGCAGTTCGCCGTCCAGGAACATCGGATCGGAAATGCGGCCCACGTGCCACAGCTGCGCCACGATGCGGCCGCCGGCGGCATGCACGGCGGACGTGATCTTGCGCCAGCCCTTGACCTGTTCCGGCGTCCACAGCCCCGGTGTGTCCGCGTAGCCCACGCCCTGCGGCGTAACGGCCGTGGCCTCGGTCAGGATCAGGCCGGCGCCGGCGCGCTGGGTGTAGTACTCGACCATCAGATCGTTCGGCACGCGGCCGGGGTCGGCGTGCATGCGCGTCAACGGCGCCATGATGATGCGGTTGGGCAGCGTCAGGTCGCCGACGCGCAGGGGTTCGAACAATGGGCTCATGCAAAATCCTCCGGCCCCGCAAGCCGGGGCGCTCAGTCGTAGCGGGGCTACATATCCTGGTTCAGTTGCCGCAGGAACGCGGCGATGACGGCTTCGTTGCGACGGAAAAATATCCACTGCCCCACCTTCGTCGCCGAGATCAGGCCCGCGCGCTGCAGGACGGCCAGGTGCGAGGAGACGGTGGACTGGGACAACCCGCAGCGGCTATCGATGTGGCCCGCGCATACGCCATGCTCGAAGGTATGGCCCGGGCGTTCCTCGAAATACGCATGCGGCGTCTTCAGCCAGGCGAGGATGTCGCGCCGCACCGGATTGGCCAGCGCCTTGAGAATGGCGTCGGCGTCGATGCCGGGCGATGCGGCGGCGGGATCGGGGCTGGAAGTGGCGGCAGTCATATTGGAATATCGCAATTTATCGAACCATACATCGGAACTATACGATATATAGTCATGCCCCTGCCGCCCCCAGGGCTATCCGCTTGAAACGGCCAGGCCGCCCCTCGGGGAAACGACTGCGGTCAGGCGGGGCGGCGGTCCAGGACGGACCACGCGGCGCGCGCCTCGATCGCCTCGCCCGCGGCGAGGCAACGGTCTTCCCGGAATCGGGCCGCGACCAGTTGCACCCCCATCGGCATGCCGTCGGCCATCCCGACCGGCACCGACAGGCCCGGCAGGCCGAGGATCGCGGTCGACACCAGCGGGCTCTGGGCCCGGAGCAACCGCGCCATGGCCTCGTCACCCTGCTGGTCGAGGTCCACCGGGAACGGGCGCTCGAACGACACCGGCATGAGCAGCACCGGAAAGCGCTCGAAGAACCCGCCCCACTCCCTCAGGAGGGTCGTGCGCATCGCCATGGCCTCGACCAACGCGTCCCTGTCGAGGTCCGGCACCCGCGCCAGCATGCTGCGGTAGGCGCGCTGGATCGCCAGGTCGCCCGCGCGTTCGATCTCGCGCCGCATGGAGCCGGCCGCCTCGTTCATCAGGACGTCGAGCCACAGGGCGGCCGCCTCGCCGAACCTGGGCGGCTCCGCTTCCTCGACGCGGTAGCCGGCCTCTTCCAGCCAGGCGGCGGCTCGCTCCAACGCGGCCGACACCGCGGGATCGGGCTGGAACGCCGCCGAGCCTCGGAACAGCGCAACCCGCCGGCTCTCATCGGGATCGCGCCACTCCAGCGGCGCCGGCACCCACCAGGGATCGCGGCAATCGCCGGACGACATCGCCGCCAATCCCAGCCTCAGGTCGGCGATCGTCCGGCCCAGCGGGCCCTGGGTCGCGGCCAGCTGCGACACCACCGGCCGCTCCGACCGCTGGCTGGCGTTATACCCGGGCACCCGCCCTTGCGACGGACGCAGGCCCGCGACGCCGCAGGCATAGGCCGGATAACGGATGGATCCGCCTTGGTCGCTGCCGTGCGCCAGCGGTCCCAGGCCCAATGCGGCGGCGACGGCCGCGCCGCCGCTGGAGCCGCCCGGCGTGCGCGCCGCGTCGAACGGATTGAGCGTGCGTCCGTGCAGATCGTTGTCGCTGAACCAGCGCCACGAGAAGGCCGGCACATTGCTGCGGCCGATCACGATGGCGCCGGCCTTGATCCAGTTGTCGACGGCCGGGTTGTTCTCGCGGGCGATGAGGTCCCGGTAGGCGACGACGCCATTGGTCGTGGCCGTTCCGGCCAGGTCGGCATTGGCCTTGATCGTCACGGGCACGCCGTGGAGGATGCCCAGCGCGCGGGCGTCGCGGACGGAGGCGTCGGCGGCATCGGCCGCCCGCAAGGCCTGCTCGGCGTAGATTTCCGTGAGCGGGTTGAAGACCGGGTTGAGCTGCCGGGCCCGCTCCAGGCAGCTTTGCACGGCTTCCCGGCTGGAAACCTGCCGATTCCGGATGGCTTGCGCGAGGTCCAGGGCGCTCCAGCGCCAGAGGTCGTTCGTCATGATGGCTCCGATTGCTGCGTAGGCGGGTTGCTGCGGGCGCGTTCAGTCGGCCGAGGCGCCGGAGCGCCGCACCATCGCGCCCCAGCGCGGGATCTCGCTGGCGATGAGGCTGGCGAACTGCTCGGGCGTGGACGGCGTCGCGTCCACCGAGAGCGTCTCGTTGAGCGTCAGGACCGCCGGATCCCGCAAGGCCTTCGCCACCGCGGCGTTGAGCCTGTCGATCACAGGCCTGGGCGTGCCCGCGGGCGCGACGATGCCTCCCCAGGAAACCACTTCGAAGCCCCGCACCGCGGACTCGTCTACGGTCGGCACATCCGGCAGCACGGGCACGCGGGCCAGGCTGGTCGCTCCCAGCACCTTGACCTGGCCCGAACGGATGAAAGGCAGCACCCCGGCGACGTTGTCGATCATCACGTCGAGCTGCCCGCCTGCGATGTCGCCCACGGCCTGCTGGCCGCTTTTGTAGGGGACATGCAGCATGACGGTGCCCGTCTCGCTCTTGAGCATCTCCCCGGCCAGGTGGGCGCTGGATCCCACGCCGAGCGAACCCACGCTGACCTTGCCCGGGTGCTTGCGCGCGTAATCGATCAGTTCCCGCACGTTGCCCGCCGGGAAATCGTTGCGGGCGACGAGCACGAGGGCATTGCTGATGGCCAGGCTGATCGGCGCCAGGCTGCGCTGCGGGTCGTAAGGCAGCTTCGGATACATGCTCTTGTTGATCGCCAGCGTCACCAGGTTGCCGAAGCCGATGGTGTAGCCGTCCGGCGCGGCGGAGGCCAGCAGCTGGGTGCCGACGATACCGCCCGCCCCGCCCCGGTTGTCCACGATCACGGGCTGGCCGAGCTCGCGCCCCAGCGCGTCGGCGATCGGGCGCAGCACGACGTCGGGACCGGACCCCGCCACGTACGGCACGATCAGCTTGATCGGCCGCTCGGGCCATTCGGCATGAGCCGCGCCGGCGGCGGCGAGCAGGGCCAGGCACAGAGCCAAGGCCCGGCGGGCACGACGTGGAAATAGCTGCATGGCGTTCTCCTGAAGCGCTACACGGAACCGGAGTCGGGACTCGCGCCCGGCCTTGTCGTCGTGAAGCTTAGAGATCATTGGCGCCACATGTAAGGCTATTTCTTTGTTAAGGTGACAACCAGAAGTTGTCTCCGAATCCGTCTCGGATGCCTCCTCTGGCGTTGGCGCCGGCGCTGTCGCGGACGCCGCCTCCGGCCTTGCGTCGGAACCGACCTCGGCAGCCATCTCTTTCGGGAGCCGTATGAAGGACCATCATCTCCGGGCCTGGCTGAAGGTGGCCGAACTGCGCAGCATCCGGGCCGCCGCGCGCAGCCTGCACCTGAGCCAGGCCGCGGTGACGAAGGCCATCAAGGAACTGGAGGCCGAGCTGGAGGCGCCGCTGCTGACCCGCAGCGCCAAGGGCATCGCCCCCACCGAATGCGGCGAACACCTGACGGTGCGGGCGCGGCTGGCCCAGGCGCAACTGGCGCTGGCCCGCCAGGACATCCGCCAACTGCTCAGCGGCGCGCAGGCGCGGGTGGCCGTAGGCGTGACGCCCATGGTCATGCTGAGCGTGCTGCCCGACGTCCTGCGCGATTTCCGGCGCAGCATGCCCGCCGCCAAGGTCAAGGTCTCGGAAGGTCTGCTGCCCGCCGTCCAGCCCGCGCTGCGCAACGGCACGCTGGATTTCGCCGTGGCCTCGCGCATGCCGGACAGCAGCGGCGAACCCGAATTCGAGTTCGAAGTCCTGCGCCCGCTGGAATTCATGATCGCCTGCCGCCGCGGCCATCCGCTGGCCGGCGCTACGCGCTGGGACGATCTCCTGGGCTGCGAATGGCTGCTCAATGCCTCGGCCGGCAGCCACACCGAGGCTTTCCTGCGGGGCCTGCGCGCCAATGGGCTGCAAACGCCGGAGCGTGTCATCGATTGCGACACGTTCGGCGTGATGTGGAACCTGATGACACGTAGCGACGCGCTCATCATCTGCCCCGCCGGGATGCTGGATGTACCGCCGTACGGCGACGAAGCGAGCCGGATCCGGCCGGAGGTGCCGATGCCGGTGGCGAGCATCGGCATCATGACGCTTTGCGGCACGCCGCTATCGCTGGCGGCCGCGACCCTGGCCGACCTGTTCCGGCGCCGCGTGGCCGGCGCGGCCGGGGCGGCAGGCCCGCCCCTCGCGACGGCCGGCGCTACGACTGCGGCGGGCGCCGGGGCTTGAGGCTGTCGGCCCAGTCGCGCGCCAGGTCGCGGCGGGCCCGCCAATTGACCAGCGCGGTGACGGCCATGGCGATGACCGCGCCGGCGGCCGCCAGCGCCATGTCCTTCTGGGCGTCCCAGACGTCGCCCTGCGTGCCCAGGTAGGCCGCGCCCAGGTCGCCGCCCACCGCCGCGGCGGCGCCCCATTCCAGCAGTTCGTACAGCGCCGAGGTGGACAGCGTGACGTCCATGGGCAGGAAATACGCCCAGAAGCCGCGCACCTCGACCACGCGCAGGAAGATCTCGCGGATGGGATAGGCCAGCAGCAGGCCGTAGGAAAAATGCACGACCCGGTCGAAGTTATTGCGCTCCCAGCCGACCAGGCCGTTGAAGCTGCGGCCCGTCAAGGCCCGCCACCAGTCGTCGTAGGGCACCAGCGAATAGGTGTAATGCGCCCCGATGGCGTGCAGGCACAGATACAGGAAAATCAGCGTATAGGACGTACGGGAAAAGACGAACCAGCGGCGGGTGATCAGCAGCGCGGCGCCGAAGGCCAGCACCAGCGCGTTCTCCAGCGCCCAATCCGCGCGGTCGTGCGGCGCGATGGCCAGCGCCGCCCAGATCGCGGCGAACAGCAAGCCCAGCGTGTACAGGTAGCGCCGCCGCGCGCCGGCCATGGTCAGTCGCCCTCGACCCGGCCGCGCAGGCGCTTGATTTCGCCGTGGCGCACCTTGCGCTGGACGCGTCGGCGTTGCGACGCCCGGGTCGGCCGCGTGGCGTGGCGCGGCTTGTCCTGCCGGGCCGCCGCGCGCACCATGGCGATCAGGCGCTCGATGGCCTCGGCGCGGTTCTTTTCCTGGCTGCGGAACGCCTGGGACTTGATGACGATGACCCCGTCCTTGGAGACCCGGTGGTCGCTCAGGGCGCACAGCGCGTCCTGGATCTCCGGCGGCAGGCTGGACGCCCGCACGTCGAACCGCAGATGGACCGCGCTGGACACCTTGTTGACGTTCTGGCCGCCCGCGCCCTGGGCGCGGATCATGGTGAACGCCAGGTCGCGCTCATCCAGGTACAGGGAATCTTGGACGTGAAACATAGGACTGGAGTATAGAGGGCGGGCGCCGGCTACCCGAAGGTTCTACCGCCGGATGCGCCGCGCCAAGTAAAATAACCCGCTTTGCCCGATTTTTCCGGCGTCCGGCCGCCGGCACCACTCATGACTTATTCCGCCAAAGAAATCTTCAAGACGCTGCAAGGCGAAGGCGCCCATGCGGGCCGCGCGGCGGTATTCTGCCGGTTTGCAGGCTGCAACCTGTGGACGGGCCGCGAAAGCGACCGCGCCAGCGCCGCCTGTACCTTCTGCGATACCGACTTCGTCGGCACCGATGGCGAAGGCGGCGGCAAATTCGCCACGCCCGAACTGCTGGCCGACGCCATCGCTGCCTGCTGGGGCCCCGGCGCCGAAGACCGCTACGTGGTCTTCACCGGCGGCGAACCCCTGCTGCAACTGGACGCGCCGCTGCTCACGGCCATCCACGCCCGCGGCTTCACCGTGGCCATCGAAACCAACGGCACCATCAAGCCGCCCGCCGGCATCGACTGGATCTGCGTCAGCCCCAAGGGCACCGCCCCCGTCGTGCTGGAACGCGGCGACGAGCTCAAGCTCGTGTACCCGCAGGCCAATGCGCTGCCGGAAGCCTTCTCCCACCTGGATTTCGACCATTTTTTCCTGCAACCCATGGACGGCCCCGCGCGCGCGGCCAATACCGAACAAGCCGTCCAGTACTGCATGCAGCACCCGCAATGGCGGCTCAGCCTGCAGACCCACAAATACATAGGCATTCCATGATTTACCCTCGTCCCCTGCGGAGCGCGCCATGATTTCCGTGACCCGCAGGCTGGAGTTCGACGCCGGCCACCGCATTCCCGACCATCGCAGCCAGTGCCGCAACCTGCACGGCCACCGCTATGTGCTGGAAATCACCCTGACCGGCGACATCGTGCAGGCCCCGGGCGAGTCCGACAACGGCATGTTGATGGACTTCTCCGAAATCAAGCAGATCGCCAAAGCCCACGTCGTGGACGTCTGGGATCACGCCTTCCTGGTCTACGAGGGCGACGCCGCCGTGCGCGCCTTCCTGGACACCCTGCCCGGCCACAAGACGGTGGTGCTGGACCGCATCCCCACGGCCGAGAACCTGGCCGCCATCGTCTTCGGCATCCTGGCGCCCCACTATCACGGCCACTATGGCGCCGAACTGCGCCTGACCCGCGTGCGCCTGTACGAAACGCCCAACTGCTGGGCGGACTGCAACGGCTGACCGCCGGGGCGCGCCCGCCGCGCCCACGCCGCGCCCGGGGCGCTGGAATCCGGGCATCTCCTCCCGCGTTGCGCCGGCTTTCCATCCATGGAAAGCCCGTTCCCTATTTTTCCGATTGAGAAAATCAATGGAGATATTCGCCATTTTCAATTATTAGTAAGCTAATAGATAGGATACAATCTATTCCATGAACACGCCCTCCGACTCCCAACTCATGGCCACCACCGCCAACCTGATGGTGCTGTCGCGCGCCTATCGCGGCGCCGCCGACAAGGCGCTGGCCGACTACGGCCTTTCCCAGGCCACGGCCTGGCCCGTCATCCTGGCCGGGCGCCTGGGAGACGGGGTCCGCCAAGGCGCCCTGGCCGAAGCGCTGGGGGTCGAGGGCCCCTCGCTCGTCCGGGTGCTGGACCAATTGGTCGCCGCCGGCCTGATGGAACGCCGCGAGGATCCGCACGACCGCCGCGCCAAGACCCTGCACCTGACCGACGCCGGCCACGCGCTGCGCGCCCAGGTCGAGGAAGTGCTGGTCGAGTTGCGCCGCCGCCTGTTCCGGGGCATCAGCGACTCGGATCTGGAAGCCTGCCAGCGCGTCTTCGAAACGCTGAAGGTCTCGCTGGGCCGCAGCGGCGCCGGCGCGCAGCAACAGGACGAGCAGCCGTGAAACTCCCGAACGTCCGCGAAACCATCTTCTCGCTGAAGAGCTACCTGAGCGCCATCACGGCGCTCTACCTGGCCTACAGCATCGGTTTGCCGCGTCCGTTCTGGGCCATGACCACCGCCTATGTCGTCGCCCAGCCCTGGTCGGGCGCGGTGCGCTCCAAGGCGCTGTACCGCCTGACGGGCACCTTCTTCGGCTCGGCCGCCACGGTCTACATGGTGCCGCGCCTGTCGAATTCGCCGGTCGTGATGACCGCCGCCATGGTGCTGTGGGTGGGCGCCTGCCTGTACCTGTCCGTGCTGGACCGCACGCCGCGTTCGTATCTGTTCATGCTGGCGGGCTACACCGCCGCGATGATCGGCTTTCCCAGCGTGACGGACCCCTCCCTGGTATTCGACACCGCCCTCGCGCGCGTCGAGGAAATCAGTCTGGGCATCGTCTGCGCCACGCTGATCCACAGCATCGTGCTGCCGCGCGGCCTGGCGCCCGCGCTGACGCTGCAGCTGGACAAGGCGGTGCGCGACGCCCGCAACTGGATGCACGACACACTCAGCGGCCAGACCACCGAACAGAAAGACCGCGACCGCCGCGTGCTGGCCAACGACATCACCCAATTGCGCCTGCTGTCCACGCACGTGCCTTTCGACACCAGCAACCTGCGCTGGACCTCGGGCGCCGTGCGCGCCATGCAGGACCAGATCGCGGCCCTGACGCCCGCCGTCTCCGCCGTGGAGGATCGCATGCGCGCCCTGCAGGCCGACGGCCAGCCGCTGCCGGAAGCGGTGTCGGCGCTGCTGAACGACATTTCCGAATGGATCAATGCGGGCGCGCAGGCCACGCATGAGGCCGCCGTGCATCTGCGCGCCGCGGTCACCCGGCTGACGCCTTCCATCGACAGCCGCTCCTCCTGGCGCGACGCGCTGCTGGCCAGCCTGATGACGCGCCTGCGCGAACTGATCGACACCTACGACGAATGCCTGGCCCTGCGCCGTGAAATCCGCGCCGGCCTGCAGGGCGCGCCGCTGCGTTCGCCCCGCTCCAAGCGCGCCCCCAAGACGCAGCTGCACCGCGACCGGGGCATGGCGCTGCTGTCGGCGCTGGCCGCCGGCGTGGCCATTTCGGTCTGCTGCGCCTTCTGGATCGGGACAGCCTGGAGCAACGGCGCCACCGCCGCGCTCATGGCCGCCATCTTCAGCTGCTTCTTCGCCTCGCAGGACAACCCCGTGCCCGGCATCATGCAGTTCCTGACCTACACGGTCTATTCGATCCCGCTGTCCGCGCTCTACCTGCTGGGCATCATGCCCGCCATCCACTCGTTCGAAATGCTGGCCCTGGCGATGCTGCCCACCGCCTTCGTGCTGGGCATCTTCATCGCCCGGCCCGCCACCGCCGGCAAGGCGATGGCCATGCTGTTCGGTTTCCTGGGCACGATGGCCCTGCAAGACACCAACACGGCCGACATCGTGTCCTTCATCGATACGCAGGTCGCGCAGTGCATGGGGGTGGCCACCGCGGCCATCATCGCCGCCATCTTCCGCACCGTCAGCGCCGACTGGAGCGCCCGCCGCATCCAGGCCGCCAACTGGAAGGAGCTGGAAACGCTGGCGAGCTCCCCGCGCGCGCCGTCGCGCCACACCTATGCCGCCCGCATGCTGGACCGCATCGGCCTGCTGCAGCCGCGCCTGGCGCTGGCCAAGCGCCCGGACGACGTCGTGGCCGCCGACGCGCTGAAGGATCTGCGCGTGGGCCGCGACATCACTGAACTGCAACGGGCGCGGCGCCACCTGCCCATGGCCGAAGCGACCATCAAACCGGTGCTCGACAGCCTGGCGGACTTTTTCCACGCCCGCTCCGCGTGGCAAGCCGGAAAGAAGACGCCCGAGTTTCTCGCGCAGATCGACCGCGCGCTGTCCAGCGTCGCCGCCACGCCGCAAGGCGCCGCCGCGCGCGACCGCGCGGTGGTGGCGCTGGTGGGCATCCGCCGCGCCTTCTTCCCCGACGCGCCCGGCTATCAACCCGCCCACCCCTCGCTGGAGGGCCAGACATCATGATCGGCGAATTCAATCTTTACGGCATTTACTTCCCCTGGCTGCTGGTGCTGGGCGTGGTCACCCTGGGCGTCGCCTGGGCGGTGCGCCGCGTGCTGGCCCGCGCCGGGCTGTACCGCCTGGTGTGGCACCCCGCGCTGTTCGATCTCGCGCTGTTCGTGGTGCTGCTGTATGGCGTATCGCTCATTTCCCCGCATTTTCTCCAGAGATAGGTATGAAACTCCCCAACGCCCTGCGCCCTGCCGCCATCGGCAAATTTGCAGTGACAGCCGCCGTCGTCGCCGCGGCCGTCTACGCCGGCTGGCAGCTCTGGGTGCACTATGAAGTCGAACCCTGGACGCGCGACGGCCGCGTCAAGGCCTACGTGGTGCAGGTCGCGCCCGACGTCTCCGGCCTGGTGACCAGCGTGCCCGTGCACGACAACCAGGACGTGAAGGCCGGCGACGTGCTTTTCGAAATCGACCGCGCGCGCTTCCAGCTGGCCTACGACCAGGCCCAGGCCTCGGTGCGTTCGCAGCAGGTGGCGCGCGACCAGGCGGTGCGCGACGCCAAGCGCAACCGCTCGCTGGGCCAATTGGTGGCCGCCGAGGCCCTGGAACAGAGCCAGACGCGCCTGCAACAGACCGAAGCCGCGCTGGCTCAAGCGGAAGTGCAGCTCAATACGGCGCGCCTGAACCTGGAGCGCAGCCGCGTGGTGGCCGCCAATGACGGCCGGGTCACCAACCTGGACCTGCGCGCGGGCTCGTACGCCACCGCCGGCCGCGGCGTCATGGCGCTGGTGGACTCCGGTTCCTTCTACGTGGAAGGCTACTTCGAGGAAACCAAGCTGCCGGGCATCCACGAAGGCGATCCGGTCACCGTGACGCTGATGGGCGACTCGCGCCGCATCAGCGGTCACGTGGAGAGCATCGCCCTTGGCATCGCCGACCGCGACCGCAGCACCGGCGCGAACCTGCTGCCGAACGTGAACCCGACCTTCAACTGGGTCCGCCTGGCGCAGCGCATCCCGGTGCGCGTGCAGATCGACGACGTGCCCCAGGGAGTGCGCCTGGTGGCCGGCCAGACCGCCACCGTGTCGGTGGACCCCAAGCCCGCCCAGGCGCCGGCCGATGGCCGCCTGCCGTCCTGAAACCCTTTTCCCGCCTCAATAACCTTTTTATCGACGATTAGCCGCAACTGCCATGAAGACCAGAAACCTCCTGCCGCTGATGCTGGCCCTTGCGCTGGCCGGATGCACCACCGTGGGCCCTGACTACCAGGTGCCTGCGGACTCGGTGGCCGAGCGGCAGAGCGCGCAGGCGCCGTTCGCGCAAGCGCAGGAAAAGGTATTCCAGCAGGATGCGGTGCCCGGCCGCTGGTGGCGCCTGTATAACGATCCCGTGCTGGACGGGCTGGTCGAAAAGGCCCTGTCGGCCAACACCGACCTGCGCGTGGCCAGCGCCAACCTCGAACGCGCGCAGGCCGCCTTGCGCGAAACGCAGGCGCAGCAACAGCCCGGCATCGGCGTCAACGCCTCGCCCACCTTCGGCCACGTTTCCGGCCTGCAGGAGTTGCAGCCCGGCATCGATCCGCCTAACCGCTGGTCCTATTCCGCGGGAGCCAGCGTGTCGTATCAGCTCGACCTGTTCGGCCAGATCCGCCGCGCCGTGGAGGCGTCCACGGGCGACGCGCAGGCCGCGCAGGCCGCCTACGACGCCACCCGCGTCACCGTGGCGGCCGAAACGGCCCGCGCCTACGCCAACATCTGCTCGGCCGGCATGCAACTGGCCTCCGCCCGGCATTCGGTGCAGGTGCAGAAGGAATCGCTGGACGCGGTGGAACGGCTGCAGCGCGCCGGTCGCGGCACCGCGCTGGACGTGACGCGCGCCCGCAGCCAGCTTGAGCAGCTGCAGGCCAACCTGCCGCCCTTCCAGGCCCAGCAACGCACCGCGCTGTACCGGCTGGCGGCGCTGACCGGCCAGACGCCCGCCGAAGTCACGCCCGCGCTGCTGCAATGCGCCGCGCCTCCCCGCCTGGCCGAAACGATTCCGGTCGGGGACGGCGCCGCCCTGCTGCGCCGCCGCCCGGACATCCGCCAGGCCGAACGCACGCTGGCCGCCGCCACCGCTCGCATCGGCGTCGCCACCGCGGATCTCTATCCGAAGATCACGCTGGGCCTGTCGGCGGCCTCGGGCGGCCCCGCCGCCATGTTCGGCGATCGCGGCACCTTCAGCTGGAGCGTCGGCCCCCTGATTTCCTGGACGGTTCCCAATACCGGCGCCGCGCAGGCCCGCATCGCGCAGGCGCAGGCCAACACCAAGGCCGCGGCGGCGCGTTTCGACGCGACGGTGCTGAACGCCTTGCGCGAAACGGAAAGCGCGCTGGTGGTCTACGCCCGCCAGCTGGACCGCGAAGCCGCCCTGCGCGCCGCGCGCGACCAGAGCGCCCAGGCCGCCGCCCAGGCCAGCCAGCTGTTCAAGTACGGCAAGACCGACTACCTGACCGTGCTGGACGCCGAGCGCACGCTCGCCACCAACGAAAGCGCGCTGGCGGCCTCGCAGGCCGAACTCAGCAGCGACCAGATCGCGCTGTTCCTGGCGCTGGGCGGCGGCTGGGAAAAGTAGGCGCACGCAGTAGGCGCACGCAGTCGGCCCGCGCCCCACGCATCCGATCGAACCCAAGCGTTTCCCTACCGCGGGCGGCCTCGTGCCGCCCGCTCTCCTGTCTTCCTTCCCCCTCGCGCAAGCACGCCGCGACGCCAGGCCCCGCTCTTCCAATTCACTTCCACAATATGGATCAAATGTTGATCCGCCGAAATTCCGGCCGGTAGAATCGTTTCGTGCGAATGATTCGACAGCCAGCGCAGCGATGCGCAACGATGGCGCTCGTTCATCCCCGGGGCTCAACAGGATCAACATATCCATAATATGGAATATCAACCAAGCTCGGTCACCGCGCGCATTCTGGACAGCATCACCAAGCTCACGCCGGCAGATGCGGGCCGGGTGGTGATCGCCGGATCTCACGGCGGCGGCTACGCCGCGTATTGCGCGGCGCGCGGACAAGTCCGCGCCGTCGTGCTCAACGATGCCGGCATCGGCTGGCAACAGGCCGGCATCGCCGGGCTCGCCGACCTGGAGCGCTGGGGCATCGCCGCCGCCACCGCGGACTTCCGCAGCTGCCGGATCGGCGACGGCGCCGACATGGCCCGGCATGGCCTGATCAGCCACGTCAACGGGTTGGCGTCCGCGCTGCGATGCCGGCCCGGCATGCCCGTGGCGCAGGCCGCCCGGCTGCTGGAGAACGCCGTGCCGCCGCGCGCGGTTCCCGACGCCAGGAGCGAATCGCGCATCGTATTGCGGGCGGCCCCCGACGGCTCGCCATGGGTGGTGGGCGCCGATTCCGTCTCGCTGCTGCGCCCGGAAGACGAGGGCCTGATCGCGGTCACGGCCTCCCATGGCGAAGCCCTGGCCACCCTGGGAACGGATGGCGTGGGCCCGGCCCTGAGGCTGGTCACCTTTAACGACGCCGGCATCGGCAAGGACGGCGCCGGCACGGGCCGCCTGCCCATGCTGCAGCGGCGCGGCATCGCGGCGCTGACCGTCGCGGCCGGGAGCGCGCGCATCGGAGACGCCCGCTCCTGCCACGACGAGGGCGTGATCTCGCGCGCCAACGGCCTGGCCCTCGAACTCGGCTGCCGTCCCGGCACGCCCCTGAAAACCGCTATCGATGCCCTGCTTGCAACGCAGGGCACGCTTACTAGGAGCTAGACCCGCATGTCGGAAAAACTGGAAATCACGGGCGGCGAAGCCATCGCGCGCATGTTCGCGGCGCACGACGTAGGCCTGATGTTCGGCATGGGCGGCTTCCAGCTGCTGCCGTTCTACGACGCCGCGCGCCGCCTGAAGCTGAACCACAATCTGATCAACGACGAACGCTGCGCGGTCTTCGCCGCCGACGCCTACACCAAGGTCAGCGGCCGCCCGGGCGTGTGCGACGCCACCTTGGGGCCGGGCGCGACCAATCTGGTCACCGGGCTGGCGGAGGCCTATAACGCGGGCACGGCGATGGTGGCCCTGGTAGGAGATTCGCACCGCATGCACTCATGGAAGAACATGACGCAGGAAGCGCGCCAGCTGGAAGTGTTGCGCCCCGTCGTCAAGGACGTGCTGCGCGTCGAGAAGATCGAGCGCATCCCGGAACTGGTGCGCCGCGCGTTCGCGATCGCGACCAGCGGCCGGCCCGGTCCCGTGGTGCTGGACGTGCCCGAGGACATCGCGCACGACGTCCACGCCTTCGACGCGGACGCGTTCCACTCCAGCGCCAACTATCGGCGGGCGCCCGCGCTGCGCTGCCGGCCGGCAGGCGACGATCTGGAGCAGGCCGCCAGCATGCTGGCCAACGCTTCCCGCCCCCTGATGCTGTGCGGCGGCGGCGTGCACATCAGCGATGCCGCCGGCACCGTGCAGGCATTCGCCCGCCGCTTCGGCATTCCCGTGGCGCACACCATGAGCGGCAAGGGCGCGGTCGCCTGCAGCGACCCCTTGAACGCCGGCCTGTTCGGCCGCTATAGCCGTATCGCCAACGCGCTGATCGCCAAGTCCGACTGCCTGTTCGTGGTCGGCTGCAAGCTGGGCGAGGTCGCCACGCGCCGCTACGACCTGCTGCCCGCCGGCACGCCCATCATCCACCTGGACATCGTGGCCGAGGAGTTCGACCGCACCGCGACCCCCACGCTGCGGCTGTGGGGGGATGCGCAGGCCACGCTGCAGGACCTGGGCGAACGCATCGCGGCCCAGGCCGGCGGCGCCCCGACGGGCCGCGAGGACTATCTTGCCGAAGTCGAGCAGGCCATGCATGCGTGGCGCGAATCCGTGCAAGGCAAACTCACCGCCTCCGAAACGCCCATCGGCATGGCGCGCCTGATGCACGAAATCAACGCAACGCTGCCCGAAGACGGCATCCTGGTGGCCGACGGCGGTTTCGCGGCGCATTGGGGCGGCCTGCTCTTCGATACCAAGCGCGCCGGGCGCGGCTTCGTGCCCGACCGCGGCTTCGCGTCGATCGGCTACGGCATCCCGGGCGCCATCGGCGCGGCCGCCGCCGCGCCGGGCCGCCAGGTCGTCAGCCTGACCGGGGACGGCGGCTGCAACATGTCCCTGGGCGAACTGGAAACCGCCGTGCGCATGGGCCTGGCGTTCACGCTCATCGTCGTCAACAACGCCGCTTCCGGATACATCAAGGCCCTGCAGCACCTGATGTACGGCAGCGGAAGCTACCAGTCCTCCGATCTTGCGGAAACCAACTACGCCAACGTGGCCCGCGCGCTGGGCTGCAACGGCATCCGCGTGGAAGACCCCGCCGACATCCAGGCCGCGCTGCGCGCCGCCTATGCCTGCAAGGACCGCCCGACCATTCTGGATGTGGTGGTGACGCGCGATCCCGCGCACATGCTTCCCGGCGTGGACAGCCGGGCGGCAAAGATCAAGCCGGGCGACCGCATCGCCTGACGAGAACGCCAAAACGACAATACCTGAGCGAGGAGACAACATCATGAAGATCCGCAATTGGCTGACCCTGGCCGCGGCCGTCCTGGCTGTGTCCGTGGCGGGAACCGCGGCGGCGCAGGGCGGCTACCCCGACCGCCCCATCCGCCTGATCGTGCCCTTCCCGCCCGGCGGGACCTCCGACGTGGTGGGCCGCATCTTTGCCGAAGCGCTGGCCAAGCAGATCGGCCAGGCCGTGGTGGTCGAAAACCGCGGCGGCGCGGGCGGCACGGTGGGCACCCGGGCGGTGGCGTCGGCCCCGGCCGACGGCTACACCCTGCTGCTGGGCACCTCCAGCACCAACGGCACCAACTCGGCCGTGTACAAGAACCTGCCCTACGACGCCGTGAAGGACTTCACGCCGGTTACGCAGATCATCCGCGTGCCCGGCGTGATCGTCGTGAACAAGAACTTTCCCGCCAAGGACTATGCCTCCTTCGTCGCGCTGATCAAGGGCGCGCCCGGCAAGTACTCCTATGCATCGTCGGGCAACGGCGGCGCGACGCACATGGCCATGGAATACTACAAATCGCTGTCCGGCCTGGACATGATGCACGTGCCCTACCGGGGCACCGGCCCCGCGCTGAACGACGTCATCGCCGGCCAGGTGCCGATTCTGTGGGACACGGCGGCATCGTCCATGGCCCACATCCAGTCCGGCAGCCTGCGGCCCATCGTCGTGGCCGCCAAGACGCGGCTGGCGCAATTGCCCGACGTGCCGACGTTCGCGGAAGCCGGCCTGCCCGACTACGACGCCGAAATGTGGAACGGCCTTTTGGCGCCCGCCGGCCTGCCCGCCGACGTGCTCGCCAAGCTGAGCGACGCCTCGCGCAAGGCGCTGGCGTCCCCCGACGTGCAGGCCAAGTATGCCGGCGTCGGCGCCTACGTGGTGGCGGACACGCCCGCCGAGTTCAAGGCGATGATCCAGGCCGACGTGGCCAAATGGAAGAAGGTCGCGCAGTTCGCGCACATTTCGGTGGACTAGCATGGGCGAGCGTCTGAAAGGCAAGATCGCGCTGGTCTTCGGCGCCGGCTCCTCGGGGCCGGGCTGGGGCAACGGCAAGGCCGCGTCCGCGCTGTATGCGCGCGAAGGGGCGCGGGTGTTCGCCGTGGACCTGCGCGCGGAAGCGGCCCGGGAAACCCAGCGTGTCATCGAAGAGGAAGGCGGGCAATGCGCCGCGCTGGCCGCCGACGTGACCGATTCGGCCCAGATTCAGGGCGTGGTGGAAGCGGTGCTGGCCGCGGCCGGCCGTATCGACGTGCTGCACAACAACGTGGGCATCACCGAGATGGGCGACCCCATAGAAGCCAGCGAGGAAAGCTGGCGCCGCGTGATCGACACCAACCTGACCAGCGTCTTCCTGACCTGCAAGCACGTGCTGCCGGCCATGCTGGCCCAGGGCGCGGGCAGCATCGTGAACATCTCGTCGCTGGCGTCGATCCAGGTCAACACCTATCCCTACACGTCCTACTACGCCGCCAAGGCCGGCTTGAACCACCTGACCCGCTCGCTTGCCGTGCGCTATGCGCCCCACAACATCCGGGTCAACGCGGTGCTGCCGGGCGTTATCGACACGCCCTTGATCTACACCCAGATCGCGGGCCAGTTCGAGGACGTGGAGGAAATGCGCCGGCGGCGCAACGCGGCCAGCCCCATGGGCCGGATGGGAGACGCCTGGGACGTGGCGCACGCCGCCCTGTTCCTGGCCAGCGACGAAGCCAAATACATCACCGGCGTGTGCCTGCCGGTCGATGGCGGCAAAGCCTGCGCGGGGCGCTGAGCCGCCCCGGCGTCCCTCAGGGGCGCGGCGCCAGGTCGGCCGCCAGATCGGCCGCGGCGCGCTGCAGGGCCGACACCACTTCCTGCAGCCGGGCGCCGGACAATCGCGACCGGATCGCCGCCACGCTCAGCGCGGCCACCACGTGCTGCTCGCGGTCGAATACCGGCACGCCCACGCCCAGCATGTCGGGAATGATGCGGCCGGGATTCAGCGCATAGCCGTTCTTGCGGGCCGCGGCGATGTCCGCCCGCAGCAGATCGGTGGACGGCAGATCCGGCGCGGCGGAGGCGTCGTAGCGCGCCAGCACGCGCTCGATGTCGTCGTTGGGGAGGAAAGCCAGCAGCGCCAGGCTGCCCGCGCCCACGCCCAGCGGACGACGATGCCCGACCTCGAGCGTCAGGATCTTGATCGGGAAATCGCCCGTCTGCCGGTCGACGCAAACGGCTTCGTGGCCGGAGCGCACGGAGAGGAAGCTGGTGTCGCCCGTCGACTGGGCCAGGCGCAGCACGGCGGATTCGGCGATGGCCTTGATACCGTGCCGGCTTTCCGCCGCCAGGCCCAGAATGTAGGACTCGCGGCCCAGGCTGTAGGTCTTTAGCTTCGGGTTCAGCGACAGGAAGCCTTCCTGCAGCAGCGCGGCGAGCATACGGTGCGCCGTGGGCGGCGTCAGGCCGAGGTCCCGCACCACGTCGGTCAGGCCGACCCCTCGCGCGGGCGCGGCCCCCACGTATTTCAGGATGCGCAGCACGCGGAAGATGCTTTGCGCGCCGCCCACGGCGTCTGCGTGGCGGGACGGAATGGAGGCGGAGGTTTTGGCGGCGCTCATGAGGCGGACATGGTAGCCGCAAAAGCCGGGGTCCGGCCCGGTTCCCCGCCGGTTTTCAATGCACCGTGCTGCCGTCCGGCGGCGTCTGGTTCAGGCCCAGGGCCGCTTCCCAGCTGCGCAGCGGCACGCAGGTCTGCAGGCGCATAATGGCGCGTTCGATCAGGGCCGGATGCAGTTCATGCCCGACATGGGTGGCGACGTCGATGGTGGAATCGCCGTGCAGTTCGGTCAGGCGCGCCTGGGCGGCCTGGATGTGCTCTACGCTCATGACCGGATCGTCGGCCCCGTGCAGCAGGTGCAGCGTGGTGTATTGCGGCGCGGACCGCGGCAGCTGGGCGTAGCGGCCCGAAAACGCGATGACGCGGCCCGCCATGCCGTCGTGCGCCTGGACCAGTTCCAGCGCCATGATGGCGCCCTGGGAGAACCCCGCCAGCGCCGTGTCGGATTGCAACAGGCCGAACCGGGCCTGCGCCTGGCGCACATAGGCTTCCAGGGGAGGCAGGGCCTGCGCCACGCGTTCGGGGCGGTTTTCCTCGGTCACGCCGCGCACCGAAAACCATTGCCGGCCCGCGCCGCCGCCGTCGTAGGGCTCGAAGCCTTCGGGAATCAGCACCGCCGCCGTCGGAAACGCCTTGCGCACGGCCAGGGCCAGGGGTTCCAGGTTGTCGGGCGAGCCGCCCACGCCATGCAGCAGGATGAAAAGCTGGCGCACGTCGACGCCGGGCTCGGGTAGGAATTCGATAGAACGGGAAGACGCCATGAAACTGCTCCGTACTGGCATGGGGCGGCCGGACCGCCCCGGAATGACCGCATTGTAAAATGCGCGGCTTGAAGCAACCTGCGCCGCACCGCCACGGACCGGCGGGCTTGCGCGCGTTGCCTGGCGGCCAGGCCGCCCGCTCCCGGCCCTCACCTTGCCCGATCGTCCGGCGCGACGGCAACCTCCTACCCAGCAATGCAAACACCGACCACGGAAGCCGGCGCCACGCCAGCCGGCCAGAATCAGCTGCATCGCGTGCTCAAGGCGCGCCACCTCACGATGATAGCGCTAGGCGGGGCCATAGGCACCGGCCTGTTCGTCGCCTCCGGCGCCGCGATCGCCCAAGCCGGCCCCGGCGGCGCCCTGCTGGTCTACCTGGCGATCGGGCTGATGGTCTATTTCATCATGACCAGCCTGGGAGAACTGGCGACCTTCATGCCCGTATCGGGATCCTTCTGCACCTACGCCTCGCGCTACGTGGACCAGGGCTTCGGCTTCGCCCTCGGGTGGAATTTCTGGATCAGCTGGGCCACGGTCGTGGCCGTGGACGTGGTGGCCGCGCAGCTCGTCATGGCGTACTGGTTTCCCGATACGCCGGGATGGATATGGAGCGTGGCCTTCCTGGCCCTGACCTTCGGCCTGAACGCGTTTTCGGCGCGCAGCTTCGGCGAGGCCGAATACTGGTTCGCCATCATCAAGGTCGCCGCCGTGCTGTGTTTCATCGGCGTCGGGCTGGCGATGCTGGCGGGCATCATCCATGGCGGCGTCCCCGTGGGCCTGGAAAACTGGAAGGTGGGCGACGCGCCCTTCGTGGGCAATGCGGCCACCTGGGTCGGCGTGGCCATGGTGGTGGCCTATTCCTTCCAGGGCACCGAACTGGTGGCCGTGGCCGCCGGAGAATCCGAGAATCCCCGGCGCAACGTGCCGCGCGCGATCAACCACGTGTTCTGGCGCATCCTGCTGTTCTACGTGCTGGCCATCCTGATCATCGGCCTGCTGCTGCCCTATACCGACCCGCAACTGCTGCGCAACGAAGTCGAGGACATCGCCGTCAGTCCCTTCACCCTGGTGTTCCAGCATGCGGGGCTACTGTCGGCGGCCACGGTGATGAACGCGGTCATCCTGACCTCGGTGCTGTCCGCCGGCAACTCGGGCATGTACGCCGCGACGCGGATGCTGTTCAACATGGCGGCCGAAGGCCAGGCCCCTGCCGTGTTCCGGTACGTGACCGGCAAGGGCGTGCCGCTGTACGCGCTGCTGGCGACGGCGCTGCTGGCCTGCCTGTGCCTGTTCAGCCTGGTGTACAGCCCGAAGGCCGTCTACATCTGGCTGCTGAACTTCGCGGGCATGACCGAGTTCATCGTGTGGCTGAGCATCGCGGTCAGCCACTACCGCTTCCGCCAGGGCTACGTGAAACACGGCTACGACACCGCCGACCTGCCCTACAAGGCCGGCCTGTTCCCTTTCGGCCCGCTGCTCGCCTTCGTGCTGTGCCTGCTGGTCACGCTGGGCCAGAACTACCAGGCGTTCCTGGAGGAACGCATCGACTGGATCGGCGTGGTCTCCACCTATCTGGCGATTCCGCTGTTCCTCGCCTTGTGGCTGGGCCATAGGTTGCTGCGCAAATCGCGCTGGATCCGGTACGAAGACATGCGTTTCGACGGGGTGGAGCGGGACGCCGGGGCCGCCTCTGGCCCCGGCTCGCCGCCTACTCGAACGCCGCGCGCGGCTGCTGCACGATAACGCCGTACCAGCCCAGGCCTTCATAGGTTTCGTAGCCCGGCGTCACGGAATAGCCCACCAGGCTGCGGTCGGCGTTTTCGTAAAAACCGCGCGGCTGCCCGTCGTTGCGCAGCACATAGCGTTCTTTCAGCGAGGCGGCGCCGTCGGACGCCGCGATCACGCGCTGGTTGCGGTCCACCAGCATGCAGCGCGTGCGCGTCCATTCCTCGTCCGACAGACCGACCGAGGTGACGATGCTGTCGGCCTGCTGCGCCCAGTCGAAGAAGATCCCCAGCACACCCAGCGGCTTGCCGTGCCTGTCCGCGTCCGCGCGGATCGCGGTCGCGTAAGTGGCCACGTGGGCATCGCCCAGCAGGCGCTCGCGTTCCACGTCCATCGCCGCGTAGCCGCCGCCGTCCGCCGTGGCCATGCCGCGGCGGAACCATTCCGTATGCGCCACATTGGCGCCGCGCACCTGCGGGTAGCGGTCCGGGCGGCCGCTGGCCACCACCCGCCCCTGCGCATCGGCCACCCACAAGTCCAGGTACACCGTATAACTGTCCAGGATCACGCCCAGGCGCCGGCTGGCATGGCCGGCGGCCTGCGCGTCCGGCTGCTCCAGCACATTCACCAACGAGGAATCGGTGGCCCACCAGCGCACATCGCAGGACCGCTCGTACAGGTTGCGGTCCATGGTTTCGATCATATTCAGGGCCAGGTCGCCCAACCGCCGGCCTTCGTAGCCGCGGATCTCGTGCAAGGTGTTTTCGCCGATGCGGATCAGATCGGCGATCGAACCCGCCAGCTCCTCCTTGAGCGCGTCCGCGATCCCGGTGATCTGCTCGGATACGTATTGGACCTGATTGGCCACCACGGCAAAACCGCGTCCCGCCTCGCCCGAACGCGCCGCCTCGATGCGGGCGTTCAAGGACAGGTACTTGGCTTGTTGGTTGATATCGACAATGCTCTCGATCTTTTCGTTGGAAATGCGCTCGACGCGGCGCGAGAGTTCGACGATTTTTTCCGGTTGATGGGCCATTGTTCAGCACTCCTTTCCTGGTTGTTGTTGCACGAGGAGACGGTGACATTTCCTCACAAGCAGGAACCATGCCAAGCGGGAAACCAGAGGGCGGAGCGCTCCATTCCAGGGGAAACCCGAGGGAGCCAGCCCGGTCCCGGCGGGCGGTTCGAACCGGCATGGCGCACCACATTAGTGCATCAGGCCCGCACTTTTCGATACGCCCCGCGCGTCGAAACACGGGTAGAATACTGTTTATTCATACAGTAATTTCTATACGAGCTGACCCGCGTTCCTTTTCCCGAATCGGGCCCATACCCGCCATGCAGTCCCCAGAACGCATCCATCCCGCGCTATGGCGCGCCACCCAGTTGGCCCAGGGCGCCGCCCGCAGCCTGCCCACCGGCCATGCCGCGCTGTCGGCCGAGCTGCCCGATGGCGGCTGGCCCCTGGGCTCGCTGATCGAGCTGCTGGCGCCGCATCCCGGCATCGGGGAAATCCGCCTGCTGCGCCCGGCGCTGGCCCAGCTGGAAACCCGCCGCGCCATCGCGCTGGTGCAGCCGCCGCACGCGCCCCATATCGCCAGCTGGATGAGCTGGCGGCTGGACCCTCGCCAACTGCTCTGGGTCGCTCCCGAAAAACCGGCCGATACGCTGTGGGCCGCCGAACAGATCCTGAAGAACGGCAGTTGCGGGGCGCTCATCTGCTGGCTGCCCCGCGTGCGCCCCGAATCCCTGCGCCGCCTGCACCTTGCCGCCCAGGCCAGCGACCTGCTGTTCGTCGCCGTGCGCCCCTCCGCCGCGGCGCAGAACGCCACCCCCGCCCCCTTGCGGCTGGCGCTGGCGCCCGCACCGGGGGGCCTGTCCGTCCATATCCTCAAGCGCCGGGGGCCCGTCAGCGACGCGCCGCTGTACGTCGGCCTGGAACCCGGCGCCGCCTCTTCCTCCTCCTCCCGCCATGCGCCTCTGGATCGCCGCCTGCCTGCGCTGCCTGCCGCTGGACGCCCTACGCCCGCACTGGCCGCATGAGGAGCAGGCGTTCGCCGTCCTGGACCAGGAACGCGTCGCCGCCCTCACTCCCGCCGCCCGCCGGGCCGGCGTCAGGCCCGGCATGCGCCGCGCGGGCGCGGCCGCCATCGCGCCCGAGGTCGAATTGCTGGCCCGCGACGCCCAGGCCGAAGCCGACACCCTGCAGGGCGCGGCCCTGGCCCTGCTGCAATACACGCCCGAAGTCGCCCTGGCCGGCAACGACACCGTGCTGCTGAACGTCGGCGCCAGCCTGATGTTCTTCCGCGGCCCCCGGGCCCTGGGCCGGCGGGTGGCCGCCACGCTGCGCGCGCTGGACCTGCGCGTCACGCTGGGCATGGCCCCCACCGCCACGGGCGCCTGGCTGCTCGCCCGCAGCCCTGGCCGGCGCGCGCCCCGGCGCACCCTGGCGCTGCCCACGCTGGCCCGGCGGCTGGACGCCCTGCCCCTGGCGCTGCTGCCCCAGGCGCAGGCGCGCCTGGACTGGCTGAACGACATCGGCTGCCACACCCTGGCGGACCTGCGCGCCCTGCCTCGCGCCGGCCTGCAACGGCGCAGCGCGCCCGAACTGCTCCAGGCCCTGGACGCCGCCTACGGCCTGGCGCCCGAACTCTACCCCTGGATCGAACCGCCGCCCCAGTTCGCGCGGCGCATCGAACTCATGGACTACGTGGAGCACACCGACGCGGTGCTGGCGGTGGCGCGCCGGCTGGCCGAACAGCTGAGCGGGTGGCTCGCCGCCCGGCAGCTGGCGGTGCGGCGCGTGGTGCTCAGCCTGGAGCACGAACGCGGCCGCCATGCCCGGCCGCCCGCCGAGCTGGAACTGGCCCTGGCGCAACCGGTCTGGCAGGCGCAGCAGATCCTGAACCTGCTGCGCGAAAAACTGGCCCGCTACACGCTGGAAGCGCCCGTGATCGCCGTCGCGCTGCTGGCGCCGGACACGGTGGAGCAGCCCGCGGCCAGCACCACCCTGTTCCCCGAGCCCGGCGGCACCGCCGACGACCACGCCAGGCTGCTGGACCTGCTGGTGGCGCGGCTGGGCCGCGGCCAGGTGCGCCATGCCTGTCCCGTTCCCGATCACCGCCCCGAGACCGCCAACGCCTGGGGCGATGCGCTGGCCCCCGCCCCGCGGCCCGCCCCCTTGCCCGCCCTGCTGGACCGGCCCTTCTGGCTGCTGGATCCGCCGCTGCCCCTGAAGCTGTCCGGCCATCGCCCGCAATACGGCGGCCAGGCGCTGCGGCTGATGCGCGGCCCCGAACGCATCGAAAGCGGCTGGTGGGACCCGGCCCTGACCGTGCGCGACTATTTCGTCGCCGAAGACGAAGCCGCCGCGCGCTACTGGATCTACCGCGAGCGCGACGCGAAGCACGCCCGCTGGTTCCTGCACGGGCTCTACGCCTAGGGCCTGCCCACGCCATATGGACGACGATCTCCCCGGCGCCCCCGCCCTGGCACTGCCCGGCTACGCCGAGCTGCAATGCCAGTCCAACTTCTCTTTCCTGCAGGGGGCTTCCCACCCCGAGGAGCTGGTCGCGCACGCCGCCGCGCTGGGCTATGCGGCGCTGGCCATCACCGACGAATGCTCGCTGGCGGGCGTGGTCCGCGCCCACGTCGAAGCCAAGGCCCTGAAGCTGCCGCTTCTCATCGGCGCCACCTTCCAGCTGCGCGCCGCGCCCGACGCCGCGCCGCTGGGCCTGACCCTGCTGGCGCAGACCCGCGAAGGCTATGGCAATCTGTCGGAGCTCATCACCCTGGCCCGCACCCGGGCTCCCAAGGGCGAGTACCGGCTGGCCCCCGAAGACCTCACCCATCCGCCCGCGGGCTACGCCCACCTGCGCCACCTGCCCGAATGCCTGGCCATCCTGAGTCCCGCCTACGGCACCGACGCCGACCGCCTGGCGGAGCAGGCGCGCTGGCTGGCGCGCGCCTTTCCCCGCCGCGCCTGGGTAGGGCTGACCCTGCTGCATCGGTCCCGCGACGACCTGCACCGCGCCGCGGTCATCCACGCCGCCCAAACCGCCAGGCTGCCCGTCGTGGCGCTGGGCCAGGTGCAGATGCACCTGCGCTCGCGCAAACCGCTGCACGACACGCTGACCGGCATCCGCACCCGCCAGCCCGTGTCCCAATGCGGCTACGAACTGGCCGGCAACGCCGAGCAGCACCTGCGCACGCGCATGCGGCTGGCCAGCCTCTATCCGCCGGAGGCGCTGGCCCAGACGCTGGTGGTGGCCCGCCGCTGCGCGTTCTCTCTTGAGGAACTGTGCTACGAATACCCGGACGAGATCGTTCCACGCGGCCACACGCCCGCCACGTATCTGCGCCAGGAAACGCAGGCCGGGGCCGCCCGCCGCTTCCCCGCCGGCGTTCCGCCCGAGGTGGCCGCCCAGATCGAAAAAGAACTGGCCCTGATCGCCGAGCTGCGCTACGAGGCCTATTTCCTGACCGTCTACGACATCGTCCAATACGCCCGCGGCGTCGGCATCCTGTGCCAGGGCCGCGGGTCCGCCGCCAACTCCGCGGTCTGCTACTGCCTGGGCATCACCGAAGTGGACCCGGCGCGCGGCAACAGCCTGTTCGAGCGCTTTATCAGCAAAGAACGCAACGAGCCGCCCGACATCGACGTGGACTTCGAACACCAGCGCCGCGAAGAGGTCATCCAGTACATCTACGATAAATACGGCCGGGATCGCGCCGCGCTGACCGCCGTGGTCATTTCCTACCGGCCGCGCAGCGTGCTGCGCGATACCGGCCGCGCGCTGGGCGTGGACCCGGGCGTCATCGACGCGGTGGCTCGCGCCCACCAGTGGTGGGACGGCAAAAAGGAAATGCTGCGCACGCTGGGCGCCTGCGGGCTGGATCCCGAATCCCAGGTGGCGCGGCAATGGGCGGCCCTGGCCCAGACCCTGATGGGCTTTCCGCGCCACCTGTCGCAGCACCCGGGCGGCTTCGTGATTTCGCGCGGCAAGCTCTCGCGCCTGGTGCCCATCGAGAACGCCGCCATGGAAGACCGCAGCGTCGTGCAATGGGACAAGGACGACCTGGACGCGCTGAAACTGCTGAAAGTGGACGTGCTGGCGCTGGGCATGCTGTCGGCGCTGCGCCGCACCCTGGCGCTGGCCGGCCAGCGCCGCGGCCGGCCCTTGCGCCTGCAGGACATCCCGCCGGACGATACCCCCACCTACGACATGATCTGCGACGCCGACACCATAGGCGTGTTCCAGATCGAATCGCGCGCGCAGATGACCATGCTGCCGCGCCTGAAACCCCGCGAATACTACGACCTGGTGGTCCAGGTGGCCATCGTGCGGCCCGGCCCCATCCAGGGCGGCATGGTCCACCCCTACCTGCGCCGCCGCCAGAAGAAAGAAGACGTCACCTATCCCAGCCCGCAGGTGAAAGGCGTGCTCAGCCGCACCATGGGCGTGCCCATCTTCCAGGAACAGGTCATGCAGATCGCCGTGGTGGCCGCCGGCTTTACGCCGGGCGAATCCGACGCGCTGCGCCGTTCCATGGCGGCCTGGAAGCGCAAGGGCGGCGTGGACAAATACCGCGAAAAACTGATCGGCGGCCTGCTGGCGAACAACTACACGCTGGATTTCGCCGAAGCGCTGTTCCGGCAGATCGAAGGCTTCGGCGAATACGGCTTCCCCGAAAGCCATGCCGCCAGCTTCGCCCTGCTGGCCTATTCCAGTTCATGGCTCAAGCGGCACGAGCCCGAAGCCTTCCTGGCCGCCCTGCTCAATTCCCAGCCCATGGGCTTCTACGCCCCCGCCCAGCTGGTGCAGGACGCCCGCCGCCACGGCGTCTGCGTGCTGCCGCCCGACGTCACGGTCAGCGGCTGGGATTCGGCGCTGGAAACCCTGCCTCCCGGACACCCGGGCGCCCGCCGGGTTTCGCACCCGCACGCGCCGCCCGTCGACGCCCCCCGGCCCGCCGTCAGGTTGGGGCTGGGCCTGATCCAGGGCATGCGCGAGGACACGGCGCGGCGCATCGAGGCCGCGCGCGCCGCGTCACCCTTTGCCGACACCGGCGACCTGGCCCGCCGCGCCGCCCTCACGCGCCACGATCTGAACGCCCTGGCCGCGGGCGACGCCTTGCGCACATTGGCCGGCCACCGCCGCCAGGCCAGTTGGGAGGCCGCCGCCAGCGTGCACAGCCGCGACCTGCTGCGCGACGCGGCCATCGTCGAAACCGCCGCGCCGCAACTGGCCGCCCCCTCGGAAAGCCAAACCGTGGCCGCGGATTACCGCAGCGTCGGCCTGACCTTGCGCAGCCATCCCGTGGCGCTGCTGCGCCCCCAACTCGCCGCGCGCAATTTCCAGCCTGCCTCGGTGCTGAACGGCTACCCCGACAAGCGCGTGGCGCGCGCCTGCGGCATCGTCACCGTGCGCCAGCGCCCGCAAACCTCCAAAGGGGTGATCTTCGTAACGCTGGAAGACGAGACCGGCCCCGTCAACGTGGTCGTGCGCCCCGAGCTGATAGAGCGCCAGCGGCGCGAACTGCTGGGAGCCGCCCTGCTGGGCGTGTATGGCTCCTGGCAAAGCGTGGACGGCGTGCGCCACCTGATCGCGCAGCGGCTGGTGGACCTGTCAGGCCTGCTGGGAGGCTTGTCCACCCACAGCCGCAACTTCCATTGACGCGCCCGGCCGCCGCTCAACGGCCGAACAGGGTTGCCAGGTCCAGCGCCTGCGCCATGGCCTGGTAGCCGTCGTCGCTGGGATGCAGATGGTCGCCCGAATCATAGGCGGGCAGCAGGCGCGCCGGATGCGCCGGATCGCGCAGCACCGCGTCGAAATCCACCACCGCATCGAACGCGCCGCTTTCGCGGATCCAGCGGTTCACCTCTAGCCGCACCGCGTCCTTCGCCGGGTTGTAGTGGCCCGACAGCGGCGTGCCGTGCAGCGAGCCTTCGAAGGGCGCGATGGTGCCGCCCACGATGCGCACGCCCCGGGCGCGCGCGGCCTCCGCCAGCTGGCGGTAGCCCTCGGCCAGCCTGGCCGCCGTCATGGGAGCGTCGCCTGGCGCGAAGGCGCTGTCCGGCCAGCCGATGTCGTTGATGCCCATCAGCATCACCACCGTGCGCAGGCCGGGCTGCGACAGCACGTCCGCGTCGAAGCGCGCCATCGCGTTCACGCCCATCTTGTCGCCCCAGACGCGCGCGCCCGAAATCCCGGCGTTAACCACGCCCACGCCTTGCGGCGCCAGGCGGCGGGCCAGGAAGTCCGGCCAGCGGCGGTTCGCCCCGGGCGTGGAGCCGTTGCCGTCCGTCAACGAATCGCCGAACGCCGCCACCACCGGCGCAGGCGCGGCGCGTTCCACCCAGACACCCGCCAGGAAGGCACGGCCCTGCAGCGCCTGCGCGCCGGGCAGGTCCGCCGCTGCGGTCGCGTCGCCGGAAACCAGCGCCCCGGTCTGCTGCGCGCCCCAATGGAAGGTCGTGACCGGCGTGGCCTGCGGAAAATAAGTGCTGACGGCCAATTCGGCCAGCGCAGGCACGGACAGTTCCACAGGATCGCTGACCGCCTGCGCCCCCGGCGCCACGGTCACGCCCGGCCGTCCGCCGAACGCCAGCGCGCGATCGGTGCCCGGCCGGACCGACGCTCCCCCGGCGGACAACGCCACGCGGGCCGCGCCGATCACCAGCGGCTGCGCGCCATAGCGGTTGGACAGCACCACCCTCAGGCGCCGTCCGCCCAGGCTGAGCATGAGCGTTTCGCGCAGGGTCTGGCCGCGCAGTTCGGCGGGCATGCCCGTGGGCAGCACGAAGGAGTCTTCCCACAGGGGCTGCGGGCTGGCGGACCAGGAACCGGCCCAGACGGAAAGCGCGGCGCCGGCCCCGGCGGCGGGCGGTTCCGCGGCGGCCGCGGCGGACAGGGACAGTACGGCGGACGAAGCCAGGGCCAGAAAGGTAAGCCGGCGGTTCATGACGACCTCTGAAAGTGGGAGTGTGACGCCACGATAGGTTCTTCACGATTCCACCGGTAGTACCTTAAACTTCATATCGCTTCTTCCAAAAAGGAATAGCCATGGATACCCTGCGCGCCATGCGGTCCTTCGTCCGCGCCGTGGAACTGGGCACCCTCTCGGCCGCCGCCCGCGAACAGGGCCTGAGCCAGCCCGCCCTGAGCAAGATCGTCGCCGCCCTGGAAAAAGAATTGAACGTGCGGCTGCTGGAACGCAGCACCACGCGCGTCGTGCCCACCGAGCAAGGCAAGCGCTTCTACGAACGCGCCACCCGCGTGCTGGAGGAATACTCGGAAGCCGTGGCCGATGCCCGCGGCCAGACCGAAAAGCCGGCCGGGTTCCTGCGCATCAACGCCCCGGTGGCGCTGGGCCAGTTCCGGCTGAACGCGCTGCTGCGGCAATTCCTGGACGAGCATCCCGATATCCAGGTCGAGCTGATCCTGAACGACCGCTACGTGGACCTGGTGGAGGAAGGCGTGGACGTGGCGTTGCGGCTGGGCGGCAATCTGCCGCCCCATGCCATCGCCCGCAAGGCGGCGCAGTCGGTCCGCTACCTGGTGGCCGCGCCCGCCTATCTGGCCGAGCGCGGCAAGCCCCGCGCGCCGCGGGACCTGGCCGCCCACGATTACGTGCGCTTCGCTTGGCTGGCCACCGGCGACACCCTTGAACTGCACCAGGGCGCCACCCGCGCCACGGTCCGGACGCAGGGGCGCTTCCGGGTGAACAATGCCCTGGCCATCCGGGAAAGCCTGGCCATGGGCGCGGGCATCGGGCTGTGCCCCGCCTGGCTGGTGCAGGACTTGGTGGCCGGCGGCCAGCTGCTGCGCGTGCTGCCCAAATGGAGCGCCACGCCGCAGGAGGCTTTTCTGGTCTACCCGTCGCGCCGCTACCAGCCGCTGCGGGCGCGTCTGCTGATCGACTTCCTGGCCGATCGGCTGGCGCTTCTGCCCGGCATGCAGGCGCCTCAGCCGCAGACGGCGCGCACCAGGTTGCGGTAGATGTCCCGGGCGCCCTCCAATTGCTCCAGCACGTCGTCCAGGCTTTCGCCGGACACCGTGCGCCGGTCGAACCGTATCGGGGTCGTGAGCGGAATCATGGAGATCGATGGATAGGGATGCGACACGATATTCGTCGGCACCAGGAGCGCCTGCCCCCGCACCTCGTCGCTGGACAGCGGCAGGCTTTCCAGCGCGCTCAGCGCCCGCGGCGACGCCGCAGATCGCCGCCGAACGGATCGAAACGCCAGTCGCCCGTCACGGGCACCACGTCCATGTGCCCGTCAAAGAGCAAGGCCACGTCCGCGTCCTGCGGCCCGATCAGGCCCAGCACCGAGCCATTGGCGTCGGTCGTGACCGGGCCGAAACCGGCGGCGCGCATGGGTCAGGTCGCGGGCGTAGCACGCGATGCGGGCCAGGTTTTCGCCCACCGAAGTGCCGTCTATGCCGACCGTGGCCAGCGCGTCGGCCAGCGGCAGGCCGCCCTGGAACACCAGGCTGCCCATCATGTCGGGCGCGAAGCGCGCGCCCTCCTCGTTGGTGAAGAAGGCCACCGCCACCGGGCGCCGCGTCGCCACGACCGCGTCGTTCAGCGCCGCGATCACCTCCAGCCCGGCCAGCACGCCCAGGTTGGCGAGCCCGATCGATGCGCGCCGCCGCCAGGCCCGTTTCCTGCGCGGCGCCAGTCATGCCGCGGCCTCGGCGGCGGCTTCGACTTCGGCGGCGCTTTTGCCGACGATGCGCAGATAAAGTTCCGGATCGGTCGCGCCTTCGCTGCCGAAAACCAGCACCCGGCTGCCAGCGTCCAGGCCCAGCGCGTCGCGCGCGGCCGGATCGGCCAGCGCCGCCAGGCAGCCGGTCAGCCCCGCCACCGCCGATTCGCCCGCGACGATGGGCGCGTCGCCGTACTTGCCGCTGGCCAGCAGGCGCACCGTTTCCAGCGCGGCCTCGTCATCGACCGTGAGGAAGGCCTGCGCGCCGGGGTGCAGCACCTCCCATGCCAGCAGCGACACTTCCCCGCAAGCCAGGCCCGCCATCACCGTATCCAGATCGCCTTGCACCGCCACCGGCTTGCCGGCGCGGGCGCTCTCGTACAGGCAGGCCGCCTTGTCGGGCTCCACCACGACGAAGCGCGGACGGCTCTCGCCCAACTGCTCCCAGAAGTGCGCGCATACCGCGGCGGCCAGGCCGCCCACCCCGCCCTGCAGGAACACGTGCGTCGGCAGTTCGCCCCCGCCGTCCTCGCGCCACTGCCGCAGCGCCTCGTCGGCCATCACCGCGTATCCCTGCATCACGTCCTTGGGCACTTCCATGTAGCCGGGATAGGAGGTGTCCGACACCACGTAGCGCCCCAGCCGCGCCGCGTCCTCGGCCGCCTGCCGCACGGAATCGTCGTAGTTGCCCGGCGTGCGCACGACCTGCGCGCCGTACTGCTCGATCGCGCGCTTGCGGCCTTCGCTGACGGTTGCATGGATATAGATCACGCACTGGCAGCCGAAGCGCTGCGCGCCCCAGGCCACCGAGCGGCCATGGTTGCCGTCGGTGGCGCAGGTCACCGTCATGGCGTGCGTCAGCTCGCGGTACTGGCCGGACAGCAGATCGTCGACCGACAGATCGTCGCGCCCGAGCCGCGCCGACAGCTCACGCAGCAGCTGCCGGCTCACCGCATAGGCCCCGCCCAGCGCCTTGAAGCTGCCCAGGCCGAAGCGGCCGCCTTCGTCCTTGTAGCGGATGCCCGCCAGGCCGGCCGCCCGCGCCAGCCCGGACAGGTCGCGCAGCGGCGTGGGCTGGTAGCCCGGCCAGCGGCGGATCTGGGCCTGCGCGCGCTCGTAGGCCGCGCCGCCCAGCACGTCGAGCTGCCGCTGGCCGTAAGGCGCCGCGGGCTCGTAGGCGGGATTCGGCGCGTATTGCAGCCGGACGTGGGGAATCGTGGGGTTCAAGTCAGTCTCCTCTTGAAATTCAGCGATGCAAGTCGCCGTAGTGTTCGTGCAGGCGTTCGATGTTCTGCAGGCGTTCGCGCGCGGCCGGCCCGAGCTTGCGCGCCAGGGCCGAGCACAAATGGTTGATCAGGCTGGTGGCGGCCACGTAGGAATCGAACACCGCCGCGCCGCTGTTGACGCAGCGCAGGACCAGGTCGGAACGGGCCGGCAGCTCGGTGGCGGTGGGATCGGTCAGCACCACCACCTTGGCGCCGACGCGGTTGGCGTGCTCGACGATGGGCTTGAGCAAGGTGACGCGGCGCCGGAAGTCCATCACCAGCAGCACGTCGTCGGCCCCCAGGTCGGCCAGGTCCTCGGCCAGGTTCAGGCCGGCGCCGGGCACCAGGGCGACCCCGTCGCGCAATTGCGTCAGCAGCGCCCAGGCGTATTGCGCCAGCACCCGGCCGTTCCGGAACCCGGCAATGCCGATGCGGCGCGCGCCGGCAAACAGCTCCACCGCGTGTTCCACGTCGCGGCCGTCCAGCCTTTCGAAGGTCTGCGCCAGGTTCTGCAGGTCGGTGGCCAGGTGCGCGGCCAGCGCGTCGCCGGTGGCGTCCGGCGGGCGCACGCCGGCCATTTCATATAGCGGCGAGCCGCGATCGGACTCGTCGCGCGCCTGGACCCGCAGCTCGTTGAAATTTTCGTAGCCCAGCCGCCGGAAGAACCGGCCCGCCGTGGCCTTGGACACGCCCGCCTTCTGCGCCAGCTCGGCGCCCGAATAGGCCGCGATATTGCCCAGGCACTCCAGGGTCACATGGGCAAGCCGCTGCTCGCTCTCGGTAAAGCTGTCCTGTTGCGCAAGAATGCGTTCCTGCAACGTCGATGTCATGATGAAGCGCTTATGAAACTGTAGTTTTACCAATATATATTCGTGAAACTATGGTATCAACGCAAATATCGCGACCGCGCCAGCCGCGACAGGAAGGGCCTGCAGCCGCGCCCCGCCCCCCGCTCACAGTGCGGCGAGGCTGGTCTATCATGGCTTTTTTGACGCGTTGTTGTAAGGAGCTTTACATGATCCGCAAGCTGATCCCTTTCCTGCTGGTCGCCAGCCTGACCGCCTGCGCCAACACCGGGGCGCCGCGTTCGTCCAGCGCGCCCGCCTCCAGCTCCTCCAGCGCGTCGCCCTCCTCCTCCGACGCCAGCACCGGGTCCTCCTCATCCGGCATGTCCAGCGCCTCCGGCTATGGCGGCAAGACCTGCGACGCCACGGCGCTGCAATCGCAAATCGGCCAGAAAGCCACCCCGACCGTCATGGAAGACTTGCGTACGCGCAGCGGCAGCAGCACGGCTCGCATGCTGCGCCCGGGCCAGGTGGTCACCATGGAATACAACGCCACCCGGCTCAACCTGATCGTGGATGACAAGGACGTCATGACCGCGATCCGCTGCGGCTGATCCCGGCAACGGCCGGCGCCCGGCTACGCCTCGGGCGGCCTGGCCGCCGGCGGCACATGGGGCAGGAACGCCCCCGCCACCTCGAAAGCGCATTCCTCGCGCGCGATATCGATCACCCGGGACACCACCGGGTTGACGATGTTCTTCTTGTGCACCGCGTAATAATTGATCGTTGGCAGGTCGGGCTGCACATCGAGCCGGCACAAGGCGCCCCGGGCAACCAGCGGCGCGAAATACGCCCCGGGCAGGTAGCTGATGCCCAGGCCCAGCATCGTCAACTGGGCCATCATTCCCAGGCTGTTGCAGGTCAGCACGCGCTTGACCGGCAGGCCCTGCTCCGCGAACCAGGCGTCGTACAGATGCGACAGAGCCGAATTGGTGGGCTGCGAAATCACCGGATACGGCGCCAGGTCCTGCGGGGTCAGGCGGGCGGAAAAATCGATGTCCAGGGCCGGGCTGGCCATCCAGACGTTGGTGACCGCGCCCAGGTGCACGCAATCGTACTGGTAGCCCCAGAACGGCCCCGGCATGATGGCCAGGTCCAGTTCGTCCTGCTCCAGCCTTTCGTACAGCGTGATGCCGCCGTCGATTTCCGGCATCAGCTGCACGCGGGGATAGCGCAGGCTGATCTGATTGATCAGCCGCGCCAGCCAGGTCATGCCCACCAGTTCCGTCACGCCCAGCCGCACCACCCCTTCGAAGCTGGCCGGGTCCGCCATGTTCTGGACGATGCGGCTGTTCAGGTCCAGCATCTCGCGCGCCAGTTCGAAGAGCTTGCGGCCTTGCGGCGTCATGATCAGCTTCCTGGCGCGCCGCTCGAACAGCGGCGAGCCCGCGAAGGCCTCCAGTTCCCCCACCCGCTTGGCCACCGCCGACTGGGTCGTGTGCAGCTTGCGGGAAGACGCGCTGAAGCTGCCCAGTTCGGAGCTCCAGTAAAAGGCCTCTAGCTGTTTGAGGGTGTACATCGCGGCGGTCGATGCGAAACGCATGGAAACCCTCACATTAACATCGCCGCCGCATCGCCCTCGGCCATTCAGCCGCGCGGATGCAGGATGTCGGCCAGGAAACGCTGCGCGCGCGGATGGGACGGCGCGCTGAAAAAGCGCTCGGGCGTGTCCGCCTCCAGGATCTCTCCGCCGTCCATGAACACGACCCGGTCGCAGACGTCGCGCGCGAAGCCCATCTCGTGGGTCACGCACACCATCGTCATGCCATCCTTGGCCAGGCCCTTCATCACCTGCAGCACCTCGCCCACCATTTCCGGATCGAGCGCGCTGGTGGGCTCGTCGAACAGCATCACCGGCGGCTGCAGGGCCAGCGCCCGGGCAATCGCCACGCGCTGCTGCTGGCCGCCCGACAGCGAACCCGGATAGGCGTCGATCTTGTGTTCCAGGCCCACGCGGGCGAGCAGGCTGCGCGCCAGTTCCGTGGCTTCCTTGCGCGGCTGCTTGCGGATATTGACCGGCGCGAAGATGACGTTGTCCAGCACGCTCATGTGCGGAAACAGATTGAACTGCTGGAACACGAAGCCGATCTTCTGGCGCAGCGCGTTCAGGTTGGCGCCCTTGGCGTAGATATCCGCGCCGTCGATCCGGATGCGCCCCTTCTCGATGGGCTCCAGGCGGTTGATCGTCCGGATCATGGTGGATTTGCCCGAACCCGACGGGCCGCAGACCACCAGCACCTCGCCGCGCGCCACCGAAAGATCCACGTCCTTCAGCACATGGTGCTCGCCGTACCACTTGTTCACTTTTTCTAGATTGATCATGTTTTGTTCCTTTAGGCCATGGCGCGCGAACGGCGGATGCGCAGGTCCAGCCAGCTCAGACCGCGGCTCAGGCTGAAGCACACCAGGAAGTAGATGATGGCCAGGATGCCGAAGACCTGCAGCGGCTTGGTCAACACCAGGTTGTTGACCTGATTGGCCGCGAAGGTCAGCTCGTTGACGCTGATGACGTAGCCCAGCGAGGTTTCCTTGATGGTGGACACGAACTGGCTCGTCATGCTGGGCAGCACGTTGAACAGCGCCTGCGGCAGCACCACCCGGCGCATCGTGGTCCAGTAACCCACGCCCAGCGAGCGCGAGGCCTCGATCTGGCCGCGCGGCACCGCCTCGATCCCCGAACGGATCACTTCCGACAGATAGGCGCTTTCATAGACCACCAGGGCGGCGATCAGCGTCCAGAAGCCGCTGACCACCTGGCCCGTCAGCTTGGGCACCACGAAATAGGCCCAGAAGATCAGCATCAGCAGCGGCATGCCGCGCACCACGTTGACCAGCGTCTTGCTCGCCGCGCGGAGCCAGCCGTAGGGGCTGACGCGGGCCAGCGCGATGAGCAGCGCCAGCGGCAAGGACAGCGCCAGGCCGCAGGCGGCCAGGATCAGGGTGAGCGCCAGCCCGCCCAGCGGGCCATTGGGGTATTGGCCCACCAGCAGCGTGGGCCAGTATTGCGAGAGGACCTCAAGCATTGCGGCCTCCCCGGTTCAGGCGGTAGCGGTCATAGACGCGCGATCCGATGAACATGATCAGGAAGGATCCCAGCAGGTACATGATCGTGGCGGCCCCGAAGGTGGCGAAGGTGCGGTAGGTTTCGTTTTCGATTTCGCGGGCCTGGTAGGTCAGCTCCATCACACCGATGGCCATGGCCACGCTGGTGTTCTTGAACAGCAGCAGCGCGCGCCCCACCAGCGGCGGAATGGAAATCCGCACCGCCTGCGGCACGATCACGAAGCGCATGCATTGCAGATAGCTGGCGCCCAGCGCGCGGGCCGCCTCGAACTGCGTAAACGGAATGGCGCGCAGGCCGCTGCGGATGTCTTCGGCGATATAGGCGGCCGACCCCAGCGCCAGCGCGATCGCCGCCAGCGACATTTCCGCATTGTGCTGGTACAGCCACAGGCGAAAGCCCTCCGGCAGCAGCTCGGGCATGCCGAAGTACCAGAACAGCACCTGCACCAGCAATGGCACGTTGCGGTGGTATTCCACATAGGCGTCCACCAGCCAGCGGCACGGCGCCAGATTGGTGGCGCGCACCACCACCAGCGTCACCGCGATGGCGAAGGCCATCACCCAGGCGACCAGGAACAGCTGCACCGTGACCACCATGCCGCTCAACAGCTGCTGGTATTGGGTAGCGTCAAGTAAGTCCATAGAACGATAAATCTCCTGCGTGCGCGCGGCCCACGGCCAACGTCACGGCGGCCGGCGGACCGCTGTGCGCGGCGCCGGCGACCGTGACGGGGGACTGGCGGGCCGCGTCGAGGCCCTGGCAATCAGCCGGCGATGGGGCCGATCTTGAAACCGCGCTCCAGCTTGTACGGCGTTGCGGGGCCGAACCATTTTTCGAATAGCTTGGCGGCCGCGCCCGAGCTTTCCGCCTCGTCCAGTGCCTGGTTCACCACTTCCAGGAAACGCGGCTCCGACTTGCGCACGCCCAGGCCCCAGGGCTCGTCGAACACCGGCTTGGCGATCACGCTGACGGGCGCCGTGGGCGGGCTTTGCAGCACCAGGCGCACCAGCACCAGTTCAGACGCGAACTGCGCGTCCACCTTCTTCTGCTGCAGAGCCAGGTAGGTGGCCGAACTGTCGCCATAACCGATCACCTGCGACTTATCCAGGATGCGCTTGATCTCGCGCTCCGAGCTGGAACCCTTGGTCGCGCCGACGCGGCGGCCGTTCAGCGATTCGATCGAGTCCAGTCCAGAATCCTTGCGCACCAGCAGCTTCTGCGGGCTGACGTAATAAGCGTGGCTGAACGCGATCTGCTGCGCCCGGTCGGGCGAATAACCCAGGTTGGCGGCCAGGATGTCCACCCGCCCCTCGTTCAGTTCCGGCACGCGCGCCGCCACCGACAGGAGCTTGTAGTTGACCTTGACCCCCAGCTTGTCCGCCACCAGCTTGCAGACGTCCACGTCGTAGCCCACCAGCTGGCGCGTGGCGGCGTCCTGGAAACTGAACGGCTGCGACGTGCCCAGCGTGCCGCAGACCAGCTCGCCGCGCGCCTTGATGTCATCCAACTGGTCGGCCTGGGCGGCGGCGCCCATGACCAGCGAGGCCAGGCCCAGGCAGGCGGCGTAGAGAGTGTGACGTTTCATGGTTGATTCCCCTTATTGTGCGGTGAACAAACTGGTAATGGTGCCCCCCCGGAGGGAGGCGTCTTCATGGAATGCGCGGCCGGCCTCAGGCCAGCTTGGCGCAGGCTTCCCGGATGGCCGAGCAGCCCTGCCGGATATCGTCCAGCGAAGCCGCGAACGACAGCCGGAACGTACCCGGCGCGCCATAGGCGTGGCCGTCGATCACGGCAACGCCCGCCTCGCGCAGCAAATAGTGCGTCAGGTCGGTATCGGTCGCGATCACGTCGCCGGCCGGCGTCTTCCTGCCGAGCAGGGCCGAGCAATCCGGAAACACGTAGAACGCGCCCTGCGGCGCGACGATATCCAGACCCGCCGCGCCCGACAGTTCCGCAATCGCCAGATCGCGGCGCTGGCGGAACACCTTGGCGAACTCCGCCACGCAATCCTGCGGCCCCGACAGCGCCTCCAGCGCGGCCGCCTGGCTGACCGACGACGCGCCGGACGTGCTCTGCGACTGCAGAATGGCCATCGCCTTGATCAGCTCGTCCGGCCCGGCGCCGTAACCGATACGCCAGCCCGTCATCGCATAGGCCTTGGACACGCCATTGACCACCAGCGTGCGGCTGGCCAGTTCGGGCGCGACCTGCAACGGATGCACGGTCGGCTCGTCCGTGAAATTCAAGCGCGCGTAGATGTCATCCGTCATCAGCCACACCTGCGGATGGCGCTTGAGCACCTCCGCCAGCCCGCGCAGCTCGTCGGCAGTGTAGACCGAGCCCGTCGGATTGCTGGGCGCGTTCATCATCAGCCACTTCGTGCGCGGCGTGATCGCCCGCTCCAGCGCCTGCGGCGTCACCTTGTAGCCCGTGGCCGGCGTGGTCTCCACCGCCACCGGCACGCCGCCATTGACCAGCACCATATCCGGGTACGAGACCCAGAACGGCGCCGGGATCAACACCTCGTCGCCCTCGTTCAGCGTGGCCGCCAGTCCGTTGAAAATCACCTGCTTGGCGCCCGTGCTGACGATGATGCGGCCCACGGGATACTCCACGCCCGTAGCCTCCAGCAAATGCCGGGCAGCCGCCCGGCGCAGCGCCACCGTGCCCTGCGCCGGCGGATACTTCGTCTCGCCCCGGTTCATGGCGGCGGTCGCCGCCTGCCGGATATGCACCGGCGTCGAGAAGTCCGGCTCCCCGATCGTCAGGTCGATGATGCGGCGGCCCTGCTCGCGCAGTTCCGCGATGATGGCGCGCGCGGCGACGCTGGGCGACAGCTTGATGCGCTTGATGCGGTCGGCGACGATGCTCGTGGTTTGCGGGGTCTGGGTCACGGTTTGGCTCATTTGGCGGCCCCCGTCTTCTCGGCGAGGGTCTTCTCCAGCCAAGGCTTGGTATAGGTCCCGGCGCGCAGCTTCTCCTTCGCCACGGCCTCGTCGGCCTCCTTCTTCGTCGCCAGGGTCAGCACCGCCGCGGCATGCTCGGCGGGAATCACCACCACGCCGTCGGCATCGCCCACCACCACGTCGCCCGGGTTGACCACCTGCCCACCCACCGACACCGGCACATTGATCTCGCCCGGACCGTCCTTGTACGGCCCCTTGTGCGACACGGCGCGCGCGAAGCAGCCGAACTGGCCTTGCGCAAACACATCCAGATCGCGCACCGCGCCATCGATAACGAAACCTTCGATGCCACGCGACTGCGCATCCATCATCATCAGCTCGCCCACCAGCGCATTGCTGGTATCGCCCGCGCCGTCCACCACGATCACGTCACCCGCCCCACCCAGCGAAATCGCCTTGTGGATCATCAGGTTATCGCCCGGGCGGGTCTTGACGGTCAGCGCCAGGCCGACCGTGCGCTGATTGCCCGCGTGCAGCGGACGCAGGCCCGACACGCCATACAGGCGGTTCATGCAGTCGCTGATCTGGGCCGAGCCGATGGCGGCGAAACCGGCCAGCACGTCGGGAGAAACGGCCGGGCCGGTGCGGGGAAGAATGCGGTATCCGATGGGATTCATGAGGAAGTCTGCTGGTAAATGCGTGAACGGCGTTAAGCGAACACGCATTACAAGGCCCTGTGGGGCATTCCTCAAAACGATATAAATTCCCAGTCAGTCAGGAATTTTATTCGTGCATTTCCATTGATAAGGGTTATCCCTTATTCGTACATCGGTGATCGGCGCGGCAGTCGTTGGAGTCGTGTCTCTGCCAAGACCGATGTCAGGTGGAGAGAAGCACGGTCGGGGTGAAGAGCGGGTGGGAACATATGGGATGACCGGTTTCGACCCACAGCGGTCGTTCGTAGTCTATCCGCAGGCGACGCTGTGTGGGAGCCGCAACCGCCCGCGTCACGCGTGCAGCGATCGTGCGCCAAATCGCTCTCCGTATCCCATGGGGCGGAATTCGGCAGACATCGCTGCCTCGAGGCTTCATGATTCTTCCCACGGGCCTCTGCCTGAGACAGAGTCTTATTTGGTGGGCTTGCTGGAATGCCAGCGCAATGCCTCGATTACTAAGGCCAGTGCTGGCGCGATTTGCTTGCGATTGGCGTAGTACAGGTGATAGCCAGGGAAGGTTGGCCACCAGTCTTGCAGTACGGGTATCAGTCGGCCCGCCTTGATATGCGGCTGCATGATATCTAGCGGAACGAAGGCAAAGCCCATCCCGTCGAGTGCCGCCTGAAGCATCAGAAAGGTGTTGTTGAACGTGGTCTGGCCATTCACACGCACGTTGACGGACTGCCCGTCCTTCTCGAAGTCCCAGGCATACAGGCCTCCATGCGTGGGCAGCCGCAGGTTGATACAGCGGTGGTCGGTCAAATCATGGGGCGTCTTGGGCAGCGGCTTTCCCGCGAGATAGCGCGGCGACGCGGCCACGGCCATGCGCAGTTCAGGCGCGAGGCGCACGGCGATCATGTCCTTGTCCACGCGGTCGCCCACACGCACGCCTGCATCGAAACGGTGCGCTGCGATGTCGGTGAACGCATAGTCCACGCTGAATTCGACGTGGATGTCAGGGTACTCCTGCAGCAGGGGCAGCAGCCGCGGCCAGAGCAAGGTGGTGATGGCATGGTCATGCGCCGTGATGCGCACCGTGCCGGCCGGCTTGTCGCGCAGTGCGGTCAGCGAGCCCAATTCCAGTTCGATCTCGTCGATCCGGGGTGCCACCGCGTCCAGCAGCCGCGCGCCGGCCTCCGTGGTGGAAACGCTGCGGGTGGTGCGCGTCAGTAGCCGCACGCCCAGCCGGGCTTCCAGGGCGAGCATCGCGTGGCTCAGCGCCGAACGCGACAGGCCGAGCTGAGCCGCCGCGCGGGTGAAGCTGCGCTCGCGAGCCACGGCCACGAAGGCTTGCAGGTCGTTGAGGTTCGCTTTTGCCATTGGTGAATTCATTGCACCACCGTATATCAATTTTACGGTCTTCTCAACCAATTAAGGGAGCAATACAGTTTTGTACGGACCATATTGCCCGCCAACGATGGTGTGTTCTCGGGTTCGTCGACGGTCGAAAGGACTGCGAAACGAGCCGGGCCCGGGGTTTGGTACCCGCACAATCCAAGTCCGCGATGAAACCAGGAGAAACCTGATGCGATCCCGTTTCGCATGTGCCGCTTTGCTGTGGTGGTTGGCCTGGGCATCCACCCCGGCTCACGCGCAAGAAGGCAGGGATGAACCGCGGTCCATGGCCTCGCAGCCGTCAGCAACGCCGAGCCAAGGAGTCAGTTCCATGAACATTCGTATGACGATTAACGGGCAGGTGCTTTCCGCGACCCTGGTGGACAGCGCTGCCGCCCGAGACTTTCTCGGTTTGCTGCCGCTGATGCTGGACCTGGAGGACTATGCCTCGACCGAGAAGATCGCGCAGTTGCCCAGGAAGCTCTCAACGGCCGGGGCACCGACGGGCATGACGCCCTCCATCGGCGACCTCACCTACTACGCACCCTGGGGCAACCTGGCCATTTTCTACAAGGGCTTCAGGCATTCCCCAGGCCTGATCAAACTCGGCCGCATCGATGGTGACATCCAGGTGCTGCGCGCCGCAGGTCCCCTAAAGGCACGCATCGAAGTCGCAGAGCGACATTGACGCGCCCGCCTTTGTCCGCTTGCGAACTTTGAAAGGAAAACATCATGGAACTCAAACGCGCTGGATCTCAGCCATCCATCAAAGGGCCCGCCGAATGGTTCACCGGCACGGTCCGCATCGATCCGCTGAACAACCCGCCCGCACCGGCCCGCGTGTCCTGCGCCGCCGTCACCTTCGAGCCGGGCGCGCGCTCGGCCTGGCACGCCCATCCGCTGGGACAGACCCTGATCGTCACCGCCGGCTGTGGCTGGACGCAGTGCGAGGGCGAAGCCATCGTCGAGATCCGTGCCGGTGACGTCATCTGGTGCCCGCCTGGACACAAACACTGGCACGGCGCCACGCCCACCACTGCGATGACCCACATCGCCATCCAGGAGGCGCTGGACGGGAAGAACGTCGAGTGGATGGAGCACGTCACCGACGAACAGTACCTCGCCGGCCCGCCACGCGGCTGAGCCGTTTCACCCTCAAGAAAGGAAACCCCATGCACTCAGTTCTCCGACTTGCGCTGTGCGCGACGGCGCTGAACGCCAGCCTGGCGTTGGCCGCCGAGCCGCAAGCCAGCCCCTCTGCTGGCGCACAACAGATCACCCGCGCGGGCGACCAGGCCTCGATGGCCGGTCCCGCCGAATACTTCACCGGCCGCGCGCGCATTGATCCGGTCTGGCCCGCCGACAAGAACATCAACGCCTCCGGCGGGCTGGTCACCTTCGAGCCCGGCGCGCGTTCCGCCTGGCACGCGCATCCGGCGGGACAGCGCCTGGTGGTGACTTCCGGCGTGGGCCTGACGCAGGAATGGGGCAAGCCCGTGCAGGTCATCCGCCCTGGCGACGTGGTGTGGTGCCCGCCTGGCGTCAAACACTGGCACGGGGCCGCGCCCGATACCGCCATGACGCACCTAGCCGTAACCGGCACCGTGGACGGCAAGAACGTGACCTGGATGGAGAAAGTGACCGATGAGCAATACCACGCCCGCTAAGACCCGCTGCATCCGGCTTCATGTTGGTGCGTTGGCCGTGGCCCTGAACCTGGTCACCACGCTGGGACACGCAGCGAATGAGAAGGACACCAAACCCATGACCCAATCTCAAATGACAACAGCAAGCGCTTCTGAAACCCTCACCGCCCGCCAGCAGGCCATCGTGCCGATCGCAGCGCTCGCCGCCGCGGGCGACATGGCCAAGCTGAATGCCGCGCTGAACCAAGGGCTGGATGCAGGCATGACGGTGAGCGACGCTCGTGAAATCCTGGTGCAGCTCTACGCCTATGCCGGCTTTCCGCGCAGCCTCAATGCGCTAGGCGAACTGATGAAGGCGCTCGATGCGCGCAAGCAGCGCGGCATCCAGGATGCGCCGGGGCACGAGCCCAGCCGCCCCATTCCCAAAGGGGATGCGCTGCTGGCCGCCGGCACGGCCAACCAGACCAAGCTCTCGGGCGGCCCGGTGCGGGGGCCGCTGTTCGATTTCGCGCCCATCGCCAACGAGTACCTGCGCGCACACCTGTTCGGCGACATCTTCGAGCGCGACAACCTGGACTGGCAAAGCCGTGAGCTGGCGACCGTGGGCATGCTCTCGGCGCTACCCGGCGCCGAGTCGCAGTTGCAGGCGCACATGCGCATCAGCATGAACGTCGGCATCACGGTCAGTCAGTTGCGCCAGCTCACCCAGGTGCTGTCGTCCCGCGTGGATGCCGACATGGCCCGCCGCGCCAGCGAGGCGCTGGATCGGCATCTGGCAACGCTTCCCGTCGGCAAGCAATAGCCCACTCGAACAGATAAAGGCAGAGAGTATCGTGATTAAAGACAAAGTCATCATCATCACCGGCGCCTCATCCGGCATCGGAGAGGCGACGGCCAAACTGCTCGCCAGCAAGGGCGCCAAGGTCGTGCTTGGCGCTCGGCGTGTAGACAATCTGAAGCGGATCGCCGATGAAATCAAACAGCACGGCGGCCAAGCCGTGTATCAGGAGCTGGACGTCACCAACCAGCCTGCCAACGACGCCATCGTCAAACTGGCCAAGAACAGATATGGCCGCGTGGACGCCATCTTTCTCAACGCCGGCCTGATGCCGACTTCGCCGCTGTCCGCGCTCAAGACCGACGATTGGCACCAGATGGTCGATGTGAACGTCAAGGGCGTGCTCAATGGTGTGGCGGCCGTGCTGCCCGAGTTCTTAGCGCAGAAATCCGGCCACGTCATTGCCACCTCATCGGTGGCAGGCCTCAAGGCCTACCCAGGCAGCGCCGTCTATGGCGGCACGAAATGGTTCGTGCGCGATTTCATGGAAGTGCTGCGCATCGAGTCGGCCATGGAAGGCACTAACATCCGCACGGCGACGATCTACCCGGCCGCCATCAATACCGAACTGCTGGGGACCATCAGCGACAAGCCGTCGCTCGACCAGATGCAGGGTCTGTACGACACCTACGGCATTTCCCCGGACCGGATCGCCAACGTCGTCGCCTTCGTGCTCGATCAGCCCGACGACACCACGATCAACGAGTTCACGGTCGGTCCCACCAAACAGCCTTGGTAAGTGCGATGGGGATGCCCTGGCACCAGAGGGGCGGCACCGCGCGCAGGCCACGCTGATTGCGGCGCTTCTGGGGATTTTCGTCATCAACCTAGAGCGGACGTGGTCAACGTCGTTGAGCGACTGCGGAATGTCGGCTCCTGGCCCACCGCGGGAGGCGGGCCGGCTATTACCCGCCGGCCGCCACCCCGCCCCTCAAGCCGCATCCAACGCCTTCGCCAGCACCGTGAACATCCGTTCATCCGTGGACTGCGCAACGTTGAACCGCAGAAAATCCCCCGCGGCCAACGACTGGCTGAACGCATTGCCCGGAGCCACGATCACGCCGTCCTTGAGGCACAAGCGCGCGACAGTGGCGGCGTCCTTGCCTTCGGGCAGACGACACCACAGGAACATCCCCGCCCTGGGCATCAGCCACGGCTTGATGCCCAGCTTCTGCAGCTTCGCGGCCGTCTTGTCCATCTGCTGCGCCAGGCGCAGCCGGGTCGATTCCATATGCCTGCGGTAGCCGCTGCCAGTCAGCGTCCTGAAGATGAGGTCGGCCGCCAGCCGGCTGCTGCCAAAGGTCGTGGCCACCTTCAGATCGGTCAGGCTTTCCATCCAGTCGGACCGCACCGCGATGTACCCGCAGCGCACCGACGCCGACACCGTCTTCGAGAAACTGCCGATGTGGATCACCCGGGACAATCCATCGAACGCCGCCAGGCGCGGCGCAGGCGTGTTTTCGAAGTCCGCGAAGATATCGTCCTCGACGATCACCATCTCGGAGTCGTCCGCCAGCTTCAGCAAACGATGCGCGACCAGGGGCGAAAGCGTGGCCCCCGTCGGATTGTGTATGCCGGAGTTCGTGATGTAGAGTCGCGGAGCATGTTCGCGCAACGCGATTTCAAACGCCCGCACGTCCGGGCCGTTCGGCGTGTACGGCACCCCCACCGCCTTGACGCGATGCGCCTTCAGCAAGGCGTGGAAATTGAAGTAGCAGGGATCGTCCACCAGCACCGTATCTCCCGGCTCCAGCAGAAAGCGCAGGATCAGATCGATGGATTGCGTCCCCGAGTCGGTGAGCATGATCTGTTCGGGCCCGGCCTCTATCCCCATGCCGCTCATCCGCCGCGCAAGCAACTGCCTCAGCGGCGCATGGCCCAGCGGCGTCCCATACTCGGTCAGTTCCGCGGCCTCGGCCCGCGCCATGCCGCGCATGGCGCGCCGCAAGCCGTCCTCATACATCCAGCTGACCGGCAGCCACCCGCAGCCCGGCCGCAAGGTGTCGGCATCCGCGGCCAGGGACTGGCGCGACACCCATAGCGGATCGACTTCGCGGTCCAGCTTCGGCCCCATCTCGGTAAGCGCCAGCGGCGCGACCTGACCGGCCACGTAAAACCCCGAGCCCGGACGCGACACCAGCACCCCCTCGGCCGCCAGCCGCTCATAGGCCTCCACCACCGTGGATACCGACACTTCCAGCGCCTTGGCCTGCACTCTCACGGAGGGCAGCCGGGCGCCAGGCAAGGCGGTGCGCGCAGCGATCCTTCCCTGGATCTCGCCCATGACTTTCTTGATGAGGGTGCCGCCACGCGCCATGGAGTTCTCCGCCGTACTGGCTTTTAGTACATAACAGTTTCTTAAAATTGTACTTGATTGTGCGTGGACTCGGAACAACCGCCGTGATGTACTGAGGGCCGTATCAAGGAGCTCCAGATGGAAAAGGCCACCAGCGGCTGGGTGAACGGTTTTATCGGCGTCGTCATCTTCGCGGGCTCCCTGCCCGCGACCCGGGTCGCGGTCGCGGATCTGGATCCCATCTTCCTCACCTGCGCGCGAGCCGCCATCGCGGGCCTGCTGGGCCTCGCGCTCCTGATGCTGCTACGCCAGCCCCGGCCTTCCCTGTCCGATATTCCGTCCCTGGCGCTGACCGCCCTGGGCGTCGTCGTCGGCTTCCCCCTGCTGACGGCCCTGGCCTTGCAGCATGTCACCTCCGCCCATTCCATCGTCTTCCTGGGCTTGCTGCCGCTAAGCACCGCCATCTTCGCCGTCCTGCGCGGCGGCGAACGCCCTCGTCCGCCATTCTGGATGTTCTCCATCGTCGGCGCCGCCTGCGTCGCGGGCTATGCCGCATGGGGCGGCCTGGAGGCCTCGCCCGCCGGCGACCTGCTCATGCTCGCCGCCATCGTCGTCTGCGGGCTGGGCTACGCCGAGGGCGCCAAGCTCTCCCGCGGACTGGGCGGATGGCAGGTCATCAGCTGGGCCCTGGTGTTGTCGCTGCCCGTCATGCTGCCGATCGCGCTACTGACCATGCCGGCCACGTTCGAACATGTCAGCGCGGCCGCCTGGTTTGGATTCGCCTACGTGTCGCTCTTCAGCATGCTTATTGGATTCGTATTCTGGTATCGCGGGCTTGCGCAGGGCGGGATTGCGGCGGTGGGGCAATTGCAGTTGTTCCAGCCTTTCATGGGGCTGGGGCTGGCGGCGGTATTGCTGCATGAGAATGTCAGCTGGACGATGCTGATCGTGACGCTGGCTGCGGTGGTCTGCGTGGCGGGCGCCAAGAGGTATGCGTAGCGAGATCCTCTGCTCTGCGACAGTCCGCGCCCAGGGGCGGGGTAAATAAAGTAAAGGCGCCAGTCCCCACCAGACTGACCTTGATGTCGCGCTCCGAGGCATTGCCAGGGAGGGCGCGGTCAGCGGGCTGGGCATGGACCCATGCGCTGCTTAGCGCGATGGCCTGCAGCCCCAGAGTGAGGCCTGCCTTCATTTCTTGAGCGGGATGGGCGTGCCGTGGGGTACGGCCACGGCCGTTACGCTGTTCTGGGGCGAGCCTTCGATGACCCGGTCGGAATACGTCATATAGACCAGCGTATTGCGCTTGGCGTCCACCATGCGCACCACGCGCAGACGCTTGAACAGCAGCGAGGTGCGCTCGGTAAACACTTCTTCCTGCTGTTTGAGCGGCTCGGTAATCTGTATGGCTGCCGTGACCTGGCAGACGATGGAGGCGTCGGAGCGGTCCTCGGCCAGGCCCAGGCCACCCTTGATGCCGCCGGTCTTGGCGCGCGAGACGTAGCAAGTCACGCCCTGCACTTTGGGATCGTCATAGGCGTCGACCACGATTTTGTGGTCCGGGCCAATCAATTTGAAGACAGTATCCACCGCGCCGATCTGTTCAGCATGGCTAATGTCTATAACGGCTAGCGTGCCCACGGCTGCCGCTGCAGCGGCCAGGACGATGGAGAGCAATTTCATGGTGGTACGCATCGGAGTTGTCGCGGTTTGCCAGTATGAAAAATTAATGTCATTACCTAACGGAACAGGACACCAGCTCGACTGGCAAGAAGCCTGAATCCCCTCGTACGCAACAGCCAATCCCGCTTGCATGGGCGCCCGTGCAGGGACTCCGTCGACGAGCGCCCTGCTTGACGATTGCGCTCGCCAATCATTGGAACTCACAGCGTGAGCCCGCGTTCCTTATGCCAGGCTCGCATTGTAGTTCGCAGGACGGGAGCGGCCATCGGGTCTGCGCCGCTGGCGATGGCACCCGAAAAATCGGTCTCGTTCAGCCGACGCCCCCTCGGTCGCCACTTGTCCGCATGGCCGTTCCCGGCGCGGGGTAAAATGCGCCCCCCATGCGCTACTCCGACTTCGACCAACGCCTCGCCGCTCTCGGCGCCCTGCCCGTCCATCGCGGCCGGATCGCGCGCGTCTGGCTGCAAGGGCAAGCGCTCGACACCGGCACGCGACGACGGAGTTCCGAGCACTTTCTGCCTCTCGCGCTGCGCGGCGCCGTGCCCGCCTTGACGGCGGAACTGGACGGCCTCGCCCGCGTCCGCTCCGAGCACGCCGGCAGCGACGGCTCGCGCTTGCTCGTCGAACTGGCCGACGGGCAGATGGTGGAAAGCGTGCTGTTGCCGCGCGACGGCCTCTGCGTCTCCACCCAGGTCGGCTGCGCGGTCGGCTGCCGCTTCTGCATGACGGGCAAGAGCGGCCTGATCCGCCAGGTCACCAGCATGGAAATCCTCGCCCAGGTCGTGCTGGCGCGGCGTCTGCGCGCGGTGAAGAAAGTCGTCTTCATGGGCATGGGGGAACCAGCGCACAACCTGGACAACGTGCTCGAAGCCATCGACCTGCTCGGCACCGAAGGCAATATCGGCCACAAGAACCTCGTGTTCTCCACCGTGGGCGACCCGCGCGTGTTCGACGCCCTGCCCCGGCAACGCGTCAAGCCCGCGCTGGCGCTGTCGCTGCACACGACCAAGGCCGAACTGCGCGCGCACCTGCTGCCGCGCGCGCCGAAAATCGCGCCGCAAGAATTGGTCGAACTCGGCGAAAAGTACGCCCGCGACACCGACTATCCGATCCAGTATCAATGGACGCTGCTCAAGGGCATCAACGACGGCGACGACGAACTCGATGCCGTCGTGCGTCTGTTGAAGGGCAAATACGGCGTGCTCAACGTCATTCCCTTCAATAGCCTCGAAGGGGATGACTACCAGCGCCCCGATGCCGAACGCATTCATGAGATTGTCCGTTCTCTGCAACGCCGTGGCGTGCTGACCAAGGTGAGGAATAGCGCCGGGCAGGATGTGGACGGCGGCTGTGGCCAGTTGCGCGCTCGGGCTGTTGGCGGGGCGCAGGTGGTTGAACTGCGGCGCAGACGCGCTGCGAAACGGGAAGCCGCCTAGGGCAGGACGATCCCCGGCCCCCTTCGCAGAATCCAGCGCCCAGTCACAAGGGAATGCATGATAGTCATTGATCACGAGCCGCAGTGCTGGTTTCTTCTGCAAATCGCCGATGATCTTCTTTTGGACGTCAATTGCTCACATGGCGCGGTCGGATATCGCTTCATGATCCAGCTAAATGAGGACGAGCGCCGAGTATACGGAGCCGGAGGATGGCTATCTATGCGATCTGGCCGAAACCATAGATTTCTCTGCGCCGGGGGTGAAGGGTAGCCCGTCGCCCTACAAGGACCGGAACCTGCATCGTCTGCACGCCGACGCGGTCATGGAAGCCATTCATGCCTGGCGTAGCTCCTGCGCGGCGGGATGAACCATCCTTTTCTGGCCGGAGGCCGTCGTAGCGGACCAGGGTATCCCGACCCAGCGTAAGACCGTACGCGAGTCCCGAGCGCGTCTACCTTGCCCGAATCTGCGCAGCGAAATCGGAAAGCAAGCGAGTGCCCAGGTATTGCAGCAGCGCCTTTTCGCCTGCTCGCATGGCGTCAACAATCAGTTGATTGGCGGCGAGTTCGACAGGGCAAGCGGGATTGTCGTTGGCAGGCCCCATGGTAAACACAGCGCCGTGGGAGATAGCTTCAAAGACATCTTGCGCTGTAATCGTGTTCAACGATTTGGCGAGCGTCCACCCTCCATTGCGACCTCCTATGGAGCTAACCATGCCGGCTGTGCGCAGTGCCGCCATGGTCCGCCGTACAACGACCTCATTCGTGTGCAGCATCTTGGCCAGCGTACCCGATGTAGTCGTGCCACCGCGCAAGTCCATGTGAACCAGGACGTGCAACAAACGAACAAAGCGAGTGTCGCAACTCATGAAAACCTTATTCCATAACAGTCAAAGTTACGATATTATAGACGCTCCGTAGGCTTCCCTATCAGATGGCACCATGACTGAGCTCGAAACGCGCGATGTAAACGTTAACGGCATCAAGATCCACCTGACTGCGCTCGGTAAGGGGCCCCTCGTTCTACTGTGCCACGGCTTTCCGGAAACCTCTCATGCGTGGCGTCATCAGCTGCCGGCGCTTGCCCAGGCGGGCTTTCGGGCGGTGGCCCCGGACCTGCGAGGTTACGGCGGCAGCGAAAGTCCGTCGGACGTGGCGGCCTATACGACGATGGATGTGATCGGCGATCTGGTCGCGTTGGTCGAGAGCGAGCAAGCAGAAGATGCGGTGATCGTAGGCGGCGACTGGGGCGCCAGCATCGCATGGCAGGCCGCGCAACTGCGACCCGATGTCTTTCGCGCGGTTGTCGCCTTGGGAGTTCCAATGATGCGCAGGGCTCCGATCATGCCGAGCAGACTGTTTCCAAAAACAGACTCGGCGGTGTTTTACACGCACTATTTTGGTGAGCCCGGCGTTGCCGAAAAAGAATTCGAGCGGGACGTCGGCGCAACGCTACGCGCGATCTACTGGGCGGCGTCAGGTCAGGCAGGCCCGCGCAACGACCCGAGAACGCCAAATCCGTTTGGCATGATGGCTAAAGGGGAAGGCCTGCTCGCCTCGCTCCCAATTCCTGATGAGTTGCCGCCATGGCTTACCCAGGGCGATCTAGATGCCTTTATCCTGGGCTTCAAAACCAGCGGCTTTCGTGGCGGGCTGAACTACTACAGGAACCTGGACCGGAATTGGGCTTTGCAGGCGGCCCTGGAGGGCAAAAGTGTGGAAGTCCCCGCTTTGTATCTTGTGGGAGAACGGGACACGGGGCTGGCGATTCCCGGGATGGATCGCATCATTGAAGCCATGCCAGAAATCGTGCCGCGCCTGCGCTCGACCAAAATCATCCCTGGGGCCGGCCATTGGCTGCAGCAGGAGGCGCCGCAAGAGGTCAACAAAGCGCTAATCGAATTTCTTAAGAGCGGATCGAGCGGCTTTTCCGCTGCCTAGGTCGAGGCCTCTGCGCCTTAACCGAACTGTCCGAAAATCAGGTTGGTCCAGTCTGACACCTATTCTTGATATAGCGGGACCTCGCTACACCTCCCGCGTGGCGCGGACCGCGTCCAGCGCTGCCTGTACCCCGTGGATCGGTCGACGCTTGTTTCCCACTAACCCCACAGATCCCGCCATCCATGGATGGGCGTAGGCCACGACATCAAAGCCCTGGGCGTACGCCTCATCCGCGGCCTGCGCACAGGCCACCATGCTTGCCGCTTGGTTTCCTCCCTGGTAAAGCGCCCAGGCGCTAGGGATCAATTGGACCGTCACGCTCGCGCCGGTGGCGGCCGCATAGTGCTCGAAGAGCGCCCGGTTCGGTGCAATGCTTGCTTCGACCGCGCAGAGGACGGCAAGCTTTCCTCCGGCGCTCGACGCCGCTTTAGCCAGGGCCGTGTCTGCCCGGATGACGGGAACGTCGACGGTTCCCATGGTGTCGACTGCGGGGCCAAGCGTCGCGCATGTCACGACTACTGCGTCAGCGTCGATCATCAAGCCCCGCAACGCTTCGTGGACCAGCCCATGCGCGCTGCCCGGCGCCGACTGCTGCGCCATGGCCTGCCGCAGATCCTCGCGAGTCGCATGACGAATCTGATCTGATGACCAACCTGCTTTCACCGCCGCGAGTCCAAAGACCGCGTCATTCCCTTCCATCGTGTGCAAAAAAGCGATTTTCATACGACCAATCCTTTCGAAACAAGGTTCGAAACAGATTGTTCTATCGGCTCCATATCGCAACAAGGCCATTGGCAATACTGGTATCGACAGTTCTCCCTCCATGCAGATCGCATAGCGCTTGTGGGTGGGCAAGGAAAGCGGCGGTTCTTGGCGGAGCGCTTCCAACCCTAAGCGGCCATTTACCTTGCGCGCGACAAGCGGCAGTACGTCCATCCACAGGGCCGACGGCGCCAGCGGTAGCAGGGAAGTTGGCGGCGCAGGATTGCGTCGGTCTCAGCAGCCGGACGTGGCAAGGGCCGTTCAGGTCGACCAAGCTGCCGGTCACTGAGATTACGCTGCTGCAGGCGAGTACGAGGGAATTGAACACCACTTCTAGCTCGACTGGTGCGCCGCTCTGAGCCTGGCTGATGGAAAGCTCAGGGCGGGGCAGATGAAGCGGAGCTGAGCGAGCTGAGAGGTCAGCTTGGCGCACAAATCTTGTGCAGTTAGCATCGGCCTACCGTAGCGCGAACGGCCGCCGGTCGCCTGCACGGAACTGCCTCGGCTGCTCGCCGCTGTAGCGCTTGAACGCGATCGAGAACGCCGCTTCAGATTGGTAGCCCACCTGCCAGGCAATCCGGCCCACCGACATCGAAGTGTCCACAAGCAGGCGCGCGGCTTCCTGCATTCGGATGCGAGTCATGTAATTGAAAATGCCCGCGCCCAGCTCCCGTTGCGCCGCGGCGATCAGCCGCGAGCGCGAGGTTCCGGCAGCGCTGGCCAGCATTTCCAACGTCCAAGGTCGGGAAATGTCGCGGTGGAACTCGCGCAGCGCAAGCGCCACCCTTGAATCGTCGGGCAGCGCTATCCATGCCGGCAGTAGCGCCGTGTGCGCAGCGACGTAGTGCCGGATCAAGTGGATCACGACCAACTCGGCCTGGCGCAACGCCACGGCGCGAAAACCCGGGCGCTGCGAAGTCAGTTCGTCGCGGATGGATTCGGTCGCGCGGCACAGCCACAGCGGCAGTTCGTCGAAGTCCAGTTGCAGCACGTCGGGCAACGCGTCGAACAGCGCCGTGCTCGTGCCCTTGGCTGGCGCCATGCCGGCGTAGAACGTCGACGTGACGCCCGTATCAGGCGACTCGCCGAACGTGAGCGTACGGAAGCGGTCGGCATTGGCGGGATTGCGCAGATCAACGGGTTGGTTGGGAGAGGTGTGCAACGCATCCTGGACGATATGTTCCTGGGCGCGCAGGATCAGGCACACGGTCTTGTCGCGCACCGCGTTCTTTTGCCCCGAACGGGTCATGAGCAGGTTGCAGCCCGCGCCGGTGAACACATATAGCGACACCGGCCAGACGCCGCCGGGCATGTGCACGGCCCATGGGCTGCTGGATTCCGCCTGGCCCGCCTCGATCTCGGCGAGGTGGCAAGCGTCAAGCGCGGCGCTTATCGGGTCCATCTGTGTCTTCCATCCATTTCGACCCTCCGGGGAGGGGACATGTGGCACCAATTTTTACTCGAGGGGCCATGCCGGAAGGTAAACACTGTCGGACGGGCGCGCAATCCGTGAATCCCCGAGCATCCGGACAACCCCCGCCGGTGGCGCTTTCGCAAAAGGAAACGGGTCCCTTGCACGGCGGCGCGAAACCATACTCTCACCAGACCAAAGCGCAGACGTTCCGAGCACAGGAGACACTAGGCTGGACTCAAGACGCGCGGCGGATCGTTCACCCATTTCAAGAAGAATGCGATGCGCTCTACCGACCTCCCCGATCTCAAGTCCGCGGCTTTCCTCGCCGACCGATATCCGACCTATCGCCGCCTGCAAAGCGACTTTCCTCATTTCGAGATGGACATCAATGGCGAAGAGTGCATCGTCCTGACGCGTTACAGCGATGTGGACGAAGCGCTGCGCAATCCGCTGGCGACCGTGCAGCAGGCGCCCGGCGTGTTTCCCGAGCGCATCGGCCAGGGCGCGGGGGCACGCTTCTATCGCGAGTCGCTGCCGAACATTGACGCGCCCGACCATACCCGCATCCGCCGCATCGTCACCCCTGCGTTCAATCCCAAGACCGTCGCCAACATGCGCGGTTGGGTGGAAAAGGTAATCGTCGAGCATTTGGACAGGCTCGAGGGCCAGGACGAAATCGACTTCGTGTCTTCCTTCGCCGATCCGGTGCCCGCGGAAATCGCCTGTCGGTTGCTGCATGTGCCGGTGTCCGACGCCCCAGAGTTGTTCGCGCGCCAGCACGGCCTGAATGCGGTATTGAGCGTGTCGGACATCACGCCGGAACGGCTGGCCGAGGCTGATGCCTCGGCAGCCTTCTACTACGAGTACATGGATGACGTGCTGGACACGCTCAAGGGCAAACTGCCCGAGGACGACTTCGTCGGTGCGCTGATGGCTGCCGAGGTCAGGGACAGCGGCCTGACGCGCTCCGAGCTGGTGACCACGCTGATCGGTTTCCTGGTGGCCAGCTACCACACCACCAAGGTGGCAATGACCAACACGGTACTGGCCCTGCTGAACCACGACGGCGAACGGGCGCGGCTGGTGGCTCAGCCCGACCTGGCTCGCACCGCCTGGGAAGAGTCGCTGCGCTATGACTCGCCGGTGCATTTCGTGCACCGCTACGCGTCCGAGCCGCTCACGATCGGCGGCCAGCCCGTCGCGCAGGGCAAGCGGCTATTGCTGGGGCTGCATGCGGCGAGCCGGGACGAGAACCGCTTCGCGCAGGCCGACCACTACCTCATCGACCGTCCCGACAACCGCCATCTGGCGTTCGCGGGCGGCGGACATTTCTGCTTGGGGTCGCAGCTGTCCCGGCTGGAAGGCGACGTGCTGCTGCGCACGATCTTCCAGCGATTTCCCGCCATGCGGCTGACGGAAACGCGCTTCGAGCGCGTGCCGGACCTGACCTTCCCGATGCTCCTGCGCATGACTGTCTCGCTCCGCCCCGAGTAAGGTTGAACGACCATGAGTCAAATCACTGTCCAAATCCTGAACGGCATGTGTTGCGGCTTCGGCAACTGCGCGGCGCTGTGCCCCCAGGTCTTCGCGCTCGACTACGACACGAACCGGACGCGAATCCTGCCTGACGCGCCGCTGGCCGACTATGCGGCGGCGATCTCGAAGGCCGCCAGCGAGTGTCCGACACAGGCCATTTTCTTCAGCGCATCCGGCGACCAAGCCCGGGCTTCGCATGGTTGAGCACGCTCCGAGCCGCGCGACGGCGGATTGGCGGCCAATGCAGCTGGCGCGGCGCCAGCGGATCGCCGACAACATCTATGCGGTGACGCTGGCCTGCGAACAGGGCGCGCCGCTGCCCGACATCGCGCCGGGCGATCACATAGAAGTGCGGGTGCCGGGCGGTACGCGCGCCTACTCGCTGTGCAATCCACCCGACGCACGGGATGGCTACCACTTGGCCATCCATTGCGCGTCCGCGCACGGCGTAGCGCATTATCTGTGCGAGACGCACGCCATCGGCGCGCCCTTGCTGGTGCGAGGGCCGCACAATCATTTCGCGCTGTCACCCCGGCATCGGCGGGTTGTGCTGATCGCGGGAGGCATCGGCATCACGCCCATCATCGCCATGGCGGAATTCCTGGCGCGGCGCGGCCTGGACTTCGCCATGCACTACTGCGCGCGCAGCCGCGCCGCCGCCGCGTTCCTGGATCGGCTCGATGCCGACTCCTGCAGGCACCAGGTGCGATACCACTTCGATGACGACCTCAAGGAGGGGCAGTTGGATCTGGACAGGCTGTTTGCCGGCCTGGACGCGGACCAGCACGTGTATCTATGCGGTCCGAACGCGATGTTGGCCGACGCCGTGGCTTCGGCCGAACGGCATGGCCTGGCCGGCCACCTGCATTATGAGCGCTTCAGCGCGAGCCGACCGCCAGCGGCACAGGCGGCGGCAGAGGGAACGTTCGCAGTGGTGGCGGCGCGCAGTGGCCGGCGCGTCGACGTGCCGCCGGACTGCTCGATCGCCACCGCGCTGGCCCGCGCCGGCGTGGAGGTACCTCTGTCCTGCGAGCAGGGCGTGTGCGGCATGTGCATGACGCGGGTCCTCGACGGCATCCCCGACCATCGCGATGACGTGCTGTCGGCGGCCGAGCGCGCCTCGAACGACCTCATCCTGCCCTGCGTTTCGCGCGCAAAGTCGGCGTCGCTCACGCTGGACCTTTGAGGCGGCGCGCCGGGGCAATCGAACATCACTTGCACCCGTCATCCAGTTCGCTGGCGGTCGGGCGGGACAACATGCCTAGGAGATAAGATGAAACTTGCCATGTTCCACGAGGGCGGCCGAGACCGCCTGGGCGTCGTAGAGGCGGACGCGATCATCGACGTGACCGCGGACCTGCCGGCGCTGTCGCCCGATCTTGCCGACTGGCTGCCAGGGCAGGACACATCGTGGCGGCTGCTTGCGCTGCTGGCGCGCGAGTCAACGGCGCGCCTGCCGCTGTCCGCCGTGCGGCTGCTGCCGCCGCTGCGACGGCCGTCAGCGTTCCTGGCCATTGGCGGCAACTATGCCTCGCATCTGCGGGAGATCGCCCGTCTGAACGTCGGCGTGGGAGAGCACCAGATCTGGTTCAACAAGCAGGCCTCCTGCATCACCGGGCCGTTCGATGACCTGATCATTCCCCCGGGCATGTCGACGTTGGACTACGAAGTGGAACTGGCTGTGGTTATTGGCCGACGTTGCCGCAACGTGCGAGCCCGCGACGCCATCCATTACATCGCCGGATACACCGTCTGCAACGATGCCAGCATCCGCGAGCGCCATCACCGCAGTCCGACAATCACGCTGGCCAAGTCATTCGATTCGCTGGGTCCGCTGGGGCCGTGGCTGGTCACGGCCGACGAGATCGCCGACCCGCACGCGCTCCAGGTTCGCACCTGGGTCAATGACGAACTGCGGCAAGACGGCAACACGGCGGAGATGCGCTTCAACATCTTCGATCAGATCGAGGAGCTGAGCAGCGCCATGACACTGGAGCCCGGTGATGTGCTGGCCACAGGCACGCCGGCCGGCATCGGCGCCGCGCGCCAACCACCGGTGTTCCTCGCGCCCGGCGACGTCGTGCGCATGCATATCCAAGGCATCGGCGACATCAGGAACCGCGTCGTGGCCGCGCCGCCCGCGCACACCTGAACGGCGGCGTCCGCACCTTCCAACCAGGACTTCCGATCATGCTATGCATCACGTTTGACAATTTCGGCAGCGCGGCCGGCGACGCGCTGCCCTGGCCTTGCCCCGCCAGCATCCCCGCCGCCGAATGGGCTGCCTACAACCAAATCGGCCTGGAGCTGGGCCATCCGCGCATCCTCCAGTTGTTGGATGAATTACAGATCCGCTGCACCTACTTCGCCGAGGGCTATGCGGCCCTGCGGCATCCGGATGAGCTGCTGGCCTGGCATGCGGCCGGGCATGAGATTGCCATGCACGGCTGGAAACATGAAATGTGGACGGGCATCGCCTCGCGCGAAGAAGAAGACCGTCTGATCCAGCTCGCCGTGTCGAGCATCCGCGGGTTGACAGGACTGGCGCCGGTGGGCTTCCGGCCGCCGGGGCTGGCCATCAATCCCTGGACGGACGAGTTGCTGGCGACGCACGGCATCCGCTACGTATCGCTGTCACTGGTTGGCGGGTCCGACGCGGCGCGCGCGCCAGCACCCGGCGCCACGGCGACGATGCTGACACGGGTGGCGGTGCTGCCTACCGATCCGGCGCTGATCGACGGCGCCGTCATCCATCCACGATTCGGCGGCATTTTCGGAACATTGGACGCGACGGCAGCCTATGAGCAGCTGTATCTGTCTGCGCTGGCCCACGAGACTGCGCGCCCCGACGAACCCTGGGTGCTGGTCGTGCATCCGTTCACCTCCGGCAACCGGGCCTGGTTCGGCTTCGAGCATTTCATGCGGCGCCTGGCCTTGGCGTTCGGGCCCGCACGCTTTGCGCTGGCGAAGGACGCGGTGCCTTCAACGACGCACGCCCGCGCGCCCCTGGATTGATTTCAGACCGTCCGTCCGTGCATCGGCGCGGGCCGGCAGGCCGCGCGGGCCCGCGCCATTCGAGCAGCAGTCACACACAAAAGACCTATAAGGGAGACAAGTCATGAGGCATTTCGTTTTCATCGGCATCCTGCTCTGGGCCTGTTCGCGCAATGCGCTGGCGGCGCAAGGCGTGACCTATGGTGGTCCGGTCGGGGGCACCGACATACAGAGCGCCTACCTGCCGCCGTATCCGGGCGTATATGGTTCGGCCATCGCCGTGGGCGCGTTGGGGGAAAAGTTCTATGACAACGCCGGGCAGAGTTCCACGACTTCCGGAAGGCTGCCGGGCGGAATTGCGCAGTTCGGTCTTCTCTATGTCTATCCGCATAAGTTGTTCGGCGGCACGCTGGGCAGTTCCGTCTCCACTGGCTACGGCTGGGGCAGTATCACCGTCAACGGAAAGCATCAGAACTTCGAGGGCATGAACGACATCTACACCGACGTACTCATGTGGAGCAAGCATCTTGGCACTGTCGAAGCGGGCCGACCGCGCGGCTTGACGATGAAGCTGGGGTATTCGATGGTGCTGCCCACTGGCAAGTACGACGCGAAAGAACTGTACACGACGGGACGCAATACGCTCTATTACATTCCGAACGGCGCGTTCACCTATCTGACCGGGCCGAACTTCTTGGGCGATGGCACCGAGTTCAGCATGAGCTATTTCCTGGACATTGCCCGCAAGAATTCTGCGACCGGCTATCGGAACGGGATGGTGGTGGACGTGGACATGGCGATCAGTGAGGTCATCGGTCGATGGCAGCTGGGCGTGGCGGGGTACTACGCGCGCCAGATCGCCGACGACAGGCTGAACGGGCAACGTGTGTCGGGTAATCGCTTCGCCAGCGCGGCGGTCGGGCCGGTCATCGCGTACAACATGCCGGACTGCAAATGCAGCGTCAAGTTCAAGGCACAGTTCTCCGTGTTCACGCGAAATTCACTGGCGCCTAACGCCGCCTATTTATTCTTCAACAAAGCATTCAACTAGAGCGAAATATGAATATGGCGCGGTCTTTCGGCAATCAAACGACCGCTTCCTGTGTGGGGCGGGTGTGCTGTTGTCTTAGGGACGCAGCGGACGAAGGTCTCTTAATGGCCGAAGTCGGACACCGGCAGACAATTCGACTAGACGCATCACCGATCTACGGATCCAGACCTTTAGCTTGCGGTAAGCAAAGTTCGCGCTTGATGATCCCTCCGTTCTCCGAGGCGCTTAGTCATCCCCTCCCCCCGCCGCGTTCCTAGCCTCCGCCAGCGCCACCGTCAAGTGCATCACCTTCTTCTTCAACTGATCCCTTTCCTCCGTCAGCCGGGTCAGCAGCTCCCGCAGCCGCGCCACCTCAGCCGGCAAATCCGCAATATTCTCGATGGGAATATCCGGCACGGCCTCGCGCGGCGGCGGCGCCTTGGCCTGGCGGACTTCGCGGGCAGCCTGCTGTAGCTCCTTCCTGCCGCCGGCCACGGCTGCCGCCTGACGCTCGGGCGGCAGCGTGGAAACCGCGGCGGCGGCGTTGATGGAGATGGCGCCCTCCTTCACGGCGCGGACCAGCTCGGGCGCCGCGGCCTTCTGGATCTTCTCGATCTGCCCCAGCGTATTGCTGCTGATACGCGCCGCCCGGGCCAGGGCCTGGCGGCTCAGGGCCTGCGGCACGGGCGCGGCCGCGACCGGCGGCGGGTCGCCGGAGTCTTCGTCCCAAGGGGGATCGTCGGGCGCGGGCGCGGAAGCGGCGCGGGCTTGCAGGATTTCTTTCTTGCGCAATGCGAGGACGCCGCGCTGGAAGTCGGACACGCTGCGCCGGCCCAGGTGGTTTTCGATCATCCAGAGGTGCACGTCCTCCATGGATTTGAACGTGGTGTTCTGGCGGGTTTCGAAGGGGATGCCGTGCTTTTGGCACAGGGCGTAGCGGTTGTGGCCGTCGACCAGCAGGTCGCCCCATAGCACCAGGGCGTCGCGGCAGCCTTCGGCGAGCAGGCTGCGCTCCAGCGCCTCGCGCTCGTCGTCGGTCAAGGGGTCTATGTAGGCGCGCAGGCCCTCGTCTATCCTGATTTCCATGGTGTCCAAATACGGTTACGCCCGGGCCCTGTATCCGCTACGCGGACCCCTGTTCCGGCACTACGCCAGCCCCTGCCCCCGCAGCACATCCTGGACCGCCGCCAGCCTCGCCACCGGATCGGTCATCGCGAGCAAGGTGGCCTTGTCGTCGGGCGGCAGCGGCAGCAGTTCGCACCAGCGGTCGGCGACCCAGCCGCAGTCGTCCAGCCGGAACGGCGGGCCCAGGGGCATTCTTTCGGCCGGCACGCCGTCTTGCTGCCACTGCGCGATCAGGCGTCCCAGCGCATCGGCGCTGGGTTGCATGGTTTCCGGCACGGGCATGGGCGGATCGTCGGGGATGGGTTCGGCCTGGCCCATCCAAAGGCCGTATTTTGCCACCTCGCTGAACAGCAGCCGGAAACGGCTGGTGCCGACGCAGCGCAGTTCCAGCAGCGCGGGCATGGGCGCGTCCCAGGCGTCGATGCGGGCCATGGTGCCGGCCGGGGCCAGGGTTTCGACGCCTTCGGGCGTGCGGACTTCGTTGCCCGAGAGCAGGCCCACCACGCCGAATTCGCTGCCGTCGGCGATGCAGCGGCGGATCATGTCCAGGTAGCGCACTTCGAAGATGCGCAGATGCAGCACGCCGGCGGGAAACAGCGCGTTGGAGAGGGGAAACAACGGGATCAGAGACATGGCGGCCTCCTATTTCACGATGAATGCCTCGTCGACGGGAACCTGCATGGCGGTGACCAGGGCATTGGTCTGCGCGGCCATGCCGATCACGGCCAGCAGTTCGGCGTGCTGGCCGTCGGTCATGCCCTTGGCGCGGGCGGCGGCGGTGTGGGAGTGGATGCAGTAGGTGCAGCCGTTGGCGGTGGATACGGCGATGTAGATCAGTTCGCGCATCAGGGGCGAGAGTTCGCCTTCGGCCATCATGACCTGCTTGAGCTGCGCCCAGACGCGCTCCAGCTGGGGCGGGTCGTTGGCGAGCGCGCGCCAGAAGTTGTTGACGAAATCCGACTTGCGCGTGGCCCGGATGTCCTCGAACACCGCCCAGGCCTGGGGGTTCCGCCGGACTTCCTCGTCCGACAGCAATCGCACCGTTGTCATGGCAACTCGCTCCATCCGTGTATCAGTGGACGCGGATGCACCGGCACGGTCCGTCCGCACAGACTCTCATTGGACTGGAAACCGGCCGCGGGTTCAAGCGGTGTTGGCGGGTCCGGGGCGGCCGCCGCCCAGACCCAGTTTTTCCATGGCTTCGCTGGCGTCGACGATCATGGCGGCCACTTCCGCCACGCTGACGCGCAGCCGGGTGGCGCGGCCGCGCATGTGTTCGTAGGCTTCGCGTTCGTCCAGGCGCTGATGGTCCATCAGGACGCGGATGGCCTTTTCGATGACGCGCCGCGACTTGATGGTGCTTTCCAGCTTGTCGATCTTGTTCTGCTGGCGCAGCTGGAACATCCGGGCGGAGCGCGCCAGCACCAGGGTGCTGAGGATGCCGGCGGAGCGGAACGGCCGGGTCAGCACGCCGTGGGCGTTGGTCTTGAGGAGCTGCTTGAGGGTGGTGGGGGTTTCGTATTCGGAGAGCGCGATGAGGGTGGCCTCGACTTCGCTGGCGGTCCAGGCGGCGCTGTTGCGGCCGCATTGGGAGACCTGGAAGAACACCACATCGGCGCCCGACGGCGGGCACTCCGGGAACGGCCAATGCAGGTGGATGCGGCAGCCGATGCGCTTGAGTTGCTCGACCAGCAGGTCGCGGTCTTCGCCGGGCGGGTACACCACCGCGACCGCCACGCTGCGCAGGTCCTCGTAGAGGCGGCGTAGGCTATGGTCCATGCTCATTTCAACCAGAACTCGTCCAGCCCGAACGCCGTCAGGTAGGGGTCGGGCTTCACCGGCACGCCGCTTTCCCAGACGATGTCGAAGCTGCCGTCCGGCCGGCACACGCCGATGCGCGGGGTCAGCACGCAATGGTTGTTCTCGGCCAGGATGGACAGGCGCCCGTCCGGCGCGTCGAACTCCACCTTGTGCACCGCCTGCACCAGCTTGCGGGTGTCCAGCGCGCCCACGCGCTGCAGGGCGCGCGCGAACAGGTGCATCTGGCTGTAGGAGGTTTCGGCGTAGACGTTGGCGGGGCGGTCGCCGAAGCGTTCGCGCCAGCGCGCCAGGAAATGCGCGTTGCCGGGCGTAGCCACGGTGTTGAAATAGGTGGCGGCGGTGATGTGCCCGGCGCACAGCGCCGGCCCCACTTCGGCCACCTCGGCTTCGGTCATGGTGAGGCTGGCGATGGGGATGCTGGCCGCCGCCAGGCCGGCCTCGTGGTAGCGCTGGTAGAAGCGCTGGGCGTCCGAGCCGATCAGCGTGGAGAACACCACGTCGGGCCGGATGCGGGCGATGTCCTTCACCACTTCCAGGATGTCGCGCTCGTCGCAGTCCAGCGGCAGATAGGTTTCGTCCAGGATCTCGCCGCCGTGCTCCTCCACGGTTTCGCGCATGATGCGGTTGGTTTCGCGCGGATAGATGTAGTCCGCGCCCACCAGGAAGATGCGCGAGCCGCAGTGCTGGATCAGGTAGGCGGCCAGTTGCATGCTGCCCTGGTTGGGCGCGGCGCCGGTGTAGATGACGTTGGGCGAATACTCGAAGCCTTCGTAGACCGAGGCGTACCAGAGCAGCGAGTTGCTGCGCTCCACCACCGGCAGCATGGCCTTGCGGCAATGCGAGGTGCAGCCGCCGAAGATCACGTTGACTTCGTCATCCAGCAGCAGCCGGGCGGCCAGGCGGCGGTATTCCTCGCAGTCGCTGCGGGGGTCGTAGGCGACCGGTTCCAGCGGGCGGCCCAGCACGCCGCCCAGGGCGTTGATCTCCTCCACGGCTAGAACGGTGCCGAAGAAGTGCTGCGATTCGGTCGTGCCGCTGACGCCGCTGCGCGAATACAGCACGCCGATGCGCCACCCGGGGCCGGTGGCGCCCGGGTCGCCGGGCGGGGTCAAGGGCGAGGCCATGGGAAGAATCCTGGACGGCGGGTCGGAAGCATGCGGGTTCTGGCTCATACCTTGAGATGATCAATGATATGGCCAGCGGCCTCCGGCGCGCCAGCGTCGCCTTCGTCGACGATGGCGCCCTGCTTGAGCACCAGGTATCTGTCGGCCACGCGCAGCGCGAACGCCACGTTCTGCTCCACGATGAACATGCTGGTCCCGCGCCGCTCGCGCTCCCAGTTGAGGACGCCTGCCAGCCGCTCGATCACCGAGGGCTGCAGCCCTTCCGTGATTTCGTCGAGCAGCAGCAAGGCGGGCCGCTGCATGAGGCCCCGCGCGACCAGCAGCATCTTCTGCTCGCCCCCCGACAGGGTGCCCGCATGCTGGCGCAGGCGCGACGCGAACACCGGGAACAGTTCGGCGATCTCTTCGAAGCGCTCGTCGAACAGGCCGTCGCGCGCCAGGCCCAGTCGCAGATTGTCGCGGATGCTCAGGTCGGGAAACAGCGGCTGTTCCTGGGCCGCGTACGCCACTGCGCAGCGCGCTACCTCATGCGGCCGCAGGCGGGTGGCGTCCACCTCACCCAGCCGGACCCGGCCGCGCTGCTTGGGCAGGTATCCCATGACGGTCTTGAGCAGCGTGCTCTTGCCCATGCCGTTCTTGCCCAGCAGCGCCGCGCAGGCGCCTTTGGGCACGGACAGCGACACGTCGTTGAGCACCATCGAGCCCTTGTAGCCGCTGGACACGCCTTCCAGCCGCAAGGCCGGCGCAGCATTCGTCATTGTTCCGCTCCTTGCGCGGACGGCGCGCCGCCCGCGTAGATGGTCCGCACCAGTTCCGATTCCGTCACCTCGCGGAAGCTGCCGTCCATGACGATGCGCCCCTGGTGCAGCACGACGATGCGGGTGGCGACCTCGGCCACGAAATCCAGGTCGTGCTCCACGAGCAGGCAGCACAGGCCGTGGCGCTGGGCCAGCGACGAGAGCACCGCGCCGATCTGCATGCGCTCGGCCTTGCTCAGGCCGGCCGTGGGCTCGTCCAGCAGGATGACGCGCGGCTCCAGCGCCAGCACCATGGCCAGCTCCAGGGCCTGCTGCTGGCCGTGGGACAGGTCGCGGGCCACGCTGTCCAGCCGCTGGTCCAGCCCGGTCATGCGCAGCACCTCCAGCGCACAGGAGGGCAGCGCCAGGGCGGGCGCGCGGCGGCGCCAGGACGGCCGTTCGCGCAGCGTGGTGGCGATGCGCAGGCTTTCCGCCACGGTCATCGTGTCGAACACGTTGGCGTTCTGGAACTTGCGCCCCAGCCCGTAGCGCACGCAGCGCGCCGGATCGTCGCGGCGCACGGCGTGGCCGCACAGTTCCACCTGCCCGTCGGAGCGTTCGGCGCCGTCGGCGATGCAGCGCATCAGCGTGGTCTTGCCCGCGCCGTTCGGCCCGATCAGTCCCACCAGTTCGCCGCCGCGGGCCTGCAGGTCTATGCCTTCCAGCACTTTCAGGCTGCCGAAGCGCTTGGCCACGCCCGCCAGTTGCAGCGCCGCCTGCCCGGCGCCAGGCGCGGCGGCCTGCCCTGCCCGCTCCGTCAGCGCCGGCGCGGGCGCCGCGGCCTGGTGCCGCCGCCATGGCGCCAGCAGCAGCGGCAGCAGCCCGCGCGGCAGCAGCAGGATCACCACGATGAAGGTCACGCCCAGCAGCAACTGCCACACGAAGGGCAGGTTGCCGCTAAGGTACGACCCCGCCACATTGATGAGGATGGCGCCCAGCACCGGCCCCCAGATGGTGCCGCGCCCGCCCAGCGCCACCCAGATGATGAGTTCCGTGCCGAACACGAATCCCGTCAGCTCCGGGGCCACGACGCCGCTGAAGGCCCCGTAGCCGAAGCCCGCCAGGCTGGCGATGACGCCGCAGACCGCCAGCAGCAGGATGCGCCAGCGGGCGGTGTTCAGGCCCAGGTAGCTGCAGCGCGCCTCGTTGTCGCGCAGCGCCACCAGGATGCGGCCGCCGTCGCTGCGCGCCGCCACCCAGGCCAGCAGCGCCACGGCCGACAGCCCGCCCGCCGCGATCACGTACCAGGCCTCCAGCGACAGGTCGAAGGTTTCGTAGCCGGTCAGGCCCGAGGACGATCCCGTCCAGGTGCCGCCCGACAGCACGAGCTGGGTCAGCACGATGGGCAGCACCAGCGAGATCACCGTGGCGAAGAACGGCGAGGCGCCCCGGTAGAACGACAGCCAGCCCGTGACCAGGGCCAGCGCCGCCGCCACCGCGACCGCCGCCAGCGCGGCCAGCCCCGCCGTCGCCGGGGAGAAGCCGTAGTGCGTGAACGCCAGGCCCGCCGCGTATGCGCCCACGCCGAAGAACGCCGACTGCCCGAAGGTCAGGTAGCCGGTATAGCCCCACAGGATATCCACCGTCACGGCGGCCGCCGCGAAGAACAGCGCCTTGATCAGCACGTTGAGCAGGTAGGTGTCGAACAGCCAGGGGCCGGCGACGGTCAAGGCCAGGCACAGGCCGGACAGCCACAGCAGGTCGCGGGAGCGCGAGGCCCGGCGCGCAGCGACGGCGGTTTCCGGCGCTGGCCGGGCAAGCAGCGTATCAGTCATGAGCGAATCCTTGGGGACGCAGGCGCAGCGTCAGCGCCGCCAGCACGGCGATCGTGACGCCGCCCAGGATGGGGCTGACGAGCACGCTGACCAGCACCTGGCAGGCCCCGTAGACCAGGCAGGTCAGCAGCAGCGCGGTGATCGAATGGCCCGACACCATGACCAGCATGAAGGCGCTGATCAGCCAGGCCAGCCCCATGTTCGGGTCCACGCTGGACAGCGGCGTGATCAGCGCGCCGGCCAGCGCCCCCAGGCCGGCGCCCAGGCCGAAGGTGATGAAGCGGATACGCTCGGCGTTGATGCCCAGGCCGCGCGCCAGGTTCTCGTTCATGATCACCGCCCGCGTGCGCACGCCGAAGCGCGTGCCGTTGAGCAGCAGCAGCATGGCCCCGTACACCAGCAGCGCCGCCGGGATCAGCAGCAGCCGGTAGGCCGAGTAGTCGGTGCCCAGCAGCGCCACCGCGCCCTTGACCGGCGCGTCGGCGAACTGCACTTCGCGCCCGAAAGCCATGGTGATCAGTTGCCCGATCACGATGCCCAGGCCCCAGGTGGCCAGGATGGCGTCCAGCGGCCGCTTGTACAGCGGCCGCACGATCAGCCGTTCCACGCCCACGCCCACCGCCGCGCCGACGGCCAGCGCCAGGGGCAGCGCCAGCCAAGGATTCAGGCCCAGCTGCGTCACGACCAGGCTGGCGTAGCTGCCCAGCGTAATGATGGCGCCGTGCGCGAAATTGACGATCTTCATGACGCCGAAGATGATCATCAGCCCCGCCGTCACGATGAACAGCATGGCCGCGGTGCTCAGGATGTCCAGCAGCAATCCCATCGGGGTCTCCTTTGCCGCCCGGCGGGCGGCGCGCAAACGCTACTTCAAGTCGGGGCACTGGGCGCCCGGGTCCACCTTGTCGAAAGACTGCAGGATGCGGATGGACCCGTCCTGCTGCACCTGGCCCAGGCGCATGGTGAGCGCCGCGTGCCGCTGGCGGTCCATCCGCACCGGGCCGCGCGGACCGTCCACCTGTACCTCGCTCAGCGCCTGCACGACATTGGCGGGGTCGGTGCCGCCGGCCTTCTCGACCGCGGCCTTGTACAGGAAAAAGCCTTCGTACTGGGCGGCCGAGAATTCGTTGGCCGTCTTGGCCTGGCCGCCGAACTTCGCCTTCAGTCCGTCCAGGAACTTGCGGTTCTGCGGCGTATCGATGCTGGTCAGGTAGGAGGAGGACATGTACATGCCGGCCGCGGTGTCGCCCATGGTCTTGGCCGTGCCTTCGTCGATGGCCAGATTGCCGTAGGGCATGGCGAGGCCGGCGGCCTGGATCTGCTTGGCCAGGCTGACGTTGGGGCTGCCGCCCGCGGTCGAACTGATCAGCGCGTCGGGCTGCGCCGAGCGTACCTTGGACACGATGGCCGTCCAGTCCGAGCCGTCGATGGGCAGGTATTCCTCGCCCACCACCTTGCCGCCCTGCTTCTCGATGTATTCCCGCGTGAACTTCAGCATGCCGCGGCCGAACGCGTAGTCGCTGCCGATCAGGAAGAAAGTCTTGGCGTGGCGCGTTTTCATGAAGTGGTCCACCACCGGCGCGACCTGCTGCTCGGGCACCCAGCCGCTCACGTGCATCCAGCGGTTGCACGAGCGGCCTTCATAGAAAGAGGTGTAGATATACGGCACCTTGCCGCGGGCGATGATGGGCAGCGCCGCGTTGCGCGCCGCGCTGGTCTCCATGGCGATGACGGCGTCGACCTTTTTCTGGAACACCAGGGTGTCGTAGGCCTTCTGCGCGCCGACCGCGCCGGAGGCGTCGTCGGCGATCTCCAGCTCGATCCGGCGGCCCAGGATGCCGCCGGCAGCGTTGATCTCGTCGGCGGCCAGCTGCGAGGCCTGCACCACGCCGGGCGCCACCACGCTGTTGGCGCCCGACAGGCCGACCGGCACGCCGATCCGCAGCGGCTCCGCGGCATGGGCGCCGGCGGCGCCGCACAACAGCGCTGCGAAGGACAATCGGGCAAGAATCCTGCAAGACGGGAATTTCATGGGTTTCTCCTTGGGGGTCGGCTATCCGCCGTTGTTCACCGCTGGGCCGGCGCGTCCGCCGCGCCCAGCCGCTCGTCGTAGACATCGCAGCGCCGGTCGCGCAGCACGTGGTTGAACGCGTTCAACTGCCGCCCGCGGCGCGCGGCCTTGAGGTCGACGGCGGCAAGCAGGATCTCCTCGCGGTCGGCGCTGGCCGGGCCGGCCGCGGTCCAGCCCTGCGACCCCACGATCAGGCTGCGGCCCACGAAAGACTGTCCGCGCTCGACGCCGACCCGGTCGGCGCACACCACCGTCAGCCCGTTGCTATGCGCGCCCGCGATCGCCAGCGCATGCGCCATGGCCGGACCGTCCGGCGTCTGGCCGGGCATGGGCACCCAGTTTGTCGGCACCGCGACCAGGTCCGCGCCGCGCAACGCCAGCAGGCGATAGACCTCGGGAAACCAGCCGTCGTAGCAGATCGCCACCCCCAGCCGGCCGAGTTCGGTATGGAACACGGGCAGGCCCAGGTCGCCCGCCTCGAAATACAGGTTCTCGTCGCCCCACAGATGCAGCTTGCGGTAGGTGCCGATATAGCCCTGCGGGCCGGCGACCAGCGCCGAGTTGTAGAGACGGTCGCCGCTGCGCTCCGCGATCCCCGCCACCAGGTAGATGCCCAGGCGCGCGGCCAGCTCGATCCAGGCCCGCGAGGACGGCCCCTCCGGCACGGGCTCGGCCAAGGCGTAGGCTTCCTCGCGGCTTTCGAACATGTAGCCGGTGTTGGCCAGCTCTGGCAGCACCACCAGACGCGCGCCCCGCGCGGCGGCCTCTTCCGCCAGCGCGAGGGAACGCGCCACGTTGGCGGCGACCTCGCCTATCGCCGGGGCCATCTGGACGCTGGCCACGTAGGTCGCGGGCGCGGGTTGCGGATCGAACGGTTGCATGCGGTCTCCTTCGCGGAAAACAAACGAAAAAGCCCCCGACCACGCAGTGCGTGCAAGTCGGGGGCTGTTATAGCCAGACGGAGTGTTCAGGCAGCAATCATTGCTGCGGGGTGCGGCAGGAGCGCGGAACGCGCCGCGCAAGGATCAATGCTGATCGTGGAGGAATAATAGGGATGCGGCGGCGCCCCGAACAATAAGAGGTTTCCCGGACGGCGCCCGGATGCGAGAATAGCGCCAGGCGTCGACGGGCCCTAGACGCTGCGGCCGTCGTACGGGATGCGGGTCAGCGCGTTCAGGTCCACCGTTTCCAGGCAGCGCACGTTCACCGCCGCCGTTTCCTCGCCCGTGGGGCTGGCGCCGAAGCCGAAAGGCGCGCAGCCGCAGTGAGCGCAGAAGTGATGCGAAATCACATGCTTGTTGAATTTGTAGGTCGACAGGCTGTCCGTGGACGAGGTGATGCGCAGGTTCGGACGCGGCACGAACCACAGCAGATAGCCCTTGCGGCTGCAGTGCGAGCAATTGCATTCCAGGACCTGGGACACGTCGCCGTCGACTTCGAATGCGATGCGTCCGCAGTGGCAACTTCCTTTTTGCATGGCCGGGCTCCTTGGGTATCGTGGGTCGGGCTTCCATCATAAAGCGGCGGCCGAGGTCTTGGCGCCGCTTTCGTCCAACCTTCTGGAGACATCATGCCCCAACTATCCGCCTACCTCAGCTTCGATGGCAACTGCGCCGAGGCCATGCGCTTCTACGAACGCGTGCTGGGCGGGCGGCTGGAGGCGCTGGTCCGCTACGCGGATGCCCCGCCCGACGCCGCCATGCCGTCCCTGTCCGCCGAGGACTCCGAGCGCATCATGCATGCCCGGCTGGGCCTGGACGAACAGATGCTGATGGGCAGCGACGCCACCGCCGGGCATCCCTACCCCGGCAAGCAGGGCGTGGCGCTGTCGCTGGCCTACCCCACGGTGTCGGACGCCCAGCGCGTTTTCGACATGCTGGCCGAGGGCGGCAGCATCACGATGCCGCTGCAGAAGACATTCTGGGCCGAGGCCTACGGCTCGCTGATCGACCGCTACGGCACGCGCTGGATGGTCAGCGGCGGGCGCCTGACCCACTGACCGCCAGCCGTCCTCAACGAAACATTCAAGGAATCGATAGCCGATGACGCATGGAATCCACGGCAAGCAACGATGGTGGGCGCTGCTGGTGCTCTGTCTGGGCGTGCTGATGATCGTGCTGGACACCACGATCGTGAACGTCGCCCTCCCCTCGATCCGGCAGGACCTGCATTTCTCCGAGACTTCGCTCGTCTGGGTGGTCAACGCCTATATGCTGACCTTCGGCGGCTTCCTGCTGCTGGGCGGGCGGCTGGGCGACCTGCTGGGACACCGCCGGGTGTTCCTGGCGGGGCTGACGCTCTTCACGCTGGCCTCGCTGGCCTGCGGGCTGGCGCAGGGGCAGGCCCTGCTGATCGGCGCGCGGGCGGCCCAGGGGCTGGGCGGCGCGGTGGTGTCGGCGGTGTCGCTGTCGCTCATCATGAACCTCTTCACCGAGACCGGCGAACGGGCGCGCGCCATGGGCGTGTACGGTTTCGTCTGCGCGGGCGGCGGCAGCATCGGCGTGCTGCTGGGCGGCCTGCTGACCAGCGCCCTGTCCTGGCACTGGATCTTCCTGGTCAACCTGCCCATTGGCGTGCTGGTCTACGCGCTGTGCCTGCGCCTGATCCCGCCCGCCCCCGCCGCCGCGGGCGGCGGGCGGCTGGACGTGGCCGGCGCTTTCGCGGTGACCGCCTCGCTCATGCTGGCGGTGTATGCCGTGGTCAATGGCAATGAGGCGGGCTGGACCTCGGCGCAATCGCTGACGCTGCTGGGCGCGGCCGCCGCGCTGATGGCGCTGTTTCTCGCCATCGAAGCGCGGGTGCAATCCCCGCTGATGCCGCTGGGACTGTTCCGCCTGCGCAACGTGGCCACCGCCAACATCGTCGGCGTGCTGTGGGCCGCCGCCATGTTCGCGTGGTTCTTCGTGTCGGCGCTGTACATGCAGCTGGTGCTGGGCTACAGCCCCATGGAGGTGGGCCTGGCTTTCCTGCCGGCCAACCTGATCATGGCGGCGTTCTCGCTGGGCCTGTCGGCCAAGCTGGTGATGCGTTTCGGCATACGCGCGCCGCTGGCCACGGGCCTGTTCATGGCCGCGCTGGGGCTGGCGCTGTTCTCGCGCGCGCCCGTGGACGGCGGCTTCGCCGCGGACGTGCTGCCGGGCATGCTGCTGCTGGGCTTGGGCGCGGGCGTGGCCTTCAACCCCATGCTGCTGGCGGCGATGAGCGACGTGGAGCCCAGCCAGTCGGGCCTGGCCTCGGGCGTGGTGAACACCGCCTTCATGATGGGCGGTTCGCTGGGGCTGGCCGTGCTGGCCAGCCTGGCCGCGGCCCGCAGCGGCGCCCTCGCGCAGGCGGGCGCCGCGCCCACGGCGGCGCTCAACGGCGGATACCAGATGACGTTTCTGGCGGGCGCGCTGATCGCGGCGCTGGCGGCGGCATTGAGCGCGGTGCTGCTGCGTTCGCGCAACCGTGATTTGCCGGTCCGGGCGGAGACGCCGCATTGAACGGCCAAGGCCGGGGATGCCCAGCCCGGCGGCCCGGCGCTACGCGCTGCGCGCCAGCCACTGCTCGGCCAGCTTCACGAAGGCGCTGGACCCGATGGGCAGCAGTTCGTCGTTGAAGTCGTAGCTGGTGTTGTGGACCAGGCAGGGGCCCATGCCGTGGCCGGACTCGCGGTGCTCGCCGTCGCCGTTGCCGATGAAGCAGTAGCTGCCCGGCACTTCCTCCAGCATGAACGAGAAGTCCTCGGCCGCCATGATGGGAGCCTGGGCCAGCACGCGTTCCTGGCCCACCACCGTGGCCAGCGCGCCTCGCATGAAGGCGGTCTCCGCTTCGTGGTTGATGGTGGACGGATAGTGGCGGGTGAAGACGAAGTCGCACTCCGCGCCGAACATGCCCGCCACGTGCGCGGCGATTTCGCCCATGCGGCGTTCGATCAGGTCCAGCGTTTCGCGCGTGTACGCCCGCACCGTGCCGCGCAGCTCGCAGGTGTCGGCGATGACGTTGACCGCCTCGCCCGCGTGCAGCATGGTGACCGAAATCACCGCCGTCTCCAGCGGCTTCTTGTTGCGGCTGATGATGGTCTGAAAGGCCTCGATCATCTGGCCTGCCGCGGGGATCGGGTCGATGGCCAGGTGCGGCATGGCGGCGTGGCCGCCCTTGCCGCGTATGGTCACGTGGAATTCGCTGTTGGACGCCAGCACCGGGCCGGGCGACGAGGCGAAGCAGCCCACCGGGATGCCGGGCATGTTGTGCATGCCGAACACGGCTTCCATCGGGAACTTCTCGAAGAGGCCGTCGCGCATCATTTCTCGCGCGCCGCCGCCGCGCTCTTCGGCGGGCTGGAAGATGAGGTACACGGTGCCGTCGAAGTTCCGGTGGCGGGCCAGGTGCTGCGCCGCGCCCAGCAGCATGGCGGTGTGGCCGTCATGGCCGCAGGCGTGCATGACGCCCGGGTGCTTGCTGGCGTGGCCGAACTGGTTCGCCTCGTGCATGGGCAGCGCGTCCATGTCGGCCCGCAGCCCCACCGTGCGGGGCGAGCTGCCGTTGCGGATCACGCCGACCAGCCCGGTCTTGCCGAAACCGCGATGCACGGCGATGCCCCAGCTTTCCAGCAGCCCGGCCACCAGATCCGACGTGCGGTTCTCCTCGAAGGCCAGCTCGGGGTGCGCGTGGATGTCGCGGCGGACGGCGCGGATGGATGGCGAGTGTTCAACGATGTCTTCGATCAGATTCATAAGGCGGTGCCGGCCTCGCGAGCGGGGCCGGAAAGTTGGGTGGAAGAATGAATGCTAGTCAATCGGGCTTGATGCCCAGCTTGCGCAAAACGGGACCCGAGGCGTCGCGTTCCTCGGAAACCCGCTGAGCGAAGGCGGGCGCCGCCAGGTGATACGGCAGCGAGCCGTGGCTGGCGTACATCTGCTTGAGCGCGCCGTCCTGCTGGGCGCGGCCGATCTCCGCGTTCAGCCGCTGCACGATCGCGTCGGGCGTGCCGGACCGGGCCGCCACGCCCAGCCATACGGCGCCTTCGAAGCCGCGGAAGTTGCGCGCGGCCAGCGTGGGCGCCTTGCCGAAGGCCGCGTCCGGCACCGTTTCGCTGATCGCCAGCGCGCGCAGCCGGCCGTCCCTGACCATGGGCTCGACCAGGGCGGTCCCCGCGAAGTACATCTGCGTGTCTCCGGCCAGCACGGAGTTCAGCGCGCCGGTGCCCGTCTTGAACGGCACGTGCATGATGTCGACGCCGGCCTGCTCGCGCAGCATTTCGAACAGCACGTGCGGCGGGCTGCCGTTGCCCGAGGACGCATAGTTCAGCTTGCCCGGCTGCTGGCGCGCCATGGCCAGCAGCTGGTCCAGCGACTGCGCGGGCATTTTGTCGTTGACGGTCAGCGCCATCGGGATGATCGCCAGGGGACTGACCGGCAGCAGGTCGCGCGCGGGGTCGTAGGTCAGCGCCGGGAAAATGTACGGGTTCCACACCAGGTGCGCATTCGTGACGAGCGCCAGCGTGTGCCCGTCCGCGGGCGCGGACTTCAGCTGCTGCATGGCCAGCATGCCGCCGGCGCCCGGCTTGTTCTCCACGACGACGGGCTGGCCGAAGGCCCGGTGCAGCCGCTCCGCCAGCGGCCTCGCGAACAGGTCGGGCAGGCTGCCGGGCCCGCCGTTGACCAGGATGGTCACCGGCCGCGCGGGCCAGGCCTCGGCGCGGGCCGAGGGGCTGGCCGCCAGCACGGCCAGCGCCGCCAGGCAGCCGGCGGCGCGCCGGATGTCATGTAGCCGTATCACTGCTTGTCTCCTGTGCGCCTGCCGCCGGCTTTGTGCCGGTCATACTGGGCGGCGTCTTATTTACGATAAGCAGCATAAATCTCGGCGTCAACAATTTTTATCGAGATTTTTGGAGGGCATGATAAAGTAGCGCCATGTCTGAAGGCACCCTGCTCCCTCCGCTCGCCCACGCCGCCTCGGCCAACACCCTGGTCGGCGCGGCCTACGTCAACCTGCGCCGCGACATCATCCAGGGCAAGCTGCCGCCCGGTTCGCGCCTGCGTGTCGAACACCTGAAAGACGACTACGGCGTGGGCGCCGGCACGCTGCGCGAAGCGCTGGCGCTGCTGGTGTCCGACGCCCTCGTCATCGCGCAGGGGCAGCGCGGCTTCCACGTCACCCCCATCTCGCTCGACGACTTCCGCGACATCACCGAAAACCGCGTGCTGCTCGAAACCGAGGCCCTGCGCCAATCCATCGCCGTCGGCGACGACGACTGGGAAAGCGCCGTGCTCGCCGCGTTCCACCGGCTGGGCAAGGCCGAGCAGCGCCTGGCCTCGGATCCCGACGCGCGCTTCGACGAGTGGGAGCAGCGCAACCGCGATTTCCACCGCGAGCTCATCCGCGCCTGCCCTTCGCGCTGGATGCATCATTTCCTGGGCATTCTCTACCAGCAGGCCGAGCGCTACCGGCGCCTGACCGTCACGCGCCGGCCCATCGCGCGCGACCTGCACGACGAGCACCAGGGCATTCTCGACGCCACGCTCGCCCGCGACGCCGACCGCGCCTGTACCCTGCTCGCCAGCCATATCCGCCTGACCTACGACGCCGTCGCCAAGTTGCCGCCCGAGCTCTTCACGCCTTCGGCCTGAGCCGGGCGCGCAGTCACACGCCCGCGCGGTGCTGCGCCAGCACCTCGCGCATGGATTGCGCCGCGCGTTCCAGGACGGGCACCGCGCGCAGCAGTTCGTCCAGCATCACCCGGGCCGTGGGCGCATGGCAGGCCACGGCCGCCACGACGCGGTCTTCCGCGTCGCGCACCGGCACCGCCACCGCGCTCATGCCTCGCACGAACTCTTCGTTGTCTATGCCTATGCCTCTTGCGGCCAGGCGCTCCAGTTCCTCGTCCAGCCTGGCCGGATCCGTCAAGGTGCGCGGCGTGTTGCGCGTGAGCGGCAATCGCGCCAGCACGCGGCCGCGCTCGAGGCGGTTCATGGAGGCCAGGAACAGCTTGCCGCTGGCGGTGCAGTGCATGGGCACGTGGCTGCCCACGGCGAAGAACAGCCGCAGCGGCTCGGTGGTTTCCACGCGTTCCATGTAGACCACGCGATCGCCGTCGGGCGCGGTGAGATTGCAGGTTTCGCCCAAGGTGCCGACCAGTTGCGCGAGCACGGCCCGACACGCGCGCGTGAAGGCGGATGCGCGCAGCGTGGCCAGGGCGAGCACGGAGGCTTGCGGGCCCGGCACGTAGCCGTTCTCGGTGGGCGTGGCGGCGACGAAGCCCGCGCGCTGCATGGCCGCCAGCAGCCGCATCAAGGTCGTCTTGGGCATGTCCAGGCGTTGCGCCAGCTGCGCCAGCGTGGGCGGGTGCTGGGCCCGCGCCAGATGCTCCAGCACCAGCAGCGCGCGCAGCGAGCGGGACGCGTCCTGCGTTTCGCCGGACGCGGTTTCCGCGGCGCCCGCCGCCGATGCTGCACTGCGATTTTGAAACCGAATCTGCATATTCTGTTCCACTTTTCCGCCTGGGCGCGCATAGTGCTTTGCGCTGCGCGCCCGCTTCCTAGAATCGCCACAAATGCACGAAGGCCCGCGCGATGCCGGACCTTCGTCATCGATCCAGTATATAAGTGCGCCCCACAACGACAAGCAGGGAAAACGCGCCGTCGGACTCCGGCCAGGCGGCGGCGCCCTGCTGCAAGGGAGAGCTTGCGGACATGTCCGATACCGTGGATTACATCGTGGTTGGCGCCGGCTCGGCCGGATGCGTGATGGCCAACCGGCTGAGCGCCAGCGGCAAGCACGCCGTCTGCCTGCTGGAGGCCGGGCCCAGGGACAGCTATCCGTGGATCCACATCCCCATCGGCTACGGCAAGACGATGTTCCACAAGGTGGTGAACTGGGGCTACTACACCGACCCCGATCCGCACATGCTGGACCGGCGCATCTATTGGCCGCGCGGCCGCACGCTGGGCGGGTCCAGCTCCATCAACGGCCTCATCTACATCCGCGGCCAGCGGCGCGACTACGACGCCTGGGCCGCCGCCGGCAACCCGGGCTGGGGCTGGGACGACTGCCTGCCCTACTTCCGCAAGCTGGAAAACAATGACCTGGGCCCCGGGCCCACGCGCGGCACCGAAGGCCCGCTCAACGCCACGTCCATCAAGACGCCGCATCCGCTGGTGCAGGGGTTGATCGCGGCCGCCGAAAGCCTGGGCATTCCCCATGTGGACGATTTCAACACCGGCGATCAGGAAGGCGTGGGCTACTACCAGCTCACCACCCGCAACGGCCGCCGCTGCTCTACCGCCGTCGCCTATCTGCGGCCCGCGCAGGGTCGCCCGAATCTGCGCGTGGAGACGGACGCGCACGCCATGGCCATCCTGTTCGAAGGCACCCGGGCCTGCGGCGTGCGCTACCGGCAGCACGGGCAGGTGCGCACGGTGCGCGCCCGCCGCGAGGTGGTGCTGTGCGCGGGCGCGCTGCAATCCCCCCAGCTGCTGCAGCTGTCGGGCGTGGGCCCTGCCGCGCTGCTGCGCCGCTTCGGCATCGCAGTAGTGCGCGACCTGCCCGGCGTAGGCGAGAACCTGCAGGACCATCTGCAGATCCGCCTGATCTACGAAACCGCCCGCCCCATCACCACCAACGACCAGCTGCGGACGCTGGCCGGTCGCGCCCGCATGGGGCTGGAATGGCTGATGTTCCGCAGCGGCCCGCTGGCCGTGGGCATCAACCAGGGCGGACTGTTCTGCCGCGTGGATCCTGCCAGCCGCACGCCGGACACGCAGTTTCATTTCGCCACGCTCTCGGCCGACATGGCCGGCGGCAAGGTGCATCCGTTCTCGGGCTGCACCTATTCGGTGTGCCAGCTGCGGCCCTCTTCGCGCGGCTACGTGCGCCTGCGCAGCGCGGACCCGTTCGAGGCGCCTTCGATGCAGCCGAACTACCTGTCCACGGAACTGGACCGCCGCATGGTGGTGGCCGCCGTGAAGTACGCGCGCAAGGTCGCGGCGACCGCGCCCCTGGCCGGACTGATGAAGCGCGAATTCCGCCCCGGGCCGGACGTGCGCACGGACGACGAGATCCTGCACTTCTGCCGCGAACACGGGGCCACGATCTTCCACCCGTCGGGCACCGCGAGGATGGGGCCGCAGAGCGACCCGATGGCGGTCGTGGACGAACGCCTGCGCGTGCACGGCGTGGCGGGGCTGCGCGTGGTGGATTGCTCGATCATGCCGACGCTCGTCTCCGGCAACACCAATGTGCCCGTGGTGATGCTGGCCGAGCGCGCGGCCGACTTCATTTTGCAGGACCTCAGGCAGGCGCAGCCGCAGGCGCTGCAGGCCGCCGCCTGAGCCCCCACGGCCAGGACGACGCAGAGCGTCCGGCCGCCACACCAAAGGAGACTAGACATGGCCAAGCAGAACGAAGCCGCGGTGCGCAGGGTCGTCGCCGCGTCGCTGATCGGCGCCACCATCGAGTGGTACGACTTTTTCTTGTATGGCGTCGTCGCGGGCATTGTGTTCAACAAGCTGTATTTCCCCGCCGGCGATCCGGTGATCTCCACCATGCTGGCCTACACCACCTTCGCGGTGGGGTTCGTCACGCGGCCGCTGGGCGGGCTGATCTTCGGCCACTTCGGCGACCGCATCGGCAGAAAGAGCATGCTGGTGATGACCCTGATGATCATGGGCGTGGCCACCTTCCTGATCGGCCTGGTTCCCACCTATGACAGCATCGGCATCTGGGCGCCCATCCTGCTGCTGCTCCTGCGCGTGTTCCAGGGCATCGGGCTGGGCGGAGAATGGGGCGGCGCGGTGCTGATGGCCTACGAGTACGCGCCGCCCGGCAAGAAGGGGTTCTACGCCTCGCTGCCGCAGATCGGGCTGGCGATCGGCCTGTGCCTGGCCTCCGGCACGGTGGCGCTGCTGTCCACCCTGCTGACCGACGCGCAGTTCATGGCCTGGGGGTGGCGGATCGCCTTCCTCGTGTCGGCGGCCATGGTGGCCGTCGGCATGTACATCCGGCTGAACATCAAGGAAACGCCCGAATTCGCGGCGGTCAAGAAGAACAACGCCGAAAGCCGCATCCCGTTTGCCGACATGTTCAGGCGCTATCCGGGCAACGTCTTCAAGGGCATGGGCGCGCGCTACATCGACGGGGTGTTCTTCAACGTGTTCGGCGTGTTCTCGATCTCGTACCTCACGCAGACGGTGCAGATCACGCGCACCGAGGCGCTCATCGGCGTCATGGCGGCGGCCCTGGTCATGTGCTTCTTCATTCCCTTCTTCGGACGCCTGTCCGATCGCATCGGGCGCACGCGGGTCTATTTCTGGGGCTCGCTCATTACCGCCGCGGCATCCTTCCCCGGCTTCTGGCTGATGCTCAACAGCCAGGGCAGCGTCATGCTGATCTGGCTGGCCATCATCGTGCCCTTCGGCATTCTGTACGCGGCCGTGTACGGGCCGGAAGCCGCGCTCTTCTGCGAGCTGTTCGACGCCAAGGTGCGCTACACCGGCATTTCCTTCGTCTACCAGTTCTCGGGAATCTTCGCCTCGGGCATCACGCCCATCATCGCCACCGCGCTGCTCAAGACGGGCGGAGGCGAGCCCTGGCTGATCTGCCTGTACGTGCTGTTCTCGGGCGTGGTGTCGGCGGCGTGCGCCTGGCTGATCGGACGCGGGGGGCAGCCCGCCGAGTCGGAGGCCGCCGCGCCCCTGCCGCCAGCGGGCCTGCGCAAGGCATGACGCAGGCGGCGCGGACTGCGCCGCCCGCGACCGGGTTTCGCGGCGGCGCGCGGCGCCTCAGGCGGCCGCGACGGGCCGGCCGTAGAACGGATAGTTGGGATCGTTGTAACCGTGCGAGGAGGCATGGCCCGGAGTCACCCAGCCGTTCACCACGGCTTCGTCCTCGGCCGTGATGGAAACGTCCAGCGCGGCGTAGTAATCGTCCATCTGCGCCAGGGTGCGCGGCCCGGCGATGACGGCCGTGACGATGGGGTTGGCCAGTACCCAGGCGGTGGCGAAATGCCCGGCCTGCACGCCGCGCGCCGCGCTGTGCGCCACCAGCTTCTGCGCGATCTGCAGGGATTCCTCGCGGAACTCGGTCGCCAGGATGCGGGCGTCGCCGCGCCCGGCGCGCGAGTCGGCCGCCGGCGCCTGGCCCGGCAGATACTTGCCGGTAAGTACGCCGCGCGCAATGGGGCTGTAGGGCACCACGCCCAGGCCGTAGTGGCGGCAGGCCGGCAGGATTTCCACTTCGGGGCCGCGGTTGAGCATGTTGTAGTAAGGCTGGCACACCACCGGCTGCGGCACGCCCATCTTCTCGCACAGGCGCATCACTTCGGCGATGCGCCAGCCGCGGAAATTCGACAGGCCGAAGCTGCGCAGCTTGCCTGCGCGGATCAGGTCGCCCAGCGCCCACAGCGCCTCTTCCAGGTTCTCCTCGTGGAAGTCGCGGTGGAGGTAGAGAATGTCCATGAAGTCGGTGTCCAGCCGCGCCAGACTGGCCTCCACCCCGCGGATCAGCCATTGGCGTGAATAGTGCGACAGGTTCGGGCCCTTGCCCACCGGGTTGCCGATCTTGCTGGCGAGCACCCAGTCGTGGCGCTGGCCCTTCAGCAGCTTGCCCACCACTTCCTCGGAACGTCCGCCGTTGTACACGTCGGCGGTGTCGATGAAGTTCAGGCCATGGTCGCGCGCCGACGCGACGATGCGCGCGGCCTCGTCGTCGGGCGTCTGCTCCCCGAACATCATGGTGCCCAGGCAGAGGGGCGATACCCGGAGATTGCTGCGGCCGAGTCGGCGGTAGTTCATGAGTGGTCCTTTGTGGCGGGTTGCTTGGGGGTGCGATGGGCGGCGCGCCTTCAGCGGCGGGCCTTCGCATGATCTTAGCGCGCTCCACCGACGCTGGGCCGGCCGTAGGATGGGTGAAGCGCGGCAGTTCCCAGGCAAGAACCCAGGCGCTCAACGCGCGAAACCCATGCGGCCGCGGTCAGACAGTGCCCCTGTGTCGGCCGGAAAACAGTCTGCACACGACCGCATGGGTTTCGCGCGCTGGATATTTGGGTTCTTCCTTAGGAACTCTCGCGCTCCACCCATCCTACGGCGCATCCACTGCCGCCAGGATCTTGCCGAACAGCGCATCGGCATGCGCCGAGTCCAGCCAGCGGACGATCACGACCATTTTGCGTTCGGGTTCGACCCAGGTGAACGAGCTGCCCGCGCCCACGCCGAAGAAGCTGGAAGCCGGCACGCTGGGGAACACCCTGCCTTCGTGGTTCAGCCAGATCAGGTAGCCGTAGTACGGCGCGATGTCGCAGGGCGTGCGCATGGCCTGGATCCATTCGGCGGACAGCACCTGGCGGCCGTTGGCCTGGCCGCCGTTCAACAGCATCTGGCCGATCAGCGCCTGGTCGCGGGCGCTGATGGACATACCGCCGCCCCAGTGCGAACCGCCAGGCACGGAGGGCATGCGCTGGCCGTCGATCTCGACCCAGGCGTTGTCGTAGCCCACCCACTGCCAGTTCTCGCTGGCGCCGATCGGGCGCGTGACGGCCTCCCGGAAGACCTCGGGGAGCGGTTTGCGGAACAGATGCAGCAGCGCATACGACAGCTGGTTGATGCGCACGTCGTTGTATTCCCAGTACGTGCCCGGGCGCTGCAGGGGCCGCGCATCGCCCTTCTTGCCGTCCGGCGGCACGCCGAAGGTGACGGCGCGGTAGCGGTCGGCCTGGTCGGACACGCCGAAGCGCTCGCCCTCCCATTCGCTGGTCTGCTGCAGCAGGTGGCGCCAGGTGATGTCGGCATTCTGCCCGCTATCGAAGCCGATGCCGGGCACGCGCCTGCCCACCGGCTCGTCCACGTCCGGCAGCAGCCCGCGGTCGTGCGCCACGCCTGCCAGGATCGCCAGGTACAGTTTGGCCACGCTGAAGGTCAGGTCGGCGCGGTCGGGCTCGCCCCAGGATGCAATGGTCTTGCCGTCCACCACCACCACGCCCGACACCGGGCCGCGGTCATGGAGGGGGCCCAGCAGCCGGTTCCAGGGGGGAGGATCGTTCAGGTGCACGCCAAAAACGCCTTTGACGCTGCGGTCCCAGGCGGATTCATGGTCGTTGGCGAACTGGATCGCCTGCTGCATAAGCGTGTTCATTCGTTGTCCTCATCGTCATCGCACAGGGTTTCGATCGGGGAAGGCTATCCGGCCAGGAATTCCATGGCCGCGCGCACGCCGCCCGGGCGGTGGGGCACGCCTGCCGCGGCCAGCCCCATTTCCACGCCCGCCAGGGTGCCGCACAGCGTCAGGTCGTTGAAGTGGCCCAGGTGGCCGATGCGGAACACCCGGTCGGCCAGCTTGCCCAGGCCCTGCCCCAGCGACATGTCGAAGCGGTCCAGCACCACCTTGCGGAAGGCGTCGGCGCCCTGGCCGGCCGGCATCATCACCGCGGTCAGGGCCGGGCTGTGCGCGGCCGGATCCAGGCTCAGCAGCTCCAGGTCCCAGGCCTGCACCGCCAGCCGCGTGGCCTGCCCATGGCGGCAATGGCGCGCGTATACCTGCGGCAGGCCTTCCTCCCGCAGCATGGCCAGGGCCTCGTGCAGGCCGTAGAGCAGATTGGTCGCGGGGGTGTACGGGAAATAGCCGCGCTCGTTGGCCACCAGCATTTCGCGCCAGTCCCAGTACGAACGCGGCAGGCGCGCGCTGTCGGCCGCGGCCAGCGCCTTTGCGCTGACGGCGTTGAAGGCCAGGCCGGGCGGCAGCATCAGGCCTTTCTGCGAGCCGGCCACCGTCACGTCCACGCCCCATTCGTCGTGGCGGTAATCGATGGATCCCAGGGACGAGATGGTGTCCACCATCAGCAGCGCGGGATGCCCGGCGCCATCGATCGCCTTGCGCACGGCCGCGATATCGCTGGTTACCCCGGTGGAAGTTTCGTTATGCACCACGCACACGGCCTTGATCGCGCGCCCGGCGTCTTCCGCCAGCCGCGCGCCGATCGCCGCCGCGTCCACCGGATGGCGCCAGTCGCCTTCCAGGAAGTCCACTTCCAGCCCCAGCCGCCCGGCCAGCTTGCGCCAGAGACTGGCGAAATGGCCGGTCTCCACCATGAGCACCCGGTCGCCGGGCGACAGCGTATTGACCAGCGCGGCCTCCCAGGCGCCCGTGCCGGACGAGGGAAAGATCACCACGGGCGATTGCGTCTGGAACACCTGCTTGATGCCGCCCAGCACCGCCAGCCCCAGCGCGCCGAATGCCGGCCCGCGATGGTCGATGGTGGGCTGGTCGATGGCGCGCAGCACGCGGTCGGGCACGTTGGTGGGCCCCGGAATCTGCAGGAAGTGCCGGCCGGACGGATGGTTGTTCAGGGTAAGCATGCGTAGCCCCAAAGTGGAATTTTTTTGTATACCAATGGGAGGTGCCGGTAGACGAACAGCGTTTACCCAGCATTCGGACTTGCAGCATACGTCACTCTATCCCATTGTTTTTACGCGAATAACCTAGGGTATACACCCATCAGACCATGCGCCATCCAGGTTTATAGTTCCGCAAAACACGGGGAATATTTGTATACCAATGAGCAGCGTTCCTAGCCTGATGCCCGAGGCCGCGCCCGCTGGCGGCACGGCCGAGGCCCGCGCCGGCGGCAGCCGCACGCTGCCGGCGACGGTGGCCGGGCAATTGCGCGAACACATCATCCAGGGGGAATTCCCGCCCGGCTCGCGCCTGAACGAACGCGCGCTGTGCGACCTGCTGGGCGTATCGCGCACGCCCCTGCGCGAAGCGTTCCGCCTGCTGGCCGCCGAGGGCCTGGTGCAGATCGAGCCTAACCGGGGCGCGCAGGTGGTGGCGCTGTCCGAAGCCAATATCCGCGAGGCTTTCGAGGTCATCGGCGGCCTGGAGGCCATGTCGTGCCGGCTGGCCTGCGAACGGGCCACGGACCTGGAAATCGCCGAAATCCGGGCGCTCACCTACGAAATGATGGCCAGCCACGCGCGCCGCGACCTGCCCACCTATTTCCAGACCAACCGCGAGATCCACGAGCGCATCAGCCTGGCCTCGCACAACAGCCTGCTCAAGCAGCTGTACGACGCCCAGAACGCGCGGATCCAGAACCTGCGGTTCGTGTCGAACGAGAACCGCCAGAAATGGGATCTGGCGATGCGCGAGCACATCGAGATGGCCGAGGCCCTGGAGGCGCGCGACGCCGACAGGCTGGCCGGCATCATGCGCCAGCATTTGCAGCGCAAGTGCGACGCCGCGCTCAAGACCCTGGGCCATGCGCTCGCCCCGCCCCCGGATTCAGACTGACGTCCCTTACCCGCCCGACGGATACGCAGTAGATACGCAGTACGTGCAGTGACTTCCACAGGAGCCTCGCCATGGCCGATTGCCGCGTCACCCCCGTCTCATCCCCGCCCGCCCTCCGTTGCTTTCCCTCGCTGAAGATCCTGGCCGCCGCCGTGCTGGCCTGCGCCGCCGCGGCCGCCCAGCCGGCCCTGGCCGGCAAGAAGGACGACACGCTGCGCATGGCCTACGACCAGGCGCCCGAAAGCGTGGACCCGTACTACAACAACGTGCGGATCGGCGTCATCATCGCCGCCAACGTCTGGGACACCCTGCTCTACCGCGACCCGGTCACCAACGAGTACAAGGGGCAGCTCGCCAAGAGCTGGAAGCAGGTCGACGACAAGACCATGGAGTTCGAACTGCGCCAGGGCGTCAAATTCCACAACGGCGAGGAATTCGACGCGGACTCGGTGGTGTACACGCTGAACTACGTCGCGGATCCGAAGAACAAGGCCGTGACGCAGCAGAACGTGGCCTGGATCGACAAGGTCGAGAAGATCGACAAATACAAGGTGCGCCTGACCACCAAGGAGCCCTTCCCCGGCGCCAAGGAGTACCTGTCCACCACCGCCGCCATCCATCCCGCCAAGTACTACCAGGAGGTCGGCCCCAAGGGCATGAACGCCAAGCCCGTGGGCTCGGGCCCGTACAAGGTCGTGGATTACCAGCCCGGCAAGTCCATCACGCTGGAGCGCAACGCCGACTACTTCAAGGATTCGCCCAAGGCGCAGCCCAAGATCGGCAAGGTCGTCATCCGCTTCATCCCCGACCGCCAGACCCAGATGGCCGAAGTCATCTCGGGCGGCGAGGACCTGATCATGAGCGTGCCCAAGGACCAGGCCGAACAGCTGGGGTCGATGCCCGCGCTGCAGATGGTCACGGGCAACACCATGCGCATCGTCTTCATGCAGATGAACATCCTGGAAGGCACGCCCGCGCCGCAACTCAAGGACGAACGGGTGCGCCGCGCCATCATCCACGCGATCGACCGCGAATCCATGCTGAAGAACATCGTGGGGGAAGGCGGCGGCCTCATCAACACCATATGCACGCCGTCGCAGGTAGGCTGCACCCAGGAGGGCGCGCCCGTCTACAAGTACGACCCCGCCCTGTCGAAGAAGCTGCTGGCCGAGGCGGGCTATCCGAACGGCTTCGACATCGACATCGTGGCGTACCGGGAACGCAACCAGACCGAAGCTATCATCAACTACCTGCAGGCGGTGGGCATCCGGGCCAAGCTGAATTTCCTGCAGTACGCCGCCATGCGCGACATGATCCGCGCCAACAAGGCCTCGCTCACCCACCAGACCTGGGGCTCCAACCTGGTCAACGACGTGTCCGCCTCGACGCCGGTGTACTTCGCCTTCGGCAACGACGACATCACCCGCGACCCGCAGGTGCGCGACCTTCTCAACAAGGGCGACCACACGATCGATAGCGCGGCGCGCAACGCCGCCTACAAGCAGGCGCTGGACCTTATCGCGCAGAAGGCCTACGCGGTGCCGCTGTGGACGCTGCCGGCCTACTACGTGGCCACCAAGGACGTGAACTTCAAGCCCTACTCGGACGAGCTGGTGCGCTTCTGGGACATGAGCTGGAAGTAAGGCTCGGGCTGCGCCCGGCCGGCCCCGCGCCGGCCGGACGACGCGAAACGGAGAGGAAGTCCTATGCTTTACTTCACGCTCAGGCGCCTGGGCCTCGCGGTCCTGGTGGCGCTGACCGTCTCGATCCTGGCGTTCCTGCTGCTGCACCTGTCGGGCGACCCGGCGCTGGCGCTGGCCGGCGAAGGCGCGCGGCAGGCCGATATCGAGATGATCCGCAAGACCTACGGGCTGGACCGACCCCTGGCGGTGCAGTACGCCGACTGGCTCTGGCACATCCTGCAGGGCGATTTCGGCACCTCGGTGTACTTCAAGACCGAGGCCGGGCCGCTGATTCTCTCCAAGCTCGCGACCACCCTGCTGCTGGGCCTGAGCGCGCTGGGCTTCGCCCTGCTGATCTCCATTCCGCTGGGCGTGCTGGCCGCGCTCTACAAGGACAGCCTGATCGACCGGCTCTGCCTGGCGGTCGCGGTGCTGGGGCAGGCCCTGCCCAACTTCTTCTTCGCGCTGATCCTGATCATGCTGTTCTCGATCTCGCTGCGCCTGCTGCCGGTGTCGGGCAGCGGCACCTGGCAGCATTTCGTGATGCCGGCCATCGCGCTGGGCTATTACGTGGCCCCCGCCTTCATGCGGCTGATCCGGGCGGGCATGATCGAGGTGCTGGCCGCCGACTACATCCGCACCGCCCGGGCCAAGGGCCTGCCGGCGCGCAAGATCGTCTTCAAGCACGCGCTGCGCAACGCCATCGTGCCGGTGGTGGCGCTGGCGGCGGTTCAGCTGGGCTACCTGCTGGGCGGCTCCGTCGTCATCGAAACCATCTTCGCGCTGGACGGCCTGGGCTACCTGGCCTACCAGAGCATCACCTACAAGGACTATCCCGTGATGCAGCTGATCGTGCTGCTGCTGTCGGTGCTCTACGTGCTGCTGACCCTCGCCTCCGATATCGCCAACGCGTGGCTCGATCCTCGCATCCGGGTGTCCTGACATGACCACGCCCCTCCTTACCCCGCCCGTGCCCGGCGCGCCCCCGCAGGCGCCGCTGGAACGCTCCGCCTCGGCCCTGCGCTGGCGGCGCCTGAGGCGCAACAAGGCGCTGCTGGCCGGCGGCGGCATCCTGCTCGCCATCGTGCTGGTCGCGCTGTTCGCGCCCTGGATTTCCCCGCACGATCCGTACTACCAGGACCTGGCGTACCGCACCGCGCCGCCCGTCTGGTACGCCAAGGGCACCTGGCTGCACCCGCTGGGCACCGACCAGCTGGGCCGCGACTACCTGTCGCGCCTGTTCTACGGCGCCCGCATCTCGCTCTTGATCGGCATCAGCGTGGCGCTGATCTCGGGCCTGATCGGCACGGCCATGGGCATGGCCGCCGGCTACTTCGGCGGCAAGGTCGACATGGCCGTGTCCTTCCTGATCACCACCCGCCTGTCCATGCCCGTGATCCTGGTCGCGCTGGCCACGGTGGCCATCGTGGGCGGTTCGCTCTGGGTCGTGATCCTGGTGCTGGGGCTGCTCAAGTGGGACCGCTACGCGGTCGTCATGCGCAGCGCCACCCAGCAGGTGCGTTCGCTGGAATACGTGGCCGCGGCGCAGGCGGCGGGCGCGTCCACCTGGCGCATCGTCTGGGGCGAGGTGCTGCCCAACGTGGTGCCGCAACTGATCGTGATCGCCACGCTGGAAGCCGCCAGCGCCATCCTGCTGGAGGCCTCGCTGTCCTTCCTGGGCCTGGGCGTGCAGCCGCCGCTGCCGTCCTGGGGCCTGATGATCTCGGAGGCCAAGGCATACATGTTCTTCTCGTTCTGGCTGATCGCCATTCCCGGTTCCGCCCTGGCCCTGCTGATTTTCGCCATCAACCTGGCGGGCGACGGGCTCCATCAACTCCTGACGCCCGAAGAGAGGGCCTGACCATGGCCGTCAACGACATCGTCCTGGACGTGCAGGGCCTCACCGTCGACATCGCCACGCCGCGCGGCGCCCTGCACGCGGTGCGCGACGTGTCCTTCCAGGTCAGGCGCGGCGAAACGCTGTGCCTGGTCGGTGAATCGGGCTGCGGCAAGTCCATGACCTCGCTGGCCATCATGGGCCTGCTGCCCAAGGCCGCGCAGCGCCGCACTCGCCGGCTGTCGGTGCTGGGCGAAGACCTGTCCGCCGCCCGCGGGCGGCGCGTCAACGCCCTGCGCGGCAGCAAGATGGCCATGATCTTCCAGGAACCGATGACGGCGCTGAATCCCGCCTACGCCATCGGCGAACAGCTCACCGAACACTACATCCACCACTGCAAGGCCAGCGCGCAGCAGGCGCGCGACCGGGCGGTGGAGCTGCTGGAGAAGGTCGGCATCGCCTCGGCCGGCCAACGGCTTTCTCAATACCCGCACCAGCTGTCGGGCGGGCTGCGCCAGCGCGTGATGATCGCCATGGCGCTCATGTGCGGGCCCGAACTGCTGATCGCCGACGAACCCAGCACCGCGCTGGACGTCACGATCCAGGCGCAGATCCTGCGGCTGCTGGCCGATCTCCAGGCCGAGCTCGGCATCGCCATGGTGCTGATCACCCATGACCTGGGCGTGGTCGCGCGCATCGCGCGGCAGGTCGCGGTCATGTACGCGGGTCAGATCGTGGAGGAAGGGCCGGTGGCCGACCTCTTCGCCGCGCCCCGCCATCCCTACACGCAAGGGCTGCTGGGCTGTATCCCGGTGCCCGGCCGGACGCCGCCGGGCGCGGCGCTGGGCACCATACCCGGCGTCGTGCCGGCCCTGATCGGCGACCTGCGGGGCTGCGCCTTCCATGACCGCTGCCCGCACGCGCAGGCCCGCTGCCGCGAGACCGTGCCCGTGCACAGCGCCGACACCGGGCAGCGCTGGCGCTGCATCCTCCACCCGGAAGGAGCCCTGGCATGAGCCCGCCGCCCCCCCTGCTGCAAGCCGACGCCGTCAGCCGGCAGTTCTCGATCCGCTCGGGCATGTTCCGGCCGCGCAGCACCCTGCATGCCGTCAACGGCGTGGACCTGGCGGTGGAGCGCGGCGCGGTGCTCGGCATCGTCGGCGAATCGGGCTGCGGAAAATCGACGCTGGCCCGCATGCTGCTGGGCCTCACGCCCCCGACCGAAGGCGCGGTCAGGCTGGAAGGACAGGACATCCGCAGCCTGGGCCGGCGCGCGCTGGCCCGGCGCGTGCAGCCGGTCTTCCAGGACCCGTACTCCTCGCTGAACCCAAGGCGCTCCATCGCCTCCATCGTGTCCCTGCCGCTGGAGGTGCATGGCATCGACAACCCCAGGCAGCACAAGGCCATCGAAATGCTCGAACGCGTGGGGCTGCCGCCGCGGCTGGCCCACAACACGCCGGGCCAGTTGTCCGGCGGGCAGCGCCAGCGCGTGGCGATCGCGCGGGCGCTGGTGATGCACCCCGAGATCGTCATCTGCGACGAGCCCACCTCCGCGCTGGACGTATCGGTGCAGGCGCAGATCATGAACCTGCTGATGGACCTGCGGCGCGAGTTCAACCTGACCTACGTCTTCATCAGCCACAACCTGGCGGTGGTGGAGCACATCGCCACCCACGTGGCGGTGATGTACCTGGGCAGGGTCGTGGAGTCCGCGTCCACCGCGCAGCTGTTCCATGCCCCCCGCCACCCCTATACGCAGGCGCTGCTGGCGTCGGTGCTCACGCCCGAGCCCGGCCTGGGCATTCCGGACATGGGGCTGGGCCTGTCGTTCCCCGACCCGCTGCACCCGCCCTCGGGCTGCCCTTTCCATCCGCGCTGCCAGCACGCCATGGCCCAGTGCAAGACGGAACGCCCGGCGCTGACGCAGCGCGAACACGCGCTGGTGGCCTGCCACCTCTATCCCCCCGTCCCCTCTTCCCCGAACGGAGCCACCCCATCATGACCCGCGCACATGCCATCGCCCAGGCGGAACAGTGTTTCGACTCCGGCGCCTTCCGATCCCTGCTGGCGCGCCGCCTGGCGATGCCCACCGAGAGCCAGAATCCCGAACGCGCCGCCGTGCTGGCCGACTACCTGGAATCCGAAATCCGCCCGGCCTTCGAAGCCCTGGGCTTCAAGTGCCGGACGCTGACCCACCCGAAAGCGCTGGCGCCCTTCCTCTATGCCGAACGCATCGAGGACCCGGCCCTGCCGACCGTGCTGGGCTACGGCCACGGCGACGTCATCCGCGGGCTGGAGCGGGAATGGAAGGAAGGCCTGTCGCCTTGGGGGCTGACCGAGTCCGAAGGCCGCTGGTACGGCCGCGGCATCGCCGACAACAAGGGCCAGCACACCATCAATATGGAAGCCCTGCGGCTGGTGTTGGAAACGCGCGGCAAGCTGGGCTTCAACGCCAAATACCTGATCGAGATGGGCGAAGAGACCGGCTCGATGGGGCTGCGCGAATTGTGCGACGAGCACCGCGACCTGCTCGCGGCCGACCTGCTCATCGCGTCCGACGGGCCGCGGCTGAGCGCGGAACGGCCCACTGTCTTCCTGGGCGCGCGCGGCAGCCTGAACTTCGACCTGAGCATCGACGCGCGCGCGGGAGGCCATCATTCCGGCAACTGGGGCGGCCTGATCTCCAATCCGGGCATCCAGCTGGCCCACGCGATCGCCACGCTGGTGTCGCCCGCCGGCCAGATCCGGGTGCCGGAATGGGTGCCGCCGGAACTGCCGGCCGGCGTGCGGCGGGCCCTGGCCGATTGCCAGGTGGACGGCGGCGCCGACGGCCCCGAGATCGAGCCGGACTGGGGCGAGCCCGGGCTTTCGCCCGCCGAACGCGTATTCGGCTGGTGTTCGTTCGAGGTCCTGGCCTACAAGACCGGCAACCCCGACACTCCCGTCAACGCCATTCCGCCCAAGGCCTGGGCGCGCTGCCAGCTGCGCTTCGTGGTAGGCGTGGACCCCGACGAACTCATTCCCGCCCTGCGCCGCCACCTGGACCGCCAGGGCTTTCCGATGGTGAAGATCGCCCTCACTCGGGAAAGCATGTTCCGCGCCACGCGCATCGATCCGGAAGACGCGTGGGTGCGCTGGGCGGTGGACTCGCTGGAACGCACTTCGGGCGCCAAGGCCGCCGTGCTGCCGAACCTGGGCGGGTCGCTGCCCAACGACATCTTCACGGACGTGCTGGGCCTGCGCACGATCTGGGTGCCCCATTCCTACCCCGGCTGCTCCCAGCACGCGCCCAACGAACACCTGCCTCCGGGCCTGCTGCGCCAGGCGCTGAGCCTGATGACGGGGCTGTACTGGGACCTGGGCGCCGGCGGCACGCCCGCGCTGGCGCGCTGAGCCCGGCCGCAGCCCTGAAGCGCGCGGGCGCCGCGAGGCGCCCGCGCAGGCCTCATATGCCGCCGGGCGAGGAATCGGCCGCGTCAGGCTCGTCGCCGGGCACGTATTCCAGCAGATCGCCGGGCTGGCAATCCAGGTAACGGCAAATGGCTTCCAGCGTCGAAAACCGGACCGCGCGCACCTTGCCCGACTTCAGCAACGACACGTTGGCCTCGGTGATACCCACTGCCCGGGCCAGTTCATTGGACCGGATCTTGCGCTTGGCAAGCATGACATCCAGATTGACGACGATAGGCATGCGCGTCAGACCGTCAACTGCTGGTCTTCGTCGAGCTTGCGCGCCTCGTCCATGACCCATGCGATCACCATCAGCACGCCGCCCGCCACCGCCGCGACCACCACGCCGGCGTCTATCCCCACGCTGATCAGCCGCTGCCCCGGCGGATTTCCGGACGAAATCGTCAGCGCCATGATCGGCGTATAGAGCAGCTGCGCGACGGCGAACAACGCCAGCGACAGACCGAACCCGCGCAGCGCCGCCACGTTCCGCTCGCCGAACATGACGCCTGCCGCGTACAGCCGGAACAACCGGCGCAGATGGACCAGCCCCAGCACGACGGGCCATGCCAGCCCCAGCGACAGCGCCAGGCACGCGCCGCGCAGCAACGGCGGGAACGACTGCACCGTCGCCTCCCCGTCCATCCACTTGGCATTCAGCGTGGCAAGGTCCAGCGTTGCCCAATAGATCACGACAAGCGTCACCGCGCCCGCCATCAGGGCGCTGCACACGCCGGCAAACCGCCGGCTGATCCTGCCGATGCGTTGTTGATTGGCTTCCTGGCATGTCGCGTTCATGGCTTGCGGCCCCGCTGGGTGAGTTGACGTTGGCGAGAGCTTAACATCATTTATTGATAAACGATAATTTTTTTAAATAAACCAGAAATAATAGAGATAAGCATCGTTGCGGGCCGACCGCAAGCAGGCAAAAAAAAGCCTCCGGCTAGGAGGCTGATCGGGGCGGCTGCCGTATTCGCATGCCATCGAGAAAAAGATCCGTAATGAAGTCCGCCTGGGCCTCGCGCCGCTCGGCGTCGGGGGCCTGGCGGGTGAAGCGCTCGATGGCGCCCATCAACGATTGCGCGAACCAATCGGCCCGGACTTCCGACCTGAACAGGCCCGCCTGCTGCTCGGCCCGCACGTTGTCGGCGATCATCGCCACCAGTTCGTCCTTCAGGGACTCCGCGGCGGCGACCTGGAAGAAACCGATGCGGGTAAGGTTGGGATCTTCCTGCAGGATGCTCAAGAGGCCGTTCACGCCCTGGCGGATGCGGCCGGCCAGCTCTGCCTCGGCCAGGCCGGCCGGCAGGCGCGCCTGGCCGACGGCCTGGCGCAGACGCTGGGCGAACATGCCCACGAGTTCGTCGTAGGCGGCTTGCTTGCTGGTGAAATACTGATAAAAGACGGGTTGGGTCACGCCGGCCCGGGCAACGATGTCGCTGATCCGGGTATGCTGGAATCCGCGTTCGGCGAACTCCGCGGCGGCGACCTCCAGGAGCTGCAAGCGGGTGCGTTCGCCTTTCGTGAGACGCTTGTCTTGCGATGAAGTGGGGGGCGGTGCCGTAATCATCGCGAGAAAATACTACCGTTCAACACTTTTAGCCACTCCTTCAGAAGCGATTCTTCCCGTCGATGACATTGATGCTGCGCGTTTGCTCCACTGCCCTTGCTATCCCCCTTGCCATCCTCAGTTCCGGTTGTGTGCCCTACCCCGTCTACAAGACGATGCAGCCCGATGCCCGCATCACCGTGCTGGGCCCGGACTCCCAGCCCGTGGCGGACACCCGTGTCGTCCTGATCAGCAGTTCCTATCCCTACGGCCGCGAGCGCTTCCGCCACGAAACGCGAAGCGGTTCCGATGGCGTCGCCACCTTCCAGGCGATCCGCGAATGGCGCGTGGAATCGATGATGCTGCACGGATCCCAGGTCTATTTCTGGAACTGGTGCGTGGAGAAAGAGGGTTACGAAACGTACGAAACCCGCAACCGCGAAGCTGCGGATTTCGACGACAAGGCGCGGATCCAGTTGCGCGCCGGCGAGTCCCGCTCGTGCAACAGCGAGCAACCGCCGCGGGCGCCGCGCCGCAGCCCTGAAACGGGTTGAAATCCCGGTAGCGCTTGAGACAGGTTGTCGCGCCAGGGCGGCAGTAAAGTAGCAATATCGCCCCGGAGCAGCGCAACGCGCCCGCCGGGCGCACAAGGAGTGGAATCATGAAGCGGTTTTCGAGCCGGGCGGCCCTCGCGGCGCTGGCTCTGGCGGTGGCCAGCGCGCCGGCGATGGCGGGCGGCAGACACGGCGGTTACTGGGGCGGCGGCCATGGCGGCGGGTATCACCATCACCACCATGGCGGCGGCAGCAGTTCCAGCGGGTGGTGGGTGGGCGGCGCGTTCGCGCTGGCCGCGGTCGGCCTGATGCTGGCGGCGGACTCCGGCCCGTCCTACGCACAGGCGGGCGTCTACGCGCCCGGCGTGGGCTACACCAGTCCGCCCGTGTATGCACCGCCCGTCTACGACGCGCCGCTCTATGAGCCGCCGCCGGCCTACGCGTCCGCACAGCCGCAGTACGCGCCGGCGCAGCAATACGAAGCCGCGTCGCCCGTCGACGCGTCGCAGGCCGGCGCCAGCACGGACTGCCGGCGCTGGGCCATGAACGAGAGCGGCTACGATCCGGCCACCCCGACGCAATGGACCACCCAGGTCATGGTGGACACCTACAACCGCATGCTGGATTCCTGCATGAAGAGGTAGGCCCCCCAGGGGCCGCGTTAATGCGAAGCCCCCTATCGCGGCATCCCCGGTGTCCTTCTCTGCGGGTATACCCGGTTGTCTCCGCGCGCCGGCGTGCACACACTGCATGCCGGCGCGTCGCGTTGGACGGCCGTCATCGCGCCCGGGCGGACGCCGCCGGGCATCAAGGGGAAAGAAAGCATGTTGAATTTGAAGCGGATCGCCGGGCTTTGCGTGTTTGGCGCGGCCTGCGCGCTCTCCGGCGGCGCATACGCCCAGGCCGACTCGAAGGCCATGACCATCGTGGTGCCCTACGGCGCCGGCGGCATCGTCGACAATACGGCGCGCGCCTTCGCCCAGAAGCTGGCGACGGAGCTGGACAGGCCGGTCGTGGTGGAGAACCGCGGCGGCGCGGGCGGCATGATAGGCATGAACGCCGTGGCCCGCGCCCATGACGAAAACACGCTGGCCTTCACCGCCGTCAGCCCGGTGACCTTGTCGCCGCATGTCATGAAGACCCTGTACGACCCGCTGAAGGACCTGGCGCCCGTGGCCGCCGTCATGTATTCGCCGGTCTACCTGGTAGGCGGCCCGAAATTCACGGGCAAGAACTTCAAGGACATGCTGTCCCAGGCCAAGGCCGATCCCGACGGCCTGTCGCTGGCGACGGCCGGCGTCGGCTCGCTGGGCCACCTGATGCTCGAACAGATCAATGGCCAGGCCGGCGTGCGCATCGCCCACGTGCCATACAAGGGCATGGCCCAGATGGTGCCCGACGCGCTGGGCGGCCAGTTCACGCTGATGCTCGTCAACGCCTCCGGCCCAATCAACGCGCTGATCGACGAAGGCAAGCTGAAGCTGCTGGCGGTGGGCTCGCCCATCCGCCTGCCGGCCCGGCCGGACACCCCCACCCTGGCCGAGCTGGGCTATCCCATGGCCAATATGACGTCCACGTTCGGGTTCTTCGCGCCGGCCGGCACCAGCCAGGAATTCCGCGCGCGCATGAATGGCCTGATCAACAAGATCGCCGCGATGCCGGACATCAGCAAGCCGCTGACCGATGCGCTGAACATCATGTCGCCGGGCACCGTGGAGCAATTCACGGCCCAGGTGCAGAAGGAATACGCGGACAACGGCAAGATCGTGAAGGAAGCCAACATCCGCGGCGAATAGGCGACGCCGGGGCGGGCTCGCGGCTCAGCGCCGCCCGGCCCGCCAGAGGCACAGCAGGCCCGCGAGCAGCAAGGCGCCGGCCGGCAGAATCCAGACGAACCCCGAGTCGGTGTACACCACCTGGCCGACCGGATCGTAGTACCGGCCCAATTCATTGAAATCCCATTTCAGGTATTGCGCGTACCAGGCGTAGAAGCAGAGCGCGGACAGACTCATGCAGACCGCGCCGGCCGCCCGCAGCAGCCCGCGGCGTCCGGCGCGGCCCGCCATCGTCCAAGCCAGGGCCGCGCCGCCGCCCACGGCCAGCAACGCCAGCCACGCCGCCACGCTAGCCGCCATCGTCCGCCTCCAGGCCGGCCAGCCAGGCCTGGGCCTCCCGCCACTGTTTTTCGCTGAACACGCGCACGCCGGCCCGGCCCAGCAACTCGGCCGTCACGCCCATGCCGGGCCGCTTGCGGCCGGCGAAATGGCCATCGTAGACATAGCCGCTGCCGCAGGACGGGCTGCCCTCTTTCAGCACCGCGACGCGGATGCCATGCCGGCGCGCGGCGGCCAGCGCCTCCTGGGCGCCGCTCAGGAACGGGGCCGTCACGTCCTCTCCCGACACCGCCACGACGCGGGCGCGGCCGGCCAGCACGGCGGCCGCATCGGCGCCGGGCTCGATCTCGGCGGGCGGACGGGGCACCGGCAGGCCGCCCGCCATTTCCGGGCAGACGGACACCACCCGGCCTTCCTCCAGCCAGCGCGCCAGGACCGTGTTGTCGTGGGAAACGCCACGCCCGTCGTAGCGCACGGGCTTGCCCAACAGACAGGAGCTGATCAGAACGTATTGCATGCCCGAATCCCGGATCCAAAGCCGGGATGATAGAACATGGCCTCAGGCGCCGCCGGCGTCCAGCGCGTCCAGCCAGGCCCGCAACGCCGGATCGCGCGGTTCCAGCACCTCGAACAGGCCCAGCGCGCGCAGCGCGGGCAAGGCCTCTTGAATATCGCGCCTGGCGGCGGCCACGGCGCTTGCCGGGGCCGCCGGATCGGCGCAGACGCGCGCGTTCGCCAGGAACGCCCCCACCGTGCCCTTGCGCACCTTCACGCCATTGAAATCGCCTTCGTCCCTGCCATCCGGCAGAACGTCCTGTGCCCGCATGATCGCTCCCGCTGTTCCGATACAGGCGTTACGATAGACCCGCCGCCTTGGCGAGTCTGCGTTATTAAGGTCAATCAATACGGTATTTCTGCCAATGCCTTCTTCCGCCCTTTCGCGCCCGCTGCTGGATCCCGAACGCGCCCGGTCGCGCGGCGGCCCCCGGCTGATCGCCGTCAGCCGCCACGACGGCGCGCTGCGGCACACCGCCACGCACCAGCATGCGCGCGGCCAGTTGCTGGGCGCCTATCGCGGCCTGCTGACCGTCTACGCTGGTGAAAGGCAATGGGTGGTGCCCGCGCAGCAGGCGGTATGGATCCCTCCCGGCCAGCCTCATGGGCTGCGCTCTCATGGCCCGTATGCGGGCTACAGCGCGTACCTCAGCCCCTCCGCCTGCGCCGGCCTGCCGGACGCGCCTTGCGTACTGCAGGCTTCGGCCCTGCTGCTGGCGGCCGTGGAGCGCGCCGCGGGCTGGCGGGAAGACGGGGCCGACTCGTCCGACCCCGCGGGCCGGCGCATCGTGGAACTGATCCGGGACGAGATCCGCACCCTGCCCCGCGCCGGCGCGGCCCTGCTGCTGCCCCGGGAGCCCCGGCTGCAGCGCCTGGCGATCGCGCTGTCCGACCAGCCTTCGGACACCCGGTCCCTAGAAGACTGGGCAAGCGCCATTGGCATGGCGCCGCGCACGCTGGCGCGCCGCTACCAGGCGGAAACCGGATTGACCGTGGGCGCCTGGCGGCAGCGCGCCCGCCTGATGCGGGCGCAGGAAATGCTGGCGGGCGGCGCCGCCGTGACCACCGTGGCGCTGGAACTGGGCTATGACAACGTCAGCGCCTTTATCGCCATGTTCAAGCGCGAGCTGGGCGCCACGCCGGGCCGCTACGGCGCCCTGGCGGACCGGGAAGGTCCGGCACGCCCCTGAGCCGGTCGTCGGCCCTCCCCGGCGCTGCGGCCGCGCTCAGGATTCGGCGGCCGCCTTCTTCGGACGACGGGCCGCGGTCTTGCGGGCGGGCTTGGCGGGAGCCTCCTCGGCGGCCTTGGCTTGCGGCTCGGGGGTGGCCGCGGGCTCGGCGGGCGCCGCGTCCGCCGCGGCCTTGGTCCGGGCAGTCTTGGAGGCGGCCGTCTTGCTTGCCGCCGTCTTGGCGGCGGTGCGGCCGCGGGCCGTGCTGCGTTTCGCGGCAGGCTTGTCCGCGACAGGCTGGCTGGCCTCGGGCTTGTCGACGGCGCTTGCCGCGCCGCCCTCGAACGGGTCTGTCGCCTTGGCCTTGCCCGCAGGCTCGCGGCGCGTTTCCGCGACCGGCTCGGCAAAGGTCCATTCGGCGAGGTTCACCGCGGGCAAGGGCTGGCGAGCCTGCGGCAAGGGCTTGGGCATGGGCGGAAGCCGGGACACCTGCGCGGGCTTCGGCTCCTGGGCCCGCGCCAGGGCGTCCGCCCGCATGGCCTCCAGCGCGGCGGCTTCCCTGGCTGCCTCGTGGGCCGCTTCCGCGTCCCGTTCGTCCTGCGAGGCAATGGCGGCGGTTGCCTGCTCGGGAACCGGCGCTTCGGACGGCGCGTCCGGCAGCGCGGCGGCGGCTTCCTTGGCCGCGGCGTGCTCGGTGGACTGGCCGGCTGCCCTGTCCGCGCCGCCCTGCTTACGGCCGCCGCGCGATTTGCGGGCGGAGCGGGAACGGGATTCCTCCTGGACCGCGCCCGCGTCCTGCGCGTCTTCGGGCTCGGCCGCGTGCGAGCGGGCCGGCGCCGAACGGGAGCCGCCATTGGCGGCGGGCCGGTTCACGGCGGGGGCGCCGTCCCGATACACATAGGTGCCCGCGTTCTCTTCGCGCCCCACTTCCAGCAGGCCGCGCGATTGCGCTTCGTCCAGCAGGTTTCCGAAGGCGCGAAAGCCGTAGTAGGACTCGTTGAAATCCGGCCGCCGGCGCTTGAGCGCATCCTTCAGCGCCGATGCCCAGATCTTGCCGCTGTCGCCGCGTTCGGCCACCAGCGCTTCGAAGGTCTCGACCACCATCTCGACCGCCTGGGTCTTGCGGGCCTCCTGCTCTTCCTTGCGCCGGCGCTCCTCTTCGGGAGTGCGGCGCTGGCCGCCGCTAGCGCCGCTGGCGCCGCGGTTATCGCGGCGGGCATCGGCGTTGCGCTGGCCTTCGCGCGCAAGGTCGTCGTAGAAAATGAATTCGTCGCAATTGGCGATCAGCAGGTCCGAGGTGGATTGCTTCACCCCCACCCCGATCACTTTCTTGTTGTTCTCGCGCAGTTTGGACACCAGCGGCGAAAAATCGGAATCGCCGCTGATAATCACGAACGTGTTGACATGGGACTTGGTGTAGCAGAAGTCCAGCGCGTCCACGACCAGGCGGATGTCCGCCGAATTCTTGCCCGATTGGCGCACGTGCGGGATCTCGATCAGCTCGAAATTGGCCTCGTGCATGGGGGCCTTGAATTCCTTGTAGCGCTCCCAGTCGCAATAGGCCTTCTTGACGACGATGCTGCCCTTGAGCAGCAGGCGCTCCAGCACGGGCCGGATATCGAATTTATTGAATTTCGTGTCGCGCACGCCCAGCGCCACGTTCTCGAAATCGCAGAAAAGCGCCATGCTGACGCTTTCGTTGGTGTTGTTCATGCTTTGCTCCGGTTCAGGGGCGGCCGCCGGGCGAGACGCCGCCGTATGCCGCTCATGATATACATATCCGTCGATCCCCTGCGCCGACGCCGCCCCGCCCGCCATGCCCGACGACCATTTTCCGCCCCCGCTTGCCACCGCCCGCCTGGTGCTGCGCCCCCTGGAGATCGGCGACGCCGACGCCGTCCAGCGCATCTTCCCTCAGTGGGAGGTAGTGCGTTTCCTGGCCGATCAGGTGCCCTGGCCCTATCCCCCGGACGGCGCGCGCGTCTATATAGAACAGATCGCGGTTCCCGCCATGCGCCAGGGCACGCAGTGGCATTGGTCCATCCGCACCCGGGCGGAGCCCGGGGTCCTGATCGGCATCGTCAGCCTGATGGACGACGGCGCCGGCAACAACCGCGGCTTCTGGCTGGACCCCGTCCACCACGGCAAGGGCTACATGACCGAAGCCAGCGAAGCCGCTACCGCCTACTGGTTCGAGGTGCTGGGCAAGCCCGTGCTGCGCGCGCCCAAGGCCGTGGCCAACACCGCCTCGCGCAACCTATCGCGCCGCGGCGGCATGCGCCTGGTCGGAACGGAAGAACGCGGCTACGTCAGCGGCCGCCTGCCCACCGAGATCTGGGAGATCACCCGCGAGGAATGGATCGCCCTCCACCCGCGCCGGTCCCTCCCGGCCTGACCCGCCCCCATTTTTGCCCCGGCGGGTCCCCGCCCGGCGCCCGGGTCAAGCCGGCGCTTACCGCCCTTTTCGCCCCGCTTTCCGGCCGATTGAGCGGACGCCGTCCTGGCTAGAATTCCCGAAAATCCGGCATTCCGCGCATGGGATGCCTTCGTTATCGGGCAAGATCCATGAATCCGTCTACCGTCATCGGCGCCGCCGTCGGCCTCCTTACCGTGGTCATCGTCGTGGCGCTGGCCGCCACCGACCCCGGCCTTTACGTCAACCTCCCCGGCCTGGCCATCGTGCTGGGCGGCACCTGCGCCGCCCTGTTCATCGCCTATCCGCTGTCCGAGGTGGTGCGCGTCTTCAAGCTGGTGCGCACCGTCTTCCGCAACGACCAGCACGACCAGCAGCGCGACATCGACGAACTGGCCGCCATGGCCCAGCTATGGATGAACACCGACGTCCGCAAGGTCGAAGAGGAACTCAAGAAGGTCTCCAACCCCTTCCTGCGCACGGGCGTGCAGCTGATCATCGACAACACCCCGGAAGACCAGATCATCGAATTGCTGCAATGGCGGGTCGCGCGCCTGCGCGCCCGCGAGCAGGCCGAGGCCCAGATGTTCCGCGTGATGGCCACCTTCGCGCCCGCCTTCGGCATGCTGGGCACCCTGGTCGGCCTGATCAACCTGATGTCGGTCCTGGGCGACGGCAGCATGCAGACCATCGGGCAGCAGCTGGCGATCGGCCTGATGACCACCTTCTACGGCATCCTGCTCGCCAACCTGGTCTGCAAGCCCATCGCCCTGAAGCTGGAACGCCGCACCGCAAGGCGGGTCGAGTCCATGAACATGGTGCTGCAAGGCATCGCCATGATGTGCGAGAAGCGGGGCCCGGCCGTCGTGCGCGAAACCCTGAACTCCTTCGTAATGCACGTCGAAGACGAAATCTACGACGGCGGGGTCGCCGCCAGGCCGAAGCCCGCGCCGGCCAAGGCCGAGGGCGCGGCCAAGCCCGCCGCCAAACCCGTCTCCATCGCCCGTCCGGCCGCCGTGCGCCAATGAGCCTGATTTCCCCCACCCTGGCAGAGCGGATCGAACAGGCCCGCCAGGCCCAGCTGCGGGCCCGGAAGGCGGCCGCCGACACCGGTTGGCGCCAGGGCAAGAGCGGCCGCCAGGACCGCTACGCCCGCTGGCATGTCGAGGAAACCGTCGAACAGGATTCCGAGAACTGGCTGCTCAGCTACCTGGATCTCATCACCCTGCTGCTCGCCCTGCTGGTCGTCCTGCTGGCGCTGACCCGCCTGCATGGACAGGACCTGGGCAAGAACGGGCAGCCCGTGGATCTGGTCGGCACCGTGGCCGCCAGCGGCCTGCCTACCTATGATGGCGAGTACTCGGAATTCGACGCGGTCGCCATCCCGGCCAGCTGGGCCGAGCCTCCCGCCCCGCCCGCGCCCGCGGCCGTCGCCAGCGCGCCCGCCAGCCAGGAGGGCGAGGTGGTCGCGCAAGCCGCTCCTGCGCTGCGCGCGCCCTCCAAGGAATCGCTGGGCCTGGCCGATCTCGGCAACTCGGTGGACGTCATCATCAACGAACAATCCGTCAGTTTCCGCATCAGCAACGAGCTTCTGTTCCCCTCGGGCCAGGCCACGCTCAGCCCCGCGGGGCTGGACGTGATCAAACGCCTGGCCGGCATCCTGAACAAGAACGAGTACCAGGTTTCGGTGGAAGGCCACAGCGACCCGGTGCCCATCCAGACGCGCCAGTTCGCGTCCAACTGGGAACTGTCCAGCAGCCGCGCAACCAGCGTCCTGCGCGAGCTCGTGCGCGATGGGGTCGCCCCGCAGCGCCTGCGCGCCGTCGGCTATGCCGAGACGCGCCCGATCGAATCCAACGATACCGCCGCGGGCCGCGCCGCCAACCGGCGCGTGGAGCTGATCATGGATATCACCGCTCCGCAGAAGGCCGCCCAGGCGGCCGCGCCCGCCGCCAAAGCGGACGCCGCCCGGTCCTAGCCGGCCGCGCGCCGCCTCTCAGGCGGCCCTGCCCAACTCGATGAGCTTCGAGATCGTATTGAAATTGCGCGTCGTGGCAGGCACCTTGAGCCTGCGCTCGATGAAATTGTTGTTCGCCCTGAGATCGCTGTACTTGGTCGCGCACAGCACATACGCCATGTCTTCGATCACGCTTACCTGGTCGGGCTCGTGCCCAAGCGCGAGGAACGACGCGACCAGCTCGTCCTGGGGCCGGTCGGCCAGCAGCGTGAAGTAGAGCCTGGCGGGATCGGCGCCCTGGTAGGGGTTGCGCTCCAGCGCCCGCTCGAAGTAGCGGACCGGACGGGCCAGCACCTTGATGTCGCCGCCGAAAGTATCCTTGATGACGCCATGGACCAGGGTTTCGACGGCGGACCCGCCCAGTCTGGTGGAGGCGAGGACGTTGCCGCTCTGGATATAGGTCCGGACGTTGTCCAGGCCCGCCCGTTCCAGCGCAGCCCGCAGCGGCGCCATGAGCACCTTGTTCTTGCCCGTGGGCATCACGCCGCGCAGCAGGATGATCGTTGTTTGCATGGAACCGGGCCGCCGGGCGGCCGCGTGGGGAACAAGCCCGGAATCTTACCTGCCGCGGCCCGGGGATCAATGCCGATGGCGCCAGTTCGAACGGCCGTGGCCCCGGTAGCTGTCATGGCCGCGATAGTCGGTGCGGCGGTAGGAGTGGCCGCGCCCGCGGTCGCGGTCCCAGTGGCGGCGGCCCCGGCGGTCGTCGTCGTCCGTGATGACATTGCCCAGCACCCCGCCCGCGGCCGCGCCGCCCAGGGTCAGCCAGGGGTCGCCATCGGACAGCAGGGCGCCGGCCACGCCGCCCAGCCCCGCGCCGATGATGGTGTTGCGGGTCTGCTTGTCCGCCATGGCCGCAGTGCTGACGCCCAGCGCCAGCACGCCCGCGAGCAGGGCTTGGATCAGTCGTTTCGTGATGGGCATATTTATTCTCCTGTGGCGGGCCGCTCCCGCCTTGCATGGGGATTGGCCCGCAAATCACTATCACGGAGGCAAGGTATCACTTCAGCTGTGTGTCAGTCCTGCTGCCTGGGATACCGGGTGTATAAGCTGTTTCAGTCGCTTTCTGTCTACACTGGGCCAACCGTCCAACCGTCCCGACCGCCGAACCCCATGGCTCCTCGCGCACCCCGCGGCACCCAGGCACCCGCCCCGCCACTGCAGGACCCCGCCCTGCTGCGCCGGCTGCTGCGCGCCAGGGACCGCATGGATGCCGCCTCGCACGAGGCCTGGCCCGTCGAACGCCTGGCCGCGGTCGTCGGCGTCACGCAAGCCCATTTCGCCCGCTCGTTCAAGCAGGCTTTCGGCGTCCCGCCGCACCGCTATCTGCTCACGCGCCGCATCGAGCAGGCGACTGCCCTGCTGCGGGACACCTCGCTCAGCATCACCGACGTCGCGTACGCCACCGGTTGGGAAAGCCTGGGCTCCTTCGGCCGCGTCTTCCGCGACATCACGGGCCTGAGCCCCGGCGCCATGCGCCGCCAGGCCCGGGCCGAGGCGCATGCGCTCGGCCACATTCCCGCCTGCGTCCTGAAGGCCGCGCAGCGTCCCGACCTCAACATCGCAGTTTTGGAGAAGCGCCGCCGCACGGCCGACGGTACATTGCCGCCATCAACCCAGGAGGTCTCATGAACCAAGGAATCAGCGTGGTGGGCTTGTATGTGGACGACCAGGACGAAGCGCTCGCGTTCTATGTCGGGAAACTCGGATTCAAGGTCCACACGGACGTGCGCAACGGACCGTACCGGTGGCTGACGGTCCAACACCCGGAGCAAGCCGCCTTCCAGCTCGGCCTGTTCAGGCCGGGCCCCCCCATCCACGACGACGCCACGGCGCAGACCCTGCTCGCCATGGTCGCAAAGGGCGCCATGCCGCCTCTCGTCCTGCACGTGGCGGACTGCCGGGCCAGCCATGCCCGGCTGAAAGCGAGCGGCGTCGAATTCACCCAGGAGCCGATCGAGCGCTACGGCAGCGTCGACGCGGGGTTCCGCGATCCCGCCGGCAACGGCTGGAAAATGATCCAGGCGCCGCGGGACGCGGCATAGGCGCCCGCCCGGCGCCGTCACCCCGAACTCGGGCTCGGGCCCGGCGCCGCGCCGCGGCGGTCGCGCGTGCCGAACCAGACTCCCGACAGCACGAGCACGAAGGCGCCGACGAGGCGCCAGCTGAGGGAATAGGAGGCGCCCAGCAGTTCGATGGCCACCGCGGTGATGGGGGCCAGCGCCTGGAACGCCATCACGCGGCTGGCATCCAGGCGGCCCAGCGCCCACAGCAGGCAGAAATAGCCCAGGCCGCTGGACAGCCCGATGAACGTGACGTTGGCCCATTGCACGGCCGACAGTTCGGGCACCAGCGGCGCTCGCCTCAGGAGGCAGACCGCGGCAAGGAACAGGACCGAGACGAACATCGCGAACGCGCTGACGCACAGCGCCGGATACTTCTTGAGATAAGGGCGGTACAACAGACTGCATGCCGCGCCGAGGAATGTCGCGCCGAACAGCGACGCCCAGGCCGGGAGGTCCTGCCCCCCTTGCATGGGCGCGGCGGACGGCGCCAGCAGGACGGAAATGCCGAGGACCGCGACGCTCGCCCCAGCCATCCGCGGCCAGCTGAAGCGCTCGCGCCCGGCGCCGATCGCCAGGCACATGGTAAGCAGCGGCACCGTGGAGAACACCAGGGCGCAGGTGGCGGCTGGCAGTTTGGCGAGCGCATGGTTCAACAGCAGCATCAGCAGGGCGAACTGGAGAATCCCCAGGCCCGCCACGGCAAGCAGGTCCCGGGCAGCAAAGCGCGCGGACCAGCGGCGCAGCGCCGGCGGCGCCAGCAGCACCAGCCCGATCGCGTAACGCAGAAAGGCCAGGGTTTCGGCCGTGGTGTCGGCCGAAACCGTCCGCGTGGACACCATGGCCGCGCCCACCAGCATTCCGGTCAGCGCGGCCGCGCAGGTCGCCTTGGCGAGATCGTTCATGGTCGGCCCGGCCCCTGCCCCGGCCGCGCCGGAGCTCACAGATCGCGCGCCCAGACCTGGCCGATCAGGTCCTGGCCGAAACTGTGATGCGGCGCTTCCTCGATCAGCTGGAACCCCGCCTTCTCGTAGATCCGGCGGGCGTCCGCCAGCACGCTGTTCGTCCACAGCACCATGCGGGAATAGCCCGCCTGCTTCGCGAAGCGCAGGCATTCCTCCACCAGCCGGCGCCCGATGCCCAGCCCGCGCGCGCCGGCGTCGACGTACAGCAAGCGCAGCTTGGCCGTCGTCTCGTCCTGGCGCACGACGAAAACCGACCCGACCATCTTTCCGTCTTTCTCGGCGATCCAGCAGCGCTCGCAACTGCGGTCGAAATCGCGGATGAACTTGGCCACGATTTCCGCGACCAGGGCTTCGTACTCGGCGTTCCAGCCGTATTCTCGGGCATACACCATCGCCTGGTTGGCCACCACCAGGCCCATGTCGCCGGGCAGCGGATCGCGCAGCACGTAACCCGCGGGGGGCTGGTCGCCGAGGAGATTCTGGATATCGTTCATGGCATCGACCAGCTGCGCCTGCGCCGGTTCCGGAAGTTGCTTGAGGACTGCGATGACTTCATTGCGCGACGCGTCGTTCAGCGGGGCGAACGCGGCGCGCCCTTCCCCGGTCAGCTCCAGTTCGGCCACCCGGGCGTCCGCGACGGACCGCGTTTTGACGATCAGGCCTTTTTTTTCGAATCCGGAGATCACCCGGCTGACGTAGCCCGCGTCGAGGTTCAGCTCGCGGCAGAGGTCCGACGTGCTGAGGGCGGGCCGGTGCGCAAGCTCGTAGAGAATGCGCACTTCGGTGAGCGAAAACTCGCTGGCCAGCAAGTGCTCGTGCAGCACGCCGATGTGCCGCGTGTAGAAGCGGTTGAACCTCCGCACCGCCTCGGCGCGCTCGTACAGTGTCTGGTCGGGCATGGCCGCTCCTGATATTTGCCTTAAGCACATTATTACTTGCCTAAAGCAACTATTCAAGAGATACGAAAACCGGGGAAACGGCGCTAATCTGGCGAACTCGATCCCTCGTCCGCACAGGAATGTTTCCATGTCCTATCTGCTTTTCATCGTCGAACCGGTAGGCCAGCGCGCCCAACGCACGCCCGAGGAGGGCCGCGAGGCCTACGCGCAGATGGTCGGCTACGCCGAGGACCTGAAATCCCGCGGGCTGCTGGTACGCGCGGAATCGCTGAAGTCGGAGTCGGAAGCCGTGCGGCTGCGCATCCGCGACGGCGAGCGTTCGCTGATGGACGGCCCCTATGCCGAGGCCAAGGAGATGATCGGGGGATTCTTTCTGCTGACCTGCGAGACGCGCGAAGAAGCGCTGGCCCTCGCGGCCGAATGCCCTGCCGCGCAATGGGCCACGGTGGAGGTCCGGGAGCTGGGGCCGTGCTTCATGTAGCCGCCGCCCCCAAGCGGCGGGCCCGCCATAACGGCGGACCCGCCGTCAGCGGTTCAACAGTTTCCTTTCTTGGCCTGCCCGGGCGGGCAGAAGCCGCCGCGGCCGCCTCCGTCGTGCGGATCGACGATGACCGCCCCGCTGGGGGTATATACGGCGCAGCCCGAAAGCAAGGACGCCACCAAGGCAAGGCTACAGAGGATTTTCATATCGCTATTCAAAGTTACGGACGCTGGGAGTGTAAGGAGGCCCGCTGAAACCAGGCCTGAGCCTTCGTAACAATCTGCTCGGGCATGGCCCGCCGCGACACCCCGGAGCCTAGTGCTTACCCTAGGTTTTCCATTTTCCTGTCGATTCGGCGAGTTGCGATTCGTCGTGCCTGTACAAGCCCCGGAACAGCGGGGTTCTGTAGTCCGAACCAAGGAGATTCAGCAATGCGATTCATGATCCTCGTGCGGGCCACGCCCGACAGCGAAGCCGGCGTGATGCCGGAAGAAGGCATGCTCGCCTCAATGACGACCTATCACGAAGCCCTGGCCAAGGCAGGCGTGCTGCTGGACGCCAATGGGCTGCAGCCCTCGTCCAAGGGCTGGCGCGTGCATTACGAAAACGGCCAGCGTTCGGTGGTGGACGGGCCGTTCGCGGAGACCAAGGAATTGATAGCCGGCTACACCATGATCCAGGTACGCTCGCGCGAAGAAGCGATGCAATGGGCGCTGCGCTTTCCCGAACCCTTCATCGGCCAGCCCTGCTCGATCGAAGTGCGCCAGATGTATGAACTGGACGATCTCGGCCCCAGCGTAGCGGTCGAACGGTTTCGGCAGCTTACGGGCAACGGCCGCTGAGCGGCCGCCCTCACCACACAACAACCCTACGGAAGCCACGCGCCATGCCCAAGCAAATCTTCGTCAATCTCGCCATCGCCGACATGCAGAAATCGCAGGCCTTCTTCAAGAGCCTGGGATTCACGTTCAACCCCCAATTCACCAATGACCAGGGCGCTTGCATGGTCGTCAGCGACGACATCTACGTCATGCTGCTGGTGAAGGATTTCTTCCAGACCTTTACCGGCAAGCCGGTGGCCGACGCCACCCAGACCACCGAAGTCCTGATCGCGCTGTCCTGCGACAGCCGCGCCGAAGTGGACGAGCTGGTGGCCCGCGCGCTCGCGGCGGGCGGCACGGCGCCGCGCGAGCCGCAGGACCATGGCTTCATGTATGCGCATGGCTTCGAGGACCTGGACGGCCACGTCTGGGAACTCGTGTACATGGTTCCCGGCGAAACGCCCGCCGTATGACGACGCAGGCGGCCACGCATCGCGCCATCGAGGCGGTCTGGCGGATCGAAGCCGCCAGCGTCATCGCCGGCGTCGCGCGCCTGGTGCGCGACGTCGGGCTGGCAGAAGAACTGGCGCAGGATGCCCTGGTCGCCGCCCTGGAACGCTGGCCCGAAACCGGCGTGCCGGACAACCCGGGAGCGTGGCTGATGACCACCGCGAAGAACCGCGCCCGAGACCGCTTGCGGCTGGACGCGCTGCATACGCGCAAGCATGAGCAGATCGGCCATGAGCTGGAAGCCCTGCAGGCCGACGTGGAGCCCGATTTCGTCGATGCGCTGGACGCCGCAAGGCAGGACGACATCGGCGACGATCTGCTGCGCCTCATGTTCACCGCCTGCCATCCGCTGCTGTCCACCGAGGCGCGGGTCGCGCTGACGCTGCGGCTCCTGGGCGGGCTGTCCACGGCCGAGATCGCGCGCGCCTTCCTGGCCTCGGAATCCACCATCGCGCAGCGCATCGTGCGGGCCAAGCGCAGCCTCTCCGCCGCGCGCGTGCCGTTCGAGGTGCCGCGGGCGGAGGAACGGACGGCGCGCCTGGCCTCCGTGCTCGAAGTCATCTACCTGATCTTCAACGAAGGCTATTCGGCCACGTCCGGCGCCGACTGGACGCGCCCCGCCCTGTGCGACGAGGCCCTGCGGCTGGGCCGCATCCTGGCGCAGCTCGCGTCCGGGGAAGGCGAAGTGCATGGTCTGGTCGCGCTGATGGAATTGCAGGCTTCGCGGCTGCATGCGCGCGCCGACTCGCAGGGCCGGCCGGTGCTGCTGATGGAGCAGGATCGCGGGCGCTGGGATCCGCTGCTGATACGGCGGGGCCTGGCGGCGCTGGAACGCTCGGACGCGCTGGGCGGGGCCCGCGGCCCCTACGCGCTGCAAGCCGCGCTGGCCGCCTGCCACGCCCGGGCCCGCGCGCCCGAAGACACGGATTGGCCGCGCATCGTGGCGCTGTACGACGCTCTTGCCCAGGCCCAGCCTTCGCCCGTGGTGGAGCTGAACCGCGCCGTGGCGGTCGGCATGGCGTTCGGCCCACAGGCCGGGCTGGACCTGGCCGACCAGCTGGCGCGGGATCCGGCGCTGGCCAACTACCATTGGCTGCCCAGCGTGCGCGGCGACCTGCTGGCCAAGCTGGGCCGCCAGGCCGAGGCCCGCGTCGAGTTCGAGCGCGCCGCCGGCATGACGCGCAACGCGCGCGAACGGGAATTGCTGCTGGAGCGCGCCGAGGCCATGCGCGCGGCCGGCTGAGGCGCCGGCGAATCCCGCCGCCCCGCCCGCGCCCCGGCGTGCTTAAATTCCATCCATGCATCCCGCCCACGCCGTTCCGCCGGACCTCGCCGCGCCCGCCATGCCGGGCGTGCCGGCGGCGTTCGACCATCCCGGCGACCGCGCCGAATTCAGGCAGCCGGCGCACCTGCCCGGGGTGGAGCTGTACCGCGCCCACATCATCCGGCACGCCTTCGAGCCGCACACCCACGAGGCCTATGGGCTGGGCGCTATCGAAGCCGGCGTCGAACGCTTCCGCTACCGCGGCTCGGACCATCTCGCCCCGCCGGGGTCGGTGGTCCTGATGAATCCCGACGAGCTGCACACCGGGCGCGCCGAAACCGAAGGCGGCTGGCGCTACCGCATGGCCTACCTGGATCCCGGCGTGGTGGAACGCGTGACCGGCGACAGCGGCTGGTGGTTCGACGCCGCGGTGGGCGCCGACGCCGCTCGCGCGCAGCGCATCACCGCCCTGCTCGATGTCTTGTGGCGGGCGCGCGAACCGCTGGCCTTCGACAGCGCGCTGTACGCCCTGCTGTCGGAGTTCCGCCCCCACGCCCGCATGGACCGGCCCGCCCGGGCCGAGGGCGCGCCGCGTTTCGCGCAGGTCATCGACTACCTGCGCGCCCATCTGTCGCGGCGGCTGACGCTGGATGAACTGGCGGCGGTGGCCGGGCTCAGCCCCTTTCATTTTCTACGCCGGTTCCAGGCGCACTATCACGCCACGCCGCAGCAGATGCTGATGGCGCTGCGGCTGTTCGACGCCAAGCGCCGGCTGGCCGCGGGCGAGCCGCCCGCCCAGGTGGCGCTGGCCGCCGGCCTGACCGACCAGGCCCACCTGACCCGCGCCTTTTCGCGCCGCTACGGCGTCACGCCCGCCCGCTACCAGAAACAAGTCCGATCCTGATCCCCGGACAGCAAGCTGGTACAAGACGCGCCGGCTCCGCGCCGGCTAGATTGGGGCCTGACCGAACTGGAGCGACTCGTATGTGGGCAGGAACCCTTTACGCCCTGGCCGCCGGCCTGATGTGGGGGCTGGTGTTCGTGGGCCCCTTGCTGTTGCCGGAGTATCCGGCGGCGCTGCAATCGGTGGCGCGCTACCTGGCGTTCGGCGTGATCGCGCTGCCGCTCGCCTGGCTGGACCGCCACGCTCTGCGCCAACTGAGCCGCGCCGACTGGGTCGAGGCGCTGAAGCTCGCCGCCATCGGCAACCTGTTGTATTACCTGTGCCTGGCCAGCGCCATCCAGCGCGCAGGCGGCCCCCTGCCCACGATGCTCATCGGCACCTTGCCCGTGGTGATCGCCATCAGCGCCAACCTGCGCAACGCGCGGCGCGACGGGAAACTGCCCTGGAAGCGGCTGGCGCCCTCGCTGGCGCTGATCGCGCTGGGCATCGCCTTCGTCAACCAGGTGGAACTCCAGGCCTTGCGTCAGGAGGCCGACGCCGACTTGCGGCGCTATGCAGTCGGCGGTTTGCTGGCGCTGGGCGCGGTGGCCTGCTGGACCTGGTATCCGCTGCGCAATGCGGACTGGCTGCGCGCGCACCCCGACCGCAGTCCGCGCACCTGGGCCACCGCCCAGGGCGTGGCCACCCTGCCCCTGGCCTTGGCGGGCTATGCCGCGCTGTGGGGCGGCATGGCGGCGGCCGGCAGCGCCTTTCCCATGCCGGCGGGCCCGCGGCCCGAGGTGTTCCTGGGCCTGATGGCCACCATCGGCCTGTTCGCGTCGTGGCTGGGCACCCTGTGCTGGAACGAAGCCAGCCAGCGCCTGCCGACGGCGCTGGCCGGGCAGCTCATCGTGTTCGAAACGCTGGCGGCCCTGGCCTATGCCTTCATCCTGCGCGGGCAGATGCCGCAGCCCTTGACCCTGGCCGGCATCGCCTGCCTGATGATCGGCGTGCTGCGCGCCGTGCGCGTCAAGCCCGAACCGCTGTCCGCCACGGCCTAGGGCCGGTTCACCCTAGACGATCTCCGGCAAGCGGCGCAGATCGTCGATGACCTCCGACGCGCCTTCGTCCAGCAGCCGCTGGCGCTGGTCCGGCCCGTTGTGCGATGCGCCCACGAAACCGATGGCGCGCATCCGCGCGGCGCGCGCCGCGCGCACGCCGGGCACGCTGTCCTCCACCACCACGCAGTCCAGGATCGCCGCCCGCATCTGCCGCGCCGCGAACAGGAACACGTCCGGCGCCGGCTTGCCGCGCGCCACCTGCGCCGTGCTGAAGACGTTGGGAGCGAAGGCGTCCCACAGGCCCACCATCTTCAATGCCGTCTCCAGCTTCGCGGGCATGCTGCTGGAAGCCACGCAGACCTGCACGCCGCGTTCGCGCAGCGCCGCCACCGTTTCGGCCGCGCCAGGCAGCGCGCGCAGTTCCTGGCGGAACGTGGCTTCCAGCCCGTCGGCGTACTGCCGCGCGAATCCGTCCGGCAGGCTGCGCTCGTTTTCCTGCTGCAGCGTCCGCCACATGTCCGCGTCCGGGATGCCGGCGAAGCGGCGCGCCGCTTCCTCGGGCGTGATGGCGATGCCGTGGGCGGCCAGGGCCCGCGACTGGGCGCGCGCCGCGATGATCTCGCTATCGATCAGGACGCCGTCGCAATCGAAGATGACCAGGCGGGGGGCAGGCGTATGCATGATGGCTCCAGGGAAAGGGACCTCCATGATATGCCCGCCGCGTGACAGCCGGGCTATGGGCCGCGCGCCCTACAGCCCGTTGCCCTTCAATCGCCGCAATCGCCACGCCAGCGCCACGCCGCCCAGCCCGGCCGCCGCCACGATGAAAGAGGCCGCGGTCCAGCCGTAGCGGTCGATCGCGCCGCCCACGGCGAGCGGCCCGATCACCTGCCCCAGGTTGCTGCCTTGCATCACCAGCCCCACGGACGCCGCCGTCAAGCCGGCGCGCGGCGCCAGCAAAGGCGCGGTGCCCAGCAGCGTCGCCGGGATCAGGCCGCCCACCGCCGAGAACACCACGCAAAGCAGGAAAGTCGGCATCGCGGGCAGCACCGAACGGAAAATCAGCAACGCCACCAGGCCCATCGCCACGCTGGCGCAGGCGATGAGCGTGGACCGCCGCCAGCCTCGCGCCAGCAGCACGCCCGCCCCCAGGTTGCCGATCACGTTGGCGGCGCTTGCGATCGCGCTGTACAGGCCGGCCGTGGCCAGCGAAAGGCCCAGTTGTTCGGTCAGCAGAATGGGCAGGAACGTGAACAGCGCGAAGAACATCAGGCTATAGAGCATGAACGACAACGCCAGCAGGCTGGGCCCCGCCGCGCCCACCGTATCCACCGTGTCCTGCCGCAGGCCCCGCCACGACAGGCGCGGCCCGGCCTGCGTGGCCGGCGCCAGTAGCGCCACGCAGGCGAGCGCCACGATCACCGCCGCGCCCGCGCACCACCAATAGGCCCGCCAGTCGCCGAAGGCCTGCGACGCCAGCATCGCGATCGCCATGCCCGCGGGCATGTAGCAGCTCCACAGCGCGAACGCGAAATCGCGGGTGGACGCCGACACCATGCGCTGCAGGGCCGCCGGTCCCGCCACCGTGATCATCAGGAAACCCAGGCCCTCGACCACGCGCGAGGCCAGCAGCACGCCGTAGGCCGGCGCCATGGCGCCGATGGCCGCGCCCGCCGCCGTCGCCGCCAGCCCGGCCAGCAGCATGCGCCGGGCGCCGTAGCGGGTGATGACGCCGCCCGCCGCGATCCCGCCGAACATCCCCAGAATGGAAAACACGGCCGCCAGCGCCCCGATCGATGCCAGGTCCAGCCCCAGATCCTTGCGCAGCAGCGGCGCGGCGATGATCAGCTTGCCCACCTGCAGCGCGGCCACCACGCCCGCCCCCACGACGGCCAGCACCGCCGGCCAGCGCGTTCCTTCCTTGCCCATCCCTGTCTCCCCTCGTTCGAAACCTTGCCAGCATGCCAGCGCGGATCGATTCCTGTAAGTGATAATCTTCTGATGAAAATGATCGATTAAATGGATCAGGCGGCACGATGATAGACGCCCTCACCCTGGACCAGCTCCGCGTGTTCGCGGCCGTGGCCGATGCCGGCAGTTTCCGCGCGGCCGCGCGCCGCCTGTCCCGCGTGCAGTCGGCCGTCAGCCACGCCATCGCCAATATGGAATCGCAGCTGGGCGTGGCGTTGTTCGACAGGAGCGGCCACCGCCCCGTGATGACGCCGCAGGGCGCGGCGCTGCTGGTCAACGCCCGCGACATCCTGTTGCGGGTGGACGCCATGCGCGCGCGCGCCCAAGGGCTGGGCGAAGGCGTGGAACTGGAGCTGTCCCTGGCGGTGGACACCCTGTTTCCGATAGCGGCAGTCGGCGCGGCCCTGAACGCCGTGCGCGCGGCCTACCCTTCGGTCGCCGCCCGGGTCTCCGTGCTGCCGCTGGGCGGCCCGGTGGAGGCGCTGCTGACGCGCAGCCACACGCTGGGCGTCATCGCCGGCGAGCATTTCCGCCACCCGCGCATCGCCATGCAGGCGCTGTCGTCCGTGCAGATGGTGGCGGTCGTGGGCGCGGGGCATGCCCTGGCGCGGCACGTGGCCGCGGACACGCCGTTGAGCCCGCCTGAACTCGCGGACCACGTGCAGATCGTGCAAACGGATCCGTCCTCGCTGACGGAAGGCCGCGACTTCGCCGTGCTGTCGCCGCAGACCTGCCGCGTCAGCGGCCAGGACGTCAAGCACGCGCTGATCGTGGCAGGCGTGGGCTGGGGCCGCCTGCCGCTGTGGCAGGTGGAACGCGACCTGGCCGAGGGCCGGCTGCTGCGCCTGCCGACCGACAGCCTGGGCCGGGGCAGCCAGGTGGCCACCGAAACCTATCTGGCGCACCGCATCGACCAGCCCCTGGGGCCGGCGGCCCGCGTACTGGCGGCCGCGCTGCGCGCCGGAGCCCATCAGGACTCGGCCGACGGCCGGGCGTAGCTCACGCCCATCCCGGCGCGCACGTCGTTCTGGATGCCGTAGGGCGGTATCGGATAGCGCAAGCCATTGGCCGACAAGGCCTTCATGCCTTCGATCGCGATCGGCAGGTAGCGCGGCGGCAGGGCCATCAGCATTTCCTCATCGGGCACGCCGCCATAGCGGCGCTCGGCGAAACAGGGCAAGGACAGGCTGGGTTCGCCGGTGGCCAGCGCCCGGCCCCAGGAATCCGCGCAGGCCGTCTCCCCCACCACGCTCCAGTCGAAGCGGCGGTAGTCCTTCCATTGCAGACCGTTGATCAGGATGATCATTTGGCCCGGGGTGGCGTAGACCAGGCAGATATCGGGAGGATCCAGCCGGCCCGAAGCCAGGGGCGAGACCACCATGCCGCGGTACTTGCCGGCGGGCACGCAGGACAGCGCCGCCTGGCGGGCGCGGGCGTCCTCAGGCGTGGCGTGCCACACGCCCACATAGTCCTTGCCGCTCTTCCAGGCCTCGTCCTGCGGACCCAGGCCGATGACGGCGCGGCATTGTGCGCCGACCAGATCGTCGCCGGTAATGCCCACCGTCCATCCCAGGCGTGCCGCCATGCCCACGATCTGGTCGGTGGTGTGCGTGGCCTGCGGGCGCCGCAGGCCCTTCACCGCCGCCATGTCCTCTACACGCTCATAGAGCTTCATACCGATGACCGTGGTCTTCAGGCGCAGCAGCCTGTTCAGTTCATCGACCAGCAATGCCCAGTTCAGTGTCGTCTCTTCCATGCCCGTCCTTTGGACTGTTGTGCGCGGCTACGGCCGCGATGCCGCGGGCGATCCGCTGGCTGCAACGACTATACCGAATCGGAGGGCCGGCCATGGACGCGGGCGCCGAAGCGCCGGCCCGGCTTACGCGCCGATCGAGCGCAGGGCGCGTTTGCAGATGCGCTCGGTCGCGGCGCAAGGCTTGCCCGCGGACCAGCGCGCGCACACGTCGCGCACCCAGTCCGGACGGTCCTTGCTGGCGTCGTTCAGCCAGTTCGCGACCGAATCCTGCACGTACAAGGCCGGGTCCGCGCGCAAAGGCTCCAGAATGGGCAGCGCCATGCCCGGATCGGCCTTCAGCGCCGCGATGTGCGCGCACCAGACGCCGCGCGGGCGCAAGGATTCGCTCGCAAAGCGCCGGACCCGCTCGGAAGCGTCTCCGGTCCAGGGCCGCAATAGCCGCAGCGCCTCGTCCAGTTCGGCCGCCAGGTGCGGACGGACCGCCAGCCAGGCCCATTCCCGCACGCCGAAGTGCCCGTCGTCGGCCAGCGGACGGATCCGGTCCAGGCGCTCGCCCAAGGTCATATCCGGCATGGCGCCCGCCATGAAGCAGGCCCAGCCGCGCACGGTATCCGAGCGATGCGACTTCAATTCCTCGAAGCCCGCCGCGCCCAGCCGTTCGGCCAGGATATGCGCCGCCAGCGCCATGCGCCGCGAGATTCCCAGCCCGGCCTGCGCGCGCATCGTGCCGACCGCGTCGGCGCCGGCCTGCGGCGCCACGGCCTGCATCAGCGCGGCGAAATCCACCGCCAGGCATTCGGTCAGGGTGGCGGCCGGTTCCCCGGCGTTGAGTTGCGCCAGGCGTTCCCGGGCGATGTCCTTGACGCCCCGGCCCGCGGGCCGGGCGGCAAGCGGCTTGGCCTTGCTCATGACTGCCCCTCCCGAGCGGCGGCGCGGCCCGCGTCCGTGGACCGCCAGATCCGCGCCAGCAGTTCGCGCAGGCGCGCCCGGTCCGGATCGTCGAGCTCCGCGAATAACGAGCCGATCCAGTCCGTGTGCTCCTTGAACAGGCGGGCCGCCGCCGTCCTGCCCTTGGCGGTGAGCGTCACCCTGGTCTTGCGGCGATCCTCCTGGCCGGGCTGCCGCGACAGGAAGCCGTCGCGCTCCAGCCCGTCCAGCAGCCCGGTGACCGTGGCGCGCGTAACGCCGGCGCCGTCGGCCAGTTCATGCGGCGCCAGCCCGTCCGCCTGCTCGTGCAGCAGGAACAGCAACACGAATTTGCCTTCGGACAAGCCGCGCGGCGCCAGCCGGGCGGCGCAGTCGCGGTCGATGGCCGCGGCCAGCGACAGCAGCTGGAAACACAGGCCGATGCCGTCGGCCGAAGACAGGCCCCGCTCCGCCGCCACGCCCAGTAGCGCGCGGTGTTTGGGCTCCAGCATGTGCTGCGCGTCGTGCATGGGAAGGCGCCTTGGAAGTGAACGGAAATATATAGTAAGGCGCCTAACCATATTCACGCAAGCCTCGAACCAGGGCTGCAGCCGCTATCATGGCGACTGGCCCAAGCCCCTCGGTATCCGCCCATGCCTGCCCCCTCCGCCAGCGTGACCCTGCGCCGCCTGCGCGCGGACGACGTGCCCATGATTCTCGCCATGGAGTCCGACCCTGAAGTCATGCGCTACAGCACCGGCGTCAAGCCCGCCACCGAGGCGCGGCGCCAGGAATTGTTGGACTGGCTGCGCGAACCGCCTACGGATATCGGGCATTGGGCCGTGGTCACGCAGGACCGCTCGGTCGGCTGGATCAGCCTCACGCCGCTGGAAGGCACCGGCGGCATCCAGCTTGCCTACCGCCTATGCCGCGCAGCCTGGGGCCACGGCTATGCCAGCGACGCGGGCCGCCAGCTCTGCGCCTATGCCTGGCGCTCGCTGCCCGTCGACGAGCTGGTCGCCGTCGCGTGGCCACGCAACCTCGGCTCGATCCGGGTGCTGGAGAAGCTGGGATTCGCGTTCAGGGGCATGGAGCAGCACTATCAGCGCGAGACCGCCGTCTATTCGCTCGCCCGCTCGGAAGCTTGACCTCGCGAGGCTCCTGGCGCCGGGGCAAGGCCTCGCGCCGCGAGCCCCTCCCCGGCCTTACCGGTACAGCACCGTCGGCAGCCACAGGCCGATCTCCGGGAACACGTATAGCAGGAAGATCGCGATCACCTGGATGCCCATGAACGGCATCATGCCCATGAAAATCTGGTTCAGGGTGACGTGCGGCGGCGAGACGCCCTTGAGATAGAAGGCGGACATCGCGACCGGCGGCGACAGGAACGCCGTCTGCAGGTTCAGCGCCACCAGCAGCCCGAAAAACAGCGGATCGATGCCGAAGGTATTGAGCAGCGGCACGAAGATCGGCATGAAGATCACGATGATCTCGGTCCACTCCAGCGGCCAGCCGAGGAGGAAAATGATGATCTGGGCCAGCAGCAGGAATTGCAGCTGGGACAGTCCCAGCGAAAGCACCCATTCCTCGATGATGCGCTGCCCCCCCAGCAACGCGAAGGCGGCGGAGAAGATCGACGAGCCGACGAACAGCCAGCACACCATGGCGCTGGTCTTGGCGGTGAGGAAGACCGACTCGCGCAGCACCGGCAGGTTCAGGCGCCGGTACGCCAGCGCCAGCAGCGCGCCGCCCATGGCGCCCATTGCCGCGGCCTCGCTGGGCGTGGCCAGGCCGAAGGCGATCGAGCCCAGCACCGCCGCGATCATCACGGCCAGCGGGAAGAACGAGGACATCAGCATCTTGAAGATTTCAAGGCGCGCCCACGTCAGCATCGCATAGAAAACCAGCATGGCCACCGCGCATATGCCCGCGAATATCCAGAACCCCATGGGCGCGGCGACGCCGCCGCCAGCCTCGGCCGGCGCGCCGGGCGCTTCGGGCGCGGCTGCGCCTGCGGCGGCGGCCGGCGCAGCGGGCGTGCCGGGCGGCTCGGACAGGCCCCCGCCCGCCGGCGCCTCGTTCGAAGGCGGTTCGGCCAGCTCGCCCGATGGCGGCTCGGCCAGCCCCCCGGACGGCGGCTCGCTCAGGCCCGAGTCGAAATCCCCCGAGCCCAGCTGCAATTCCGCGGGAATGTCGTACACCACCTCCGGCCGCGTCGTGGCTTGGTAGACCACCGCCACCAGCAGCACCGTGACCGCCAGCGGCGCCAGCGCCATCGCCATGTAGCGCAACAGCGCGCCGAACGGCACGTCGCGGTTGCGGCGCCCCTTGAACAGGGCCGCCACCATGCCCGACAGCGCGCGCACGTGCCCGCCCGAGGCCAGCGCGGCGGATTCGGGGGACAAGGGCACGCCGCGTTCCTCCATGGGCAGCGGCGGCGCCATGTCGGGACGGATCTTGGCCACGAGGACCACGTAGAGCATGTACAGCGCCGCCAGCATGATGCCGGGGAACAGCGCCCCCGCGTACAGCTGCACGACGGACACGCCGGTCGTCGCGCCGTACACGATCAGCATCACCGACGGCGGCAGCAGGATGCCCAGGCAGCCGCCCGCCGTGATGGCGCCCGCGGTCAGCCGGACGCTGTAGCCCGCCTTCAGCATGGCGGGCATGGCCAGCAGGCCCATCAGCGTCACCACCGCGCCGACGATGCCCGTGGCGGTGGCGAAGATCGCGCATGTCGCCAGCGTGGCCACCGCCAGCGCCCCGGGCACGCGCGCCAGCGCCAGGTGCATGGACCGGAAGAGCTTTTCGATCAGGTTGGCGCGCTCGACCAGATAGCCCATGAACACGAACAGCGGGATAGAGATCAGCGAATCGTTCGTCATCGTGGCGTACGTGCGCTGCACCATCAGGTCCAGCGTCTGCCCGATCGAGCGGCCCGGATCGGAACTCTGCATGTAGTACGCCAGGAACGTGAACAGCACGCCCATCCCCATCAGCGTGAACGCCGTCGGAAAGCCCAGCATGATCGCCACCACGATGAGGGCCAGCATCAGCAGGCCTATGTGCCCGGTGGTGAGATGGTCCCAGGGCGTCAGGAACACGATCATCAGGATGACCAGTCCGATGCACGACAGGCCGAACCACAATGCCTTGTGGATCTTCATTTGCGAGGCTCCCCGGTTGTGACATAGCGGTCCAGACGGGCGATGTCCTCGTCCTTCACGTGCACCATTTCCTTCAGCTTGTCGACGTCCACTTCCTCGACGTCCTCTTCACGCGAAGGCCAGGCGCCGCGCCGCAGGCACAACAGGCAGCGCATCGCTTCCGCCACGCCCTGCACCAGCAGGACCGCGCCCGCGATCGGGATGAATGCCTTGAAGGGATAGATGGGCGGTCCGTCGGCCATCAGCGAGGAATGCTCGCGGATGGCGATGGAATAGCCGGCGTAGTACCAGCCCGCCCATACCAGCGCTATCACACCGGGAAAGAAAAATACGATGTACAGGGTGAGGTCCAGGCCCGCCTGCACGCGCGGCGGCAGGAAGCCGTACAGGATGTCCCCGCGCACGTGGCCGTTCTTGGCCAGGGTGTACGCGCCGGCCATCATGAAGAGGATGCCGTAGTACATCATCTGCAGGTCGAACGCCCATGCGCTGGGCTGGTTCAACAGGTAGCGCGCGGCCACCTCCCAGCATACGTGCAAGGTCAGGATGACGATCAACCAGGCAAAGGCCTGCCCGACAAAAGTGGAGATACGGTCTATGAAACGTATGATTCGGATCATCTGACGTCCTGGTCAAGGCGCATGGCGCCACAGCGCGCCGCTGGACGGCGCGCTGCGTGGGATACGGGTGCGTCGGTCTTTCGAGGCACGTGACACCCGAAGCCCATCAAGCAGACGTTCTCTGCGCGACAAGATTGCTCTGCCCAATCATGCTCTGCCCAATCCGGGGCACCGCGGACCCGGCTCTGCCGGTCCGTCGGTGCCGCCCCCGCGAGCGGGTACGGAGCGGGACTCAGGCCTTGTTGCTGCGCGAGAAGTAATGGTTGTAGGCCATGCGGAAGTTGACCGAGGTATCCCCGTGCCAACGCCCCACCCGTTCGGCGAAGGCGCGTTGCGACTCCAGCACCTTCTTGAACAGGGGGTTCTCGGCCGAGCGTTTGGCGATCATCTCGTCCCAGATCTTCAGCTGCTGCTGAAGAATCGCGTCGGGCGTCTTGTAGAACTTCACGTTGTGCTCCTTCTGGAGCTTGATGTAGTCCTGCGAATAGCGGTTCGCGGCCTTCCAGGACATGTCCGCGCTGGAGGCCTGCGCGGCATAGCTCAGGATGTGCTTCAGATGCTCGGGCAAGGCGTCGTACTTCGCCTTGTTGAACAGGATCTCGAATTGCTCCGCGCTCTGGTGGAAGCTCTGCAGCATGCAGATCTTGGACACGTCCTGAAAGCCCAGCGCCAGGTCCGAGGACGCATTGTTGAATTCGGCCCCGTCCAGCAGGCCGCGGTCCAGCGCGGGCACGATTTCACCGCCCGGCAGCGCGTTGACCGCCGCGCCCATGGCCGTGTACATGTCGATGGCCAGGCCCACGGTGCGGAACTTGAGGCCCTTGACCTCTTCCATTTTCGTGACCGGGCGCTTGAACCAGCCGAAGGGCTGGGTCGGCATCGGCCCGTACATCAGCGACACCACGTTCACGCCCATGGCTTTCTGGATCTCGACCAGCAGTTCCTTGCCGCCGCCGTACTCGTGCCAGGCGAGCAGCATGTTGGCGTCCATGCCGAAGGACGGGCCGGACCCCCACAAGGCCACCGCCGTGTTCTTCCCGTACCAGTAGGCCACCACGCCGTGCCCGCCATCCAGCGTGCCCGCGGACACGGCATCCAGCAAATCGAACGCCTTGACCACGGCGCCGGCGGGCAGCACCTCGATCTTCAACTGGCCGCCCGCCATGTCGTTGACCTTCTGGGCGTAGTCGCGGGCGAACTCGTGGAAGATGTCGTTGGCGGGCCAGGTACTCTGGAAACGCAGGGAAATCGGGGCATTCTGCGCGCGGGTGACCGCCGGGAATCCCAGCGCGGCGGCGCCTGCGACGGCGGCGCCAGAGATGAACTTGCGACGGGGCTTCGTAACGTGTTGCATGGCTTGTTGTCTCCTGAAAGGACTACATGGACCAGCTTGTAGTTACTTCTCCTGCGTGGACGCGGGATGGCGACGCCTGCTGCGCGTTCCCGGTACCGGGCTGCGGATGATGCGAAACTGTGTGCTGATTAAACCTTTCTGACTAATCGCTGACAATCAGCTTTATGTCAGGACTTACCCTAGACACGGGATTAGCGCTTTAGTAGTAGGCGCCGTGCCCGGGAAGCCTTGAAGAGCGGGACAAGATCGTGCAAGGCTTGGCCAAGCACCGGCTCATCACGGTCAGGCGCGTCAGCGCCAGCGGCGACGGCTCGCCGCCAGCCGGACGAGAAGCCCGAGGGCGCCTGCAGCCGCAAGGCGCTCACCAAAAAAAAGGCCGCGCCTATTACATGCACGGCGCGGCCCGCATCGGTTCCGATGTGGTCTATACGGCGAAGTTCTGCGCTCCCGGCCTGCAGGCCGGCAAACACCTCACCCACTCCAAGCCGCTCAAGAATCCGTTCGACGACAATCCCGATGCGGTCTCGGCGGTGAAGTTCGAATGGCGGCAGGAGCGCGCCACCGCGGACTGGGCGGCGGATCCCGTTTTTCATCCCTGGATATCCGGGGTTCCCTTCGAGCACCGGCCGGACGAGTGGCAGACCCGGCACACCGTGCTGGAACGGAAAAACGGCGTGTGGGGCCTGGGAGACTGGCCCCATACGACCCGCTGGTACGCATGCCGGCGCCGCGAAGGCGCCGGCGCATCGGGCCTACCCCGCCGACGATTCCGCCGGCATCTTGCCCGCGGGCGCGTCGCCGGCCTCTTGAGCCGGACGCCGCACTACCCTGAGCTTGCCGCTTTCGCCGCCGCCGCAGAAAAAGCAACCGGCGCCGTCCGACTCCAGGCCGGACACGCCCGTACCCGCGGGCATCTCCACGCTTTGCAGCACCTCGCCCGAGCTGGCGTCTACCTGGCGCAGCTCGCTTGCGCCGTTTTCCCAGGTGCCGTGCCACAACTCCCCGTCCACCCACGTCACGCCGGTGACATAGCGGTCCGACGCGATGGTGCGCAGCACGCGGCCGCTTTCGGGATCCACCTGGTGGATCTTGCGCTGCGGGTACACGCCGACCCACAGGCTGCCCTCCGCCCAGGCCAGGCCCGAGTCCTCGCCGGCGCCCGGCGCGGCAATGGTGGACAGCACCCGGCCGCTGGCGGGATCGATCTTCTGGATGCGCCCGTCGGCGATCTGGTAGAGATGCTTGCCGTCGAAGGCCGTGCCGGCGCTTGCGGCCACCGCGATCTCGCGCGGCGTGGCGCCGTTGTCGGGGTCCATGGCCAGCAGTTTCTCTCCCACGGCGAACCACACCTGGCGTCCATCGTAGGTCAGGCCGTGCACGGCCTGCACGCCGGGAAAGGGACCATATTCACGGATGATTTGAGCTTGAGAGCGTTTCATGTCGGTGTCCTCGTTTGGGTATCACCATGCTAGCGGCCCGCCAGCCCGGCCGGGAGTAACAAGGTTGTCGTGAATCCGGGCACGGGCGGCGTCATCCAGCGCCGCGCGCGCCCCTGCCCGCGGGATTGCACCTTGTCCGTTGCCGCCAGCTCGTCGAGCGCTCGCTGCACCGTGCGCTGGCTTGTGTTCAGCGCAAGCGCCAGCGCCGAACTCGACCATGCCTCGCCGTCGGCCAGGAAAGCCAGGATCGCGCCGTGCTCGCGGCCGGCGTCGTCCACGGGGCGGGCCAGCACCACGGCCCGCCGTCCCTCCCGCGGTTTCAGCACAAAGCCGTTGCGCGCGGCGACGATGCCGGCCACCGGCCGCAGGGCGGCGCGCAGCCGCCCTATCTCGACCCGCAGGCGGGCGCGGTGCGTTTCGTCGAAGTACGCCGTGCGGAAGGCCTGCGCGATCAGCGTCTCGCGGGGGGCCGGGCGCGGCCATGCCTGCGCCAGCGCGCGGGCCAGCGCGAACAGCACCGGACGGCTCGCCAGCGGCACCATGACGCCCGCCTCGCGGACGGCATGGCGGCATGCGTCCACGACCAGCGTGTCCGATGCCAGCAGCGCTTCCACGTCATCCAGCAGCAAAAGGCGTTGCTCGTCGCGCGCCACCAGGCGCGCGGCCGGCGTCGACAGGACCCGGGACGCGCTTTCCACCTCGGCCGTCAGCGCGGGAATGCCCGCGTGGCCGGCGGCCAGCTCGGCCCGGGCCAACGCGGCGCGCGCGGGCTGCATGCGCAGGCGCCGCAGCGCGATGCCCGCCGCGATCAGTTCGTGGACCGCCCGGGACGCGGGCGCAAGGCCTGCAGGATCCAGTCCGGCCAGCGCGCGCTCGGCCTCGTCGAGGCGGCCGATGAGAAGCTGGCGGCGAGCCTGCAGATGCCGCGCGTGGGCGGCGTTGGCCGGATCCCCGTGCGCCTGCAACGCGGCGCGCGCGGCCTCCAGCGCCTTCTCCGGCCAGGCCAGCTCGCGCGACACGAGCGCGATCTCGGCCTCCGCCACGACGCAGCGGGCGCGCGACAGCGCGTCTTTCGGATCGAAGCCGCGAGCGGCGCAGCGCAACAGCGTTTTCGCGCGCCTGAAGTCGCCCAGCTGCGCCATGGCTATGCCGCGCAGGGCCAGCGCGGCCGCATCGCCACGCAAGGCGATGAGGTTCAGCGCGCCCAGGGGATCGCCGGCCGCCAGCGCGCGCGCCGCCGAGGCGATCAGGAAGTCCATGGGCGTCCCGCCACTTTCGCCGCTCCTCTTGGATGATCCGGACTAATCTACCACCAAGCGGCGCGCCGGACCGCCTTCAGGCGCCCGCCGGAGGAAAAGCCACGGTCAGCGCGACGCCCGCGCCGCGCAGACCCGGCCCCAGGGTCACGTCGGCGCCATGCTGCCGGGCGATCTGCGCCACCAGCGACAGGCCGATGCCGCTGCCGCCGCCGGCGCTGCCCGGGGCGCGGTAGAAGCGGTCGAACACGCGCTCGCGCTCTGCGAGCGCGATGCCCGGGCCGTCGTCGGCCACGCGCACGAACGCGCCGCCGCCGGGCAGCGGCCCGCAGGACACCGAGATCTGGCCGCCCTCCGGCGTATAGCGGACCGCATTGTCCAGCAGGTTGCGCAGCAGCACGCCCATCGCGTCGAGCCGCCCCTGGAGCGCGCAGGCCTGGACGTCGAGCTGGATGCGCTGCCGCTTGCGGACGGCGTCCGTCTCCCGGTCCCGCGCCAGCATCACCAGCAGCGAGTCCAGTTCGATCGCCACCGGAGCGTCCGCGCTTGCGTTCAAGGCGTCCATGCGGGCCTGGTCCAGCAGTTGCTCCGACAGGCGCGACGTGCGCTGGGCCACCATGCGCAGTTTCTCGATAGCTGCGGCGGCCTCGCCGCCGCCCGCGCTGCGCGCCACCAGTTCGGCGTGCGCGCTCAGCGCGGCCAGGGGCGTCCGGAGCTCATGCGCCGCGTCCTCCAGAAAGCGGCGCTCGCGGTCCATGCCGCCCTTCACCCGCAACAGCAACTGATTGATCGACTGGATGAACGGCCGCAGTTCGCCCGGCATGCCGGCCGAGGGCAGCGGCGCCAGGTCGAAAGGACCGCGGCGCGAAATGGCGTCCCCCGCGCGATCCACCTTGCGGAAGGCCCGGCCCACCACCGCGCAGCTCACCGCCGCCAACAGCACGAAGAGGATGGAGACGATGATCAGCCCGCGCTTGAAGCTGTACAAGGATTCCGCGCGCCACACGCTCAGCGGCTTGGCCACCTGCACCTGCACGCGCCCGCTGGCGTCGGTCAGCGCGAACACGCGCCAACCGGCGCCGTCGGCAGACACGTCGGCGTAGCCGTCCCGGAAACCGCCGCTCAAGGGCTGGGCGGGCGACTCCGGCGAACGCATCAACAGCCGGCGGTCGGCCAGGGACCACACGTGGAACCTGATCCGGTCTCCATCCACATGGCCGGACACGGGCGGAGAGAAGCGCTCGGTGGGCGCCACGTTGCCCAGCAGGCTGACCGGCAGCGAGGCCAGCATCTGGTTGGCCGCATCATGCAGCCATTGATCGCGCACGCCTGTCTGCGAGCGCGAGGTTTCGTACTGCTGGAACGCGAACACGGCCACCCAGGCCAGCAGCAGGGTCAGCAGCAGCGTGACCGTCAGCTGCCTGCGCAGTGTCTTCATGGCGCCGCCTCGATGCGGTAGCCCAGGCCGTGCACGGTCGTGATGAGCTTGTCGCCCAGCTTGCGGCGCAGTTGATGGATGTACACGGCCACGGTATTGCTTTCGATGGCGCCGCTATCGCCATAGACCGCGGCCTCCAGCTGCTCGCGGTTGACGGTATGGCCGATGCGTTCCATCAGCGCCAGCAGCGTGCGGTACTCGTGCGCGCTCAGGTTGATCTCCACGCCGCCGCGGGTGACCGCCCGCCTGGCGGGCTCCACCACCACGTCGCCGCAGCGCAGCGCCGACACGACCGCATTGCTGCTGCGCCGCACGACCGCGCGCAGGCGGGCCAGCAGTTCATCGAGCTGGAACGGCTTGACGATGTAATCGTCGGCGCCCAGGTCCAGGCCCTGCACGCGCTCGCTCAGCCGGTCGCGCGCCGTAAGGATGAGCACGGGCGTGGCGTCGTAGCGCGCGCGCAGCTGCTTCAGGACCGCCAGGCCGCTGCCGTCGGGCAGCCCCAGGTCCAGCAGCACGGCGTTGAAACCGTGCTCGACCAGGGCCAGCTTCGCCTGCGCGACGCCGCGCACCCAATGCACGTCCGCGCCCGACTGGACCAGGCTGGTATGCAGCGCATCGCCCAGCATGGCGTCATCTTCCACTAGCAGGACACGCAAGCGCACTCCAAGGCAATCGAACGAGGCCAGAGAATGCCGGCACCGCTTTAAAAAATTATTAAAACCCCATGCCGACAATGCGGACCTCGGACGGCGAGGCAGGCAGCCCGCCGGAAACACGCACAGGAAGCAATGGAATGAAGCGAAAGATTTTAGCAAGCGGACCGGCGGTGGCTTCGGCCCTGCTGGCCGCCCTTGCGGGCAATGCCCGCGCCGAAGGCGGCGGCGCCAACTTCATCGGGTTGGGCGTGGGGGCCGTGCCGGTGTATGAAGGCTCGCGCGAGTACCGCGCCCTGCCCGTGCCCCTGATCAACTACGACGCGGGCCATTTCTTCATTTCCCCGCGCGCCGGGTTGCCGGCCATGGGCCTGAAGACGGATCTCGGCCCGGACTGGACCGCGGGCGCCTTCGTCGGCATGGCGCTGGGGCGCAAGGCGGATGATTCCGACCGCACGGAAGGCCTGGACGACATCGACTTCCACGGCACCTACGGCGCCTTCATCGAATGGTCCCCGGGGCCTTATTCGGTGATGGCGGCCTACCGACAGGCCGCGCGCAGCGGCTACGGCGGCACGCTGGAGCTGCGCGCCACCTATGACGCATGGCGCGACACCCGCAACCGCCTCACGCTGGGCGCCAGCACGCAATGGGCCAACGACGACGCCATGCAGACCTGGTTCGGCGTGACGCCGTCGCAGGCGGCGCGCAGCCGCGCCGGACTGGAAACGTACTCGCCCTCGTCCGGCTTCAAGTCCGTGGCGCTCTTCGGCACCTGGGCCCATCGCATCGATACGCGCTGGAGCGCGGTAACCACGCTGGGCGTCAATACCCTGGTGGGCGACGCCCGCGACAGCCCGCTGACGGAGCGCAAGACGAACGTCTTCGCCAACGTGGGCGTGATCTACGCATTCTGACCGCGGGCCCGGCCGCGCGTGGGAGATCCACCTATGAAACGCCTGCATGGAATGGAATTGTTCGCCGAAGTGGCGAAAGCGCACAGTTTCAGCCGCGCCGCCGCCGCGCTCGGCGTGCCGACGTCCACCGTATCGCGCCACGTGGCGGAACTGGAACGGGCGGTGGGGCTGCGGCTGCTCAACCGCAGCACGCGGCGCGTGGAATTGACCGACGCCGGCCGCGTGTACTTCGAGCGCTGCCGCCGCATCGTGGCGCAAGCCGAGATCGCCCACGAAGAACTGCGCGCACAGCTGGAAACCCCCAGCGGCCCGCTGCGCGTCCAGTTGCCGCCGGCCCACGCGCTGGACGCCTTGATGCCCGCCCTGGCGGCCTTCGGGAGCCGGTATCCGGAAATCCGTCTCCAGCTGGGCGTGGCGGGCCCCGAATCCGCCGACCGCCAGCCCGGCACGAGCGACGTGTCGATCCGGCTGGGCGAACTGCCGGATTCCTCGCTGGTGGCGCGCCGCCTCGGCGCGGTGCAGGCGGGGCTGTACGCCTCCCCCGCCTACCTGGCCGCGCGCGGAACGCCGCGGGGGCCCGCCGACCTGGAACGCCACGACGGCATCGGCCTGCGCCTCGGCGCGGGCCAGACGGCGCCCTGGCTGCTGCGGCGCGGGGACGAACGGTGCCGGGTGGCCGCCGCCCAACGCTACGGCGCCAACGACGCCTGCATGGCCAGGCAGTTGGCCGCGCTGGGCGCTGGCATCGCGGCGCTGGGCGTCGGAGCCGGCGGACTGGAACGCGTGCTGCCGGAATGGAGCCTCGAACCGGTCGCCGTGTATGCCGTCACCGAGACCCGTCTGCTGCCGGCCAAGACCCGTCGCTTCATCGATTTCCTGGCGCAGCGCCTGGATCCCCTCTCGCCTGCCTGGGACACGGCGCAGGCATAGCCGGGCGTCACAATATTGCATCCCGAGGGGGTGATACGCCCCCTTTTACCCGCCGGACGTTCTTTGCGGCCCGCCTGGGGGCCCTTCGCCTGCCTTCCACCGTGTAAACTCCCCCCTTTTTGACTCTGGTGGTATGTTGCAAGCCCCACAGCGCACAGGTTTAAGCGGCCCGACGCTCATTCGCTTGCTGACTCGCCTGACGGATGTCGATGTTCCGGAATCCAGGCAATCGCTCTCGGACCATCTGAGCCAATGGCTCGGCTGGACGGACGCGATCGCCTTATCCGCGGCGCTCAATACCAAGCCGCCGGTAATCGCGCCGGGCGCGCGCATGTTCAGCAGCGCCGAGGAACGCGAGTGCGAGCGGGTCCGGACCACCCTGGCCGACGCCATCGCCAGCGATACCGCCGCCACGGCCGCCAGGCGGCCCGTGCCGGGACAGGCGCCGCCGGCGAAAAAGCTGGCGGCCCTGGCCGAGGCCGAAGCCGACTACGCGAATTTCCGCCAACGCTATCTATCGTTGCAGCACACGATGGAAACCAGCGTGGGCAATCTGCGCAGCCGGCTGCGCGGCATGGTCGCGGCCCGCAACGGCGAGTGGACGCGGCTCGCGGTCGTGGACGCCATCATGGACCGCGCCCTGCTGCCCAAGGAGCGCGCCCTGCTGGGCGCCATCCCGAAGCTGCTGCAGGGCCATTTCGAGCGCCTGCGCCAGGCGGAGGCGGCAGTCTTGGCGGAGGCCGGCGAGCACGCCGCGGCCGACGAGGCCGAAGGCGCCGCCGCGCCCCCGCCGATCGCGTCCGGCGCATGGCTGGATACGTTCCGCAAGGATATGCGGAGCGTCCTGCTTGCCGAATTGGACGTTCGTTTACAACCGGTCGAAGGGCTGCTTGCCGCCCTTCGCTCCAGCTAGGTCTGTTCACATTAAGGACACTATGTCCCGATACCTGATCAATTTCGTTGTTTTCATGGCTGGCCTGGCCGTCGCGGGCTGGATCGGCCTGGGCTATGCCGGCACCAATCCGCTGGCGCTGGCCGTGACCCTGCTGATCGGCGTCTGCTACCTCACGGGCGCGTTCGAACTGTGGCGCTATCAGCAGGCGACGTCCTCGCTGACCCGCGCCCTGTCCGGGCTGTCCGAGCCGCCGGGCAATCTGGGCACCTGGCTGGACCAGCTTGCCCCCAGCCTGCGCAACGCGGCCCGCCTGCGCATCGAAGGCGAGCGGGCGGGACTGCCCGGTCCGGCGCTTACTCCGTATCTCGTGGGCCTGCTGGTGCTGCTGGGCATGCTGGGCACCTTCCTGGGCATGGTGGTCACGCTGCGTGGCACCGGCCTGGCGCTGGAAAGCGCCACCGACCTGGCCGCCATCCGGGCGTCTCTGGCCGCGCCCGTCAAGGGCCTGGGCTTCGCGTTCGGCACCTCGATCGCGGGCGTCGCCACCTCCGCGATGCTGGGGCTGCTGGCCGCGCTGTGCCGCCGCGACCGCGTGCGGGCGGCCCAATGGCTCGACACCAAGGCCGCCACCACCCTGCGCGTGTATTCGCAGGGCTACCAGCGCGAGGAATCCTTCAAGCTGCTCCAGCGGCAGGCCGAAGTCATGCAGCGCCAGGCCGACGCCATGCCCGCCCTGGTCGACAAACTGCAAACGATGATGGACGGCATGGCCCGCCAGAACCAGTCGCTGAACGACCGGCAGCTGGCCAGCCAGGACGCGTTCCAGGGCAAGGCCGAGGCCGCGTATGCCCGCCTGGCGTCCGTCATGGAGCAGTCCATGAAGGACGGGGTAGCGCAAAGCGCGCGCTCCGCCGGCGAGGCGTTGCAGCCCGTGGTGGAAGCAACGATGGCAAGCCTGTCGCGCGAGACGGCCTCCCTGCAGGACACCGTGACGCAGGCCGTGCAGCGGCAATTGGACGGCCTGACCGCCGGCCTCCAGGCCTCGACCGCCAACGTGGCCGACATCTGGAACCAGGCCCTGGCCGGGCAGCAACGCGCCAGCGAAGCGCTGGCCCAGGACCTGCGCGCGTCGCTGGATCATTTCGCCCAGACCTTCGAGCAGCGCTCGGCCGCCCTGCTGGACCACGTCTCCGCCCGCCTGGAGGCCTCCTCGGGCTCGATGTCCGAGGCGTGGACCCATGCCCTGTCGCGTCAGGAGCAGGCCAGCGAAAAGCTGGCCGGCGACAACCTGCAGGCGTTGACGGCCGCGGCCGCGAGTTTCGAGCAGCACTCGGCCTCCCTGCTGCGCACCCTGAACCAATCGCATGCCGCCCTGCAATCCGAATTGGCTTCGCGCGACCAGCAACGCCTGGCGGCGTGGACCGAGACGCTGGGCGCCATGGGCGCAACGCTGCGCCAGGAATGGCAACAGGCCGGCGCCCAGGCCGCCGACCGCCAGCAAGCCATCGCCGAGACCCTGGCCCAGACGGTGCGCGACATCACCTCGCAGGCGGCCGTGCAGGCCAGCCTGCTGGAAGGCGTGTCGGCCCGCATGGAAGCCGCGGCCAACGGCGTTTCGCAGCAATGGGCCGACGCCCTCTCCCGCCAGGAAGCCGCAAGCGCCAAGCTCGCCGGCGACAACCAGCAGGCCCTGGCCGCCGCCGCCGCCACCTTCGAACAGCATTCCGCCTCGTTGCTGCGCGCGCTGGACGAATCGCACGCGGACCTGCAGGCCACGCTCGCCTCGCGCGACCAGGAACGCCTGGCCGCATGGAGCGGCACGCTCGCCGCGATGACCGCCGCGCTGGGCCAGCAATGGGAACAGGCCGGCGAACACACCGTTGCCCGCCAGCACCAAATCACCGAGTCGCTGGCCCAGGCGGTGCGCGACGTCACCTCCCGGACGGAGTCCCAGGCCGCGTTGCTGGAAGGCGTGGCCGCGCGCATGGAAACGGCCGCCGCCGGCGTCACGCAGGCCTGGACCGAGGCCCAAGCCCGCCAGGAACAGGTCAGCGCCAAGCTGGCCGGCGACAACCAGCAGGCGCTGGAAGCCGCCGCGTCGGCTTTCGAGCAGCACGCGGCGGCCCTGCTGGGCACGCTGGACCAATCGCACGCGCAGCTGCAGCAGGCGCTGGCTTCGCGCGACGAGGAACGTCTCGCCGCCTGGACCGGCACGCTCGCCACGATGGCGGCCCGGCTCGGCCAGGAATGGGAACAGGCGGGCACGCAGGCCGCCATCCGCCAACTGGAAATCAGCGACACGCTGTCCCAGACCGCGCGCGACCTCACCGCGCAGTCGCAGGCCCAGGCCAGCGTGCTGGAAAGCGTTTCCAGTCGACTGGAAGCCGCGGCCGACAGGGTCACGCAGGCCTGGACCGAAGCGCAATCGCGCCAGGAGCGGGTCGGCGAACAATTGGCCGACGGCAACCGGCAGGCGCTGGAAACCGCCGCAGCCGCTTTCGGAGAGCATTCCGCCGCGCTGCTGCGCACGCTGGAGCAATCGCATTCCGACCTGCGGGCGGCCCTGGCCGCCGGCGACGAGGCCCGCCTGGCCGCCTGGACCGGCAAGCTCGGCGAAATGGCCGACGCCCTGCGCGCCGAATGGGAACAGGCGGGCGCCAGCACCGCCAGCCAGCAGCAGCAGATCTGCGACGCGCTGGCGCTGACCGCGCAGGACATCGCGTCCCAGACGCAGGCGCACGCCAGCGAGACCATCGCCGAAATCGGCCGCCTGGTGCAGGCCGCCTCCGAAGCGCCGCGCGCGGCCGCCGAAGTCATCGGGGAACTGCGCCAGAAGCTGTCCGACAGCATGGCGCGCGACAACGACATGCTGGAAGAGCGCGGCCGCCTGCTCGAAACGCTGGGCACCTTGCTGGACGCCGTCAACCACACGGCCGCCGAGCAGCGCTCGGCCGTGGACGCGCTGGTCTCGTCGTCGGCCGGCCTGCTGGATCGCGTGGGCGCCCAGTTCACCGGCCTGGTCGAAAGCGAGACCGGCAAGCTGGCCGAGGTGGCCGCGCAGGTCGCCAGCGGCGCGGTCGAGGTCGCCAGCCTGGGCGAATCGTTCGGCGCCGCGGTGCAGCTCTTCGGCGAGTCCAACGACAAGCTGGTGGCGCACCTGCAGCGCATCGAAGCCGCGCTGGACAAGTCCATCGCGCGCGGCGACGAGCAACTGGCCTACTACGTCGCGCAGGCGCGTGAAGTCGTGGACCTGAGCGTGATGTCGCAGAAGCAGATCGTCGAAAACCTGCAGCAGCTGGCCAGCCAGCGCGCAACGGCCGGAGCGGAAGCCGCATGAGCGAGGACATCGACGGCGGCGTGGAGCCGACAGTCCCGGCCTGGGCCGTCTTCGGCGACCTGATGTCGGTGCTGCTGGGCGCTTTCGTCCTGATCCTGGTCAGCGTCGTCGCCGTGCAGCTTCAGCTGTCGAATCAGCTCGAGGAAGAGGTCAGGCAGCGCCAGGCCGAAACGCAGCGCCGCGAGACGCTCGAACAGGCGCTGGCCGGCCCGCTGGCGGCCGGCCGTGTGACGCTGATCGACGGCCGCATCGGCATCAGCGGCAGCGTGCTGTTCGCCCTGAACTCCGACCAATTGCAGCCCGAGGGCCGCGAGGTCCTGAAGACCCTGATCGAACCGCTGGCCGCCTACCTGAAGACGCACAACGAGATCCTGATGGTCAGCGGCTACACCGACGACCAGCAGGTGCGCGAAGGCAACCGCCGCTTCGCGGACAACTGGGATCTTTCGGCCCAGCGCGCCCTGACGGTGACGCGCGCGCTGATCGACGAGGGCGTGCCCTCTTCCTCCGTGTTCGCCGCCGCCTTCGGCTCCGAGCAGCCCGTGGCCTCGAACGCCGACGAGGAAGGCCGCGCCAAGAACCGCCGGGTCGAGATCACGCCCATCCCCCGGCCCTCCAGCAACCCGGGACAGCCCAGTGAGCAGTGACGGGACCCGCGGGGAAATCCTCGACGCCCGCGCCATGCTGGACGCCTGGCGCGAAAGCGGCGCCGACCGCCTGGCCCCGGCGCGCTTCCGGTTCCTCGACGCGATGGCGCGCCGCGCGGCCGCCCAGGACGGCGAGGCCCGGCGGCGCCTGGACGCCCGGCTGGCGACGCTGATCCAGGCCTACGAGGCCGATCTGGAGCGCGCCGCCCCGACTTCCGCCTGCGCCGCGCCCGATGCGCCCGCGGCCTCCCTGCGCGGGCCGCTCGGGCAGTTGGCCGACGCCCTGGCCGCCCCCGCGCCGGCAGGCGACGGCGGCGATGGATCCTTCGCGGCCGAGCTGCGGGCCGCCTATCCTGACCTTCCCGCGCTGGAATATTTCCGCGGCGTGTGGTCGCGCGTCAGCGCCGACCGCCAGGTCCGGCAATCGCAGGAACAGGTGCACAAGAACGCCGGCCCGCTCAATTCCAACCAGATCGTGCACCGGACGCTCTCGCTGATGCGCGAACTGTCGCCCGGCTATCTGCAGCAATTCCTGTCGTACACGGATGCGTTGATGTGGATGGAGCAGATGGCCGCGGCCGTCGCCCCTCCCCCGAAGGACGCGCCGCGCGCCAGCGCCAAGAAGACCGCGCGCGGCAAGGCCCGCTAGGACCGGCGCGGCTCGCCGTCCGGGGCCGGGCGAGGCGCCGGCGCCCGGCGGATTTGCGCGTGGCCCCGCTCGGCAGTAAGATACGATCCATATACAAACCATATACGGATTACTTATGGGCATCGTCAAGATCTCCGAGCAGATGCATGAGAACCTCCGCGTCGCCAGCGGCGCGCTCAGCCGCTCCATCAACTCCCAGGCCGAACACTGGATGCGCATCGGCATGCTGTCCGAGCTCTATCCGGAACTGCGCCACGCGGACATCTGCCAGATGCTGATCCGCATCGAGCAGGCCGAGGGCTTCGCCATCGCCTCCCTGTCCCAGGGGCTGCCGCAAGCCGCCCAGCAGGAGGCCGCATAAATGGCGCGCAAAGTCTCCATCAAGTCCGCCGCCGACATCGACATGGCCCGCAAGGCCGGCGCCATGGCGGCCGAAGTGCTGCACATGATCGCCGAACACGTGCGCCCCGGCGTCACCACCGACGAACTGGACCGCATCTGCCACGACTACATCGTGAACGTGCAGAAGGCGATCCCGGCCAACGTGGGCTACCACGGCTTTCCCAAGACGATCTGCGCGTCGGCCAACCACGTCATCTGCCACGGCATCCCGTCGGCCAAGGTGCTGAAGAACGGCGACATCCTCAACATCGACGTCGCCGTCATCAAGGACGGCTGGTTCGGCGACACCAGCCGGATGTACTACGTGGGCCAGCCCAGCCCGCTGGCGCGCCGCCTGGTCGAGACGACCTACGAAGCCATGCGCGCCGGCATCATGGCCGTGAAGCCGGGCGCGACGCTGGGCGACGTGGGGCATGCGATCCAGACCGTGGCGCACCGCGAGCACTTCAGCATCGTGCGCGAGTACTGCGGCCACGGCATCGGCCAGATCTACCATGACGAACCGCAAGTGCTGCACTACGGCCGCCCGGGCGAGGGCCTGGTGCTGCAGCCGGGCATGATGTTCACGATCGAACCCATGATCAACGCGGGCAAGCCCCAGACCAAGCAGCTGCCCGACGGCTGGACCGTGGTCACCAAGGACCGCTCGCTGTCGGCGCAATGGGAGCACATGGTGGTCGTGACCGACACCGGCTACGAGGTGTTGACGTCCTGGCCGGACGGCTTCGGCAGCTATCCTCCCATCCCCTGACGGGCGCTTCCCTGCCCACGGCAAGGAACGGAGTGCGGACGAACGAGGGCACGATCATGATCGTGCCCTTGCCGTTTCCGCGGCGCGGTCCACGCGCCCCTCGCCTCCATGCCTGCCCTGCCCTCCGCGTTCCGCCGCCTGGCCGCCTCCAACCTGTCCGCCCAGTTCTCCGAACAGATGGCGCTGGCCGCCGCGCCCCTGGTGGCGGTGCTGGCCCTGGGCGCCAGCGCCGCGCAGACGGGCTATCTGCAGACCGCCCAGACCCTGCCGTTCCTGCTGCTATCGCTGCCCGCGGGCGTGCTGGCCGACCGGGTGTCGCGCCGGACGCTGATGACCGCCGCCGAATCCGTGCGCGCGGCCAGCCTGCTGGGCCTGCTCGCGCTGCTCTGGACGGGCGGCCTGGGCCTGGGCTGGCTGGCCGCGCTGGGTTTCCTGGGCGCGGTCGGCACGGTCGCCTACAACGTCGCGGCGCCCGCCCTCGTGCCCCGGCTGGTCGCGCCCGGCGAACTGGCCAGCGCCAATCGCTGGCTGGAACTGGCGCGCAGCGCGGCTTTCTCCGCCGGCCCCGCGGCGGGCGGGGCGCTGGTCGGCTGGATGGGAGCGCCGGCGGCGTATGCGCTGGCCGCCGCGCTATCGCTGCTGGCGGCGCAACTGCTTGCGAGGCTGCCTCAGGACGTGCCCGGCCCCAGGCCCCGGCGGCACATGCTGGGCGAACTGCGCGAAGGCGCGGCCTTCGTCCTTGCGCATCCGCTGCTGCGCCCCGTGCTGGTCACCGCCGTATTCTTCAACACCGCCTGGTTCGTGCTGCAGGCCGTCTACGTGGCCTATGCCATCGACAGGCTGGACCTGTCCGCCGCCGGCGTCGGCGCCACGCTCGGCGTCTACGGCGGGGGCATGGTCGCGGGCGCCTTGCTGGCGCCCTGGCTGGCCCGGCGGCTGTCCTTCGGCGCCATGATCGGAGCGGGTCCGCTGGCCGCGCTGGCGGCCAGCTTCATCCTGCTGTCCACCCTCGCGCATCCTTCGGGGGCCTGGGCCGCGGCCGGATTCTTCCTTTTCGGCGCCGGACCGATCCTATGGACGATCACGACCACCACGCTGCGCCAGGCGGTGACGCCCAATGCCTTGCTGGGCAGGGTTTCCGCCGTGATTCTCACCGCCACCTTCGGCGCCCGCCCCATCGGCGCGCTGATCGGCGCCGCGCTGGCCGCCCGGGCCGGGGTCGAGGCCTGCCTGTGGGTGTCCACCGCCGGCTTCGCCGTGCAATTCGCGGTGCTGTTCACCTCGCCCGTGCTGCGCCTGCGCAGCCAGCCCGAAGGCGCGGCCGCCGGATCTGTTGCGGGCTGAGCGGCGGGAATCTGTATCTGGCGGCGCCCTCGCGGCGCGGCTAGACTGCGCCAGTCATCCCATCGGAGCGCCCGGCGCGCGCAACATGCTGAAAATATTGGGCAAGGCCTCATCCATCAATGTCCGCAAGGTGCTGTGGACCTGCGCCGAACTGAACCTGCCGTTCGAGCGGGAAGACTGGGGAACGGGCTTCAGGCCCACTTCCGACCCCGCCTTCCTGGCCTTGAACCCCAACGCCATGGTGCCGGTCGTCCAGGATGGCGACTTCGTGCTGTGGGAGTCCAACAGCATCATCCGCTACCTGGCCTCGCAGTATGGCGGCCAAAGCCTGTATCCGGCCGAACCCAGGCTGCGGGCGCGCGTGGACCAGTGGATGGACTGGCAGGCGACCGACCTGAACCGCTCATGGTCCTACGCCTTCATGGGGCTGGCGCGGCAGTCGCCCGCCCACCAGGACGCGGCCGCCATCGAGGCGTCGTGCCAGGCCTGGGCGCACTGCATGGGCATACTGGACCAGCGCCTGGCGCAGACCGGCGCCTATGTGGCGGGAGCGGCGTTCTCGCTCGCGGACATCCCCGTCGGGCTCTCGGTGAACCGGTGGTTCCTCACCCCCTTCGCCAAGCCCCCGCTGCCGGCCGTCGCGGCCTACTACGACCGGCTGGCCGGACGCGAGGGCTACCGGCGGCACGGCCGCAACGGCACGGTCTGAAGCCGCGGCTACTTCACCACGCCGCAGACCAGGCGCCCGCCTCCGCCGCCCAGGGGCTTCGGCGTGTCGCTGTAGTTGTCGCCGCCCACGTGCACCATCAGCGCGCGCCCCTTTATGTCGGCCAGCTTCAGGTGCGGCGCCACGACGGCTTTCTCGGCGGTGCCGTCGGCGCCCACCACGATGAAGGGCAAGTCGCCCTGATGGCCGTCGGTCGCCATCGGGCCCTTGTGGGCCTTGGTGCCCTTGGGATCCAGGTGCCCGCCCGCCGCGCCGCCCGGCGCCATCTGATCGTTCACCATGCCGGGGCCGCAAGAGCCCTTCTCGTGCACATGGAACCCGTGCTCGCCGGGAGGCAGGCCCTTCAGGTTCGGCGTGAATTGCAGCCCTCCCTTGGTGTCCTTGACGGAGATAGTGCCGGCGCTCTTGCCCACGCCATCCGCGGACAGGAACGACATCGAAACGTTTTCCGCCGATGCGGCGCCGGATGCGCCCGCCAACGCAAGCGCCGTGACCAGCAACGATATTTTCTTCATGGAGTGCCTCCAGGATTCGTGCCCGCGGACCGCGGGCGGCCGGTAGGACAAGGACGGCTCAGCCGCCGTCCATGCCGTCGAAAACAATAGCATTCGCCTCGGACCGTCCGCCAGCAATCTTCGTTCCTGATACAAACCGTGGCGATGGGTTGCGCAGCCTCAGCCCCGCAGCATCACTACCGCCGCATGCAGCGCCACCCCGATCAGGCCGCCCACCAGGGTGCCGTTGAAGCGGATGTATTGCAGGTCCCGGCCCACGCTGAGCTCCAGCTCGTCGACCAGGTGGCGCTCGTCCCAGTTCTTGACGGTGCGCGAAATATGCTCGGTGACGCCGCTGCGCAGCCTGCCCGTCAGCCGCCGCGCGCCGCCGAGCACGTGGTTGTTGATCGCCTCGCGCAGGCCGGGATCCTCGCCCAGCTTGCGGCCCAACGCCAGCAATGCGCTTTCCAGATGACGCGCCAACGCCGAATCCTCGTCGGACAGATCGCGCCGCAGCGCGGCATGGATATCGTCCCACAGCCCCTGCACGTATTCCTGCACCTTGGGATGATCGATGGCGCGCTGCTTCAGCGCCTCGACCTGCTCCGCCAGGGCGGGATCGTCCCCCAGGCGCCGGATGTAGTTCAACACCCAGGCCTCGTAGTCGCGCCGCACGGGATGGTCCGGTTCGGACAGCACGTCGCGCAACTCCTCCACCAGGGCGCGGGCCAGCCGGTCTGCCAGGTTGTCGGCGATGCCGTCCACCGACTTCACCACGTCCACGGCGGCGATGATGCGCGGCCACTCTTTCTTGGCGAACTTCACCAGCAGGCCCGAGGCGCGCGCCTTCACGTCTTCCTCGCCCAGATAGCCGCCCAGCCTTTCCAGCGCGGCGTCCAGCAGTTCCTGGTGCCGTCCGTCGCGGGTCAATAGGCCCAGCACTTCGCCCGCCGTATCGGCGGCGTCCCAGCGGCGCAGATTCTTGACCACGAACTCCTGGATCACGCCGCGCACCGCCCGGTCATCCAGCAGGTCCAGCGTCTGCAGGGCCACGTTGCGGGCTCCATCGCTCAAGGCGTGCGCCTGCCGGGGACGAGCCAGCCAGCGGCTCAGGCGCGCGGCGGGGTCGAACACGCGCAGCTTTTCCATCAGGGTGTCCGGGTCCAGGAAGTGGTCGCGCACGAACACCGCCAGGTTGTCGCCGATGCGATCCTTGTTGCTGGGGATGATGGCGGTGTGGGGAATGGGCAGGCCCATCGGGCGGCGAAAGAGGGCGACCACGGCGAACCAGTCCGCCAGCGCGCCCACCGTGGCCGCCTCGCAGAACGCCCGCACCCATGCCCAGGCGCCCTGCCCGCCCATCGCGTGGCTGGCGACGAAGCCGCTGATCATGGCCGCCAGCAAAGCCAGCGCGGCGATCTTCATGCGCCGCAGCTGCGCGCGGCGCGCGTCGGACGCCAGGGCGGAACGGGTCGCGTGCGCGGCGGCGGGACGGGGCGTGTCTGTCATGGGGTCTCCGGCTCGGGTGGACCCAGCATAACAATACCGGCCGCCATGCGGCCGGCGGCGCGGGCCTCAGCCCAGCGGAGGCAGCATGTTGAACAGCAGGACCATCGCCAGCCCCGCCAGCGACACGATGGACTGCACCACCGAGATGGTCTTGGTGGCTTCGCCCATGGTCATACCGAAGGATTCCTTCACCATCCAGAAGCCCGCGTGGTTGGCGTAATTGAAGAACAGCGAACCGCAGCCGATGGATAGCGCCAGCAGCGGCAGGTTCAGGCTGGGATCCGCGCCCGCCAGCGGCGCCAGCAGGCCTGCCGCGCCCACGATGCCGACGGTGGCCGAACCGGTGGAGACCGACAGCAGCATGGCGATCAGCCAGCCCAGCACCAATGGCGGCAGGGCGAACTGGTGGGTCAGGTGCACGATGGCGTCGCCCACCTTGGCGCTCGTGAGCACCTGCTGGAACGCGCCGCCGCCCGCGATGATGAGCATGATGCCGGCAATCGGCTTGAGGCTCTTGCCCAGCGCGTCGCGCAGCTTCTCGGCGTCGCCGCCGCGCAGGTACACGAGGGTGACGGCCGCGAACAACACGCCCAGCAGCATGGCCACCAACGGGTCGCCCAGGAAAGCGGCGGCGTGCATCGCGGCGGAATCCTTGGGCAGCAGCATCTCGGCCAGCGCGTGCACCAGCATCAGCAACGCGGGCAGCAGCGCCGCCAGGACGCCCAGGCCCACGCCGGGCGCGCCGCGCCCCGCTGCCTGCGGCCTGGCCGCGGTGAACTGGTCCAGCAAGGCCTCGTCCGGACGGGTCGTCATGCGCGGCGCGATAAAGGCGCCGTACAGCGGGCCGCCGAAGATCATGGCCGGCAGCGCGGCGATGAACCCGTAGATCATGGTCGGGCCCACGGTGGTCTTGAGCGTGGCGATGGCCGTCAGCGGGCCGGGATGCGGCGGCACCATGCCATGCATGGCCGCCAGCGCCGAAATCACCGGCACGCCCACGTACACGTACGCCGATCCCTTGAAGCGCTCCTGGCTCTCCAGCTTGCGCGCCACGCTGAAGATCAGCGGCAGCATCACCACCAGGCCCACCTCGAAGAACATGGGGATGCCGATGACGAAAGCCACCAGCGTCATGGCCCAGGGAATCAGGCGGGCCGACGTATGGCGCAGGATGGCGTTGGCCAGGCGCTCGGTGGTGCCCGAATCCGCCAGAATCTTGCCCAGCATGGCGCCCAGCGCGATCACCACGCCCACGGCGCCCAGGGTCTTGCCCGCGCCGTTTGTCAGGTTCTTGACGATGGCCGACGGCTCCATGCCGGTGGCGAAACCGACCCCGATGGACACGATCAGCAGCGCCAGCAGCGGGTGCATGCGGATGCGGGAGACAATGAGCGCCACCAGCACGAGAACGCTCGCCAGGGCGGTGAGCAGCAATTGGATGTCGAACGAAGACATAGTCGGACCTGGAGAAAACGGGCGAAGCGCCGCCGGCCCGCGGCCGGCCGCCGTGCCATGATGCAAACGGGATTTTATTCCCGCCAAGCTGAACGCCCAGTCAGGAAACCCGCGCCACGCCTTATCCGGCCGCCGCCATCAGCCCCGGCCTGCCCTCGTGTCGGGCCTGCGCGCGTTCGAGGATGAACTCGATGATCATCGCGATCGCGCGCGGGTGGTGCCGGTTCGGCATGTACAGCATGTACATGGCGCGCCCGAAGATGCTGAGCCGCCAAGGCGTCAGGGCGGCCACCAGTTCGCCTCGGGCCAGGTCCTCGTGGACCACGTAGTCCGGCACGATCCCCACGCCCAGCCCGGCCCGGATCGCATCGCGCAGGAAGGCGTAATTGCGCGAGATCACGGTGGGCTCCAGCACCACGTGCTGGCGGGGCTGGCCGCCGTAATAGGCGGACAGGCGCAGCGGCCGGCCGATGACGGCGGCGCTGATGATGGGGCTGCCCGCCAGGTCTTCGGGGCGCTGCGGCAAGCCCCGGGCGGCGGCATAGGCCTGCGATGCGCATGCCACGTAACGCACCTGGCCCAGCTCGCGCGCCACCAGGTTCTGCGGCGGCTCGGACATGATGCGGACCGCGATGTCGACCTCGTCGCGCAGCAGGTCGTCGACGCTGTTCTCGAACAGCACGTCCAGCACGATGTCCGGATAGGCCCGCTTGAATTCCAGCAGCCACGGCGTCATCACGAACTGGCCATAGCCGCTGGGCACGCTCAAGCGGACTTTTCCCTGGGGCGTCTTGCCCAGCGTCTCGATCGATTCGCGGGCGGCGGCGAGTTCGTCCTGGATGCTGCGGCCATGGCGATAGAGCTTCAATCCGATTTCGGTGGGCTCGACGCGCCGCGTCGTGCGCCGCACCAGCTGCATGCCCACCGAACGCTCGAGCTGGCTCAGGTGATAGCTGACGTTGGCGCGCGTCATCTTCAGCCGGCGGGCGGCCTCGCTCAGGTTGCCCGCATCCAGTATCTCCACCAGCAGGGTCAGGGATTTGGTGTCCATGCGGCGTCTCCCAACGCGCCTATCGCGAGGCACTGTCAAATTTTCTTATACGTAGTGTCAATTATAGATGCCATTGTCAAGACATATTGACTGCGGAAGAATAAAGCCACAAAAAAAAGGCGGACCGCCCTGGGCCGCCAGGCCAGTCCTTTGCCGCCGCTTCCGGCGCGGCGGGGACGGCCTCCGACGGAGACACTGTTCATGACTGACAGCGCAGGCACCGGCGCCGCGCACGCGCGCCGCTATGAAGACATACTCGTCGTCACGATCGACCACCCACCGGTCAACGCCCTGAGCGCCGCCGTGCGCGCCGACCTGGCCGCCGCCATCCAGAATGCCCAGACGGACCCGCAGGTGCGCGCCATCGTCCTCGTGGGCGCGGGCAGGAACTTCATCGCGGGCGCCGACATCCGCGAATTCGGCAAGCCGCCCCAGCCCCCCATCCTGCCGGACGTCTGCAACCAGATCGAGGCCAGCGCCAAGCCCGTGGTGGCGGTGCTGCATGGCGCCGCGCTGGGCGGCGGGCTGGAAGTGGCGATGGCCGCCCACTACCGCGTCGCGCTGGCCGGGGCCAGGCTGGGATTGCCCGAAGTGACGCTGGGCCTGTTGCCGGGCGCGGGCGGCACGCAGCGCGCCCCGCGCCTCATGGGCGCGCGCGCCGCGCTGGACCTGATGCTGTCCGGCAGGCATCTGTCGGCCCAGGAGGCGCTGGACGCCGGCCTGGTGGATGCGCTGGCCGGCGAGAACGATGCGCTGGACGCCGGCCTGGCACACGCCCGGCAGTTGCTGGCCCTGCGCGCCGGCCCGCGCCGCACCCGGGACGCGGCCGCCGCGCTGGCGGACAAGCCGGCCGCGCTGGCCGAGGCAGACGCCGCCGCCGAACGCGTCGCCAGCGCCGCGCGCGGCCTGTACTCGCCCGCGCGGATCGTCGAAGCCGTGCGCGCCGCCATCGAATTGCCCTTCGACGAAGGCCTGCGCGCCGAACGCGCCCTGTTCCTGCAATGCCTGGACAGCCCGCAGCGGGCCGGCCTGGTCCATGCCTTCTTCGCGGAACGCGAGACAGCCAAAGTGCCTGAACTGAAACAGGCGCGGGCTCGCGGCGTGGAACGCGTGGGCATCGTGGGCGGCGGCACCATGGGAGCCGGCATCGCCGTATCCGTGCTGGACGCCGGGCTGCCGGTGGTGATGGTAGAACAGGACGACGCCGCCCTGGAACGGGGCCGGGCCCGCGTCGCCAAGGTGTACGACCTGCTGGTCGCCAAGGGCCGGATGAGCGCCGACGAGCGCACCGCGCGCCTGGCGCGCTTCACCGGCGCGACGGCCTACGACGCGCTGGCCGACGCCGACCTGATCGTCGAGGCCGTGTTCGAAGACATGGACGCCAAGCTCGCCGTGTTCGCGCAGCTGGACCGCGTGGCCAAACCCGGCGCCGTGCTGGCCACCAACACCTCGTACCTGGACGTGGACCGCATCGCCGCCGCCACGCGCGGCCCCGCCGACGTGCTGGGCCTGCACTTCTTCTCGCCCGCCAACATCATGAAGCTGCTGGAAGTGGTGGTGGGCAGGCAGACCGCCCCGGACACCGTCGCCACCGGCTTCGATTTCGCGCGCAGGCTGCGCAAGATCCCGGTGCGCGCCGGGGTGTGCGACGGCTTCATCGGCAACCGCATCCTCGCCGCCTACCGGCAAGCCGCCGACATGATGATGGAGGACGGGGCTTCGCCCTACGACATCGACGCCGCGGTGCGCGCCTTCGGCTATCCGATGGGTCCGTACCAGATGATGGACCTCGCGGGCGGCGATATTGGCTGGGCGACGCGCAAGCGCCGCGCGCCCACCCGCAATCCCGCGCTGCGCTACGTGCAGATCGCCGACCGCCTGTGCGAGCGCGGCTGGTTCGGCCAGAAGACGGGCCGCGGCTACTACCTTTACCCCGACGGCGCGCGCCAGGGCCAGCCGGATCCCGAGGTGCTCGCCATTATCGACGCCGAGCGCGCGCGGGCCGGCATCCGTCCGCGCCCGTTCACGCAGGAAGACATCCAGCGCCGCTATCTGGCGGCGATGATCAATGAAGCGGCCAACGTGCTGCGCGAAGGCATCGCCCTGCGCCCGTCCGACATCGATGTGGTGGCGGTCGCGGGCTACGGCTTTCCGCGCCACCGGGGCGGGCCGCTGCACCATGCCGACAGCGTGGGCCTGCCCGCCATCCTGGCCGACCTGCGCGAGTACGCGAAGGAAGACCCGGCTTTCTGGACGCCGTCTTCCCTGCTCGTCGACCTGGCCGGCTCCGGCCGCGATTTCGCCAGCCTGAACCGGGCTGCCTGATCCCCAACCTTCTCACAGGCCACTCATGCGCGAAGCCGTTATCGTTTCCACCGCCCGCACCCCCATCACCAAGGCGGGGCGCGGCGAATTCAACCTGATCGCCGGCCCCACGCTGGCCGCCCACGCCGTGCGCGCCGCGGTCGAACGCGCCGGCGTGGACCCGGCGCTGATCGAGGACGCCATCATCGGCTGCGGCTACCCCGAGGGCGCCACCGGCCGCAATATCGGGCGCCAGGCCGTGGTCCGCGCCGGCCTGCCGCCAAGCGTCGGCGGCGCGACCGTCAACCGCTATTGCGCGTCGGGGCTGCAGGCCATCGCCACCGCCGCCAGCCGCATCGTGATGGACGGCGCGCCCGCCATGATCGCGGGCGGCGTGGAATGCGTATCGCAGATCCGCACGCGCGACGACGGCGTCAGCGGCATGGATCCGTGGATCGTGGCCAACAAGCCCGAACTCTATCTGCCCATGATCGAGACCGCCGACATCGTCGCGGCCCGCTACGGCATCAGCCGCGAGGCCCAGGACCGTTTCGCGGCGCAAAGCCAGGCGCGCGCCGAGGCCGCGCAGGCCGCGGGCCGCTACCGCGAGGAGATCATTCCCGTCACCACCGCCATGTCCGTCACCGACCGCGCGACCGGCGCGGTCAGCGAGCGCGAAGTCACGGTGGACCGCGACACCTGCAACCGCCCCGGCACGACTTACGAGGCGCTGGCCGCGCTGGCGCCGGTGCGCGGCGCGGGCCAGTTCATCACCGCGGGCAACGCGTCGCAGCTGTCCGACGGCGCCGCGGCCTGCGTGCTGATGGAAGCCGCGCAAGCGCGGCGCGCCGGCATCCAGCCGCTGGGCGCGTTCCGCGGCCTGGCCATCGCGGGCTGCGAGCCCGACGAGATGGGCATCGGGCCGGTCTACGCCGTGCCCAGGCTGCTGGCCCGCCACGGCCTTTCCGTGCAGGACATCGACCTTTGGGAACTGAACGAAGCCTTCGCCTCGCAGGCCCTGTACTGCCAGCAAAAGCTGGACATCCCGATGGACCGCCTGAACGTGGACGGCGGCGCCATCGCGCTGGGCCATCCCTTCGGCGTCACCGGCGCCCGGCTGGCCGGCCACGTGCTGATCGAAGGCCGCCGCCGCGGCGCGCGCTACGCCGTCGTGACGATGTGCGTGGGCGGCGGCATGGGCGCGGCCGGACTGTTTGAAATCTACTGAGTACGAGAACACCCATGGATCTGAATTTCACTCCCGAAGAAGAGGCGTTCCGCGCCGAGGTGCGCGCCTTCCTGGCCGCCGAACTGCCCGAGGCGCTGGCGCGCAAGGTGCGCGAGCACCGGCATCTCGCCAAGGCCGACATGGAAGCCTGGCACGCCATCCTGAACGCGCGCGGCTGGCTCGCGAGCCACTGGCCCGCCGAATACGGCGGCACCGGCTGGACGGCGGTCCAGAAGTTCATTTTCGAAAACGAATGCGCCCTCGCCCATGCGCCGCGCATCGTGCCCTTCGGGCTGAGCATGCTGGGGCCGGTCCTGATCAAGTACGGCACCGAGGCGCAGAAGCGCTATTGGCTGCCGCGCATCCTGGACGGGTCCGACTGGTGGTGCCAGGGCTATTCCGAGCCCGGCGCGGGTTCGGACCTGGCGTCGCTCAAGACCACCGCGGTGCGCGACGGCGACGCCTACATCGTCAACGGCCAGAAGACCTGGACCACACTGGGACAGCATGCCAACATGATCTTCTGCCTGGTGCGCACCCGCAGCGAGGGCAAGCCGCAGGAAGGCATCAGCTTCCTGCTCATCGACATGCGCACGCCGGGCATCGAAGTGCGCCCCATCATCACGCTGGACGGCGCCCACGAGGTCAACGAGGTGTTCTTCTCCGACGTGCGCGTGCCCGCGGACAACCTGGTCGGCGAAGAGAACCGCGGCTGGTCCTGCGCCAAGTACCTGCTGACCTACGAACGCACCAACATCGCCGGCGTGGGCCAGTCCACCGCCGCGCTGCAGCAGCTCAAGGCCGTGGCGGCGCGCCAGCGCAGGAACGGCAAGCCGCTGGCCCAGGACCCGGCGTTCGCGGCCAGGCTGGCGCGCGTCGAAATCGAGCTCGACAACATGCGCGTCACCAACCTGCGGGTGCTGGCGGCCGCCGCCCACGGCGGCGCGCCCGGCGCCGAGAGTTCGATGCTGAAGATCCGCGGCACCCAGATCCGCCAGGAGATATCGGCGCTGAACCGGCGCGCCATGGGCATCTATGCGCGGCCTTACGTGGCGGAGGCGCTGGAAGACGGCTACGCCGGCCCGCGCATCGGCCCGGATGGCGCCGACAGCGCCGCCGCACAGTACTTCAACAACCGCAAGCTGTCGATCTTCGGCGGCTCGAACGAAATCCAGAAGAACATCATCTCGAAGATGATCCTGGGACTGTAAGGAAGAACGCCCATGAATTTCGACCATACCGAAGACCGGCGCATGCTGTCGGACATGTTGAAACGCTTCGGGGCCGAACAATACGGCTTCGCGGTGCGCGACCGCATCGCGCGCTCGCCGCAAGGCTACAGCCCGGAGTTCTGGCAACGCTATGCAGAACTCGGCGCCGTCGCCGCGCTGTTCGGCGAAGAGGACGGCGGACTGGGCGGGTCGGGCTTCGACATCGCCGTCGTCTTCGAGGCCCTGGGCCGCGCGCTGGTCGTCGAGCCCTTTCTCGATGCGCTGATCGCGGGCGACGCCATCGCCGCCGCCGGCACGCCGGCGCAGAAGGCCGTGCTGGCCGAGCTGCAGGCCGGCGCGGCCATCGTTTCGCTGGCCCATGCCGAGGCCCAGGCCGGCGACGAGCTGGCGCACGTGGAAACGCGCGCGCGGCCCGACGGCGACGGCTGGCGGCTGGACGGCTCCAAGGCCGTGGTGGCGAACGCGGAGCATGCGGGCCTGTTCGTGGTGTCGGCGCGCACCGCGGGCGGCGACGCCGACCCCGACGGCATTTCGCTGTTCCTGGTGCCCGCCGGCACCCCGGGCCTGCGGGTGCAAGGCTACCCCCTGATCGACGGCGGCCGCGCAGGCGACCTGGCGCTGTCGGGCGTGCGGGTCGGCGCCGAGGCCCTGCTGGGCCGCCCCGGCGCGGGCCATGCCGTGCTGGAGCGCAGCGTCGGCAAAGGCCTGCTGGCGCTGTGCGCCGAGGCCGTCGGCGCCATGGACGCCGCCCGCGACGCCACCCTCGAATACCTGCAGACCCGCAAGCAGTTCGGCGTGCCGATCGGCCGCTTCCAGGCCTTGCAGCACCGCATGGCCGACGTGCTCCTCGAAATCGAGCAGGCGCGCTCGGCCGTCATCAACGCCGCCGCGCAGCTCGGCCATGCCGACCGCGCCACGCGCGAACGCGCGCTGTCGGCCGCCAAGCACACCATCGGACGCGTGGGCACGCGGGTGGCCGAAGAATGCATCCAGCTGCATGGCGGCATCGGCATGACCTGGGAACTGCCGCTGGCCCACTATGCCAAGCGCCTGGTCATGATCGATCATCAACTGGGCGACGAGGATCATCACCTGGCCCGATTCATCGCGCTGGCCCCGCAGGAGTAATGCCATGGATATCGGTGCTCCGCCCCCCGATGGCCTGGACCTGCCCCTGGAAGGCGTGCGCGTCCTGGACCTTTCCCGCGTGTTCGCCGGCCCGCTGTGCGGCCAGGTGCTGGCCGACTTCGGCGCCGAGGTCGTAAAGGTCGAACACCCTGTGCGCGGCGACGACACGCGCGACTGGGGCATGCGCATCGGCAAGACCGAAACCACCTACTACAACAGCATGAACCGCAACAAGCGGTCCATCACCCTGGACCTCCAGTCCAGGGAAGGCGTGGAGATCGTCTACCGACTGCTGCCGCAGTTCGACGTGGTGATCCACAACTTCAAGAGCGGCAGCGCCGAAAAGCTGGGCCTGGGCTATGCGCAGCTCAAGGCCTTGAAGCCGGACCTGATCTATTGCGCCATCGGCGGCTACAACAGCGCCGGGCCCGAAGCGGCGCGGCCCGGCTACGACCTGGTCATCCAGGGCGAGACCGGCCTCATGGCGATCAACGGCGAACCGCAGCAGCCTCCGCTGAAGTTCGGCGTCGCGGCCGTCGACATGATGACCGGCATGTATGCCGCGCAGGCGGTGCTGGCGGCGCTGTTCCGGCGCGAACGCACCGGCCGCGGCCGCCTGATCGAAATGGCGCTGTACGACTGCGGCATCATGGTCACGAGCTATTACGGCCTGGACGCCCTGCTGCTGGGCCATGATCCCCGGCGCTACGGCAATGCCCATCCGTCCATCGTGCCCTACGGCATGTTCGAGGCCGCCGATGGCCCGCTGATCATCTCGGTGGGCACCAACGCGCAGTTCGACAAGTTCTGTCGCCAGGTGCTGATGCGGCCCGACATCGTCGAAGACCCCCGCTACGCCACCAACGTCGAGCGCGCGAAGAACCGCCTGGAGCTGCTGCCCATGATGATCGGGCTGATCCGCGAATTCCCCCGCGACCTGCTGCTGCAGCGCCTGGCCGACTGCGGCATCCCTTGCGGCAAGGTGCTGGGCCTGCACGAAGCCCTGACCAGCCAGCGCACCCGCCAGAGCGGGCTGGTGCAGGAAATGCCGCATCCCGTCGCGGGCAGCACGCACGTCTATGCGCCGCCCTACCGCCTGGACGGCGAACGCCTGCCGGTCCGCCATGCCCCGCCCACCCTGGGCGAAGGCACGCGCGACGTGCTGCGGGGCCTGCTGCAGATGACCGATACACAACTCGAGGCATTGCAGGCGCAAGGCATCCTGACATTGCCCGCCACGGATTGATTGCGCTGACATCGCATCACAGGAGGAGCGCCAGCCATGAAACATCGGAACTTTGACCGCCGCAAGGCCTTGCAGCGCATCGCCGGCGCGGGAGCCGCCTGCCTGCTGCCGGGGCGGGTGGCCTGGGCACAAAAGCCGAACTACCCGAACAAGCCCATCCGTTTCATCGTGCCCTTCAACCCCGGCGGCGCCACCGACACGCTGGCCCGCGTGCTGGCCAGGTCCATGGCCGCTACGCTGGGGCAGCCCATTGTGGTCGAGAACAAGAGCGGCGCCTCCGGCATGCTGGGCACAGACCAGGTAGCCAAAGCCGCGCCCGATGGCTATACCTTCGCCATATCGCTCAGCACCTCCTTGCTGATCAATCAGTTCCTGTACGCCAAGATGGCTTACAACCCGCGGAAAGACCTGCTGATGCTGTCGCAGATCGCCGCGGCGCCGGTGACGCTGGTGGTGCACCCTGGCGTGCCCGCCAACGATATCCGGGAACTGCTCGCCTGGGTCGCGGCCAACAAGGGCAAGGTGTCCTACGGTAGCTGGGGGGTAGGCTCATACGCCCACCTGGCCGGCGCCTACATGAGCAAGACGACGCGCTCCGACATGGCCCACGTAGCCTACAAGGGCGAATCGCCGATGATCCAGGATCTCATCGGCGGCCAGCTGCAGGTTTGCTTTTCCAGCGCGCAGAACACCAAGCCGTTCATCGAAAACGGCCGCCTGAAGGCGATCGGCGTCACGGGCACGCAGCGTATGACCATACTGCCCGACGTGCCCACCATCCACGAGCAGGGCGTCACCGATAACGCCTACTCGATCTTCGGTTGGGCCGGAATGGCCGCGCCTGCCGGCACCCCCGAGGATGTCGTCCGGCAGGTCCATGCCGCCTTGATGAAAGCCTCCCAGGACGCGGCCGTGCAAGAAACGATCACCAGCGCGGGCTTTATGCCGGTGTTCAGCACACCGGCGGAATTCTCCCAGGCCTACGCGCGCGATGTGCCCATCTGGCAGGAATTGATCAAGATCGCCGACGCGCGCATCGACTAATTGCTCACCCGGCCCACCTTCTCCCTATGGAACTGTCATATGCGTGATCTGCCGCTTGCGGTTTGCTCCAAGTTCACCCGGCGCGCCGTTCTGGCCCTGGCCGCCAACCTGCTCGTTGCGGGCGCCGCCGCGGCGCAGGCCTACCCCAGCCAGCCGATCAGGCTCATCGTGCCCTTCCCGCCCGGCGGCCCCACCGATGTGGCCTCGCGCCTGGTCGGCCAGCAGCTCGAAGCGCGCCTGCGGCAGCCGGTCATCGTCGAGAACCGCGCCGGAGCCTCGGGGTCGATCGCGGCCAACCTGCTCAAGCGTTCGCCACCCGACGGCTACACGCTGATGATGCTGGCCACGCCCACCCTGTTCGCGCCGTTCTTCTACAAGAATGTCGGCTACGAAACCCCGAAGGACTTCACGCCCATCGCCACCGTGTACGACCTGCCCATCGTGGTGGTGACCAATCCACGGAAACTGCCCGATGTCGCCAACCTGGCGCAGTTGGTCGACTATGCGCGCGCCCGCCCCGGCGAACTCAACTACGCCAGCTCCGGCGCCGGCAGCTTCGGCCACATGAGCATGGAACGGCTCCAGGACGTGGGCGACTTCCGGATGCAGCACGTCGCCTATAAGGGCGGCGTGCCGGCGATCACCGACACGATAGGCGGACAGGTGCCCATGATGTACGCCGATCTGGTGGCGGCCCTGCCTCACATCCAGGCGGGCAAGCTGCGCGCGCTGGCGGTGGGTTCGCCCAGCCGCGTCGCCGTGCTGCCCGAGGTGCCCACCATCAGCGAACAGGGCTTCGCGGGTTTCGACGCGGTGTCCTGGGGCGGCCTGCTGGCGCCGCCGGGCACGCCCGCCGTCGTCGTCGACCGGCTGAACCGCGAGCTCGAAGCCATCCTGGCGGACCCCGCGATCCAGGAAAAATTGATCAGCGCGGGCACCATCGCGCACTTCGAACCCGCTGCAGCAATGGGCCAGCGCATTTCCGACGACTATCGGAAATGGGGCGAACTCGCGCGCGACAAGGGAATGACGGCCGAATAACGGCCGCTTCCAGCCGGGCCAACGGCTGCCACAAGAGGAGACTGACAACATGCAACGATCCATCAACCGCCGCGTCTGCCTAGCGCTGGCGCTGACCGCTGCGCTGTCCGCCGCGCTGCCCCTGCAGGCCGGCGCGCAGACCGCCTTCCCTTCCAAGCCCATCACGCTCATCGTGCCCTTCCCGGCCGGCGGTTCGACCGACCGCCACCTGCGCATCGTGGCGCAGGACGCATCCAAATACCTGGGACAGCCCGTCATCGTGGAAAACCGGCCGGGCGCCGGCGGCACGCTGGGTCCGGCCACCATGGCCAAGACCGCCAAGCCCGACGGCTACACCATCAGCCTCTACACGCTGGCGATGCTGCGCATGCCCTACATGCAGAAAAGCAGCTGGGACCCCATCAATGACTTCACGTTCATCCTGGGACTGTCCGGCTACACCTTCGGCTTTACCGTGCGCGCGGACTCCCCCTACAAGACCTTCAACGAATACATCGAAGCCGCGCGCAAGGCGCCGGGCACGATCGACTACGGCTCCACCGGCGTGGGCTCGTCGCCCCACCTGCTGATCGAGGAAGTCGCGATCAACGCCAAGGTCAAGCTGAACCACGTGCCGTTCAAGGGCAACGCCGACATGCAGCAGGCGCTCCTGGGCGGCCACGTCATGGCGCAGAGCGACGCCACCGGCTGGGACCAGTTCGTGGACGCCGGCAAGATGCGCCTGCTGGTGACCTTCGGCGAAAAGCGCACGACCCGCTGGCCCGACGTGCCCACCGCGCAGGAACTCGGCTACAAAGTCGTGTCCACCTCGCCCTACGGACTGGCCGGCCCCAAGGGCATGGACCCGGCCGTGGTCAAGACCCTGCACGACGCCTTCAAGAAGGCGCTGTTCGACCCCGCCAGCATGGACGTCATGAAGCAGCTGAACCAGGAGCCCGCCTACCGCGGCAGCCAGGACTACAAGGAATGGGCCCAGGCCACCTACATCAAGGAAAAGGGGCTGATCGAATACCTGGGACTGATGGCGAAGGATTGAGCGCCCAGCCTCCGCGCCGCCCGGGGACCGCGCGGCGCGGGCTCACCATGTGTGCCTCACCATGTGTATTTGGCGCCTATCCTGCCGGCATATTGGTGATAGCTCTGCGCGCCCCAGGATCCGGCCACGTTGACCCAGCCCGTCCAGCCCTTGGTGAAATCGGCGTGCACGCCCAGCTTCAACTCATAGCGGTCTTCCGGATAGAGGTCGCCGACCGGCAGCTGATTGAACGACACCGAGCTGCCAACGTTGCTGTGCCACCAGTTCAGCGTCGCGAACGGTTGCGCCTTGCGGCCATTCCCCAGGTCGTAGGTGGTATGGGCGCGCACGCCCAGCCGCAAGATGGTGCCGTGCGAATCCGCGCTGTCTACCCGGGTGCCGTTGGCTTCGGTCAGGCTGTCGGTGTCTGAACTCACGTAGATCAGCTGAGCCTGAGGTTCGAGTCTCCAATCGCCGCGCAGCTTGAAGGCGTAGCCCGTTTCGGCGGACACCGCCCAAGCGCGGGAATCGTAGTCCACCCACGGTAGATCGGTGCCCATTACCCGGTTGTTGTACCAGCCATACTGGAACCAGGTGTCCACATAGGCGCCAAGCTTGCTCTCGTCGTTCTGGAACCAAGTGCCATAGACACCCGCGCTGTAGCCTTGCACCTTGCCCTTGGCCTTGTACGGGTTGCCGTCGGCGCGAGCCGTGCTGTCGGCGCTGCCATAACCCAGCATCGCGCCCAGATGCAGGCGGTCGGTCTCCGAGAACAGCTTCCATTGCGCCACGTCGCCGCCGCCTTGCAGCAGGAACATGTCGGTGCTGACGTCGAAGTTGCCGTCGCGGCTGTGCGACCCTTCCCACTTGCCCACGGCCCGCAGCCAGAGCGCCCGGCGCTTGCTGTCCTCCGATTGAAACTGCTGGCCTTCGATGAATTGCGGCTCGCCCAGGCGGTCGTGCATGCTGTGCACGAACATCTGCCCGATCAGGCGCTGGTTCGCGAGATAGGCCGCGACTTCGGGACGGTACAACGGCTCCGGATCGGGTCCTGGCGCCGGCGGCACGGGGGGATTCGGCGGGACGGGAGGATCCGGCGGCACCGGAGGCGGATCCGGCTGTTTCAGGGAACGCAGGTACCAGCTCTGGTCGGCGGGCGCAGCCGCCGAGCCCTGGTACAGACGGTACTCATACGGCCCCGCCACCGCGCGACCGGCGAGCGCGAACGCGCCGGATCCCGACACGCCGCCGTTGACGACCTCGACCACCGGTATCCCGCTGGCGGTCGTCAACGCGCCCGGCCCGCCCGTGTTCTTGATGCGCAGTTGCGAGGCGCCGCTGGCGCTGCCGCCGTCAACGACCAGCTTGTCCGATGGCGAACTGTCGTCGCCCAGGTAGGTGTTGAGCGCGATGACGCCATCCCCGCTGTAGTTGCGCACGGTCAGCGTCTTGTATGCCCCCGCCTGGGGCGGCGCGAAGTCGATCAGGCTCGGATCGTTGACCAGGTTGGTGATGTTGGAGTTGCCGGTCATCGTCCACGTGGAATCCACCAGGGTCACGTTCGAAGTGCTGCCCGCCTCGGTGACCGCCGCGCCTGTCAAGACAGCGTTGCGCGCCGTCACATTGGCCGTGGCGGGAGAGCCGGCGAGCGCGCCGGAGGCGGTGATGCCGCCGGGGTTGCCCGCATCGGGCGCCAGGCTGGGGTCCAGGCCGCGCAGCGTGCGGGTCCTGCTGCTCAGCAGGGTGCCGGAACTGCCCACCTGCAGCCAGTTGGTCGCGCCCTGCACCGTCGCGCCGTTCAACTGGATGTTCGCCACGCCCCCGTCGACGCCGACGGCCGTGCCGGCCGTGCTGGCGATGCTGCCGCCGTTGATGACAGCGCTCTGCGTGCCCGTGTCGCTCGTCAGCAGCAGGCCGATGGACCCCGCCCCGCTCACCCCGACGGCGCTGTCCGTGGCCGCGTAGCTTGAGGCGCCGGCCACGACGACGCCATGGGCCGCGGCGCCGGACGTCTGCACCGTGCCTGCGTCGAACACCACGTTGCTGGCCACGCCTTCCGCGAGGATCCCGAACCCGCCCTGCCCGCTGGTGACGACGGTGTTGCGCAAGGCCTGAACGACGGTGGCCGGTTCGCCGCTGCCCGTATAGGCATACAGGCCAGCCGCATCCGTGCCGCGAGTCTCGACCCGCAAATCGGACAGCTCGGCGCGGGCCCCATTGATGCCCCAAACGCCGTAGGCGTCCGCGCCCTCGGTCAGGATGCGCGCGGTAGACCCGCCCTGGGGCGCCACGACGAGATGATTGGTCGGGCTGACGTAACGATGCAGCAGAATGCCGCTGCTGTCCCGCCCGTGGTGTGGATATCGGTCGAACCCGCTATCACCGCTTCGCCCACGCCCAGCATGTAGAAACCGTCAGAGCTCTGTCCGGTGGTGCTGATCCGCAGCGTCGAACCCGGCCCCGAGGTGAATCGCCGCAGGAACGAGTCCGGGTAGGTCAGGCTGTAGCCCAGTTCGACGCCGCGCGCATACGATCCGCCGGTCGTCTGCACGTCCAACACGCCCCCCGCATCCAGCGTAATGGCGGTGTTGTTGCTGGTCATGACCCCCTTGGACCAGGGATTGCCGCCGGCGGGCGCGGCCTCGATCTTGAGGGTCGCGCCATCGCCGATCCGCAGCTGGCTCGCGGTGCCGAACGGCGTGTGACCCAGGTTCACGCCCTGGTAGCCGCGGATCGTCACCGTGGAGCTCGGCGCCAGCGTGAAACTCGCCTGCGAGTTCACGGTCGACTGGAGTCCCAGGCCCGTGGTCGTCACCGTCGTGATGGTGACATTGCTGCCGGTCTCGAAATTGATGTTGGCCGCCGGCCCGTTCGTCGCGAAGACGCCCAGGTCTACATTGCCGATGGCGATGTTGCCGGGGCCGAAGTTCAGCGTGGCATTGCCGACGCGGATGGCGGCGCTCGAACCCGTGCCTGTCACGCTGTCACCGCCGTTCAGCGTGAACGTGGTGCCCGCGGGAACGGTGAACGGCGCGTAATTGGCGCCCCAGGCGGTGGTGGCGGCCAGCGACATGGCCGCGCCCATCGAGCGGGAGAACAGGGGCTTGAGGGGACTTGCGTGGTGTGCCATCTGATTCGTCTCCGTGAAGACATCCGGGCAACAGGCCGGGATGCACTCAAACCAGACCCCGGGGCCACCCCGGGGGTAACGACGATAGACTTCGGTACCTACGCCAAACGCCCTAATCCGAGCGTGTGATGGATGTAAATGTTCTCATCAAATTTTCGGACAATCACTTTTTTTTGCACACTATGTCGCCGGTGTGCCATTTTGACAACGCGCCAAGCATCGACTTCCGCCCCGCGGAGCCAGCTGGGCTTCTGAATGCGGAAGCAGGCGACGCTGACGGGATTCGGCGTCGTGCTGCAGTCCGAACGGCCCTTTTGCTAGACTGACCGGCTCGATTTTTCCCTTCGTCCCGATTTCCCCATGCCCCAGGAAGCCCGCCCCGACCCCAGCGCCGACGACATCGCCAAGGAAATCGCGGCAGCCATCGTCGCGCACAAACTGCCGCCGGGCACGCGGCTGCGCGAAGAGGCGCTGGCGGGGGTGTACCAGGTCAGCCGGACCAAGATCCGCGCCGCCCTGCTCATGCTGTCCAAGGACAAGCTGATCCAGACCGTCCCCGACAAGGGCGCCTTCGTCAGCAAGCCGGACGCCAACGAGGCCCGCGAAGTCTATGCCGTGCGCCGCATCCTGGAAGCGGCCCTGGCGCGCGAGTTCGTGGCGCGCGCCAGGGCGGCCGACTATCGCCGCATCGACGCCCATCTGGCCGCGGAGCGCCGCGCGCTCGAAGGCGGCGACGTGCAGGCGCGCAACCAGTTGCTCGGCCATTTCCATATCCTGCTGGCCGAGACCGTGGGCAACTCCGTGCTGACCGGCATGCTGCGCGAACTCTCCGCCCGCAGCGCCGTGATCACCATGCTGTACCAGAGTTCCCGCGACGCCAGCTGTTCGTCCCAGGAACACCATGCCTTCATCGAGGCGGCCCGCGCCGGCGACGCCGACCGCGCCTGCGCCCTGATGGACGCGCACCTGGACCACGTCCAGACCTCGCTGGACTTCACCGAAGGCGGCCGCGCCGACAGCGACCTGGTCCGCGCGCTGCTGCGTTAGGGTGGACAGGCCCTGACTCAGGCTTGCGCGCCGGCCCGCAGCAACTGGCCCATGCGCTGCTGGATCCAGCGTTCCGTTTCGCTCAGCCTTGCGCCCTGCAGCCACAGGGAGCGCACCGGCAGCATCGGCAGCGACAGGTCTTCGCACGGCACGCGGACCAGCGCATTGCGGTTGCCCTCGTATTCGGCGATGTTCAGGGGAAGAATGGCCCAGCCCACGCCGTCGGCCGCCATGGCCGCGATGCTGTAGCAGCTGTCGGCCCGCCACACCGAGGGGCTGAGCACCAACTCGTCCACGCCGTCCATCTGCATCACCAGTTGCCGGTGGCGGGCCAGGTCGCTGCGCCCGACCTCGGACAGCGCGGCCAGCGGATGCTCCCAGGCCACGAAGATGCCTTGCGCCACGCTGCCCAGATGACGGTGCGCGAAGGCGGGGCCCGGATCTCCCCGGTCGAAGTGGAAAGCCAGGCTGGCGCGGCCCTGCTCCACATAATCCGCCACTTCGGTCGCGGTGCCGTTCAGCTGGGTCAGCTCCAGCGCCGGGAAGCGCGCGGCCAGCTCCTTGCACAGCGCGCCCAGCACCAGATGCGGCAAGGCCTCGTCCAGGGCGATGGACAGCCGCGCGTCCTGCCCGCCGGCAAACGACAAGGCGCGCTGCGCCAGCCCGCCGGCCTGGCGCAGCAGTTCGCGGGCTTCCTGCAGCATCACTTCGCCGGCCGGAGTCAGCGTCGCATTGCGCCGCGACCGGTCGAACAACGCCACGCCGAGGTCCGCTTCCAGCAGGCCCACCGACGTGCTGACCGCGGATTGCGCGCGGCCCAGGCGCCGCGCCGCGGCCGAAAAGGATCCCGCCTCCGCCGCGGCGGCGAACTGCCGTAGCTGGTCCAGCGTCCATTGCATCGGAATCTCCCTCGATTCATCTATTTAATAGATGGAATCCAACTTTTTCATGCAAATTATAAGATGGATAATAACGCCCCTGGAACCCGCCGTCCCGGCGCTTTCAGTCACCCAGGAGTAGAACCATGCAGCGGACCGAACCGAACGCTGTCGCCACGGCCGCGTCCGGCCGCTGGCTGGTGCTGGCCATCGTGTCCAGCGCCTTGCTGTTGATCGTGGTCGACATGACCGTGCTTTACACCGCCTTGCCGCGCCTCACGCACGAACTCAACGTGACCGCGCCGGCCAAGCTGTGGATCGTGAACATCTACGCGCTCGTCGTGTCGGGCCTGCTGCTGGGCATGGGCACGCTGGGCGACCGCCTGGGCCACAAGCGCCTCTTCATGGCGGGCCTGGCGGTGTTCGGCGCCGCCTCGCTGGCTGCCGCCTATTCGCCCGGCGCGGCCGCGCTTATCGCCGCGCGCGCGCTGCTGGCGGTGGGCGCGGCCATGATGATGCCCGCCACCCTTTCCATCCTGCGGCTCGCCTTCGCCGACGAACGCGAACGCGCCGTCGCCATCGGCGTGTGGGCCTCGGTGGCCTCGGGCGGAGCGGCCATCGGCCCGGTCGTGGGCGGCGTGCTGCTGGAGCATTTCTGGTGGGGCTCGGTGTTTCTCATCAACGTGCCCATCGTGCTGGCCGCCCTGCCGCTCGCGTGGCGCCACATTCCCGCCAGCCGGCCGGATGCCTCGCGCCCCTGGGACCTCGTCGGTTCCCTGCAGGTAATGGCCGGCCTGATCCTCGGCGCCTACGCGCTGAAGGAACTGGGCAAGCCCGCGCCGTCCTGGCTGCACGCCGGCCTCGCCTGCGCCGCGGGCGCGGCGCTGCTCGCGGTCTTCACGCGCCGCCAGCGCTCGCGGCCGTATCCGCTGATCGACTTCTCCCTCTTCCGCAACCGCACCTTCAGTTCGGCCGTGGCGGCCGCGCTCTTCGCGGCGGCGGCGCTCCTGGGCATGGAACTGGTGTTCAGCCAGCGCCTGCAGCTGGTCATGGGCAAATCGCCCCTGGAAGCCGCGCTCTTCATCCTGCCGCTGTCGCTGGCCGCCTTCGTCGCCGGCCCGCTGACGGGCTGGCTGCTGGGACGCGCGGACAGCGCCCGGATCCTGTTCCTGTCGCTGCTGGTTTCGGGCGCCGGAATGGCCGGCTACCTGCTGAGCTACGACGCGGCGCTCCTGCCGCAGATGGCCAGCCTGTGCGTGCTGGGCGCGGGCATCGGCGCCACCATGACGGCAGCCTCCAGCACCATCATGCAAAGCGCCACGCCCGAACGCGCGGGCATGGCCGCCTCGATCGAAGAGGTGTCCTATGAATTGGGCGGCGCCCTGGGCGTCACGCTGATGGGATCCATCCTGTCGGGCGTGTATGCGCATTCCCTGGCCGTGCCCGCCGGACTGTCCGGATCGGCGGCCGCGCGCGACAGCCTGGACCAGGCCCTCATCGTCGCCGAAGGCGTGCCGACGGACCTGGGAGCCGCGCTCGTGCGCCTGGCCAGGACGGCGTTCGACGCCGGCTACGCTGCGGTGCTCGCCACGGCCACCGCGCTGCTGCTGGCCACCGCGGCATTCGTGCTGTTCAACCGCCGGCGCCTGCGCGCATAGGGCCGCGCGGCCCGCCGTTCAGGCGCTGCGAAAGGCGTGGTCCATATCGGCGATCAGGTCTTCCTCGTGCTCCAGCCCGATCGAAATCCGGATCAGCCCCTCGGACACCCCGGCGGCATCGCGCTCGGCCGCCGGCACGCCGGAATGCGTGGTCGACGCCGGATGGCAGATCAGCGACTCGGTGCCCCCCAGGCTTACCGCCGAACGGAACAGGTGCAGCGCATTGATGAAGCGGAAGGCCTTGGCCCGCCCGCCGTCCAGCACGAACGCGAACGTCGAGCCCGGCCCCGTGCACTGGCGCTTGTAGACTTCCTGGTAAGCGTGATCGGCGATCAGCTCAGGATGGTATATGCGCACCTTCTCGTGCGGATTGCCCGAGAGCCATTGCGCCACCTTGGTGGCGGTGCGCGCCGCCTGCTTCATGCGCAGCACCACGGTCTCCATCGAGCGCGTGATCATCCAGCATGAATGCGGGTCCAGCTGCGAGCCGAACGCGCTGCGGATCGCGCGCACCTTCTTGATCAGGTCCTTGCCGCCCGTGACGGCCCCGGCCACCAGGTCGCTGTGGCCGCCCACGTACTTCGTGAGCGAATACACGCACAGATCCACGCCGTGCTCGGCCGGCTTCTGGAAGATGGGGCCCAGCAGCGTGTTGTCGCACACCGAGATGGGCCGGTAGCCGTGCCGTCCCTCGAACGCGTCCAGCTCGTTCTTCATGGCCTCGAAATCGATCAGCGCGTTGGTCGGATTGGCCGGCGTCTCCACATAGAAAAGGCGGACCGGCCCCTGCGCCGCCGCGGCCTCCAGCGCCTCGCGCATGCTGCGGGCCGACAGGCCGTCCCGGATCGGGTGCGACCCGATGCCCCATTCCGGAAAGATCCTGGAAATCAGCGTCTCGGTGCCGCCATACAGCGGCACCGACTGGACCAGCTGATCGCCCGGGCGCAGGAACGCCAGGAACACCGCGCTGATCGCCGACATGCCGCTGGAGGTCACCGCCGCGTCCTGCGAGCCATCCAGCAGCGCCAGCCGGTCCTCCACGATCTCCAGGTTCGGATGATTGAAGCGGCTGTACACCAGCCCCGCGGATTCGCCCTGCGGCAGGGGCTTGCGGCCCGATACCAGGTCGAAGAAGGCCGCGCCGTCCTCCGCCGAGCGGAACGCGAAGGTAGAGGTCAGGAATACCGGCGGCTTGACGGCGCCCTCCGACAGAAAGGGGTCGAACCCGTAGGACATCATCTGCGTTTCCGCGTGCAGGGGACGGCCGAAGATGTCTTTCTTGTGATAGCTGGAGTAACTCATGGTCTGCCTCTCTCGGTTTGCGGGCCGCCGGCGGGGCTGCCGGCGCAGGCGCGTCGCGCATGCGAAAACAATAGCGCCGGCGGCTCGGGGATGCATGGCAGTATGGTCTTGAGCGCCGCCAATATTCTTTCCATTCCGATCGCCAAATGGCGATAATGGGAAACAATGTTTCCCATACGAAGGTTTCCATGAAAGACACTGCCTCGTTACATCAACTTGATGCGATCGATTGGAAAATCATGAAAATCCTTCAAGAAGACGGGCGGCTCAGCAACGCCGAACTGGCCGAGCGCGTGTCGCTGTCGGCCTCGCCTTGCTGGAAGCGTCTGAAGCGCCTGGAAACGTCGGGCATGATCCGCGGCTACCAGGCCATCCTGGACCGCCGGGCGCTGGGCATGGGGGTGGTCGCCTTCGTCAGCATCTCGCTGGAGAACCACACGGAGAAAACCTGCGGCGCCTTCGAGGCCGGCGTGCTCGCCATGCCGGAGGTCCTGGCCTGCCACAACACCACCGGCCAGCACGACTATCTGCTGCATATCGTGGCGCGCGATTTCGACGCCTATTCCGACTTCGTGCGCAATCGGCTGCGCCCGCTTCCGGGCGTGAAGGAATTGCTCAGCACCTTATCCATGCACGAGGTCAAGTCCTCGTCCAGGCTGCATCTGTGAGGCGGCCGGAAAGCTACATCGAGCCTGGGACGACGCGGTTGCGGCCCTGCCGCTTGGCCTGGTAGAGGCCGCGGTCGGCCGCCTGGATCAGGTCGGTGTACGGCTGCCCGTCCTGGGGCACCGCGGTGGCGGCGCCGATGCTGACCGTCAGCCAGGGCCCCGAACCCGCGTCTTTCTGCGGGATCTGCATGGCCTCCACCGCGCGCCGCAGTTTTTCGGCGGCCAGCCGCGCGCTGCCGGCCGGCGTGCCCGGCAGCACCAGCGCGAACTCCTCTCCGCCGAAGCGCGCCGCCAGATCGGTGGAGCGGTCGCAGCTGGCGAAAATGGTATTGGCCACGCGCTTGAGGGCCTCGTCGCCCGCGATGTGCCCGTAGGTATCGTTGTAGGACTTGAAGTGGTCCACGTCGATCATCAGCATGCTGATCTCGCGGCTGTTGCGGCGCGCGCGCAGCCACTCGGCATTGAGGTACTCATCGAAGTAGCGGCGGTTGCCCAGGCCGGTCAGGCCGTCGGAATTCGTCAGCCGGCGCAGCTCCATATTGCTTTCCAGCAGTTGCTGCTGGCTCTGGCGCAAGGCCTGGTAGGCCTCGTCGCGCTGCACCAGCGCCAGGTACGAGCGGGAGTGGTAGCGGATGCGGGCCACCAGCTCGATCGAATCGGGCAGCTTGACCAGGTAGTCGTTGGCCCCGGCCGAAAAGGCGGCGCTCTTGATCGCCGGGTCTTCCTTGGTGGACAGCACGATGATGGGAATATCGCGCGTCACGGGATGGTTGCGGTACTCCTGGACCAGGCTCAGCCCGTCCACGCCCGGCAGCACCAGGTCCTGGAGGATGACCGTGGGCCGCGTCTGGATCGCCACGGCCAGCGCCTTGTCCGGGTCCGAGCAGTAGTGGAAATCGATGTTGCCCTCTGTGACCAGCGCCCGCCTGATGGCCTCGCCGACCATCACCTGGTCGTCGACGAGCAACACCATGGCCGCATGCGAATGCAGGGTCGCCGTGGCCGAGCTGTCAATGGGAGGGTACATAGTCATCCTTCGTTTTTGGCAATGTCCGGCCGCTCAGGCAAACGCCTTCACCAAGCGGGGAGCGATTTGGTCCAATGGGCAGATCTCTACGGCCGCCTGCATGGCCGCCGCGGCCTTGGGCATGCCGTAGACGGCGCTGGAGGCCTGGTCCTGGGCGATGGTCAGGCATCCGCGCTCGCGCAGCGCCCGCAGTCCGCGCGCGCCGTCCTGGCCCATGCCGGTCAGCAGCACGCCGACCGCCTGGCCGCGCCAATGCTGCGCCACGCTATGGAAAAAAACATCGATGGAAGGCCGGTACAGGCTTTCCCGGGGTTCCGCGGCATACCGCAGCGTACCATCGGGAAGCAGGCGCAGATGATCGCCGGTGCCCGCCAGCAGTATCTGGCCGGGCCCGGGCGATTCGCCTTCGCGCACCAGCCGGACCGGCAGGTCCACCTGATCGTTGAGCCAGTCGGCCATGCCCGCGGCGAACGAGGCGTCCACGTGCTGCACCAGCACGATGCCCGCCGGAAAGCCCGCCGGGATGTCGGCCAGCAGCTGCGACAGCGCCGCGGGGCCGCCGGCGGAAGCGCCGATGACCAGCAGGCGCCGGGCGTCGGCCTGCGGGCCGGGTCCGGCCACCGGGCTCAAGGCGGGGCGCTTGCCGTAGCGGCCGATCAGCCAGCCGATATTGCGGATCTTGCGCAGCAGCGGAGCGGCCGCCGCGCGCATGTCGGCGCAGCCCACCACCGGCGTATCGGCGGCATCCAGCGCGCCGTGGCCCATCGCGTCGAATACGCGCGACGTGTGGCGCGCCACGTCCGCCGTGACCACGACGATGGCGCAAGGCGTTTCCGCCATGATGCGGCGCGTGGCCTCCACGCCGTCCATGACCGGCATGATCAGGTCCATCAGCACCAGGTCCGGCCGGTCGCGGGCGCACAGGTCCACGGCCTCCTGGCCATTGCCCGCCACCCAGGCCACGGAGAGCTCCGGCTCCAGCGCGATCGCGCGCCGCAGCATCTCCACCGCCATCGGCATATCGTTGACGATCCCGATTCTCACGCGTTCGCCTTCCCGATGAGGTCTTCCACGGCATCGAGCAGCGCATCATCGTGGAAGCTGCCCTTGGCCAGATAATAGTCGGCGCCGGCATCCAGCCCGCGCCGCCGGTCCTCTTCGCGGTCTTTGTAGGACACCACCATGACCGGCAGCGATTGCAGCCTGGGGTCCGCCTTGATGCAGGACACGAGCTCGATGCCGTCCATGCGCGGCATGTCCACGTCGGTGACGACCAGGTCGAAGTCCTCGTTGCGCAGCATGTTCCAGCCGTCCATGCCGTCCACCGCCACGGCGACCTCGAACCCGCGGTTCAGGAGCAGCTTGCGTTCGAGTTCGCGCACGGTCAGCGAATCGTCCACCACCAGCACGCGCTTGCGGCGGCGCGCCTGGGCCGAAGCCCCCGGCCCGTCCACCCGGGCGAGCCGGCCGCCTTCCACCAGCTTCCGGACCGAGACCAGCATGTCCTCCACGTCGAGGATCAGCAGCGGCGTGCCATCGTCCATCAGCGAGCCCGCCATCACGTCCTGCACCTTGCCCAGCCGCGGGTCCAGCGGCTGCACCACCAGCGTGCGCTCGCCCACATAGCGGTCCACGGCGATCCCGTAGAGCGGGTCGTGGCCGCCCACCAGCACCACGCAGACCGACTCCGAGTACGGCGCGGGCTCGCCGGCGCGCAGGATCTGCCGCGCCGACACGAGCCCCACCTGCCGCTCCATGAAGCGGAAATGCTGGTGGCCTTCCAATTGTTCGATGTCTTGCGCGCGTATCTGCAGGGCATGGTTGACGTAGGCCAGCGGGAAGGCGTAGATCTCGCCCTGCACCTCGACCAGCAGGCTGCGCACCACGGACAGCGACAGCGGCATCTCCAGCATGAAGCGCGTGCCCTGCCCTGTTTGCTGGTGGACGCGCACCGCGCCCCGCAGCTGGCGCGCCATGGTCTGCACCACGTCCAGACCGACCCCGCGGCCGGAGATCTCCGTGACCTCGCCGCGCGTGCTGAAGCCGGACAGGAACAGGAATTCCAGCAGTTCGGCCTCGGTGAGCCGCGCGGCGGTCTCCGGGGCGGCCAGCTTGCGCCGCACGACTTCGCCGCGCAGCCGCTCCTGCGAAATGCCGGCCCCGTCGTCGCTCAGTTCGATCAGCAGCATGCCTGCCGCGTGGCGCGCCGACAACCGGATCAGTCCTTCGGGCGGCTTGCCCGCCGCCACCCGGATGGCCGGCATTTCGATCCCGTGGTCCACGGCGTTGCGCAGCAAGTGCGTCAGCGGCGCGTCCAGCTTGTCCAGGATGTCGCGGTCCACCTGCGTGGACTCGCCCTCGATTTCCAGCCGCACCTGCTTGCCCAGGGAACGGCCTAGGTCGCGCACCATGCGCGCCAGGCCGCCCACGCCATCGCCGAACGGCCGCATGCGGCATGCCAGCGCGGTGTCGTACAGGCGCTGGGCCAGGTGGCCCATGCGCCAGCCGAACTCGTCGACCTCGCTGGTGCGCTGCGACAGCTCCCGCTGGCATTGTTCGACGATGCGCTGCGCGTCATCCAGCGCGGCCTGGGCGCGCGCATCCAGCGCCTGGCCGGCCAGCGCCCCCCGCAGTCCTTCCAAAGCCTGCACCGCCCCCGCCTGCGCGCGCCGCAGGCGCAGCATGGACGCGCCGAACGGGGCGATCCAGTGCGATTCCACCAGCGTCTCGCTGGACAGGCCCAGCAGCTTGTTGAGCGTGTCCGCCGTAACGCGCAGCACCCGTTCGCCGTCGCCCTGGCCCAGGTCCGAGCTGCGCCTGGCCGGCAGCGCGGCGCTGGGCGCGGCGGGCGGGGTTTCATCTTGCGGCGGAATCGGCGGCGGAAAGCCCGCGGCTCCCGGCGCGCCTGCGGATGCGCCCTGCGGATGCGCCGCGCCGCTCAGCCGGGCCACCAGATCGTCGATCTCCCCGCCCAGTGCCGCGCCCGGCGCGGCCACTCGCTGCAACAGGTCGGCCCCGAGCAGCAGCGCGTCGATATCCGCGGCCTGCAGGCGCAGCCGCCCTTCCTTCGCCTCGACCAGGCAGTCTTCCATGGCGTGCGCGATGCGCACCGCCGGATCCAGGTCCACGATACGGGCGGCGCCCTTGAGCGAATGCGCCGCCCGCATGCAGGCTTCCAGCTGTGGCGCCGAGTTCGGATCGTGCTCCAGCGCCAGCAGGCCGTCGTTCAGCACCTGCACCTGGTTGCGGGTTTCCAGCTGGAACAGTTCCAGCAGCGACGCGTCGCGCATCTGTTCAGGATTCACGCCAGGCTCCTTTCCAGGGCTTGCATCAGCAAAGCCTCGTCCAGCACGCCCACGGCGCGGCTGCCGCAGCGGGCCACGCCGCGCGAATACTTCAGGCTGGCGCCCTCGACCGTGGCGGGCAGCGCGCCCAGCCGGTCCAGGTCGACGGCGTGGATGCCGTCCACCTCGTCCACCGGCAGCACCACCGCCCGGCCCGCGCCTCCCAGGATCAGCATCTGCGCCGAAGCCGGGCGTTCGCGCGCATCCGCCGCCACGGCCTCCAGGCCCAGCAGCCGGGACAGCGAGACGCAGACGGTCAGTGTTCCGCGCACGTTCGCCACGCCCAGCATCGCGGGATCGCGGCGGTGCGGCAGGCTCAGGATGCGGCGCATGCCCGCCACCTCGTCCAGCGCCCGCGCCGGCAGCCCCAGCCATTCGCGCTGCACGCGGAACACCAGCAGCGAAGACAGCCTGCCCCGCTCCTCGACGGGCGCGCCTGCGCCGCCTTCGTCCATCTGCGGCGGCAGGCGGTCCAGGATGCGCTTGGCCGCCTCGGCGTACACGGGACAGTTGCGGCAATGCACGTGGCCCGCCAACTGCGCGCAACGCTTGTCGCCGCGGATGCCGATGCGGTTCCAGCAATCGTCCACTTCGGACAGCATGTCCATCGGTTCACTCACGTCTGGCCTCCTCGCGCGCCGCGCGCGCTTGCAGGCGGCGCGCGCCTTCGTGGTCGCCGTCCGACGCGACCAGGGCGGCCAGGTGCAGCAATGCCTCGCGGTGGGCCGGATCCAGATAGAGCGCCTTGCGGTACGCGGCCTGCGCCTGGCGCGCATCGCCCGCGGCATCCTGCAGCAGCCCTTGCAGGTACAAGGCCTCGGCGCTTGCGCCATGCCTATCGATATGGGCCCGGCACTGCGCCATCGCGTCGCGCACCCGCCCCTGGTCCGCCAGGGCCGCGATGCGGCGCAACGACGCCTGCGCGTCCTGCTCGGCCGCCGGCTCCGGCGGCGAGGCGGCCTGAGGCAGCGGCAATCCGGGCGCCGGCGCCTGGGCAACGGGCCGCCTGGGCGGCGTCCAGCTATGCGCCAGGGGCCGCAAGCGCGGCGCTGGCGCCGCCGCCGGCGGCGGCAACGCCTGCGCATGAAAAGCGAAGGCGCGCGCGAACGGCACCGCCGGCAGGCGGCGCGCGGTCAGCAGGCTGGTCTCGGCGGGCCCGACGAAAAGCGCCCCGTCGTCCCGCGTGAACCGCAGCAGCACCTGCACGGCGCGCTCCTGCGTGGCCGCGTCGAAGTAGATGAGCAGGTTGCGGCAGAAAACGAAATCGTAAGGCGGGGCGCCGGCCAGCAGGTCCGGGTCGAACAGATTGCCCGGCCGGAACCGGACCCTGCCCGCCACGTGCGCGGCCAGCCGGTGGCCGTCGGCCGTTTCGGAGAAGTAGCGGTCGCGATACGCCAACCCGTCGCCGCGGAACGAATTTCGTCCATACACGGCGCGCTGCGCGAACTCGACCATGCGGACGCTGATGTCCACGGCGTCCACCAGGAAACGCTCGGCCGGCACGCCCGCGTCCAGCAGGGCCATGACGATGGAGTAAGGCTCTTCGCCGCTGGAGCACGGCAGGCTCAGCACGCGCAGCACGCGGTTCTCGGCGCCCGCCGCGTACAGGCGCTCGCGGGCCAGCCCGGCCATCGCCGCCTGCGATTCGGGATACCGGAAGAACCAGGTCTCCGGCACGATGATGGCCTCGATCAGCTGCTGCATTTCGTCGGGCGAGGCCTGCGCCTGCAGCAGGTAGTCGCGTTCGTCGTCGATGCCGGCCGCGCCCATCCTGCGCCGCACCGCGCGCTCCACGGCCGCCTTGCCGATCGAGCCGCTGTCCAGCCCCATCCGCCGCTTGAGCAGCGCGCTGAAGTCGTCGACGAGCATCATGGCCGCGCCTCGGGGCCCGCGCCTTCGGAATCGGCGGGAAACAGCAGCGCGCGAACCGGCGCGGGCAGCAGCGCATCCACGGTGACGGCCTGCACCATGCCCCGGCCGTCGCTCAGCACAGGGCCCAGGTAGCGGGCGCCAGGATGGTCCAGGCCGCTGGGCCGGAACGCGGCCGGATCGAAATGCGCGGTTTCGGTCGCCTGCTCCAGGATCAGGCCTAGCAGGCGGTCCCGGGCCAGGCCCCCGGCCCGGTACCGGACCAGGGCCAGCCGCGTGCTGGTCACGGCGGCCGCCGCGCCCCGCCCCGCCAATGCGCTCATGTCGAGGACGGGCACCGCCGCGCCCCCGCGGTCCAGCATGCCCGCCACCCAGGCGGGCGCGCCAGGCACCTGCTTCAGGATACGCAGGCCCAGCACCTCGGAGACGTCCGCGGCGTCCAGCGCATAACGGTCTTCGCCGATGCGAAAAAGCAGATACAGCCGGCGTCCTGCCGCGGCGCGGGAAACGGGGTCCGCCATGGCCGTCGTCACACCTTGAAGCGCGACACGCCGCTGCGCAGGTCGTTGGCGACCAGCGTCAGCTCTTCGATGGCCAGCGTGGACTGGCGCAGGGATTCCACGGTCTGCTGCGCCGCGTCGCTCAATTGCTGCAGGGCCTGATTGATCTGCTCGGCGCCCGTGGCCTGCGCCTGCATGCCTTCGTTGACCATCTGCACGCGCGGCGCCAGCGTCTGCACCTGCTGGATGATTTGGGACAACTGGTCGCCCACCTGCTGCATGTCGGCCATGCCCCGGCGCACTTCCTCGGAAAACTTGTCCATGCCCATGACGCCGGCGGACACCGAGGACTGGATCTCGCGGACCATCTGCTCGATGTCGTAGGTCGCCACGGCGGTCTGGTCGGCCAGGCGGCGGATCTCGGTGGCCACGACGACGAAGCCGCGGCCGTACTCGCCCGCCTTCTCGGCTTCGATGGCCGCGTTAAGCGACAGCAGATTGGTCTGGTCGGCCACTTTCGTGATCGTGGTCACGACCTGAGTGATGTTGCCCGCCTTCTCATTGAGGATGGCCAGCTTGGCGTTGACCGATCCGGCGGCTCCCACCACGTTGCGCATGGTGTCTTCCATGCGCGCCAATCCCACCTGGCCGCTGCCGGCCAGCGCCGCGGTCTGCTCGGCGGCGCTGGAGACTTCCGTCATCGTGCGGACGAGTTCGCGCGAGGTGGCGGAGATTTCCCGCGACGTGACGCCGATCTCGGTGGTGGTGGCGGCCACTTCCGAAGCGGTGGCCTGCTGCTGCTTGGACGTGGCCGCGATCTCGGTGACCGACGTCGCCACCTGTACCGCCGAACGCTGCGTCTTGCCCACCAGGCCCGTGAGCTCGTCGACCATGCCGTTGAAGCCGGTCTCGATCGCGTTGAACTCGTCCTTGCGCGCCAGCCTCAGGCGGCGGGTAAGGTCCCCGCCGCCGGTGGATTCCAGCGTCTTGACGATGTCGCGCATGGGGTTGGCGATCGCGCGCAGCAGCATGAAGCCGCAGATGACCGCCGCCGCGATGGCCAGCGCGAGCGACACCAGCATGCCGAGCTCCGCGCTTTCCACGGATTTGCGGATCGAGACGGCGGCCTCGTCGGCCTGCTTCTTGTTCTCGACCACCATCCGCGCCAGGATGTCGCGGCCCTTGTAGAACGCGGGCCGCAATTCCGCATTGATGCGCGCCTCCGCCCGCGCGGGATCCGCCAGCGTGGCGGGAGCCAGGATCTCGGCGCGGATGCGCTTGTACTCCTGGAGTTCCCGTTCGAACTCCTCGAACATCTGGCGGTCGTCCTCGCGGCCGACGGTGCGGCGATACTGCGCAATGTGTTCCTCGAGCAGCTGGTCGTTCCTGGGCAGCGCCTCCAGCGCGTCGCGGCGCTTCTGTTCCGAGTCCGCGCCGAAGGCATCCTGCAGCGCCACGAAGCCGGCGAACCAGGACGCGCGGATCGAGGTGCTGTAGTAGATGCCGGGCACGGCGTCGCTGTTGATCAGCTCGGCTTGCGATTCGATGACCAGCAGGCGCCGGTAATCGACAACCACCATCAAGGCCATGATGGCCAGAATGGCCAGAAAGCTGGCCAGGATGCGCTGGCGGAGTGTCAGATTCTTCATGCCGGGAAACCTTTATGCAGTGTCGACTCGCCGATCCGGCCGACATATCCTGGAACAAGATAGGGCGCGCCGGCCGTCCGTGTATTACGGAATGTGGAGTTCGTCGGCAATTATTGCAAAGGCGGGCCCCGCCAGCCACGAAAAACGCCAAAACGGCCCCTTGCCGGGGCCGTTTCGTCGGGAAAAAGCAAAGCCCTATTACAAGGGCTTGTGTTTTGGGCGGCGATGCCTGCGGAATCAGGCAGTCTGCCGCCAGAGGGCCGCGGGCGGACGGTCGTGCACCCAGTCGCGCGCCTGCCCGTAGGCGTGCGCCAGCCGCAGCACGTCCAGGTCGCCGCGGGGCCGGCCGATCAGTTGCATGCCCATGGGCAGCCCGGCGGCGTTGAACCCCACGGGCACGCTGATCACCGGGCAGCCGGCCAGCGTCCAGGGCGTGACCGTCTCCATCCAGCGGTGGTAGGTATCCATGGGCCGCCCTGCGATCTGCTTGGGCCAGTCGAGCTTGGCGTCGAACGGGAACACCTGCGCCGACGGCACCGCCAGGTAGTCCACTTCCTCGAACATGCGCAGCACCGTCTGGTACCAGGCGCTGCGCTCTTCGGTGGCCTGGTAGACCTGCCGCGCCGTCATGCCATCCAGCCCCTCGACCTCCCAGATCAGCGCAGGCTTGACCAGCTTGCGCGTCTCGGGATCCTGGACCAGGGCATGGAACTGTCCGCCCACCATCAGGTGGCGGTGCGCCAGCCAGATGCGCCAGAGCCGGTCGCCGGCGAACGGCACCCGGTAGTCCACCGCCTCGCAGCCCACCGCCGCCAGGTCCCCCAGCGCCCGCTCGCACAGGTCCAGGATGCCGGGCTCCATGGGCAGGTAGCCGTTCCAGTCGCCCAGCCAGCCCACGCGCTTGCCGCGCAGGTCGGCATCCAGCGGCTGGGCGAACTGGGACGGGTCGTCCGAGAGCGACAGCGGAACGCGCGGATCATGGCCGGCCATCACGGACAGCAGCAAGGCGACGTCGCGGGGCGTGCGCCCCATCGGGCCCTCGTAGGACAGCTGCTTCAGGAAAACCTCGGGCGCCGGGCCGAACGGCACGCGCCCGGCCGACGGCCGCATGCCGTAGACGTTGCAGAAGGCGGCCGGATTGCGCAGCGACCCGCCGAAATCGCTGCCGTCCGCCACGGGCAGCATGCGGGCCGCCAGCGCCGCGGCCGCGCCGCCGCTGCTGCCGCCGGCCGTCCGGGAGGGATCGTAGGGGTTGCCGGTGGTGCCGTAGACCTGGTTGTAGGTATGCGAACCCAGGCCGAACTCCGGCACATTGCTGCGGCCGATGAAGATGGCGCCGGACGCCCGCATGCGCTCGATCATGATCGAATCGTGCGGCGTCACCAGGTCCTTGTAGACGAGCGACCCCATGGAGGTGACCATGTCCTTGACCGCGGTCAGGTCCTTGGGGGCCTGCGGCATGCCGTGAAGCCAGCCGAGCCACTGGCCCGCGTCCAACTGGGCGTCGCGCTCGGCGGCCTCGCGCATCAGCGCGTCGCCGTCGCGCCGGGCGACGAGGGCGTTGAGCTTGGGGTTGACCCGGTCGATGTGCGCCAGATAGGCGGCCATCACTTCGCGGCAAGACACTTTGCGCAGGCGGATCGCTTCCGACAGCGCGTGCGCCGGCATCGCCACGATATCGTCCAGGCCTGGGGCCGCGGCCTCGGTGGCAGGATTCATGCAGGTCTCCTTGTCGCGCCGCGGAATCCGGCGGCGCGGGTATTGTGTTGGGCGCGCCGGCGGAAATCCGGCCGCGCGCACAATACTACGCGACACGCCGCCCCGCCGCAGCGTGCCCGCGTCCTAGGGCGCCGGCCGGCGGGCCGCCGGCTCCGTGCCGATCAGGTCGATCAGGCCGTCGGACAGCGTGCCGCGCCAGCTCAGGTAATCGTGGCCGCCGTCCACTTCCTGGTGCGAGACCCGATACCCCTTGGCCGTCAGCACGTCGCGCAGCCGGCGATTGCTCTCGACGATACCGGGCTGGCCGCCCCGGCCCATTTCGAAGCGCCCCGCCACCAGATAGAAGCGCACGGGCAGCTTGCCCGCCGCCGCGTACTGGCGGGACAGCCACTGGTCCTCTTCGCCGGGCTGCCCCCACCAGTACGAGCCCGACTGGCTCAGGACGTTGCCGAACACCTCCGGATGGCGGAAAGCGGCGTAGGCCGAGGCCAGGCCGCCGTAGCTGGAACCGCCGATGACCGTGCGCGCCGCCGGCGCCGCGATGCCTTGCGCGCGGGCCCACGGCATGAGCTCGCGCGCCAGGAAGTCGGCGAAATCCGGGTTGGGAGGCAGCTCGGCGGAACGCGAATCGGCGGTGGGGTTCGAAATCAGCAACGCCGCCGTGGGCGGGATGACGCCCTCGGCGATCATGTTGTCCAGGATCGTCGGCGTGGGCACCCGGCTGAGATAGGGGCCGGCGTCGAACAGCACCAGCACGTGGTTGCCGGGCGCGTCGGCGCGCCAGCCCGCCGGACGGTACAGATGGATGTCCCGTGTGTTGCCCAGGATCTTGCTGGCCAGGGCCTTGACCTCCACCGTGCCGGCCGCGACGCCGGGCCGCGGCGCGACCCACGGCTGCGGCGGCGCATCGGCCAGCTCCAGTATCGAGGAATGCTGGAATGCGTCCACGCCGCGCGCGGGATAGGCGTTGGGGTTGTAGGGATCGGCCTGGGCGGTAGCCAGGATCGCGCGGCGCCGGGCGGTGTCGGACGCGGGCAGCTCCGGCACGTCCGGCGCCAGCCGGTACGACAGGCGCGCCGAGCGCGGCAGGACGAAACTCCGGTACCAGACGTCCGACCCCGCCAGCCGCGCCAACTGGGCGTGATCCGACGAGGGGCTGCCAAACAGCCGGACGTTGCGCTGCGCGCCGCGCCACAGGAAGGTCACCCGGTCATGCGTGGCGTCGACCGGCTCGATCAGCGGCGTGCCTGAAGCCGCGATCTCGCGCCAGAAATCTTCGGTGCCGCCGCCCTGCGCCAGCGCGCGCGCCAGCGCGGCCAGCCGCGCGCTCTCGATGACGGGCGCCGGCGCGCGCTGCGCGGACAGCGGCACGCGCTCGGCCACCGCCCAACGGTAGGCGCCTTGCCCCTGCGCCCGCAAGGTGTAGCGGCCGTCCTCCGGCGCCACCAGCATCAGGCCTCCGGCGGGCCGCTCGGCGTCGCTCAGGCGGCGCACGTGCCTGCCGGCGGCATCGAGCAGGTCCAGCGTCACGCCGCTGTCGGCGGCCCACTCGCCCGCGAGGAACTCGCCCTTCTGCAGGGTCAGCGCGGTATCGGCCGGCGTCTGCGGCGACACCCGGCCCTGCGCGCTTTGCGCCGCGGCCGGCCCCGACGCCGCGCCGGCCAGGACCAGCGCCAGCCATCCCGCGCGCCACCGATGCGTATTGCGTTGCTGCGTCACTTGCTCGTTCTCCTGCTCACATTAATGGGAATAAGTATCATTATCTACTGAAACCCGTTCCCGCGCAGGAGCGCAGTCCCCGCCGCCGCGTTTGCGCCAGATCAAACCGCGCCGCCCCCGGCCCGCCCTATCATGCGCGCATCGCCCCCACCTCTTGCCAGGAGACGCCCGTGCCCGCGGACGACATCGACATCTGCACCGAAGCCGAAATCCGGGAGCTCGTGCACGCCTTCTACGGCAAGGCGCGCGCCGACGCCGCGCTCGGGCCCGTTTTCGAGAGCCAGGTGCATGACTGGGACGAGCACCTGCAAACCCTTTCCGATTTCTGGTCCGCCGTATTGCTGGGCACCCGCCGCTTTTCCGGCATGCCCATGCCCAAGCACGCCGCCATGCCCAACCTGAGCGCCGAACTGTTCGAGCGCTGGCTGGCGCTGTGGCGCGAAACCACCGACGCCCTGCCCAACCGCGCCCTGGCGGACGCCGCCCAGGAAATGGCCCGGCGCATGGCGCGCAGCCTCTGGTACGGCTACCAGCTCAGCCGCGACCCGAACCGGCCCCTGACCGAACTGCGCCCCGCCTGATCATTCCACGCGCCACCAGCCCGGCAGCAGGCCGCGCACCTTGGCGCGCCGGTAGCGGTCGTCGATGAGGTGCACGGTGCCCACGTCCTGTTCGGTGCGTATCACCCGGCCCGCGGCCTGCACCACCTTCTGCATGCCGGGATACAGATAGGTGTAGTCGTAGCCGTTCTCTTCGCCATAGCGCCGGTCCATGGCGCGCTTGATGTTCTCGTTCACCGCGTTCACCTGCGGCAGGCCCAGCGTGGCGATGAAGGCGCCGATCAGCCGCTTGCCCGGCAGGTCCACGCCTTCCGAAAACGCGCCGCCCAGCACGGCAAACCCCACGCCCTGCCCCGTCTCGGAAAAACGCGCCAGGAAAGCGGCGCGGCCGGCCTCGTCCATGCCCGGCGTCTGCGTCCAGATCGGCACCTCGGGATGGCGCTCGCGCATCAGGTCGGACACGCGGCGCAGGTAATCGAAACTGCTGAGAAAACCCAGGTAGTTGCCCGGACGCTCGGCATACTGCCGCGCGATCAGGTCGGCGATGGGCGCGAGCGAGCGCTCGCGGTCGCGAAAACGCGTGGACACATTGCCCACCACCCGCACTGCCAGCTGCTCCGCCTGGAACGGCGCGGCCACGTCGATCCAGGCGGCGGACGCCGGCAGGCCCAGCGTGTCGCGGTAGAACTGCTGCGGGCTGAAGGTGCCCGAGAACAGCACCGTGGCATGCGCGCCCGCGTAGCGCCCCGCCAGGTACGCCGCCGGAATCACGTTGCGCACGCACAGCGTCGACGGCGGCGTCTTGGCGCCTGCGCCCGCAGGATTCAGGGTCACGTCGAACAGCGCGTGCGGACCGAACTGTTCGGCCAGGCGCATGAAATGCAGCGCCTCGAAATAGAAGGCCAGCACGGGATCGTCCTGCGGCAAGGGCGACTCGCCCATGTGGTCGGTGATCGCCGCCACCGCCTTCTGCACCGCCGCCAGCACGCCCGCCGGGGCCTCATCGTAGGCCTGATAGGCATCCGCCTGCTTTCTGTTCAAGGCGTTCCAGGAACGGTTCAGGCCGTCCAGCGCCTTCTTCAATGGCTTGGGCGCGGCATAGCGCGCGGCCGACAGCGCGGCCTGGTCCAGCTCGCCCGTGTACATGCGGCGCGCGCGATCCACCAGGTTGTGCGCCTCGTCCACCAGCACGGCGACCTTCCATTGATGGGCCTGCGTCAGCCCGTGCAGCATGGCGGTGGCGTCGTAGTAGTAGTTGTAGTCGCCCACCACCACGTCGCTCCAGCGCGCCATCTCCTGCGACAGGTAATAGGGGCACACCTGGTGCTCGTCGGCCGTGCGGCGCAGCGCGGCGGCGTCCAGGCGGACGTGCTCCAGCGCGGCCTCGCGGGCGCCCGGCAGACGGTCGTAGAAGCCCTGGGCCAGCGGGCAGGATTCGCCGTGGCAGTCCTTGTCCGGGTGCACGCAGACCTTCTCGCGCGCCTGCAGATCCAGCACCCGCAGCCGCGGAGCCGCCGGCTGCGCGTTCACGGTGTCGAGCGCCTCCAGCGCCAGGGCGCGGCCCGGCCCTTTGGCCGCCAGGAAGAAGATCTTGTCCAGGCCCGCTCCGGGGCTGGCTTTCAGCAAGGGAAAGATCGTGCCCAGCGTCTTGCCGATGCCAGTGGGCGCCTGCGCCATCAGGCAGCCGCCATCGCGCGCGGCGCGGTATGCGGCGACGGCCAGTTCACGCTGCCCGCTGCGGAACGCGCCGTACGGAAATGCCAGCGCCTCCAGCGCCGCGTCGCGCTCCCGCCGGTGCGCCAGTTCGTTCGCGGCCCAGGCCAGGAAGCGGCCGCACTGCTCCTGGAAGAAGGCCGCCAGCGACGCCGCGTCGTGCGTTTCCGCCAGCACGGTTTCTTCCTCTGTGGCCACGTTGTAGTACGCCAGCGCCACGCGCAATTGCGCCAGCCCCCGCGCCTGGCACAGCAGATGCCCGTAGACCCGGGCCTGCGCCCAATGCGCGGCGCGATGGTTCTCGCGCACGCCGTCGAGCCGGCCGCGATAGGTCTTGATCTCTTCGAGTTGGTTCGCCACGGGGTCGTAGCCGTCCGCCCGGCCGCGCACCAGCAGGTTCCGGTGCTCGCCCGACAGCGGCACCTCGGTCTCGTAGTCCGGACCGCGCCGGCCCGTCACCGCCGCGTGGCCCGCCATGCCTTCCAGGCCGCTGGGCGCGGGCGTGAAGCGCGAATCCAGGTCGCCCGCGCGGGCCGTGAACTCGCACAGCGCCCGCACGGCCACGGTGTACTGCATCGCCGTCGCGGGAGGATTGCTCATGCCGGGTCCTCCCGCCAGCTTACGTGGCAGACGCTCACGGGCATGCCGTGCGCCACGCAATACTCCAGCCAGCGGATCTGGTTGTCCTGCAGCTTGTCTCCCGGTCCCTTCACTTCGATCAGTTCATAGCGCCGCTCGCCGGGCCAGAAACGGATCAGGTCCGGCAAACCCGAACGGTTCGCCTTGACGTCGCGCAGCAGCCGCGTGAAGAACAGCTTCAGGTGCGCCGCGGGCAGGCAGTCCAGCGCCTGGGCCAGCAGCGGCTCGGAGAGCGCGCCCCAGAACACGAATGGCGACTGCACGCCGCGTTTGTCCGCGTAGCGCGCCAGGATCGTGTCGCGGTAGCCGGGCGTATCGAGCTGCGCCAGGCATTCGGCGAAATGCGCCTCGCGCCGCAAATGGAAATCGGGTGAGTCCAGGTCCGCGGGCCCGCGCTGGAAAGGATGGAAAAACGCGCCGGGCACGGGCGCGAACACCGCGGGCCAGCACAGCAGGCCGAACAGCGAATTGATGAGCGCGTTTTCCACGTAATGCACGGGGGCGTCGTCCCGGTGCAGGTGGTCCCGCGCCACGTGCTCCACCGGCGCCGGCTGCCCGGGCCGCGGCAGGGACAGGTCGGTGCGCGCCACGGCGGGCAGCCGCCGGCGCGTCGGCGCCGCCTGGCCCGCGCCGCGCAACAGGCGCGGCATCATCCGCGCCAGCCGCTGGCTTTCCTCTTCGCTTTCGGGCTCGGCCTGCGCCTGCGCCGCCAGCGCCAGCGCGTCGCCGAAGCGCTCCATGCGTTCGTACACGCGGATGCGCCGGTGGCGCGCGCCGGGATAGGCGCACAGCGCGTACACCCGCTGCGCGGCCTCCCAGTCCTGGGCCCGCTCGCAGGCCTGGCCGATGCGCAGCAGCATCTTGCCACGCCGCTTCTCCAGCCAGGCGTTATCGCTGGCGCAGGCGTCCACCGCCGGCAGCAGCACATCGACCCGCTCCCCTTCCTCCAGGGCCTGGCGGCAGGCGTGCAGCGCAAGATAGCGGTCGATGTCGCCGCGCGCCTGGAATGCGCGCGAGGCGGCATCGAACGGCACGGGTTCGTACTGGAACACGCCCAGGTCCGCCAGCACGAATTCCGACCAATCCTGGTGCAGATTGCCGAAGAACATCAGGCGGAAGCGTTCGCACCGGTCCGCCGCCATGACGCGCCAGACGGGTTCGCCGGCCCGCGGATGCCACGCCGCGTAAGGCTGAGCCTGCGGGTGCTCGGGGCGCAGCGCCTCCAGCAGTTCCGCCTTGCGGGCGCCAGGTTTGGCCTGCGCGCCGGGAAACAGCGCGGCGAGCTCGGCCTTGGTATGCAGGCCGAACAGTTCGTCCAGCGTCATGGGCGCGTCGGCGTCCAGCCAGCCCAGCGCCATGAGCGGCGCGGCGGCCTCGCGCGTGCCGGGGATTTCCTCGTAGGCCAGCCGGGTGGCGCGGAACCAGGGCCCGCGCCGCATCAGCATGCGCACCAGCAGCGCCCGCGACGCCTGGGGCAAGGCCTGGAAATCCGCCAGGAAACGCCGCTCGGCGTCGTCCAGCAGGTCGGCGTAGCGCTCGGCGATCCACGCCAGCGCGCGCTCGAAATTGTGCAGGTAGTAGTAGCGGTGCGGAGGAAACATCGGCGCGGCCGGATAGCTGGGTATTTATCCAGTAATCATAGCAGGCCCGCCGGCCGGAACGTGGCGGACGATCTCGAAGCCCTCGTCCTCGCCCGGCTCCACGAAATACGCGGTGATCGCGTCGAATTGGGCTTCGCTGGTCGTGAACGGATGCGCGCAGGCAGCGCGCGGCCCGGGGCCGCGCCGGAAAACCCGAAGGCCCTTCCGGCGCGGCCCCGGCCCTGCCGGCCTCAGCGGGCCGGCTGCGCAGCCGCTCCCACGTCCTTGCGCACCTTGGCCACGTCGGCGGCGGTGACGGCCGCCCCCTTGTTGCCCCAGCTGGACCGCACGAAGGTCACCACGTCGGCGACTTCCTTGTCGGTCATGCGCCAGTCGAAGCCCGGCATGGCATACGCGGTCGGCGCCGCCGCGGTTCCCGGCATCTGCGCGCCCTTGAGCACGATGTGGATCAGGGAGGCCGGATCCGCCGAGTTCACCGTGGAGCTGAGCGCGAGCTGCGGGAAAGTTTCCGAATAGCCCTTGCCCGTGCTGCGGTGGCAGGCCGCGCAGTTGTTGAGGAAGGCCATCGCGCCGTCGCTCTTGTCCTTGCCGGTGCGCAGCGCCTGCGCCACGGAGTCGTCGTAGGCCAGCGGCTTGGTCGCATCCTTGTTCACCGGAGGCAGGCTCTTCAAGTACACGGCGATGGCATTCACGTCGGCATCGGACAGGTGCTGCGTGCTGTCCCCCACCACTTGCGCCATGCCGCCGAAGGCCGCCGAATGCCCATTGCGGCCGGACTTCAGGAAGGCCGCGATGTCCTCCTTGCTCCAGCTGCCCAGGCCGTCGGCCATGTCGCCCCGCAGGTTCTTGGCGAGCCAGCCTTCGACCACGCCGCCCGACAGGAAGGCCGAGCCGTCCGCCTCGGTCAGCGCCTTTTCCTGCAAGGCGAAACCGCGCGGCGTATGGCAGGTGCTGCAATGGCCCAGGCCTTCCACCAGGTACTGGCCGCGCAGCAGCGCTTCGCGGTCGGCGCCCTTGAGGTCGCTCGCGGCGGGGCCGCTCACGGCGTCCGGCGCGAACATCCAGCGCCACACGCCCAGGGGCCAGCGCATGGACAGAGGCCAGGTGATGTCGGTGTCCTTGTTGGCCTGCTTCACCGGCTGCACGCCGTGCATGAAATAGGCGTACAGGGCCTTTACGTCATCGGGCGTGACCTTGGCGTAAGCCGTGTACGGCATGGCCGGATACAGCGAATGCCCGTCCTTGGCGACACCGTGGCGCACGGCCCGGTCGAAGTCCTCGTACGTGTATTCGCCGATACCGGTTTCCTTGTCCGGCGTGATGTTGGTGGAGTAGATCGTGCCTAGCGGCGACTCGATGCCCAGGCCGCCCGCGAACGGCTTGCCGTCCTTGGCGGTATGGCAGGCGATGCAGTCGCCGGCGCGCGACAGGTACTCGCCCTGTCTGATCAACTGCGCGTCGGCAGCGGCCGCGGCGGGCGTGCCGTCCGCCGCCCACGCCGAGCCCGCAACCAGGGCGGAGAGCGCCGCAACAATGGTCTGCTTAATCATTGTTCCGTCTCCTTACGCCTGGACCAGCGGGCCGGGGTTCTTCAGGTACTGGTCGCGTATCGCCTGCGCGGCCCAATAGGCCAGCGCCCCGACGAGGCCCGTCGGGTTGTAGCCCATGTTCTGCGGGAACACGCAGGCCCCCATCACGAACACGTTGGGCACGTCCCAGCTCTGCAGGTACTTGTTGACCACGCTTTCCTTCGGGTTGGACCCCATGATGGCGCCGCCCGTGTTGTGCGTGCTCTGGTAGACCCGCGTGTCGTAGCGCGCGCCCTTCTTGCGCACCGCCACGAAGTGCTTCTCGGGCTTCATGGCCTTGGCCACCTCTTCCATGCGCTTGCCCATGTAGCCCAGCATGTCGAACTCGTTGTCGTGCCAGTCGAAGGTCATGCGCAGCAGCGGCTGGCCGAAGCTGTCCTTGTAGGTCGGGTCCAGCGACAGATAGGCATCGCGGTAGGACATCACGGAACCGGAAATGCCGATGGTCATGTAGCGCTGGTAGGCGTCCTGCACGCCCGCCTTCCAGGCCGTGCCCCAGCTGGGCGTGCCCGGCGTGGTGGGCGTCTGCTTGATGGGTCGGCCGCCATAGCGCACGTGGCGGATGCTGGCCCCGCCCAGAAAGCCCAGCGGACCGTGGTCGAACTGGTCGCCGTTCAGGTCGTCCATGCCCACGCCGCCCGCGCCCGTGCCCACGAAGGGATTGAGCTGGGTGCCCTTGGGCAGCAGCACGTTCACGGCGCCGTTCATCTGATAGGCGTAGTTCTTGCCAACCACGCCCTCGTTGGTCTTGGGATCGTAGGGCTTGCCGATGCCGGACAGCAGCAGCAGGCGCACGTTGTGCATCTGGTAGGCCGACAGGATCACCAGATCGGCGGGCTGGTCCACCTCGCGGCCCTGGGCATCGATGTAGGTCACGCCCACGGCCTTCTTGCCGGTCGAGTCCAGGTTGACCTTGATCACGTGCGATTGCGTGCGCAGCTCGAAATTGGGCTTCTTCAGCAGCACCGGCAGGATGGTCGTCTGCGGCGAGGCCTTCGAATACATATAGCAGCCGTAGTTTTCGCAGAAGCCGCAGAAATTGCAGGGGCCCAGGCGCACGCCGTAGGGATTGGTGTACGGGCCCGACGCGTTGGCCGCGGGCGCCGGATACGGATGGAAGCCGACTTCGCGCGCGGCCTTGTCGAACAGCTGCGCGCCATAGGTGGTGGTCAGGGGCGGCAGCGGAAATTCCTTGCTGCGCTTGCCTTCCAGCGGGTTGCCGCCTTCCACGATCTTGCCGTTCAGGTTGCCGGCCTTGCCCGACGTGCCGCACACGTACTCGAACTTGGTGAAGTATGGCTCCAGTTCGTCGTAGGTCACGCCGAAGTCCTGGATGGTCATGCCTTCGGGGATGAAGTCCTTGCCGTAGCGCGTCTCGTAGCGCGTGCGCAGTTCCAGTTCCTCGGGCAGCACGCGGTAATGCATGCCGTTCCAGTGGAAGCCCGCCCCGCCCACGCCGGTGCCCAGCAGGAACGAGCCGTTCTGGCGGTACGGCACGGCCACGTCGTCCACGCCGTGGCGGATGGTCACCGTTTCCTTGGACAGGTCCTGGAACAGCTTGCCGCGCACGGAATAGGCAAGCTCGTCGATCACCTTCGGGTACTCGGCGTCCTTGGGCGTGTCCTGCATGCCGCCGCGCTCCAGCGCGAGCACGTGCAGGCCGGCCTCGGTCAGCTCCTGGCCCAGGATTGCGCCGGTCCAGCCGAAACCGACCAGCACCGCATCAACTTTCTCTTTCTTGATCGCCATGGCTCAGCCCCTCTCCCCGGAAATCGAAACGGGACCGTAGGGATACTTCACGTTGGGCTGGTCGGCCCAATCCATGTAGTCGGCGCGCGCGCCCGGAAAGCCCACCATCTTCCAGCCCACCATGTTCTTGTTGCCGCCGTACATCGGATCGGCGAAGAACCCTTCCTTGGTGTTCGAAAGCAGGAAATTGAAGAACGTCTTGGATGGAACGGTCTGGAATTCGATCTTGCCGCCCTGCAGGTCCTTCAGGATCTGCTCCTGCGTGGGCTTGTCGAGATCGGCGTAGACCTTGCCGTGCGTCTTCATGCACCAGGCATCGCAGGCTTCGATGCCGTTGCGGTAGACCTCGCGGGGATTCTGGTTGATCTGGTAGCCCAGTTCCGGCACCACGTCGGGATGGAACGGCCCTTGCATGTACCACAGCTTGCCGTGGCCGAACGGCGTTTCCATCTGCCGGTCGATGAACTCCGGCACGCCGGCTTCGATGGCGCCGGGGCCGTACTCGTCGGCGGGAATCAGGTGGTCGACCGCCGCGACGATGAAGGCCCATTCGGTCTTCGTGAAATAGGTGGGTTCATAGGGCTTGGCCGCGCGCGCGCCATCGCTTTCCGATCCGCTGGTACAGCCGGTGGTCATTGCGCCCACCGCCAACGTCGACGCCGGCACGATGGCCAACGCCTGCAGGAACCGCCTGCGCGGCTTTGCGTCTTCTGTCATAGACATCTCCGTGATTACTCCAGTTGTCCTAGCGCGCTTGCGAACATGAACCTGGAAACACGAACCGCCGAGCTAGTGACAACACGCTCTTCGCTTGCAGAAAAACTACCGATCTCGTGAAAGGGGACACAAGAAAGGTGCCGACATTATGCGCTCTTTCGAGCATCTGATACGCTCAATCGACCAGATCAGTCCGATTTTCTTGACATGGAAATGTCTTTTGCTTTAAGGACTACGTAAGAAGCCTGAAAAAGCAGCCCTTTCTGACAAGGCGATGAACGGTTCCCACCATGAATGACAAGAACAAGACCTGGCGCAGCACCACGACGACGCGCAGCTGGAGCACCGCCAAGCGCCTGGGGTCCGGGCATGGCGAGGACGTCGAAACATCGCGGAACGGCGCGACGGTGAGCGAAAGCTGGAGCTATTCCGGCAACGAAGACGGCGAGCCGCTGAAGGTCGACATCAGGAACGGCGCCGTCACCCTCAACGGACGCAAATACGACAGCCTGGACGCCGTGCCGCGCGCGCAGCGCGAACGCATCGAAGCGCTGCGCGCCGGGCAGATCGGCGGCGATGTCTGGCAACGGTTGCGCCAGGCGGGAATCGATGTGAACGAACTGGCGCCCGCAATGCGCGAGCGCGCGGCCAGGCCGGCGTTCTCGATCGAAACCGAAGATTCCGATCCCGCGGCCGCCCCCGCCGCGACGCCCCGCGCCGCCGATGCCGCCGGGGATGCGTCGCTGGCGCCCGGCGCGGTGCCCGCCGGCGGCGGCCTGCGCCGCATGCTGCTCATCGGCGTCGCGATCGGCCTGGGCTGGTGGGTAGCCCGGGCGCTGACCCTGTTCTAGGCCTGCGCGGCCGGCGCGGCCTGCTTCACGTATTCGCGGGCGATTTCCCCCGCCACCTCGGCCAGCCCCCGCGCCCACTCCGCTTCCGCGTCGGGATGCATCAGCTCGATGGGAAACGTCCAGGCCAGGCTGCCCACCAGCGCGCCGTCCTCGAGCAGGATGGGCACCGCGACCCCGCCCAGCCCGGGCGCGATCTGTTCGTGGCTGGTGGCGAAGCCGGCCTTGCGCACGCCCGCGAGCGCGCGGCGGAATTCGCTCCAGTCCTGTCCCAGCCCGGCGGCCGCGATTTCGTGGGCGCTGCGCAGATAGACCTGGCGGATCCGGTGATGCGGCAGGAACGCCAGCAATGCCAGCGAACCCGACCCCTGGAACAGGGGAAACGGCTGGCCCCTGCCGCGCAGGATCACAATGCGCCGGCCCGCATGCTCCAGCATGTCGGGCCCTTCCTTGTAGATGCAAAGCACCTTGTCGTCGTAGAGATTCTGCAGCAGATAGGCGCTGTCTTCGCGCCGCCGGCCTTTCAACACCGCCCTGCCCGCGAGATAGAGCGGGTCGCTGAGGGCCAGCAGGCGCTCCAGCTCGATGATGCGCGGCCCCAGCCCGTACATGCCGCCCGCCATCGAGGCCAGCAGCCCCGCATCGCATAGTTCCTTCAAGTAGCGATACGCCATCGAGCGCGAGTAGCCCAGCCGGGCGCTGACCTCGTCGCTCGTCAGCCGTGGGCTTTCCAGGGTGAACAGGTCGAGAACATCGAAGGCGCGGGCAAGGCTGGAAGACATGGGCAGGAAGGATCGGGCTTCAGGGACGGACGCCTGGAGTGTAGCCGAATCCCATGGAATTTTATCTAAATCCCACTATTTAAAATTTTGACAAAAATTTATTATGCGGGATATCATGAAAACACGCTTTGCCGCCTTCCGCCGCTTCCCGGCTACCCTTAGCAGGCCCCGCGCATGCCCGACAAAACCCTCACCGGCCGCGTTCCCCGCGAAGCCATCCGCCTGATGGAAATCCCGCGCCTCGCGCCCGAGGTGCTGCGGCGCTACGCGGCGCTGGACGATCTGGCGGGCGCCGTCTCCGACGCCATGGACAAGCTGGGGCTGCGCGGCGCCATCCCCGCGAGCGAACTGGCGCCCACCCTGCCCGGCCGGCGCGTGATCGGCCAAGCCGTGACGGTGCGCAATATCGAACGCGAAGACACGCCCACCGCCGCCGCGCGGGGCGGCGTCGGAAAAATGGGCGAGCACGAGGCCTACAACCTGGCCGAGCCCGGCGACGTGGCGGTCATCCAGGGGCTGCCCGGCGTATCCAACCTCGGCGGCCAGTCCGCCACGCTCGCCAGCCGCAAGGGCTGCGCGGGCGCCATCGTCGACGGCGGCCATCGCGACCCGTCCGCATCGCGCGAACTGGACTTTCCCATCTGGTCGCGCGGCCCCACGCCCATCACCGGCAAATGGCGGCTGCGCACCGTCGAAATCAACGGCCCCGTGCGCATCGCCGGCATCGGCGTGCAGGCCGGCGATCTGGTCGTCGCCGACGAGGCCGGCGTGGTCTTCGTGCCCTACGCGCACGCCGCGGCGGTGCTCGAAGAGGCCGAGCGCATACACGCCGGCGACACACGGCAAAAGGCAGACATCGCGCGCGGCGTGGACCTCGCCACCCTGGCCGCCACCCGCTACAAGTAGCCCCCCCTTTCCTTCCCTACCCGAGCCCAGCCTATGAATCCCGACATCCAATGCGTCGTGCAAAACGCCGACATCCTGGGCGAAGTGCCTCTGTGGTGCGATCGCAGCCGCCGCCTGTGGTGGATCGACGTGCGCCGTCCCGCGCTGCAGTCCTACGACCCCGCCACCGGCCGGCACACGGCGCAGCGCCTGCCCGAAAAGCTGCTGGTCGGCGCCATTGCCCTGCGCGAGGCGGGCGGCTTCGTGCTGGCCACGAACCTCGGCATCCATTTCTATGACCCGGCCAGCGGCCAGGCGCCCGAATTGATCGTCAATCCGGAAGCCGACAAGCCGGAGAACCGCCTGAACGACGGCAAGTGCGACCGCCGCGGCCGCTTCTGGGTGGGCAGCATGCAGGACCAGAAGCGCGAACCCAAAGGCACCCTGTACCGCTTCGACGCCGACCGCCAATGCCGCGCCATGCTCGACGGCTTCGTGCTTCCGAACGCGCTGTCCTGGAGCCCCGACGACCGCAGCATGTACTTCGCCGATACCCACAACCAGGTGATCTGGGTATTCGACTTCGACCTGGACGACGGCGCCCTCTCGAACCGCCGGGTCTTCAAGGATTGGACCCACCAGCCGGGCCGTCCCGATGGCGCGGCGGTGGACACGGACGGCTGCGTCTGGAACTGCATGGTCGCCACCGGCCAACTGGTCCGCCTGACGCCCGACGGCCGGGTGGACCGCGTCATCCAGCTGCCCGTCACCAACCCCACCTGCCCCGCCTTCGGCGGCGGCGGGCTGGACACGCTGTACGTCACCAGCCACTCGCAGCGCCTGGCGCCCGAACAACTCGCCGCGGAACCTTACGCGGGCGGCCTGTTCGCGCTGGACGTCGGCGCGCAAGGACTGCCCGAGCCGCGCTACCGCGGCTGAACCCGAAAAGCCCGGCGGACAACGGCGCGGCAAAGACCGCGCGCCCGCCACCCGCCGCAGGCGCGGCAGAGGAGACAGACATGCCCAGACTCATCATCGCGGCCGCCATCGCCGCCGCGCTCGCAGCCGGATCCGCCCACGCGGCGGGCGTGCTCAAGATCGTCGTCCCGTTCGCTCCCGGCGGTCCCGTGGACCAGATCGCGCGGCTGGTCGCGCCCGACCTGGCCGCCGAACTGGGCGAAACCGTCGTCGTCGAGAACCGGGGCGGGGCCGGCGGCACCATCGGCGCCAACTACGTGGCCAAATCCCAGCCCGACGGCCAGACCCTGCTGGTCGCCACGCTGGGCTACGTCATGACCGCCGGCACCACGCCCGGGCTGCCCTACGACCCGCGCAAGGACCTGACGCCCGTCTACCTGTTCGGGCAGGTGCAGAGCCTGCTGGTCGTGCGCAACTCGCTTGGCGCCTCCACGCCCGCGGAACTGGTCGCGCTTGCCAAATCCGGCAAGCCGCTCAGCTATGCGTCCAGCGGCGTGGGCTCCACCATGCATATCGGCGGAGAACTCTTCAACCTGGCGACCGGCGCTCACGCCACGCACGTGCCGTACCGCGGCGCGGCGCCGGCGCTGGTGGATCTCATGGCCGGACGGGTCGACATGCTCAATGCCGATGTGCCCGTGTTGCAGCCCTACGTGAAGGACGGCCGGGTCAAGGCCGTGGTCATCTACGACACGGAACGCTCGCGCTACCTGCCGGACGTGGAAAGCGCGCGCGAGGCCGGCCTGCCCGAACTGCAGATGAGCAACTGGTATGGCGTGCTGGCGCCCGCGGGCACGCCCGCCGACACCCGCAAGCGGCTGGAGGCCGCGCTGGCCAAGGTGGTCGCCGCCCCCGCCCTGGCGCAGCGGCTGGCCGACGCCGGCCTGAGCGGCCCGCTCGGCGCGGCCGCCTTCCAGGCCAAGCTCAACGCCGACCTGGACCGCTGGGTGCCCTTCATCCACAAGGCCGGCATCCGCACCGAGTAAGGCAAGGAGAAGCCCGCGATGCATCCGTCCGACCGCCCCCGCCGCCTGCTGGCCATCGGCCCGCTGCCCCCGGGCCTGCACGCCAGCCTGCGCGAACGCCATGAGCTCGTCGCGCTGTGGGAACAGCCGGACCCCGGCGCCTTTCTGCGCGAGCACCGCGGCCGCTTCGACGGCGGCGTCACCATGTCACGCCACGGCTGCGCCGACGCCATGTTCGCCTGCTTTCCCGACGGCGTGCTTGCCTGCTTCGGCGTCGGCTACGAAAGCGTGGACCTGGACGCCGCCCGCCGCCATCGCGTGCAGGTCAGCACCACGCCCGATGTGCTGAACGATTGCGTGGCGGACCTGGCTTTCGCCCTGGTGCTGGCGGTGGCGCGCCGGATACCGGCAGCCGACCGCCATGTGCAGGCCGGGCGCTGGCCTTCTTCCTCCTACCCGCTGGCCACGCGCGTGAGCGGAAAGCGGCTGGGCATCGTGGGCCTGGGCCGCATCGGCCAGGCGATCGCCCGCCGCGCGGCGGGCTTCGACATGGCGCTGCGCTATCACGGCCGCGCCCCCAAACCCTGCAGCGGCCTGGAGTTCGAGCCCGATCTGGCCGCGCTGGCGCGCTGGGCCGACTTCCTGGTGCTGTCCTGCCCCGGCGGCGCCGCCACCCGGCACCTGGTGTCGGCGGGCGTGCTGGACGCGCTCGGCCCCGACGGCTACCTGGTCAACATCGCGCGCGGCAGCGTCGTGGATGAAACGGCGCTGGTAGAGGCCGTCGAGCAAGGCCGCATCGCCGGCGCCGCGCTGGACGTCTACGCCGACGAACCGAACGTGCCCGCCGGACTGCTGGGGCGGGACAACGTGGTGACACTGCCGCACATCGCCGCTTCCACGCGCGAAACGCGCCAGGCCATGGAACGCCTGGTGCTGGACAATCTGCACGCCTACTTCCAAACCGGCGCCGTGCTGACGCCGCCCGCCTGAGGCCGATCCGATGATCATCGAACACCGCATCTACACGCTGCCGCACGGCGGCATGGACGCCTATCTGGCGCGCTACCGCGAACTCGCGCTGCCGCTGCAGATGAAGCACCTGGGCCGCCTGCTGGGGTTCTTCGTCAGCGACATCGGCACCTTGAACCAGGTATTGCACATCTGGGCCTATGACAGCATGGCCGACCGCGAGGCGCGCCGCGCCGCGCTCGACGCCGATCCCGACTGGCAGGAATTCAAGCGCGGCAACCGCGGTACCTTCGTGGCCCAGCAAGTCTCCATCTGGCGAGCGGCGCCCTTCAGCCCGCGGCTAGTCTGAACCGACCCAGGATGCCTTCCATGCAAACGCCCAGCGCCCGGGAACTGGCCCGCAACCCGCTGCTGCGCCGGCTCGCCGACGGCGGGCTGGCGGCCTCGCTCATCGTGCGCCTGTGCGACGGCCCCGAGATCGGCCGCATCGCGGCCACCGCAGGCTTCGACGCGCTCTACGTCGATCTGGAGCATTCGCCCTTGCCCCTGCTCTCGGCCAGCCGCATCTGCAACGCCGCGCGCGATGCCGGCCTCACGCCGCTGGCGCGCGTGCCCGCCATCGACGCCGCGCTGATCGGGCGGGTCCTGGACGGCGGCGCGATGGGCATCATCGTCCCCCAGGTGGAAAGCGCGGAAGACGCTGCGCGCGCCGTGGCCTGCTGCCGCTATCCGCCGCGCGGCGCGCGTTCGGTGGCCGGCGGCCTGCCCGCTCTGCACTATCGCGACTACCCGCAGGGCGAAGCGCAGCAGGCCCTGGACGACGGGGTGCTGGTGGCGGCCATGATAGAAAGCGCCGCCGCCCTGGACGCGGTCGAGTCGATCGCTGCGGTGGAAGGACTGCACATGCTGTTCATCGGCGCGCACGACCTGGCCGCCGCGCTGGGCGTACCCGGCCAATGGGAGCGCCCCTTGCTGCGCGACGCCCTGGCGCGCATTCGCCAAGCCTGCCTGGACGCGGGCAAGGCGCTGGGCCTGGGCGGCCTGGCAGGCCAGCCCGAGCTGCTGCGCGAACTGGCCTCCGGACCGGGCGGCTGCTTCGTCTCGATGGGCACGGACCTCGCCTGCCTGCTCGGCGCCGCCACCCGGCGCGCCGCGTTCGCGCATGCGCTGAGACAGGACGAGGCGTCATGCCCGTCCCGGGCCTGACGCATTAACGATGCTAATAGGACCCTCTGTTTATTTAATTGGTCCTGCCCTCTCCCGGACACTACAGTGTCATCGATCCATGGGAGGGACTCGTGTCGCAGCACCAAGCACCCACACGCCGGACGCTGGATATCCTGGCAACCTTGATTGCCTTTCCGACCGTCAGCCGGGATTCCAACCTGGGCCTGATCGAGTGGGTGCGAGACTACCTGCGCCGGCGCGGAATCGGCGCCCGCCTCAGCTACGACGCTAGCGGCGCCAAGGCGAATCTGTTCGCGACCATCGGCCCCGAGAGGCCCGGCGGGATCGTGCTGTCCGGCCACACCGACGTCGTGCCCGTGGACGGACAGGACTGGACCAGCGATCCCTTCAAGGCCCGCATCGCGGACGGCCGTCTCTATGGCCGCGGCGCCTGCGACATGAAGGGCTTTCTCGCGGCCGTGCTTGCTTCCATCGACAGTCTTGCCGCGGCGGAACCCCCGCAGCCGATCCACCTGGCCTTTACCTACGACGAAGAGGTGGGCTGCAAGGGCGTCAGGACCCTGCTTGCCGACCTGCAGGCCGCAAGCATCTCGCCCGCGGCCTGTATCGTGGGCGAACCCACCGACATGCAGGTCGTGACCGCGCACAAAGGCAGCCGCAACTACCGCTGCTGCGTCCGCGGCAAGGAGGCGCACGCCTCTCGCACCCAGGATGGCGTCAACGCGATCGAGTACGCCGCGCGTCTCATCGGCCACATCCAGGATCTCGCCGACCAGTACGCCGAGGCGCCTCGCGGGAACAGCGCGTTCGATACGCCCTACGACACCCTGCAGACCGCGCTCGTCAACGGCGGGCTGGCGCGCAACATCGTTCCGCGCGACTGCGAATTCATCTTCGGCTACCGCTACCTGCCCGACAGCGACCCCGACCGCATCGTCGGCAGCGTCCAGGACTATGCCCGCGACCACGTCCTGCCGCGCATGCGGCGCAGGTTCGCCGCGGCCGACATCCTGTTCGAAAAGCAATCCGACAACCCTGCCCTGCGCCCGGGCCCCAACGCCGCCATCGCCCGCTTCGTCATGGGCCTGTCCGGCGCGGGCTGCGCCGGCCCCCACGTCAGCTACATGACCGAAGGCGGGCTGTACCAGCAGGCCGGCGTTGCATCCATCATCTGCGGGCCCGGCAGCATCGAGCAGGCCCACCGGCCCGACGAATACGTGGAACTGGGCCAGCTTGCCCGCTGCGAATCCATGATTGCCGCGCTTGGCGAACGCGCCGCTGAGTTCCAGACCGATACGGAAACGACAGGAGAAGCCCGATGATCCCTCACGCGCCCCGCGCCCCGCGCCGCAGGGCGGCCGCCATGGCCGCCGCGCTGCTGCTCCCCTTGTGCGCGCCGGGCGCGCACGCGGAAGCGCCCCCGCCGCTCAAGGACTATCCGCGGCAAGCCATTACGCTGGTCTCGCCCTTTCCGCCCGGCGGCGGCAACGACGGCGTCGCGCGGCTGCTGGCCAATGAGCTGGGGCGCATCACCGGCCAGTCCGTGGTGGTCGAGAACCGCTCCGGCGCCGGCGGCAACATGGGCACCGCCGCCGTGGCGCGCGCCAAGCCCGACGGCTATACCCTGGTGCTCTCGCAGAACAGCGTCATGGCGGTGAACCCCGCCATCTACAAGAACACGGGCTTCGACGCGCTGAAGGATTTCGCTCCGATATCCCAGATCACCTCGGCGCCACTGGCGCTGGTCGTCCGAAAGGAAAGCCCCTACCGCACGTTGGCCGACTACCTGAACGACGCCAAGGCACGGCCGGGCGCCGTCACCTACGCCACGCCGGGCAATGGCACCCTGTCCCATCTCACGGGCGTGCTGCTTGCGCGGCAAAAGCACCTGTCGCTGGTGCACGTGCCTTACCGCGGCGCCGGTCCCGCGGTCAACGACCTGCTGGGCGGCACCGTGGACATGCTCATCACCTCGCCGCCTTCCGTCGAATCCCTGGTCACCGGCGGCAAGCTGCGCGTGCTGGGCGTCACGCACGACAGCCGCATCGGCGCATTCGAAACCGCGCCCACCCTGGCCGGGCAAGGCATCGAGGGCGTATCCATCGAAGGCTGGTACGGCGTCTTCGCCCCTGCGGGCACACCCGCCGAACGCATCGGCTATCTGGCGTCCGCGATCAGCCAGGCCGCGCGCACCCCCGCCGTGCTCGAAAAAATCCGCCAGGACGGCGCCGAAGTGGTGGCCAGCCAGCCCGACGCCTTCTCCCGCAAGCTGCGCGACGAAACGACCTACTGGGCGGGCGTCGTCAAGAGCGCAAAGCTCGCGGTCGACTGACCGCCCCTCGCCTCACCGCCGCACCTGCGCGTCCTGCTCGATGGTCTCGAGCAGGACGCGCCTGAGCGCGCTGGTGAGGTGGCTGCGCGCCTCGCTCTCGAACAGGCCCACGGCCCGATGCGCCGTGGGGTCGTCGAAATAGATCACGCGCAGGCGCGGGTCGTCCTCCCAGCGAGCGGCCCGCGTGAGCGGCACGATGGTGACGCCGACATCCTGCTGCACCAGCTCCACCATCGTCCGCAGCGAATTGATTTCCAGGAACTCGCCGAACCGCAGGCGATTCCTGCGCACGAAGGCGTCGATCAGCGCCCCCGTATGCGTATTGCGCGACGGGCGCAGGAACAGGCGGCGCTTCATCAGGCTGCCGATGTCCGCCCGGCCGGCCGACTGGCGGTTCGCGATGAACACGAACGGCTCGGTGTAGAGCGGCGTCCATTGCGTGCCGGCCGGCAATTTGTGGGCGTTCTTCACCGCGAGCGCCGCGTCCAGCTCCCCCGCGCGGACCCTCAGGGACAAGTCCCCGGAGAAATTGATCGCGGGCTGCACTTTCAGTTTCGGGTGGGCTTGCCTCAATGTCAGCACGGCGCGCGCCAGGAACGCCATGGACGTCGCCACCGCGCCTACGCTGATGGATCCCACCACTTCGTGGTCGCCATCGGGGCCATCGCGCAGATCGTCGTACAGCGCCAGCAGCTGCTCCGCCCGCGGCAGCAGCCGGTGCCCGCTCTCGCTCAATGACACGATCTTGCCGCTGCGGTCGAACAGGGTCAGGCCCAGATCGTCCTCCAGCGCGCGCATTTGCAGGCTGACCGCCGCCGGCGTGAGCGACACGCGCTCCGATGCCGCGGCGAAAGATCCGCTGCGCGCGACGGCAACAAAGGTGCGGAAGAAACGGATCGAACTCATCGGCTGATCACCTTATTGGAAAGCAAACCTTTATATACCCCAAAGTAATTTTAGTTTTACTTCTTTATGACAGGACGTCAAAGTTACGCCGTTCCGCAACGCGCCGGCGAACGCGGTCCCCGTCAACAGAATCGTCCCCGCCGCGGCAGGCGCCGGGACGCGAGCCATGAGTCCCATATGCTTCGCTTCGCACTAACGCGCATAGGAATGGCCATACCCACACTGCTGATCGTGTCGGTCGCCGTTTTCGTGCTTATCCGCCTGATCCCGGGAGACCCGGCCCAGTTGCTGCTGGGCGACCTTGCCGACCCCGCCAGCCTGGAAGACCTGCGCCAGCGCATGGGGCTGGACCAGCCCTGGCCCACCCAGTTCATGCTGTGGTTCGGCAACTTGCTGCATGGCGATCTTGGTGATTCGATCACCACCGGCCAGGCCGTTCTGGCGCTGGTCTGGGACCGCTTCCTGGTCAGCGCCCCCATCGTGCTGGCCGCCGTGGCCGCTGCCGCGCTGGTCGCCGTGCCGGCGGGAATCATCGCCGCCTGGCGCCAGAACCGGCCCGCCGACATCGCGCTGGTCGGCGTGGCCACGCTGCTCGTGTCCATTCCCACCTTCTGGCTGGGCCTGCTGCTGCTGTTGCTGCTGGGGCTGAAGCTGGAATGGCTGCCGGTCGTCGGCTACGTGTCGGTCTCCGAGAATGCGGTCGCGGGGCTGCTGTACCTGGCCATGCCCGTCCTGACGCTGTTCCTGCACGAGATCGGGGTGCTCATGCGCATGGCGCGGGCCAGCGCGCTGGAAGTGCTGCGCCTGGACTACGTCACCCATGCCCGCGCCAAGGGCCTGAGCGAAAGCGCCGTGCTGGCGCGCCACGTCTTCAAGAATTCCTTCGGCCCCACCTGGACGCTGATCGGCCTGGTGCTGGGCAACCTGCTGGGCGGCATCGCCGTGGTCGAAACCGTGTTCACCATCCCCGGCCTGGGCCGTCTGCTGGTCGATTCGATCTTCGCGCGCGACTACCCCGTCATCCAGGGCTGCCTGCTGTTCGTCGCCGTCATCTACGTGCTGGTCAACCTGTTCGTCGACCTGCTCTATCCCGCTTTCGATCCCCGCGTTGGCGCGGAGTAACCCGACATGGAACTGACTGCTATCAAACCCGCAAAACCCCGGCGCCGCCGCCTTCCCGCCAACGCGGCGGCAGGCGGAGCCATCATCGCCATCGTCCTGGCCGCGGCGCTGCTGGGCGCGGTATGGACCCCGCGCGATCCGCTGGGCATCAGCTTCGCTTCCCGGCTCAAGCCGCCCAGCGCGCAATTCTGGCTGGGCACCGACGAGTTCGGCCGCGACGTGCTCAGCCGCCTGATGGTAGGCGCGTCGACCAGCGTATGGATCAGCCTGCTGACGGTGTCGTTCGCGATCGTGCTGGGCACGGCGATCGGCGTGCTGACCGGTTTCGTGCGAGGCTGGACCGACCGCATCATCATGGCTTTCAACAACGCCCTGCTCGCCTTTCCCGGCCTGCTGCTGGCGCTGGGCCTGCTTGCGGTGGTGGGGGCCAACAAGTACGGCATCATCCTGGCGCTGGGCCTGGCGTATACCCCGTCCGTGACCCGTATCGTGCGCGGCACCGTGCTGTCCCTGCGCGAGCGCGAGTTCATCGAATCCTCGCGCGTGCTGGGCAATTCGGAGGCGTACACGATGGCGCGCCACGTGCTGCCGAACTGCGTCGCGCCGCTGACGGTGCTCGCGACCTCGATGTTCGGCTGGGTGATCCTGGCGGAGAGCGCCTTGTCCTTCCTGGGCCTGGGCGTGCCGCCACCCGCTCCGACCTGGGGCAACATGCTGGCCTCCGCCCGTCCGTTCATGGCGCAGGCGACCTATCTCAGCATCTTCCCGGGCATCTGCATTTCGCTCACGCTGCTGGGCATCAACCTGCTGGGCGACGCCGTGCGCGACCGCCTCGACCCTCGCATGCGCACGGGTGAATGACATGACGATCGAGAACCGGAATGCCGGCGCAACGCTGGTGGATGTGAACGGCCTGACGCTGACGGTGGGCGCCGGCGGCAGGGAAATCGTCAAGCGGGTCAGCTTCTCCATCAAGCCCGGGGAACTCGTGGGCATCGTGGGCGAGTCCGGCAGCGGCAAGACCCAGGCGGCGCGCGCGCTGCTGGGCCTCACGCCCCCGCCGCTGGTGCGCTCGGCCGGCACGATCACCTTCGAAGGCGTGTCCCTGACGGACGCCCGCCCGGCCGTCTTGCGCAAGCTGCGCGGCGCGCGCATCGGCATGGTGTTCCAGGAACCCATGACCTCGCTCAACCCGTCCATGAAGATCGGCCGCCAGCTCGATGAAGGATTGGCGCTGCACCGCAGGGAACTTCCCCCCGCCCTGCGCAAGCGGATGATCCTCGCCATGCTGGCGCGGGTCGGCCTGCGCGATCCGGCCGCCGCCCTGGAGGCCTGGCCGCACGAGTTCTCGGGCGGCATGCGCCAGCGCATGATGCTTGCGGCCGTGATGCTGCTCGAGCCCGCCCTGCTGGTCGCCGACGAGCCCACCACCGCGCTGGACGCCGTGGTGCAGCGCGACGTGCTGGAACTGATGCTCGAGCTGACGCGTGACCGCAATACGGCGGTGCTGATGATCAGCCACGACCTGCCGATGGTGGCGCAGTACACGGAACGCATGATCGTGATGCGCCACGGGGAGATCGTCGAAAGCGGCGCCACCCGGCAGATCCTGGACCGTCCGGCGCACCCTTACACCCGTCAGTTGCTGGCGGCCATGCCTCACCGGGAGCCCGCCCGGCCTATCCCGCCGCAGGCGCCCATTGTGGACGTGCGGGGGCTGCTGGTCGACTACGCGGGCCGCCAGCGCCTGTTCGGCCGCACGCCCGCCAAACGCGCGCTGCATGGCATCGACCTGCAGATCCGCCCGCGTGAAGTCGTGGCGGTGGTCGGCGGGTCGGGATCGGGCAAGACCACGCTGGGCCGCGCCATCGCGGGGCTGCTGGCTCCCACGGATGGCGGCATCTACTTCCGGGGCAGGCCCATCGCGCAGGCGGGCGCCGCCTGGAACGACTATCGCCTCAATTGCCAGATGGTGTTCCAGGACCCCTATTCGTCGCTTAACCCGCGCATGACCGTGGGCGAACTCACCGTCGAAGGCCTGCGGCAGGTGAGCGGCATGTCGGGCGCGCAGAAGATGGCCCGCGTCGACGCCGTGCTGGCCGAGGTGGGATTGGGCCCCGAATACGCCCGGCGCTACCCCCACGAGCTGTCGGGGGGCCAGCGCCAGCGCGTGGCGATCGCCCGCGCCATCGTCCGCCGGCCCGCCTTCGTGATCGCCGACGAGCCGGTCTCGGCGCTAGACGTCACGGTGCGCGCCCAGGTGCTCAAGCTCTTCGCCGAGCTGCAACGGCGCCATGGCTTCTCCTGCCTGTTCATCAGCCACGACCTGGGCGTGGTCGAACAGGTCGCGGACCGCGTGGTCGTGATGCAGGACGGGAAGATCGTCGAACAGGGTCCGCGCGACCGGATCTTCGACGCGCCCCAGCACCCCTACACCCGCAAGCTGCTCTCGGCCATTCCAGCGCTCGAACCCAACGAGAACGGCGGCGTGCGCCTGAAGTGGCGATTCGATCAATGACACCCGGCAAGCCGGGACCCTAGGAACAGACATGGAAGCAGAAGCATTCTTCCCGCTGGTGGAAGTATCAGGCACGCCTTACGAGCGAGGATTGCAGCACGGCCGCCTGGCGCCGGCGCGCGTCAGGCGCAGCGCCGACATCTATGCCCGGGCATTGCAACAGCTCCAGTTTTCCCCGGCGGACCTGCAACGCCTCATCGCCGCCTTCTCGCGCTCGATCGGGGATTTCGAGCCCGCCTACCTGGACGAGATGCGCGGCATTGCCGCCGGCGCGGGCGTCTCGTTCGAGGACGTGCTGATGATCAACGCGCGCACCGAGATCGTGGCGCAGGCCCGCCGCGCCCGCAAGGCCGGCGGGGCGGAGCCCGGAAGCGATGAATGCACGGGCGCCGCCATCCTTCCCGGCCGCAGCGCCAACGGCAATTTCCTGCAGGGCCAGAACTGGGATAACCGCCAGGATTGCGCCGACACCATCATCATCCTGCGCATCCTGCGCGAGGACGGGCCGGATGTGCTGACTTTCGTGGAGGCAGGCGGCCTGGCGCGCTACGGCATGAATTCCGCGGGCATCGCTCTGAACGGCAACGGCATGTCCTCCAGCCGCGACTACCAGCAGGATGGCGTGCCGCTGCCGCTGGTGCGCCGCAAGGCGCTGGAGCAGGAACATTACGCCCTGGCGCTGCAGGCCGTGACCGCCACGCCCAAGGCGTGCTCGTGCAATCTCATCCTGGGCACGCAGCTGGGCTTCGCGCTGAGCCTGGAATGCGCGCCGGACGAAACCTTTCTCGTCTACCCCGAAGACGGCCTGCTGGTCCACGCCAACCATTGGGTCAGCCCCGTCGCGCTGGGCAAATTGAAGGAAACCGGCATCGCCGGCTCGCCGGAGAGTCTTTATCGCGATCAGCGCGTCCGCCAGCACCTGGCCGCCGCCGGCCGCAGCCTGGGCACGCGGGAACTCAAGGCGGCCTTCGCCGACACGCACGCAACGCCCTTCTCCGTCTGCCGGCCGGGGCGGGTCAGCGCCCAGGGCTATCCCTCTTGCACCACCGCCACGCTGATCATGGAACCCGCCGCCGGCATCCTGGAAGTGGCGCGCATGCCCTGGCGCCACACCGCCTACGCCCGCTATTCGCTGGAGCGGGGCTCCCCGCTTTCCTTCTGAACGTCTCCTGGCAGAAAACCGATCTCATCAAGGACCCACCATGAAACGACCTCTGTATGCGCTCACCGCCCTGGCCACCCTCCTGACGGCCGCGGCGCCATCCCTGGGCGCCACGGTATTGCGCGTCCATCAGGACGCGGACATCCGCAGCAGCGATCCCGGCGTGAACCGCGACGCCAATACCGACACGGTCGTGCTGCATACCGTGGAAGGCCTGGTGGGCTACAACGCGAAAGGCCAGCCCTCGCCCCTGCTTGCCGAGAAGATCGATGTCTCCGACGACGGCAAGACCTATACCTTCCATCTGCGCCAGGGCGTGACCTTCCACAACGGCGCCCCCTTGACCGCCGATGACGTGGTCTGGAGCTGGAACCGCTACATGAATCCCAAGACCGGCTGGCGCTGCCTGACCGATTTCGACGGCCGCGTCGGTCTGAAGGTCGAAAGCGCCGCCGCCATCGATCCGGCCACCGTCGTGTTCAAGCTGAACAAGGCGGCGCCGCTGTTCCTGGATTCGCTGGCCCGCAACGACTGCGGCATGACCGCCATCACGCACCGGGACTCGGTCAAGCCCGACGGCACCTGGGACAAGCCGATAGGCACCGGCCCCTTCCGCTTCGCCGAATGGCGCCGGCGCGAATACATCAGCCTGACGCGCTTCGAGAATTATGCGAACCGGCCCGGCCAGCGCGACGGCTATGTGGGCTCCAAGCGCCCGCTGGTCGACGAAGTGCGCTTCGTCGTCATCTCGGACCCGGCCACGGCCAAGACCGCGCTGGCGAGCGGCGCCATCGACCTGATGTCCAAAGTGCCCTATTCCGAGGTCGCGGAACTGAGCCGGAACCAGGCCATCGGCACCACCGTCGTGCCGCAGCTCGCCCCGTCGACCCTGACGATCCAGACCCGCGACAAGCTGCTCTCCAACCCCTACCTGCGCCAGGCCATCGCGGCGGCGCTGAACTACAAAGAGCTGGTCGCCGGCGTCACCTACGGCCTGGCCGAACCCAACAACTCGCTGGTGCCCGTCGTGTCTCCCTACTACGGCGACGCCGAAAAGCAAGGCTATGCCTATGATCCCGCCAAGGCCAAGGCCTTGCTCGCGAAGGCCGGATACCAGGGCGAGAGGATCGTCATCTCGACCAACAAGCGCAACCTGCCCAACTACGACGCGGCGGTCATTACCCAGGCGATGCTGCAACAGGCCGGCCTCAATGCCGACATCGAAGTGCTGGAATGGGGCGCCCAGCAGGACAAGTGGCAAAAGGGCAACTACCAGATGATGTCCTTCTCCTATTCGAGCCGCATGGATCCCGCCCTCAGCTATGAAGCCGTCACCGGCGACAAGGCCACCCAGCCGCGCAAATTGTGGGATGACCCCGGCGCCCGCGCGCTGCTCGAAAAGGCGACCAACGCCACCGCTCCCGCCGAACGCCAGGCCGTGCTGGACCAGTTGCACCGGCTGATGCTCGAACAGGTCCCCGTCATCCCGCTGTTCAACACCCTGAGCACCGGCGCATACCGCAAGAACGTCAAGGGCTTCGAATCGTCGATTTTCGGCACGCCGCAACTCTGGGAAGTGTCGAAGACCGAATAGGAACGCCGCCATGAATCACACGCTTTATCTGCTGGGCGACATCAATCTCAAGGGCGTGGACGACGCCACGGGCCTGTTCGATCAGTTCCGCCAGCCGCTGCTGGCGGCCGATCTGGTCTTCGCCAACCTGGAATGCTGTCTGTATGACCTGCCCGAGCATGCGCGGGAGCGCCGGGGCTTCTACGCGTCGCCCCGCCATGCCCAGGCGTTGCGCGACGCGGGCCTGCAGGCGGTGGGCAACGCCAATAACGTCAATATCGGCCACGAGGCCGTGCTCTCGTCGCTGGCCGCCCTCCGGGCCGCGTCCCTGCCCAGCGTCGGCGCCGGCGCGGATTCCGCCGCGGCGCGCGCGCCCTTGATCGAAGTGCGCGATGGCGTGCGCTACGGCTTTCTGCAGCGCACGGCGGTGTACTGGCCGGACAACCACGAAGCCGGCGCCCATCAGGCCGGGGTGGCCACCATCAAGGCGCACACGGCCTACCGCCCGCGCCTGGAGACACAGGCGGCGCGCACACGCCCGGGCGTTCCTCCCGACGTCCTGACCTGGGCCTGCCCCGAATCGCTGGCGCAGTTCCGCGCCGACGTGGCGGCGCTGCGCGCGCAGGCCGACGTGGCGATCGCCTCGCTGCACTGGGGCTACCGCCGCGAGGTCCTGCAATACCAGCGCGAGTACGCGCACGCGGCCATCGAGGCCGGCGCCGACATCGTGCTGGGCCACGGTCCCCACATGATCCTGCCCGTCGAACTGCACCGGGGCAGGCCGATTCTCTACGGCAGCGGCAATTTCTCGTTCCAGGTGGCGCACCAGGCGGATGCGCACACCGAATGGACCGGCATGATCGCCCGCGTGGAGGTCCGCGACGCGCGGCCGGCCGCCCTGCACTTCAGTTTCGTCCAGCGCAACCCGGCCAACCAGACCTTGCACGTGCCCGCATCCGCCGTGGCGCAGGAACGCGATCTTCTCGTCCAGTCCTCCGCCGCGCTTGGCGCCAGGCTGTCCGCCGATGGCGACGGCCTGCGCCTGGAACTCGATGGCCCCCGATCCTGAACCCCGATTCCCTATTGCATCCCTCTATGAAATACGCTCCTTTTCCCCTGGTCTCGATCTCCGGCAGCCCCTATGAACGCGGCCTGCAGTACGGCAAGGCCGTGCCCGCGCGAATCGCCCACAGCGCCCGCCATTACCGCGGCGAGCTCGACAAGCTCGGCATGAGCCCCGCGGCCCAGGCCGCGCTGATCAAGGAATTCGCCGATCAGATCCAGGGATTCGATCCCGGGCACGCGGAAGAGATGCGCGGCATCGCCGAGGGCGCCGGCTGCGACTTCGACGATGTCGCCCTGATCAATGCGCGCACGGAAGTCATCGCCAAGGCGCGCCTGCTGGCCAGGATGGGCAATGTGGACCCCGCCGAGGGCGAATGCACCGCCGCGCTGGTCATGCCCGCGCGCAGCGCGACGGGCCGGCTGATCCACGCCCACAACTGGGACTGGGACCCGGACGCCTGCGACAGCACCATCGTGCTGCGCGTCACGCTGGAAACCGGCCTGGTCTTCCTGACCCTGGTCGAGGCCGGCGGCCTCGCGCGGCACGGCTTCAACTCGGCCGGCATCGGCCTTACCGGCAACTACCTCAGCAGCGACCGAGACTACACGCAGTCGGGCGTGCCCTTGAGCAGCGTCAGGCGCGCGGTGCTCTGCCAGGAGCACGTGGCCATCGCCATGCAACTGATCGCCGCCACGCCGAAAGCATGTTCCAGCAACATGATCGTCAGCCAGGCCGGCTGGGTGATCGACTTCGAGTGCGCGCCGGACGAAAGCTTCACGCTGCTGCCGCAAGACGGCATCCTGACCCACTCCAACCATTTCATGAGCGAAGTGGCGCTGGGCAAGCTGCGCGAGGCCGGGCTGAAGAACGCCGTGGATACCTACTACCGGGCCTGGCGCGTGCGCGAACTGCTGGAGGCCTGCGGCCCGCGGATCGCCGTCGCCGACGTGCGGCGCGCCCTCGGCGACGACTGGGCGACGCCCTATTCCGTCTGCCGGCCGCCCCGCGGCACGCTGACCGGCGGCCGTTCCGCCACCGTCGCCACCCTGGTGCTGGACACGGCCGGCGGCACCATGGACATCGCCGTCATGCCGTCGTTCGGCCAGTCGTTCACGCGTTACGGCCTCGCGGGCGACGCCCATCCCATCGATTGATCCCCCTGTCCACTGGAGCCGCTCCCGTGAAAAAGCACCTCATCGCGCTGGCGCTGGCCGCCGCGTGCGCCGCCGGTCCGGCCCCCGCCTCGGCCCGGCCGCTCACCGTCGTCCTGAACGCCGATATCCGCAGCACCAATCCCGGCGTGAACCGCGACGGCAACACCGATGGCGTCATGCTCAACATCGTGGAAGGCCTGGTCGGCTACGGCGCCGACGGGCTGGTCAAGCCCTTGCTGGCGGAACGCGTCGCGCTATCGGACGACGGGCTGACCTATACCTTCACCTTGCGTCCCGGCGTGCATTTCCACAACGGCGCTCCGCTCACCTCCACCGAAGTGCTGTGGAGCTGGGAACGCTACATGATGCCCGCGACGGATTGGCGCTGCCGCAGCGAGTTCGACGGGCGCAACGGCTTGAAGGTGACCGACGTCAGCGCGCCCGATCCGCGCACGTTCGTGATGCGCATCGACAAGCCCCAGGCCCTGTTCCTGGACTCGCTGGCGCGCACCGACTGCGCCATGGCCGGAATCATCCACCCCGATTCGCTGAACCCGGACGGCAGCTGGAAATCGCCCGTGGGCACCGGCCCGTACAAACTGGCCGGCTGGACGCGAGGCCAGCAGATCAGCCTGCGCCGCTACGCCGAGTACGTCTCGCCGCCCGGCGATGCCCCCGATGGCGCCACGGGCAAGAAGCAAGCCCTCGTCGACGACGTGCGCTTCCTGGTCGTTCCCGACGCCTCCACGATCAAGGCGGGCCTGGCCTCGGGCGCGCTGGATATCGCCAAGGTCCAGAACATCGACGTGCCCGAGGTGACCAAGAACGGACGGCTGGCCATCGCCGAAGACCTGACGGGCGGACGCAACGCCATCCTGTTCCAGACCCGCGACCCGCTGATGTCGAACCCGACGTTGCGCCAGGCCCTGGCGGCGGCCATCGACGTCGAGCAAGTCGTCGCCCTGGTCACGGACGGCAAAGGCATACCCAACGGCTCCACGATCAAGACCGGTTCGTACTATTACAGCGACACGCAGAAAAAGCGCGCGGCCTTCGACCCCGCCCGTGCCCGCGCCCTGCTCAAGGAGGCCGGCTACAAGGGCGAGCGGATCCGCATCACCACCAACAACCGCGAGAACATTCCGAGCCTTAACGTGGCGATCGTGGTGCAACAGATGCTGCGCGAAGCCGGGGTGGAATCCGACATCGATATCGTCGAATGGGGCACGCACATGGACCGTTTCCTGAAAGGGAACTACCAGGTCATGGTCCACTCGTACTCTTCTCGCATCGATCCCGCCTTGAGCTTCGAGCATTTCACCGGCCCCAAGGCCACGCAGCCGCGCAAGGTGTGGGACAGCCCCAAGGCGCAATCCCTGCTAGAGCAGGCGGCCGTGGTGTCGGACACGCGGGAGCGTCAGCGGCTGTTCGACGCCCTGCACCTGCAGATGCTGGACGAGGTGCCTCTCATCATGCTGTTCAATCCGATGGAGCCCTGGGCGGTATCGCGCAAGATCCGGGGGTTCCAGCCCTGGGAAGGCATGCCGCGCCTTTGGGGAGTGTCTTTCGAGCCCTAGAATTGTGTCAAAACCTGGCATGACCGCGCGGCCTGCCCGCGCGCGCGACACAGCTGGAAACATCCGGACAAGATACCGCGGATAGGCGCGCCTACGATGTGGGGCTCGATGCGCGCCGCCGACGCGCGCCAGGAGTCCGGATGCGCGTACTGCACTCGCTCAAAACCCGTGTCGCGGCCCGCTTCGCCAGCGTGGGCGCCCTGGTCGCCGCGGGCAGCGTGGCGCTCTATGGCGCCTACGGCAAGATCAACCGCAGCGCCGAGCCCGTATTCACCCCCGGCGCCGCCATCCAGACCGGCCAATGGCACGTGGTGCCGCGCCGCGCCTGGGTCTCGGCCTCCCGGACCTATGACGTGCCGCTGAAACCGGGGGCCACCGCCCTGGTGCTCGAAGCGGACCTGACCAACCGCACCGCCGAATCCAGCAGCGACTACCTGGGGGTGTTCCATTGGCAGGCCCCGGCGGGCCTGGCCATCGGCAAGCCCGTCGTGGTGGGCTTGCGCGATGCGCAGCAGATGCCCTACCTGCAGCCCGGGCTGCCGGAGCGCGTTGCCTACATCTGGATGCTTCCGCCCGCCGCCGCGGCGCCTTCGCAAGCGGCGTTCGCGGTGGAAAGCAAGACCTACAAGCCCATCGACAACCTCTACGGCGCGCCGGGCTGGTTCAACCCCGCCATCCTGGGCCGGGTAGAGCTGCCGGTGGCGAGGGGGAACGAACCGGAGCCGGCTTCGTGAGCGCGCGGCTGGGCTCGCTGCTGCTGATTCTCGTCGCGGCGCTGGCGCTGTATGCCATGCAACGCAGCACGCCGCGCTATATGGACCTGACCGGCCCCATCGCCGAGCGCGGGACCATGGGCAAGGCGGTGGACACCCGCTTGTTCGAAGCCACGGTGCAGCGCGTGCAGTTCGCGCAACGGCTGCAATACCGGCGCCTGGGCAACGTCCAGGTCCGCGAGACAGGCGGCGTCTGGGCCATCGTGTGGCTGCGCCTGGCCGCCGCCGACACATCGGCCACGGTCGCCGAAGCCGCCTGGCTGGGCCCGGATGGCCTGGCCTACCGCCATACCGACCGCCTCTCGCTCGCGCGCGGCGTGCCGCCTTACTTCCTGGACCCGGGCCTGCCGCGCACGGTGCGGCTGGTGTTCGAGATCCGTCCCGACCAGGCCCGTGGCGCCACCCTGCTGCTCTCCTCGCGCTACGGACCGCGCCTGGACTCGCAGGCCCGCATCGCGCTGGACGACGTGCCGGTCGATGCCGACGGCCGGCCGCAAGCCGCCGCCCGATACGACCTGGACGAGGAGAGCGCGCCTTGAACGACGTTTCGCCCGACGAACGCCGCTGGCGCCGCCGCAGCCTCTGGCTGCTGCCGCCGCTGCTTCTGCTGACCCTGTTCTGGAACGGCCGGGAAAACGCGGCCCGCTGGCTGGAAGAACGCGAGCTGCGCCCGCGGGATGTCGCCGCCGGCGCGCAGGCGCCGCTGGGCGGCGCCCAGTGGCGCCTGCATGAATTCAACACGCTGGAACCGCCCGCGAAAAGGGGTTGGCTGCCCGGTTCGCGCGCCGCCCTGGCCGTCTTCAAGGTCCACGCGGAATCCCCCGACCTGCCCACGCGCTGGCGCGGCTGCCGGATCGCCCTGCACGACGCGCGCGGCCGCACCTGGTTGCCCGCCGTCGACCCGGTGCTGCGCATTCCGCCGACGGCGGCGCGCGGCTGCGTCGCCGCCGCCCATCGCGGCCTTGCGCCCGGCTCGAGCATCGATGTCATCGAAGTCTTCATGGTGCCGCGCGACGCGGTCCCGCCGTGGTCGCTGTCCGTCTCCATGGAAAGCGACCGGCCGGACTACCTGCGCTTCACGCCGCAAGCGGCAGGCGGGCCCGAGCCGCGCTGAATGCAATCAAGCCGCCGGCGCGGCCACCGCGCGGCGCGACTGCCACGGCGCGAACGCGCTTTCCAGCACGGCGGCCAGGAAGCAGATGCGCAAAGGCTCGATCAGCAGACCGGTGGACGAATCCCGGAACGGGCTGCCAAACAGCAGCGACACCACTTGGCCCAGCATCTGCCAGGTATACAGGTCATGGGCCCCCATCAGGCGCGACGCGCCGTACCACAGCCACGCGCCTCCCCAATCGATCAGGCGATAGCCCACGATCAGCGTCACCAGCAGCAGCGTGCCACTGTGAAAGGCCAGACGCACGCCATTGGCCAGCGGCAGATAACGCTTGCGATAGCCCGCCACGAAATGCTCGACGAAATCGCGCAGGAAGCGCGGCACCGAACGGTAGCGCTCGCCCAGGCGCTGCAGCCGGTCATAGCGCCGCAGTTCCGCATCCTCGCGCACGTCGTAGCCATAGACCAGCGCCGCCATCACCAGCCAGATCACGGGCAGCAAGGCATAGAAGAACAGACGCGTCAGCGCGGCGCCCCAGCTCGGGCCCTGCGCCTCTGCCGGCACCATGCCTGCCGCCCAGGCATCCTGAATGGGCGTCACCGCGTTCAGCAGGGATTGCAGCAGCGCATCCAGCCCGCGCTTATCGACCAGCCATTGCCAGGCCTGGTCCTTCCAGCGGCTGATCACGTAGAGGCCGATGAGAATCCAATTGGTCTCGCACAGCACCACCAGCCACTGCCAGCCGCCGCGCCGCGTGCGGTCGCGCGCCGCCACCGCCGCCTTGCGCACCAGCCAGGAGATCGCAACCGATACCAGCAGCCAGCGCGAATCCAACGCGTCCAGCACCTGGCCGTGCTCGCCCAGCGGGTCCAGGCCATAGGCGAGCCGCGAATACTGCCGCACCGTATCGCCCAGAAAGCCCCAGGCCGCGTAGTAAGCGAAAAATGGCAGCAGCGCCACCGTCAGGGCCTGCCCCAAACGCCCCTTCCCGCCCTCCGCCGCGCCGCCCGCGCGCGCCGCTTCTTGCGCGCCGCGCAGCGCCGGCAGCCCCGGAAGCAGCACCAGGAACATGGCCACCGTCGTCACCAGCTGGGCCAGCGCAACCAATGTCAGCACCGCCAACCCGGACAGGTGGTTGGCGAAACCGACGTGCACCGCCACCCACAACAGCACATCGTGGGCCAGCGCGCCTCCCGCCACCAAGGCCATCAATTGCGGCCAGAACCGCAGCCACAGCCTGCCTGTGAGCGCCCATGGCGCGAGAACGGGCTCGAGCATTTCGCCACCCTGTCGTTGCGCGGATTGAAGCGATCGATCTTAATGCGGGCCCCCGGGGCCGGACTGTTACCGCTTGCCACGATTGCGCACAGGGTGTCAGCGGCCCCTGCGCGCCTCAGGAATGCTTGCTGATGGCGCGGGCCGCCCGTATCACCAGCGGCCCCAGTTCGTTGCGCGCCCGTTCCAGCGACCAGCGCGGTTTCGGCACGGAAATGTTCACCGCGCCGACGGGCAGGCCCTTGTCGTCATGGATCACCGCGGCCACGTTCAGGTCCCCCACGTAGAACTCCTCGTCCGCATAGGCGTACTGGTCCCGCCGGGCCTCCTCGATGAACGCGCGCAGCCTGCCGATATCGGTCGTGCTGCGCGGCGTGTGCTTGATACGCGCGACGCTGCGCAGCTTGCGGTCCAGCTCCGCGGGCGGCAATAGCGCCCACAGCGCGCGGCCCGACGCGGACGCCACGCACGGGATCCGCGTGCCCACCGGCATGTACTCCGGAATGTGCCTGGCGGGCGCCACGCGCATCACGAAGACCATGTTGTCGAGGTCGTCCGGCACGCCCAGGTTGACGATTTCGCCGCACTCCTGGTTGACCTGATGCAGCACGGCATGGGCATGCTGGAACGTGGGTTGCCGGTAGAGATAGCTGTACCCCAGCCCGACGGCCTTCACCGTCACGCTGTAGCGCTTGCTGCGCGGGTCCTTGAACAGATAGCCGCTGTGCTCCAGCGTATGCGCCACGCGCTGCGCCGAACCCATGGTGATGCCGTTTTCCCGCGCGATTTCCTGCAATGTCAGCGAAGCATGGGCGCGAAACGATTCCAGCACGGCCAGGCCTTTCTCCAGGGACTGGATCGTCAAAGCGGAAGGTTCGGGCATCTGGACTCCGGGCAAAGACGCAGCCGCGGCCCCAGGCAAACCCTAGGTGGTCCGCCCGCGGGACGCGCAGTATAAAAACGGTCAGAGATATCTCTATCCGTATTTTGTTATCGAATAGCGATAACAACACACAAAGGACTGGCAGCGCAAGTGTCCACCACGCCGGATTTGACGCGTTCTTCTTCCCAGGCGCCCGCCCTGCCCGCGGCGGTCGACGTCGCAATCATCGGCGCCGGCATCATCGGCGTAAGCACCGCGCTCGCGCTGGCCCGCGCCGGCGTGCGCGTCGCGGTGCTGGAAAAAGGCAAGGTGGCGTGCGAGCAGTCCTCGCGCAATTGGGGCTGGGTGCGCACCCTGGGGCGGGACCTGCCCGAAGTTCCGCTGGCGCTGCGCGCAAACCAGCTGTGGGGCGAGATCCAGGCCCTGACCGACGTGGGTTTCCGCCGCAGCGGCATCCTTTATCTGCAGGAATCGGACGCCGATGCCGCGGGGCACCAGGCGTGGATCGACGGCGCGCGCGCCCACGGCGTCGATGCCCGGCTGCTGGACAGCCGCGAGGCCCGCGGCATGTTGCCGCAAACCGCGCGCGGCTGGACGGGCGCCATGTACAGCGCCACCGATGGCGTAGCCGAACCGCAGTTGGCCGCGCCCGCCATCGCGGCGCTGGCGCGCGCCTCGGGCGCGCAGGTCCTGGAGGGCTGCGCGGTGCGCGGCGTGGAGCTTTCGGCGGGCCGCGTCTCCGCCGTGGTCACCGAACATGGCCGCATCGCCGCCTCGTCCGTGCTCGTCGCCGCCGGCGCCTGGTCGCGGCTGTTCTGCGGCAACCTGGGCGCCGACTTTCCCCAACTGAAGGTCCGGGGCTCCGTGCTGCGCACCACGCGTGTCGATGCCGGCCCCGCCGCGGCCGTCAACGGCAAGAACTTCACCTGCCGCAAGCGCGCCGACGGCGGCTATACCGTATCCCAGTTCGGCGCATCGATGGCCGACGTGGTGCCGGACAGTTTCCGGCTCATGCGCCATTTCCTGCGGTCCTGGCTGGCCAACCGCGACTTCGTGCGGCTGCGCTTCGGCAGGCGCTTCTTCGAAGAGCTGGGAATGCCCCGCCGTTTCCCCTCGGACCGCGTCTCGCCCTTCGAGCGGCATCGCGTGCTGGATCCCAGCCCGTCGGCGCGCGGCATCGAACAGGCGTGGAGCCGCCTGGTGCATGCGTTCCCCGTGTTCCGCGATGCGCGCATCGCGCAGTCCTGGGCCGGCTACATCGACGTGACCCCGGACGCGATGCCGGTGATGGACGCGGTGCCCGACCTGCCCGGTCTGTATCTCGCCTCGGGCTTCTCGGGGCATGGTTTCGGCATAGGGCCGGCCGCCGGCGAAGCCATGGCGCACTTGATCCAGGGCCGGACTCCCGCCATCGACCTGCACCCCTTCCGCTACGGCCGCTACGGCTCCTAGGAGATATCCCCCATGCCCACACGCGCACCGGCTCCCTCGGCCCCACGTCGACTGGCCCGCCGCGCCGCCCTCGCGGCCGGCCTGGCCGCCCTGGCCGCCCTGGCCCAGCCGTCCGTCGCGCGCGCCGACACCTGGCCTGACAAGCCCATCCGCATGCTCGTGGGCTATCCGCCCGGCGGCGGCACCGATACCGTGGCGCGCGTGCTGGCCCAGCAGTTGGGCAAACAGCTGAACCAGCCAGTCGTGGTGGAGAACCGCGCCGGCGCCAGCGGCACCATCGCCACCCAGCAGGTCATCCGCTCCGAGCCCGACGGCTACACGGTGCTGTTCGCCACCGCCTCGCCGCTTACGGGCGCGCCGCTGACGGTCAAGGGCCTGACCTACGATCCGATGAACGACCTGATCCCCGTTTCCCGCATCGGCGGCGGCCCCTTCATCCTGGTCGCCAACCCGGCGTTCCCGCCGAACACGCTGCCGGAGCTGGTCGCCTATGCCCGCGCCCGTCCGGGCGTCGTCAATTACGCATCGCCGGGCGTGATGACCGCCAACTATTTTTTCTCCGAGCAGCTGAACATGGACGCGGGCATCAAGACCGTGCACGTGCCCTACAAGGGCAGCGCCGCCCTGCTGAACGACGTCATGGCCGGGCAGGTCCAATACACGCTGGACACCCCGGGCACCACCCTGCCCCTGATCAAGTCCGGCAAGCTCAAGGCGCTGGCCATCTTCAGCGAGAAGCGCCTCGACCGCGCGCCGGATATTCCCACCGCCAAGGAAAGCGGATTCCCCAATATGGTGGGCGGCTCCTGGTACGGCCTGCTGCTGCCCAAGGGCACGCCGCCCGAGATCGTGGACGCGCTGTACAAGGCCACCAAGGTCGCGCTGTCCGGCGAGGAGGTGCGCCACGCCATGGAGGAACGCGACGTGATCATCGAAGGCAGCACGCCGGACCAGTTCCGCGCCTATCTGCATGCCGAATTCAAGCGCTGGCAAGGCGTGACCGAGAAACTGGGCATCAAGCCGCAGTGACCCGCCCGCCCCGCGCCCACCCGCAAACCGCCCCGCGCCGGAGACCCCAATGCCCGCCACGCCCTATGCGCCCGACCTGACCTCGGGCAGCGCCCCGACCTCCATGCGGCCCACGCTGGCGGGCCTGAACCACATGATCTCCGCCGGCCACTACCTGGCCACCCAGGCCGGCATGGACATCCTGCAGGCCGGCGGCAACGCGGTCGACGCGGGCGTCGCAGCCGGCATCGCGCTGGGCGTGGTGCAAAGCGACATCGTCAACTTCGGCGGCGTCGCGCCCATTCTCGTCTACCAGGCCAGCACCGGACGCGTGTCCAGCATATCCGGGCTGGGCGGCTGGCCCCAGGCGGCCCGGCTGGATATCTTCCTGGAAAAGCACAGCGGCACCATCCCGGCCGGCGTGCTGCGCACCGTCATCCCCGCGGCGCCCGACGCCTGGATCACCGCGCTGGAACGCTTCGGCACCCTGGGCTTCGGCGAAGTCGCCGCGGGGGCGATACGCCTGGCGCGCGAAGGCTTCGTCATGTACCCGCTGATGGCGGAAGTGCTGGCCGAAAACGAGAAAAACTACGCGCGCTGGGCCTCCAGCGCGGCCATCTACCTGCCGGGAGGCAAACCGCCGCCCGCCGGTTCCATCTTCCGTCAGGCCGATCTGGCCGCCAGCATCCAGTACATGGCCGACGAAGAGCGCCGGAGCCAGGGCCAGGGCCGCCTGGCCGGCCTGGCCGCCGCGCGCCGCGCCTTCTACGAGGGCGACATCGCGGCAGCCATCGTCAAGTACCACAAGGAGGAAGGCGGCCTGGTCACCCGCGACGACCTGCGCGATTTCTCCGTCGAGGTCGACCCGGCCCTCTCCACCGACTTCCGCGGCACCCAGGTGCATAGCTGCGGCTTCTGGTGCCAGGGGCCATCGCTGCTGCAGATGCTGAACATCCTTGAGCCGCGCGACCTGCGCGCCCTGGGCCACAACAGCGCCCCCTACATCCATCTGCTGACCGAAACCATCAAGCTGGCCTTCGCCGACCGCGAAGTCCATTACGGCGACCCCCGCCACACGCAAGTGCCGCAGATGGAGTTGCTGTCCAAGGACTATGCGCGCGCCCGGCTGGCCCTGATCGCCGCCGATCGCGCCGGCCCCGACATGCCGCCCGCCGGCCGCCTGCCCGAGGCCCGCGGCATCGACCTGCGCCCGGCCGGCCCGGACGACTTGGCGCGCACCGATCCCAGGCTGGACACTTCCTATGTCGCGGTCGTAGACAAAGACGGCAACGCATTCTCCGCGACGCCCAGCGACGGCTCCTACAACGTGCCCGTGATCCCGGGCACCGGCATATGCGCGTCGGGCCGCGGCAGCCAGTCCTGGGCCGAGGCCGGCCATCCCTGCGCCATCGGCCCCGGCCGCCGGCCGCGGCTTACGCCGAATCCCTCCCTGGCCATCCGCCCCGGACAGTACGTCATGCCTTTCGGCACGCCCGGCGGCGACGTGCAGTGCCAGGCCATGCTGCAAACCTTCCTCAATATCGAAGTCTTCGGCATGGAGGTGCAGCAGGCCATCGAAGCGCCACGCTTCGCCACCTTCAGCTTCCCATCCTCGTTCGAGCCGCACAACGCCATGCCCGGCCGGCTGATGATCGAAGGCCTGATCGCGCGCGAAGTCGGCGACCAGCTGGCCGCCATGGGACACACCGTCAAATGGTGGCAGGACCGCAACTGGCGCGCCGGCGCCATGTGCGCGGTGAAACACGACCTCGCGGCCGGCATCCGCTACGGCGGCGCCGATCCCCGGCGGCCGGCGTATGCGGCGGGATGGTGAACCGCCGCCGATCCGGGCCAGGCAAGACGCGCAGGAAAGCGGCTACAGCGTCTGGAGCGCCACGTCGATGACATCCAGCAGGCACTGGCGGCGCAGCGGGGCTGGGCTGCCCTTGCCCAGCACGCGCATTCCCTGCATGGTGCCGACAAAGAACCTCGCCAGCGCCCGCGGACGCTTATCCGCCGCGACCGCGCCCGTTTGCTGCCCACGCAGGATCAGCTTTTCCAGCGCCTGCTGCAGACGCTGGAAGTTGCGCGCCACCAACCCGGCGACCGCGTCATCCTGGCCCGCCAGTTCCAGCGTGGCATTCGCCACCAGACAGCCGCGCCGCTGAGGATCGCCCAGCTCATCCTCGGCGACGCGCATCAGCAACCGCCGGATCAAATCCTTCGGAGCCCCGGGGCCGGCCAGCAACGCGACGTTGGCCGCGGTCACCGCCTCATAGCGGCGCAGCGCCTCCTGATAAAGCCCCTGCTTGTTCTCGAACGTGCCATACAGGCTGCTGCGCGACAGGCCCGTGCCCTCGACCAGGTCCTGGATCGAGGTTGCGGCATAGCCGCGCCGCCAGAAAACCTGCATGGCGGCATCGGCAATCTCGTCGGGTTCAAACGCTTTGCTGCGCATGATGGTTGCATACTGGAATGATCGTTCCGGATACTGTACGATCCGGCTTCTGAAGCGTCAAGAACAGCCGGGACGTTCATCGTCCGGCCCAGAAAGCGCTGGCGCGCCGACGCACCCACGCCTCGCACCGCGAGAGGAAAAAACACCGCATCGCCAATCTGCGGTTTGCTGGACACAGGGCATCACGATGTTGGAAACCCTTCTTTCCGCCGTACCGCTGGAAGCGCTGGCCGTACGAATGCTGGCCACGGCGTTCGTCGTCATGGCCGTGTCGTGGGCCGTGGGCGCCTTCGGCCCCCTCATCGGCGGCGCGCTGGCCGGGCTCCCCATCATCCTGGGGCCCGGGTTCTATTTCCTGGCCGCGCAAGCCCCCGCCGCCTTCGTCGCGCAGACCGCCTCCTATGCACTGCTCTCGCTCTGCGCCACGCAGTGCTTCCTGCTGTGCTATATCGCGGCAGCGGCAAAAACGCCGCCCTGGCTGTGCCTGGCATGCGCCGTGTCCGCCTGGCTGGCGGCCGCGCTCGTGCTGCGGCTGCTGCCCGCGCACCCCGCCGCGGGCGCCCTCCTGTTCATTGCGGTCACCGCGCTCTGCCTGCGCCTGGGCCGGCGGTTCGTCCTGCCCCGCGGCCCGGCAAAAGGAAAGGCCGGGTTCGGCCTCCTCGCCGTGCGGGGCCTGCTTGCCGGCACGCTGGTCGCGGTCGTCACCGGCGCAAGCCAATGGCTCGGCGCCACCGGGGCCGGCCTGCTCCTGGCCTTTCCCATCGGCTACAGCGTCGTTGCCGTCACGATCCACCAGAAGCTCGGCACCGCCAGCCTCATCGCCACCCTCTATTCCGCGCTGCTCGGCACGGCGAGCCTGGCGGCCTTCTGCGCGGCGCTGGCGTTCGCGGCCCCGCGCTGGACGGCCGACGCGGCGCTGGCAGCCGCGCTGGCGGCTTCCATGACGCTTACGCTGGGCCTGGTTCTCAGGCGGCGGCACCTGGCCGCGCCCAGGTTCCGGTAGCGCCCGCGCATGGCTGGCCGGCGGCTACGACGTCGAAGGCGGCCTTTACGCGTAGCTGCGGGTCCGCGGCGCGGCTGCCGGCGCGGCCTGGCCGCCGCCGATGCACAAATCCAGAAACGCCGCGATTTTCTCTTCGACATGGCTGTCGACGGTCCTGAGCCGCAGCAGCGGGAGGCCGCTGACCTCCAGGATGCGATTCTTCAATGCGTCTCGCTCGGCTTGCCGGGGCGCCGCGTGCGACTCGCCGTCCACCTCGATCACTCCCAAGGGCGCCTTGCCGACCCGGAAGTACAGCACGAAGTCGCAGCTGGCCTGGTTCGCGATGAACTCCCGCTCACGCGCCGTCAGCGCCTCGTTCGACGCCGACGCCAGTTTGCCGAGCGCGATCTGGGTGTGGAACATGATGCCCTGATAGGCGTCCAGCGCCAGGGTCTGGCGCAATATCTGCGCCACGATCTGCTCGGATTTGAATTGCGTATCGTCGGGCCGCAGCCTGGCGTTCAGCCGTTCGAGCGACTGGTCGTATTCCTTGTAAAGCAGGTCGAAAGCCGAAATGACCGGAGCGCGGATGATCTGCGCTTCATCTGCGTAGTATTCGATGTAGCGCACCAACGCGGCGACGTGCCCGTTCCTCCGGGAAAAAACCTCGTCGCCGGTCACCAGCGTAAACCTGTCCTTGGCGCGCGATACGGCCACATTCACCAAATGCGGATCGTCGACGAAATCCAGGCGATCCTGGCTGTACCGGCTCTTGTCCAGCACCGTCGAGAACACGATCTCGCTGCATTCCCGCCCCTGGAACTTGTGCACCGTGTCCTTGACGAAATCCTTGGGCAGGCGCCTGCGGGAAAGCGAGACCTGCGCGTTGTAGGGCGCAATGAATCCCCGGCTCCCGCCGGCGCCGTCCGGATCGATCTCGCCGCCTCGCTCCAGCACCTCGAGCAAGGAGTCGATCTCCCTCTGGTTCTCGTTGCTCCGGGCGTGGTTGCCCTTGGCGGTGACAAGCAGCCGGAGCGCCTGTTCGCCGCGGTCCTGCGTCATCGGAATGAGCTGGCCGCCGTAGAACTGCTGGTTGCAGAACTGGATGATCCTCGGGTGGCAACGATAGTGCTCCTTCAATAGCGTCGCGGGCAGCGCGCCGCCGAACACGCCGATGCAGGAATCCAGCATGCTGTACCTGTCGCAGTCGTAGTATTGCGCGGGCGGAGCAAGGCCCAGGTTCGCGGGAATGTGCGGCAGCTGCTTTCTGTCGCCGACGACGATCAGGTTCCGGACGCAGCCCAACGCCAGCACGCCCGGGACGATGTCCTGCTGGGAGGCCTCGTCGATGATGGCGTAGTCCAGAACCGCGCCCTTCCCGATCGAATTGATGATGGAGTGGGTGCTGCTGCTGATGATCGGATAACGCCTCACGAACGCGTCGAACTTCTTGCGGTAGGTGTCCGCATCGAATTCCTCGGACGGAACCGGACGCCGATGCAAATACCCCTTCAGGTGCGCCATCGACGAAGCCGTCAGGTCGTCGAGCAGCGCGTCGAAACGGCCCGCGGCGAGCCTCTCCTGGCACGCCGCCAGTTTCGCCGACGTCTCCTGCAGCGCCTTGTCGTAGTAATGCAGCTGCAAGGCGTGGATCGCGGACTTGCGCCGCTCCCGGGCCGCGAAAGGCTTGAGGCGGAGAATCCGGAAATCCATGAAGAGGCGTATCCTGTCCCCGAGCCGGATGCGCTGGTCGGACAGGTAGTCCAGGTAGGCGATCAGGTCAGTGGCCTTCCGCGCGGAAAGCCGGTATTTCTCCAGCGGAACAGGCGCCGGCTCTACCACATGCTCGCGCTGCCATTGCAGCAGGCGCTGGCGCTCTATTTCCAGTTCGTCGATTTCCGCGCGCAACGCCGCGGCGGCATTCTGGTCGTGAAGGCGCTGCTTCACCTGCCCCAGCACGGCTTCGATATGCCGCAAGTCCGGCGCGGATGCGGGCGCCTCGATGGGCGCCGCGGGCGCATCGGCGAAAAACGCCTTGCGATTTTCCGTGCTGCCCAGCCTCGCCACCAGATGGCCCAAACCCGCCCTGTCGAGCTTTTCGCAGACGTTTTCGACCGCCGTATTGTTGTTGGACAGGATGGCGACGGTCTTGCCGCGCAGCAGGATATTGGCGACGATGTTCAGTATCGTCTGCGTCTTGCCGGTGCCGGGCGGGCCCTCGACCAGGCTGACTTGCGAGGCGAAAGCCTGTTCCACCGCCTGAAGCTGGCTTGCGTTCAGACCAAAGGGGTAGACCAGGCTTTCCGCCGGCTCCCGCGGCGCGTTGCTTGCGGTGCAGTAGGCATGCAAGGCCGTGCCCGCTTGCGGGACGAGGCCCTCCAGTTGGCGCAGCACGTTCTCCGCGATGGCCCTGTCGTCGTCCGACTCGGCCCCCTCCACCCTGGCCTTGGCCACCGCCATCAGATAACGGAAGACTTCCTGCTCCTTGATCGGCGAGACCTGCGCGAACACCAGGTTCTCCGCCTTCATGACGTAAGGAGCGGCTCTGCCCGGGTAATACACGGCGGCATACTTGCCGCCGTACAGCACGGCCCGATCGATCTCGTTGGATACGACCCCGCCTTTCTTCCCCAGGAGCTTGCCCTGGACCGTCTCGGTCGGCACGATTTCGCACTCGCTCAGCGGCGACGAATACTGCTTGCCCGAGGGGAAATGGCAAGTCAGCATCAGCTCGCCGTCCTGGGGACGGCACCATACTTTCCAGTCGCTGATCTGCCGGGTCTTATCCTGACCCTTTACGTGGATGGACACCATAAGAACTCTTGAATCCGCAATGTACTCAGCCTGATACCACGAGGCGCCGGCCCCATCAAGCCCTGGCCCGCGTCCGGGTCCCGGCCCACGGCATCGGATATCGGTATCCCAAGATGCGCAATCGGGGCCGGATCTCGGTTCCCGCTACACGTTCACCGGAATTGACTTGACGCAAACAATCCCCCGAGAGAAATGCCGTCAGACGCGCTACGCTGACAGTTCCCCCGACACGCACTTCAGGAGATTGCCATGCCCGCCATGATGAAAGCCGCTGTCTTTGTCGAGCCCGGCCGCATCGACATCGTCGACAAGCCGATTCCGGACGTGGGGCCCAACGATGCCCTCATCCGCATCACCACCACCACGATCTGCGGCACGGACATCCATATCCTCAAGGGCGAATATCCGGTGGCGCCCGGGCTGACCATCGGCCATGAACCCGTCGGCATCATCGAAAAGCTCGGCAGCGCGGTGACCGGCTACCAGGAAGGGCAGCGCGTCATCGCAGGGGCGATCTGCCCCAACTTCAACTCATATGCGGCCCAGGACGGCGTCGCATCGCAAGACGGCAGCTACCTCGCGGCGATGGGGCTTTGCGGCTGCCACGGCTACCAGGCCACCGCCGGCTGGCGCTTCGGCAACAAGATCGACGGCACCCAGGCCGAATACGTGCTCGTGCCGGACGCGCAGGCCAACCTGGCGCCGGTGCCCGACGGCCTGACGGATGAACAAGTGCTGATGTGCCCGGACATCATGTCCACGGGGTTCAAGGGCGCGGAAAACGCCAATATCCGCATCGGCGACGTAGTCGCGGTCTTCGCCCAGGGCCCGATCGGCCTGTGCGCCACGGCCGGCGCCCGGCTCCTGGGCGCCTCCACCATCATCGCCGTCGACGGCAATGCCCACCGGCTGGACGTCGCGCGGGCGCTGGGCGCCGACGTGACGCTGAACTTCCGCGACTGCGATGTCGTGCAAGAGATCCTGCGCCTTACCGGCGGGCGCGGCGTCGACTCGGCCATCGAGGCCCTGGGGCTGCAAAGCACCTTCGAATCGGCCCTGCGCGTGCTCAAGCCCGGCGGCACCCTGTCCAGCCTGGGGGTCTATTCCGAAGACCTCAAGATTCCCGTCAGCGCGTTCGCGGCGGGCCTGGGCGACCATAAGATCAACACCGCGCTCTGCCCCGGCGGCAAGGAACGCATGCGCCGCCTGATGAATGTGATCCAGTCCGGCCGCGTGGACCTCGGCGTGATGGTCACCCACCACTACAAGCTCGACGACATCGTCGAGGCCTACGACCTGTTCGCGCACCAGCGCGACAACGTGCTCAAGGTGGCCGTCAAGCCCGCCTGACGCGCCAGCGGCGCATCGCGGACTTCTCGATCTCGGCGCCGGCGAACACCAGGAGGCCGGCGCCGAGCACGTCCAGCCACTCGCGCCAGCCCAGCGGCACGGAACCGAACACGGCATGCATGAACGGCGTGTAGGTGTAGGCCAGTTGCAGCACCGCGCAGGCGGCGATGGCGATCCACACGTATCGATTGCCGAACAGGCCTTCGCGGCTGAGCACGGAATCGTAGATATGGCGGCTGTTGAGCAGGTAGAACATTTCCGCCGCGACCACGGCGTTGACCGCCATGGTCCTGGCGCGGTCCACCGACATGCCGTTGGAGAGCTCCCACAGGAACAGCCCCAGCGCGCCGGCCATCATCAAAACCGACACCACCAGCACGCGCTGCACGAAGAGCCGCGATAGCAACGGTTCGCCGGGCGGCCTTGGGCGATGCCGCATGATGTCGGGTTCCGCCGGCTCGAAAGCCAGCGCCAGCCCCAAGGTGCTGGACGTGACCAGGTTGATCCAGAGCACCTGCGCCGGCGTGAGCGGCAAGGTGATCTGGAACAGGATGGCCGCGATCACCAGCAGGCCTTCGCCGCCGTTCGTGGGCAACATGAACAGCACGAACTTCTTCAGGTTGTCGTACACGGCGCGGCCCTCGCGCACCGCCGCCGCGATCGTCGCGAAGTTATCGTCGGCTAAGACCACGTCGGCCGCCTCCTTGGCCGCCTCGGTGCCCTTCAGGCCCATCGCCACGCCGACATCGGCGCGCTTGAGAGCGGGCGCATCGTTCACGCCGTCGCCCGTCATGGAAACCACCTGCCCCTGCGCCTGCATCGCCTGGACCAGGCGCAGCTTGTGCTCGGGGCTGGCGCGCGCGTAGATATCCACGCCCATCACCATCTGCCGCAGCGCCGCGTCGTCCATCAGCGCCACCTCCGCGCCCGTGACCGCCGGCCTGCCCACGCCAATATCCAGCTGGGCGCCGATCGCGCGCGCCGTCTCGGCGTGATCGCCGGTGATCATCTTGACCTGGATGCCCGCCCGGTGGCACTCGGCAACGGCCGCGATCGCCTCCGCGCGCGGCGGGTCCATCATGCCCACCAGCGCCAGCAGCATGAAGCCGCCCTCCACATCGCCAAAGCCCAGGGCGCCGCTCGCCGGCCTGGCGCGCTTGCAGGCCAGGCCCAGCACGCGCAGCCCCTTGGCCGCCGTATCGGTGGCCATGCGCCGCCAGTAGTCGACGTCCACGGCCTGGGGCATGCCGTCGCGGTCGGCCTGCGCGTCGCACATGTCCAGCACCCGCTCGGGAGCCCCCTTCACGAAAATCCATGGCGCGCCCGGCCCGGCCTCGTGATAGGTCGCCATGAAACGATGCTCGGATTCGAACGGAATCGAATCCCGGCGCGGCCATTCCCGCTGGCCCGCCGCCTGCGTCAGGCCCGCCTTGCCGCCCAGGACCAGCAGGGCGCCTTCAGTGGGATCGCCTTCGACACGCCACGCGCCGCCCTCCTCGCGCAGCACGGCGTCGTTGCATAGCACGCCGGCGCGGATCGCCAGCTCCAGCGAAGGATGGCTGGCGGGGTCGGCGGGACGGCCATCGATGCTGCATTGGCCCGAGGGCGCATACCCCACGCCGCTGACATCCACCGCCGCGCTGGCGCACACCACGCGCTGCACCGTCATCTCATTGCGGGTGAGCGTGCCCGTCTTGTCGGAACAGATCACCGTCACCGAGCCCAGGGCTTCCACCGCGGGAAGCCGCCGCACGACCGCCTGGCGCCGCGCCATCCGCTGCACGCCCAGCGCCAGCGTGACGGTCATGATGGCCGGCAGCCCCTCCGGGATCGCCGACGCCGCAAGCGCCACGACCATCATGAACATCTCCGCCGGCGGGTGGGCCAGCCACCACGCGCCCACGGCGAACAGCAGCGCCGAAAGCGCCAGGATCACTACCGCCAGCACGCGGCCGAAGTGATCCACCTGGCGCAGCAGCGGCGTGGTCATGCTGTCGATGCCCGAGAGCAGCTGATTGATGCGGCCCAGCTCCGTCTGCGCGCCCGTGGCCACCACGACGCCACGGGCTTGCCCATGCACCACCACGGTGCCCGAATATGCCATGCAATGGCGGTCGCCCAGCGGGGCATCCCCGGCCACGGGTTCGGCCTGCTTTTCCACCGGCAGCGATTCTCCGGTCAGCGCGGCTTCCTCGACACGCAATTCCCGGGTCTCGACCAGCCGCAGGTCCGCGGGCACGCGGTCCCCGGAAGCCAGCAACACCTGGTCCCCCGGCACCAGGCCGGCCGCGTCGATATCGCTGCGGACGCCGTCGCGCAGCGCCACCGCGTGCGGCGAAAGCATGCCCCGGATCGCATCCATGGCGCTTTCCGCCTTGCCTTCCTGGATGAAGCCGATAATGGCGTTGACGATCACCGCCGCCAGCAGCACGGCCGTATCGATCCAATGGCCCAGCAGCGCCGTGATCACGGCCGAGCCCATCATCACGTAGAGCAGGATATTGTGGAACTGGCGCAGAAAGCGCATCAGCGCGCCCTGGCGCCGCGCCTCTACCAGGCGGTTCGGCCCGTGCCGGGCCAGCCGGTCCCGCGCCTCGTCTTCCGTCAAGCCCGCCGGACGGGACTGTAATGCTTCCTCCACGGCCGCGGCGGGCCGGGCGTGCCAGTCTTGAGGTTCGTTTGTCGAGCGATCGGAGGAAGTCATCGGTGGGATATGCCTTCGTAGCGTGCCGGACCACGGATTTGCCTGTCTGGCTACATTCTCTCCTAAATGAACCGACTCGCCGGTCGGTCCGTTTGCCCGCCCGCCATCCCCGGCCGTTAGAACTCCCGCACCTCGTCCAGCCACTGCTGTGCCTGCGCCTCGGTCACGCCAAGCCGGACGACCCGCGCTAGCTGGCTGAACTGCCATACGGCTTCGGCGATGTCTTCGCGCGCCGTGGTTTCAATCCCCTTCATCCCGTTGAAACGACGGGCGAACGCCGTGATAGCCGCCTTGGCGGCCTCGGCGCTGCCCGCGCTTTCGAGCGCGTTCCGGGCGGCGTCATAGGCGGTGTTGGCCGCCTTCGCCATACGGCTGTTCCAGCCGGCAAAGGGCCGCCCGTACTCGCTTTGCCACCACGCCGGCGCGCGCAGCTTGGTGACCGCGGCGTAATCGCTCCAGGCCCGGACCTTTCCCCGCGCCTTCAACTGCGCCTTCAGTTGCTTCCCCGCCGCGTCATCCACGTTGTAGGCGATGAACCGGTCGAGCCTGGGCCAGCTGTCGAGCGCGGGAAGCCCTTGCAGGTCGGGGCAGAACCGGATTTCCAGCCCTTTCAGATTGGCCCCGGCCAGCGCTTCCCAATCGGAAAAGCCGCCCCAAAGCGCGAGATTCTCCAGCGCCGGGAAGCGGTCGATGCCCCGCAGCGAGATGGTTTGCCCCAAGGGGCCGCCGTACAGCCACAGCGACGGCACGTTCTGCAGCGGACCCAGTCCAGGCAGGGCATAGGCGGGCTGGCCCGGCCTGCGCCCAAGCGCGGGATGCAGCGACAGCGCGGCCGGCACCCCGCCCCCAACCGCAATACGCGAGAGATCTCCGACGAGCGAGAGCGTGCTCCCCTCGGGCAGCGTCATTCCAAGATGGCCGGACACGCCGTCCAGCCGAACTTCCAGCGTCCGGATGTTCGCGGCGCCGGCGTCGATGCTGCGCGCATCGGCAAACGCCGGCGCCCAGCAGAACTGTTCGATCCCGCGTTGTTCCGACCAGCCGAGAAAACCGCTGTCATTGCCGTAATAATCGATGTGGCGCGGCCACGCGGCCCCGGCGGGCGTCGCGAACGGATCGAACGCGGACCAGTTGATGGCCTCGTCCGGGGCGACGTGCAGGTCTGCCTTCGTGCCCAGGCTGGCGGGGCCGATGATCACATTGCCGCGCCCTGCTTCCTTGACGAGCACATGGCTGCCCCGCCCGGTCAGGTTCAGCAGGTAACGCCCCGCGTCGCTCACCGAGCCCGCGGGCCGGCCCGACACGTCTATGGATTCGGACACGCTTCTCTCCCTTTGAGCCAATCCCCCCATTTACCGCCGATCGCCGCCACGCCGGGCAGCATCGAGAAGTGGAACTGCCGATCGAACTGGCCGTCGGACACCTCGCGCCAGGCGCGACGGACGGCGCTTCCGTGGATGACAGCGCCCGCGCGGTCAATGCAATCAGAAGACCTGCGGCCGGGGCTGCGGCTCGGAATAGCGAAAGGGTCATCTGAATTTGCCTGTTCCGGAACTCCCCATTCTCCTCTTGAACCATGGAGCGAGCGAGCAATGATAGCGCTCCATAGAAAGCCCTGGAAAATCGGCCGGATCGCGCATACCGCGCCCGACGCCGGGCGCTCCCCGCGGGCCATCGCCTTGCTCTTGCACGACAGGCATGCGGCCCCGGGCGTCGTACGCCGGGGCACGAGCCTTACGCCCGCCCCTTGCGGCGCAGGCGGCTGGCGATGGCCGCCGCGATCAACCCGCCGATCACCGTGGCGTGCTCCAGCACCCAGAACATCGCAAGCCTGGCCTGGGGTTCCGGCAACGCCCAGAAGCGATGCACCACCACGATGGTCAGCAGCAGGAACACCGACAGCGCTCCCGCACCCAGCCATAGCGCGCGATCGAGCAGCAGCAAAACCGAACCGCCGAGCAGCACCAGCGCCGTCGCGATATTGAACAACCAGTCCGGTTCCAGCCCAGCGGCGCGCATCTCGGCAAGCCCGCCCTGGAAATCGATCAGCTTCGCCAAGCCCGAGGAAAGAAATACCACTGCCAGCAGGATACGGGCCAGGATCCACAGCCAGCGGCTGTCCAGCGCCTTGTCAACGAGGTCTTGCATGGGTCTCCACAGTTCAAGAAGCGGCCCGCGGCTTCGCCACGCGGCCGGCAGGTTTGCGGGGAGCAGGCAATCCAGAGGATTGCCCGCATCGGCCTGCCGGACTATAAAAGCTCAAGTTAAGTTGAGGTCAAACACATGAACGCGAAGAGACCGATGGATTTCTCGCGCATGCTCACCGTGGGCGAAGTCGCGCACCGGGCCGGCGTGGCGGTTTCCACCATCCATTTCTACGAATCCAGGGGATTGATCGCCAGCACGCGCAACGCGGGCAACCAGCGCCGCTTCCCCTCTGTGGTGCTGCGCCATATCGCCATCATCAAGGTAGCGCAGCGGACCGGGATTGCGCTGGAAGAAATCAAGGAAGCGCTGGGCTGTTATCCGCCCGGCAGCAAGCTCACCGCCGCGCAGTGGCACGAGCTTTCATCGAACTGGCGGGAACGCCTGAACGAGCGCATCACGAAACTCGAAAGGCTGCGCGACGAGCTGGACCGCTGCATCGGTTGCGGCTGCCTGTCGCTGGAAGATTGCCCCTTGCGCAACCCGCTGGACGCATTGGGAGAAAGCGGTTCGGGTCCGCGTATTCTGGAGCGGCCGTGATGCGGGCAAGCCGCGCCCGCATCATCGCGCAATACCGCGGCCAGCCGACTGCGCTGGCGACGCTATGACCGTGACGCGTTTTATCTACTTCCCCGCACCGGCCTTCGGCAAAGCCTTCCACCGCGCCAGAAAGGCGTCGCGATCCGCCGTCGCAACGCCTTCGTCGAACGGCAGCAGCTTGATGCTGGACAGATCCGGCATATCGATGATCTCACTGACCTTGATGTCGCTGCGGCTCGGCCTGCGGAAGGCGTTCTCCAGCAAGGCGACCTGCACGTCGCGCGACATGATCAGATCGTAGGCGCGCTTGGCCGCCGCGGGATTCGGGCCGTTCTTGATGAGGGCGATGTCGTCGGGAATCTCGAAGGTCCCGTCTTCCGCGTACATCAGCAGAATCTCGCGCTGGCCTCCCGCGACGTAGGGATAGGCAATAGATTCGTAGGTGATGCCGACCGCGTATTCGCCCTGCCCCACGCTGCGCACGACGTTCGAGCCGGACGGGGTCACCACGCAATTCGCGGCGATTTTCGCGAGGACTTCGGCCCCGAAGTTCTTCTCGATCCACCACAGGATCGTGAACGCAGTAGAACTGTCTTCGGGATTGGAAACGATGATCTTGCCCTTGAAGCGGGATTCCGTCAGGTCGCGCCACGACGTGGGCGCCTGGCCCTGGAACTGCCGGGAATTGAGCATGGCGACGGCCACGTGAATATTCGAGGCGGCCCACAAGCCGCTTTTCTCCACGTACTTCTCGGGAATCGCCGCAAGCTCCCGCGACCGGTACTCCGCAAGATGCGCTTTATAGCGCTCCAATGAGCTGGCGAACGCGGTCCAGAAAATGTCGGCGCGGGGATTGGCGGCTTCCGCCTCGACGCGCTTGAGCAGTTGCCCCGTCCCCCCCGCAACCATGCTCAGCTTAACGTTCGGCAGCTTCTTGCGCGCAACGTCCGTCACGGCTTCCGCGGACTGGGCATTGGCGGACACATACGCCACAACCTGGCCGCCCGCCGTCTCCTGCGCCCGCGCAACGGAAAAGGGCAAGCCCGCGACAAGCCATGGCGCGCCCAGAACCAGGGCTCTGCGTCGCGGAGAGAAAGCCGGATTCTTCATGTTATGCCTCCTTTGGATGGATAGAAACCGGGGTGAATCGCGGCTGCGCTCAGAACAGCCGGATCTTGAACCCCTTGATGGCGACGACGATGGGCACCAGGATGACCGTGATCAAGATCACGCCATAGGCCGAAGCCTGCGCCATCAACCCGCTGTCGATAAGGCGGAACATCTGAATCGGCACCGTTTCCCTGCCCGGTGAATACACGACGATCGAGGCGCTCAGTTCGGACACGGTTGTGGTCCAGGTCAGCACTGCGGCGGCGGCGATGGCCGGCGCCATCAGAGGCAGCACCACTTTCAAAAATGAGCGCACGGGCGCAACGCCGAGGCTGATCGACGCCTCTTCGATCGAATCGGGGATGTTGAACAGGGTGGACGACGCATTGCGCACGCCGAAAGACAGGCGGCGCACCATGTAGGCGAGCACGATGACCGTGCCCGTCCCGCTCAGCACCAGCCAACCGGTATTGAAGGTCATCAACAGGCCGATGCCGATCACCGTGCCGGACAGCGCCAGCGGAAGCGAACTGACATAGTCCAGCATGGGCGTAAGGCTATTGCGCTTCTTGACGATCAGGTAGCTCACCAGTGTGCTGAAGGCAATCCCCAGCGCCGTGGCCGCGCCCGCATACATGATGGAGTTCAGCACCGGATCCGGCGCGCTGATGAGCGCCCGCTCTATGTTCGCCAGCGTCCACTCCCCCCAACGCATTACCGGCCCCCGCGCCCGGGTGAACGCTCCGGCCACCAGCGTCATCAGGGGCAGCATCGAGATAAGCACCACCCCGACGGCAAGCAGCGCCAGGGCGTACTCGCGCGCGCCGCGTACCCGCGTCTGCGCCGGACTGCGCCCTTGCACGATCTCGTAGCGGCCACGGGAGATGACCCAGCGCTGGGCGAAGAGCGCAATCATCACCAGCAGGATGGAAGTCGTCGCCAAAGTGCTCTGCATCACCGGCGGTCCGCCGATTTCGGAGGTCGCGGCCAGGTAAGTCAATACCGATAACAACTCCACGCGATGCCCCAGGAACATGGAGGTCGCGAAATTGCCGACGACAAGCGTGAACACCAGCAAGGCACTTGCCAGCACGGCCGGCATGATCACGGGCACCATGACCTTCAGCCGCGATTTCGCCGGGGTGGTTCCCAGGCTGCGCGCGGCCTCCTCCAGCTGCACGTCGAAACCGCGCATGGCCGCCAGCGTCCCGATGTAGATGTAGGAGTAATAGGTGAAGGTCATCACGACCAGCAGCCCGGGCCAGCCGTAGAACGATGGAATGTCGATCCCGAGGTGATCGTAGAGCGCATGCGTGATCACGCCGTTGTTCCCGAGCAGCATCAGCCAGGTCTGCACCGAAATGACCTCAGGTATCACCAGGGTGATCAAGGGCAGGATGGACACCAGCCACTTGCCCGGGTAATCATGGCGCGCCGTGAAATAGGCCAGGGGAACCCCGATCGCGGCCGCCAGCAAGGTAACGCCCAGGCCGAGGACGACCGTGTTGCCGATGGCCCGCGCATAGCGGGAGTCGGCCAGCAGGATGCTCCAGCCCGATTGACCGTCCGCGGACTTCGCCGTCAGGCTCGACGCAAGAATGTTGGCGACGGGCAGGATCAGGAACACCACAAGCAGGCCCAGGGACATCAGCGACAGCCAGGCCCACGGAGAACGTAGGAAAGCGCGCAGCCGGGTCATGACGCCAGCACCCGGGTCTTGACCGGATCGAACGCCAGGCTGACATCCATGCCGACATCGAATTCCGCGCGCCTGTCTCCGTGCACGTCCACGTTCACGGCGCGGCCGCCGCCGAATTCGACACGGTATGTCGTCTTGACGCCCAGGTACTGCTGACTTCGGATCCGGCCAGGCAGACCGGCCGCTCCGGCCCGGTCCAGCCCGATGTCCTCCGGGCGCGCCACCAGAATGGCCGAGCCCCTGATCGCCGCCGGCGCCTGGGCCTGGATCGCGTGCTGATCCAGCGACACTTCCACGGTCCCCGCCCCCACGCTTGGGCTATGCACGGGGATAAGGTTGGCCGCTCCGATGAAATCCGCGACATAAGCGGTCGCAGGCTCCCGGTAGATGTGCCGGGGCGTTCCGAGCTGCTCGATACGCCCCTTGTTCATGACGGCGATCTGATCGGACAATGCAAGCGCTTCCTCCTGGTCATGGGTCACGAACACGGTGGTAATGCCCGCCTCGCGTTGAAGCTCCGCAATGGTCTCCCGTACCTGCACGCGCAGCTTGGCATCCAGATTGGAGAGAGGTTCGTCCATCAGCAGCACCTGCGGCTGTATCGCCATGGCCCGCGCCAAGGCCACCCGCTGGCGCTGCCCACCCGACAGGGCGGCGGGCAGCCTGCCGGCGAATGGCTCCAGCCCGACGCGCTCCAGGGCCTGGGACACTTTTCTTTTGATCGAGGCGCCGTCCATTTTCCGCGCGCGCAGGCCATAGGCCACGTTCTCGAACACCGTGCGGTTCGGAAACAAGGCGTAGTCTTGAAAAACCATGCCTATATTGCGCTCGTGCGCGGCCAGCTTCGTCACATCCTTGCCGCTGAAGCTCATGCTGCCGGAAGCGATGGGAATGAAGCCGGCGATCGTGCGCAGCAAGGTGGTCTTGCCGCAGCCGCTGGGGCCGAGCAGGGTGAAAAAACTGCCGGGCGCGATGTCCAGCGTCAGCCCGTCGATGACCCGCGTACTGCCGCCGTACGTTACGCATAGATCTGCGATGGAAATGCCCATTGTTGTCTCCTTGCCTTTCCTGGGGCCCTTCAGAGCATGGCCTGCCGCACCAGCGCCAGCGCTTCCGCATGACGGGCCGGATCGCCCGCCGCCAATACCCGGGAACTCGCGTTGTCGAGCCTCAGGGGATGGCCGTTCCAGTCGGTAATGACGCCGCCGGCGCCTTCGATGATGGGCACGAAGGGGGCGTAGTCCCAGAGTTTCAGGCCCGCGTCGATCGCCAGGTCGGTACGGCCGCTGGCCAGCAATCCGTAGGACATGCAGCACCCCCCGTAGATGCGCCAGCGCGTGCGGCTGCGCAGCGCTTCGAAGGCCGGCCGCTCCTGCGGGCCGTATAGATCGGGGTTGCTGGTGCTCAGCATTGCATCGCCCAGGTTCGCGCAGGCCCGGACGGCGCAGGACTGCCCCTTGAAGGTCGTGGACCGCCCTGTGGCGCCCACCCAGCGATCCCGCGTCACGGGAAGGTCCATGACGCCCAGCACGGGAACCCCGCGATGCATCAAGGCGATCAGCGTCCCGAACACGGGCACCCCCGCGATGAACGGCGCGGTGCCGTCGATCGGATCCAGCACCCAGACGAATTCGGCCTCCAGCCTCGCATGCCCCCCTTCCTCGCCGTAGATGCCATGCGTGGGATAGGCCTGCTCGATGATGTTGCGCAGGCGCGCCTCGATCGCCTTGTCCAGGGCGGTGACGAGGCTGCGGTCGGCTTTCACCTCCACGCGTGGCGCCAGCCCGATACTGGGGGCAAAAAGAACGCGCGCTTCGTCCGCAAGACGCTCGGCAAATGCAGCCAGCCCATTGAGCGTCGCGGAATCGATGGTGCTTGTCATGTCTCTCTCCTTTGCTTCTGTTTTTGTATGGGGACCGCGCAAGGCGGCCTGCATCGCCGCCCGCTCACGCGGCAGCCGAATCGAGATAGGCGTCCAGGCGCAGCGCGCGATTCATCTCGTTGAGCACGATGGTGTAGCCCTCGTCGAACCCCATTCCCGGCTTGGCCAGCATCTGGGCGACCCGCGTCGCGATGCCGATGTGGACCGTCGCGCGGGCCGATAGCTCGGTTTCGGCACAAGTGCCGCCCAGCACGGGACCCACGCCATGGCGATGGCAGTCGAGAATGGCGTCGATGGTGTTGTGGATGGAGCCGAGATCCGGCGTCTTCACCTGGATCAGGTCCGCAGACAGATTGACGGCGAACAGGTTGATGTCCTCTGCCGTGTTGGCCCATTCGTCGGCAACGATCTTTACTTGGCTGCGGCGCGCCCGAAGGACCTGGCGCAGGCGCGCCAGGTCCTTGATCTGCGCGTCACGGCTGCCGGCGTCCAGAGGATGCTCGATGGTCAGCGGGAACGGTCCTGCCGCGGCCTCCACCCGCTGAAGAATGTCGGCCGTGCGATCCGGCGAGCCCTGCACCAGCGCTCCGACCATGCCGTAGACATCCAGATGGATACGCGGGCGATAATCGGGCTGAGTCCTGAGCTGTTTGATGCGGGCCACGATCCAGCGAACATAGCGTTCCAGTTCCGCCCCCTCGGGCCCGACCAATTCCAAAGTGTTGATGAGCCCGTGCGGCAGGATCGGCACGCCTTTCAGGATCATCTTGTCGACGTTGGCATGGCGGTCGTCTCCTGATTGGGCATAGATCGGCACGGCCGCCAGCGGATCGGAAAGCGCCCATTCGTCCTTGATGACCCTGGCCATGACGTGATGGCCCGCCGCATGGGCGGTTGCGTTCAACAGGGCCTGGGAAACGCCATAGGCCGCCGCGCGCCTGGACGCTATCGATTCCGATATCCAGGCTTCGGCCTGCGCCGCGGCATCCCGGAAGCGGCGGATATCCAGGTCCAGCAGACGGGGGCCCAGATCCTGCTCGATCTGCTGCGCCAACTGCCGGGCATGGAAACGCGGTTCGCGCCCGCCCACGCCGGAGTACTGAACGCTTGCGCAGTCGCCCACGGCAACGTAGCCGTCGCTGAGGACCAGCATGACGGACACGGACTCGGACGGCTCGCGCACATGGGCGTAGCCCGGCGTGACGGCCTCGCCCAGATAGGCGGCGCCATCGCGCGCGGCGCCGGCCTTGATGGCGGCCTGGTCATCAAAGAAGAACGAGCCGACGCCGCTGGCGGCAAGAACCTTGACGATCTTGATCGATTTGCTCATTGCTCTCTCTTGAGTATTAGATGGCCGACTGGCTGACGAGCCGCAGCTGCATATAGGCCAGCACGCCTTCGGTGCCGCCTTCGTAGCCGTAGCCGCTGTTGCCCAGGCCGCCCAGGGCCACGTCGGGCAACGAAGGAGCGGTCTGGTTGATGCCGATGTTCGACGCGTTCAGGCGGCGGACCAGTTCGTCCCGCACCCGCAGCGAGTCGGTGAAAACGTAGGCCGCAAATGAATAGGGCGTTGCGTTCGCCAGCTCCACTGCCTCGTCCACCGTGTTGATGGCCTGGACGGTCGCCACCGGGCCGAACGGTTCCTCGAACAGGATTTCCGCATCGCGGGAGACGGACGACAGCACGGTGGGCTCGACGAAGAAACCGGGGCGCTCCACCCTCCTGCCCCCGGTTTCAACGACCGCCCCCTTGGCCACGGCATCCCCGACCAGTTGTAGGAACGCCGCCACCCGGCCACCATGGGCGACGGCGCCCAGCGTGACGCCCTCTTCCCGCCCATGTCCGAGCGTATAGGTGTTGGCCTTCGCCACCAGCGCCTTGACCAGCGCATCGTGCACGGAAGAATGCGCCAGATAGCGCGTGGGCGCGACGCACGACTGCCCCGCCGATCCGAATTTCGCCGGCGCGGTCACCTGCACCACTTTTTCGATATCCGCATCGCTCCACACGATCACCGGCGCATGTCCGCCCAGTTCGAAAATGGGGCGAATCAGATTCGGCGCCGCCAACGCCGCGAGCTGCTTTCCCACCTGCGTGGAACCCGTGAAAGACACAGCCTTGACTACAGGCGACGCCAGCAACTGCCGGCTGAGCGCTGCCGGCTCGCCAAAGACAAGGTTGACGACGCCTTCCGGCACGCCGGCGTCGGCCAGCGTCTGGACGATGGCGCGCGCGCTGTATGGCGTGAACTCGGACGCCTTCAGGACCACCGTACAACCCGCCGCCAGCGCGGCGCCGAGCTTGCGACCAACCAGCACGGCCGGAAAATTCCAGGGCGTGATCGTCACGACGACCCCCAGCGGCATAGGCAGCGATAGGCGCGTGCTGCCGGCCACGATGCCCTGGTGTACCTTGCCGCTGACGCGGCCGGCCTCTTCGCCGTTCCAGGCAAGCGTTTCGATGGTGCGCCGTAACTCGCCGAGCGCGTCGGCCCGTGTTTTTCCGGATTCCATGAGCAGGCCGCCGGCAACCTCATCGATGCGCTCGGCCAACAATGCCGACGCCCTTTTCAGAATCGCTCCGCGCGCCATCCCCGTCAGCGCGCTCCACGCGGGGAATGCCCGGCTTGCCGCAAGCAACGCCGCCTGGACCTGATCGGCGTCCGCCAGCGTCACGATGCCGACGGCTTCGCCGGTGGCCGGGTCGATATTGGGTTGGGACCCCGCCTTGCCTTCCTCCCACCGGCCATTGATGAAGAGATGCGCGTCCAGATTGTGTTCGGCCATGGCCGTCTCCTTGATTAATAGCGAGGCCGGATCAGCCGGCGCTGCGTCTGCCGCGAACGAGGTCCGCGCCTTTCTCGGCGATCATGAGCGTCGCGGCGTAGGTATTGCCAGAAGTGATCGCGGGCATGACCGAGGCATCGATTACCCGCAGCCTCTCCACCCCGCGCACGCGCAGCGTATCGTCCACCACCGACATCGGATCGGATTCCGGACCCATGCGGGCCGTCCCCACCAGGTGGTAGCCCGTTGACCCGTTGTGCTTGCAGAAGTCCAGCAGTTGCTCGTCGGTGCTGACCTCGATACCCGGCACGGTTTCCTCAACCAGATACCTGGCCAGCGTCGGCGAGTGCAGCAGCCCCCGGATGATCTTCATCCCCGCGACCATGACCTCCTGGTCCAGGCTGTGCGCCAGATAATTGGGCTGGATGACCGGGTCCTCGAACACATTGGTCGAGCGGGCGCGCACGTAGCCACGGCTCAGCGGCCGATGCTGCCACCATCCGCCGGTCACGCCCGGATAGTCGTCCAGCACATAGTGCTTGCCTTCCTTGTAGCTGCCAGGCACGAAGACGCATTGCAGGTCCGGCCGAGACACATCGGGATTCGACTTGCAGAACAGATGCGCCTGCGAAGGCGTAAGCGTCAGCACGCCGGGCTTCTTCGCCAGCCAGCGCATGATCTGCCACAGCAGCCGCGGACCGCGCGCCATTTCATTCAACGTCGTGACGCCGCGCCTGGCCCGCATCACCAGGCGCGCCGAATAGTGGTCGCTGAGGTTCTCGCCGATGCCCGGCAGCTCGTGGACCACCTTGACGCCCAGCTGGGCGAGGAGGCTTGCGGGACCAAGGCCGGAAACCTGCAGCAGCCGCGCCGTGTTGATCGTGCCCGCCGAAACGATTACTTCGCGGCGGGCCTTGACGACGGTTTCCGGGCCGCCCGGGCGGCGGATGAACGCCACCCCCGCGGCGCGCTTGCCGTCGAACAGAATGCGCTGCGCCCGCACGCGGGACAGCAACTCCACATTGCGGCGCTTGAGGGCCGGCGCCAGGAACGCCGCCGCGGCGCTCACGCGCAGGCCGCGCTCGATCGTGCGCTGGAAATAGCCCACGCCCTCTTGATCGCCGGAGTTGTAGTCGGGATTGCGCTTGTGTCCCGCAGCAACCGCCGCTTCGATAAAGGTTTCGGAAATGGGGTGAAACCAATCCATCGGCGTCACCGGAATTGCCCCCGAACGCCCTCGGATGCTGTCGTTGCCCTGCCCGGTATAGCGTTCCGAGCGCGCGAAGTACGGCAGCACGTCCTGGTAGCCCCACCCTCTGTTGCCAAGCGTTGCCCAATAGTCGAAGTCACCGGGCTGACCGCGGACGATCATCATGCCGTTGATGGAACTGGAGCCGCCAATGACCCGCCCCTGGGTAGTCGAGATTCTTCTCCCCCCGCTTCCCTCGGACGGCTCGGTCTTGAATTGCCAGGTAATCTGATCCTGGTTCAAGGTCTTCACGAAACCCGCCGGGACGCGCACATAGGGACGCAGGTCACTGGGGCCGGCTTCCAGTACGCACACGGTGACGCCGGCGTCCTCGGACAAGCGGTTCGCCAAGATGGATCCTGCCGAACCCGCGCCGACGACCACGTAGTCGTAGGTTTTTGCGCTTTCCGTATTTGTGCTCATCTCGTCTCTTTCGCCCGGTTCTTCCGTGAGGGCATCGCCGCGATTGCGTAGCGATTGCGACGAGATCATAGGAATCCCTATGAAATCAAAAAAGCGATTTGTTTTCTTCAATAGATGCACGTCTTTCATCTATTAAAAAACTAGATGGAAACCCTAGGTTGCGATAAAGCAGCTATAAACCCAGAAAAAACAATACGCTCAGCGGCTTTCGACGAAAAATATGGTGTGGCGCCAGTCTTGCAGGAACAATGACATAATGGCGCTTGAAAGAACTATTGATGCAGTTTTTTCACTCAAAATAGGACCATGCCCCTCAACGCGTACAAGGTTTTCGTCGCCATCGCGGAACGCGGCAGCTTTGCGGCGGCCGCGCACCAGTTGAACCTGTCGCCATCGGCGGTAAGCCATGCCTTGGCCTCCTTCGAACAGGAACTGGGATTCGCGCTATTCGTAAGAAACCGCAGCGGGGTGCGCCTGACCTCGGGCGGCGAAGCGTTGCTGCCCACCGTCAGAGAAGTACTGCAAGCCAACGCCAAGCTGGAACAAGAGGCATCCAAGCTGCTCGGCCTCGAAGCCGGCACGGTGCGCATCGGCGCGTTCAGCAGCGTGAGCGTCGCCTGGATGCCGAAAATCATCCGCGCCTTCTCCGACCTCTACCCCAACATCGAGGTGCTTATCGAGCAAGGCGGCTATGACGACGTCAGCGAATGGATCATCAAGAGCCGGGTCGACCTGGGCTTCGTCACCCTGCCCGCCGCCCCTGGGCTCGATGCCACGCCGCTTTATGCCGATCCGCTCGTGTGCATCGCGCCCCCCGGCTTCCAGCCAAGAAACAAGGCCTACATGACGGTCGCGGAACTGGCCGAGCACAACCTGGTGCTCCAGGGAGAAGGCTGCGGCAAGGAAACCCAGCAGCTGCTGGCGACGCACAAAGTCGCCATCAGATCGAGCGCGCGGGCGACCGATGACGCGGCCATCATCGCCATCGTCGAAAGCGGCCTGGGCATCAGCATCGTGCCGCAACTCGCTTTGCTCAACTACCGCAGTTCGGTACAGGTATTCCCGTTCTACCCCGCGGAAAGCCGGGCCATCGTGCTGTCGTCTTTGAGCCATGCCGGCTTGGCGCCGGCGGCAAAAGCCATGCACAAGCACATAGTCGAATCCGTCGCGTCTTGGTCGAAGCAAGAGAACGGGCACCACGGCTGACACCGGATTCCTCCGGGCCGCGAAGCCCTGCTTGCGCCAGCAATCCAACTTGGGATCGGGGAACGGCAGCTTGTCCCGCGATGTGCTGGGCCGCGCCGTCCACTTGCTTCCCTGTTCGTGGAAATCAAACCGGTTCTCACTGAACGCGGCTCCCAGCCTCATCGAAACGGGGCATGCCACCTGGCCCGGGCGCTTGGCGTCGTCCGAGGCGATGCAGGTCCCCAGCCTCACCTTGGCGGGACGGAGCATGCCGGTGCCCGAGCGCATATCGGCGATCGCATCCGTCGCTTCGGGAATGGCAGGCACCGCGAGATCCCGAGCCTGCGCCATCCCCGGGGGGCCGACAGCGCGACGATCGATACAAGCGAAGCCAGCAACCTGGACACGCCGCAACTCCACTGGCATTGAGACTGCCGCAGCATAAAGGAAGCGGCAGGACTTGTCTGCAATGGAGTCCGTGCGTTGGCGCGGGCGTGCATCTGCTCAGCGCTGAGTCACGTACTTGAACTGTGTGAACTCGGCCAAGCCTTCCATCCCTCCTTCCTTGCCCAGGCCGCTCTGCTTCACGCCACCGAAAGGCGTTTCAGGCAAAGAGTGCAGGCAATGGTTCACGCATACCGTGCCGCTTTCGATGGCATCCGTGGCATCGACGATCGTGTCGGCATTGTGCGTGAAGACGTAGGCCGCCAAGCCGAACGGCAAGCGATTCGCCTCGGTGATGGCCTCGTCGAACGTGGAGAAAGTGCTCAGGATGGCCAGCGGCCCGAAAGGCTCGACATTGGCGGCGCGCCAGCTTTCGTCATAGCTACGCATGACGGTAGGCTGGAAGAAATAGCCTTTGTCACCGATGCGCTTCCCGCCCGCCAGGACCTCTCCGCCGCGGTCGCAACCATCTTCCACCATCGACTGTATGGCTTCAAGCCGGCGCACATTGGCCAGCGGTCCCATCTGCACGCCGTCCTCCAGGCCGGGACCGACGCGCCACTGGCGGGCCTGCTCGGCCATGGTCTTGGCGAATGCATCGGCGATGGACTCATGGACCAGCATGCGCGTGGGCGACGTGCAGATCTGGCCGGCATTGCGCAGCTTGGCCTGGATCAGCGTCTTTGCGGCCGCTACAGGATCCGCGTCCCCGAACACCAGGACCGGCGCATGCCCGCCCAGTTCCAGCACGCTGCGCTTGAGGCCGGCTGCGGCCAACTGAGCCACCTTCGTACCGATTGCGGTCGAGCCGGTGAAGGTCACGGCGCGGATCAATGGCGATTGGATCATCCTGTCCGACACCCGGCCCGGGTCGCCGAACAGCATATTGAGCACGCCGGCAGGCAGGCCGCTGTCCTGCAGGACGCGGGCCAGGAACAGCGCCGTGGCGGGGGTTTCCTCCGCGGGCTTGATGACCACCGTGCAGCCTGCCGCCAAGGCGCCGGCGATCTTGCGGGAAGGCGTAATCGCCGGCGCATTCCATCCCGAGAAGGCCGCCACGGGCCCGACCGGCTCTGGAACGACCATCTGGCGGGTGCGTGGCTCGCGGGCGGGAATGATGCGTCCATAGATGCGCCGGCACTCCTCTGCCGACCATTCGAACTGCTCGGCGGCCTTGCTCACCTCGACGCGCGATTCCGCCAAGGGCTTGCCCAATTCCCGCGTGACGATCCAGCTGAGGACGTCCGACCGCTCGCGCAGCAGCCGCGCCGCATTGCGCAGAATCTCGGAACGCTCCAGCGGCGAGGTGCGGCGCCAAGCGGGATAGGCGGCATGAGCCGCTTGCAGGGCGGCATCGACATCGGCATCCGTGGCGTGCGGCAGCAAGCCCAGGGGCCGGCCGGTTGCCGGGTCCAGCACTTCGCTCGCTTCGCGTCCCGCACCGTCCAGCCATTGCCCGCCGATATGCAGCGTCAGCCGCGGATATTCCATGGCGTCCATAGACATTCCTTTCGTCTCCAATGATGGGCCCCATCCGCAAAGGCGCGGGGCCCCGTGTGTTATTGCGTGATGTTGGCGCGCTTGATCACGTCGGACCACAGCGCAGACTGGCTCTTCATGTATTTCGCCAGGTCGTCCGGACTGCCCCCCATGGGATACAGGCCCACACCGCGCAGGCTGGCAAGCACTTCCTTGTCCTTGAGCGCGTCGTTCATGACCTTGTTGAGTTTCTCGCGGATATCGGCGGGCACGCCCTTCGGAGTGAGGAAAGCGTTCCAGGGCTCTGCCACGAAACCGGGCACGCCCTGGGACATGACGGTGGGCACCCCGGGCAACTCGTCCAGCGGCTTGTTCGTCGCCACGCCCAGCAGGCGCAGCCGCTTGCCCTGCAACTGAGGCAACGCGCTGACGATGCTGAAGAAAGACATATCGACGCGGCCGGCGGTCAGGTCCTGGATCGAGGGCGCATCGCCCCGATAAGGCACGTGGGTGATGTCCACGCCCGTAATCAGTTTGAACCATTCGGTAGCGATGTGGTTCAGCGATCCGATCCCCTGCGAGGCATAGGTCAGCTTGCCCGGATTGGCCTTGGCATAGGCCAGCATATCCGGCACGCTCTTGAACGGGGAATCCTTGGGCACGGCCAACACGGACGGCAGGTTCACGACCAGGCCGATGGGATCGAGCTGGGTCAAGGGATCGTAGCCCAGGTCCTTGATCAGGTACGGCAGGACTGACATGCTGCCCGAATTGCCCATCAGGATGGTGTAGCCATCCGGCTCGACACCGACGACGCCGCGCACCGCGATGGCGCCGCTAGCCCCGGTGCGGTTCTCGACCACGAACGGCTGCCCAAGGTGTTCGCCCATGTACTTGGCCAGTATGCGAGCAGCGACATCGGTGGGTCCGCCCGCGGGAAAGCCGATGACGACCTTGACGGGACGGTTGGGATAATCGGCGGCCTGGGCCGCGCCGGTCAACCCCAGCGCGATGGCTGCGGCCGCGACGATACGACGAATGAACATCTCTAATGTCTCCGGATTGCTTTGTTATTGGGAAATGGGAACTGCGGGCAGCTAGCGCGTGGCGATCCGGTTGATCAGCACCGGGTAGTAGGCCTGGCCATCGCCGTTGGCGACCGCGTCCTGCAACAGATCGCGCGTGCGCGCCAGGATCGAGGCGTCCACGCCGGCGGCGTCCGCCAAGGTGGATGCCAGCTGCACGTCCTTAAGCGCATACGCCGCGGAAAAACGGCCTTGCGGGAACTGGCGCGGAGCCAGGGCGCGAATGCCGGCGACGTTCAGCGCCTGGCTCGCTGCGGAGCCGGTAGCCAGCACGTCCAGCAACTGCTTGCCGTCCACGCCCGCCCGCTCGCCGATGAGCAGCGCCTCGGACAGGACGGCCACATTCATCATCAGCACCATGTTGTTGGCGATCTTGACGATCTGCCCGCAACCCGTGCCGCCGCACAGCACCACGTCGCTGCCCATGCAGTCCAACAGCGGCTTGAGCGCGTCAAAATCCTCTTGCCCGCCACCCACCATGATCAGCAGGGTTCCATCGCGCGCGGCCTCGGGCATACGGGCCACCGGCGCATCCACGAAACGCACGCCCTGCTCCGCCAGCTTCGCGGCCAATGCGCGCGTGCGCTCCACGTCGCTGGTGCCCGTATCCACGATCATCGAAGGCTTGCGGTCCCCGGACAACAGGCCTTCCGCCCCCAGGCAGACGTCCTCCACGTGCTGGACGCTGGGCAGCGACAGGAACACCACGTCGGCGTGCGCGGCCACGTCGCGGATGGAATCGCGCGCCAGCGCGCCATCGTCCCGCAGGCGCTGCAAGGCGGCGGGCTGCAGGTCATAGGCATGAACGGGCCGAGAAGATTTTCTGCTTAAGTTGCGGCACATGTGCTCGCCCATTACGCCCAGCCCGATGAAGCCAACCTGATTAAACACAACGCTCATACTGTCCGGCCCTTGCGGGCGCTCCCCCTTTCACAGTTTGTTCAATGGACACTTTTTGATTGATTTGTTTGCTGCATGATAGCTACGGGGGAACGATGCAACTACCAAAACAAGTCCATTATGTGATCTATCGTTGTGACAGATCAGATTCATAGAGCGAAGCGAATATGCGCGACCAGTCCTCCGACATCAGTCGATTTATTCATATTCAGGCTATGGCACTTGATATCGGGCGAATCAGGCCGGATTCGCCTGCCGGGGCAAGCCAGATCCATCGGCGAGCAATTAGTCCACTATATGATCTAGCAGCTTGATTCCGGCCGAAGTAAAAGCGTGGATTTACTTGAGAACGGAGTGGACGATGAAGCGGCTCATCTCCTTCAGGCGGGTAAGGCTCAGCCCGCATAGCGCTCAACGCCGGCAGGGATAAGCCTTTCCCAAGGCTTCCGCCACGATTTTTGCAGCGCTTTCCTCCTGCCTGGCTTGAGGAAGATCGGCCAAGTCATCCATCACCCGCTCCGAGAGCGTCTCCATGCGCACATCCTGCCCCGGGCACCACTGTTGCCCTTTCGCGCTGTCGGCCGTGCCCAGCACGTAGGCCGTCGCCATGAACGTTGAAAGCGAGGAACGCTGCACCGAATCCTGGATCCAGGACGCCAGGCCGCCCTCCATGAATCCCGCCAGCAGCGCTTTCGCGGTGATGGGCCGATAGACCTCGGGTTGCTGCGCCTGAGCGGCCATCGCCGAGAGCGCCAGCACAAGTGCGGCCAGACCGCGGTACGGGATGCGGTGTCGAAATCTCATCTATCGGCCTCCTCGATCTCGTGGAACAGACAAGATGGTATCAATGTGGGATTTCGCCCTCCTGAGCACGCCGATGCCATGGGCCTCGACCGCGCCGGAATGTGAAAAATAAAAAGGCGCCGAAGCGCCTTTTCTACTTGCCACAGGACAAGCGCGGGATCACTCCCACTCGATCGTCGCAGGCGGCTTGCTCGACACGTCGTACACGACGCGATTGATGCCACGCACTTCATTGATGATGCGCGAAGACACTCGGGCCAGCAGCGGATGCGGCAGCGGCGCCCAATCGGCGGTCATGAAGTCGAAGGTCTGCACGGCGCGCAGCGCCACGACGTACTCGTAGGTGCGGCCGTCGCCCATCACGCCCACCGACTTCACGGGCAGGAATACGGCGAAGGCTTGCGAGGTCAGCTCGTACCAGGTCAGGCCGCTGGCCTCGTCCTTGGTGTTGCGCAGTTCTTCGATGAAGATCGCGTCGGCGCGGCGCAGCAGTTCGGCGTATTCGTGCTTGACTTCGCCCAGGATGCGCACGCCCAGGCCGGGGCCGGGGAACGGGTGGCGGTAGACCATCTGCGGCGGCAGGCCCAGGGCCACGCCAAGCTCGCGGACTTCGTCCTTGAACAGTTCGCGCAGCGGCTCCAGCAGTTGCAGGTTCAGCGTGTCGGGCAGGCCGCCCACGTTGTGGTGCGACTTGATGGAGGTGGCCTTGCCGGTCTTGGCGCCGGCCGATTCGATGACGTCGGGGTAGATGGTGCCCTGGGCCAACCACTTGGCGCTCTTCTGCTTGCCGGCCTGTTCCTGGAACACTTCCACGAATTCGCGGCCGATGATCTTGCGCTTGGCTTCGGGATCGGCCACGCCGGCGAGCTTGCCCATGAACTGCTGGGTGGCGTCGATGTGGATGATCTTCACGCCCATGTTTTCGGCGAAAGTCTGCATGACCTGCTTGCCTTCGTCCAGGCGCAGCAGGCCGTGGTCGACGAACACGCAGGTGAGCTGGTCGCCGATGGCCTTGTGGATCAGGGCCGCGGCGACGGAGGAGTCCACGCCGCCCGACAGGCCCAGGATGACTTCGTCGTCGCCGACCTGCTCGCGGATGCGCGCGACGGCCTCGGCCACGTAGTCGGGCATGTTCCAGTCGCCTTCGCAGCTGCAGATCTCGTTCACGAAACGGGCCAGCATGGCCTTGCCCTGAACGGTGTGCGTGACTTCGGGGTGGAACTGCACGGCGTAGAACTTGCGGTCTTCGTCGGCCATGCCGGCGATCGGGCAGGACGGCGTGGAGGCCATGAGCTTGAAGCCGGGAGGCAGCTCGGTGACCTTGTCGCCGTGGCTCATCCAGACCTTGAGCATGCCGTGGCCTTCGTCCGTGGTGAAGTCGGCCAGGCCGTCCAGCAGCTTGGTGTGGCCGTGCGCGCGGACCTCGGCATAGCCGAATTCGCGGTGGTCGGAGAAGCTGACCACGCCGCCCAGCTGCTGCGCCATGGACTGCATGCCATAGCAGATGCCCAGCACGGGCACGCCCAGCTCGAACACGGCGTGCGGGACGCGCATGGAGCCTTCTTCGTAGGCCGAGGCATGGCTGCCCGACAGGATGATGCCCTTCAGGCCTTGCGCCATCTGTTCGCGCACGAAGGCGTCGTCGACGTCGCCCGGGTGCACTTCGGAATACACGCCGGCTTCGCGGACGCGGCGGGCGATCAGTTGGGTGACTTGCGAACCGTAGTCGAGAATGAGGATGCGCTGGTGCATGGAGACTCTACCGGTAATGAATGGAACCGCAGTAAATAAAACCGCACCGGCAGAACCGCTGGTTCATTTGCGGTTCTGCCGGTGCGCGATGCATGACATTGTAGTTGACTGTACGGATCAGTCGGCGCGGTAGTTGGGCGCTTCCTTGGTGATCTGTACGTCGTGCACGTGGGACTCGCGAACGCCCGCGGAGGTGATCTCCACGAATTCGGCCTTGGTGCGCATGTCGTCGATGGTGGCGGCGCCGCAGTAGCCCATGGAGGCGCGGATGCCGCCGACCAGTTGGTAAATGATGGCGAGCACGCTGCCCTTGTAGGGGACGCGGCCTTCGATGCCTTCCGGCACGAGCTTGTCGGCGTTGTTGGAGGGATCCTGGAAGTAGCGGTCGGCCGAGCCGTCCGTCATGGCGCCCAGGCTGCCCATGCCGCGGTACGACTTGTACGAACGGCCCTGGAACAGCACCACTTCGCCCGGCGCTTCTTCCGTGCCGGCGAACATGCCGCCCATCATGCAGGCGAACGCGCCGGCGGCCAGGGCCTTGGCGATGTCGCCCGAGTAGCGGATGCCGCCGTCGGCGATCAGCGGAACGCCCGTGCCTTCCAGCGCCTTGGCGACTTCGGAGATCGCGTGGATCTGCGGCACGCCCACGCCTGCCACGATACGGGTGGTGCAGATGGAGCCGGGGCCGATACCGACCTTGACGCCGTCGGCGCCGTACTCGACCAACGCGCGCGCGGCCGCGGCGGTGGCGATGTTGCCGCCGATGACTTCAACCTTGGGGTAGTTCTGCTTGACCCAGCGCACGCCTTCCAGCACGCCCTTGGAATGGCCGTGAGCGGTGTCGACGATCAGCACGTCCACGCCGGCGGCAACCAGCTTTTCCACGCGTTCCTCGGTGCCGGCGCCCACGCCCACCGCCGCGCCCACGCGCAGCTGGCCTTGGGCGTCCTTGCTGGCCATCGGGTGCTCGGTGTTCTTGACAATGTCCTTGACCGTGGCCAGGCCGCGCAGTTCGAAGCCGTCGTTCACGATCAGCACGCGCTCCAGGCGGTGCTTGTGCATCAGGGCCTGGGCTTCTTCCAGCGTGGCGCCTTCCTTCATCGTGACCAGGCGCTCCTGCGGGGTCATGATGTTGCGCAGGGGCTGATCCAGGCTTTCCTCGAAACGCAGGTCGCGATTGGTGACGATGCCGACCAGCTTGCGGCCTTCCACGACCGGCAGGCCCGAGATGCCATGCTGGCGCTGCAACGCAATGGCGTCGCGCACTTTCATCTGGGGGGTGACGGTGACCGGATCGATCACGATGCCGAATTCGTGGCGCTTGACGCGGGCCACTTCACGGGCCTGGGCTTCGGCGGACAGATTCTTGTGGATGATCCCGATGCCGCCCTCTTGCGCCATGGCGATGGCCAGACGCGATTCGGTGACGGTGTCCATGGCGGCGGACACGAGCGGGATATTCAGGCTGATATTGCGAGTGAGGCGCGTGGCCAGGGAAGTGTCGCGAGGCAGGACCTCGGAATACGCAGGCACCAGCAACACATCGTCGAAGGTGAGCGCTTTTTGTACGAGACGCATGGGTAACTCCGGGCGCAAAGCAAGATTATACGCCGCCTGTGTGTTTTGCCTAGGTGTTGACCCTAGGTCCACAGGGATATTTCTCCCTTCTTCCGGGAGTGGCGGCCCGGTTTGAATATTTTTACCCGGGTGTATTGACTTGCAATTTTACCCGGATCATAATTTGCCGGTAAATTTTACCCGGATTAAATCATGCCGCAATCCATCCCTCCCGCCGATCCGCATACCGCCTTCGCCGGCCATCGCATTCTTGCAGCGGGCCCTCTCGCCGAGGTGGCGCTGGCCGTAAAGCGCGCCTTGCCTGCCGGCGGCGACGCCCCCGTCCTGATCTTCGACGACCTGTCCGGCAAGCAGGTGGACCTGGACCTGAGCGGCGACGATGCCGCCGTCGCCGAACGCCACCGCCCTCGCGCCGCGCTGGCGGCTCCGCAGTCCCAAACGCCCCCCGACGAGGCGCAGCCGCGCGGCCGCGGCCGGCCCAGGCTGGGCGTGGTGGCGCGCGAGGTAACGCTGCTGCCCCGCCATTGGGACTGGCTGGGCGCGCAGCCGGGCGGCGCGTCCGTGGCGCTGCGCAAGCTGGTGGAACAGGCTCGCCGCGACAACGAGGATAGGGACCGGCTGCGCCAGCGCCAGGAAGCCGCCTACCGCTTCATGTCCAGCATGGCGGGCAACCTGCCCGGCTTCGAAGAAGCGACGCGGGCGCTCTATGCGGACGATCAGGAGCGCTTTGCCCGCCAGATCGCGGACTGGCCGCGGGACGTGCGCGGCTACGCCATGAACCTGGCGTGGCCGTCGCCCCGCGACGCAACGGCGGGCTGACGGCAGCGCCTGGACCAGGAGGGCGCGCGCGAACTGCACTGATATGCGCTTTAATCAGGGCTGGCGGGCGCGCTTTTCGCGGCCGCGCATTCCACACGGTGCATCATGGCCATTGCGAAGAACTTCCTGCTCTACGACGGCGACTGCCCCTTCTGCGCTAACTATGTGCGGATGCTGCAACTGCAAAAGGCCGTGGGCCCGGTCGAGCTGCTGAACATGCGCGACCATCCCGACCTGGCGGTGGCCTACAAGGCGCAGGGATACGACCTGAACCAGGGCATGCTGCTGCACCTGGACGGCAAGGACTATTTCGGCGCGGACTGCATCAACCGGCTGGCGCTCATCAGCACCGGCAACGATCTGTTCAACAGCTTCAACGCCGCCATATTCCGCAATCCCTGCCTGTCGACCGCCCTGTACCCGTTCATGCGCACAGGCAGGAGCCTGGCGCTGACCCTGCTGGGCAAGAAGAAGATGCAGGTATAGGGCGCGGCTCGCCGGATGCCGCTAGGCGGCGTTCGCGGCGCGTTCCGCGGCCTGGGGCGCCGCCTCGCAGCGGCTCCAGCCGGAAGACGGGTCGCGCTTGTCGTGCCGGTAGTCCCACTCGGCGCCGCACTGCGCGCAGGTGAACGCTTCCCGCGTCACACCGTGCCGCCCTTCCTCCAGGGAACGCACGTCTCCCAGGCTGATCAAATGCTCGTGCCCGGGCGCGTCGCGCCGGTTCTGCACGATCGCCTCGCATTTTTCGCAGGTCTCCATGGCCCATCCCCTTTTTCTATGCTTTAAGGGGATCGTACGAAAGCGCAACCCGTGAAAGTTCAGCAATTCTCACCGCGGCGCCGGCTAGATTCCGTAACGTCTTGGAAAAATATCGAACTGCAATAAGTCCCCGAAAGTCGGACCATCTTGCGCTGGGCTCCGGATTACGCCCAAAGCATGAGTCCTGCCCTCCGATACATCGCCTCGAATCTTGAACAATAAAGGATGCTTATCGTGACTTCGATCAGAAAGACGGCCGCCGCCTGCGCGCTTGGCGCCTGTATGACCCTCGCCGCCCTCGGGCAGGCTGCCTTTGCCCAGGGCGATGCCCCCGCGCCCCTGGCGACCGGCATGGTCGACTCCGGCACGGCCGAGGGCCAGGTGATCGAAGCGGTGCGCAATGGCGACATCCTGTCCATCAAGATGCGGTTCAAGCCCATCGTGGCGGGCAAGACCGAGATGGTCTATTCGGCGATCACGCAGAACGACTACGAGAACAGCTTCTACGTCATCGCGGGCAATAAGAAGTACCTGCTGCTGAAAGACAGCAACGACAAGCCGCTGACCAACCCCAAGCTGCTCATCCGGACCTCGAAAGACTCCCCCATCGCCGGAACCTGGCAAGGGAAGTTCCCGGCTCCGCCCAAGGAGATCACCGAAGTCTCGCTGACGATCCCGGGCGTCGAGACCCTGGACGCCATCAAGATCGCCGACCGCTAGCCATGGCCGGCCATCCGGGCGCGTCGACTCTGCTGGCCGCGGCGCTGCTGGCCGCCGCTGGCGGCTCTTTTGCGCAAGAGCCTCCCTACAAGGCCGAGATCCTCGATCTCAAGGCCACGATCCTGGACCTGAAGGGTTTCCCCTCCGACACCGGCGGCGGCGTATCCGACCTGACCGCGCGGGTCGATGGGCTGACCGCCCGCCATTCGGGGCTGTCGGTGCGGCAGGACAAGAACGCCGTGACGGTATCGATGCTGGGCGACGTGCTGTTCGACTTCGACAAGGCCGCCATCCGGCCCGCCGCGGAGCCGACACTGCAGGACATCGCCGCCCTCATCAAGTCCGGCTCCGCGGGCACCGTCTCGATCGAAGGGCACACCGATTCCAAGGGATCGGCAGCCTACAATAAGGATCTTTCGCTGCGGCGCGCCAAAGCCGTGGCGCAGTGGCTGGCGAGCCACGGCGTGAACCCGGGGCGGCTCAGCACCAAGGGGCTGGGCGATACCAGGCCGGTCCAGCCGAACAAGCTGGCCAGCGGCGCCGACAATCCCCAAGGCCGCGCCCAGAACCGGCGCGTGGAATTCGTGCTGCCCAAGAAGCCGTAGGCGCGGCGGCCCTCACGGGTCGCGGCTGCCGAATCGGCCGGCCCGGCCCTGGCGGTTTTCCGACATCCATGAAATTCGACATCTACGGCAGATTCCAACTCGATATCCATCGCGAAGGCGCCGCCTGGGCCGCGTACAGGACGGATGCGGGCAAACGCGTCAGGATCGCGGAGCTCGCAATCCCGCCGGCGCTGTCCGCGGACGAACTGGCCGGGTACCTGGACGACGTCTACCACGAACTGGCCCGCCCAGGCGACCGGGTTTCGCGCATCGGCTAGCAACGCCGGTCCATGGAACCGGAACGGGGCCGCGGTTACTCAGCATGGGAAGGCGGCGCCATCGGCGCCCGAGACAACCTACCTGGGCGGCCCCGAAACTCCCATGAGCAATGACACCAGAACGACCCTGGACGCCTGGCTGCGCCAATTGACGGACGGCGCGGTCGGCCTGGACCCCCACAACGTCGCGGCGGTGATCCGCGATGCATCCTCCCTGCCGCTGTACGTGCTGTATCCGGGCGGGGCCGGCGACGTCTTCACCCTGGCCGTGCAGATCGACACGCTGCCGCGCGACTGCCCGCGCGAAGTGCTGGCGCAGCTGCTTGCCATGAACAACCAGCCGGCGTTGGCGCCGGGCGCGTTCGGCGTGAACGGCGAGGACGGCACCTTGACGTACCGGTACTTCGGCGAAATGGCAGGCATGGACTTCCTCTGCTTCCGCAACACCGTCGCCAATTTTTGCGCCCTGGCCGAACGCGCCCTCACGGAATACCGCAAGCTTGCCTTCTCCGCGCCCGCCGCGGCCCGCAGGCCCATGATGGCGGCCCGGCACGCTGTCTGACACTCGGAGGAAAGAACATGAACATGGTCGCGCACGTTACCGGCTCGAACCCCTTGTCCGCGCCGGGACTCCACGTAAGTGTCCTGGATAGCCCCGTGCAGGTCACGCTGGCGGCCCCGTGGGTGAATACCTTGATGTCGCCCTTTCCGTCGCTGCGCGGCACGCCCGGCGCAGGCGCGTTCACGGGAGCGCCCACGCTCGGCGGCGCCAGCGGGCCGGGGGGGCTTGCGCCGCAGCCGTTCCAGAACAACTTCTCGTTCAGTTTCACCCCCAAGCCCACGTACTGGGTCACCTTCGGCTCGGGCAGCACACCCGACATCATCGACGCAGGCGCGGGAAACCTCGACGTGCAACTGTTGCCGCAACTGAAGGCCTGATGCGCGCCTTCCCGCGGCGCCGGCCTACTCTTCCTCTCCGTAGCCGAAAGGCCAGCGGCGCTTGTTCGGTTCGGGCGCGGGTTGTGTGTGCCTCATGGCGGATTCCTCGATGTCAATGCCCGCATGCTACCGCCATCCCTGCAATCGAACTGCAAAGGTTCGCAAAGATCGCAAACGCCGCCCCATCCGTGTTTCTAGCACAAGGTGACGGCGGCCCGCATCGGGGCTAGAACGCATGCGCATTCCGGTAGCGGCGCGTAGCATGGAAACAGAGCGCCGCATGGGGAGAGCGTCATGCCAGGTTCGAACTGGATATGTGGCAGCAAGCCACCGCATCGTCAGGGGTTCTTCGAAACCGAATTCAATACGGGTGAAACCGAAGTCACGATGTATTCCGTACTGGGCTGGATGCCGCCCGCGCACCGGGGGTACGTCGTCAGATGGCGCCCGCTCGATCCCGCGGTGGAGCAGGCGGAGATCGAACGCTATCTGTATTACCGCCGCGAGGGCCGCAGCCCTTCATGAGCGCCGCCAGGCGATGCCGGCGCCCACGCAAAAACGCCCGCTGGCAGCAGCGGGCTTTTTGTTGCATCGGCAGCGGCTCGCGGCCGCGGTCAGGGCAGCTTGGAAACGATGAACGCGGTTTCGTTCTGATGGCCCGGGTACTCGCCATTGACGCGGTTCGCGAATTCCTGCTTGGTAATCCGGTGGCGATAGGCGTCGTGCAGCCACACCAGGAACTGGTCCTGCTGGGCCTTGGTGTCGATCGGCAGGCGCCGGTAGTTCGGATTTGCCTGCACCTGCTCCAACAGGCGATTGGTCCAGTCAGTGAACGGCTTGTCCACTTCGGCAGCGACAACTCGGGGGTCCTCCGGCTGGTTGCTGACGCACCCCTGCACCAACGGTAGGCTGAGCGCTACCGCTGCGGCCAGGACAAGACCCGCTTTCTTGAAAGGCGTCTGCATTCGTACTCCCTTGGTTGGTTTGCTCCGCCCTCCATTTTAGTCGAATTGGCGGCACATCTTGTCTGGCAACAGCAAATGCGATCAATTGGGCGGCACAAATGGGATAAGCACGAGCAATGATATTTCCCTCGTTGGGGTACTATTCGCCTTCGGCGTTACGGGTGCAACGTATGAATATGTCCGCGGCGTTCTGCTACGCGGCTTGCGCCGGTTACGCCTACCCGGCGAAGGCGCTCCGAATTGTCTTGAACTGCCGACGCATGGTTAGATGCGGGGTGTTATCCGCCACGCTGATGACTCTGTTTCCGAAATAAGCGTACCCCATTGACCTCAAAAGAAAGAAAGACAGTCGCGGCGTTCGATTTTGACGGCACATTGACGCACCGCGATACGCTGATCCCATTTCTCGCGCGCGCTGCCGGCATGGCCGGCTTGTGCCGTGCCTTGGTCGCGTCATCGCCGGCGTTAGCCCGCTACGCCTTCGGCAGAATGTCCAACGAAGCAGCCAAAGAACGACTAATCGCCTGCGCCCTACAAGGCCAAAAAGCTGAGCCACTGCGCGCAATGGCCGTAGAATGGGCGCCGAGCATCCGTTTGCGAGACAAGACACTGGAGCGGCTACGCTGGCATCAGCAATCTGGCCATATATGCGTACTGGTCAGCGCCTCCGTTGATATTTATATTGAACAAGCTGCCAAGCAACTCGGCTTTGATGCCGTGGCCTGCACGCGGCTGGAAATCAACGAAGATGGCTATCTTACAGGCCGATTTGCAACCCCCAATTGCTGGGGCGACCAAAAGGTCATTCGGCTGCGCGACCTCCTCGGCCCTCTTGAACAGATCGAGTTATATGCGTACGGCGATAGTTCCGGAGACCTTCCCATGCTTAAGGCGGCCAGCCATGCCTGGATGAACGGTGTACCGCTTAACCAAACGCGGTAAGCCTTACCGCAACGGACTTTCCAGTAACAACATGGCATACATCTGGCTAATACTGAGCGGCGCCTGCAGTGTCGTGGCAAGCGTTGCACTCAAGATCGGCGGCAGCGCCACGAAGGACGGCGGGGTTGCCCTGCTTTCGATGAACAGTCTAGTTCCCTACGGTATCGCGATCGGATCATACGGACTTGGATTCGCGTTGTATGCGGCAGCGCTCAGAGAACTGGACCTATCGCTGGCTTACCCCCTGATGGTTGCGATCGCCATAATAGGCGTGATGACGTACGGCCTGCTATTCGGGAACGAGTCCGTAACCATCTGCCGGGGGATAGGGGCCGCGCTGATCGCCACAGGGGTGTTCTTCGTCACACGCTAGCTATGCACACCAAGACTACCCGTGCCGTTCAACTAGCACGCCCAGGAATGACGTAAAGCTTAGCGACCATTAAAGCCTTATCGGCACTGCATTACGGATAATGAGTCCAACTGCGGTATGCCCATCGCTCTCGCCCTAACGTTCAAAGCATTTGGTTCGTCTGCGATGACGGAGGCATTGTTGAACCTAATTTTTTCATTATCGTGGCTGCCCTACTCTAGGTAACGATGGTAAGGCTCAATATAGGTCCACCATTACCCGGACCTAGTCGCATACGTGCTGGGGCAGTACATGGAGACGTTCTCCGTCTAGTCAAGCTGCTCGCAACTCGCCGAGATTCAGATCCCTCCGCCTTGATGATCCGCAACACCCACCTTCGGAATGCCTGTTGAACTCGCAAACAACAACGGCAGCAATTCCACCGACACGTAGCTGTCTCTAACCATGTTCAGCTGATTACGTATGAAAAAAGGTTGGAGGGTCGTCTGTGACAACTATTCTCTCGATCATCGGCCTGACGCTGGCAGGGATCACAATTTTTGAAGGTCAAGGCCGCTAAATCTTGCCGATGTTAGCGGTCATGTGGATCTGCATCAGCCTTGCCTTTACCCATCCACGACCGACCAGGCGGACGTAACACGGGGCAAGCAAATCAGTGCGCTGCGCCACCCTCCTCGCATTTGTTTCCATATCGAAACATCAATGCCGCCTCGTCAGAGGCGTTCCATCTGCTTCTTCACGGCGACGTCGTGCCGGCACCGCGCTTCACCAGTGTGCTTGGTACTGAATGCCTGTATCCGCTCATGCGCAACTTATTGAGCAAGCAGGACGTGGGCACCCCCAACCGCAAGTCCTTGAAATAACTGACGGTTATGAAATTCCCTAAGGAAAACCCCATTAGGGAATTTGCTTATGCGCTTTAATTATTTGCAAAGCGCATACTTGGCGGGCAAGAATTCGTCCTTGGCATAGATCAATACAGATGGAACTTCGTCAACTCGAGGCCTTCGCGGCCGTCATGTCCACGGGCAGCGTCACGGCTGCCGGACGGCTGCTTGGACGCTCGCAACCGGCGATCAGCCGGTTGCTGCAGGAGCTGGAGGCGGAGATCGGCTATCCCTTGTTCGCGCGCAGCGGCCCGCGGGTGACGCCTACCGAACAAGGCTTCCTGCTGTACGACGACGTCGCGCGCGCGCTGAACAGCCTGCAGCAGATCCGCGGCCGGGCCGAGGAAATCGCCCGCGGCCAGGCCCAGCCCCTGCTGATGGCGGCCACCTCCGCGCTGGCGGCCGGCCTGGTGCCGGGCGCGCTCAAGCGCATCGAATCCCGGCTGGGCGCCGCCCGCATCCAGTTGCGCAGCGCATCGCCCGAACAAGTGGTGCACGCAGTGCTCTCGGGTGCCGCCCAGTTGGGCGCCACCAGCCTGCCGCTGGAACACCGCGGCCTGACCGTGCACTGGATCGGGCAGGCGCCCTGTGTGGCCGCGCTGCCGGCAGACGATCCGGTGGCGCAGCAGGCGGTGGTGCCGGTGTCGGCCCTGGCCGGACGCCGCCTGATCACCATGGCGAACCCTTACCGGCTGCGGCGCCGGCTGGACGCCGCGCTGGCGCCCAACGGCCAGATGCCCGGCACGCTTGAAACCAATTCGTCCGTCAACGCCCTGGCTGCCGTGCGCGCCGGACTGGGCGTGTCGGTGCTGGAACCGATCACCGCCTACGGCGCCCCCATGGCGGGCGTGGCGATCCGTCCCATCGACCTGGACATCCCTTTTTTCTTCGGGGTCATCACCCCGCAGTCGCAAACGCTGACGCCGGCCTGCCAGGCCATGGCGGACGCGCTGGCGCAAGCCGCGGCGGACCTGCTGCCCGGCTTCGCGCTTCACGACGCCTGCGAACACTCGGCGCTATTGCAGTCGATCTACGGTGACGACGCCCCTCTTACGGAATCCCCCGCACTATGAATCTGCCCCTCGCCACCCCGCCGCAAGGTCTCGCAGCGCTGGAAGCGCGCCTGCGGCAAGACCTGTCGTGGCTGGAAATCCCCGCCAAGAACTGGGTCACGCCGCGGTATGTCGACGGCCACCAGGTGCTGGACGTGGCCATCGTCGGCGGTGGCATGGCCGGCCTGGCGGCAGCGGCGTCGCTGACGCACCTGGGCATCAACGCGCCCATATTCGACCAGGCGCCCGAAGGCTATGAAGGCCCGTGGGCCACCACGGCCCGCATGGAAACGCTGCGTTCGCCCAAGCAGCTGACGGGCCCTGCGCTGGGCCTGCCCGCCCTGACCTTCCGCGCCTGGTTCGAGGCCCAGTTCGGATCCGAGGCCTGGGAAGCGCTGGACAAGATCCCGCGCCTGCAATGGATGGACTATCTGCGCTGGTACCGCCGCGTGCTGGACCTGGACGTGAGGAACGAGCACCGCATCCGCGCCGTGCTGCCGCGCCCCGACAACCTGGTGCAGCTCGACATCGAATCCCCGGCCGGGCGCAGCACGGTGCTGGCGCGCCGCGTGGTGCTGGCCACCGGCCGCGACGGCCTGGGTGGCGCCTATGTGCCTGATTTCGCGAAGAAACTGCCGCGCGGCCGCTGGGCGCATTCGTCCGACGTCATGGACTACAACACGCTCGCGGGCAAGCGCGTGGGCGTGGTGGGCGCCGGCGCTTCCGCCATGGACAGCGCGGCCACCGCGCTGGAAGCGGGCGCCGCCAGCGTGGACCTGCTGATCCGCCGCAACGACATTCCCCGCATCAACAAGGGCAAGGGCGCGGGCAACCCCGGCCTGACCCACGGCCACCTGACGCTCCCCGACGAGTGGAAGTGGAAGATCCGCCACTACATCAACGCGGCCCAGGTGCCGCCGCCGCGCGGCAGCACGCTGCGCGTGTCGCGCCACCCCAACGCCCGCTTCAATCTGGGAGCAGGCGTGCAGGACCTGGCCCTGGTGGACGACGAGATCCGCGTCACCACGCCCAAGGGCGTGTTCGCGCTGGACTTCCTGATCTTCTCCACCGGCTTTCGCATCGACTGGACCGTGCGTCCGGAATTCGCCGCGCTGGCGCCCCACGTGCGCGCCTGGGGCGACCGCTACGTGCCGCCCCCCGGCGAAGAAGACCAGGAACTGCACGACTCGCCCGACCTGGGCGCCGTCTTCGAACTGCAGGAAAAGACGCCGGGCGCCTGTCCCGGCCTGGACCGGGTGCATTGCTTCTCGTACCCGGCCGCGCTGACCCAGGGCACGATCTCGGGCGACATTCCCGCCATCAGCGAGGGCGCCAAGCGCCTGGCCCAGGGCATCGCCGGCCTGTTCTACCGCGAAGACGTGGCCACGCACTACGCCAATATGGTGGCTTTCTCCGAACCCGAGGTATTCGGCGACGAATGGGTCCCGGCTCCGGCGCCCGCGTCCGCTGCGCAATCGGAGACCGCGCAATGACGGGCTGGTTGCTGCGCCGCGTGGCGCAAGCCGCGGTGGTCGTTTTCCTGATGACGCTGATCGTCTTCGTGGGCCTGCACGCCATCGGCAACCCGGTGGACATCCTGATCGGCCAGGACGTGGACCAGGTGGACCGCGCCCGCATCATCGCAGAACTGGGCCTGGACAAGCCGCTGTGGGAACAATACCTGGCGTTCCTGAACGGGGCCCTGCACGGCAATCTGGGCAATAGCTTCGTCTACAACATCCCGGCCGTGGAACTGGTGATCCAGCGCCTGCCCGCCACCTTCGAACTGGCCATCGCCGCCATGCTGCTGGCGGTGATCGTGGGCCTGCCGCTGGGCCTGCTTGCCGGCCTGTACCCGGAAAGCCGCTGGTCCAAGATGATCATGGCGGGCAGCATCGTGGGCTTCTCGCTGCCCACGTTCTGGATCGCCCTGATGCTGATCATGACGTTCAGCGTGTCGCTGGGCTGGCTGCCGGCCAGCGGCCGCGGGCAGACGGTGGAGTTCCTGGGCTTCCAGTGGTCATGGCTGACGGCCGACGGCTGGCGCCACCTGATCCTGCCGGCGTTCAACCTGTCGCTCTTCAAGATTTCGCTGGTCATCCGCCTGACGCGCGCCGGCGTGCGCGACGTGCTGCCGCAGGACTTCGTGAAGTTCGCGCGGGCCAAGGGCCTGTCGCCCTTGCGCGTGGTCGGCGTGCACGTGCTGCGCAACACCATGATCCCGCTGGTGACGGTGCTGGGCCTGGAACTGGGCTCCACCATTGCCTTCGCCGTGGTCACCGAGAGCATCTTCGCCTGGCCCGGCGCCGGCAAGCTGATCCTGGACAGCCTGAACGCGCTGGACCGCCCCGTGATCGTGGCCTACCTGATCGTGGTGGTCTTCCTGTTCGTTACCCTGAACCTGATCGTGGACATTCTTTATAAAGTGCTGGACCCGCGGGTGCGGCTGGAGGCCTCGGCATGAGCGCTGTTTCCACACCGCCCCCCGCGCCCGCGCTGCGCCGCGAATCGCCCTGGCGCCGCAACCTGGCCGAATTCATGTCGTCCAAGACGGCGGTGCTGGGCCTGGCCGTATCCGTGCTGCTGATCCTGGCCGCCGCGCTGGCTCCCTGGATCGCGCCGCAGAACCCGTATGACCTGTTGCAGATCGACGTGCTGGACGCGCGCCTGCCGCCCGGCACCATGAACGGGCTGGAGACCTTCCACTACTGGCTGGGCACCGACGGCCAGGGCCGCGACCTGCTCTCGGGCATTCTGTACGGCCTGCGCATCAGCCTGGTGGTGGGCGTGGGCTCGGCCCTCATCGCGGGCGTCGTCGGCACCTTGCTGGGGCTGCTGGCCGCCTACGCCGGCGGCAAGGTCGACGCGCTGATCATGCGCCTGGTGGACCTGATCCTGTCGTTCCCGTCCATCCTGGTGGCCATGATGATCCTGGCCTACCTGGGCAAGGGCGTGGGCAACGTGGTGCTGACGCTGGTGATCCTGGAATGGGCCTACTACGCCCGCACGGCGCGCGGCCAGGCCCTGGTGGAGCGCCGCCGCGAGTACGTGGAAGCGGCCCGCTGCCTGGACATCCCCAACTGGCGGATCATGCTGAAGCACATCCTGCCCAACTGCCTGCCGCCGCTCATCGTCATCGGCACGCTGCAGATCGCGCGCGCCATCACGCTGGAAGCCACGCTGAGCTTCCTGGGCCTGGGCGTGCCCGTGACCGAACCGTCGCTGGGGCTGCTGATCTCCAACGGCTTCCAGACCATGCTGTCCGGCGAATACTGGATCAGTTTCTACCCCGGCATCGCGCTGCTCGTCACCATCGTGGCGATCAATCTGGTGGGCGACCGCCTGCGCGACGTGCTGAACCCGAGGAATCACAAATGACCGCCGCCCGCTCCCCTTCCGGCGCGCCGGCCACGCTGGAAGTGCGCGACCTGCGCACCCACTTCTTTACCCGCGCGGGCGTGCTGCCCGCCGTCGATGGCGTTTCCTTCACGCTGGAACGCGGCAAGATCCTGGGCCTGGTCGGCGAGTCCGGCTCGGGCAAGTCCGTCACGGGCTTCTCCATCATGGGCCTGGTGGACGCGCCGGGCCGCGTCGTGGGCGGCGAAGTGCTGTTCCAGGGCCGCGACCTGACCAAGCTGGCGCCGCGTGACTTGCGCAAGCTGCAGGGCAACCGCATCGCCATGATCTTCCAGGATCCGATGATGACGCTGAACCCCGTGCTGCGGGTGGACGCGCAGATGATCGAGACCGTGCGCGCGCACACCAAGATGAGCGTGGCCCAGGCCCGCGAACTGTCGCGCGACACCCTGGGCATGATGGGCATCCCCAGCCCCGAGGAACGCCTGCTCGCCTATCCGCACCAATTGTCCGGCGGCATGCGGCAGCGCGTGGCGATCGCGATCGCCATGCTGCACCGCCCCGACCTGATCATCGCCGATGAACCCACCACCGCGCTGGACGTCACCATCCAGGCGCAGATCCTGTCCGAAGTGCAGAAACTCGCGCAGCAGCACGGCACCAGCCTGATCTGGATCACCCACGACCTGTCGGTCGTGGCCGGGCTGGCCGACGACGTGGCCGTCATGTACGCCGGCCGCATCGTCGAGCACGGCACGGTCGACGACGTGCTGGACCGCCCGCAGCATCCCTATACCGTGGGCCTGATCGACAGCCTGCCCAGCAACAACCGGCGCGGCCAGCGCCTGCGCCAGATTCCCGGCATGACGCCCAACCTGCTCAACCTGCCCGCCGGCTGTGCCTTCGCGGCGCGCTGCCCGCGCGCCACGGCCGCCTGCGGCCAGCAGCCTTCGATTACCGACGCCCTGCCCGGACACCGCGTGCGCTGCTTCCATCCCACCATCCAGGCCAGCGAGGTGATGGCATGACGGCGCCCGCCTCCGCCCCCGTGCCGCTCATCGACCTGAGCGGCGTCAGCAAGCGTTTTGGCGAGCGCGCCGTCGGCCCCGCCGGCCGCGCCCTGCAGCGCCTGGGCCTGTCCAAGCCGCCCGCCGTCACCCGCGCCGTCGACAACGTGGACCTGCTGGTCCGGCCCGGCGAAGTGGTCGGCCTGGTCGGCGAATCCGGCTGCGGCAAGTCCACGCTGGGCCGCATCGCGGCCGGCCTCCTGACGCCCTCCGGCGGCGAGATCCGCATCAACGGCGTGCGCCCGGCCGACATGGACGCCGCCCAGGCCCACGCCGCGCGCCTGCAGGTGCAGATGATTTTCCAGGACCCCTACGCCAGCCTCAACCCGCGTTTGCGCGTGGACGAGATCGTGGGCGAAGCGGCCCGCATCCATGGCCTGGTCGGCAACGGCGACTTCGACGACTACGTCAGCGCCCAGATGGAACGCGCCGGTTTGGACCCGGCGCTGCGCCAGCGCTATCCGCACCAGTTCAGCGGCGGCCAGCGCCAGCGCATCGGCATCGCCCGCGCGCTGGCCGTGCAGCCGTCCATGCTGGTATGCGACGAAGCCGTCGCCGCGCTGGACGTGTCCATCCAGGCGCAGATCCTCAACCTGTTCATGGACCTGCGCGAAGACCTGGGGCTGACCTATCTCTTCATCAGCCATGACCTGGGCGTGGTCGAACACCTGTCCGACCGCGTCGTGATCATGTACCTGGGCCGCGTCGTGGAAACGGCCGCGGTGGAGGAAGTGTTCCGCCGCCCCAACCACCCCTACACGCAGGCCCTGCTGGCCGAGATCCCCAGCCTGAAATCGCGCCACAAGACCTTTACCGCGATCAAGGGCGAGATCCCCAGCCCGCTGAACCCGCCCGGCGGCTGCCATTTCCATCCGCGATGTCCGCATGCGATGCCGCGCTGCAAGACCGAGGTTCCCACGCTGAAGGGAATCGCCATCAACCACCTGAGCGCCTGTCACCTGAACGACATGGCCTGAACACGCCGGCCGCGGCGCCACACGCCGCGGCCTCCGGGATCAACCTCTAGTTCTCCCCTTTACCAAGGACCCCGAACATGAAACGCCTGATTCTCACCACCCTCACCGCCGCCATCCTCGGCGCCTCGGCCGCGGCCATGGCCGACGACCTGTCCATCGGCTTCGCCGATCCGCTGTCGTCCCTGGACCCGCAGTTGAACAACCACGCCGGCGACCGCTCGGTGGCCCTGCACTTCTGGGACCTGCTGATCGAGAACAAGTGGAACAAGCTGCAGCCGGGGCTGGCCGTGAGCTGGAAGCCGCTGGACGACAAGACCTGGGAATTCAAGCTGCGCGAAGGCGTGAAGTGGCAGGACGGCACGCCGTTCACCGCCGATGACCTTATCTATTCCTACACCCGCGCGCGCGCCGTGCCGGGCAGCGTGGCCACCTACGCCGGCTACCTGCGCACCATCGACACGATGAGCGCCAAGGACCCGCTGACCCTCATCGTCAAGACCAAGGCCCCCAACCCCGACCTGCCGCTGAACCTGGCCTCGGTGCACGTGGTCAGCAAGCACGTCGGCGAAAAATCCACCACCGAGGACTACAACTCGGGCAAGGCCATGGTCGGCACCGGCCCCTACAAGTTCGTGTCCTACACCCCCGGCGACCGCGTCATCATGGAACGCAACGACGCCTACTGGGGCGACAAGCAGATCTGGGACAAGGTCAACTACCGCTACATCAACAACGCCGCCGCCCGCACCGCCGCGCTCCTGGCCGGCGACGTGGACGTGATCGACAAGGTGTCGGTGTCCGACCTGGCCAAGCTGCAAAAGGCCTCCAATATCTCGGTCTATCCGTACGACGGCCTGCGCGTCATGCTGCTGCAGCCCAGCTTCAACCCCGCTCCCAACCCGTACATCACCGACAACAACGGCAAGCCGCTGGACAAGAACCCGCTGCTGGACGTGCGCGTGCGCCAGGCGCTGAACCTGGCCATCAACCGCAAGGCCATCGCCGACCGCATCCTGCAGGGCGCCGCCACCGAAGCCAACCAGTGGATGCCCAAGGGCACCTTCGGCTACAACCCCGAGGTCAAGGACATCCCCAACGACGCCGCCCAGGCCAAGAAGCTGCTGGCCGAAGCCGGCTTCCCCGACGGCTTCAAGCTGACGATGCACGTGCCGAACGACCGCTACCCGCAGGGCCCGGAAACCGCCCAGGCCGTGGCGCAGTTCTGGACCCGCATCGGCGTGAAGACCCAGGTGGAAGTGGTGCCATGGGCCGTGTACTCGGGCCGCGCCAACAAGAACGAATTCGCCGTCAGCATGCTGGCCTGGGGCAACGGCACCGGCGAAGGCAGCTACGCGCTGGTCAACATCCTGGCCACCGCCGACGCCAAGAAGGGCCTGGGCGCCTCAAACTGGGGCCGCTACAGCAACCCCAAGGTGGACGCCGCCCTGGAACAATCCACCTCGGAATTCGACGTGGCCAAGCGTGAAGCCATCCTGCGCGACTCCGTCAAGATCGTGTCGGACGACGTCGGCATCATCCCGCTCTTCCACTACAAGAATATCTGGGCCGCCAAGAAGGGCCTGAAGGTCACCCCCATGACCAGCGACCGCACGGCCGCCATGATGGTGACCAAGGACGCGGGCAAGTAAGCCATGGCCCTTACTCTTTCCATCTCCCCCGCGGACGCGCTGATCGACGTGCCGCGCCACATCCGGGTGGACCACGCCGAGCCCGGGCAGACCGTGGAGATCACCGCGCTGACCCGCCGCAACGGCGTGCTCTGGCAAAGCCAGGCCGCCTTCGTGGCGGACGAGCATGGCACCGTCGACCTGACCCGGGACGCCTCGGTGTCCGGCGACTATGCCGGCGTGGCCCCCATGGGCCTGATCTGGTCGCAGCGCCCCGTGGGCTCGCCCAGCCGCGAGCAGTTCAACCAGCCCGTGACCGAGGCCCTGGTCACCGACGTGGTGGCGCGCGCCGGCGACGCCCAGGCGCAGGCCAGCTTCACGCAGCGCCTGGCGTCCGAGGGCGTCACCCGCCAGGACGTGCGCGAGGAAGGCCTGGTCGGCACGCTGTACCTGCCGCCCGGCGCCGGCCCGGGAACGCATCCCGCCGTCATGATCCTGAACGGCTCGGGCGGCGGCATCAACGAACCGCGCGCGGCGCTCTACGCCTCGCGCGGCTACGCCGCCTTCGCGCTGGCCTACTTCAAGGCGCCCGGTCTGTCGGACTACATCTCCAACACCCCGCTGGAGTACTTCCAGACCGGCCTGCGCTGGCTGCGCAAGAAGGTCCAGCCCAAGCACGATTTCGTCGCGGTCAGCGGCCAGTCGCGCGGCGGCGAACTGGTGCTGCTGCTGGGCGCCACCTTCCCCGAGGAAGTGTCCGCCGTGGTCGCCTACGTGCCCGGCGCCGTGGTCCACAGCGGCCAGAACGCCTGCGACCCCAAGATCGGCCGCGAAGGCCCCACGTGGCTCTTGGGCGGCAAGCCCATCCCCCACGTCTGGGAGAACAACCGCACGGCCACCTGGGCCCCGTTCGACGAAGGCCCCGCGCCGCATCGCCACGAGAAAGCCATCCTCACCGCGCTGCAGGACCCCGACGCCGTGGCCCGCGCCCGCATCAAGGTCGAGGACATCCAAGGCCCCGTCATCCTGCTGTCCGGCACCGACGACGGCTCCTGGCCGTCCAGCCTGTACTCCAAGATGGTCAAGGACAAGCTGGCCGAGGTGAAGCACCCCTACCCGGTCCAATGGCTGGACTACGAGAACGGCGGGCACTCCATTCTGTTCCCGTACGTGCCCACCACCCAGCACGTCTACGCCCACCCCGTGTCCGGCAAGATCAGCACCAGCGGCGGCACCCCCAAGGACAACGCGCGCGCCGACCAGGAATCCTGGGAGGGCGTGCTGAAGTTCCTGGATGCCGCCGTCCGCGCCCGCGCCGCCTGAGAGAAACAAGGAGATCCCGCATGGCTGAACCCATCGTCTACAACGTGACGGATGACCTGGTCGATCGCCTGATCGCCCTGGCGCCCGGCAGCAAGACCTACGAAGCGCGCCACCAGCGCGAGAAAGTCGCCGCGGCTACCCAAGGCAGCTACGACGCCCTGTTCGACCCCGCCCTGCCCGGCCTGTCGCTGGCCGAGCGCCTGCTGGTCGCGCTGTACGCCACCCGCATCACCCCGTCGCCCGTCCTGGCCGCGCACTACCGCGCCCGCCTGACCGACGCCGGCGCCACGCCCGCCGACATCGCCGTCGCCGAATCCGGCAAGCCCGCCGACGCCTCCAGCCCCCGCCTGGCCGCCATCCTCGAATACACGCGCAAGCTGATCGAGAAACCCGTCGAAGGCGACGAAGCCGCGCTCAAGACCCTGCCCGCCGCCGGCGTGTCCACGCCCGCCGTCGTCACCCTGTCGCAGCTCATCGCCTTCCTGTCCTACCAGGTCCGCCTGGTCGCCGGCCTGGAAGCCATGAAGGCCCTGGAGGGCCAAGCCGGCCGCGCCGCCGGCACCCCGCCCGCGCCCTTCCCGCCCAACACCGCCGCCACCGCGCCCGGCGCCGTCATCAAGGCCCACGGCTTCACCAACGAAAGCCTGGAATGGAAGGCCTGGCTCGACGTCGTCAACGTCGACACCGCCACGCCCGAGCAGGTTGCCGTCCTGGAAGAAAGCCACCCCAAGGCCAAGGTCTCGGACTACTACCTGTTCCTGGTCCACCAGCCCGAAATCCTGCGCCAGCGCTCCACGGCCTTCAACGCCATCATGTACGCGCCCGGCGGCCTGTCTCGCGCCGAACGCGAACTGGGCGCCACCGTCGTGTCCCGCGTCAACGGCTGCGTCTACTGCGCCTCGGTCCACGCCCAGCGCTTCGAGCAGCTGGCCAAGCGCAACGACGTCATCGCGCAGGTCTTCGAGGACCCCGCCACCGCCGGCACCACCGCCCGCGAATTGGCCATCGGCAAGTTCTCCATCCAGATCACCGACGCCCCCGCGACGGTGAACGCCGACAGCATCCAGGCCCTGAAGGACGTGGGCTTGAATGAAGGCGAGGTCCTGGACCTACTGCATTCGGATGCCATCTTCGCTTGGGCCAACCGCCTGATGCTGAACCTGGGCGAGCCGGTCTTCCCGGAGGCCTGATGCCTGGCGGGGTTAAAATCCCGCTTTCCGCCCCACCCAGCGCCCCGCTCCACGCGGGGCGCATTGTCTTACCCCCATGTCCGATAAAACCCACGACATCCGCCCCGGCCAGTCGATAGAACTGCTCAAGGCCCTGCACATCCTGACCCGCGACGGCAAGATGAACCAGGACAGCCGACGCAAGCTCAAACAGGTCTACCACCTGTTCCAGTTCATCGAACCGCTGCTGAAAGACGTCCAACAACAGCGCGGCGCCGTCACCCTCGCCGACCACGGCGCGGGCAAGTCGTACCTGGGCTTCATCCTGTATGACCTGTTCTTCAAGGAACAGCCCGAGCCGCTGAAGAACGGCTCCCACATCTACGGCATCGAAACCCGCGAAGAACTGGTGAAGTCGTCCGAAGAACTGGCCAAGCGCCTGGGCTTCACCGGCATGTCCTTCCTGAACCTCTCGGTCGCCGATTCCATCACGTCCGACAAACTGCCCGCCACGATCGACGTCGTCACCGCCCTGCATGCCTGCAACACCGCCACCGACGACGCGATCCACTTCGCCTTGGAAAAGAAGGCCAAGTACATCGTCGTCGTGCCCTGCTGCCAGGCGGAAGTGGCTTCGGTGCTGAGGAAGAACAAGGCCAAGGCGCTGGCGGATCCGCTGGCGGAAATCTGGCGGCATCCGCTGCATACGCGGGAGTTTGGGAGCCAGATCACCAACGTGCTGCGGTGCTTGCAGCTGGAAGCGCACGGCTACCAGGTCAGCGTGACCGAGCTGGTCGGGTGGGAGCATTCGATGAAGAATGAACTCATCATTGCGCAGTACAAGGACCTGCCGCGGCGCAAACCTGCCGAACGGCTGACCGAGATGCTGGAACGGATCGGGCTGCAGGAACTGAAGGACCGGTTTTTCCTGCCGGCGTTGGCGACGGCGGCCTGAGAACCGGCCGTCATGTTTCGCTAGCGGGAAAGGCCCGATCTACGGATCAATCGCCAGAGCTACGGCGCAAGCGATCGGTTGAATTGTTGTTCAGGCGCTGCGCTTCGGATTCCGCGTAGTCTTCCTCGCCCTGTTCGTACTGCCCTTCATACATGCAGCTGCTGCGGTACCACGCGCACTCGTTGCCTATTGAACAACCCGAAGTCAGCGCGGTGAGGATCAGGATGATGCTGCAACGGCCTACGGTTTGAATCGACATATCTCTCCCTGGTGATTGATGGGTAGTGTAGGAGATGGAGATGGCGAATTCGGGTGGAGTCGGAAATCGATACCTTTGATCACGAATGCACTGATCGTTGGGTAGGGCAAGGATTTGCCGAGGAAAACGCCCTCCGAGCGGTTGACCGTGATGCCCGAACGCATTGGGTTGCAGGCATTGAAGGATCGGTTTATCTCGCCGCAGAGTGATTGAAAATCGACAAAGGACCGCACGCGGTCTTTCTTTTGAGCGCTCGTCTCGGAAAGGGACGAAAATGCCACCTTTGGCACTGCAGCCAACATGCGTTGCGCCTATACTCGCCCTGCGATCGCACCAACGATCGTCCGGTTTGACAGCCGGAATGACAAAGGGCGGACAGCCGCTGCAATAGCGGCGTTTTCATGTTCGTAGGCTGACGCACGTCCCTCTATGGGCGGGCCTTGGCTGGGGCACGTTCGCGTGCGCCGGTTTCCTTTGTCACCGGTCTGTCAACCCGGCCTTGCGCCCGCCCACCCCGATTGACAGCTGGGCGCGGGCTTCACGACAAAGGAAACCACTATGAACGACAACCCCTACACCCTTGACCGCTGGGCCACGCCGGATGATCCGGAGATTGGCTCTATTCGGTTTGCGGATCTTCGGAAGATAGAGCGAGCGTGCCAGGGAATCTGGGCTATTGCGCGGATTGTAGGTAATAGCACGAACGAGCCGGATAGCACTGGCGCGCAGCCGCTGGATCCTTGGGTAACTTCCAATTTGCTAGGCGGGATTGAAAGTCTTTGCGATCATGTTGTGGATCTTGTTGAGGTGGCGCTTGAACGGGTGCAGGTGGATTTTGGATTTACGATTGCGGAAAATCCCGTCCATTAATTTTAACTGTTAGTGCGAGTTGACATTGCGCGGATGCCAGTTCGCCGTAATGCTGCCAAAGTACCGATAACGCAAAGATAGACATTCGACCCAACCGGACGCCAGTTATCTATTGGGAAAAAGGTGTCAGACTACAATTTGGCCAGTTAAATTGTAGTCGGACACCTTTATTTCTATTCGCGGCGGGTCCTGGCCGGAAGGCCCCCTTTCCGAAACCTCAATATCAGACTGCAATTTCATCAGCCAAATCTTGGAAATTGTAGTCTGACACCGTTATTTTCACCTTTATTTCAGTTTTTATAATGATCCGATCCGTACTAATGATTGAGCTTTTTCCGCGAGGACCATTGCTCTCGCTTTAATGAAGTCGGCGTAAGTGCTCGATCCGTCCAGCATCGCGCGTGGGACAAAAGCTCCGTCAGCAATAGAATCTCGTTGAGCGGATGGAATTCGAGGCATATAAACTGAGGGATTTTCATCGCTGATGCTGCGATTGTCTGAGGAAGTTAATAGGCAGACGTTCGCTATGATATTTGATTGGTGAAATGGGATTCCTTGGGTGGCTAAGAAAGCTTTGGGGTAAATATGATGAAATTCACGAGCATTGTAGGCGGACATGACAGTACCCAAGTCGACAAGAGTGCCGCTGAGAAAGGTCCGCGGCTGAGCTTGTGCCAATAAGCAGATGGTTGCCTTGGCAATTGTCGAATTTATTCGCCACGTTTTTAGGAAAACATCAGGATCGACTTTGGCATCAAGAGTCGAGAATACGTTGGCATCCTTGGCAAATGCCTCCATGCGCTTTAGGTCTTCCAGCACAGCAGTGTTTGTGCCTGCCTTGTATTTCTGGGTGAACGCGCAATGCCAAAACCAACGTTTTAGCCCGATTAGGTGTTCTGCTGAAGGCTTGAGGGTGCGGGCATAGAAGCCCACAAGCGGGACGAGCATGATCGGGAATGGCACAAAAACAATGTTCTTGATGCGTAATTCCTTTTCTAGAAAGTCTACGGTCGCGTACATTGCCTGCTTGAGTTTTGTCATTCCTTCAATCAATTTCTCGGGCGGAGCATCTACCAACGAGTCGGCATCAATACTTCCCTGTACGATTGTCGCTAGGCAGCGCAGAACAAGTTCTTCCCCAACATCCTCATACCCACAATCTGCCAGGCGATCTAACAAAGTCTGGATTTCATTGATTAGATTGAACTGATCAGACCATGTCCAGGCTGACAATAGTTCCAGAGTCGAGAGACTGGTTCCGGATGAATTGATCCGTTGAAATACTCGACATACCTCTTGATTGGATCGATCTCGAATGGTTACCACGGGGAACTCATAGTCCTTGAATCGTTCAGTCAACGTTGCGATTGCTTTCTGATCGTCGGATGAGAATCTTGCGAGTTCTGGTAGAAGTTTTGTGGTGTCGAGAATTGCCCGAAGGTTAATGCTCCTGTCAGGCGCGGCAACGCTGGAGTGTTGGAAGGTTGCGGTTTCGGGGACAAACGAGACATCGAAGCGTTCGGCTAATGCTGGATCCGCCGTTCTTGCATCTGAATTGAAGACGCCGAAAAGAGTGGTCAGACGCTGTTGACCATCAAGCAGATAGTTGACAGGAAAATCCTCCGGCGTTTTTGGAAGCTCAAATCCTCCAACATCGCGCTCGTGCTTTAGTGGAACTTTTGTACTCCAGAGCAACAGTGAGCCCACTGGATATCCCTGATAGATGGAGTCTAGCAGACTCATAATCTGTTCATCTTTCCACACATACTCTCGTTGAAAAACGGGAATCTTGATATTCCCTCTGCTCACGTCGGAAAGAAGTGCGCCTAAACGGGGGCTCGAAGGAGTTATCTTGTTAGCGCTCATTGTGCTGGCCATTGTGCGGTTCGGGTAGCGGTTTATACGGATAAAGGTGTCCGACTACAATTTCGTCGGACATGATACGATGGATTTGGCCTGAAACTCTCATTGTTTATCATATATTGAATAAACCTACCGCTCATTCAATACATTAAATAATGATGCCTGACTACAAGAAACTATGATCAGACACCTGCGTTGCATTCCCGGCCATTCATCAAAAAATGGTGTCAGACTACAATATAAGGGGCGAAATTGTACTCTGACACGGTCTTCCCTAGCGCCTAGAAAAAAAGCATGGGGGCGACATCAAGCGTTTCGAGACTGTCGTCGCATGTTCTCAACAGCGGCCACTAGATCAACGTCCTTCTTCTGCTTCGCCCACCGAGTCCAGAATGGAATCGTCGCACTGCGAGGCTCATTCTTTGGCTTGCTCATTCGGATGCGTGTAGGAAGGAGCGTGGCGTCACCGACGACCACGGCTTCGCCAACATCCAAGGTTGGCAAGACCTCCATCAACCCTTCCAAGCTTTCGGGTAAGAGTTGCTTGACCACAGCTTGATCTGTCTTGTTGGACAAGCGAAGGCTAATGATGTTGCTACATTGACTCAGTATAGTAGTACTCACGTCAGAGGGGCGTTGACTAACGACCAACAGACCAACTCCGTATTTACGACCTTCTTTCGCTATGCGTTCGAAGTTCTCGAGGGCGCGTCGCTCGAGCGGGCCCGTGGATCCAGCAGAACTCGGAAGATAGAGATGAGCCTCGTCACAGACTATGACTATTGGGTGGCGCTCGTCACCACCTTGCCCGGGTGCACTCCAAAACTGAACTTGATAAACCAGACGGGCAACAAGGCCCACAACCACCGGCAGGATGTCGGATGGAACTTCGGAAAAATCTATTATCTTTATTCCTGGATTGAAATCATCTTTCATCTCTCCTGTTCCAAGCAACTTCTTCACCAGAGAATGCAGTGCGTCATAGCTCTCGTATTCCTCTGGTGCCTGATACATAAATGCGTATCTTCTGTCATTCATCTTTGTCTTTAGACGAATGAGAAATCGAGAAAGCTTGCCAGCCAACGGCCCCTTTTCCGTTTTTGGCTGCCCCTTCTTGGCGCCGCTCACATATTCTTCCCCCGTGGGTATTACCTCTTCGTTCTTAGCATCTAGTGATTGCACCAAATCCGTCAGGCGGTATGGGACGGGAGTGTCTACCGTGAAACCCTCCAGAAGCTCAGCCCTGTCTAGTTTCGCAATGGCCCCACGCTTCATCTCAATTACCGAATCCATCAGCGCCAGCGCTTGGTTCGGTGCGTTGTCACCAGATCGATCAACAAAGACAGACTGCATCTCGTCATACGTAAGCAGCCAAAAGGGTAAGAATATCGCCCCATCCCGGGCCCCTTTCAGATCACCGATACCGGCAATGCGGTAATGCGAGGCAAACTTCATACTGGAGTACTCACCATGCAGATCCAGAACAATCATGTTCGCATGAGGCAGCCGTGCCGATTGTTCAAGAATCGATGCCACAGTGAACGATTTTCCGGAGCCGGTACTCCCCAGCAGTGCTGCATGCCGCTGGAAGAGCTTATCGCCGTCGATATAGGCAGTAGCCTTGCCATCTAATGTGTAAGTCCCGACCTTGAGAGGCTCCGCCGCATCAGCCTTCGACGAAGCACTCAGAATTCCCATGAAATCTTCGAGCGACTTTTCCTCGATGGGAAACACTAGTCGATTAATCTCTGGGAGAGAGAACACCGCGCGCGAGAATGTGTCTCGCCGCTGCCCATCCCGTGCTCTGTATGTACCAACCAAGCTAATGGAAACGCCGTTCTCTTCTTGCTGGATTAGCGCCTTGTCCTCCGGCATCTCTGCTTCGACCAACGTCGGGAGTTCCACCGGACGACGCCAAACGCGTTCGATGATGCCGATCAGCCACTCGTCCCCCATCGTCTGGATGGCAACCAGTCGCCCCACCCGCGCTTTCTGGAGGCGTTGGCCGTCTGTTACCCGAACAGTGATGCGAGCAGTCTCGACGCTACGTACTTCGCCGATTCCCTGATCTTCAGTGAATGAAAAAATACTCATACTATTGGATCACTCCAAAAATGCCTTCAAGAATTCGTCGAGTTGCCAGAGCGGTGACGCAGTTAGCATCCTCTGCCCTCGCCAGTGGATCTCGGCTCCCGTCTCATATCTGAAAATTCCGATGACATGAGGGTACGTCTTCAGGACTTCGTTAATGCTCTCCGTCTTCCCACGCGTCAGAAGCACCATCGGCATCCCTGCATCGAGCCGCGTGCGAATGACGCCTTGTAAGTGATCGTCGTTGAATCCAAAGCCTAGGCAGAATAGAGCTGAGGCAGTTCCGATGACAGAGTTCATCTCGGTCCGCATAGAGTCGAACAAGACGTTCACCAATGCGTCTTGATATTTCGACGGCCCCGGCACCACGATAGCTCGCGCAGCATCAACCGTGTTGTGTAGCACTTCGATGGGGCCGAGGTCTGTTGTGATCCAATTTATCGATCCATGCGGCTTGTGCAGGCGAATGGTCTTGCACGGCCTATGATCAACCTGAATTCCACCGCGCCGTTCTGCTGCCCAACTTCGGCTGTACTGTGTTTGAAAAATTGGCGCGGGGCGAGGCTTACGCAACCTGTGCCCAACAAAGCCAGTATCCAGCGCCAACTCAGCCAAATCACAAAAGAGCTCGATGAGGGTGTCATAGTTCGTGGTAATAATCGGAACGTACTCTGCGTTCTGTGGGGCTCCATTGAAAAGCATACTGAGCAAGCGCACTGGTGCCAACGTAGCGGGGGCTTGACTCATAAGCTCCTGCTCAGCCCTCGCAGTGGCTTCGATGACCAGCTTCGCCGTCTGATCGCGAATGACTGAAACAATCTCTTCGCGACCTGCTACGCCCTGAGGGATAGTATTGAGACCCGCCTCGAGATTGGCATGTATTGCCGGCAACGCTCTGGCCCACAACTCCTTCGCTTCAGGTGATGCGAGCAGCGAGGTCACCTCATTTTCTAGATGTTCCCCTAGAGCTCCCATGCTTGGCAAACCGTATCCGCAAGAGAATCCCGAGCCGATGAGCGACGCTGGCGTTTGCCGAAATATTTGCTGTATATCCTCGAATAATTCTTCGGGCAGTTCTGCCTCAACTCCCATCATGGCTGTTTCCTAACGAGAAGGGTCTTGTTTTCCTGCCCGCATGCACTTGAAGGCGTCGAGACAGCGCCAAGCCAAGCGCTACACGCCGATAGATGTACAGCCTCACAACTTCTCCCGTTGGCTTAATTTTTTCAGGTTACAAACTTATACCATACACAACGTGAAGATGGACGCACAGCAATGGCTACCACCTTGTGAGAGAATTTGGTCGACACAGTCTGAGCAAGGCGCAGAGCGCAATAACGATGTCAGCCTTGACATCGTTATTCGCTTAAGATTTTCCCCAAGAAATAAAGGTGTCAGACTACAATTTGGCCGGATAAATCGTAGTCTGACTGCCTATTTGATATAGATAGACAAGACAAACGGACCAGCACTCGCATCAAGCAGTCACATCCGCCGCGTAGAATCCCACTGTTTTCCTAAGCGCATCAGAGAAATTGTAAATTTCATCAATTGATGAGATAGGGTGCCGAGTTTCGCTCTTATTCTCGTCGAATATCCCCACATACTTCTGCGCACGATTAAAGTGAAGGCGACAAATGGGCTTTCTATTGTTGTCATCCAGAAGTATGCCCATATAGCTTTGCGTATCTCGTTGAACGACCCGTTTCACATCGACCACAGCTCGGACAATTGCTTTGACCACGTGATAGCCTTCGATTTCCTCCAGCGTCGTGGTGATCAAGTCGTCTGACTTGTCCCCGATCTCTTCAGCTTCAGGCGTATCGGCCACAACCGATGCGACCGCATTACTATTCATCGCAGACTTAAGCCGCTCATTGATCTGGTCATTCAAAAACTGACCTAGCGCACGTTTCGTCAACGAAGAGAACTGATCCCGAACTCGCTGCGTGATCACGCCCTCATAGACTCGCGAAGCGAACAGCTTGACGAAATCTTCTTCAGGGGCAACGAATTGATTGGCGACAATCTTCTTGATCTGGCTCAGATATTTGAGCTCCCCCGCGGCGCTGATGACCGATTCCAGGTCAAACGCGCCTTTGGTCAGCTTCTTCAGTTCGGGAACGATATAGTCATCGATATCGAGTAGATCAAGCTCCAGAAATGGCTTCTGGTCCATCTTGTTGGGCGCATCGAGGTCGGTATAGAACTGGTAAACCTGCCCATTGGTCAGAATGGATACTCTCGCGGTCGTTACGTGAAAGTAGCGGAACAGTTGAGAAGCGTGGTTGATGTTGAGAGGGTCACCAAATTTCTTGCATTCAATCAAGATCTGGATTTCTGAATTCTGCAGAATCGCGTAGTCGACCTTCTCACCTTTCTTGGTGCCTACGTCAGCAATGAACTCGGGCGTCACCTCGTTGGGGTCGAAGACGTCGTATCCCAATATGTTGTGAATGAACGGCATCACAAACGCATTCTTCGTCGCCTCTTCGGTCTTGATGCCGGGGCCTTGTTGACGAATTTTTTCGGAAAGGCCTCTGAGTTTTTCCATCAACTCCATGCTCTGCTCCAATTTGCGTACGAGCTGTCGCCCGTGCGGGTTCACAAAATCTAAAAACGAATCGAATTTCCCACGCCGAAGTGATCACGAATAGCTGATTTCGTGACAAATATGTACAGATATTACCTGAACTTTACTTTGGTCAAGGAGGAAGGACAACCGGCGATGGCAGCGTGAGCCCCCCCTTCAGGGAGGCACCGGTCGGTAGAATTTCGGCGCCTCCATGAGCCGGAGACTCCCTTGAAGAAAAGCAGCTTTACAGAGAGCCGGATTGTTGCCGTGCCGAAGGAGGGCGAAGCTGGCATGCCGGTCGCCGCACTATGTCGCAAACACGGCATCGGCAACGCTACGTACTACCTTTGGCAGAGCGAGTACTCGGGTGTTCAGGTGTGCGAGTTGCAGCGGCTGCGCGAGCTAGAGGCTGAGAACGCCAAGCTCACACGCATGTTTGCTGACTTGGCGCTGGAGAATGCGGCGATCAAGGACGTCCTAAACCGAAAATCCTGACGCCGTCGGCCAGGCGCGGGGTAATGGAGCCGTTGGTCCAAGCCATGCTTTCAATCACGGGCGCTTGCCAGATTCCGCCAAGGAAATTACCCACGATCACGGAGACACCATACAGCGCAAGCCCCTCTTCAGTGCCACCCCTCCTGGCGGCGGCGCAGGTAAGGCAGGATGCTCAAGAGTCCCAGCACAGCCAACCCCGCACCGATCCATAACGCGACCCGAAACTCATAACCCGCGGAGATCGCCATGCCGGCCAGAAACGTCCCGCCACCCAGGCCGATATTGATCACGGACGTATGAACCGCGTTCACCAGCGGCCCCGGATGCGCCACGCTGACGATGCGCGCCATCATCGCCGGATTCATCGGCACGCCGGACAAGCCGATCAGGATGACGAAAGCCACTGCCAGCCAGGCATACTGCGCCAGCAGCGCCATGCCAATCAACGAAAAACTGAGCACCGTCAGGCCAGTCACCATGATCGTGAGGCTATGTCGATAGGCTAAACGCCCCGTGATCATATTGCCGACGAGATTGGCCGCGCCATAGAGCATCAAGATGATCGGCACGACCTGCATCGTAAAACCGGTGACCGAGGTCAGAATCGGCACGAAATAGCTGAAGGCGGCAAAGCTTGCCCCCAGAATCAGGCAACTGGTCGCGCAGGCCTTCCAGTACGCCAGTTTCTTGAACGCCTGCAACTCCTCGGCCATGTTCAGGCCGCCCTTGCCGCCGCCAACGTTGGGCAAGGTGCGAACGAGCACCACCAAGCAAACGAGCACCAAGAGCGCCACCAGGCCAAAACTCACTCGCCAGCCCCAGTGCTGGTTGATGATGGTGGCCAACGGCACGCCAAAGACGTTCGAGACCATGAAGCCACCAATCACCACGGCGGCCGCGCGCGGTCGGTTTTCAAAGGACACCAACGCCATGCTGGTGGCCAAGGACAAGCTCAGGCACCCCGCGCATAAGACGCCGATGATCAAGCGCACCGCGATCAGTATCGCGTGATCCGAGATGAAGGCGCTAAAACCCTGCACCAGCACGTACGCGGCAAGCAGCGCCAGCAATGTGGGCCGGTAAGGGACTTTGAGCTTCAGAAATACATACGTGAGCGCCGGTCCGCCCAGCATCACGCCAAATGCGAAATACGAGATCAAGTGCCCCACTTGCCCTATCGTGATGCCGAAGGCCTCAGATAAGGTTTCCATCATTCCTGCCACCATCAATTCCGAGGTGCCAATCGAGAAGACGGCCAGCCCCAGAATGTAGACCACCAACGGCATTTCCTACTTTCCCAAGAGTTATTGAACAATCATTCCAAAAATAGTCAAAAAAACACGCGTCGACTACGCAATCATAAGAATCACGCCTATAAAAAATTGTGTTCGCCCCCCCTACAGGTTGGCCAGCAGCCCCGTCACGGCATCGTTGAGAACGCGCTTATCTGAAATATTTTTATTCAGCACCCGCAGCCCGTAGTAGCCCGCCAGGAAGCCTCGGGCCATTTCGACGGCCGAGATCGTCGTGCCGAATTCCCTATTGTTTTGCCCTTCGGTAAAAACCGCGACCAAGGCCGTCTCCAGGCGTTGGCGGTATTCGGTGTTCAGCGTGGCGACGACTTCATCCTTGCTGCCACGCTCGAGCGCGGAGAACAGCACCATGGCCTCATGCTGCTCGGCCTGCGCCAGGTCCTCGGCAACGCCCCAGAGCAAGAGCGTGCGCAGGCGGTCCCTGACCGAACCAGCTTGCATCAAGATGGTCAGCTGGGCTTGCATGCTCTTTTCATGGCTGCGCAAAAGAGCCTGCTCGTAAAGCGCCTGCTTATTGCCAAAGGCGTTATACAGGCTGCCCCGCCCGAGGCCGGTACTGTCGCAGAGGTCCTGCGCCGAGGTCCCAGCGAATCCGTTCGCGCTGAAGACCCCAACCGCGGCATCAATTATTTCTTCGTCTTCGAATTGCCGAGGGCGCCCCTGGCTGGGCGGTTTTTCCTTGCTCATGCGTCGAGTACAACTGAAGCGTTCAGTGCGCGAAGATAGCAGTTTTGGAACAAACAGTCCAATAAGGCAGCCGCCGGCCAAATAATGGCGTCGGACTACCATCTTTCCGGCCAAATTGTAGTCTGACACCTATTTTCCAGGCGCACAGAACGATGAAGTAGAATTCAAATTCCGACACAAATCATGAATTCTATTCATCACCCATGCTAGACCGCATCCATCTATCCATCGTGCAAGAAGTGGAAAAGCAAGGCTCGCTAACCGCCGCCGCAGGCGTCCTGCACGTGACCCAATCGGCCTTGAGCCACAGCATGAAGAAGTTGGAGCAGCAGCTGGGCACCGACATCTGGCTGCGCGAAGGCCGCAGTCTGAGGCTCACGCAGGCCGGTCAATACCTGTTGGCGGTGGCCAACCGGGTATTGCCGCAGCTGAACCTGGCCGAGGAACGCCTGCGTCAGTTTGCCCAGGGAGAGCGCGGATCGCTGCGCATCGGTATGGAGTGCCATCCCTGCTATCAGTGGCTGCTGAAGATTGTTTCCCCGTATCTGGCGGCCTGGCCGGATGTGGACGTGGATGTGAAGCAGAAATTCCAGTTCGGGGGCATCGGGGCGCTGTTCGGCTACGAGATCGATTTGCTGGTCACGCCGGATCCGCTGAACAAGCCGGGGCTCGTGTTCGAGCCTGTGTTCGACTATGAACAAGTGCTGGTCGTCGCGGGCAACCACCCGCTTGCCAAGGAGGAGTACGTCACGCCCAAACAGCTCGGCAACGAAGTGCTGGTGGCCTATCCGGTGCCGGTCGACAGGCTGGACATCTACAGCATGTTCCTGACGCCGGCCGGCATTACGCCGAAGCGCCACAAGGCCATCGAGACGACGGACATCATGCTGCAAATGGTCGCCAGCGGCCGCGGGGTGGCGGCGTTGCCGCGCTGGCTGGTGCTGGAGTACGCGGACGCGATGAACGTGGTGCCGGTCCGGCTGGGCAAGAAAGGCATTGCCAAGCACATTTATCTGGGCGCTCGCGAGGCGGACGTGGATATCGATTACCTGCGTGCGTTTATCGCGCAGGCAAAAGGACCAGCGGTAGCCTGATTCTTCGCGGTCGCGTCCGCTCACGACGCGGCGCCAACCTCCTCTGAACCTCTATTCGGCCAAGCTCCCGGTCGCGCGATGGCGCCGCCGGGCTTTCTGCGTGGCCGCGCGCTGAGCCCGTCAGCAACGCGGTCCATCGAGAGCGCCGGATCTGCCCCCCGACCGGCGTGCCCGGCCACTCATGAGCACAGCTAATGGTTTCATGAGATCAATTCACTTTTTTTCATGAATGGTCCAACCTATACTGCGCCCCCTACGCCGTCGATATGAAGACTGCCAAACAAAAAACAGAAGAAGTTGAGCAGCGCTGAAAAGCAATAAATGGACGCGGGTTTTATCTCAGGAATCAGGGCAGCAGATCAACATGAGTAACGAATTCACATTTGCCATCAAGAGCATTTGTTTCGACGAAGACTATCGTCCTTCGGACAATACGCGGATCACCACCAATTTTGCCAATCTCGCCAGGGGCACGAGCCGCCAGGAGAATCTGCGCAACACGCTGCGGATGATTGACAACCGTTTCAATGCCCTGGCGCATTGGGACAACCCGAAGGGCGACCGCTATACCGTCAATCTTGAGATCATTTCCGTCGAGATGAGCATTGACGACGCAGGCAACGGCAGCGCCCTGCCCTTGATTGAAGTGCTGAAGACGAGCATTTTTGATCGGAAAACCAACGAACGCATCGAGGGCATCGTGGGGAATAATTTTTCCTCCTACGTCCGGGACTATGACTTCAGCGTGCTGCTGCTGGAGCACACCAAGAATCAAGCCGCGTTCAGCACGCCGGAGAATTTTGGGGACCTGCATGGGAAGCTGTTCAAGGCCTTCGTGAATTCAAGCACTTATAAAGCGCACTTCAGCAAGCCGCCTGTGATCTGCCTGAGCGTGTCGAGCAGCAAGACCTATCTTCGGGCCGAGAACCGGCATCCCGTGCTGGGGGTGGAATACCTGCAGGACGAGTATTCGCTGACCGACGACTATTTCAAGAAGATGGGCATGAAGGTCCGCTATTTCATGCCGCCCAACAGTGCCGCGCCTCTGGCTTTCTATTTTTCGGGCGATCTGCTGGGCGATTACACCAATCTTGAACTGATCAGCACGATCAGCACGATGGACACCTTTCAGAAGATCTACCGGCCGGAGATCTACAACGCGAACTCCGCGGCCGGAAAGTCCTATCAGCCCAGTCTGAAGCACCAGGATTATTCGCTGACCCGGATTGTCTATGACCGAGAGGAACGTAGCCGGCTGGCTATCGAGCAGGGACGGTTTGTCGAAGAGCACTTCATCAAGCCGTACCAAGCGATTCTTGAGCAGTGGTCCGCTAACTACCCTCTTTGATTAATCAGAAACACCAAGGCATCTATTGTGAAGAAATTGCTCCCCACCTCGACCGCCGGCAGCCTGCCCAAGCCCTCCTGGCTGGCAGAACCCGAGAAGCTCTGGTCGCCCTGGAAACTGCAGGATGAAGGCCTGGCCGAGGGCAAGCAGGACGCGCTGCGCCTGTCCCTGCAGGAACAGCAGCACGCGGGTATCGATATCGTCAGCGATGGCGAACAAACGCGTCAGCATTTCGTGACGACGTTTATCGAGCACCTGGACGGCGTTGATTTCGAGAACCGCAAGACTGTCAGGATCCGTGATCGCTACGATGCGAGCGTTCCGACCGTCGTGGGCGCCGTGGCGCGCCGCAAGCCGGTGTTCGTCGATGACGCCAGGTTCTTGCGCCAGCAGACCCGGCAGCCGATCAAATGGGCCTTGCCGGGCCCGATGACCATGATCGACACGCTGTATGACGCCCACTATCAAAGCCGCGAAAAGCTGGCCTGGGAATTCGCCAAGATCCTGAACCAGGAAGCCAAGGAACTGGAGGCCGCCGGCGTCGACATCATCCAGTTTGACGAGCCCGCGTTCAACGTGTTCTTCGACGAGGTGAACGATTGGGGCGTGGCCACGCTGGAACGCGCCATTGAAGGGCTCAAGTGCGAAACCGCTGTGCACATCTGCTACGGCTATGGCATCAAGGCCAATACGGATTGGAAGAAGACGCTGGGATCGGAGTGGCGGCAATACGAAGAGGCATTCCCCAAGCTGCAAAAGTCCAGCATCGACATCGTCTCGCTGGAATGCCAGAACTCTCGCGTTCCGATGGATCTGATCGAGCTCATTCGGGGCAAGAAGGTGATGGTGGGCGCCATCGACGTGGCGACCAACGCGATTGAAACCCCCGAGGAAGTCGCCGACACGCTGCGCAAGGCGCTTCAGTTCGTGGATGCCGACAAGCTCTATCCCTGCACGAACTGCGGCATGGCGCCCCTGTCTCGCGCCGTCGCCAGGGGCAAGCTGGCCGCGTTGAGCGCCGGCGCGGAAATCGTCCGCAAGGAACTCTCGAACTGATTCAACGGCGGGGCGTGGTCGTCGCGGGCTGCCCGCGGCGGCCACGCCCCAGCAATAAACCTTATGTCACTTTCCAGTACCGCGATCGAGCCATTGCGCTTTCGCGAAGTCCTCGGGCACTACGCGTCCGGCATCACTGTCATTACGACGCAGTTCGATGACGAGCCGGTGGGCTTTACCTGCCAGTCGTTCCATAGCGTATCGATGAGTCCGCCGCTGGTGTCGTTCAGCGTGATGTCCAGCTCGGGCAGCTATCCCAAGATTCGCCGGGCCGGTCGATTCGCAGTCAATATCCTGTCGGACGAACAAGTACGGATTTCCAACCAGTTCGCTCGGCGAGGCACGGACAAATGGCGCGAAGTCGAGTGGCGGGAATCACCGTTGGGCAATCCGATCATTGCCGGCAGCCTGCACTGGCTCGATTGCGAGATTCATGCGGAATACGCCGCGGGCGATCATCTGATCGTGATCGGTGAAGTGAAGGCGCTGAACCTGCAGGAAGCCGCGGCTACGCAGCCTTTGCTGTATTACAAGGGCCAGTATCGCAACATCGCCGAGCATTGCGAGGCTTGAGGGTTTATCTCCGCGGCCAATAGCGGGCCTGAGCCCGCGCGCACGGAAGCGCGCCGAAAGGCAGCCGACCCGGATACGTCGCGTGCCGCTCAGGGCGTCACCTGATAACCGCGCTGCTGCATGCAATTGGCGTAGGTGGAAGCAGCGGCCGCATTGGCCTGCGATTGGGCGGCCCTATCCTGCCGGCGCTCCTGGCGCTGCCGCGAACCGCCCACCACCGCTCCCGCCACCGCGGCGTCCTTCGCCTGGTTCTGGCGGTACTGCTGCTTGACGTCATCGTCCATCCGGTCATACACCTCTTCATGCTGCCGGCCGCGCGCGCCCGCCACCGCCGCGCCCGCGGCTGCGCCGGCAGCCGCGCCCCGGACGCGTCCGCCGGATTTGGGACTTTCGGTAGTGGCGCTGCCACCATTGCCGGCCAGCGCCTGGCACGCGGCGCTGTCTTGCTGGGTGGTTGCGGAAGACTGCCCTTTAAGCGGGGTAACCGTCTGGGCCGTGGCGCTCAGGCAGAGCGTAGCGAGTAGAGACGCGATGCCGGAATACATGGACGTTTTCATGAAAAACTCCATTGCTATCGAGAGCCAGGAAATTCCAGTTTAGCTCCACCGGTGGGCGACAGCGCGACTTTCTTGATGTCTTCCTGGGCGGACCATCAATGTCCGACACCTTTATTTGCCGGACTATCGCGGCAGCCCCCTTCCAACTTGCGAAAAATCTCCGCCCCTCAATCCCCTAACGGTTTTCACGCGTGCAACTGCCCTCGGCCCCCGCCGCTCAGGGCGCCACCTGGTAGCCGCGCTGCTGCATGCAATCGGCGTAGGCGGAAGCCGCGGCCGCCTTGGCTTGCGACTGGGCGGCCCGCTCGTGCCGGCGCTTGCGCACACCGGCTATCGCCGCGCCCATCGGTGCCGCCCCCACCGCCACACCGATGGCCGCGCCTCGGACGCGTCCGCCGGATGTAGGACTTTCCGTAGCGGCGCTGCTCTCACTGTCGGCCAGCGCCCGACACGCGGCGGAATCTTGCTGGGTGGTTGCGGAAGACTGCCCGTTGAGCGGCGTCACGGTCTGGGCCGCGGCGCTGAGGCAGAACGTGGCGAGAAGCAATGCAACGCCGAAGTGCACGGACGATTTCATGAAAAATCCCATTCCTATCGAGAGCCAGAGATTTGCCGTTTGGCTTGGCAAGTGGGCGGTGGCGCCACATGCTTGGGGTGATCGAGGGCAAGCAATCAAGGACCGGCGCTATATATTCCGGGTCTTAAGAGCCCGATCGCGGATCAGTTGCCGGCGCTTCGGCGCAACCGATCGGTCGAGTTCTTGTTCAAGCGTTTCGCTTCAAAACAAACGACACCGCATCGGCCTAGTACCTGAATCGACATATCGCTCCCTGGTTATCGCGGTAGTGTACGGGACGGGGATGACGGCTGAACCGGGTGCTCGAGGGCCGCTGGCGCTCAGGAGCGGGCCACGGAATGTAAAGAATACTAGACTTATTGACACGATAACCTGACATCTATAAAGTCAGGTTTTCTTTACACAGGCGATCACCATGCCGACTCACGCCGATTCCCTGCGCGCCCCTTCGCCCGGCCGCACTTACGTTATCCGCACGATGTTTCTGATGAGCGCGTACGTGCTGGTTCACGCCGCCGCGATCGGGGGGCTTTTCGATGGCATCCTGGGCCAGCCCGCCGGATGGGCGGTGGCCGCGCTGGCCGCGCTGCTCGTGGCGGGTCAAATATGGGCCACGCTACGGCTCATGGCGCATAGCGACGAATACATGCGCGTGATAGTCGCCAAATGCTTCATCCTGGCCGCCGGCGCCACGATGGCGCTCTGGTCTGCCTGGGGATTTGGCGAAACCTATGCGGCGGCCCCTCATCTGCCCGGCTGGCTCGTCTATCCCGTGTTCTGGGGAATCTACGCCCTGGTATCCCCGTTTGTCCGCACGAGCAATTGAATGAAAAACAAGTTGCGGGTATTGCGGGCCGAAGCAGGCTGGACGCAAGCAGACCTGGCGGAACGATTGGGTGTCTCTCGCCAGGCCGTTAACGCGCTGGAAACCGAAAAGCACGCGCCGTCCTTGGATCTTGCATTTCGGATCAGCGCGCTCTTCAAGCGGCGGATCGAGGATATTTTCGAAAGCCCTTACCGAAGCGCGGACGGAGATAAGAAAGACTGATGCCGCGCATCGAGGCTTCACCGGTTCTGGCCCGGCACGGCGATCACCTCGCGCGCGGTTTGCTGCCTCCATGTCCGCATGGCATGCGGGCCGTCACTTCACCGCCGCGTTTCCTCCATCCGCGAACAAGGCGGAACCCGTGACGAAGCTCGCCATCGAGCTCGCCAGAAACAAGGCCGCGGAAGCGATCTCCTCCGGCCGGGCGATCCGTTTCATCGCATGCAGCCCTGCCGCCCATTCCTTCTGCGCGCTGTCTCCGGCCATGGGAGTGTCGACACCGCCGGGCAAAAGCGCGTTGGCCCTGATGCCTTTATCGCCGTAGTCCGCGGCGATTCCTTTGACCAGCCCCATCAGCCCCGCCTTGGCGGCGGCATACGCAGCCATGCCGGGCAGCCCGACGCTGGTGCCGACAAAGCTGGACGTGAAGATGATCGCCCCGCCCTTGCGTTCGAGCATGGCGGGGATTTGATGAACGCTAGCCAGGAAGGCCGAGTGCAGGTTCGCCGCTATCGTTGTCTGCCAATCGGCGAAGGCGATGTCGGCCAGCGGCGCGATGGGGCCGGTCGCCCCGGCGTTGTTGAACGCGATATCCAGGCCGCCGAATGCCCCGACCGCCTCTGAAACCAGACGCCGGTGGGTCTCGGGCTGGCTGGTGTCGCCAGCAACCGCCCGCGCCTTCCCGCCCTGATCCCGAATGCGCGCCGCCACGACTTCCAGCGCCGATTCCCCTCTGGCATTCAAGACGACGGCGGCCCCCTCGGCACTGAACAAGAGCGCGGCGGCACGCCCGATTCCCGATGATGCGCCCGTGATGATGGCGACTTTATCCTGCAGCAAACCCATGATGAGGCTCCGATATGAATGGCGTTCCGTCATTCTCCAGGGCGTTCATGAAGGCGGATATCCGGTTCTTGCGGCCCGGTTCGGCCGCACAAATGGCGCGAGACTACAATGCTGGCGCAAGCCGATGGCGATTCCCATCCGTCGTGTATCCCCCAGTATCCATGTCCTCTCCCCTTCCCAGATTCCGACGCGCTCTGAAAGCGTTCGCCGCGCTGGCATTGCTGGCGCTATCGCCGCACACCGCGCACGCGGCGCCCATGGAGACTCGCCCCCCATGGCTGGATTCGGCTATCTGGTACGACCAGGACCCCGGCCGTTGGAACGCCGCCGAAGTGCGGCAGTGGCTGCGCGACGCGCCGCAAGGCGATGCCGCCGTCCAGTACCGCGCCGCCGTGGCCCTGGAAGCGGGCCAGCATGTGCCTCAGGACCTGGCCCAGGCGCGGCGCTGGTATGAGGCCGCCGCGCGGGGCGGAAATGCCGCCGCGCAGGCGTCTCTGGCGCGCATGTTGCAGGCCGGCTGGGGCGGTCATCAGGATGAGCGGGCGGCGCGCAAGTGGAATGAGCTTGCCGCGGACCAGGGCCATCGCCGGGCGTTGTTCAATCAGGCCGCCCGACTGCAGCGTGAGGCCGGACCGCAAGGCGGCATGCCGGCCGCCGCGCTATCGCGCTATCGGCGGGCGGCGGAACTGGGGCTGCCGCAGGGCGCGGCGGTGCTTGCGGAGTTTTATCGGGACGACCGCGGCGCGCGGGATCTGCCCGAGGCTTGGCGCTGGCTGGGCCAGGCGGCCGATTCGGGCTATGCGCCGGCGCTCTATGACCTGGACGACTGGTGCAATGCGCGGCCCGAATGGGAGGGCTGCGAGACCAAGGCGATCCATGCCCTTGCCGATGCGGCCAGGCTGGGCTACCCGCCCGCGCAGGGCCGGCTGGGGTTGCGGTATCTGGACGTTACCGTCCGGCAGATACGTTGGACGCCCGAGCTGTGGCTGAAGCTGAATGCTCGCTATCCGGACGATCCGGCTTTGCTGAAGGACCGCGAGGCCGGCGCGCGCTGGGTGACGCTGGCGGCAGCCAACGGCGACGTGCTCGCGCTCTACAACATCGGAATCATATTGCAGCGGGAAGCGGCAAAAGGCGTGTCCGGCAACTCCGCCTACGAGCCAACGGCCATGACCGCGGTACGCGCCTGCTTTGCCGCTGCGGCGCGGCGCGGCATGGGCGCGGCCATGCTGGCAATGGTGGAGACCTACGAGGCCGAGGACGCGCGCGAGCAGTACAGCCGGCAGGAACGCGAGGAACTCATGCACTATTGGGTCCGTCAGGCGGACGCGGCGGGAATGCTGGACCGCCAAAGGATAGGTCCGATGTGGTCGGGCTGGAATTATGCGCATCCCAGGCGGCCCATAGCGCCGCCCTCGGACGAGGCTATGCGCCGCGGCATGGCGCCGGCGGCGGCCTGCGCGCTGAAGCCACGGCCCAAGGCCGACGCCGCCGCCGGATAGCGCGCAGCGCCCCGGGGCCCTCCCCAGCGTCACCCGACAACCGCGCTGCGGCATGCAACTGGCCAGGCAATGGCAGCCGGCCCGCTTCAGGTTCTACCAGCCACCTGCGCATACCTCCCCGCAATTCCCGCCGCCGCCTGCCGCATCCGCTCCACCACCACGCCAAACCTTTCCACCGCCAGCCGTTCCGCCATCGCCGTCACCGTAATCGCCCCCAGCGCTTCCTTCTTGCCGAACAGGATCGGCACCGCCACCGCGCTGGTCCCTGGCATCAGCCCGGCCGGCGCATGCGCCAACCCTTCTTTCCGCGCCTTCTCTACCCGAACAATCACATCCTCCACCCGCTCGCCCAACACCTCCAGCCGCGCCGCGTTGCTGCGCACCAGTCCCGCGCTTTCCTCGGCATCCAGGCTGGCCAATAGCGCCACCCCCGACACGCCCACTCCGAGCGGCCGCCTCACTCCCACTTCAATCGACAGCACCTGTATCGGGTGCCGCCCGGTCCGCCTGCCGATGCATATCGAGTCGTGCCCGTGCCGGATACTGAGAAATACCGTGTCCCCAACCTGATCGGCCAACTCCGTTATATACGGATCGGCCAGCGTCAATAACGGAAACCGCCGCGTGCGCGCCAGACCCAGCAGGGTGACCTCCTGCCCGATCAGATAGCGGCGCGTTTCCGGATCCTGTTCGACCGCTTCTTCCTGCACCAGGGTCTTCAGCAATCGATGCACGGTCGGGCGGTTCAGGCCGGACATGCGCTCCAGGTCCACCAGGCGCACTCCCCGTTCCTGTCCGCATGCAATCAGCCGCAGCAGCGCCAGCGCGCGGCGCACCGTCTGGGCGCCGGACGCGTTCTTGTCTTCGGCATCGCTCATGCAGCCTCCGGCTTCAGGACGGATTTGGGGGTCTGCGCGATGCCGCGCTTGGTGACGATGGCGCCCAGCGACGCGTAGTTGGGGCCGCCAATGCGGCAGATCGGCCGCAGTTGCCGGGTGTCGACCTTGCCGTCCCGCATCAACCCGTCGCGGATGTGGAACATCACGACTTCGCCCACGAAGAATTCGGCGCCGGTGGATCCGAACGGCGTCACGCTGTGCAGCAGGCATTCCAGGCTGATGGGCGCGGCGGCCAGGCGGGGCGTTGCCACGGCGGAACCGGGCAGCACCTCCAGGCCCAGCAGTTCGGCTTCGCTGACGTCGGCCGGATGTTCCTGGGCGCTTTCGTGGAGCGGATCCAGGAGCGTCTCGTCGGCGATGTTCACGACGAAGTGGCCGTTGGCCAGGATGTTGCGGCCGGTGTCTTTGCGCTCCCCGGCCTTCCTGCCGATGTTGACGCCGATCATGGGCGGCTGGTTGGAAACGAAGGTGTAGCAGCTGAAGGGAGCCAGGTTGACGCCGCCGCTGGCGTTGACGCTGCTGATCCAGGCGATGGGGCGGGGGACGACGATGCCGCTCATCAGGCGGTAGGTCTGTTCGGGGTTCAGGTCGGTGGCCGGGAAGTGCATGTTGTCTCGCTCCGTAGTCCGGATATTGAACATCAGAATTTGGATACCTTGGTACGCGCACAGTGCGCCAAGCCTGATTTTCCGATGTAGAGAGCCTCATCCTGAAGAATCCCATGGAGCACTCTCTAAAAATAGTCCAATATTCGGAACTTTTCGCGAAATTGGCGTTGTTCGGCAACGCGGGAGTTTCTAGAGTGTCATCAAACAAAACGCGATGACACGCACAGGAGACTGACCATGAACCGCAACGCGCTCCGCGCCTGCGCCACTGTGGCGCTGGCTGTCCTTACCTCGATGGCGCATGCCGCCTGGCCCGAGAGGCCCGTGAAGATTGTCGTGCCCTACCCGCCCGGCGGAAATGTGGACGTGGCGGCGCGGCTTATTGCGCCGGGGTTGCAGGCGGCGCTGGGGCAACCGTTCATCGTCGAGAACAAACCCGGCGCGGGCGGCATGATTGCCGGAGAACAGGTGGCGCGCTCGGCGCCGGACGGGTACACCCTGTTCATGGCCGCGAATGGCCCGCTGCTGTTTTCTCCGCTGATTTTCAAGCGCGACGCATACCAGTGGGATCGGGATTTTGCGCCGATCAGTTCGGTCTCGTATACGCCGCTGGTGTTGCAGGTGCGGCCGGCGCTGAAGGCGAAGACCCTGCAAGAGCTGCTGGCGCTGGCGAAGAAGGATCCGGGCAAGCTGAACATGGCGTCGCCCGGCGCGGGCACGACGAATCATCTGGTGAGCGAGCTGTTGCAGTCGCTGACCGGCGCGCGCTGGACGACGGCGCAATACAAGGGCAATGCGCCGGCCACGACGGATCTGCTGGGCGGCCAGGTGGATTTCAATTTCGACCAGATCTCGGTGGCGCTGCCTTACGTGAAGGACGGGCGGCTGCGGGCGCTGGCGGTAACGACCGCCAAGCGCGTGCCCTCGATGCCCGATGTGCCCACGTTTGCGGAAGCCGGCGTGCAGGGCATGGAGGCGGCGACCTTTACCGGGCTGCTGGCGCCGAAGGGCACGCCGCCGGAGGTCCTGGACAAGTTGAGCGCGGCGTTGGGCAAGATCCTGGCGCAGCCGGCGATCATCCAGCGTTTCGACGAGCTGGGCGCGGAAGCGCGCGGCAGTTCGCCCGAGGAATTCACGCGCTACCTGGCCGCGGAAGACGCGCGCTGGACGCCGATCATCAAGCGCGCCGGCATTACGGCGAATTGAATCCGGGCGCGCCAGGCACGCAACCCGGCGCTCCCTCCCTTCATCTATCCCGACACGGAACCCGCCATGAGCAGACGCAGCATCTATGCCGAAGGCTTCAGCCACAAGAATCCCATTCCCGCCGCCTGCCGGATCGGCCCCATGCTGTATTCCGGCAGCATCCAGGGCACCGACCCGGCGACGGGCGCCTACGGCGCGTCGCTGGAACGCCAGTGCGAACTGATGTTCGATCACGTGCGCCGTATCGTGGAAGCGGGCGGAGGCTCGCTGGACCACATCGCCAAGATGACGGTATGGATGCGCGACCGCGGCCAGCGCGCGGCCCTGAATGCGGTGTGGCTGCAGGCGTTTCCGGATGCGGGGAACCGGCCGGCGCGCCACACCCTTCAGGCGGATCTGGATGGCGACAAGCTCATCGAATGCGATTTCGTCGCGGTGATCGGCTAAAGGAACCCCGCGATGACGCAATACCAACACTTCCATACCCATCCGACCGCGCCGGCGCAGCGTTTGCCGCCGGGCGCGTGCGATAGCCAGTTTCATGTGTTCGGACCGGCGGACCGTTACCCGGTGCGCCCGGGCGCGGCGTATGAAATGCCCAGCGCAACGATCGAGACGGCGCTGGCCCTGCACCGGCTGCTCGGCATCGAGCGCGGCGTGATCGTGCAGGCCACGACCTATGGCGCCGATCATCAGGTGGTGCTCGACGGCCTCGCCACGGCCGGCCCGTCGTATCGCGGCTGCGCGAATGCGGTGGTGCTGGCCGAGCGCGATGACGCGTATATACAGAAGCTGCACGACGCGGGGGTGCGCGGCGCGCGCTTCACGCGCCAGGGATTGGGCATCAGCATGGCGCCGGCCGTGTTCGAGCGTTCCATCGCGCGCATCCGCGAGTTGGGCTGGTACGCCAAGTTCCAGCCCGAGCCCGACGGCATGATGGCCCAGATCGGGCAGTTCGAATCGCTGGACATACCGGTGCTGCTGGACCACATGGGCCGCGCCGATCCACGCGCGGGCGCGAGCGATCCCACGCGGCGCAAGCTGGAATCGCTGCTGGCCCGCGGCAATTTCTGGGTGATGCTGTCATTGACGGAAAAGCTGTCGCGCGCGGGCGAGCCCTGGGACGACGTGATTCCGCTGGCCCAGGCGCTGATCGCCGCGAACCCCGACCGCGTGGTATGGGGCAGCGACTGGCCGCATCCGGTCTCGGTGCAAGCCACGCCGGACGAGGGCCGCCTGCTGGATCAGCTGGCGCGCTATGCCGGCGATGACGCCACGCTCAGGAAGATCCTGGTCGACAACCCCGCGCGCCTTTTTGGATTCGACGAATGAAACTGCTCAGCTTCACCCATGAAGGCCGCGCGCGCTTTGGCGCCCTGCGCGGCCGGGACGAGATCGTTGCGCTGGACGGCCAGGGCAACGACAGCCTGCTCGCCGCGCTGGAAGCCGGCGCCCTTCCCGCCTTGGCGCGCCTGGCCGGGACCCTGCCGGTCACGCACCGGCTGGACGAAGTGCGCCTGCTGCCGCCGGTTCCCGTGCCCGGGAAGATCATCTGCGTGGGCGTGAACTACGGCAAGCGCAACGAGGAATACCAGGACGGCAGCGCGCCGCCCGTCTATCCCAGCGTGTTCCCGCGCTTTCCGGGATCGTTCGTGGGGCACGGCGAGCCTTTGCTGCGCCCGCCGGAGTCCGAACAGCTGGACTACGAGGGCGAGATCGCCATCGTGATCGGCAAGGCCGGCCGCCGCATCGCCGCCGAAGACGCCTGGAGCCACATCGCCGGCCTGACCTGCCTGAACGAAGGCACGGTGCGCGACTGGATCAAGCACGGCAAGTTCAATGTGACCCAGGGCAAGAACTTCGATGCCAGCGGTTCGATGGGCCCATGGATGACGACGGCCGACGAGTTCGACCCCGCCGCGCCGCTGACGGTCCGCACTCGCGTCAACGGCGAACTGCGCCAGCAGGACTCGACCGACAACCTGATGTTCCCCTTCGCCGAACTGATCCGCTACATCTCCATCTGGACCACCCTCAGGCCGGGCGACGTCATCTCGACCGGCACCCCTATCGGCGCCGGCGTGCGCTTCACGCCGCCGCGCTTCCTGAAGCCGGGCGACGTGGTCGAGGTGGAAGTGGCGGGCATCGGCACCCTGTCCAACCCCGTGGCCGACGAATCGACCGCGCCCGCACAAGGAACCCGCCATGCTCAATGAAGACGATCGCGACCGCGCCGCCGGACTCCTGCTGGAGGCGGAACGCAGCGGCGTCCCCACCACCCAGCTCGACCAGGCCTTTCCCGGCATCGAGATCGCCGATGCCTATGCGATCCAGAAACGCATCATCGACCAGAAGCTTGCCGCCGGAGCCAAGTTGCGCGGCCACAAGATCGGCCTGACCTCCAAGGCGATGCAAAGCACCGTCGGCATCGACGAGCCGGACTATGGGCACTTGCTGGACACGATGTTCTATCAGGATGGCGAGACCATCCCGACGGCCAGGCTGATCGTGCCCCGCGTGGAGGTGGAACTGGCTTTCGTGCTGGGCAAGCCGCTGCACGGCCCCGGCGTGAGCCTGTTCGATGTGCTGGACGCCACCGACTATGTGGTGCCGGCGCTGGAACTGATCGACGGGCGCAGCAAGTATCCGCGCCGCATCGTCGACAACATCGCCGACAACGCCGCCTGCGCCGGCATCGTATTGGGCGGCCGGCCCGTGCGGCCGCTGGACATCGACCTGCGATGGGTGGGCGCCTTGCTCCTGAAAAACGGCGTGATCGAGGAATCGGGCGTATCCGCGGCGGTGCTGGGGCATCCGGCGCTGGGCATTGCCTGGCTGGCCAACAAGCTGGCCCAGCACGATACGGGCCTGGCCGCCGGGCAGATCGTGCTGGCCGGGTCGTTCACCCGCACGGTGGCGGTCAAGCGCGGCGACACATTGCATGCCGACTACGGCAAGCTCGGCAGCATCTCGGTCCATTTCTCGTAGGGACGGCGCATGGAACTTCCCATCAATACGTTCAAACGCGCGCTGCGCGAACAGCGCCATCAGACCGGTCTGTGGGTCACGCTCGGCCATCCGAACAGCACCGAACTGGTCGCCGCCAGCGGCTTTGACTGGCTACTGCTCGACACCGAACACACGCCGGCGCTGCTGCCGACCGTAATGGCCCAGCTGCAAGCCGCGGCCGCCTACCGCAGCCATCCCGTCGTGCGACCCTCGTGGAACGATAAGATCCAGATCAAGCAGTACCTGGACATCGGCGCGCAGACCTTGCTGCTGCCCTATGTGCAGAACGCGGCCGAAGCCGAGAGCGCCGCGGCCGGCATGCGCTACGCGCCGCGCGGCGTGCGCGGGGTCAGCGGCACCATGCGCGCCACGCGTTATGGCCGGGTGCCGGACTATATGCGCCGCTGCGAGGACGAGCTGTGCCTCCTGGTGCAGGCCGAGACCGGCGAGGCCCTGGAGAACCTGGACGCCATCATCGCGGTGGATGGCGTGGACGGGGTCTTCATCGGACCGGCGGACCTGGCTGCCAGCCTCGGCTATCCGGGCGAGCCTCAGCATCCAAAGGTCGTGGCCGAGGTCGAACGCGCCATCGGCCGGGTGCGCGCGGCCGGCAAGGCGCCGGGCGTGCTGACGCCGGATGAGACGCTGGCGCGGCGGTACATGGCTGCCGGGAGCCTGTATACGGCGGTGGGCGTGGATGCGGCAATTCTGGCGCGGCACTGCGATCAGCTGGCGGCGCGCTTTGCAGGAGCCGCGCCGCCCGACGGGCGGTCCCCCGTTGCCGCCGACGCGCGATGGTGACTTAAACTCCCATCTGGCGCGCCAACAGACTTCCCCCACGCATGCGCCGGAGACCCGAATGCCAATAGCGTTTACCGATCTTGAGCAGAACATGCTGGGGAGCTTGCGAGCGCAACCGGCGTTCGCGGGCTGGAAGAAAAAGGGCAAGCGTTGCCTGTGGCGGGCTTGCGGCGACGTGCTCGAGATCACGTGCGCGGAGGACCTGGCGGGATGGCTGTCCCTCCTGCCCGCCGACGTGGAGAACCACATCGCCCCGTGGCTGCGGCGGCACCAGACGATCGAGCAGGCCCAATACGAATACCGCATCCCGCGATGGCGCCTGGAGGCGGCGGGGCTGGCGCCCGACGAGGCTTAACAGCGGCAACTCCCCATGCGCAACCGCCCCGACCCATTCTCCCCGCCCAAGCGGCGGCAGCCCGCGCGCCAGAACTCCCTTCTCTGGATCCTCGAACCCCTGGAACGGGACGCCAACTACTCCCACCGGAAGATGTTCGGCTGCGACGCGGCCTACCTGGACGAGGCGCTGTATCTGGTCGCCGCGGACCGGGACGATCCGTGGAGCGGCGTTCTGGTGTGCACCTCGAAAGAGCGGCATGCGGCGCTGATGTCCGAGCTGCCCAGCCTGCGGCCGCATCCCGTGCTGGGCAAGTGGCTCTACCTGCCGCAGACGGACGAGTCGTTCGAGGCGGTCGCGGTGCAACTGGTCGAGCTTGCGCTGGCGCGCGATCCGCGGCTAGGGGTGGTACCCAGGCCGCGATCGCGGCGACGCAGCGCCTGGCGTGCCGGGGAATAAAGGCGGCGGGTCTTTACAGATGGCGATGGCTGCAGATCATGGGCTGCCCGACCAGTTCCCCGACCAGCCCGGCCAGTCCCCTGGCGCTCCCGTCGTCCAGCCCCTCCGTGCGGATCATGCGAAAGCCCATTGCCAGGCTGAACTGCCAGTCCAGCTCCAGGATCCGGTAGTCGCGGCCATCCTGCGGGCAATGCCATTGCGCGGCCGGATCGTCGTAGGCGGCGCCGATGAAGTCGACGTGCGAGTCGAACGGCGGCATGGATTCCAGCAGCTCGTCCGACCCCGGCAAACTGGGCTCGGAGAGATTCTCCCCCACCGCAACGTTGGGGCCGGGACCGTCGTAGGCCAATAGCATCAGCGGAAAATGCCTGGGATCGGCATCGTAGGCGGCCTTTGTGTCGTCGGTAAGATAGGGCCGCGCCGCGGGGCCCAGGCAGTATTGGGGGCTGTTCCAATCGCTGCCTTCATTGTCGAGATACAGATCGCCCGGCGTGATGCCGTGTTCGGCCAGCAGCGCCAGGGCTTCGTCCATGGTGTCGTGATGGCGTATCGGCATGTCGGCAGGCAGATACCCTGCCTGCACGTACATGGCGATCACGTCGCCCGTGGTGCGCAGGCCTTCCCGATACTGGTGCGATCCCTCGTTCAGGCTGGCCAGGCCGAAGCTCAGGTTCAACAGGGCGCGGTACGGAACGCCGTCCCCCCGCGGTTCAAGCACGTATCCTCCCTCCAGCAGCCTGGCTTCCAACGCGCGCCAATCGGGAGGCGGCAGGTGCATATCGCGCGGGCATAGAAACTGGTGGTGTTCGGACATGGGCGAATGATTGGTTCGAAGTTCGGGCGCCCCTTTTTAACATGGCAACGGTTGGCGTCGTCAGGGCCGGAACGTCAATCCGCTTTCGCCGCGGAGCGTTCCTCTCATGGCCCAGTGTCTGAAGCCTGGCGCCCGGACGCTACGGGCCGATCGCGTCGATCAGTTCCGCCGACGACTCCCGCAGGCAATCGGCAAACAGCTGCGTGGTGGACGTCGTGGTGTCTTCGCGCCAGTACAGGATGGCCTCGCCCAGGGGCCCCAGCGGCGGCAGCGGCAGTATCCGCATCGTTCCGCGCTGCACATAGCGCCGCGCGAGAGACAAGGGCAGGATCGAGACGTACTCCCCGTCGCGCAGCAAGGACAGATTGAGCGCCAACGAACTCGACTCGATGGTCGGGCGCAGCAGGGTCACGCCATGCTCGGCAAGAATCTCGGCCATGGTCGCGAACGCGGGCGACCCCTGCATCGGCGTGATCCAGCGCACGTCCTGCAAGTCGCTCCAGGCCACGGGGGTATCGGAGCCTCCCAGGGCGTGCCGCGTGCCCACCACGAAGACGAACGGCTCGTGATGCAAGGATTCGTGGCGCACCACCGGCAGATAGCCGGTCACCCGGTTGCGGCCAAGCGCCAGATCGAGATTGCCTTCGTCCATCATCTTGAGCAGGCGATCGAGCGTGGCTTCCACGAACGAGAACGACGCGTTCGGCGCGCGCCGCGTGAACAGCTCGACGGCATGCGCGATCAGGGGCTGGGGAATGGTCACCACGGCGCCGAATCTCACGTGGCCCGCGGTGCCCGAGGCCAGCGCGGTGACGTCGCGCCGAGCCAGTTCGATCTGCCGCAGGATCTCGCGCCCGCGTTCGACCAGCACGCGCCCTATGCGCGTCAATTCGACGGCGTTCCCCACGCGGCGCACGACTGGCGTGCCCAGCGCGTCCTCCATCTCCGCGATCTGCTTGGAGATGGCAGGCTGGGTGACGTGGAACGCCGCCGCAACCCGGGTGACCTGCCGCAGTTCGCCCAGCGTCACCAGGATGCGCAGGTGCCCCAGCTTCAGGCCGCTGCGGAAAAAGCGTTCGATCGAATTGTCGGTTGGCGCGCTGGCGGACATATCGGGAATGGTGGCCTCGGAAAGCGGCGCGCATCATGTGATGGCGGAATACGCCAATCATAACCAAACAGTAATACCAAGCGCCCAAAGTGTGATTTGCCGCGGGGCAGGAGCAACCCTTACCCTTCGCATGGACAGCACTGTGGAGCGGACTTTTCGTGGCACATGGACGAATTCCCCGGGCGCGATGACGGCTCCCGCTTCGATGCCACGCACATAACCGAACTCGCAGGCTGCCGAATAACTCGATGTGCCCCCACGGCACACACCTACGGAGACACCCCCCATGAGCACGTCCCTATCCGGCGGCGCGCATGCGCATGCCGGCTCTCAGGCCGCGCAGCATCCGGCGCAGCTCGACTCGCTGTATCGCAAGCTGGCCTGGCACATCATGCCGTTCCTGTTCCTGTCGTTCATCGTTGCGTACATCGACCGCGTCAATGTGAGCTTCGCGAAGCTGCAAATGCTCGCAGACCTCTCGCTGTCGGAAACCGTCTACGGCGCGGGAGCCGGAATTTTCTTTCTGGGCTACTTTCTCTTCGAAGTGCCCAGCAATCTGATCCTGCATCGCGTCGGCGCGCGCGTCTGGATCGCGCGCATCATGGTCACGTGGTCGATCATCTCTTGCCTGACGATGTTTGCGCAGGGGCCGACGTCGTTCTATGTGCTGCGATTCCTGCTGGGCGTGGCCGAAGCCGGCTTCTTCCCGGGCATCGTGCTGTACCTGGCCACGTGGTTCCCCTCGAACAGGCGCTCGCAGATCATCGCCCTGTTCATGGTGGCCATCCCGGTCTCCGGCGCCATCGGCGGTCCGCTGTCCGGCTGGATCATGCAGCGGTTCGGCGGCGCGCACGACCTGGCGGGCTGGCAATGGCTGTTCCTGGTCGAAGGCCTCGGATCGCTCGTCGTCGGCATCGCCGCCTTCTTCGTGCTGCAGGACCGGATCGAGACCGTGAAGTGGCTCAGTCCCGACGAGAAGCGCCTGCTCGCGCAGGATCTCGCCGCCGACGACAGCACCCGCGCCCGCCATAGCGTGCGGCAGGTGTTCGGCGACCGCAGGGTCTGGTTGCTCGGCCTGCTCTATTTCTGTATCGCCATGGGCAACTACGGGCTCGTCTTCTGGCTGCCTACGATGATACGCGCCGCGGGTGTCGCCAACCTCGGCAACATCGGCCTGCTTTCGGCCGTGCCGTCGCTCGTCAGCGCCGTCGCGATGATACTCATCGCGCGCCATGCGGACCGCCATAACGAACGCCGCGTCCACGTCGCCGTGTGCTGCGTGCTGGGCGCCGCCGGCATGCTCGCGTCGGTGCTGCTTGCCCAGCACCTCTGGTGGTCGATGGCCGCGCTCGTCGTGGCCGCCATCGGCATCAATTCGATCGCGCCGGTCTTCTGGGGCATTCCCACGGCGATGATGAGCGGCGCGGGCGCTGCGGCCGCCATCGCGCTGATCAATTCGGTCGGCAACCTTGCAGGCTTCGTGAGTCCATACGTTATCGGCTTTCTCAAGGACAGCACGGGGCAGCTGCTGCCGGGCATGATCATGCTGGCGTGCGCGCTGATTGGCGGCGCCGTCATCGTGATGTCGCCGGGCACCAAACGGAGTCAGGCATGAAAGCACCCGTCTGCCTGGTGACTGGCGCGGCCACCGGCATCGGCGCCGCCACCGCCCTGCGTTTCGCGCGCGACGGCTGGGCCGTGGCCATCAACAATTTCGATCACAGCACCCGGGAGGCCGCCGAGCGGGTGGCCGCCCAGTGCGCCGACGCCGGCGCCCGGACGATCGTCGTCGACGCCGACGTGGGTGACGACGCAGCCTGCCGCCGCCTCGTCGACGCCGTCGCCGCACAATGGGGACGGCTGGACGCGCTGGTCAACAGCGCGGGCACGACACGCGTGGTGCCACACGCCGATCTGGAAGCCATTGACGCCGGCGAGTTCGAACGCGTCTACCGCGTGAACCTCATCGGCATGTTTCAGATGACGCGCGCCGCGGCGCCCTTGCTGCGCGATCGTCCGGCATGCGCGGCATCGGGCAGCGTCATCAACATTTCGTCGTTGGCGTCCCTCAACGGCACAGGATCGTCGATTGCCTATGCGGCTTCCAAGGGCGCGGTCAACTCGCTGACGCTGTCGCTCGCGCGCAATCTCGCCCCGCGCGTCCGCGTGAACGCCATCGCCCCGGGCATGGTCGACGATGGCCTGCTGCGGCGGATGCTCGGCGACGACGCCTACGCGCGCGTGCTCGACGGCATGCGCGAGAACGCGCCGCTCAAGCGGGTTTCCCAACCTTCGGAAATCGCGGAACTCGCCTGGTTCCTCGCCGCCCGCGCGCCCGCAATGACCGGCCAGGTCCTGGCCATCGAAAACGGCTTGCTGCTCAACACTTGAGCGCGCCGACACAAGGAGCTCTTTCGATGAAAGATCTGCACAAGCATCGCTCGCGCACGGTGACCGAGGGCGTGACGCGCGCGCCGCACCGCGCCTTCCTGCGCGCCACGGGCCTCGACGATGAGTCCATCGAGAAGCCGTTCGTCGCCATCGTCGATACGTTCGGCGAGAACACGCCCTGTTCCATGTCGCTGAACCAGATTTCCGACAACGTTCGCCTCGGCATTGCGGCCGGCGGCGGCGTGCCGATACGCGGCTCGGCAATCTCGGTGTCCGACGGCACGTCGATGAATCACTCGGGCATGCGGTTCTCGCTGGTCTCGCGCGAGACGATTGCCGACAGCGTCGAGCTGTTCGTGCGCGCCCATTGCTACGACGCGCTCGTCGGCGTGGCCGGTTGCGACAAAACCTTGCCCGGCATTCTGATGGGCATGGTGCGCGTGAACGTCCCTGGCGTGTTCCTCTTCGGCGGCGCGATGTTGCCGGGCGTGGCGCCGGACGGCTCGCAAGCCACGATCCTGACCGCCATCGAAGCCGTAGGCGCGGCGCAGCGTGGCGATATGTCCGCCGAAACGCTGCGCGGCATCGAAAAGCGCTGCACGCCGACGGCCGGCTCCTGTCCGGGGCAGTTCACGGCGAACACGATGGCGATGGTCGCCGAAGTGCTCGGCCTGGCGCCGCTCGGCTCGGCGATGGTGCCCGCCGTCTACAGCGAACGCATCGCGATCGCCCGCCGCGCCGGAGAAAACGTCATGCGCGCGCTGCGCAATGGCGGGCCGCTGCCGCGCGACCTGGTGACCCGCAAGAGCCTGGAGAACGCCTGCGCGGCCGTCGCCGCCACGGGGGGATCGACCAACGCCATGCTGCACATCCCCGCCATCGCGCACGAAGCCGGCATAGCATTCACGCTCGATGATGTCTCTGAAGTCCTGGCGCGCACGCCGCTTATCGGCGACATGCAGCCCGGCGGGCGCTATCTGGCGGTGGACCTGCATCATGTCGGCGGCGTGCCGGCGGTGCTCAACGCCCTGCTGGCTGGCGGCCACATACACGGCGACACCCTCACGCAAAGCGGCGAAACGCTGGAAACGGCGCTGCGCGCCTTCCCGGGCCCCGACGGCCGCGTGGTCAAGCCGCATGACGAACCGCTCTCGCCCAACGCAGGGCTGGTGGTCCTGCGCGGCAATCTTGCCCCGGACGGCGCCGCGCTGAAAACCGCCGGCCTCAAGCAGCTGGTGTTCTCGGGCACGGCGCGGGTGTTCGAGACGGAAGAGGACTGCATGGCGGTCGTTGCCGCCGGAACCTATCGGGAAGGCGACGTCCTCGTGATTCGCAATGAAGGCCCCAAGGGCGGCCCGGGCATGCGTGAGATGCTGAGCGTCACGGCGGCAATCTACGGACAAGGCATGGGTGAAAAGGTCGCGCTGCTTACCGATGGCCGGTTCTCGGGCGCGACCCGCGGCATGTGCATCGGCTACGTGGGCCCCGAAGCCGCGGCGGGTGGACCGATACGGCTGGTGCGCGATGGCGACCGCATCCACATCGATGCGATCAAGGGAACTCTCGATGTCGAGCTTTCCGACGAGGAGCTCGCGCAGCGGGCGGCTGTCACCCGGCCGTTCGCGCGCGGGCATCTTGGCGGCGTGCTCGAAAAGTACGAAGCGCTGGTGCGCCCGGCCAAGCTGGGCGCGGTGACCCATTCGGGGGCCGTGGCCTGGCCTTATGAAGCCTCTCTCGGGGAAGCGCCCGTTGACGGAAGCAGGAAATGATGGCGGCGCCGCGCATCGGCTTTTGCGGCATCGGCCGCATGGGCGACCCCATGGCCCGGCGGCTGCTGGCCGCCGGACACAATGTCGCCGTCTGGAACCGATCCAGCGCGAAACTCGGTCCGCTTGCCGCCGCCGGGGCCGTCGCCCGTCGCACGCCGCAGGAACTCGGCGAGCGCGTCGACATCGTCCTGCTTTGCCTGGGCGACGGCAAAGCCGTGGAGGACGTGGTGTTCGGCGAGCATGGGCTTGCGCACTCCGCCGCGCCGCCCCGCTATCTCGTCGACCATTCGACCCTGTCGCCAGCGCTCACGCGCGCGCTGGCGGACCGCTGGACGGCGGCAACCAGCGGCGTGTGGATCGATGCCCCCGTCTCGGGCGGCACGGAGGGCGCGGCGGCCGGCAAGCTGGCCGTCATGGCGGGCGGCCCCGCGGACGCCATCGAATCCGTGGCGCCCGTGCTGCGCGCATTCGCCTCGCGCGTCACCCGCATGGGCGACACCGGCGCGGGCCAGACCACGAAACTCGCCAATCAGGCCATCGTCGCGACGACGCTTGCCGGCTTGGCCGAAGCCTTCGTGCTCGCCAAACGCAGTGGAATCGATACCGCCGCCCTGCCGTCGGCCCTACAAGGCGGCTGGGCCGATTCCGTGCTGTTGCAGACGCTATGGCCCCGCATGGTAACGCCGCTCAAGCATGCCACCGGCACGGTGCGCGTCATGCTCAAGGATCTCGACGCGATTGCCGGGCTCGCAGAAGCGAGCGCTACCGTGCAACGCGTGCTGCCGGAAGTGCGCCGCCTGCTGCAGGATGCCGCGCGGCGCGGCATGGGAGACTGGGATCTGTCCCAGGTATTCCGGATCGGCGAGGCAGACAGCGGGCCCGGCACGTAGGCGACTGCCGTAAATCCGCGCCGTTCAGCGAAACCGCAGGTGCCGCCGCTGTAGTTCCGCGACGGTCCTGCACCCCATCAGCTTCATGGCGCGCTCGATTTCGACCCGCATCAGTTCCAGCGCCCTTTCCACCCCGGGCCGGCCCGCCGCCGCCAGCGGAAACAGGTAATAGCGGCCCAGCCCCACGGCCTTGGCGCCCAGCGCCAGGGCCTTCAGCACGTGGGTGCCGCGCTGCACGCCGCCGTCCATCATCACGTCGATGCGGTCGCCCACGGCGTCTACGATTTCGGCCAGTTGGTCGAAGGCGCTGCGCGAGCCGTCGAGCTGGCGGCCGCCGTGGTTGGACAGCACGATGCCCGTGCATCCGATGTCGGCGGCGCGCCTGGCGTCCTCGACCGACATGATGCCTTTCAGGCAGAACTGGCCGCCCCATTCCCGCACCATCGCGGCCACGTCGTCCCATGCCATGGCGGGGTCCAGCATGTCGGTGAAATACCGGCTGATGGACATCGCCCCTCCGCCCATGTCCACGTGGCCGTCCAGTTGGGGCAGCCTGAAGCGTTCGTGCGTGACATAGTTGATGGCCCAGGCCGGCTTGACGGCGAATTGGGCGATGCCGGACAGGTTCAGCCGGAACGGGATCGCGAAGCCCGTGCGCTTGTCTCGTTCGCGGTTGCCGCCGGTGATGCTGTCCACGGTCAGCATCATGACCTGGACGCCGGCCTCTTTGGCGCGCGCCATCATGTCGCGGTTCAGGCCGCGGTCCTTGTGGAAATAGAACTGGTACACCTGCGGCCCGCCGCTGATCTTGCGGGCTTCCTCCAGGCTGACGGTGCCCAGCGACGACACGCCGAACATGGTGCCGAACTTGCCTGCGGCCGCGGCCACGGCGCGTTCGCCGTCATGATGGAAGAGGCGCTGCAGCGCGGTCGGCGAGCAATACACCGGCAACGCCAGTTTCTGGCCCATGACGGTTACCGACATATCCACCTCCGCCACCCCGCGCAGCACGTCCGGCACCAGGTCGCAGGCCTCGAAGGCCTGGGTATTGCGCCGGTAGGTGGTTTCATCGTCGGCCGCGCCGTCGATGTAGTTGAAGATGGGGCCCGGCAAGCGCTGGCGCGCCATGCGGCGAAAGTCGTGGAAATTCTGGCACTGGTTCAGGCGCATCAGAAGACCTTTATCAACGCTGCGTATGGGAAACGGCGGGAAACGGCGCTCCAGAGAGTAACAACCAAACCGCCGCCGCAACAAATGCTCCGGCGGGCGTTTCCATGCGCCGCCCCGGGCCGGCCTTACTTCCTGGGATAGGACCCCAGCACCCGGAACCCCGGGTTGCCCGCCAGGAACTCCGCCAGCTTGCCTTCCTTCGCGTGCCCCGCCACCTCGATCAGGTAGCGGTGCGTGTCGAGCGTTTTCTTGCTGGGCCGTTCGTACACCGTCAGGATCTGGACTCCGGCGGCGATGAGCGACACCAGCGCGGCGCCGAACCGGTCGTCCGAGGTATCGAGCAGCAGGGACGTCTTGTCGTGGCCCGTGGGCGCGGGCATGTCTCGGCCCAGCACCCACCAGCGCGTGACGTTGTGGGGCCCCTCTTCGATGCCGTCCACCAGGGACACCAGGGAGTAGACCGTGGCGCCGACCTTGGGGCCGAACGAGGCCTTGTCCAGCGCCGGGCTGTTGGCGACGGCCTGGGCGGCGGCGCCGCCGCTGGCGGCGTTGGTCTTGCGCACGCCGGGCATCTCGCGGTCCACCCAGGGTTTCACTTCCTCGAAGGCGACGGGATGCGCCAGCACTTCCTTGATGTCCTCGCGCTTGGCGCCGGGCCGCGCCAGCAGGCTGTAGCCCAGCATCTTGGGATACTCGGCGACGACGGTAACGTTGGGCAGGTCGAGCACGGCGTCCAGGTACGGCGTGACGCCCACGACGGAGGTGGTGACGGGCACGCAGGCGCGTTCCAGCTTGCCGCTGGCGTAGTCTTTGAAGAGGTCGTCGCGCGACAGCGGGACCAGGTCCTTGTCGCCGTAGAGGTCCAGGCAGGCCTGGTGCGTCCAGGAGCCGGCTGGGCCCAGGTAGCCGATGGAGCCGGCGGCAGCCGGACTGGCGGAGAGGTTCAAGGTAAGCGAGCCTATGACGGTCAGCGATGCGAGGATTTTCATTTTCCGCTCCAGGAGTCAGCCCGCCGCCACCCGCAGCGCCGCTCCCGCCGAGACCAGGCGGTTGCCGCCCAGCGCCTTGGCGCGGTACAGGGCCCGGTCCGCCGCGGCCAGCGCGTCGGCCAGCGGCGGCGCGTCATGCGGGTACTGCGCGAGCCCGATGCTGACGGTGGCGGGTATGCCGACATTGTCGATCCGGTCGGATATGGTTTCGGCAAAACGCCGCGCCACGGACTCGCCCAGCGCCGCCGCGCGGTCCGCGGCGTCGCCCGACAGCAGCGCGGCGAACTCCTCGCCGCCGATGCGGGCCAGGATCGCGCCGGGCCCCAGCATGTCGCGAGCCGTTTCCGCGAAGCATTGCAGCACCTGGTCGCCCTTCTGGTGGCCGTAACGGTCGTTGATGGACTTGAACTGGTCCAGGTCGAACGCCAGCACCGCAACCGGCGCCCGCCCCTTTGCCTCGCCGATCAGGCGCGCGCCCTGCTCGAAAAACCAGCGGCGGTTGCCCAGCCGGGTCAGATAGTCGGTCTGCGATTCCCGCACGAGCTCGCCGTGGGTTTCCTCGCGGACGAGCTTGATAAGGGTCATGGGGAGCACGATGGAATACAGGACGCCCTCGTACATGGTGAGCGTGCTGGCGGTAAGCTGCACGCCGGGTCCGTGCGCCGCCACCCACCAGGGCAGGATGAACGCCCGGGCGGCATAGATCAGCGCGTGGAAGCCCGTCACCGCGGCGGCGATGCGCAGCGGCTTCAGCGCTTTCAGATCGCCGCAGCGCAGCAATTCCCACGTGGTCCACGCGCTTACGAGCGCGATGGGGAACGCGCTGATGTACTTCCAGACGAGATCCTCCCCTTGCGCGCCGGCCACCGCCCATATCAGGGCCATGACGGCAAGCAGCGCAAGCGGCGCAACGCGGTATCGCTTGCCGCGCAAGGAGGCGGCGCCGTTCATGACCAGCAGGTAGCCGCTGAGGACGACGAGGTTGGCCCCGGCGGAACCGAACGGGCTGGGCGGCAGGCTGCGGAACAGCGCCCCCGTGCAGCCCAGCGCCAGCGTGGCGAAGCCCGCCGACAGGATCCGCAGCGACCCGCTGCGCTTGGGATGGGCCCGATGCTCCCAAAACGTCAGGCCAGCCGTGGCGAGCAGCGTTCCGATGATGATGAAGTAAAGGGTAAGGAGATCGACGTACATCGGAGCCGTGGGGTATGGCGCCGGCCTGTCGCGGCGGCCAGCCGGAATTTTACGTTGGAAATACTGCAAAAAAACGTAACAAGCCCCCGGAAATCCCCGCGCCGAACAGCGTTTTACCCGGTGTCGCCTGGGGCTGCCGGCAGCCAGCACGACGCGCGTGCGTGGCAAATTTGCCACTCATCTACAATCCCTGGCCGAGCCGGCCGCCGATGCGGCCGGGCAGTAGCTCACAGGTAGTAATGACGCGCGCGAAGAAATCCCCTGCCAAGAAGAAAGGTTCCACCAGCAGATCCACGGCCCGGGCCAGCGCCCGCTCCAGCGGCCGTTTCCCCCGCTTCCTGAAGGCGCTGCTGTTTTCGTCGCTCGCCAGCTTCGGCGCCGCCTCCTATGTCCTGAATCCGCAATGGCGGGTCCCCGCGCCGGTCCAGGAGGCCCTGGCGCAACTGGGGTGGCCGCAGCACCGGGCGCCGCATCGGGAACAGCCGCGCCCGCAGCAGCGTGAACAGACGGCGCCCGCGACGGCGCCGATAGCCGTGCCCGCCGGCGCGCCCGCTCAAACGATGTTTTCGGAATGCCGGCAGTTCTTCCCGCATTCGCGCCCGCCGGAAGTGCCCGGCAGCCAGAAGTTGCGGGAGGTGTGCTTTTCGGCCTTCGCGATCCTGCACAACGGCCAGACGAAAACGCCGGTTTTCGTGGCGGAACGCCTGAACCGCCAGATGCTCACGCAGGCGCAGGGGCAGCGCAGGACGGACAAGTTCTACGCGGAGGCCCGGCTGCCGCGCGCGGAACGGGCCGAGCTGGACGACTACCGCGGATCGGGTTTCTCGCGCGGCCACATGGCGCCGGCGGCCGACATGTCCACGGCCGAAGGCATGGCGCAGAGCTTTTCGCTGGCCAATATGGTGCCGCAGGACCAGACGCACAACGGCGGCGCGTGGAGCGCCATCGAGCAGGACACCCGCAAGTATGTCATGCGCGCCGCCGGCGACGTGTACGTGTTTACCGGACCGGTCTATTCGGACAAGCCGAAAACGATAGGATCCGGCGTGGCCGTGCCCAGCTATCTCTACAAGGTCGTGTACGACGCGACGTCGGGCCGCTCCTGGGTGCACTGGCAGGCGAACGCCGCCAGCACCAAGGCGGGGCCGCCGATCAGCTACGAGGAGTTCGTGCGGCGCACCGGACTGAAGCTGTTGCCGGCCGGCGGGTGAAGTTCCGCCCCGGCGCCGCGCTCACGCGTTCAACTGGTAGATCTGTATCAGGTTGCCGCAGGTATCCGCGAAAATGGCCAGCGTGACCGCCCCGGCGGCCGTCGGCTCTACCGTGAATACCACGCCTTTGTCCTTCAGCCGCCGCACCTCTTCCTGGATATCCGGGCTTTCGAAGGCGGTGACCGGGATGCCGTCGTTGCGCAACGCGGTCTGGTAGGCGCTCGCCGCGGGGTGGCTGTTGGGTTCCAAAACCAGCTCCAGGTCGTCGGGCCCGTCGGGCGACACGACCGTGATCCAGCGCGCGCCGCCCACCGGGAAGTCCTGCTTTTTCACGAAACCGAGCACCTCGGTATAGAAGCGCAACGCTTTGTCCTGGTCGTCGACGAAGATGCTGTTCAGTTTGATTTTCATGGGCCTGTTTCCGGACGGGCGAAAAAGCCATTATGGCGCTGCGCGTCAGCCGCGCCGGGCGGCCTCGATCGTGGCGATATCGATCTTGCCCATGGTCATCATTGCCTCGAAAGCGCGCCTGGCCGCCGCGGGGTCCGGATCGGAGATGGCCTCGATGAGGACGCGCGGCGTAATCTGCCAGGACAGCCCCCACTTGTCGCGGCACCATCCGCACTCGCTCGCCTGGCCGCCGTTGCCGACGATGGCATTCCACAGGCGGTCCGTCTCGGCCTGATCCTCGGTGGATACCTGGAAAGAAAAGGCCTCGCTGTGCTTGAACGCGGTGCCGCCGTTCAGGCCCACGCAGGGAATGCCGATCACGGTGAATTCCACCGTCAGCACGTCGCCCTGCTTGCCGGAGGGGTAATCTCCCGGCGCGCGCAGGACCTTGCCCACCGCGCTGTCCGGAAACGTCTTGGCGTAAAACTCGGCGGCCTCCAGGGCGTCGCGGTCGTACCAAAGGCAAATCGTATTCTTGCTGGGCATCCTGATTCTCCTGAGGGGATTCCGGTAAATGGAGAATAGTCCCTCGCCGCGCCCGCGCGCGTTACGAAGCTTTGGAAAATGTTGTTCCGCGACGGGCGCGCCCTCAGTCGACCACCAGGTAGGCCTCCCCGCCCGGCTTCAGGTAAGGCGCCAGGTCCGCAAACGGCACCGCGGCATGGGGGCCCAGGCACCCGCCCATCGCGTGGCCGACGCCGGAGACCGACAGGCTCAGCATGCCGGGCGCCTGGGCCCCCAGGGCCAGGAAGCTGGGCCAGACGTCGGCGCAGCCACCCATGGACTCTCCGTCCGCGGAGACAGCCGGGTCCTCTTGCGCCAGCGCATTGCGCGCGGTGTCCACGATCCGGAGCAGTGTCGGGCTCTCCGTGCGGAAGCCGCTTGCGTCGGACTCGTACGCGTCGAAGACCCGGTTCCAGTCCAGGTACTCTCCGCGCAACAGGTCGAAAGTGTAGGGTTCGAAATGGTTGTTGGGATGCGCGCCGCCGCAGTACAGGCTGCCCGCTTCCGTCACGGTCATCAGGGCCGTGGACAGCCAGTCCACTGTAATCGCCTCTTCGTCATAGCTGCCCAGCGTGCCGGCCGCGGGATTGCCATCGGTGTATACGGAGGCCTTGCACGCCAGCGCGGCCAGGTTCATCTGCCAATGGCGTTGCTCCAGCAGCCCATTGATGCGCGCCATGACCTTCGCGTCGGGGTGGCGGCTCAGCCTGGGATAGGAAAACTTGGTGCGCGGATCGCGCCACATGCGGTAGGCCACGGCGGCCGTGCCGGTGTCCGGTCCGACGGGCACGGCGTATCCGGCCAGCTTCAGCGTCTCGTAGGGAGCGTGTTCGGCGTCGATGGTCGCGTCGAAGGCGATGCCGCTGCCCATGCCGCCGCTGATCGCGTCGGTGACGGCCCTCGCGCTATCCGGCGCCAGCGCGTCGGGATCGTACTCGGCCACACGCCGAAGCTGGAAGCCGCGGCGCTTGCCGGTACGGGCATCCGTCCATTGGCCGCGGTAGCCGTCGGCGTCGAGCGCGCCCTGCCACGCCGCGGCGCGGCCGGCCGGCGCGTCCCCCTCCGGATCCAGCCCCGCTTCTGTCCGCTCATGGTAGGGTCTGGGCTCGAAAAGGGCCGCCTCCGTGCCCTTCAGGGGTATGTCCACGCCATGCCTGCGATAAAAATAGCGGCCGGTAAGCGTGCCGTCGTCCGCGGCCTGCAATTCCATCACCACCTCGCCGGCCCCTTGCAGCGTGCCGGCATACACGTTCCGGGGCGCGGCGCTGGCGGGGCCGCCCATCAGCGGCAGGAACGCCAGCGCAAGCGCGCCTGGCCAGGAACGGGAAACGCGGACCGGAGATGGGAACATGTGCGACGGGCGCTCAAACGCGGGAGTGGGCCATGTCCAGTGACTATACCGGACGAACCGCCCCCATTTCTCCTTGCGGCGGGCGGCATGGAATCTCCTTGGCCGAATGCCGCCACATTTGTTACTCCCGGCGCCGCGCACGCGGTGCCACACTGTCCTCGGGATTGCCGGCCCGTCAGGAAGCGCCCGCGCGCCTCCATGGCCGGCAACCGGACTACAGGAGGCAAGACGCCATGACTGCATCAACCGACAAAGCCAAACCCGGCGGCCAAGCCGCCATGCGCACGCCCCCGGTCGTGTCGCCCCAGGCGTGGGAAGCCGCGCGCGCGCAGTTGCTGGTGAAGGAGAAGGCCCATACCCGCGCCCGCGACGCCCTGGCCGCCGAGCGCCGGCGCATGCCCTGGATGGAAGTGGACAAGAGTTACGCCTTCGACGGCCCCGGCGGCCGGCGCAGCCTGCTCGACCTGTTCGATGGCCGCCGGCAACTGATCGTCTACCGCGCGTTCTTCGAGCCCGGCGTATACGGCTGGCCGAAGCACGCCTGCCGCGGCTGCTCCATGGTCGCCGACCAGGTCGCGCACCTGGCCCACCTGAACGCTCGCGATACCACCCTCGTCTTCGTTTCCCGGGCGCCGCAGGCCGACATCGAGCGCCTGAAGGCGCGGATGGACTGGAAGATGCCGTGGTTCACCCTCACGGACCGCTTCGACGCCGATTTCGGCGTGGACGAATGGCACGGCACTAACGTGTTCTTCCGCGACGGCGACCGCATATTCCGCACCTACTTCCTGAACAACCGCGGCGATGAACAAATGGGCGGCACCTGGAATTACCTGGACATTACGCCGCTGGGCCGCCAGGAGACCTGGGAGGATTCGCCCGAAGGCTATCCGCAAACGCCCACCTACAAGTGGTGGAACTGGCACGACAGCTATGTCGAGGGCGCGGCGCCCGACAGGAAGTGGGTAGAGATATCCGACGCGGGCGAAGCGGCGTTCCGGAACAAAGACAAGTAGCCGCCTAGGGGTATTCCCGAGCTCATATTGTGGCAACAGTGAAATTTACTTAATATTTTTGAAGTGAGAGTGAAATACAAACCAGAGTTTCATGAAAATCGATAAGCCCGAAGACAGCGCGAACTCCGCAGACGAACACGACAAGGCCCTGGGCGAACGCCTGCGGGCGGCGCGCCTGCAACAAGGCCTGAAACTGAAGGACGTCGCGGAACGCACCGAGATGTCCATCGCGCTCATCAGCCAGGTCGAGCGCGGCATCAGCTCACCGTCCATCCGCACCTTGCGGGCGATCTGCCACGCCCTGGATATCGACGGCGCCAGCCTGCTGGCCCCTCCCGCGGCCGGACCGGCGAGCGACGACCAGAACGAATTCACGGTCCGGGTGTCCGCGCGCAAACCGTTGAAGCTGGGCAACAACGGCGTCACCAAGTACCGCATCACCCCCAGCAGCTGCGCCGCGCTCGAAGGCTTTCTGATGGAGCTCGAACCCGGCGCGGCCTCCGACCCCGGCTTCCTGGTCCAGGCCAGCGACAAGATCGGCTACGTGCTCGCCGGCAAGCTCCAAGTCTTCGTCGACGACAAATCCTTCCTGCTGGAAGCCGGCGACAGCTACGGCTTCTCCGGCAGCCACCCATACCGGTGGCAAAACGGCTGGGACCAGAAGACCGTCTTCCTGGTCGTCAACAGCACCCATTTCTACGTCTGACTTCCCTCCTCCCGCTTCTCCACCGCATTCCAAGCCAATACCGGCAAATAAAGGGCCGCCACGCGGCCTTGCAAGGGACAACACCGCAATGAATTCGTCTTCAGCATCGATCGGCGCGCGCCCGGCGCGCGTTCCTGCGCGCAAAGGCAAGCTGCGCGATATCGTGGCCGCCAACATCGGCGCCTTCTTCGAGTGGTACGACCTGCTGGTCTACGCGCTGTTCGCGCTGCCGATCTCGCGGCTGTTCTTCCCGTCCGACGACCCGCAGACGGCCCTGCTGTTCAGCTTCCTGACCTTCGCGAGTTCCTATCTGATCCGCCCGGTGGGCGCCGTCCTGCTGGGCATCTATGCCGACAAGAAGGGGCGCAAGGCCGCCCTCTCCCTGACTGCCACGCTGATGCTGATCGGCACCGCGCTGATGGCCCTCATCCCCACCTACGCCACCATCGGCGCGCTCGCGCCGGTGGCGCTGGTGGCGGGCCGCCTGCTGCAGGGCTTTTCCGCGGGCGGCGAATTCGGCACCGCGAATTCCTACCTGACCGAGCAGAATCCCAAGCTCAAGGCGTTCCTGGCCAGCCTGCAGTTCTCCACCACGGGCCTGGCGCTGGTGGTGTCCGCGCTGTTCGCCTATTTCATCAACCACTACCTCACCGAAGCGCAGATCGACAGCTGGGGCTGGCGCCTGCCCTTCATCTTCGGCTGCCTGATCGGCCCGGTTGCCCTCTACATCCGTTTCAAGATCGACGAAACGCCCGAATTCGACGGAGAAAAGGCCCAGCGCGCGGCGCCCCTGCGCGAGACCTTCCGCCTGCACAAGCGCTACCTGCTCCTGGGCGCGCTGATCGTGGCCGCCGGCAACGTGGCCAGCTATCTCAACATCTACATGCCGACCTTCGCCATCAACAACCTCGGCATCTCCAAGGACGACGCATTCGTGGCGTCGATCTGCAGCGGCCTGGTGTGCACCTTCCTGCCGATGCTGGGCGGGCTGGCCGCCGACCGCTACGGCGCGGTCAAGACCATGGCGGGCGCCCTGGTGCTGGGCCTGATCATCATCGTGCCCACCTTCAGGATGCTCACCGGAACGCCCTCGTTCGGCTCGCTGGTGCTGTTCCAGTGCCTGATGTCGCTGGTGTTCTACAGCTTCTACTTCGCGCCGGTCGGCTCGCTGCTGGCGCAACTGTTCCCGACCTCGTGCCGCACCACCGGCGTGTCGATCGCCTACGTCGCCTCGCAGACCTTCTTCGGCGGCATCACTCCCGTGGTGGTGGGTTTCCTGGTGACGCGCACCGGCACGATCATGTCGCCCGCCTATTACCTGATCGTGATCGGCCTTGTCGCGATCGTTGCGCTGGCCAGCGTGCGCGCCAAGGTCCGTTGAACTCCCGACAACCACTTTCGAACGCCATCCGTTTCATGGACACCCCACTTCCCACCCAAGTCGACGTCGCCATCATCGGCGGCGGCATTATCGGCATCAGCACGGCCTGGGCCCTGGCCCGTGCCGGGCTGCGTGTCGCCGTTTTCGAGAAAGGCGCCGTCGCGGGCGAACAATCCTCGCGCAACTGGGGCTGGATCCGCTCGGTCGGACGCGACCACCGCGAACTGCCGCTGGCGCTGCGCGCCAACGCCTTGTGGCGCGAACTGCAACAACAGGTCGACGTCGGCTACCGCCAGCGCGGCCTGGCCTACCTGGGCCGCAGCGCCGCCGACATGCAGGGCCACGCCAAATGGCTGGAGGCCGCGCGCCCCTATGCGGTGCCCGCAAGGCTGGTCGACGCCGCCGGCCTGCCCGCCCTGCTCGGCGCGCAAAGCGCGCGCGACTGGGCAGGCGCCCTGTACAACGCCGACGACGGCGTGGCGGAACCGCAGCTGGCCACGGCGGGAATCGCCGGCCTGGCGCGCGCGGCCGGCTGCCAGATATTCGAGGGCTGCGCCGTGCGCGGCCTGGACGTGGCCGCGGGCAGGGCCGGCGGCGTTGTCACCGAGAAGGGCGCCGTCCGCGCGGCGGCCGTCGTGCTTGCCGGCGGCGCGTGGTCGCGGCTGTTCTGCGGCAATAGCGGCGTGTCGTTTCCGCAACTCAAGGTTCACGCGTCGGTGCTGCGCACCACAGCGCTCGAAACCGGCATGGACCTGGCCATCAACGGTGGCGATTTCACCTGCCGCAAGCGCGCCGACGGCGGCTATACGGTTTCACAGCTTGGCGCCTCCACGGCCGACCTGACGCCCGACAGCATCCGGCTGATGCGCCAGTTCCTGCCCGCCTGGATGGCCGAGCGCAAATACCTGAAGCTGCGCGTGGGCCGCCGTTTTTTCGAGGAACTGATGATGCCGCGCCGCTTCGCGCTGGACGCGCCCACGCCCTTCGAACAGCACCGGATTCTCGACCCGCAGCCCGGCATGGCCGCCATTTCCACCGCCCTGGAGAAACTCAAGGCGGCCTTCCCCGCCTTCGCGCCGGCCCGCGTGGCAGGCGCCTGGGCCGGCATGATCGATGTCACGCCGGACGCCCTGCCCGTCATGTCCGCCGTGGACGCCGTACCGGGGTTCTTCCTCGCCTCCGGCTTTTCGGGCCATGGCTTCGGCATCGGCCCGGCGGCCGGCGAACTGATGAGCGAACTCGTCCAGGGCAAGACACCCAGCGTGGACCCCGCCGCCTTCCGGCTGTCGCGCTTCGCCTAGGGCCTGCCCCCCCATTTTTTTCACCCCCAGTTTCATGGAGAATCCTCAGTGCCTGACAATAACGCGCGACTGATCCGCTTCAATGGCGGCCCGATGGTCGCCCCGGTTCCCGGCAAACCCAAGCAGCCGCTCACCGGCGACGCCGCTTTCCTCAGCGTCAAGGCCTTCGACCACGAGAAGGCCCGCGCCGGCGTGTGGGAAAGCACGGCGGGCACCTTCCAGGCCAACAACGCGGGCTACATCGAGTTCGGGTACATCGTCGAAGGCGCGTGCCGCCTGGTCGACCCCGACGGCACCGTGCACGCGCTGGCCGTGGGCGACGCCTTCGTCATGCCCGAAGGCTATTCGGGCCGCTGGGAAGTGGACCAGGCCGTCAAGAAGATCTACTTCATCAGCGTCACGCAGTAACGGCTCCGCCCCGGGGCTGGCCAGCGGCGGCGGCGGCCGCGCCGGCCCTCGATTCAGCGGCGGCGGCCGAACTCGACCACCGCCGCGCCGCTGCCATACAAGGGTTCGTAGGCATGCACCGTGGCGGCGGGCAACTCGCCTCCAAACGCCCCGAGCACCCAATGCAGGTGCTTCATTCCCATGTCGGCCCGCGCCTGCCTCGCGTAATCGGGCAGCGTGTCGCGCAGCGCTTGCGCGTCGCCGGCCTCCATCAAGGCCAGCAGCCGGCGGTTCCAGTCGTCATCCGAGGCGGAATGCAGGCGGTCCTCTTCCAGGGCCAGGGGTTCGCGGAACAGCGAGTTGGACAGCGCCCCCACGCCGACCACGGCCACGCGCTTGCCCTGCTCCTTCGCGCAGTCCGCCGCCAGCCGCGCGAGTGTTTCGGTGCGCCCGGCATCGTGGTAGAGGTTGTTGGCCGCGATCACCACCGGCAGCGACGGCTGGCCGAATCCCATCAAGGTGCTGGCGGTAATGGTGCCGGTATCGATGGGAAAGCCGTCGTAGTCCACGCCGCGCGCGCGCACGCCGGCATCCAGGCAGCGCGCCACGCAGGCCTGCGCCAGCGCGGTGTCGCTGGCGATGTCGAAGGGCTGTTCGCCGAATTCGTGCCAGTTCTCGTCCACGTGCAGGCCCACGCTGCGTTCGCGCGTGATCCAGAGCTGGTCCAGCACGGCCATCCATTGCGTGGAATAGACCAGCACGCAATCGGGCCGGGAGGCCGCCAGGGCCTCGCCCGCCCCCCGCAGCGCGGCCTGGATCCGGCCCCAGGGGGCGATGTCGGGGCGCAACTGCGGCAGCGGGTTGCCCGGCACCAGGAAAGCGGAAACGATACTCATGCGGGGTTCTCCTCGGCCGCGCGGGCGGCAGGGGCGATGCGCGACAGGCCGGCGTCGGCCAGATTCCATTCCATCACCGCGTTGCCGGTCCCGATCACCGAGCCATAGCCGTGCAGGCGGCCCGGCAGTTCCGGATAGTCCATGGCCGCGTGCATCCACGTGAAGGCGCCGGACTTGACCTCGGCGAACGCCTCGTCGATGAAGCGCGGCAGCAGCTCGAAGGTTTCGCGCATCCGGCCCTGCCGCATCAGCTCGATCATGCGGATATCCCACTTGTAGCCGTCGTAGCGCTCGGGATGCTCTTTGGACATGTCCTCGGGAATCTCGGGCTCTTCATGGAAGTGCCAGTGCGACAGGGTGTTGCTGGCCAGCAGCACGGCGCGCCGGCCGGTCTTGCGGATGGCCTCGCGCGTGGCGCGGCCCAGCAGGTCCATTTCGCCCTGGCCTTCGCGCGTGTCCAGGTAGTACGGCGTATTGTTGGCCGACAGGCCCACCACGGGAATATCCCATTGCGGGCGCACCATGTGCAGCGTGGTGATGGTGCCATAGTCGACGCGGAAGCGCGGGTTGCGCATCATCTTGGTGACCAGCCCCAGGTCGCGCCCTTCGTCGCAGCAGGCTTGCGCCAACCCCACGTCCACGTCGAGCTCGAACCGGTAGCGGAACAGATTGGGAAAGATCGGATCGACCGACTTGCCCTCCAGGCGGGGCACGCCCAGGAAATGGTGGCCCACCTGCGTGATCCAGTGCGGCGAATGCACCAGCAGCACGTCGGGCTTCAGGCGTTCGATGCTGTTGCGCACGTGCTCGTAGGCCCATCGCAACGTTTCCCAGCCGCCCTCCGAACGGGGCTCGTTCTGCGGTGGATTCTCGCCGTAGACCAGATGCGGCGGATGCGGGGCCAGGAAGCCCGCCAGGATTTCCCCTTCCTTCATGATTCCTCCGTGATACCTGGAATCGCGCCCGGCGGACAATCCGCCCGACGCGCATGCAGCGTCCACGACGAGCGCCCCGAGAAAGCGGCGGCCAAATACAGTACGTATACGTATAAATAACCGAAAACCACGCTCCCGGAACCTAGGGATATACCCGACCCGCGGCACGTGGACGCTACAATTCCGCCCATTGCTCTCCAACCCGCAGCCCCCTTCCCAATGTCCAATCTCATCGTCCACGGCGGCACGCCCCTGCGCGGCCGCGTCATTCCTTCGGCAAACAAGAACGCGGTGCTGCCCGTGCTGTGCGCCACTCTCTTGACCGACCAGCCCCTGCGGCTGCATGGCGTGCCGGACATCACGGACGTGCGCAAGATCCTGGACATCTTCCGCACGCTGGGCAGCGACGTGCGGTTGGACGAGACCACGCGCACGCTGGACCTGCACCATCGCGACACGGTCTTCGACGCCGCCTTGCACCGGCTTCCCGAGGAAATGCGCTCCTCCATCATGCTGGTGCCGCCGCTGCTGGCCCGCTTCGGCGTGGCGCGGCTGGAGGACAACGTCAAGGGCTGCACGCTGGGCGTGCGCGAGATCGATCCGCACGTGGATATCTTCCGTTCGTTCGGCGGCGAGGTGGAGCGCGCGGCGGGCTCGCTGCTGGTCCGTAGCGGCGGGCCGCTGAAGCCCACCCACCACTGGCTGGACTACGCCTCGGTAACCACGACCGAGAACTTCGTGCTGTGCGCCGCCGCGGCGCAGGGGGAATCCACCCTGACCAATGCCGCCTCCGAACCGCATGTGCAGGAGTTCTGCCGCTTCATGGCCATGATGGGGGCCGATATCGACGGCATCGGCACGTCGCGCCTGACGGTGCGCGGCGGCGCCCGCCTGCGGGGCGGCGAATTCACCTTCGAGGAAGACTTCCACGAAATCACGACCTTTCTCGCGCTCGGCGCGATCACGGGCGGGGATGTGGTGGTGCGCAACAGCACCCCGGGAAATTTCCCGCTGATCGACCGCACGTTCGCCAAGTTCGGCGTGCGGATCGTGCATGAGAACGGTTGGTCGCGCGCGCTGCGCCAAGGGCCGCTGAAGGTGCAGACGCCCTTCACCAGCAACGTGCTGACCAAGGTCGAAGCCGCGCCGTGGCCGTATTTCCCGGTGGACCTGCTGCCGATCTTCATCGCGCTGGGCGTGTGCGCCGAGGGCAACGCCATGTTCTGGAACAAGGTCTACGACGGCGCGCTGGGCTGGACGGGCGAACTGTCCAAGTTCGGCGCCCACGTGTTCTCATCGGATCCTCACCGCGTGATCACCTTCGGCGGCACCCCGCTGACGCCGGCGGTGGTGGAAAGCCCCTACATCATCCGGGTCGCGATCGCGCTCTTCATGATCGCCAGCAGCATCGAAGGCCGCTCGGAGATCCGCAACGCCACCCCGATCCGCCGCGCGCACCCGCGCTTCGTCGAAAACCTGCGCAGCCTCGGCGTGCAGGTCGAGTGGACCAGCGAGGAATAGCCCCCGCCGGGCCAGGCCCGGCCGGCGGGAATTGCCCGAAGCGGTGCTGCCAGCCGGCCGGCGCGGGCCTATACTTTGCTGACACGCACGCTCCATTAACGCGTAATGGGAGCCCGCCGACTTGCTCCTGGCGCGACGCGCCGGATGCGTGGTGCACCAGGGTCATGGCCCTTTTCACAGGAGGCGGATGCCATGTCGCGCCCCGCATGCAGAGACGGCTCGTTTTAGACACAGTCTAGGAATCGGCACCTTCAAGGAGGTGTGTGATGAGCAAATTGTCCAATGACGCGCTGGACGCCCTGGGGGCGTCCGCGCGGGGCCAGGTGCTGGCCCCCGGCGCGGCGGGCTATGACGACGCCCGCAAAATCTGGAACGCCATGATCGACCGCCGCCCGGCGGTCATCCTGCGGTGCGCAGGCGCCGCCGACGTGCGCCACGCGGTGGATTTCGCGCGTGCCAACGGCCTGGTGCTGGCCGTGCGCGGCGGCGGCCACAACATCGCGGGCACCGCCGTCTGCGACGGCGGCATGATGATCGACCTATCCCCGATGAAGTCCGTGCGGGTAGACCCCCGGCTCGCCAGGGCCTATGTGGAGCCGGGCGCGACCCTGGCGGACGTGGACCACGAAACCCAGGCCTTCGGCCTGGCCGTGCCGCTGGGCGTCAATTCGACGACGGGGGTGGCTGGCCTGACGCTGGGCGGCGGATTCGGCTGGCTGACCCGCAGGTTCGGCCTGACCATCGACAACCTGGTCTCGGCTGACGTGGTCACCGCCGACGGCGGCTTGCTGCGCGCCACCGCGCAAGACAACGAAGACCTGTTCTGGGCGATCCGCGGCGGCGGCGGGAATTTCGGCGTGGTCACGATGTTCGAGTTCCAGTTGCACCCCGTCGGGCCGATGGTGTACGGAGGGCTGGTGGTGCTGCCGCTGGAACAAGGCAGGCAAGCCCTCCTGAAATACCGCGAGGCGCTTGAAACCATGCCCGAGGACCTGACGGTGTGGGCGGTATTGCGGCTGGCGCCCCCGCTGCCCTTCCTGCCGGAGTCCGCGCACGGCAAGCCGATGCTCGGCTTCGCCATCTGCTATTCGGGCGATCCGGATCAAGGGCCGGCCGCCGTGGAGGCGGTGCGCGGCTGGGGCCAGCCTTATGGCGAGCATCTGGGGCCCATGCCCTACACGGCTTGGCAGAAGGCCTTCGATCCGCTGCTGACGCCCGGGGCCCGCAATTACTGGAAATCGCACAACCTGGGGTCGCTGCAGGATGGGCTTATCGACGCCATCATCGATGCCGTCGAGAACCTGCCCTCGCCGCAATGCGAGATATTCCTGGGCCATATCGGCGGCGTCGCGATGCGCGTGCCCGTTCCGGCCACCGCCTATCCGCACCGCGCAGCGCAGTTCGCGATGAACGTCCACGGCCGGTGGGATGCCCCGCAGGATGACGACCGCTGCATCGCGTGGGCGCGGGCGCTGTTCCGCACGACGGAGCCCTATTCGCAGGGCGGCGTGTACGTGAACTTCCTGACGCAGGACGAGCCGGAACGGCTCGGCGCCGCCTATGGGCAGAACTTCGAACGCCTGGTGCGCGCGAAGACCCGCTACGACCCTGGCAACCTGTTCCGCCATAACCAGAACATCCCGCCCGCCGCGTCGTGACGACGGCCGGCCCCGCCCCAGAAGGAAGACCCATGTGGCAACCCAGCGAGAGCTATCCGGATCCGGCCATCGAAGTGCTCGATCCCCGCTTCCTGAAATACCGCATCGACAATGCGGCGATCGAGCGCCTGGCCACGGGCATCCGCTATGGGGAGGGGCCGGTCTGGTTCGGCGACGGCCGGTACCTGCTTTGGAGCGACATCCCCAACAGCCGCATCATGCGCTGGGACGAGGAAAGCGGCGCCGTCTCGATCTACCGCCGCCAGGCGGGCTTCGCCAACGGCAATACCCGGGACCGCCAGGGCCGCCTCGTCACTTGCGAGCACGGCGGCCGCCGGGTGGTGCGCACGGAGTACGACGGCACGCTGACAGTACTGGCCGACCGCTACGAGGGGCGGCGGCTGAACTCCCCCAATGACGTCGTCGTGAAAAGCGACCATTCGATCTGGTTCACGGACCCCGTCTTCGGCATTCTCAACAATTACGAGGGATACAAGTCGCAGCCCGAGCTGCCGACCCACGTATACCGCCTCGATCCGGAAACCGGGCGCCTCGACGTGGTCGCCTCGGACATCCTGAATCCGAACGGGCTGTGCTTCTCGCCCGACGAAAGCCTGCTGTACATCGCCGAGAACGGCTCCCAGCCCAATCGGATCCGAGTCTACGACGTCCGGGACGAGCGGACCCTGGCGCAGGGGCGCACCTTCGTGGACGCGGGCGACCAGGGCATACCGGACGGCATGCGCTGCGATATGGAAGGCAATGTCTGGGTGGGCTGGGGACCGGACCCCGCCCTGAACGGAGTGATGGTGTTCGCGCCGGACGGCGTGCCGCTGGGCCGCATCGCCCTGCCCAACCGCTGCGCCAACCTGTGCTTCGGCGGGCTCCGGCGCAACCGGCTCTTCATGGTGGCCGGGCAGTGCCTCTATGCGCTGTACGTGGACGCGGCCGGGGCCGCCCGCCCGTGAGCGGCGGGCCGGCGCGCGAGCATTCGATGGGCCTGCGCGCGCCGCGGCGAAACATTTACTAACGTGAATGGCAAAATATCCCATTGACGGGATTTGCCCTGGCCCTTATTTTCGACCGATTCGGCGCCTGTCATGAAGCGGCAGCCGAAAACCGGAAAATCCCCCCTATCCCCACCCCCGAATACGCGGCAGGAGCGCTGAGAACGATGGGCCACCTGGTTTTATTGCTGCTTGGTGTCGAATATCTGCGCAAACGGGCTCGCGGCCTGTTGATTATCGGTTGGTTATTCCTGATTGCGGGTGTCCTGCTTTTCATCGATGCGCTGGACAACGCGATTTATTTTCCACTGAATTTCTTCGCCGCGATCTTCGTGATCGAGGGCCTGGCGACACTGGCCATCGCCAAGTCGGGGGTAGGCGGGCAGCGGGTGCTGCGCTATGCCAAAGGCGTAATCGTGCTCGCCGCCGGCATCCTGGTGCTGGCCGGCCACCATCACGGGCATTTCCTGCTGTCCATGATTTTCGGCCTGCTGTTCCTGGTGGACGGGCTGTTGCAGTGCACGGCCGCCTATGTGGTGCGCTATGAGCGCTGGCGCTACGTTTTCGCCTCCGGCGTGGCCGAAATATTGCTGGCCATTTTCTTTTTCCAGCCCTATCCCACCCATTATGTGGGAACCGTGCCCTACTGCCTGGGGCTGTTCCTGGCATTTTCCGGGCTCAAGCTGGTGGCGCTCGCCTATCGGGTCCGCCGCCTGGATTCGAATCCTGCCCTGGACGCCAACCCCCATCCGGACTTCATGCCCACGCGCGCCGACGGCCCGCCGCAAACGGTATTCGACGGCCCTCCCCTGGCGTCCGAGCGCGCGCTGACGGTTCACGTCTGGACCCCGTCCGGCTCGGCGAAAACGGAAACGCGCAATTATCCGGTGGTGGACCGCTACATCGCGGCCGTGGACATCAATGGCGTGGTATCGACCGGCCATGCGGCGATGGAATCGCCCGAAGGCGTATATATCAGCCTGTATCCGGCGCAGGAAATCGACCACTCCCCGGAACAGTTCGGCACCTTGCTGCGCGCCACGGCCGACAATAACGTCCCCGGCGTATTCCAGCCCGATTATCCGACCGAGTCCAAGGCATGGTGCCCGTCCACCATGCAAGTGCGCATCCGCAACTACGACGCGGCCAAGCTGCAGACGTTCTGGGACGAGTACCGCAAGGACACGACCTACAACCTCACCCACCGGAACTGCTCCAGCTCGGTGGCCAACGGCCTGGAAGCTGCGCTGGACGGCGTCGTGGGCCGCCTGCACGGCCCCACGGCCGGCTGGCGCGTGCTGCTGCGCCTGTTGCTGACGCCGGAACTCTGGGTGGCGGCGCAGATCCGCAAGCGCGCCCTGACCATGGCCTGGACCCCGGGCCTGACGCTGGACTACGCGCGTGCGCTCAGCATGCTGGCCGACCCCCGCCCCTTCGGCTGGTGGAAGATGTCGCAGCAGGCCCTGCGCCAGATCGCGCGCCTGCGCGCCGGCTGGCGTAGCCAGGACCGCGAGGCCGTCGCCCGCAACGCCCGCGACGAATCCTCGCAAGAGGTCCGGCCATGACTGCCGCCGGCGCTCCACGCCCCCGCTGCGTCCCGTTCGCGACCGCGCCATGATCCTGCAAGCCGCGATCGGTCTGGCCGTGCTGGCCGGGGCGGGCTGGGGCGCGCTTGCCCTCTGGTTCCAGCCGCCATTCGGTCCGCGCGCCCGCGGCGCCCTGCCCGCCGCCTGGCTGGCGCTGGCCGCCGCCGCGCTGGCCGGCCTGGTCCGCGGCAGCCTGCTGCCCGCCGCGCTGTTCGGCGCGCTGCTGCTGGGGCTGCTGGCCTGGTGGCGCCTGGCCGTGCGCCCGTCCAACGAACGCCAATGGATGCCCGAGGTCGCCCGCCAGACTCACGGCACGGTGGACGGCGACATCGTCACCATGCACAACGTGCGCGACTTCGAATGGCGTGCGCGGGACGACTACGACGAGCGCTGGACAACCCGCATCTACGACCTGTCGCGCCTGGCGTCGGTGGACCTGGCGCTGTCCTATTGGGGACGGCCCGCGATCGCCCACGCCATGGTGTCGTTCGGGTTCGACGACGGCCAATACGTGGTGTTTTCGGTGGAGATCCGCCGCAAGCTGCACGACACGTTCTCGGAGATCGGCGGATTCTTCCGGCAATACGAGCTGGCGGTGCTGGCATCCACCGAGGAAGACAGCCTGCGCGTGCGCACCAACGTGCGCGGCGAGGACGGATACCTTTACCGCGTGCGCATGCCCGAAGGCGCTGCCCGCGAGCTGCTGCTGTCGTACGTGGCCACGGCCAACAGGCTGGTGCGCAAGCCGCGGTTCTACAACACCCTGACCGCCAACTGCACCACCATCGTGTACCGCCTGGCCGACCAGATCGTGCCGGGCCTGCCGATGGACTACCGGCTGCTGCTCTCGGGCTATCTGCCCGAGTACCTGTACCGGCTGGGCGCGCTCGATGGCGCGGACAGCCCCGAAGCGTACCGGCGCGGCGGCCGCTATACCGAGCGGGCCCGCGCCACGCTCGACGCCGCGGACTATTCCCGCAACATCCGTATCGGCGTGCCCGGCGTGAAGACGAGCGGCGATTCGGCCTAGGCCGCCGAGGACTCCCGGCGCAGGAAGTCCAGCACCGCCAGATACGACCCTTCGTTGCCCGCCGCATTGGCGGCCGGCGAGCCGCCCGCGTCCAGCAGCAGGCCCGACATTGCGTGCGGCTTGCTGATCAGGGTGGCGGGCAGGTAGGGATAGTGCACGTGGTGGCCGGCCCCCATGCAGACGTGATGGAAGGTCGGCAGGCCGTCCGCGAGGCGCCGCCGCATGACGATCTCGGAATAGGCCGTGCTGGGCCAGAAGCCGTCATCCGACGCGCTGACCAGCATGACGGGGCCGGGATAGCGCTCGATCGGGATGCGCGCGCGCTCGAAGGCGGCGCTGTCGCGCGTGGCGCTGAGGAAAGCATGCGTCTGGCGGTACGGCGGATCCGAGGCGTAGGCGGCTTCCCAATCGGCGCTGGCGTTGTCCTGCCACAGGTGCGGCAGCGGTTCCCCGGCCTTGGTCCAGACCTGGGCATTGCGGCCGGTGCCCGGCGAGCCGGCGCTGACGACCCCGTGCATGACGGGCGACGGCACGTACGCGACCACGGCGCTGACCAGCTCGGGATAGTGCGCGGCCACGAGCAGCGAGGTCTCGCCTCCCCGGCTGATGCCGGACAATGCCACGAAACCATCGCGCGGCGACAGTTCGGCGCGCGCCCAGCGCAAGGCCTGCTCGAAATATTCCAGCGGCATGTCGTTCAGGTATTTGGGCCGGCCTTCGTAGTTGAAGATGGCCAGCGCCAGGCACTGGTAGCCGCGGGCCGCGAACAGCGCCGCGCGCGGCGCGTTGACGCCGCCGGAAGACCCGTTCATGTAGATCACCAGCGGATGCGGCCCCGGGCCCGCCGGCGTGTAGAGTTCGCCCGACAGCATCATGCCGCCTAGCTCCTCCCGCACGGCTCGGTGGGTCACGCCGTCGGCCAGGAACTCCTGCACCAGCCGGGCGGTGGCCGTGTGGCGGCCGTCGCTGGCCTCGATATGGATGGTCAGCGGCTCGGTGCGGTCCGGCGGAAACACCACGCTGTCCATGTCGCGGCAGGCCATCGACCACACGATGCCCATGGCGGAAGGCTCGGCATAGCTGCCGGAAACCGGGCAATCGCGCGACAGGTCCAGGCTGCCGTCGTGGCCGGCGACGAACACGGCCTGCGAGCGCCATGGGGCGCCGCACATCCGCATGCTGGCGGTGACGGTGATGAAGGCGTAGGCGGGGAATCCGTCGATACGGATATCGCGCGCCACGTCGACCAGGGCGCGCTCGGGGCTGACGATGATGCGGGGCGGTTCGGTCACGGCGGCTCCTCAGCTCTTCAGGTCGGTCTTGGGCACGCCATTGGCCTTGATGACCTGCGCCCACATGGCGGATTCCTCGGCGATGACGCGGTCCAGGTCGGCCGACGAGGTGAATTCAACGGTCACGCCCTGATCCGCGAACTGCTGCACGAGGCCGGGATCGCGGGTGCCTTCGCGCACCGCGTTCTCCAGCGTCTTGACCACGGGCGCCGGCATGGCGGCTGGGCCGGAAATCATCATCCGGGTATAGAGTTCGAAACCGTCCACGCCGGCTTCCTTCATGGTGGGCACGTCGGGCAGGCTGGACAGGCGCTTGTCGGCCGTGACCGCCAGCACCTGCAGCTTGCCCGATTTGATGCTGGGCAGCGCCGAAGTGGGGAAATCGAAGGTGCTCTGCACCGTGCCGGCCATGAGATCCAGCAGCGCGGGGCCGCTGCCCTTATAGGGCACGTCCTGGAACTGCGTGCCGGTCTTGGACTGGAAATGCAGCAGCGCCAGGTGATTGATCACGCCGCGCCCCGCGTGCGCGCACGTGATGTCGCCGGGCTTCTTCTTGGCCAGGGCGATGAACTCCTGCACGTTCTTCACGCCTAGATCGGGATGCACGATCAGCAGCATGGGCGATTTGCCCATCGACCCCAACTGCTTGAAGTCCGACTGCCGATAAGGCAGGTTGTTGTAGAGCAAGGGGTTCAGGATCATGCCGTTGGTGCCGGCGAACCCCAGCGTGTAGCCGTCCGGTTCGGCGCGCGCCACCGCCACGGTGGCGATGATGGCCTGCCCGCCCGGCCGGTTTTCCACGACGACGCTCTGCTTCAGCGTCTTGCCCATGCGCTCGGCCAGGGCCCGGGCCGCGATGTCGGTCAGGCCGCCCGGGGCGAAACCCACCAGCAGGCGCACGGGGCGCGTCGGGAATGTGTTCTGGGCCCAGGCCGGGCGCGAAATCAGGGGCAGCGCGGCAAGCGCGCCCAGGGCATGGCGGCGGGTGAATCGCATACGGCTCTCCAGGCAACGGACGGACGAGGAAAACGTATGTTGTATGCAATACCAGGGGCGGGCTATCTAGGGATATCCCGACATCCCCTGGCGAGCCATCGCCGGGATATTCCGCAGGACGGTATTTGGTATGCGATCTGGCCCCTGCTAGGGCTTCGTCATCAGCTTCTTCCACCCTTCCAGGCCCAGCCGGCGCATCGTCTCGATGTTTTTCTCGTAGATCTCGGCGGCGTCGGGGAAGGACTCCACCGCGCGGTCGATGCTGTCTTCGCGCAACAGGTGCAGGATGGGATACGGCGAACGGTTCGTATAGTTGGAGATATCGTCCGGCTCGGTGTCCGCGAACTGGAATTGCGGATGGAAGGTGGCCACCTGCAGCTCGCCCACCAGGCGCATGCGCTTGAGCAGACGGTCCGAGAGGTCCTCGAAGTCGTTGAACGCCAGGAAGTCGTCCAGCGCGTCGGGGATGATCAACAGGGTCGTGTCGATCTGCTCGGGGTCGGTTTCGGCCAGCAAGGCCAACTCGTCCTGCAGATCGGTCAGCACGCCCTCGGCATCGGTGGCGTCGCTGACGGCGAAGCGGATCTGGTCCTTGACCTGCACCGCCTTGGCGAAGGGACAGAGGTTCAGGCCGATGACGGCCTGGTTCAGCCAATGCCTGGTTTCGGCAACGACATTGGCGTAAGCGTCGGAAGTGGAAATCATACCGGCATCGCCGCCATCGTCTGCGCCACCGCGGCGGTCAGCTTCTTGCCGTAAGGCACGTGCAGGAACTCGTTGGGCCCGTGCGCGTTGGACTTGGGGCCCAGCACGCCGCAGACCATGAACTGGGCCTTGGGGAAGCCTTTCTGGAGGATGCTCATGAGCGGAATCGTGCCGCCCTGGCCGATGTAGCCGCAGGGCGCGCCATAGTACTGCTGGGAGGCGGCGTCCAGCGCCTGGGTCAGCCACGCCTCGGACGCCGGAGCGTTCCAGCCGGTGGCCGCGCCTTCGTTGGCCTTGAAGATCACTTTGGCGTTGTAGGGCGCGTCCGCTTCCAGCAGCGCCTTGATTTCCTGCGAAGCGGCAACGGCGTCCACCAGCGGCGGCAGGCGCAGCGACAGCTTGAACGCCGTGCGCGGACGCAGCACGTTGCCGGCGCTGGACAGCGGCGGCAGGCCTTCGGCGCCGGTGACGGACAGGGTCGGGCGCCAGGTGCGGTTCAGCAGCGCCTCTTCGGGCTCGGTCGTCATGGGCAGCACGAAACCGCCTTCGGCGCCGCAGCTCCAGGGGAAGCGGCGCCAGACCTCGTCGCCCAGGATGCGGGCGGTGGCATGCACCTGCTCGATGCGGTCGGCGGGGATGTCGCAGTGCAGGCTCTGCGGCAGCAGGCGGCCCGTGGCGCTGTCTTCCAGGCGGTCCAGCAGATGGCGCAGGATGCGGAACGACGAGGGCACGACGCCGCTGGAGTCGCCCGAGTGCACGCCTTCATCCAGCACCTGGACTTCCAGCGTGCCGGCCACCATGCCGCGCAGCGAAGTCGTCATCCAGAGTTGATCGTAGTTGCCCGCGCCCGAATCCAGGCAGACCACCAGCGCCACGTTGCCCAGGCGGTCGCGCAGCGCGTCCACGTAGGGCAGCAGGTCGTAGCTGCCGGATTCCTCGCAGGTTTCCACGATGCCCACGCAGCGCGGGCGCGGAATGCCCTGTTTGTCCAGGGCCATGATGGCGGTGAGCGATGCGTAGACCGCGTAGCCATCGTCCGCGCCGCCGCGGCCGTACAGCTTGCCGTCTTCGTACTTGGGCGTCCAGGGGCCCAGGCCGGCGCGCCAGCCCGAGAATTCAGGCTGCTTATCCAGGTGGCCATACAGCAGCACGGTGTCGCCGTTGTCGCTGCGGGTGGCGGGCGCGTCGAAAAAGATCACGGGCGTGCGGCCCGGCAGGCGCACGACTTCCAGCTTCAGGCCCGACACCTTCTGGGCCTCGACCCATTGCGCCGCATCGCGCACCACGCGTTCGATGAACGCATTCTTTTCCCAGTCGGCGTCGAAGGCCGGGCTCTTGGCGGGGATCGCGATGTAGTCGGTCAGCGCCGGAATGATCTCGTTGTCCCATTTGTCATCCACGAAAGCCTGCAGGGCCTTCGGATCGAGGGTGGGAGGAAGAGCGTCGTCGGGGATGCGTGCGTTCATGGCGCGGAATCCTGTGTGCGGGAGGGATGGGCAATCCGTTATTTTATGCCCGTCCGGCGCAGCCGGGGACGGCGGCCCGGACGCGCCGCGCGCCAGGCCCCGTCCCGCCCGCAGAAAACGCAGCCCGCGTTACTGGAAGCGCGTCAGGTGGATCAGCAGGGTCCGGTCCGGATTGGCCTGCAGCACGGCGGTCAGGCCCTGCTCGTAGTCGGGCATGGTCAGGTCGTCGAAGACTCGCGTCTGGTATTGCCCGCCGCCGTCCTTGACCGTCATGGAGAAGGATGCCTGCCGGTCCCCGACCTGCAATGTGGGCACGCCCACGTCACCCCCGGTCCGCGCCGGGACGATCGCCGCCACGATGGCGCTCTTGGGCACCCCGCGGGTCGAGCACTCCGTGCTCAGCGTGGGATTGCCCAGCAGGCTGGCGACCTCCAGTTGGTCCGCGTCGTCCAGTTTCTTGGGGTCGATCACCAGGATCGCCGTCTTGAACAGGCGGTCCGCCACCGTTTTCGCGCCCGGAAAGCCGGTCTCGCCCTGCCGTTCCGCCGCCACCGCATGGCAGCCGCGCGACGCCCTGGTGGTCAGCGATTCCAGCACCTGGCCCAGCCGCTGCGGGTTGCCCAGGTCGCTGGCGGAAATGCGCACCACGTTGCTGCACACGACCTGGTTGCGACCGTCGTCGGCGCTGACGATCGCGTCGTTGCCCAGCGTGCTTCCCGGACGCAGCCCGCCCTGAATCCGGCCGCTTACCTGGTGCGGAGTCGGCACGGAAAACGACGACGGGGAATGGCCGCCCGGGCTACCCGGAATCTGGATGGCGCCTTCGGCCCGCATATGCAGCACCTGCGTCTGCCGCGGGGTGGCCTGCGGCACCTCGGGCGGCTCGGCCTTCAGCTTGCCGATCAGGTCGGCCAGCAGCTCGTTCGCCTGCTGCATCGCCACGTGGCGGTCCGACATGACGACCATTTCATCCTGGACTTCGCTCAGGCAGTCGCGCAGCCGGGAGGCGTCCGAAAGCGTGGGCGTATGCCGGGGCCGGACCAGGGCCAGGGCCTCGTCCAGGCGGTCGCCCACCCGCGCTAGGCGCTCGCCGTGCTCCAGTTCTTCCTGCGCCAGCGCCTGCAGCACTTGCTGGCATTCGTGGACCAGCTGCTGCTGGGAGAGGATTTCTCTCGCCCCGTTCGACACGGCCCCCGCGCTCGGAATGATCGCGTTCCGATCCGTGAAATCCGGCCTGAACGAGGTGGGGTATTGGGCTTCCAGGTCGTCGTGCTGCCCTTGCTTGGCGCTGTCGATCCGCTCCAGCAGCTCGGCCAGCGCGGTGTAGCGCTTGACGGTCTGGATGTGATCCTGCCTGAGGTCCTGGACTTCACTGCTCAGGAGCGTAGCGCCTGATCGCAAAGCGGCAATGTCGTTCATTGAAATTCCCCTTGGCTCAGTGGGCGGGAGCGCGGAAGGTCGGCTCCCCCCAACTTGAGTAACGGATCCGTCGCGCCGGTTCCGGCCGCGATGAATCGGGGGACGCGCTGAGGGCGCGGGGCCCATGCGGCGGGAAGCGCCCGGGCGGTGCCGGACCTCCCCGCCTTTTCGGCGATCAGGCGCCGATCAGCGCCGGCTCGGCGCCGCGGCCCAGGGCGGGCGCCTCGGCGTCGATCACCTGCCCGGCCTGAAGCTTGAACACCGCCACGGCCTCGCGCAGGCGTTGGGCCTGGGTCTCCAGCGAGGCCGCGGACGCGGCGGCCTGCTCGACCAGGGCCGCGTTCTGCTGCGTCACGCTGTCCATCTGCGACACGGCCTGGTTCACCTGCTGGATCCCCTGCGACTGCTCTTCCGAGGCGCTGGAGATCTCATTGATGATGTCCGTCACGCGGCGCACCGAGGTCACGATTTCCTGCATGGTGGCGCCGGCGGCCTCCACCTGGTCGGAACCGACCGACACCTTCTGCACCGAGTCGTCGATCAGGCCCTTGATTTCCTTGGCCGCGGCGGCGCTGCGCTGCGCCAGGGCGCGCACCTCGCTGGCCACGACCGCGAAGCCCTTGCCCTGCTCGCCCGCGCGCGCCGCTTCCACGGCCGCGTTCAGCGCCAGGATGTTGGTCTGGAAGGCGATGCCGTCGATCACGCCCACGATGTCCGCGATACGGTTGGAACTGTCGGCGATGCCGCGCATCGTGCCGACCACATCGCCCACGGCCCGGCCCCCGCGCGTAGCCACTTCGGAAGCGGCAATCGCCAGCTCCGAGGCGCTGCGCGAGCTTTCGGCGTTGTTGCGCACCGTGGACGACAGTTCGTCCATGCTGGCCGCGGTTTCCTCCAGGGAGGCGGCCTGCTGTTCGGTCCGGGACGACAGGTCGATGTTGCCCGCGGCGATCTCGCGCGAGCCGGTATGGATTTCCTCCACGCCCAGGCGCACGGCGGACACGGTGCGGGCCAGGCTGTCCTGCATGCGCTTGACCGCGCCGTACAGCACGCCGATTTCATTGTTGCCGCGCTGCTCGATGCGGTTGGTCAGATCGCCCGCGGCGATGCGGTCGAACAGGCGGCCCGCCTCGTGCAAGGGACGAAAGACCGAGCGCGCGAACACGGCGTACAGGCCCACGACCAGGACGCCGACGACGATCAGCAGGCCGACCAGCAGCGCGATCGCGCCGTCGATGCGGGTGGAGGCCTCGCGGGCCACGCGTTGGCCGACCTCGTCGGCGTAGTCCACGTATTTCTGGATGGAGGCGGTGAAGGTAAGGCCCAGCGGCGTCACCTTCTCGAGGTTCAGGCGGCCGGCCTCCTGCGCGTTGCCGGCGCGGATCGCCGCGATCATGGGCACGATGGCGTCACGGTGGTAGACGTCGTAGGCCGCCAGCGCGGCGTCGAACAGCGGCTTGCCTTCGGCCGAAGTCTCAGGCGTCTGGCGCGCCGACTGGATCAGGTCGGCGGCCTTCTTGGTGTAACCCTCCAGGCGCTGCATGCTGGCCAGGTTGTCGATGCGCTTTCCTTCCATCAGCGCGGTCTGCGCCGCCAGCAGCACCAGCCGGGCGCGCAGCAGTTCGGCGCCGGCGCCGTCCACGGCATTGGCGCGGACCAGGTTGGTGTCGAGCAGCAGCTCGATGGAGCTGCGGTTGGAGGTGAGCTGCTGGTGGACCGCGACGCCGGTCACCAGGAAAAGCGAAAAGAAAACGACTAAAGCGGTCGTCAAGACCGCGCGGATACTTAAATTCTTGAACATTGGGGGGCACTCCGGGGGGTTGCATAAAGCTCCCCCCTATAACGGCGCCCTGCAATGAAAAGTTAAATATCTCATTGAGTTACGCGCCGCTCTCCGTCCCCGTTTCAAGCCGGTTTCCAGCCCTCCGGCACGCGCGGCTTCTCGATCTGGGCGAAGTGGCAGATGGCGTCGGCGATGCCCGAGAAGTCGATCCCGCCGAACTGCCCCGCCCGGGCCAGGCTGAAGGATTCATGCACGGCGGCGGCCACGGGCATCGGCACCTTGGCCGCGTGGGCGGCGCCGACGATCAGCGACATATCCTTGTGCGCCAGGTCGATGGTGAAGCCCGGCGTGGTATCGCCCACCAGCACCTTGTTGGGGAAGTTCATCCGCAACTGGCCGTTGGAGGCCGAGGTGCCGTACAGCACCTGCAGGGTCTTGGTGATGTCCAGCCCGAAGCGCTGGGACAGCGCCAGCGCCTCGGCGTTGACCTGGCACAGGGTCACCGCCACGTAGTTGTTGACCAGCTTGGTGCGGCCTCCCGCCCCCACCGGACCGCAGTGGTAGGTAGTCGTGCCCATGGCGTCCAGCAGCGGCTTGACGCGGGTGAAATCGGCATCGCTCGCGCCCACCATGAACAGCGACTCGCCCCGGTCCGCATGCTCGGCCAGGCGCCCGACGGGCGCGTCCACCACGGACATGCCGCGGGCCAGCGCCTGTTCCTGCAGGCGGTCGGTCGCCAACGGGTCGATGGTGCTCATGTCCATCAGCAGGCTGCCCTTGGCCGCGTTCTCGAAGATCCCGCCGCCGCCCAGGGCGACCTGCTCGACCTCCTTGGAGGTGGGCAGCATCGTCACCACAATGCCGCAGCGCCGCGCCACGTCCGCCACGTCCGCGCCCTGCGCCGCGCCCGCCGCGGCCAATTCCTCCATGGCCTGCCTGTTGATGTCCAGGACCACGAGCTCGAACCCCGCCTTGCGCAGGTTCAGCGCCATGGGCTTGCCCATGCGCCCCAGGCCGATGAAACCGATTTTTTCCATGTCTGTCTCCTCTGGTGCCGGCGCTCGCGCGCCGGCGATGTGGCGCGATTGGTCAATAGCCGATGTAGGCGGTCTTGGTGGAGGTGTAGAAGTCCACCGCGTAGCGGCCCTGCTCGCGCGGGCCGAAGCTGGACGCTTTCACGCCGCCGAAGGGCACGTGGTAATCCAGGCCGGCGGTGGGCAGGTTCACCATCGTCAGGCCGCTGCGCACGTTCAGGCGGAAATGGTTGGCCAGCTTGAGCGAGGTGGTGCAGATCCCCGACGACAGTCCGAAAGGCGTATCGTTGGCGACCTCCAGGGCTTCTTCGTAGCCCGACACCCGGATGACCGCGGCCACCGGGCCGAAGATCTCTTCGCGGTTGATGCGCATGGCGTTGCTGCTTTCCGTGAACAGCGTCGGGCGCAGGAAGTGACCCGCGGTGGGCGCCTCGGCGCGCTTGCCGCCTTCGGCCAGGATGGCGCCCTCGGCGCGGCCCAGCTCGATGTAGCCCAGGATCTTCTCCAGCTGCGCGGCGTTGATGACCGGGCCGATCTGGGTGCCGGCCGTGCGCGGATCGCCCACCACCAGCTTGCGCATCCGGTCCGTGAGCGCCTGCACGAAGCGGTCATGTATGCCGTCGGCCACGATCAATCGGCTGGAGGCCGTGCAGCGCTGGCCCGCCGAATAGAAGGCGCCGTTCAGCGCGCACTCGACGGCCACGTCCAGGTCGGCGTCGTCCAGCACCACCAGCGGATTCTTGCCGCCCATCTCCAGCTGCACCCGTATCATGCGCTCGGAGGCGCCGGTGGCGATCTTGCGGCCGGTGGCGACGCTGCCCGTGAAGCTGACGGCGTCCACGCCGTCGAGCAGCGCCTGGCCCGCCGCCGCGCCGCCGCCGTTGACCAGGTTGGCCACGCCCGCGGGCAGCCCCGCCCGTTCCAGGATGGCGAAGAGTTCCCAGGCCGCGCCCGGGGTGTGCTCCGAGGGCTTGAGCACCAGCGTGTTGCCGAAAGCCAGGGCCGGAGCCATCTTCCAGGCCGGGATCGCGATCGGGAAATTCCAGGGAGTGATCATGGAGACCACGCCGACCGGATGGCGGCTGATCTGCACACCGATGTCCGAGCGCACGGACGGCAGGTTCTCGCCGCCATAGCGCACCGCCTCGCCGGCGAAGAACTGGAATATCTGGCCGGCGCGCATCACTTCGCCCACGCCCTCGGCCAGCGTCTTGCCGGCCTCGCGCGACACCAGCGCGCCGAGCTCGTCCTTGCGGGCAAGAATCTCATTGGCCGCCCGGAACAGGATGTCGCTGCGCAGTTGCGTCGTGCTGCGTTCCCAGCCGGGCGCCGCCGCGCGGGCCGCCTGGACCGCCTGGCGCATCTGCGCCTCGTCCGCGCAGGCGTACTGGCCGATCGCGTCGCCGGGGTCCGCGGGGTTCAGGTTCTCAAGCACGGTGGCGCCTTCCACCCACGCGCCGCCGATGTAGTTTGCTTTCTGCGTCACTGTCTGCTCCTGATCATGAATCGTTGATGGATCATGCATGGCCGCCCTTGCCCTTGCCCAGCACCGCTTCACGGAACCGCGACCGCAGATAGGGGCCGTCGCGAGACGGCAGGCTGCCGGGCTCCGGGGCCGAAGACACTTTTAACACCAGGCATTGCAGGCCGGGCTGCCACAGCCCGGGAATGCGGTCGGCCAGTTCGGCCTCGCTGCGCAGCGTGGCCGAGTCCTCGATGCCGCAGGCGCGCGCCACCCCCGCGATGTCCACGCCCCGCCCGGAGTGCGCAGCCTGCATGCCGGTTTCGCCGTAGTGCTCGTTGTCGATCACGATGATTTTCAGGTTCGACGGCGCGCGCACGCCGATCGTGGCGAGCGCCCCCAGCCCCATCATCATCTCGCCGTCGCCGACGAAAGCCAGCACCTGGCGCGCCGGTTGCGCCAGCGCCAGGCCGAAGGCCACCATGCAGCCTCCGCCCATCGCCCCCCATACGTAGAAGTTGCGGTCGTCGTCGCCCGCGGCCGAGGTGTCGTAGGTGGGGTTGCCCAGGCTGGCGACCACCAGGGCGTCGCCGCGCTTTTCGAGTATCCGGGCCACCGCCGCCCGCCGGTTCATCGTCGCTTTCGCGTTCATATCGTCGCCCCGTCCTACTTGCTGAAGTTCTTGATTCCCAGGATGCGCTGGGAAATCACCACGGCCACCGGCCGGTTCGAATTGAACGCGAGCAGGCTGGCCGCGCGCACCGTCTCCGGCACGTCCTCGCCCCGCTCGACCCGCTGCACGTATACGCCGGCCCCGTGCAGCGCGGCTTCGGCGGACTGGCCCATCGGGCACTGCCAGGGATTGAACTCGCCCCATTCGCCCCGCATGGTGATCAGGCAGAGGAACGGCATGCGGCATTCCTGGATCAGCGCGAGCATATTGATGCAGTTGCCCACGCCGCTGGATTGCATCAGCAGCACGCCCTTGGCGCCGCCGAGCCAGGCGCCGCCCAGCATGGCCACGCCCTCCTCCTCCGTGGTGAGGGAAATCGCCTCCACCTCGGGATCCGCCTCGAACAGCTTGATCAGCTGGCTATGCCCCGCATCGGGCACGTACGCCATCTGCGTGATCCCGGCCTCTTTCAAGTTTCGATAGACCAACTCGGGCCAACTTTCCGCCATGATTCCCTGCCTCCGGTGTGTGGATGGAACTCAGATCTTCGCTTTCAGCTTGCAGATGCCGGGCTGGGTCGGCGCATAGGCATCCTCGCCCGGGATGGTGGCCACCTTCTGGTAGTAGTCCCATTCCCCCTTGGACGTCGCAGGCGTCTTCACCTGCATCAAATACATGTCGTGCACCATGGCGCCGTCCGCGCGGATGTACCCCTTGGTGAACATATCGTCGATCTGCATGGACTTGAGCGCGTTCATGACGGCGTCCGCATCGGTGGTGCCGGCCCGCTCCACCGCCTTCAGGTAGGTCGTGGTAGCCGAATAATCGCCGGCCTGGAAGGTGGTCGGCATCTTCTTGTTGCGTTCGTAGAAGCGCTTGCTGAACTCACGCGAGCGCTCGTTCAGGTCCCAATACCAGCCGTCGGTCAGGTACATGCCCGCGGTCGTTTCCAGGCCCAGGCTGTGGATGTCGGTGATGAAGACCATCAGGCCGGCCAGGCGCATCTTGTCGCTGACGCCGAATTCCTTGGCGGTCTTGATCGAGTTGATCAGGTCGCCGCCCCCGTTCGCCAGCCCCAGCACCTGCGCCTTGGAGGCCTGCGCCTTCATCAGGTAGGACGAGAAGTCGGACGTATTCAGCGGATGCCGCGTGGAGCCCGAGACCGACCCTCCGCTCGCTTTCACCACGTCCATGCTGGCCTTTTCCAGCGAATACCCGAATGCGTAGTCGGCGGTCAGCATGAACCAGCTCTTGCCGCCCTGCTGGACCATCGCCGCCGCCGTGCCGCGCGCCTGCGCCGAGGTGGAATAGGTGTAGCGGACCGTATAGGGCGTGCAGGCCTCCTCGGTCAGGCTGTCGGCGCCCGCCCCCGCGCTGATGAAGACTTTTTTCTTCTCGGCGGCGATCGTGCTGATGGCGAGCGAGGCCGAAGAATTGGAGCCCCCGATCACCAGGTCCACCTTGTCCTGATCCCACCATTGGCGCGCACGGTTGGAAGCGATGTCGGCCCGGTTCTGGTGGTCGGACGACAGCACCTCGATCGGCTTGCCCAACACCTTGCCGCCGAAGTCGGCCACCGCCATGCGGATGGCATCCAGGCCGCCCGCGCCATCGAAGTCCGAATAGGGTCCGCTCATGTCCGTGACGAAGGCGATCTTCACCTTGTCGCTCTCGGCGGCCGCAGCCCCCGCCCCGCAAATGCCGACTACCGCCAACGCGACGGCACCTAACACTTTCGTACTGGTTTCCACGTCTTGTCTCCTCGCTGTGTCGGCCTTGCCGCAGGATCGCCAAGGCCATCTCTTTTTTTAATAATATATTCATCTACAATCTATTTTGATCATATCGTTTACCCCTAGGACAAGTCCTACACGAGGCCTGGCCTCCCTATAATCCGGCTATCAGTCACCTACGCGACACACTATGGATTTACGCCAGATCGAGTGCTTTCTATGCCTGTACCGCAACGGCGGCATGACGCGCGCCGCCGCCGAGCTGGGCATCGTCCAGTCCGCCCTGAGCACCCAACTGGCCAAGCTGGAAAAAACCTTGAAGGTCCAGCTGTTCGAACGCTCCAGCCGGGGGGTGACGCCCACGGCCGCGGGGGTCGATCTCTACAAGATGCTGCTGCCCCTTTCCAAGGAGGTCGAAAGCGTGCGCCAGCGCATGCTGGATCTCAGCGGCGGCACCTCGGGTCTGATCCGCGTCGGCACCGTGCCGTCGCTAGGCGCCAGCATCGTGCCGCGGGCGCTGTCGCTCTACAGCGCCGACAATCGCGACGTGACGATCCGGCTGACGGAGGCCTATAGCGCCGGGTTGGTGGAACGGCTGGACGCGGGCGAGCTGGACGTGGCCATCGTCAATCTGATCCAGCCGGTGCGCAGCCTGGAAACCACGCCGCTGGTCAGCGAGGAGCTGGTGCTGGTCACGGCTTCCGACAGCCCATTGCGCAGCGTGGAATTCAATGACCTGTCCATCGACACGCTGATCGTGCCTTCGTTGGGCCAGGGCCTGCGCGCGATCATCGATCCAGTGCTGAAGAAACGCGGCCCGGCCGCGCGCCCGCGCCTGGAGATGGACGCCCTCACCCCGACGCTGGAACTGGTGAAATCAGGCGCCTGGGCCACCATCCTGCCGATCAGCGCGATCGCGCACGAGTTGGACGCCGGCGCCCTTTCGGTGCGCCGGATCCACGCCGGCATGCAGCGCCAGCTGGTAGTGGTGAATCATCCGCGCCGCCCGCTCAGCCTTGCGGCGCAACGCTTCGTCGCCGCGCTCGCGGCCGAGGCGCACGATGCCGTCACGCGCGCGCAACGTTTCATGAAATCGCTGAAACCGCAGAAGAAGTAGGCGAAGACTGGAAGCCTGGCCCCTCCCAAAGAAAGGAATCTCCGGCTAGGAGAGCCCGCACGCTGGCCAGACCGCAGCGCGTTGCGCTTTCCGCCGACCGTTTACGCCGATGGCCAGGGCGGCCGATGAATCTCCCGGGCCCCAACCGCGACGCCCCGCGAGGACCGAGCCATCGGCCCCACGCCGAACGATCGGATCGCTACGCCAGCGATCCGCCTGAGCCTGAAAAAAAACAAGAAAGATCGGGCTCCACAATCGAAGTCCTCCTATATATCCGCTCCGATGCCTCGAACTAACCTGCGTTTCGCTGGCGCATGGCGGGTTGGGCCAGCTTGACGCCGGCGCGCCATCATTACAACAACGGAATCTACGCGGAACCATGAATCACATTTATCGGGTCATCTTCAACCGCCGCCTCGGCATCTGGCAGGTCGCCTCGGAGAAGACCAGGAGCCATTCTCGCTCCGGCCGCGCAAGCCTGCGGCTTGTCCGCGCAGCACTGACAGCCGGAGCCGCACTCGCCGGCCCCGCGCTGTCGCAGACTTATTCCGGCGCCGAAGAGGCCCATGGCCCCTTCTCGTCGGGAAGCCAGACTTTCCTGGAACAGAGCCGGCTGGAAGCCAATACCGAATTCGCGGTCGCGGGCGGCCAACAGACCTTCCGGGACGAAAGCCAGCTGAACGCCCTGTCCACGAACGCCGTGTCAGGTGGCGAGCAACACTTCTTCGACCAAGCCTCGCTGGCGGCCCGCGAGGCCGACGCCATCACGGGCGGCGAGCAGCGCTTTAACGACCAAAGCCGGCTGGAAGTCCGCGCCTCCAACGCCATCTCCGGCGGCACGCAGCACTTTCTTGGTGCCAGCGAGCTGATCGCCGGCGCCACCCGCTCCATTGTCGGCGGCGTCCAGATATTCAGCGAGAACAGCAAGCTATGGCTCAACGCTCAGGACGCCTTCGTGGCGCCCGGCTATGACTATCCCGCTCCGCCCCCGTCCCTGTCGTTCAAGGACGACAGCACGCTCAACATCACCCACGCCCGCGCCGCTCGGATCAACACCCTGGACTTCTCCGACCGCAGCGTCCTGAACATGGATGCCGCGGAAGGCATCACCGGAACGTCCTGGCTGCACAACGCCGACTACATCCGCCCGCCAACCCTCAACTTCCGGGACAGCAGCACCTTCAACGCCAACCGCTCCCGCGGCATCGCGGGGCCCTTCAGCGATTATGGGGGAAATCCATGGCCGGCGGCGGAGCTCAATTTCCACGGCAACAGCGTCGCGAACGCCAACGCGGAAAACGCCTTTGGCGATGAAGTGAAACTCTCCTTCCACGACGACAGCACGCTCTATGCCAACACGAAGTCGGCCTACGTCATTTCCAAAAGCATTGACAATCAGTTCAACGATCGCAGCAGGCTCGTGCTGGCGGCCGAGGGCTCGCTGTCCGCGCCCAGGAAGGTACAGGGAGGCATCGTTTACGGTCGGGGGTTGTCGTTCAAGGGCAACAGCGTGCTCGACGCCAATGCGGACAGGGCGCTGGACGGAAGCCCCGGCGACGAAGCGTCGGGCTCGCTCTCGTTCTACGACGACAGCGTAATGAACATCAACGGCCGCGATGTGCTGCGCGATGACGGCTATGGTTGGAGCCTGAGATTCTTGGGTAACAGTACGCTTAACGTCAATGCCGAGCAGGCGGCGACCACAAGCGTCTTCGCCTATCTGAACCTGGGCGGCAACAGCACGTTGAACGCCAACGCCGCCAATGCGATAAGAGGCTCCCTCGTCCTGTGCGGCCCGAACGGCGCAGGAGGATGCCTGGGCCAAGGCCCCCATGGCGCAACGCTCAATGCCAACACCGCGCAGGCCATCAACGGCGGACGCCTCTACGTCTATGCCGGCCAAGTCAACGCGCAGGCGGCCGACGCCGTCAGCGCCGGCTACCTGCGCCTGGCGCAGGAAGGGGTACTCAACGCCAATGCCGCAGGCTCGGTCAGCGGCGGCGAACTCCACCTGGGCCATCAGGGCGCGGTCCGGATCGGCGCCGAGAACGCGCTGACCGACAACGTAGCCATCCAGTTCGGCTACCAGCCCGCCGGCAACAACACCGACTACTACACCGGCGGCTCGCTGAACCTCAACGGCCACAGCACGACGGTTGGCCGAATTCAGGAACTTCGGCTCAGGCCCCTGCTGAACAACGACGGCCGCTACATACAGAACACCGGCGCCACCGACGCGGTGCTGACCATCGACGGCAACAAACTGGGCGACTCCTATTTCAGCGGCGAAATCCGCGATGGCGGCCCCGGCTCGCTGCGCCTGGTCAAAACCGGCGCCAGCACGCTGACGCTGGACGGCGCCAGCGGACACAGCGGCGGCACCCTGGTGCGCCAGGGCAAGCTGGTGGTCGGGAGCGAGGCCGGCTCGGACGCGGCCTTGACGCACGGCGTGACGGTGGAAAGCGGAGCCACGGTGGCCGGGCACGGGCGCCTCGGCGCCACCACCATCCTGGCCGGAGGCATACTGGCTCCCGGCGGCGCGGGCGGCGGCGGCCTGACGGTCACGGACCGCCTGACGCTGGCGTCCGGCAGCGTGCTCGACGCGGCCCTCAGCGCCCCCGGAGGCTCGGGCGCCTCGGTCGACGTGCGCGGCGACCTGATACTGGAAGGCGCGACGGTCAATGTGCGCGACGCGGGCGGCTTCGGCGCCGGCCTGTACCGCTTGTTCGACTACACCGGCACGCTGGAACGCCGTGGCGACGCCCTGAAGCTAGGCGCCACGCCCGCGGGGTCCCAGGTGGCGCTCCAGTATCTGGACGGCGCGCGCCAGATCAACCTGGTCAACACCGCCGGCATGACGCTGAATTTCTGGAACGCCAACGGCGCGGCCAGCGCCACGCAGGCGGGCGGCGGCTCGGGCGTCTGGTCCAATACGGCAGCCATCTGGACCGACGCCAATGGCTCCGTGACGACCGCCATGCAGCCCCAACCGGGCTTCGCCATCTTCGCGGGCGACAGCGGCACGGTGACGATCAGCGGCGTGGACGGGCCGGTGCGCAGCGCCGGCCTGCAATTCGCCAGCAGCGGCTACACGCTGGACGGCGACGCGCTCACCCTGGTGGCCGACGCCGTCCACCCCGCGCCGGTCGAAATCCGCGTGGGCGACGGCTCCGCCGCCAGCACGGGCTATACCGCCACGCTGCACAACGTCATCGCGGGCCAGGACGGCCTGCACAAGACCGGCGCCGGCACGCTGGCACTCACCGCCAACAACACCTACCAAGGCATGACCCGGATCTCGGCGGGCACGCTGTCCGTGTCGGCCGACGGCGCCCTGGGCGCGGCGGACAACGCCCTGCACTTCAACGGCGGCGCGCTGGGGACCACGGCGGACATGAACATCGCACGCAACATCGCGCTGGACGGCGCCGGCGCCTTCGACACGGCGGCCGGCACCCGCCTCACGCTCAGCGGTCCCATCGGCGGCGCGGGCGGCCTGCTCAAGACCGGCGCGGGCGTCCTGTCCTTGACCCGCGCCAACAACTACCAGGGCGGCACCACGGTGCGCGCCGGCACGCTGGCCGTGGACGCCACCGGCGCGCTGAGCCAGGGCCCGGTCCGGGTCGATGGCGCCACGCTGAATTTCAACGCGGACAGCAGCGCGCAATCCCTGCGCATCATCAACCGCAATGGCGGCACGACGCAGTTCCTGGCGCAAGCCAGCGCGGGCGAGGCAACGCTGCATAACGAAGCCGGCGGCACGCTGGTGTTCGCCGACCGCGCCAGCGCCGCCCGGACCACACTGGTCAACGGCGATGGCGGCCGGATTCTCCTGCGCGACCAGGCCAGCGCCGACACCGCCACCATCCATAGCGCCAAGGGCGGCACGCTGGACCTCAGCGGCCTGCGCGCCCCGGGCATCGCCATCGGCGCGCTGGAAAGCGCGGGCGACGTGTTGCTCGGCGGCGCCACGCTCACCCTGGGCGGCCTAGGCATGGACAATTGGATCGCGGGCGTGATCGCCGACGGCGGCGAAGCCGGCGGCGCGGGCGGCAGCCTGATCAAGACCGGCGCGGGCACGCTGATGCTGAGCGGCGTCAATACCTACACGGGCTCAACCACCGTCCAGCAAGGAACGCTGCTCGTATCGAGCGCGTCGCGGATTGCCGGCCCGGTATCGGTCGCCAGCGGCGCCACCCTGGGCGGCGAGGGCACGGTCGGTTCGACGTCCGTGGCGGCGGGAGGCATCCTGGCCCCGGACTACATGGACCGGCAGACCGGCCAGCAGGGCACCGGCACCCTGCGCGTCGCAGGCGACCTGACCCTAGAGGCCGGCTCGACCTACCGGATCGGCACGTCCGCCCACTACGGCGACGCCGGCCGCGTCGAGGTCACGGGCACGGCCACCCTGCTGGGCGGCTCGGTGCTGCATGCGAGCGCCGGCTTCAAGCCCAACTACGACTACACCATTCTCACGGCCAGCAACGGCGTCAATGGCACGTTCGAGAAGGTCACCTCCAACTTCGCCTATCTCGCGCCCAGCCTGGTCTATGCCCCACAGTCGGTAAAGCTGCGCTTCGAGCAGAACCAGTCCTTCGCCGCGCTGGCCCAAACGCCAAACCAGCGCGCCGTGGCCAACGCGCTGGACAGTCTGCCGGCCGACCACCCGCTGCGCGAGCGCATCCTGACCCTGCCCAACGGCGCGCCGCCGGAAGCCTTCAAGAATCTGTCCGGTGAAGCGCATGCCAGCCTCGGCGCCAGCCTGCAGAACACCGTCGCCAGCGCGCGCGCAACGCCGCTGGCCCGCCTGCGCAGCAACCTGAGCGCGCCCCTGCTGCCGGGCGCAGCCACGGCGTCCTCCGGCATGAGCGATGCAGGCGGCCCCGCGAGCGCCCTGCCCACATCGTCCGCGCAACCGGTCTGGGCCGAATTCCAGGGCAGCCGGCAAACCCTGGATGGCGGCAACGGCGTGGCGGGATCGCGTCAAACCCAGTACGGGCTGTCGATGGGCGCCGATTACGCCGTGGGCTCGGGCTGGCGCCTCGGCGCGGCACTGACCTTCTCGGACGGCAACATCAGCGCCAGCGAGCTCGCCTCCAAAACTCGCGTGAACAGCTACGGCGCGCTGGTCTATAGCGGCAAGGCCTTCGACGCCGGTTCGGGCAAGCTCAATCTGCTGGTGGGCGGCGGCTACACCTGGCATGACCTGGGCACGGAGCGCTCCATCCACGTTGCAGGCCTGAACGAAAAGCTCAAGGCGGACTACGGTGCCAGCACGGCCCAGCTGTTCGCCGAACTGGGCTATGCCATGCCGCTGGACGGCGTCACGCTGGAGCCGTTCGCCGGCATCGCCTGGAGCGACACCCGCACCCGCGGCTTCTCCGAGTCCGGCGGCTCCGCCGCGCTCAGCGGCAAACGCAGGCGTGATGACTTGGCAAATACCAGCCTGGGGGTGCGCGCGCAGGCGCCCGTCTCTCTGGGCACGGCGGAAGGCGCGGTGCGCGCCAGCATCGGCTGGCGTCATGCGCTGGGCAGCGTGCAAACGCGCAGCACCCTGGCCTTCGACGGCGGGCAGCCTTTCACCGTAGCGGGCACGCCCATCGCGCGCAACGCGGCCTTGCTGGAACTGGGCGGCGAGGCGGCGATCTCGCGCAACGCCTCGCTGGGCCTGGGCTACTCGGGCCAACTGTCCAGCAGCGCGCGCGAGCACACCGGCACGGTGAATATGCGCTGGCGGTTCTGAACGCGCGGCGCAGCGCTCACGCCCATTCCCCAAGAAAGAACAATCCCCGCGAAGCGCAACGCTTCGTGGGGATCGTATGTGATCAATTCATTAAAGCCCCCAGCAACCCTGGCAACGCGATATCCAGAGCGCCGGGGCGCTTGTCTTTATCCGCCCTTATTTCAACCAGACGCGTGCATTGCGGAAAATGCGCATCCAGGGGCTGAACGCGCCGCCCTTGTCCGCATTGCCCCACTTCTCGGGCGCCCACGACATCATCACGTTGCGGGTCACGCGTTCCGGGTGCGGCATCATGACCGTGAAACGGCCGTCGGCCGTGGTGACCGAGGTCAGGCCGCCGGGGCTGCCGTTCGGATTGAACGGGTAGGCTTCGGTGGGCTGGCCGGCGTTGTCGATATAGCGGACGGCCGCCAGCACGCGGGCGGCGTCGCCCTGCTGCGAGAAGTCGGCATAGCCTTCGCCGTGGGCCACGGCGACCGGCACGCGGGCGCCCTCCATGCCGGCGAAGAAGATCGACGGCGACTTGGCCACTTCGACCATGGACAGGCGAGCTTCGTATTTTTCCGACTGGTTGCGCGTGAAGCGCGGCCAGAAGTCGGCGCCGGGGATCATGGGCGCCAGCGCGGCCATCATCTGGCAGCCGTTGCACACGCCCAGCGCAAAGGTATCGGGACGCGCGAAGTACGCGGCGAACTGATCCGACAGCTTGCTGTTGAAGCGGATGGTGCGCGCCCAGCCCTCGCCGGCGCCCAGCACGTCGCCGTAGCTGAAGCCGCCCACGGCCACCAGGCCCTGCGCCTGCGCCAGATCCACGCGGCCCGAGAGCAGGTCGGTCATGTGCACATCGATGGCTTCGAAGCCGGCGGTGTCGAACGCCCAGGCCATTTCCACCTGGCTGTTGCAGCCCTGCTCGCGCAGGATCGCCACGCGCGGGCGCTTGCCGGTGTTGATGAAGGGAGCCGCCACATCTTCCTGCGGGTCGAAGGCGACGTTCGGGCTCATGCCCGGATCCTTGGCATCGTTCCAGACGTCAAGCTCGGCCTGCGCGCAGGCCGGGTTGTCGCGGCGCGCCATGATGCGGTAGGACACCTCGCTCCAGGCGCGGCCGAGCTCGGCGCGCGGCTGGCCCCAGACCTTCTTGCCGTCGCGGTAGAACTCCACTTCGTCCGCGCCGTTCAGGCCGCCGATGACGTGCGAATGAGCCGACAGGCCCGCGCCGCGCAACACCTGCATGACAGCGTCGCGCTGCGAGGCCGGGACCTGGATCACGGCGCCCGCCTCTTCCGAGAAGAGCGCCTTCAGCGTCAGTTCCTCGCGCTGCACCGCCACCTGTTCGGGGCGGATCTTGTAGTCGCCCCAATCCGCCGATTGCGGATCGAAGGTCAGCATGTCCAGGTTTACCGAGATGCCGGTGCGGCCGGCGAACGCCATTTCGGCCAGGGTGGCGAACAGGCCGCCGTCGGAACGGTCGTGGTAGGCCAGGATGGTGCCGGCTTCCGCCAGGGTGCGGATGGTGACGAAGAATGCGCGCAAGTCTTGCGGGGCGTCGATATCCGGCACGGTCTCGCCGACCTGGTTGTAGGTCTGCGCCAGGATCGAGCCGCCCATGCGATGGCGGCCGCGGCCCAGGTCGATCAGGATCAGCACGCTGTCGCCCGCGTCGGTGCGCAGCTGCGGCGTGAGGCTGGCGCGCACGTCGGCCACCGGCGCGAAGGCCGTGACCACCAGAGACACCGGCGCCACCACCTGGCGCTGCTCGCCGTCCTGTTCCCAGGAGGTTTTCATGGACAGCGAGTCCTTGCCCACCGGGATGGACAGGCCCGTGGCCTGGCAGAGTTCGCTGACGGCGGAAACCGTGTCGTACAGCGCGGCGTCCTGGCCGTCCACGCCGCAGGCGGCCATCCAGTTGGCCGACAGCTTGATGTCCTCCAGGCGCGCCACGTCGGCGGCGGCCAGGTTGGTCAGGGCTTCGGCCACGGCCATGCGGCCCGACGCCGGGGCGTCCAGCATGGCGATGGGGGTACGTTCGCCCATCGACATGGCTTCGCCGCGGAAGCCTTCGTAGTCGGCGAGCGTGACGGCGCAATCGGCCACCGGCACCTGCCAGGGGCCGACCATCTGGTCGCGGCTGGACAGCCCGCCCACCGTGCGGTCGCCGATGGTGATGAGGAAGGACTTGTTGGCCACCGTGGGGTGGCGCAGCACGCGGTAGGCGGCTTCGGTCAGGTCGATGCCGGCCAGGTCCAGCGGCTCGGACACGCCGGGCAGGCGCGTCACGTCGCGCGTCATGCGCGGCGGCTTGCCCAGGATCACGTCGATCGGCACATCGACGGGGCGGACCTCGGCCTCGCCTTGCGGGCGGGTCGTGTCCAGGCCGGGCAGGCCTTCGCCGTCGACCACGCGCAGCTGGCGCTCTTCGGTGGCCACGCCCACCACCGCGTACGGGCAGCGTTCGCGGCGCGCGATGGCGTCGAAGCGTTCGAGGTCCTTGGGCAGGATGGACAGGACGTAGCGCTCCTGCGATTCGTTGCTCCAGATTTCGGCGGGCGACAGGCCGGACTCTTCGAGCGGCACCCGCTTCAGATCGAAGATCGCGCCGCGGCCAGCGTCGTTGACCAGTTCAGGGAAGGCGTTGGACAGGCCGCCCGCGCCCACGTCGTGGATCGCGATGATGGGGTTGTTCTCGGCCTGCTGCCAGCAGCGGTCGATGACTTCCTGCGCGCGGCGCTCGATCTCGGGGTTGCCGCGCTGGACGGAATCGAAGTCCAGTTCGGCCGAGTTGCTGCCCATGCTGATGCTGGACGCGGCGCCGCCGCCCATGCCGATGCGGAAGCCCGGCCCGCCCAGCTGGATCAGCAGCGCGCCGGGGGGGATGACTTCCTTGTGGGTCAGGCCGGCGTCGATGCTGCCCAGGCCGCCCGCGATCATGATGGGCTTGTGGTAGCCCCAGCGCGTGCCGCCGGCGGTCTGCTCGAACGAGCGGAAATAGCCCAGCAGGTTGGGCCGGCCGAATTCGTTGTTGAAGGCGGCGCCGCCGATGGGGCCGTCGATCATGATGGACAGCGGCGACGCGATGCGCTCGGGCAGGCCGTGGTGATCGGCTTCCCAGGGCTGCAGGGCGTCGTCGAAGCGCAGGTGCGACACGGTGAAGCCGGTCAGGCCGGCCTTGGGCTTGGAGCCGCGGCCGGTGGCGCCTTCGTCGCGGATCTCGCCGCCGGCGCCCGTGGAGGCGCCGGGGAACGGCGCGATCGCGGTCGGGTGATTGTGCGTTTCCACCTTCATCAGCGTGTGCACGGTGGTGTCGCGGCGGATGTACTTCGCCCCCTCGGCGCCCTCGCCCGTCACGCCGGGGACGCCGGCCTGGAAGCGCTGCGCGGGGCCGCCTTCCATGATGGCGGCGTTGTCCGAATAGGCCACGACCGTGCCTTCCGGCTGCGCCTTATGGGTGGCGCGGATCATGCCGAACAGCGTGTTGGGCTGCTCCTGGCCGTCGATCACCCACTGGGCGTTGAAGATCTTGTGGCGGCAGTGCTCGCTGTTGGCCTGCGCGAACATCATCAGTTCCACGTCGGTGGGGTCGCGCCCCAGGTCCCCGAAGGACTTGGCCAGGTATTCGATCTCGTCGTCGGACAGGGCCAGGCCCAGCGTGACGTTGGCCTCGACCAGCGCCTGGGCGCCGCGCGCCTGCACGTCCACGGTGCGCATGGGCTTGCCCGCCAGCGGCTGGAACAGCGCCTGGCCATCGAAGCTGGCATCGACCACGGTTTCGGTCATGCGGTCGTGCAGGCAGTCGGCCGCGCGCGCCAGCATGGCGTCGTCGAAGGATTTGGCGCCCAGCAGGCCGCGCTCCGGCGTGATCACGTAGCGCACGCCGCGTTCGATACGGTGCACGGACGACAGGCCGCAGTTGTGGGCGATGTCGGTGGCCTTGCTGGCCCACGGGGAGATCGTGCCCAGGCGCGGGATGACCAGCAGCGCCAGGCTCTTGGCCGGCGCGTCGCCGGAAGCGGGCGTGCCGTAGTCCAGCAATTGGGTCAGTTGAGCCTGCTGCTCGGCCGTCAGGGCGGCGTCGGTGCTGACGAAGTGCTCGTAGCGAGCGGATATGTCGGCCACCGGCAGGCCGGCTTCCTTCAACTGCGCCAGGAGGCGTTCGCGACGAAAGGAGGACAGGACGGAGGAACCAGGCAGATGCTGAACTAGGGACACGATGCGGGCGCCGTATAAGGGAGAGAGGTGCAAAACGTGATTTTACCCGTTTAGGGGGTTTTCCCGGAGCCGCCGTTCAATCCGTCCGGGAATCGCCTGATCCGGCCATTGTTACAAAAGAATTCCGACTCACGGAAATCCTGATGATGCACAGCACCATGCTCTGCAATTTCCTTATGGATTCTGCCCTTGCATTCCATGGCGGCCGATATTTACCCGGATTTATGGTGCATCGCATCATGTTGCGGCTATCCCGCACCGCGGGAAAACACGAACTTCCGCCCCCCCCGCGCAACGGTAGGATGCTGCGACCCCACAAATAAAAAAGCACAGCGCCTACCCGCGCGCTGGCCGTCGCCTCACATGTCCCGCCCCGAAGCCCCCGCCGAGCCCGTCGAACCGATCATTCCCGTAGAAACCGATCCCGCCGTAAAAGTGCCGCTGGCCATCGAGGACTGGCTGGCCGTGATCCTGCTGGCGACCCTGGCGGTCATTACCTTCCTGAACGTGCTGGTGCGTTACTTCACCGACCAGTCGTTCGCGTGGACGGAGGAAATCTCGGTCTTCCTGCTCATCGTCCTGACCATGGCGGGCGGCAGCATGGCCTTCGTCCGCAACCACCACATCCGCATCGAGATCCTGGCCGACAACGGCTCGCCGCGCCGCCAGCGCATCATGGCGCTGATATCCAATAGCTGCGTCCTGGCGTTCTTCGTGCTGCTGACAGTCCTATCGGTCAAGCTGGTGTCGGACGAGTTCATCTATGAAGAAACCTCCCCCGCGATCGGCGTGTCGACCTGGTGGTATTCGATCTGGCTGCCGGTGATGGCCGCGGCGATCTCGCTGCGCACCCTGGGGATCATCCGCCGGATTGCGCGCGCGCCCGCCGCCGACCCGGCCCGCGGGGAACAGCCATGATCGCGGGCATTCTCTTCGCCGTTTTCGTCGTCCTGATGCTGATCGGCGTGCCGGTCGGCGTGGCGCTGGGCATCGGCGGCACGGTGGCCATCGTGCTGTCCAACCTGGACACGCCCTGGTACGGGCTCTTGACCGTGCCGCAGAACTTCTATGCGGGCCTGGCCAAGTATCCGCTGCTGGCGATCCCCATGTTCGTGCTGGTGGGCTCGATCTTCGACCGCTCGGGCGTGGCCAAGCGGCTGGTGGATTTCGCGATCGCCATCGTCGGTCGCGGCCCGGGCATGCTGCCGCTGGTGTCGATCGCCGTGGCCATGTTCCTGGGCGGGATCTCCGGTTCGGGGCCCGCATGCGCGGCGGCGGTGGGCGCGGTGATGATCGCCGCTATGTCGCGCGCGGGCTACCCCGGGTCGTTCTCGGCGGCCGTGGTGGCCGCCGGCGCCGCCACCGACATCCTGATCCCGCCGTCGGTCGCCTTCATCATCTATTCGGTGCTGGTGCCGGGCGCCTCCGTGCCCGCGCTGTTCGCGGCCGGCATGGTCCCCGGCGTCCTGGCCGGCTTCGCACTCATCATTCCGGCGGTCTGGCTGGCCCGCAAGCACAAGATGGGCGCGCTGGAAGCGCACCTGCCGCGTCCGCCCTTCTGGGCGAGCCTGCGTGAAGCGTCCTGGGGCCTGGCCGCGCCGGTCCTGATCCTGGGCGGGATGCGCATGGGCTGGTTCACGCCCACGGAAGCCGCCGTGGTCGCGGTGTTCTACGGCCTGTTCGTGGGCATGGCCATCCACCGCACCATCAAGCTGCGCGACCTCTTCATCATCCTGCGCGAAGCTGCGGAACTGTCCGCCGTGATCATGCTGGTGGTGACGCTGGCCGGCATCTTCGCCTGGGCGCTGTCCACGCTCAGCGTGATCGACCCGATCACGCACGCCATCGTCAATTCCGGCCTGGGCGAATACGGTGTGCTGGCGCTCTTGATCCTGCTGCTGATGACCGTGGGCATGTTCCTGGACGGCATCTCCATCTTCCTGATATTCGTGCCGCTGCTCATGCCCATCGCCAACGCCTACGGCTGGGATCCGGTGTGGTTCGGCGTGATCCTCACCCTGAAGGTCGCGCTGGGGCAGTTCACCCCGCCGTTGGCCGTGAACCTGATGGTGTCGTGCCGCATCGCGCGCGTGCCGATGGAATCCACGGTGCGCTGGGTGGTGTGGCTGTTGGGCGCGATGTTCCTGGTGCTGGTCGCGGTGCTGGCCTTCCCGCAGCTGGCGCTGTGGCTGCCGCACAAGCTGGGTTATTGAATGGGCAGGACCCCGCCGGCATGACGGGTAGGCATTACACAACAACAGACAGACTTGCAAAGAGAGGAGACGCAACATGAAATTCCGCAACCTGATCGGCGCCGCCCTGTGCGCCGCGGCAGTGGTGGGCATGGCGCCCGCCCACGCGCAGAACTACAAGCCCGAGTACAAGCTGTCCATCGTCGTGGGCACCACCTTCCCGTGGGGCCAGGGCGCTGAAATCTGGTCGAACCTGGTGCGCGAGCGCACGCAAGGCCGCATCAATATCAAGGTCTACCCCGGCACCTCGCTGGTCCAGGGCGACCAGACCCGCGAGTTCACCGCCATCCGCCAGGGCGTGATCGACATGGCCGTCGGCTCCACCATCAACTGGTCGCCGCAGGTCAAGCAGCTGAACCTGTTCTCCCTGCCCTTCCTGATGCCCGACTACGCCGCCATCGACGCGCTGGTTCAGGGCGACGTGGGCAAGGAAATGTTCAAGCTCATCGAAAAGGCCGGCGTGGTGCCGCTGGCCTGGGGCGAGAACGGCTACCGCCAGCTCAGCAACTCCAAGCATGAGATCAAGAAGCCCGAGGACATGAAGGGCATGAAGCTGCGCGTGGTGGGCTCGCCGCTGTATATCGATACGTTCACCGCGCTGGGCGCCAACCCCACGCAGATGAGCTGGGCCGACGCGCAGCCCGCGCTGGCCAGCGGCGCCGTGGACGGCCAGGAAAATCCCCTGTCCATCTACACCGGCTCCAAGCTCTACACGGTGGGCCAGAAGTACCTGACCCTGTGGAACTACGTGGCCGACCCGCTGGTCTTCGTGGTCAACCGCGAGGTCTGGAATTCCTGGTCCGAGAAAGACCGCGATATCGTGCGCCAGGCTGCGCTGGACGCCGGCAAGCAGCAGATCGTGATCGCGCGCAAGGGCGTGACGCCCGAGGATCCGTCGCTGCTGAAGGAAATCGAAGGCCACGGCGTCACGGTGACCTCGCTGTCGCAGGCCGACCACGACGCCTTCGTGAAAGTCACCAAGCCCGTCTACGAGAAGTGGAAGAAGCAGATCGGCGAAGATCTGGTGAACCTGGCCGAAAAGTCGATCGCCAACCGCAAGAAGTAAGCCCGCAAGAACACTGCAAGCCCCAGGGGAAACGGCGGCGCAAGCCGCCAACCGAGGCAGGGACGCCAGATCCCGCCCGCCAACGGGCGCCGGCCACAAGCCGGCGCCCGTAATTTTTGGGGAGCGCGGTGCGGCGGCGTCCCCGGACGCCGGCCTGCCCTACTCCGGGTAGCTGACTTCGAGAATATCCAGTTCCTCGACCCCGCCCGGGGTACGCAGGACCACGGTATCGCCCTCCCTCGCCTTGATCAGGGCGCGGGCCACCGGGGAGATCCAGCTGATCTTGCCCGCCAGGGGCTCGGCCTCGTCGACGCCGACGATGGTCACGCTGTGCTCCTCGCCGGCCTTGTCGGAATACCGCACCGTGGCGCCGAAGAACACCTGGTCGCGGTTGGGCTGGGCGGCGGGGTCCACGACCTCCGCGATGTCGAGCCGCCTGGTCAGGAAACGCATGCGGCGGTCGATCTCGCGCAGGCGCTTCTTGCCGTAGAGATAATCGCCGTTCTCGGAGCGGTCTCCGTTGGACGCCGCCCAGGACACCACCTGCACGACGGAGGGGCGCTCCACGTTCATCAGGTGCGCGAGCTCGCCGCGCAGGCGTTCGTAGCCGCCGGGCGTCATGTAGTTCTTCGTGCCCGCCGGGAGCGCCTGGGCTTGCGGCAGATCGTCGTCGTCCTCGTGGTCGGACTCTTTAACAAATGCTTTGTTCATGGCGATGGCGCCGGTGGGGCGCGGTCACAGTCGATAGTTTGCAGGGCCGGGCGGCGCGGCGGCCGCCCGCGTCAGAACCAGTCGTGCCAGACCGGTTTCAGGTCGGACGGCAGCGCCGGCAGGCGGCCCAGGTCCATCCGGCTTTCCTTGGGGCTATGGAAGTCCGAACCGCGCGACGCCAGGAAACCGTAGCGGCGCGCCACGTCCGCGTACTGGCGGGCTTCCTCGACGGTATGGCTGCCCGTGGTGACCTCGATGCCCACGCCCCCGAGCTGCAGGAATTCATCGAACAGCGCGGCGAACTGCAAGGGCGTGTACTTGTAGCGGCCGGGGTGCGCGATGACGGCCTGGCCGCCCGCGCCGCGTATCCAGCCCACCGCCTCGGCCAGGGTGGCCCACTGCATGGGCACGTGGCCGGGGCGGTCGTCGCCCAGATGCTTGTTGAATACGGTCTGCACGTCCGGGCAGTAGCCGGCTTCGACCAGATAGCGCGCAAAATGCGTGCGGCTGATCAGTTCGGGGTTGCCGGCGAACGGCAGCGCGCCTTCATAGGCGCCCGGCATGCCCATTTCGGCCAGGCGCTCGCCGATGCGCTTGGCGCGCTCGGCGCGGCCGGCGCGGGTCTTGCGCAGGCCTTCGACCAGCCCGGTGTTTTCGGGATCGAACCGCAGCCCGACGATATGCACCGTCAGACCGGCCCACGTCACCGAGATCTCGACGCCAGTGGCGAACTCCATGCCCAGCTCGCGCGCCGCGCAGGCGGCTTCCACCAGGCCGCCCACTTCGTCGTGGTCGGTCAGCGCCCAGACGTCCACGCCGTTGGCGTGCGCGCGCCGCGCCACGTCGCGGGGCGCGAGCGCGCCGTCCGAAACCGTGGAATGGCAATGCAGGTCGATGTTCAGGGTGCGCGTATTCATGGTGCTATTGTAGGGAAGGCCCGCCAGCGTGGATAGCGCCCCGTCCGTCCCTGGTTTGGCAGGACCGGCGGGGCGCCTTTCCGCGCGGGTATCCCTAGGCCAGCAGGAAGGCCGCCACCGGCTCCACCTGCTCGTCGGCGATCAGCGTAGGGGCATGGCCCACGCCCCGCACCTCGTGCGCCTGCGCGCGCGGGTTGCGCTTGAGCATCTCGTCGACGGTAGCGCGCGTCAGCAGGTCCGATTGCTCGCCGCGCACGATCAGCACCGGGCAGTCCAGCGTGTCATAGGAACGCCATAGGATCTGCTCGCCCGCGGCCAGTTCCTCGGGGGTCTGCGCGGCCAAGGCCTGTGACAGCGCCAGGTCGTAGTGCTTCACCCATTTGCCGCCGTGCTCGGGATACAGGTAGCGCGCCAGATCGGCCCATTGCGCGTCCGTGTGCGGCCCGAAGGTCGCCGAATTGGCGCGCATGGTGGCAACGGCTTCCTCGAACGAGGCAAACTCGCCGGGCTCGCCCACGTACTGGCCAATGCGCGCCAATGCGCCCGTCTCCAGCCGGGGGCCGACGTCGTTGAGCACCAGCCTGTCCAGGCGCACGCCCTCGCCGGGCGGCAGCATGCCCGCGTGCGGGCGCATGGCCAGCATCGCCTGGGCGAACACCGCCGCGCCGGACAGCGCCAGGCCGATCAGCCCTCCCATGGACGTGCCCAGCCAGGCAAGCCTCGCCGGCCGCAGCCGGGCGATCAGGGTGACCATGTCGGACACATATTGCGGCACCGTGTAGAACGCGGGATTGGCCAGCCAGTCCGAGCGGCCCCGGCCCACCACGTCGGGGCAGACCACGCGGTAACGGCCCGCCACGCGGCGGGCCAGCGTGTCGAAATCCCGGCCGCTGCGGGTCAGGCCGTGCACGCAGACCAGCACCTGATCGTTGGCGGGATCGCCCCATTCCCAGTAGGCCATGCGATGCAGGCCGGCCGGGCTGGCGCACGTGACGAATTCCAAACGGGGTTCCAGGCTGGCGTCCACTATCGATACACTCCACAAGTCCGCACCCGCCGATACGGCGGCATGCCAGGCCGGTATCTTATAGGACGTAGGGGACGCCGAACGGGCCCGGTAGTGTAATCGCGGCAGGCTTGCGCGCGCATGACAGCCGGACGGGCGGCCGCCCCGTGCGCTCGACCCTGGACTATCGGCCCGGTCGTCGCTACGATCATCCCATCCGGATCGATGCCCGCCACGCGGCGGCCAGCGGAATTGCGGTTGCCTATCGGCGCGATCCAATCATTAAATTGGAGTTGCCCGCCATTTGGCGCCACAGTTTGCACTCTCGAGCATTGCCAGATCAGTCTTCCCAAAATTGATATGGAGTCCGTATGCAGCAAAGCAGTCCCGCCTCCCCGCTGACCTCCGGCGATCCCGCCGTCAGCTCCCCTCCCCCCCAAGCCCCCAAAGTGCTGCAAGACGTCCTGGCCCGCGCCGACGTCCAGATCAACGGCACGCGCCCCTGGGACATCCAGGTGCACGACAAGCACATGTACGACCGGGTCTTTGCAAGCTGGTCGCTGGGCCTGGGCGAGTCCTACATGGACGGCGAGTGGGATTGCGATCAGCTGGACGAGCTATTCACGCGGCTGCTGCGCGCCGACGTGGGATCGGCGGCGCTGGGCCTGGCCCGCGTCAAGCTGATTGCCGAACACCTGCGCCACAAGCTCTTCAACCTGCAATCCAAGAACCGCGCCTTCGAGGTCGGGAAACAGCACTACGACGCCGGCAACGACGTGTTCGAAGCCATGCTGGACAGCCGCATGATCTATTCCTGCGCCTACTGGGAACACGCCCAGACGCTGGAGGAAGCGCAACTGGCCAAGCTGGACATGATCTGCCGCAAGCTGCAGCTCAAGCAGGGCGAGACCCTGCTCGACATCGGCTGCGGCTGGGGCGGACTGGCCAAGTTCGCGGCCGAGCGCTATGGCGTCAAGGTCACCGGCGTGACCGTCTCCAAGGAACAGCTGGCGCTGGCCCAGGAACGCGTGAAGGGCCTGCCCGTGGAACTGCTGCTGCAGGACTACCGGGACCTGCAAGGCAGTTTCGACAAGGTGGTGTCGGTCGGCATGTTCGAACACGTCGGCCCCAAGAATTACGACACCTACTTCACCCACGTGCAGCGGCTGATGGCCCCGGACGGCGCATTCCTGCTGCATACCATCGGCATCGCGTCCACCAGCCAGAGCACCGATCCCTGGATCGACCGCTACGTCTTCCCGAACGGCAAGCTGCCGTCCGCCCGCGAAATCGCGACGGCGGTCGAAGGCCGCTTCATCATCGAGGACTGGCACAACTTCGGCGCCGACTACGACCGCACGCTGATGGCGTGGTGGGAGAATTTCGAACGCGCCTGGCCCGAGCTGGAATCGCGCTACGGCACCCGCTTCTACCGCATGTGGAAATACTATCTGATGTGCTGCGCGGGCTTCTTCCGCTCGCGCGAGGGCCAGCTCTGGCAAGTGATGCTGACCCATCCGCAACGCGCGGACATGTACCGTTCGCTGCGCTGAAGGCGACGTAGCCGGGCGTCAGACGCTGGCTACGTCCGCACTGACAGCGGCTCTGGGCCGCACGGCATCTTCGCGGATCATGTCCGCGGCGCGCTCCGCGATCATGATCGTCGGCGAATTGGTGTTGCCCGACGTGATCAGCGGCATCACCGAAGCGTCGGCGATGCGCAGGCCCTCCAGCCCGTGCACGCGCAGGCGCGCGTCCACCACCGCGCCGCCGTCCGCGTCGCGGCCCATGGCGCAGGTGCCCACCGGGTGGAAGATCGTCGTGCCGATCTTGCCGGCGGCCACCCTCAGCTGAGCCTCGGTCTGGAAGTCCGGCCCCGGCAGCCACTCCTGCGGCCGGTAGCGCTGCAGCGCGGGCGCCGCGGCGATGCGGCGGACCAGGCGGATGGAATCCGCAGCCACGCGCAGGTCTTCCTCGGTGCTCAGGTAGTTGGGCGCGATGACGGGCCCCTTGCCCGCGCCCAGCGGCCCTTGCGCGTGCACGCTGCCGCGCGAGGTCGGGCGCAGGTTGCACACGCTGGCGGTAAAGGCGTCGAACCCGTGCAGCGGTTCGCCGAAAGCGCCCAGCGACAGGGGCTGGACGTGGAATTCCACATTGGCCCGCTCCTGGCCGGGATCGGACTTGGCGAAGGCGCCCAGCTGCGACGGCGCCATGCTCATCGGGCCACTGCGGCTGATCAGGTATTCCAGGCCTATGCCGGCCTTGCCCCACCACGTGGAAGCGATGCGGTTGAGCGTCTTCACGCCGCTCACCTTGAGAATGACCCGCAGCTGCAGATGGTCCTGCAGGTTCTCGCCCACGCCGGGCAAGGCGTGGCGCAGCGCGATGCCGCTTTCGCGCAGTCGCGCCGGTTCGCCCACGCCGGATAGCTCCAGCAGCTGCGGCGTGTTGACCGCGCCCGCGGCCAGCACCACTTCACGGCGCGCGCGCACCGTGGCGACCGCCCCCGCGCGGCGCAGTCGCACCCCGACGCAGCGCTTGCCCTCGAAGAGCAGCTGCTCGGCCGTCACGCCGGTTTCCACGCGCAGATTGGGGCGCTTGCGCACGGGGCGCAGAAAGGCCTTGGAGGTATTCCAGCGCCAGCCGCTGCGCTGGTTCACTTCGAAATAGCCGCTGCCGAAATTGTCGCCGCGGTTGAAATCCTGCACCCGGGGAATGCCTTCCTGTTCCGCCGCGACGGCGAAGGCCTCCAGGATGTCCCAGCGCAGGCGCTGCGGCTCCACGCGCCATTCGCCGCCCGCGCCGTGGTATTCGTCGGCGCCGCGGTGGTAATCCTCGCTGCGCTTGAAGACCGGCAGCACCTGTTCCCAGCCCCAGGCCGGATCGCCCGACAGCGCCGCCCAGTTCTCGTAGTCCTGGCGCTGGCCGCGCATGTAGATCATGCCGTTGATCGACGAACAGCCGCCCAGCACGCGGCCGCGAGGGTAGATCAGCGAACGGCCCCCCAGCCCGGGCTCTTCGGCGGTGCGGTACATCCAGTCCGTGCGCGGATTGCCGATGCAGTGCAGATAGCCCACCGGGATATGGATCCAGTGGTAGTTATCGCGGCCGCCGGCCTCCAGCAACAGCACCTGCACGGCCGGGTCCTGGCTCAGCCGGTTGGCCAGCACGCAGCCAGCCGAGCCCGCGCCCACGATGATGTAGTCGTATGTCTCCATAAGCTCTTCTTATCTGCTTGCCGGGGCAGTGCGCCGCAGGCGGGTGAGCCGACCCGGTTGCGGCGGATGGGCGCGCGCCGGGCATCTGCCATGACTCTGGCGCAGCCTATCGAAACTGTCCAATGAATTGTTGAAAAACAGTTTATAAGCAACTTTAATAATGCAAGATGCTTTCTGGCTGCGTAAGCGGTCAGCCGGCGCCGTCTGGCCGCCCAGGCCAACGTCATCGACACCGTTTTGATGGGTTGCGCGCTCGGCACCGGCGTTCTCGCCCTCCCGATCTCGCGCTACCCCCATCCTACAGGCCTTGCCCATGCTGATTTTCCGGAAAAGCCCATGGATCTGAAGCACATCCGCACCTTCGCCGCCGTGGCCCGGGAAGGCAATCTCACGCGCGCGGCCGAGCATCTTCATCTGACCCAGCCCGCGCTGAGCCTGCAGCTGAAGAACTTCCAGGAATCGCTGGACCTGGCGCTGTTCTCGCGCACCGCGCAGGGGCTGGCGCCCAATGCCGACGGCCGCGCCCTGCTGCCGGCGGCGCAGCGGATCCTGGACGCGCTGGACGATTTTCAACGCGCCATAGGCGCCCTGCGCGACACGGTCCAGGGCGAGCTGCGCATCGGCACCATCCTCGATCCGGAATTCCTGCGGCTTGGCGCCACCCTGCAATACATGGTGGAGCATTACCCGAAAATCCGGCCCACCCTGCGCCACGGCATGTCGGGATCGGTGGGGCGGCAAGTGCGTTCGGGCGAGCTGGACGTGGGCTTTTTCCTGGGACCGCCCGGTACCGCCGACGGCCCGGCCGGGCTGGAGGCGCTGCCGCTGGCCTCGTTCGCCTACTGTGTCGTGGCCCCCAAGGGCTGGGGCGCCCAGGTGGCCGGGCACGGCTGGGCCGGGATCGCCGCGCTGCCGTGGATCTGGACACCGCCGGATTCCGTGCACCACCGCCTGTTGTCCGCCCGCTTCGACGCCCTGGGCATTGTCCCCAATGCGGTGGCCGAGGTGGACCAGGAATCGTCGATGCTGGACCTCGTGCGCTCGGGCGTCGGCCTGTCGCTGGCGCGCGACTCCATCGCCCTGCGCGAATCGCAGGCCAACGGCCTGCTGCTGGTGAAAGGCCTGTCCATCCAGGCGGAACTGTCCTTCATCACCCAGGCCGGGCGCCGCGACGATCCGCTCGTGGCGGCCGCCTTCTCCGCCGTGCGCGCCGCGTTCGGCTGAGGTCCGCGCCGCGCCGGTTTGCTGCGCTGCGCCAAAGGGGTGCAGCGCGCACAGGACTATGCACCGGCTTGACGCAGCGGCCCGTCCGGCCGCCGGCGCCGGGCCGCCCGGCGAGGTCCGCATTTCCTCCCTTTCTCCCCCGCTTGCCCAGGCGCCGCGGCGTTTCCCGGCCCTCGGCGGGATTCCTGGCACGGGCTTTGCTTGATGTCTGGCATGCGGGCCGCGAGGCCGGCAAGACAATTTGAGCGATACCGGCAAAGGCGCCCCGACCCCAAGGTCCAGGGCGCCTTTCGTCTTCCGAAACCTGAATAGCCAAGCCCGGGATATCCCATGAACGTATCGGCCGCATCCGATTCCCTGCAAACCCTCGTCGTCGTCGGCAACGGCATGGTGGGCCACCATTGCGTCGAGCAACTGGTCGCGCTCGGCGCGCTGGAGCGCTATCGCATCCACGTGTATGGCGAGGAAAGCCGCCGCGCCTATGACCGGGTGCATCTGTCCGAATACCTGAACGGGCGGGACGCCGGCTCGATGGCGCTGGGCGACGCCGGGCTCTACGAGCGCGAGGGCGTGGTCCTGCACCTGGGCACCGCGGTCCTGGAGATAGACCGTCGCCATCGCGAGATCGTGACCGCCCAGGGCCGCCAGGCCTATGACAAGCTCGTCCTGGCCACGGGCTCCTATCCCTTCGTGCCGCCGATCGCGGGCGCCGAGGGCGCGTCCCGCCTGGTGTACCGCACGCTCGATGACCTGGACCAGATCCGCGCGGCCGCCCACGGCGCGCGGCGCGGGGTGGTCGTCGGCGGCGGCCTGCTGGGCCTGGAGGCGGCCAACGCGCTGAAGTCGCTGGATCTGGAGGCCCACGTGGTGGAATTCGCGCCGCGCCTGATGCCGGTGCAGCTGGACGAGCAAGGCGGGGCCGCGCTGCGCGCGCGCATTGAATCGCTGGGCGTGGGCGTGCACCTGTCGCGCGCGACGCAGGATATCCGGCCCGGCACGCAGTACCGCTACCGCATGCGCTTCGCCGAGGGCGCGCCGCTGGAAACCGACCTGATCGTGTTCTCCGCCGGCATCCGGCCGCAGACCTGGCTGGCGCGCAAGGCCGGATTGACGGTGGCCGAACGCGGCGGCGTGGTGATCGACGACTTCTGCCGCAGCAGCGACGAGAACATCTACGCCATCGGCGAATGCGCGGCATGGAACGGCAGTGTCTTCGGCCTGGTGGCGCCCGGCTACCAGATGGCGCGCATCGCCGCGGCCGCGCTTTGCGGGGAATCGCCGCAGCCCTTCGCCGGCGCCGATATGTCCACCAAGCTCAAGCTGCTGGGCGTCGACGTCGGTTCGATCGGAGACGCCCATGGCGCGACGCCCGGCGCGCGCAGCTACCGCTACATCGACGAAGCCGGCGCCGGCTACCGCCGCCTGGTGGTGTCGGCCGACGGCAAGCGCGTGCTGGGCGCCGTGCTCGTCGGCGACAACAGCTATTACGACACGCTGCTGCAATACGTGCAGAACGGCATCGCGCCGCCGGCCGACCCGGCCAGCCTGATTCTGCCCCTGGGGCGGGCCGCCCCGCTGCTGGGCGTGGATGCGTTGCCCGCCTCGGCCACCGTGTGCTCGTGCCATAACGTGAGCAAGGGCGCCATCTGCGACGCCATCGACGGAGGCTGCGCGGACCTGGGCGCGGTCAAGGGCTGCACCAAGGCGGCCTCGGGCTGCGGCGGCTGCGCCAGCCTGCTCAAGCAGGTGGTGGAGCATGAGCTGGCCGCGCGCGGCGTCGCCGTGGACAAGAGCCTGTGCGAGCATTTCGCCTACACGCGCCAGGAGCTCTACGCCATCGTGCGCGTGGGCGGCATCGAAACCTTCGAGCAACTGCTGTCCAGCCATGGGCGCGGCGAGCTGGGCTGCGACATCTGCAAGCCCGCGGTCGGCTCCATCCTCGCGTCCTGCTGGAACCGTCCGATCCAGGATCCCGGCCTGGTGCCGCTGCAGGACACCAACGACACCTTCATGGCCAATATGCAGAAGAACGGCACCTACTCGGTGGTGCCGCGCATCCCGGCCGGCGAGATTACGCCCGACGGGCTGATCGCCATCGGCGCCGTCGCGAAGAAGTATGGGCTGTACACGAAGATCACCGGCGGCCAGCGCATCGACCTGTTCGGCGCCCAGCTGCACGAGCTGCCCGACATCTGGAGCGAGCTGATCGCCGCGGGCTTCGAGACCGGCCACGCCTACGGCAAGTCCACGCGCACGGTGAAGTCCTGCGTGGGCAGCACCTGGTGCCGCTACGGCGTGCAGGACAGCGTGCGCATGGCGCTGGACATCGAGCACCGCTACAAGGGCCTGCGCTCGCCGCATAAGCTGAAGTTCGCCGTCTCGGGCTGCACGCGCGAATGCGCCGAGGCGCAGAGCAAGGACATCGGCGTGATCGCCACCGAGAAGGGCTGGAACCTCTACGTCTGCGGCAATGGCGGCATGCGCCCGCGCCACGCCGAACTCTTCGCCACCGACCTGGACGACGCCGCGCTGATCCGCGTCATCGACCGCCTGCTGATGTTCTACATCCGCACCGCGGACAAGCTGCAGCGCACATCGGTATGGCGCGAGTCGCTGGAAGGCGGGCTGGACTACCTGAAGCAGGTGGTGCTGGAGGACAGCCTGGGCCTGTGCGCCGAGCTCGAAGCCCAGATGCAGCTGGTGGTGGATCGCTACGAATGCGAATGGGCCAATGCCCTGAACGACCCGGAAAAGCTCAAGCGCTTCCGCACCTTCGTCAACGACAGCCGCCCGGACCCCGACATCCAGTTCGTGCAGGAACGCGGCCAGCCCCGCCCCGCTCCCGCGCGCGTCATTCCCATCGCAGAGGAGATCGCCTGATGGACGTCCATGCCCATGAACCGCAGCCCTGGCGGCCCGTCTGCCGCCGCCAGGACCTCGTGCCCAATTCCGGCGTAGTCGCGCTGGTCGAGGGTGTGCAGATCGCGCTGTTCTACGTGCCGCGCGGCGCGGACGGCGAGGTGTACGCCATCGAGAACCGCGACCCGCGCTCCGGCGCCAACGTCATCGGCCGCGGCATCGTCGGCCACCTGGCGGGGGAGCTCGTGGTTGCCTCGCCTCTCTACAAGCAGCACTTCCGCCTGGTGGACGGCAGCTGCGTGCAGTACCCCGACCAGCGGCTGCGCGCATGGCGCGCGCGGCTGAACGCCGACGCGGTGGAAATCCGCTGACGCCCCGGGGCCCGTTGACCCTGGCATTGCCCCGCAGTACCCGACCCCCATAGAAACAGGAAGCCATCATGTCCTATATCGTCCCTGCCGAATTCGTCACCAAGATGGTGGATGCCGGCGAATCCAAGATCTACATGGCCACCCGCGACGCGCTCATCCGCGCCTACATGGCCGGCGCCATCCTGGCGCTTTCCGCCGTATTCGCCGTCACCGTCTCCGTGCAGACGGGCTCGCCCATCCTGGGCGCGGCACTGTTCCCGGTGGGGTTCTGCATCCTCTACCTGATGGGTTTCGACCTGCTGACGGGCGTGTTCGTCCTGACTCCGCTGGCCCTCATGGACCGCCGTCCGGGCGTCACGCTCAAGGCCGTGGTCCGGCACTGGGGCGTGATCTTCGCCGGCAATTTCCTGGGCGCGCTGACCGTGGCCTTCCTGATGGCCATCGTCTTCACCTATGGCTTCTCCACGCCGCCCAGCAAGGTCGGCGAAGTCATCTCGCACATCGGCGAGAACCGCACGCTGGGCTACAAGGAATACGGCGCGGGCGGCATGCTGACCATTTTCGTGCGCGGCGTGCTGTGCAACTGGATGGTGTCGCTGGGCGTGGTTGGCGCCATGATCTCCACCACCGTCAGCGGCAAGGTCATCGCCATGTGGATGCCGATCATGCTGTTCTTCGCGATGGGCTTCGAGCACTCCGTCGTGAACATGTTCCTGTTCCCTTCGGCCCTGATCCTGGGCGGCAACTTCTCGATCATGGACTACATGGTCTGGAACGAGATCCCGGTGGTGCTGGGCAATCTGATCGGCGGGCTGTCGCTCACGGGCCTGACGCTCTACACCACGCACATGAAGACCGCTCCCAAGCGCAGCTTCAACTGAGATCGCCGGCCATGGATCGCCACGCGCCCCGCGAACGCGCCGCCTCGCTGAAAATCGCGGCGGGGCAGCACAGCGAACCGGGCAGGAAGTCCGTGAACCAGGACTTCCACGGCCTGTGCCTGCCCGGCGAACCTCTGCTGGGCACCAAGGGCATCGCGGTTGCGCTGGCCGACGGCATAAGCAGCAGCAAGGTCAGCCGCAACGCCAGCGAAACCGCGGTCGCCAGCTTCCTGGAAGACTACTACTGCACGCCGGAAACCTGGTCGGTGAAGAAATCGGCGCAAAAGGTGCTGGGCGCGGCCAACGCCTGGCTGCATGCCCAGACCCGCCACCGCCACGATCCGGACCGCGACCACGGGTACGTCTGCGCGATGACGGTCATGGTGCTGAAGTCCGCTACGGCCCACATCCTGCACGTGGGCGACGCCCGCCTCTACCGCCTGCGCAACGGCGCGCTCGAACAGCTCACCGATGACCACCGCGTCTGGATCGCGCGCGACAAAAGCTGCCTGAGCCGGGCGCTGGGGCTGGCGTCCCAGCTGGAGATCGATTACCACTCCCAACCGCTGGAACTGGGCGACGTCTTCTTATTGGCCACTGACGGGGTCTACGAGCACGTGGGCGCGGAAGACATGGCCGCCGCCGTCGCGGCGCACGCCGACTGCCTCGACGAGGCCGCCCGCAAGCTGGCCGCATTGGCCTACGCACGCGGCAGCGAGGACAACCTCACCGTACAGATCGTCCGCATCGACGCCCTGCCCGCCCGCCAGGCCAGCGAGCTGGGCGACTACAGCCGCGACCTGCCCTGCCCGCCGCTATTGGCGCCCGGCCAGGCGTTCGAGGGCTTCCTCATCCTGGATGAATTGCGCGCCAGCAGCCGCAGCCACGTCTACCTGGCGCGCGATCAGGCCAGCGGCGCGCATGCCGTCATCAAGATTCCCTCGCTGGACCTGCGCCACGATCCCGCCTACCTGGAACGGCTGCTGACCGAGGAATGGATCGCCCGACGCATCGACAGCCGCCACGTGGTGCGCGCCTGGCTTGGCAAGCGGCCCCGCCGCTATCTGTACACTGCCAGCGAGTACATCGAAGGCCGCACGCTGACGCAGTGGATGGCCGCCAATCCCCGGCCCGCCCTGGAATCCGCCATCCAGATCATCGAGCAGATCGCCCGCGGGCTCCAGGCCCTGCATCGGCTCGAACTCGTGCACCAGGACCTGCGGCCGGACAATGTCCTCATCACGCCGGACGGCACGGCGAAGATCATCGACCTGGGCTCCGTCAAGGTCGCCGGCATGGAGGAGTTGTCGCAGGCGGGCGGGCACGCGTCCGCCGTGCTGGGCACGGCCCAGTATGCCGCCCCCGAATACTTCCTGGGCGAGGCGGGCACGGCGCGGTCCGATCTTTATTCCCTGGCGGCGATGCTCTACCAGATGCTCTCGGGCCGCCTGCCCTACGGGCCCGGCGTGGCGCGGGCCCGCAGCCGCGCCGCGCAACTGCGCCTCGCCTATGTATCGGTGCTGGACCGCGACCGCGAAATTCCCGCCTGGATCGATGGCGTGCTCAGCCGCGCGCTGCATCCCGACCCGCGCTCGCGCACCGCCGAACTTTCCGAATTCACCCACGCGCTGCGCCATCCCGGCGGCGACGCCCGGCACGGCGAACGCCTGCCGCTGCTGGAACGCAATCCGCTGGCCTTCTGGAAGGGCCTGAGCCTGGCGCTCGCCATCGCTCTCGCCCTGGTTTCCTTCCACTCATGAACGCAAGGACGCTCACCATGAATCCTGCCGTCTGGCTGATCGGCGCGGGCCCCGGGGATCCGGAGCTGCTGACGCTCAAAGCGGTCAAGGCCCTGGGCCGGGCCGACGTGGTCCTGGTCGACGACCTGGTCGATCCGCGGATCCTCCAGTACTGCCCGCGCGCGCGCATCGTGCGCGTGGGCAAGCGCGGCGGCTGCCGCTCCACCCCGCAGGCGTTCATCCAGCGCCTGATGCTGCGCTACGCCCGGCAAGGCCTGCGCGTGGCCCGCCTGAAGGGCGGCGACCCCTGCATTTTCGGACGGGGCGGCGAAGAGGCCCGCTGGCTGGACGAGCGCGGCGTGCCCTGCGAAGTGATCAATGGCATCACCGCCGGCCTGGCGGCGGCGACCGCTGTCGGCATCCCGCTGACGCACCGTGGCCTGGCGACGGGCGTTACACTCGTCACCGCCCACACCCAGGACGGCGGCATGCCCGACTGGTCCGCGCTGGCGCGCGGCGGCACGACGCTGGTGGTCTACATGGGAGTCGCCAGGCTGCAGGACATGCGCGCCGAGCTGCTGGCGGCGGGCATGGATGCCGGCACCCCGGTCGCGATGATCGAAAACGCCAGCCTGCCCGGGCAACGCGAATGCGCCTCCACGGTCGCGGCCATGGCCCGCGACGCGGACGCGTTCCGCCTGCGCAGCCCCGCGGTGCTGGTCATCGGTCAGGTCGCCGCCTGCCGGATGTTCGCGGCTCCCGAAGTCCCCGCCTTTCCCGAACACGATTTGCGCCGCAGCGCCTGAACCTGATCCGACCGAGACCGGAGCCCTTATGGCCGAACGCCACATGCCGCCGCCGCTGCGCTTTCTCCTCGCCGCCCGCCGCAGCGAACTCCATGGCCTGGAAGCGCTGGCGCGCAGCTGCGAGCTGGCCGTGCGCATCGGCGCGCTGACGCACGCGCTGCAAAAGGAACGCGGCTATTCCAACCTGTGCCTGTGCGGCGCCGATGCCCGCCCGCGGCCGGAACTGGCCGGTCTGAGCCGGCAGGCGGAGGCCGTCGAATCCGAAGTCCGCCAATTGCTGGACGGACTGGCGGCCGATCCCGCGCCGGGCAACGTGCGCGCCCGGCTGCTCAACGCCATCGCCTATTCCCTGTTCAGGCTGGACGAGCTGACCGGCCTGCGGCAACGGATCCGCGACCGGCGCGTGGAGGCCGAGGATGCCGATGCCGGCTTCACGCGGGCCATCGGCAGCCTGCTGTCCATCGTCTTCGAAACCGCGGACGCCGCGCTGGATCCCGGCGTCACCCGCAATCTGGTGGCGCTGCTGAATTTCATGCAAGGCAAGGAGCTGAGCGGCCAGGAGCGCGCCTGCGGCGTCATGGGCTACACGGCCGGCCACTTCACCGAGGCGCAAAAGGCGCGCATGCTGGGCCTCGCCGCCAGCCAGGAACGCAGCTTCGGCATCTACGCGCAATATGCGGATCCCGCCGCCATGCAATGCTGGGCGCGGATCCAGCAGCAGGGGCAGGAGCTGCGGCGCATGCGCGACGTGGCGCAACGGACCTCCGCGGCGCAAGCCGTGGACGCAAGCCTGGCGGAGGTATGGTTCGATCTCTACACGGCGCGCATCGACGCCATGCGCGAGCTAGAGAGCCAGCTCGCCGAGGGGCTGGCCCGGCGCTGCGCGCAGCGGATCGCCGATACCCGCCAGGAGCTGGACGACCGCCGCCTGCTGCTGAGCCGCTATGCCGACCATGCCAGCGGCCGCGCGCCCAGCATGGTGTACGGCGTGCAGGGCCGCGTGGTGGACCTGCCGCCGCCGGACGGCGTGGGCGCAGCGCTGGAACGCTCCATCCTCGACATGATGCGCGAACAGACGCTGCGCATGCAGCAGGCCGACGACGCCCTGGCCGCCGCGCGCGGCGCGCTGGACGAGACAAAACGCATCGACCGCGCCAAGCTGCTCCTGATCGGCCGCTACGGCCTGACCGAACAGGCCGCGCACGAACGCCTGCGGCGCGCCGCCATGGACGGCGGGCTGTCCCTGGCGCAAGTGGCGCGGCAGATCGTCGAGCAAGGCGGCGATTGACTCCGCCGCGCTAGCGGAACACTCGCTGGGTCAGGCTTACGACGACCGCCGTCAGCGCCACCGCCACCACCACGTGGAAATGATCCAGGCTGGCCAGCAGCACCGATTGCCGGGTGACCATCTGCGCGATCTGCTCCAGGGCAAGCTCGCGGGCCTGCGGCCCCGCCGCGGAAAAGGATTCGGCCAGGCGGGCCATGGCCTGTTCGAAATTCGCATTGCCCGCCACGATGCCGCTGCGCAAGCGATCGTAATGCTCGGACGTGAACCACTGCTGGCCGATCGTCGCAAGCATGATGCCCAGCGCCTGCCCAACCTGCGCCAGCATGTTCTTCACCTGTTGCGCATGGGCGAACACGGCAGGGTCCCCGGTCAGGCCGGTGAACGTCTGCATGGCCGTGGTCGGCATGACGATCATGATGAACATGCCATAGCAGGCCAGCCCGGGAAAGACGCCGGTCCACAGGTCAGCGTCGGGCGTCAGGCGCGACATCTGCCCGCCGAAGGCCGCCAGCGCCAGGAATCCCGCAACGAAAAACTTGCGCGGCGCGGGCCAGCGCGGCAGCAGTTGCGACATCACCGCCCAGGTCAGCACCCCCGCTCCCAGGCCCATGGCGAAGAATTCTCCCGTCGTGGACCAGGACTGGCCCAGGGCGCGCTGCAGCATCACGGGCACCAGATAACCGTTTGCGCCCAGCATCAGGTAGCACGCCATGAACAGCGCCAGCCCGCAGATGAAGCGCACCTCCTTCATGCCGCCCAGCTTGAGCAACGGCGCGCCGTTGCGTGTCTCGGACCGCACGAAGTAGCCCAGCGCCGCGATGCCCGCGGCCGCCCACAGCACCAGCAGATGACGGTCGCTGAAGAAATCGTAATAGGACCGCTGCAAGGCGTGCAGCACCAGAAAGCTGCCCGCGCCCAGGGCGACAATCGGCATCAGCCGCGCCTGGCCGGCCAGCACCGCCCCCGCCTCCTTGCCCGGCATCGCCCGCGCGACGGGAATCATCGCCAGCAGCGACAGCGCCGCGACAAGCCAGAACATCATTGGCCAACCATCGCGGTCCACCGCCATCGAGGCCAGCCAGGGCGCCAGCGCCGTGCCCACGCACAGGCCGGTCGCCAGGGCCTTGATGCCATGGAAACGCGCGGGCCCGGGCGGAATCAGGTTGACGCTCAGCCGCGACGACGTAAGCATGGCCGCGCACCCCGCGGCCATCAGGATCCTGCCGCACAGGAACCCCGCCTGGTTGCGCGACAGCGCGCAAACCGCCGCGCCCGCGGCGGCCGCGCCAAGCGACGCCAGCAGATAGCGCCGCAAGCCAAGGCGGTGCACCAGCCAGCCTTGCAACGCAATCATCACCACGGCCACGCAGGCGTAGATCACGGCGACGGTGGAATACTCCTCGGGGCTGGCGCCGATCTCGCCCATGATGGGCGCGGCGGCGAAAGTCACCATGCCGTTCTGCAGGAAATCGATGAGAGTCAGGGCGCCGATGACGGATAGCAGCGAGGCGGGGACGGCAGGTATTCCTGGAGCGCGGGACGAGGCATGCATGATATGGATTTTGCATGCCCAGGCTGTATATGCCTAGGCAGATAAATAGTTAAAAAAAAGCGGACCGATGAGCGTCAGTCCGGCTTCGCGTTGATCAGGATGCGCGACAGCAGCTTGTGCAGCGTTTCGGCGTCCTTCTCCGAGAACCCCGCCAACAGCCGGCGAAACGCCACTTCGGTCACCTGCCGCGCCTGCGGCAAGGCCGCCTGGCCCAATTCGGTGAGTTCGATCAGGGAACTGCGCCGGTCGGATTCGTTCTCCACGCGGCGGATGAACCCCTTGGCCGCGATGCGGTCGAGCAGCCGCGTCATGGCGCCGGAGTCATAGGCGAGCACGCGGCAGAAATCGCTGAGCGTGCGTCCCCAGCCCTTGGCCAGGCAATTCAGCACCACGTATTGCGGCACCGTCATCTGCAGGGGCGCGAGCTCGCGCTCCAGCGCATCCTGGATGCCGTTGCGCACGGACGTCACCAGGAAACCGAGGTCGCCGGTGCAAAACTCGTCCAGCACGGAAGCTTTGGCTTTATTCACGATGGGTCTTGCCGTCCGCTCATCGGATCGATTTCCGCATATTAACTGCCTAGGCAGTTAATATGCAAGCGCGGCGCCGCCCGGGTCCGCCCCCTGGCCGGCCGCCTATGGCAGGTTCTCCCGGAAGATCACCTGGCTGCGCGCCAGTTCCACGCCGTTCATGGGGCTACGCTTGTCGCGCAGATTGCAGAAGATGCGCACGCAGCTCATCAGGGCCTCCATCGGGCTTTGCGTGATGACCGCGTCCATGGTGCCGTCTATCAGCAGCGAACGGGTATCGGGCGTGAGGCCATGGCCGATGAAGACGACGCGATGCTGCAGGCCGGCCTCCTTGAGCGCGCGCGCCACGCCGTCCGAGGCCCCGCCGATGTTGTAGATGCCGGCCAGCTGGGGATACTGCTCCAGCAACTGGCGCGTCTGCTCGTAGTTTCGTTGCGCATCGTCGTAGCCTTCCCGCAAGTCCACCACCTGCATGGCCTGGAACTGTTCCGCATACAGCTGCAGGAACCCCCCTTCCCGCTCTTCGTGCGCCCGGTAGTGGCGCGACCCGGCGATCAGCGCCACGTGCGCCGCCCGCGAGCCGATGAAGCGCGCGATGAGATACCCCGCGGTGCGGCCGGCGGCGCGGTTGTCCAGGCCCACGTAGGCCGCGCGCGCGCTGTTGGCAATGTCGGAAATCAACGTCACCGTCGGCACGCCCTGCTGCGCGAGCGCATCGACGGCTTCGCGCACCGCAGGATGCTCCAGCGCCATGAACGCAATGCCGTCGGCCCGCTTGCCGTGCTTGGCCAGCGCCCGGGCCAGCGCGTCGGGGTTGAAGCTTTCCACGTATTCGACCTGGCACTTGGCGTTGAGCGGCGCGAAGTGCTCGTGCGCATAGCTGACCGTGTCGCCCAGCATGCGCAGATAGCGATTGCTGCCGCGCGGCAGCAGGAACACGAGCCGCATCGGTTCGGGAGCGGCGGCCGAGCGTATGTCCTGTTCGGGCAGGTAGTCGAGTTCGAGCGCGGCCTTGAAGACTTTTTGCGCGGTGCTGGCCCGCACGCCGGGACGGCGGTTCAGCACGCGATCGGCCGTGGCGGTGGAGACGCCTGCCAGGGCCGCCACGTCCGCCAGGCGCGCAAGCTTGCGTTCGGCGGGTGTTCGATTCACATCAAAAACCATCAAAAATGAAGTTTGACGATGATAGCGCCGATTCACTATTGTCCAGTCTGCCGCATGGGATTGGCGCTTTTGTGGCACATCAAAAAACATCATAACCATGTTTATGGAGACAACCATGAAGCTGCTGACACGCCGCAGTGCCCTGCGCCGCCTTGCCGCGGTTCCCGCCCTAGCCCTGACCAGCGGTTTCCCGCTGATCGCCCGCGCGGCCGACTACACGCTCAAGTACGGCAACAACCTGCCGGTCACCCATCCGCTGAACATCCGCGCCCAGGAAGCCGCCGAACGCATCCTCAAGGAAAGCAATGGCCGCGTGGACATCAAGATCTTCCCGAACAACCAGCTCGGCGGCGACACCGACATGCTGGCCCAGGTGCGCTCGGGCGGCATCGATTTCTTCACGCCTTCCGCGCTGGTCATCGCGACCCTGGTGCCGGTGGCGGCGATCAACGCCGTCGGCTTCGCCTTCAAGGACTACCACCAGGTCTGGAGCGCCATGGACGGCGCGCTGGGCGCGCACGTGCGCGCCGCCATCGCGCAGCGCCGCCTGTACGCCTTCGAGAAGATGTGGGACAACGGCTTTCGCCAGACCACCAGCAGCAAGGCGCCCGTCAACACGGCGGCCGACATGGAAGGCCTGAAGATCCGCGTGCCGGTGAGCTCGCTGCCCATCTCCATGTTCAAGGGCCTGGGCGCCGCCCCGGCCAGCCTGCAATTCAGCGAAGTCTATTCATCGCTGCAGACCAAGGTGGTGGACGCGCAGGAAAACCCGCTGCCCATCATCCAGGTCGCCAAGCTGTACGAGGTGCAGAAGTACTGCTCGCTCACCAACCATATCTGGGACGGCTACTGGTTCATCGCCAACGGCCGCATGTGGGAAGGCCTGCCGGAAGACCTGAAGACGGTCGTGGCCCGTGGCATCAACGAGGCCGGCCTGGCGCAGCGCGAGGACATCAAGCAGCTCAACGCCTCGGTGCAGTCGGACCTGGAAGGCAAGGGCCTGCTGTTCAACCAGCCCTCCGCCGACAGTTTCCGCGAGCAGTTGCGCAGCGCCGGCTTCTACAAGGAATGGCAGGGCCGCTTCGGCAACGAGGCCTGGACCCTGCTGGAGCAGGCCGTCGGCAAGCTGGCCTGAGGTCGCGCCATGTCCTCCCTGTCCGCTCCCCACGCCTCGCCGCCGCTGCTGGCGGCCCACCCCCTGCGCCGGGCCGCCGGCGCGCTAGACGGCCTGCTGGGCTGCGTGGTCGAACACGTGGCGGCGGCGATCGTGCTGGTCGAGATCGCCGTGCTGTTCGCGGGCGTGGTGGCGCGCTACGCGTTGCACAGCCCGCTGGTCTGGTCCGACGAACTCGCATCCATCCTGTTCCTGTGGCTGTCCATGCTGGGCGCGGTCGTCGCGTTGCGGCGCGGCGAGCACATGCGCATGACCGCCCTCGTCAACCATGTCGGCCCCGCGCGGCGCGCGCAGCTGGAGACCGTCGCCCTGGCGGCGTCGCTGGCCTTCCTGGCGCTGATCCTCGCGCCCGCCATGGAATATGCGCACGAGGAACATTTCATCATCACGCCCGCGCTGGAGCTGAGCAACGCCTGGCGCGCCGCCGCGATCCCGGCCGGAATGGGTCTGATGGCCGTGGTGGCCCTGCTGCGCCTGGTGCGCACGCAGACGCTGCCCCAGATGCTGGCGGCGCTGGCCGGCGCGGCCGCCGTGGCGGCGGCTTTCTGGCTGGCCCAGCCGCTGTTCTCGGCGCTGGGCAAACTGAACCTGCTGATCTTCTTCGTCGGCATCGTCGCGGCCACCGTCTTCGCCGGCGTGCCGATCGCGTTCTCGTTCGCGCTGGCGACCTTCTCCTATCTGGCGCTGACCACCCACACCCCCATGGTGGTCATGGTGGGCCGGCTGGACGAAGGCATGTCCCATCTGATGCTGCTGGCCGTGCCGCTGTTCATCTTCCTGGGCTCGCTCATCGAAATGACCGGCATGGCGCGCGCCATGATCCAGTTCCTCGCAAGCCTTCTGGGCCATGTGCGCGGCGGACTGTCCTATGTGCTGATCGGCGCCATGTACCTGGTGTCGGGCATCTCGGGTTCCAAGATCGCCGACATGGCGGCCATCGCGCCGGTGCTGTTCCCCGAAATGCAAAAGCGTGGCGCCAAGCCCGGCGACCTGGTGGCGCTGCTGTCGGCCACCGGCGCGCAAACCGAGACCATTCCGCCCTCCATCGTGCTCATCACGATCGGATCGGTGACGGGCGTGTCCATCGCCGCGCTGTTCACCGGCGGCCTGCTGCCCGCCGTGGTGCTGGGGCTGGCGCTGTGCTCGGTGGTGTGGTGGCGCTACCGCAAGGAAGACCTAAGCCTGGCCCAGCGTTTCACGCCCAGGGAAATCGGCCGCTACTTCGTGATCGCGCTGCCCGCGGTGGCGCTGCCCTTCGTGATCCGCGCCGCGGTGGTCGAAGGCGTGGCGACCGCCACCGAGGTCTCCACTATCGGCATCGTGTATTCCGCGATCGTCGGACTGCTGATCTACCGGCGTTTCGATTGGGCGCGCCTCAAGCCCATGCTGATCGAGACCGCCTCGCTGTCCGGCGCCATCATGCTGATCGTGGGCTGCGCCACGGCCATGGCCTGGGCCCTGACGCAATCGGGCTTCTCGGGAGACCTGGCCCGCCTGATGGCCGGCATGCCCGGCGGCGCCTACGGATTCCTGGCCGTATCCATCGTGGCCTTCATCGTCCTGGGCAGCGTGCTGGAAGGCATCCCCGCCATCGTGCTGTTCGGCCCTCTGCTGTTCCCGATCGCGACGCAGGCGGGCGTGCATGAAGTCCACTACGCGATGGTCGTGATCTTCGCGATGGGCATCGGCCTGTTCGCGCCGCCCTTCGGCGTGGGCTACTACGGCGCCTGCGCCATCAGCCGCGTCGATCCGAACGAAGGCATCGGCCCGATCTGGGGCTATGTCGCCGCTCTGCTGGCAGGCCTGGCCATCGTCGCCGCCTTCCCCTGGTTCTCCATCGGTTTCCTGTGAGGCCCGCGGCCCGCGCCGGGCCGCGCTTTCCCGCGCTCTTCAACCCTTTTTCCGCAAAGATCCATCATGAGTCGTTTCCTGGGCGAAATCCGCCAACTCGGTTATGTGGTGCACGACATCGAAGCCGCCATGGACTACTGGAGCGCCACGCTGGGCGTGGGCCCCTGGTACTACAACCCGCGCGTGCCCATCGTGAACTACCGGTACGACGGCGCCAGCCATGACCCCCACAACTCGGTGGCGCTGGCCAATTCCGGCTTCGTGCAGGTCGAGCTGATCCAGACCCGCAACGACGTGCCCTCCATGTACCGCGATTTCCTGCAAGCCGGGCGCACCGGCCTGCAGCACGTGGCCTATTGGACGGAAAACTACGACGCCGACCTGGAGCGCCTGCTCGCGCAGGGCTTCAAACCCAAGATGAGCGGCGAAGTGGGCGAAAAGGGCCGCTTCATCTATTTCGACACCGAATACCACCCCGGCACCGTGATCGAACTGTCCGAAGTGGCCGGCCCCAAGGGCCGCATGTTCGACCTGATCCGGGACAGCGCCCGCGACTGGGACGGCAAGGACCCGGTCCGCCCCTTCCCCGACCTGAGCCGTCTCTGACGCGCCCCGCCCGCCATCGCCGCATACCGCCACCATGAATTCCCAATCCTTTACCGCCACCTATCTGATCGAAACGCCCATGGATCCCGCCCGGGTCGCGGAAGTCATGGCCGGCGAACAGTCCTGCGGCACGTTCACGCGCGTGCAGGGCGAGACCGATGAACTTCGCGCCCGCGCCCGCGCGCGGGTCGAATCCATCGAGGAACTGGATGCCGCCGACGCGCCCAGCCTGCCCAACGCCTGGCTGGCGCGCCAGCCGGGCGGGATGCCTGCCCGATACCGGCGCGCCCGCGTGCGCATCGCCTTCCCGGTCGCCAACGTGGGCGCCAACCTGCCGACGCTGGCGGCCACGGTCGGAGGCAACCTGTACGACCTGGGCGAAGTGACCGGCCTGCGCCTGGAAAGCATGGGGCTGCCAGCGAACTACCGCGCGCAGTTCGACCTGCCGCGCGCCGGCATCGCGGGCACGCGGGCGCTGACGGGCGTGCAGAGCGGACCGCTGGTGGGCACCATCATCAAGCCGAACGTGGGCCTGTCGCCCGAGCAGACCGCCCACCTGGTAGCCCAGCTCTGCGCCGCCGGCGTCGATTTCATCAAGGACGACGAGGTCTGCGCCAACCCGGCCCACGCGCCCCTGGCGCAGCGCGTGGCGGCCGTCATGGCCGTGGTGCGCGCCCACCGCGAACGCACCGGCCGCCAGGTCATGGTGGCGTTCAACATCACCGACGAAACCGACGCCATGCGCCGCCACGCCGACCTGATCGAAAGCGAGGGGGGCGCTTGCGTCATGGCCAGCCTGAACCACTGCGGCTATTCCGCCATCCAGACCCTGCGCCGCAGCACGCCGCTGGTCCTGCACGGCCACCGCAACGGCTACGGCGCGCTATCGCGCCACGCCCTGCTGGGCATGGGCTTCCAGGCCTACCAGACGCTGTGGCGCCTGGCGGGCGTCGACCATATGCACGTCCACGGCCTGCAGGGCAAGTTCTCGCAGGACGACCGCGAAGTCGTGGACTCCGCGCGCGATTGCCTGGCGTCGCTGACGTTCGGCATCGACGATCCCGTCATGCCCGCCTTCTCGTCGGGCCAATGGGCGGGCACGGTGCCTGCCACCTGGTCGGCCGTGCGCAGCGACGACCTGCTGTTCATGTCGGGCGGCGGCATCCTCGCCCACCCGGACGGCCCGGCGGCCGGCGTGCTTAGCATCCGCCAGGCCTGGCAGGCGATGCGCGCGGGGCAAAGCCTGGAAGACCATGCGCGTCATGCCCCTGAACTGCGGCGCGCGATCGACTTCTTCGGAAACCGCTCATGAGCGGCGAGCGCGGCCCCGCTCCGCCGCGCGTGGCCTGGTACGGCGACGATTTCACCGGCGCCACCGACACGCTTGCGGAGGTTTCCCGCGCCGGCCTGCGCAGCCTGCTGTTCCTGGGCGTGCCCACGGCGGAGCAGCTGCGGCGGGCCGGCGCCCTGGACGCCATCGGCATCGCGGGCGCGGCCCGGGGCATGGCCCCCGCCGCAATGCAGGCAGAGCTGCGCGGCGTGGGCCGCTTCATGGCCGGCACGGGCGCGCGCGTGCTGCACTACAAATGCTGTTCCACCTTCGACAGCGCGCCCCACGTCGGCAACATCGGCGCCGCCGTCCAGGAACTGCGCCGCCACATGCCCAATCCGCTCGTGCCCATCGTGGGCGGACAACCCAGCATCGGGCGCTATTGCAGCTTCGCCCAGCTGTTCGCCCGCGCGGGCTCGGACCCCGAGATCCATCGCATCGACCGCCATCCGGTCATGAGCGCGCACCCCGTCACGCCCATGCACGAAGCGGACCTGCGGCGGCATCTTGCCGCGCAAGGCCTGCTCGGCGTGCGCTCGGTGCCGCACACGGCCTACCCCCGCCTGCGGCAGGCGTCGGACGCGCCCGCGCTGGAACGCTGGATCGACCAGGTCATCGAAACGGCCGACGGCCCCTTGTTGCTAGACCTGATCGACGACGAGCAACTGGCCGTCATCGGCCGCCTGATCTGGCGCGCCGCTACCTGTCTGCCGCTGCTGGCCGTCGGCCCCAGCAGCGTGCAGCAGGCGCTGGCCCGCGCCATGCCGGGCGCCCGCCCTGGCCTCGCGCCCGGCCCCCTGCCCGCCGCCGCCGGACCGGTGCTGGTCATGGCGGGCAGCCTGTCGCCCGTCACGGCCAGGCAGATCGCCTCCTGCCGTCACTACACGCGCCAGCCGCTGCGCGTGGAACGCCTGCTCGGCGACGAGGGCTACGCCGCCGCACAGACCCGCCAGGCGATCGCCGCGCTGGCCCGGGGAAAGAACCTGCTGCTGCACACCGATAACCCTGGCGAGGCGCTCGCCGCGGAGCACACCGCCGCCACCGCCCGCGCCACCGCCCGGCTCGCCGCCGCCATCGTGCAAGGCTGCGCGCAGGCCGGCCAGAGGCTCGGCCGCGTCGGCATCGCGGGCGGCGACACCTCCAGCCAGGCGACGCTGGCGCTGGGCCTGTGGGGCCTGTCTTTTCGTTGCGTGCTTGCGCCGGGCGTCACCGTCAGCATCGCGCGCAGCGACGACCCGCGCCTGGACGGCATGGAACTGATGCTCAAGGGCGGCCAGATGGGCGGCGACCTGCTGTTCGACGATCTGGCGCTGGGCCAGGCCTGACCCCCGACACGCGGCCGGGTTATGCTGCGGCCACGCGCCCGGCCGCCCGCCGGGCGCCCGCCCCAGGAGAATCCCCGACATGAATTGGCCGCTCCGCGCATCGACGATGGCCGCGATCGTGCTGTGCGCGTCCGCCACCGCTTCGGCCGCCGCCCCGGCTTCCCGCGCCGAATGGAGCGGCGCCGTGGTGCGCCAGCTGCAGCGCCACCTGTCCATGCCCAGGGAAGCCCACGATCTGGAAGGCCCGCTCAACCTGCGCCTGCGCCTGACGGTCCTGCGCGACGGCAAGATCGACAAGGTAGCGCTGGCAAGTTCCTCCGGCTATGCGGCCGTGGACGAGGCTGCCGCCGGCATGGTGCGCCGGGCCAGCCCGCTGCCCGCCTTCGCCCCCGACATGGCGGCCGAAAAGGAAATCGTGATGCTGCCGGTGCGCTTCCAGACCGAGGGCCAGGCGCCGCAACCTTCCTCAAGCACCGGGCGCCAGTACGCCGACCCGGCTCGCGGCTTCGGCGTAACGGTGCCCGCCCCCTACCGGATCCTGCGCACCGGCCGCACGCCGGAATTCGATGTGCTCGTCCAGGTTGCCAGCGCCCCCGGCGCGCCGCCCGCGGCGGGGGCCGCCGACGCGCTCTGCGGCATCGGCTTCGCGGCCCCGCGCAAGACGCTGAAGACCCGTCCCGGCGCGGGCATGCCCCATACGGCGGAGGCGCGGCTGGCCGCCGCCGAGGCGGCTCAGGCCGAGCGCGGCGTCGCGCTCGAGGAACGCCAGGCATTCGAGCTCCACGGAGCCCGGGGCGTGGACTTCGTCGCCCCGCCCGCCAGCGGGCCGGACCGCGATCGGCTGCTGCAATACACCGCGCTCGTGGACACCCTCACGCTGCGGGTCGCCATGAACTGCACCACCACCCGCGACGGCATGGCGGCCGCCCTGCCCGCCTTCCGGCGCATCCGCGACGGCATCAGCCTGGGCAGGCCGTAGCCCGCCCTCCGTCTATCGGGAGGCCAGGGACTCGAGCTGCGCGTCGCTCATCCGCAAGGCGACGTCCGCCATGGCGCACGTGACCGCCACGGCCTGGCGCAACTCGGCCTCCTCGATGATGGCGGGCACGTCGCCCGCCGAGAGGATGTTGTTCACACGCGACTCCGGCTTGCCGAATCCGGCCAGCAGGCGCAATGCGGGAATGCCATGGCGCGCAAAATTGGCATGGTCGGAATTCGGCATCAAGGGCAGCCAGGTGCCCACCGACACGCCACTGGCGTCGGCGGCGTCCTGCACGACGGCCGCCAGCGCCGGGAAATCGCTGATCAGCGCGGTCAGGCTCGCATCGCCCGCCACCGTATCCAGATTGATGTCGAACTTGAGGCGCGCCCGCTCGGCGGGCGCGAGCGCCGCAAGGTAGCGCGCCGAGCCGGTCAGCGCCCATTCCTCGGCGCAGAAAAAGCAAAGCCGCAGGCTGGGCGTGTCCGGCCCGACCCGCGCCGCCAGCGCGCGGAACGCGGCCAGCGCGGCCGCCACGCCCGTGCCGTTGTCCAGCGCGCTCACGCCTAGATCGTGCCCGTCCATGTGGGCGCTGATGACGATCACGCCATCGCGGCCGCCCGCGATTTCCGCGATGCCGACGCTGGCGCGCGCATCCTCGATCTCCTCGCCCCTGACCGCGATGCGCACGCGCGCCGCCCCCGCCTCGCAGGCCGAGGCCAGCGCCGCGCCCCCTTCGTGGTCGATGTAGGCGGCGGGGATGCCCGCGCCGCCCCGCGGCCTGCCCGAGGAGCCGGACAGCACGCCTTGCCCGGGCACATTGTTGGCGATGAGGAACGCCGCGGCGCCCGCCTCCACCGCCATGTCGTACTTGCGGCGCCGGTGCACGTGGTCGCCGGTGAACGGGTACTCGTGTCGCACCAGCACGGCGCGGCCGCGCGCGCGATCGCCAAGCCGCGCGAAATCCTCGGGACGCCCCCGCCCCGCGTCGACGACGTCCAACTCCAGACCGCTCCCGGGGGTGGACGCCGAGCGCAACAAAGGCCGGCATGCCAGGGACCGGCGCGCCGGCCCCAGCAGTTCCAGGCTCGCGGCCTCGCAGCGCCAGGCATCGTAAGGCACGGTCAGCGTCCGGGTGGCGGCCACCTCTGCGGCGCGGGCCATGGCCCAGGCCATGGCCGCGTCGTCCTGCCCGCTGCCGGACATGCGTCCGCCAAAGCCGCAGATCGTATTGAAATCACTCATCAGCGCCGCGTCGTTGGCGGCGGCTCGAAGCCAGGGTTGCATCTTGGATGTCTCGGTTTCCGGCGCCGGCATCCGTCGGGACGGCGGCGCCGCGTTGATGGGAATCGGCGGCGGACGGGGCCGCGCCTTACTCGAATTTGATGCCGGCGCGCTTGACCACGTCCTGCCAACGCTCGAAGTCGGCGTCCAGCAAGCGGGTCAGCGCCTGGGCGCTCGGATCGGCCGGCGCCTCCACCCCCACACTGCTCAGCCGCTGTTTGACGGGAGCCGATTGCATGACCGTTTTCATGGCGCTTTCCAGCTTGTCCAGCACGGGCTTGGGCGTGCCGGCGGGGGCCATCAGCCCCCACCAGCTCTGCACCGTCAGCTTGGGCAGGCCCAGTTCCTCGAAAGTCGGCACGTTGGGCGTGGCGGCCTCGCGCGCCGGCGAAGACACGGCGATCGGCGCGATCTTGCCGCCCTGGTACAGCGCGGCGGCCGTGGGCATGGTGGTGAAGCTCACCTGGATCTGGCCGCCCGCCAGATCGTTGACGGACGCCGAGGCGCCCTTGTAGGGAATATGCACCAGCCGGATCCCCGTATTCAGCATGAACAACTCGGCCATCAAGTGCGTCAGCGAGCCGTTGCCCCCCGAGCCGATGGAAATGGATCCGGGCTTGTCCTTGGCGGCGGCGATAAGCGCCGGCACGGTCTGGCCCTCGAAGCGCGGATTGACGAACAGGTACATGGGCGACACGCCCAGCAGCGAAATCGGCGCGAAGTCCTTGCGGGCGTCATATTTGATGCGGTCGCCATACAGCGCCGGAACGATGGTGAACGGCACGTCGGCGAGCAGCAGCGTGTAGCCGTCCGCGGCCTCGCCCGCCACGTAGGCGGTTCCGATCATCGATCCCGCGCCCGCCCGGTTTTCGACCACCACGGGCTGGCCCAGCGCCGCGCTCAACTGATCGCCGATGCCGCGCGCGATCACGTCCGAACTGCCGCCCGTGGCGTACGGGACGATCAGGCGGACCGGCTTTTCGGGATAGGCGGCCCGGGCCGGCGCGGCGGCAAGAAGCGCGGCAACAGACAATGCGGACAGAATGCGGGCAAACGGCAAGAACTTGGAGGTGTTCATGGTGTCGGTCGAACCGGAAGGTCACTGGGGTCCGGCCATTCTGGCGGCTGCCGGGCGGCCCGCGCAAAGGACATATGCGCATGGGGCATTCCACACCGGAATACCGCCGCCCCCTCCCCGCCCGCTCACCGGGACAGGTACGACCTCACCTGTTCATTGAATGCCGCGGCCCGCTTCGCCACCCAATCGCAGAAGGCGTCGGCATAGGCGCCGCCCACGTTCGGACGGGGCTGCATGAGGTAATAGCCATAACGTCCGTCGACCGATTCGCCCAAGGGGCGCACCAGCTGCCCGGCCTCGAGATGCGCGAGGACCATGCACACGGGCACGATGGCCGCGCCCAGCCCGTGGAGCACGGCGGGCAGCAACACCGAAAACCCTTCATATTCCGGCGCCGTGGCCGGCGCGCCGGCCCACAGCGGCGCGACGTCGGCGCGCCATTCGTCCCAGCTGTAGCCGCGCTGCGCGCGCTTGAGCAGCGGTACCCCGTCCAGGTCCTCGACCGTGCGCACCGGATGGCGCGCCAGCAGGCCCGGCGCGGCCACCAGCGTCATCTCGCGGCCGCACAGGTATTGGGCCGACATGCCGGCCACGTGCCCGGTGTGCAGCTGGATCTCGGCATCGAAACGCTCGGCCTGGTCGCGCCCATGCAGCAGGCGCGGCCTTACGTTGACCCGCACCTCCGGATGCAGGGAAAAGAACTCCGACAACCCCGGAATGAGGCAGAACTGCGCGAACGACGGAGACACCGCGACATTCAGCGCCACCCGCGACATGGGATGAGCCACCAGCGCATCGGCCTCGTCGATCAGGCGCAGGGCCGCGCTGATCCGTTCCAGGTACAGCGCGCCGGCGTGCGTGAGCCGCAGTCCATTGGGCAGTCGCTTGAACAGCGCCGTGCCCAGGCGGTCTTCGAGGGCGCCGATATGCTTGCTGACCGCGCTCTGCGTCAGGTGCAGCGCTTCCGCGCTGCGGCTGAAATTGAGGCTGCGCGCCGCGGACAGGAAAATCCGCAGCGTGACCAGTGAATTGCGCGAACCTTTCATACCGCGCCCGCCCGTCCGGCGCCGGCCGCAGTCCAACCCTTAGCCGCGGTTTGCATGGTCAATCCAGCATTTCGAAGAACGGCGCCATGCGCTCGCGCGAGCGCAGGATGTGGTCTCGCATGGCGGCCGCCGCGCCTTCGGCATCGCGCCGGTCCAGCGCCTGCACGATGCGCGCATGTTCGGTCACGGCCTCTTCCGTGACCCGCGAATGGAAGCGCAGCCGGAACAAATGGGTGTGCGCGTACAGTCGGGCCAGGGCTTCGGCCAGCAGCTCGTTGCCGCTGTGCTCCGCGATCCAGGAATGGAACTGGGCGTCCAGCACGGCGAACTTGCCATAGGCCACGCGCGCGTCGTCCGCGCTCGGGGCGCTCATCGCCGCGGACAGCGCGGCCAACTCCTGGCGCGAGGCGTCCGTCATGCGTTGCGCGGCCAGGCTCGCGCCGAACGGCTCCAGCTGCAGCCGCAATTCGTACATCTGCTCGAAGCGCCGGCGCGAAGGCATGGGTGCCGCGCTGTAGCCCACGTGGTGCGTCTTCACGACCAGCCCTTCCGTTTCCAGGCGGATCAGCGCCGCGCGTATCGGCGTCTGCGACACGCCCAGTTCACGGACCAACGCGTCCACGGCGATGCGCATGCCCGGCGCGATCTTCAAGGAAATGAGCTGCGACAGCAGCGCTTCATAGACTTCATCGCCCAACGAGCGCACGCGTTCGCCCAGGCGCGATCCGCCAGACGATGCCGGGGACGCGGCTGCGGAGCCGAGGGAGAGAGTGGTCATGGTTGTTTCCCCTAGGTTTGCCAACAATCGGTTGACGTCCAATTTGTTACAAGGTTAGCATAAATCAGATCGTATTTCAGATCCGATCGGATTTAACAACTGGCTGAGACTATGACGACAACGATAAAAATGGGGGAGGCATGGGAAGTCTGCGTCCGCGCGCTGGAACAGGCCGGCACCCCGACAGGCCACGCCGCCACGCAGACCAACCTGCTGCTTGAAGCCGAATTGCGGGGCCGCGCCTCGCACGGGCTGCTGCGGCTGCCGCGCATCATCGAGCGCATCCACAACGGCGTCGCCGACCCGAACACCCGCGGCAAGGCCGTGTGGCGCGCCCCCGCCTTCCTGGACATGGACGGGGAACGCGGCCTCGGCCCCGTCATCGCGCTGGCGGCGCTGGACCGGATCCGCGGCCGCGCCCGCGAAACCGGCATCGCCGTCGCGGCGGTCAGCAACAACAACCACATCGGCATGCTGGCGCTGTATGCGGAACAGGTGGCGCGCGAAGGCCAGATCCTGTTGGCGCTGTCCACCAGCGAGGCCCTGGTCCACCCCTGGGGCGGCCGCCGCGCATTGATCGGCACCAACCCCATCGCGATCGGCGTGCCCACCGAAGCCGAGCCCTTCGTGCTGGACATGGCCACCAGCCAGGTGGCCATGGGCAAGATCCACGACTACGCCAATCACGGCCGCGCGCTAGAGCCCGGCTGGGCGCTGGACGGCGCCGGCAATCCCACGACCGACGCCGCGGCCGCCAAGGCCGGCGCATTGGCGCCGTTCGGCGAGGCCAAGGGCTATGCGCTCGGCCTGGCCTTCGAACTGCTGGTCGCCAGCCTGACCGCATCCGCGCTGGGCACGGCGGTCAAGGGCACGCTGGATTCCAGCGAGGTCTGCAACAAGGGCGACGTCTTCATCGTGGTCGAAGCGGGGGCCGGCGCGGTGGCCTCCCGCATTTCCGATTACCTGGATGAAATCCGCGCCTGCCCCGCCCTGCTTCCAGAGCGTCCAGTGGCCGTACCCGGAGACCGGGCGCGCGCCGAGCGCCGCCATCGCCTGGATGCCGGCATCGAGCTGGCCGACGAAGTCTGGCACCGCATCCTCGACCTGGCGCAATGCGCCGTCTGAACTCCATACGACTCCCTCTGAAGGATCCGCAATGACCGATTTGTTTGGAATCATGCGCGCGCCGCGCGCCGTGTTGTTCGGCAACGGCCAGCGCCACGCCCTCGGCCGCGTAGCGGCCGCGCTGGGCCGCCGGGCGCTGATCTGCACCGACGAGCGTTTTGCCGCCACGCAGGAAATGTCCGAACTGCTCGCGGCACTGGAGCGCGCGGGCGTGCGCGTCCAGGTGTACGACCGCACCCAGCCGGACCTGCCCGTGGAGGGCGTCTACGAATGCGTGGCCGCGCACCGCGACTTCCAGCCGGAAGCGATCGTCGGGCTGGGCGGCGGCAGCTGCCTGGACATGGCGAAGGTCGTCAGCCTGCTCCTGGCGCACGGCGGCGAAGCCTCCGACTACTACGGCGAATACAAGGTGCCCGGCCCCACGATTCCGGTGATCGCCATGCCCACCACCTCCGGCACCGGCTCCGAGGTCACGCCCGTGGCCGTGCTGGCCGACAGCGCCCGCGACCTGAAGGTCGGCATATCCAGCCCGCAGCTGATTCCCCACACGGCCATCTGCGATCCGGAACTGACGCTGACCTGCCCCAAGGGTCTCACCGCCATTGCCGGCGCCGACGCGCTGACCCACGCCATCGAAGCGCTGACCGCGGTCAGGCGCAGCCCCGACGCCGACATCGCGCAGACGCGCGTGTTCGTGGGCAAGAACGCCTTCAGCGATCAGCAGGCGCTGATCGCCATCCGCGCCCTGGCCGCCTATCTTCCCCGGGCGGTGGAAGACGGTTCGGACCTGCAGGCCCGGGGTGAGGTCATGGCCGCGGCGCTGGCCGCGGGCCTGGCCTTCGGGGTCGCCGGCACCGCCGCCGCCCACGCGATCCAGTATCCCATCGGCGCCCTCACCCACACCGCCCATGGCGCGGGCGTGGCGACGCTGATGCCCTACGTCATGGACTTCAACGCCCCGGCCTGCGCCGCCGACTACGCCGCCATCTCGCGGGCCATGGGCGACACGGAAACGGATCCCGGCCGCCTCGCGGCCAACGCCCCGCGCCACGTGTACGAACTGTTCTCGGCCATCGGCATTCCCGCGACGCTAGCGGGACTGGGCGTGCGCGCAGACCAGCTCGACTGGATCGCCGGCCAATCCCTGCTGGCCGCCCGGCTCGTCACGAACAACCCCCGCCCGCTCGACGAGGCGGGCGTCGCATCCATCGTGGCCGCCGCCCATGCCGGCCTAGGCTCGTTCCGCGCATCCCGATAACCCCTCTCTTCCTCACCCGGAGCAACACATGACCATCGAGGCCAGCAAGCTGTCCACTGACCTTTACATCGACGGCGCCTGGCGCGCCTCGTCCTCGGGCCGCCGCATCGACGTGCTCGACCCTTCCACCGAACAGGTCATCGCCAGCGTGGCCGACGCCACGCTGGAGGACGCGGCCGCCGCGGTCGACGCCGCTTCGCGCGCCGCCGCCGGCTGGGCGGCCACCCCCGCCCGCCAGCGCGGGGAAATCCTGCGCAAGTGCTTCGAGCTGATGATGCGCGATGCCGAGAGCCTGGCCCGCCTGATCTCGATGGAGAACGGGAAGGCGCTGGCGGACGCCCGCGGCGAAGTCGCCTACGCCGCCGAGTTCTTCCGCTGGTTCTCCGAAGAAGCCGTGCGCATCAACGGCGACATCAGCGTATCGCCCAGCGGCGCGAGCCGCATCATCGTGCAATACCAGCCCATCGGCGTGGCGCTGCTGGTGACCCCCTGGAACTTTCCCGCCGCCATGGCAACCCGCAAGATCGCGCCCGCCCTGGCCGCCGGCTGCACCTGCATTCTCAAGCCCGCCACGGAAACGCCCCTGACCGCGTATGCCGTCATGCGCCTGCTGGAAGAAGCCGGCGTGCCCGCCGGCGTGGTCAACGTGCTGACCACTTCGTCTGCCGGCAAGTTCGCCAACGCCGTCCTGGACGACCCGCGCGTGCGCAAGCTGTCGTTTACCGGCTCCACGGAAGTGGGTCGCGTGCTGTTGCGCAAGGCGGCCGACTCCGTCATCAGCTGCTCGATGGAACTGGGCGGCAACGCGCCCTTCCTGGTTTTCGACGACGCGGACATCGACGCCGCGGTGGAAGGCGCGATGATCGCCAAGATGCGCAACGGCGGCGAGGCCTGCACGGCCGCCAATCGCTTCTACGTGCAACGCGGCGTGGTCGAAGCGTTCAGCGCCCGGTTCTCCTCTCGCATGGCGGCGCTGAAGACCGGGGATGGCGTCGGCGAGGATACGCAATGCGGCCCCCTGGTCAACGCGGGCTCGGTGGACAAGGTGGCGGCGCTGGTGGACGACGCCGTCGCCAAGGGCGCGCGCGTCAGCACCGGCGGCAAGCGGCTGGACCGCCCCGGCTACTTCTACGCGCCCACGGTGCTGGTGGACGTGCCCGCCGACGCCGACCTGCTGGGCGAGGAGATCTTCGGCCCCGTGGCGCCCATCGTCGCCTTCGACACCGAAGACGACGCCGTCGCCCTGGCCAATGCCACCGAATACGGCCTGGTCGCATACGTCTACACGCGCGACCTCGCGCGCGGCATGCGGGTGTCGGAACGCATCGAGAGCGGCATGATCGCCCTGAATCGCGGCCTGGTTTCGGACCCGGCCGCCCCGTTCGGCGGCGTCAAGCAAAGCGGGCTGGGCCGCGAGGGCGCGCACCACGGCCTGCTGGAATTCATGGAAGCCAAGTACATCTCGACCAACTGGTAGCGCGGCCGCGCGGCCGCCCCCCCTGCATCAAGACCCACACAAGGAGACAGCCAGACATGGCTAAGTATGAAATCGCGACCATAGACGGCGACGGCATCGGTCCGGAAGTCTGCCAATCGGCGATCACCGTGCTGAAGGAAGCCTGCGGCGCCGACCTGCTGGCGTTCAGCGGCCATGACGGCGGAGCCGACCACTACGTCAAGTCGGGCCACGTGCTGCCCGACGACACCTACGCGGCCTGCAAGGCGGCCGACGCCATCCTGCACGGCGCGGCGGGCATGCCCGGCGTGACCTACCCCGACGGCACGGAGGTCGGCAACGACCTGCACCTGCGCCTGCGGTTCCGGCTGGACCTGTACGCCAACGTGCGTCCGATCCGCCTGTACCAGGGCGTGGACTCGCCGCTCAAGCACTTCAAGCCGGGGCAGATCGACTACGTCATCGTGCGCGAGAACACGGAGGGCCTCTACGCCAGCCGCGGCGGCGGCATCGTGCTGCGCGACGAAGTGGCCACCGACACCATCGTCGTCACGCGCAAGGGCATCGAACGCGTCGCCCGCTTTTCCTTCGACCTCGCCCGCCGGCGCAACGGCGCCCCGCGCGACGGCAAGCGCCGCGTCACCGTCTGCGACAAGGCCAACATCCTGCGCACCTACGCCTTCTTCCGCAGCGTCTGCGACGACGTCGCGGCGCACTACGCCGACGTCGAAATCGATTACGCCTACGCCGACGCCATTACCGTGCACATGCTGAAGCGGCCGGACTTCTATGACGTGATCGTGGCCGAGAACATGTTCGGCGACATCATTTCCGACCTGGGCGCCGCCACGATCGGCGGCATGGGCCTGTCGCCGTCCGCCGAACTGGGCGACACGCATGGCCTGTTCCAGGGCGCGCACGGCTCCGCGCCCGACATCGCCGGGCAGAACGCCGCCAGCCCGCTGGCCACCATCCTGTCCGGCGCGCTCATGCTGCGCTGGCTGGGTGACAAGCACGCCGACGCCGCGATGACCGATGCCGCGCAGCGCATCGAGCTCGCGGTCGAACAGGTGCTCGCCAAGGGCGAACACGTGCCGCGCGACCTGGGCGGCGCCGCAAGCTGCACGGACATGACGCAAGCCGTCTGCCGCGCGCTGTCCCGCTGACCGCGGGACGCATTCATACATAAAAGAACCCCATCACGAGGAGACACCCCATGCTACGAATCGCCCCCATCCTGTGCGCCGCCCTGGCCGCCGCATCGATTGCCGCCCCGGCCGCCGCGCAGGACTATCCCAACCGTTCCATTACCGTCATCGTGCCCTTCGCTCCCGGCGGCACCAGCGATACGCTGGGCCGGTTGGTGGCCACCTCGCTGGGCAAGCAGCTGGGCCAGACGGTGGTCGTGGAGAACTCGGGCGGCGCGGGCGGCCTCATCGGCATGCAGAAGCTGCAAAAGAGCGCGCCGGACGGCTATACCCTGGCATTCAACAACATGTCGCTGGCGATCCTGCCGCACCTGCACCCCAAGGCCAACTACGATCCGCAGAAGGAGCTGGCGCCCATCGGCATCGTCGCGACCGTGCCCATGGTGCTGTCGGTCAGCAACAAGAGCGGCATCCAGGACCTGCCCGGCATGCTCAAGCGCGTCCGCGATGAAAAGGCCGTCAAGCTGAACCTGGGTTCGAGCGGCCCCGGCAGCACCGCGCACCTGGCCGAGGCCATGTTCCTGCACTTCGCCAATGCGCGCGGGGAGCTGATTCCCTATCGCGGCACGGGCCCGGCGCTGACCGATCTGATGAGCGGTATGATCGACGCGGTCATCGATCAGACCGTGACCATGCTGCCCTTGCATCAGGACAAGCGCGTCAAGGCGATCGCCGTCACCGGTCCGGCCCGCCTTGCGCAGAGCCCGGACATCCCCACCTTCGCGGAAGGAGGCCTGCCCGAGTTCGATCTGGCGATCTGGAACGGCCTGGTGGCGCCCGCCGGCACTCCCCAGCCCGTCGTCGACAAGCTGGCCGCGGCCCTTTCCCAGGCGATCGATACGCCCGAGTTCAAGACCCGTCTCGAGCAACTGGCGGCGCAGTCCCCCACTGCGCAGGAACGCGGCCCGCTCGCCTTCTCGGGGCTGCTCAAGCGCGATTCGGAACGCGTGTCTTCGCTGGTCAAGAGCGCCAACCTGCTGAGCGGCAACTAGGCTGCGCGACACGGCGCGCGGCCGGCGGCCGTGCTTCGCGTGCCTCCGGCGCCGAGGCACGCGGCCGCCGGAAGGGGGCGGCGCCAGAAAACCACGCGCTACGCGGCGCTTGTCTCCAAGATCCGGCGCTTGAGCTCGTCTTCCACGAACTCCATGCGGTCCTTCCCCCAGAACAGCTCGTCGCCCACGATGATCATCGGCACGCCGAACACGTCGCGCTCCAGCCCCCGGTCGGTTTCCCGCGCCAGCTCGGCGGCAATCTCGTCGGACGCGGCCAAGGCCTCGAAAGCGTCCGGGTCGAGCCCGAGTTCCTGCGCTATCGGGCGCAGGCCGGCATACTCCGCGATGGTGGCATCCCCCTGCTCCCAATAGCGGTCCATGACCCTCTGCACGAATGCGAGTTCCACGCCATGGCGCCGCGCCACGAGCGATCCGCGCAGGGCGCGGCTTGATTTGATGGGAAACTGCCTGGGGATGCTGAAGGGCAGCCCGTACTTCTCGGCCCAGCGCATCAGGTCCCGCTTCCGGTTGCGCAACTTCGCCTTGGACTCCTTCATCAGTTCGTAATTGTTGTTGCGGAACACGTACCCCAGGTTGAACGGGTGGAGACGCAATTCGGCGTCGTACCGCTCCAGCAATGGCTTGATGAGCTTCAATGCGAAATAGGTATTGGTGCTGCCCACGTCCCAATACATTTCTATCTGATTCTTCTTCACGACGATTCTCCGCAATGGGGGGTTCTAACGCAGCAGGGCCTGCGACTGTTGAATCAGGGGCGTCCAGATCGAAACCTGCTCGTCGAGCTTGGTCCGCAAGCCCTTCGGCGTCGCCCGCTCGGCGCTGACGGGCGTGGCGCCCATGTTTCTCATGCTTTCCACGAACGCCGGATCGGCGAGCGCGGCCTGAAGCGCGCGGTCCAGTCGCTCCACGACGGGGTCGGGCACGCCCTTCGGCGCGTACACGCCATGCCAGACCGTGACCTCGAAGTTCTCCAGCCCCTGTTCGGCCAGGGTGGGCAAGGCCGGAAGCGCCCGCAACCGGCTGGACGTGGTGCTGCCATAGGCCCGCACCCTGCCGCCGAGTATCGGCTGCAGCGTGGTCGTGATCTGGTCGCAAAGCAGGTCGACCTGCCCGCCTTGCAGATCCGTCATCGCGGGCGCCGCGCCCTTGTACGGAATGGTCGTGAGCGCCAGGTTAAGGCGGCTCATCAGCAACAGGCCGCAAAGATGGGAGGCCGTGCCGATTCCCGCATTGCTGAGATTGACCTTCTTCTGGTTCGCGCGCAGGTATTCCACCAGCCCGGCGAAGCCGTCCGGGGGAAGGTCCTTCCGGGCGACCAGGGTCATGGGCACATCGACGACCTCGCCGATATACGAGAAGTCGCGCTGGGGATCGAATTTGATCTCGGGCGACAGCGATTTGAGCGTCGACATCCCGATGTTGTGGATCAAGAGGGTGTAGCCATCCGGCGCCGAGCGCAGCACCGCCTCCGATCCCACGATCCCCCCCGAGCTCGGCCGGTTATCGACGATCACCGTCTGCCCGAGATCCCTGCCCATGGCCGCCGCGAGCTGCCGGGCGACGACGTCCGTCGGCCCGCCCGCCGAGAATGGAACGACCAGCGTGACCGGGCGGCTGGGAAACGCCTGCGCGGAGGCAAGCCCCGGCAAGACCATCAGCCCCGCGGCGAAAATCTTCTTGATCATCGTTTGTCTCCTTTGTCTTGTTGTTCAAGGGACTCGGGCTTCGGCGCCCCGCCTCTTCAGCAAGGGATCCCTGGCCAGGACGCCGTCCTCGTACAGGCCCTGGATCTCCGCGGCCGACAGGCCGAGAAGCCCCATCAGGATTTCCTCGTTGTCCTCTCCGAGCGCGGAGGCGCGGAGTGCTTCTTGCGGCCGCCACGCCGAGAACTTCGCCGGGAACCCGGGAATCTCGAATTCCCCGATCGCCTCGTCCCGGACCTTGCGCACGGTGCCCCGGCTTCGAAGGTGCGGATGCGCCATGGCCTCGTTGAGCGTCAGCACGGGCGCGCAGGGAATCCGTCTGGCGTCGAGCGCCGCCATCGCCTGCTCGCGTGTGCCCATCCGGGCAAGCCATGCCTCGAGGATGGCCTTGATGTCCTCGTTGTTGTCCCTGCGCAATGAAGCCGTGGCGAATCTCGGATCCTCCAGGAGTTCCGGCATATCGAGCGCGCCGGCGAAGGCATTCCATTGATGCGGCAGGATGGCCAGGGACAGATATGTGCCGTCGCCGCAACGGAATATGCCGGTCGGGCCGCCGTCGGGGTGCTGCGAACCCGTGCGCGCCGGCACGTAGCCCTTGCGCAGCGCGACCCGCGGCACCGCGACCTCGTGCATCTGGAAATAGGTATCCAGCAGCGTCGCCTCGACGTGCTGCCCCTCGCCGGTCCGTTCGCGATGCAGCAGCGCGAACCCGACCGCCATGGCGGCGGTGATCCCCGTGGCGGTGTCGCCCATCGCCATCGTGATCAGCGAAGGATCGCCGTCCGGCGCGCCGATCAGGTCGGTTATGCCCGCGTACGCCTGGGCAATGTAGTCATAGCCGGGCTTCTGGCTGAGCGGCCCGTCCTGCCCGGCAAGGGAAATCGAACACATCACCAGGCGCGGATTCAGTTCCCGCAGCGCTTCGTAGGACAGCCCCGCGCGCGCCATGACGCCGGGGCTGAAGTTCTCGACGAGCACATCGGACGTCGAGATCAGGCGCTTGATGATCTCCTGCCCGCCCGGATGCTTGATGTCGAGCGCGATGCTCTTCTTCGAGTGGTTGTGCTGGAAGTAGTAGGTGCTTCGGCTGGAGCCCTTGTGATCGGGATCGCGTGACTTCAATCCCCCGATGCGCGTCCGGTCGCCAAAGGGAGCGAGCTCGATCTTGACCACATCGGCGCCCAGCTCCGCCATGATGCGCGTGCATGTGGGCCCGGCGACGATCTGGGTCAGGTCCAGGACCCGGTATCCCTTGAGCATGGGCAGTGCGGTACTCATATCCGTGTTCCTCGCGGTCTTCGTTGACGGTTGCGCCGTTTTTTCACGACTGGCCGAATAGGTTCTTCCAGCGCTCGCCTTCAGGGGGCTTCCCGCTGCGGTCCACCTTCTCTGCCAGGACGGACAGGCCCCGCTGCACGGCGGGACGGGCCCTCACCTCCGAATACCACCTGCCGATGTTCGGCCATTCATCCAGGTCCTGCCCCTGCCATTTGTAGGGCCGCAGCCAGGGATACGTGGCGACGTCCGCCAGCGAATACCGGTCTCCGGCAAGGTACTCGCACTGCGCGAGCCGCCGGTCGATGACGCCGTAAAGACGATGGGCCTCTCGCGTGTATCTGTCGATGGCATAGGGAATGGGCTCGGGCGAGTACTTGCGGAAGTGATGGGCCTGGCCCAGCATCGGCCCCACTCCGCCCATCTGGAACATCAGCCATTGCAGGACCGCCGACCGGCGCCGCGGCTCGGCCGGAAACAGATCGCTGCCGGCCTTGTCGGCCAGGTAGACCATGATCGCGCCCGACTCGAATATGCTGATGGGCTCCTGGCCCGGCCCGTCCTCGTCCACGATCGCGGGAACCTTGTTGTTGGGGCTGATCGCCAGGAAGTCGGCCTTGAACTGCTCGCCCTTCCCGATGTGGACCGGCACCACCTCATAGGGCATGGCCAGTTCCTCCAGGAGGATCGACACCTTGTATGCATTGGGTGTAGACCAAAAGAAAAGTTGGATCATCAACGGTCCCCGTCACGTAAACTCAACGACTGGGATCCATGGTATGGACATTGAATCGGCGGCGAAAATAGGACATCGCGATCCCGGTATACGACGAATCTATGGCCCGCCAGGGCTTCGCCTTCCGCATCGGCACGAGACCTATGGAACTCAGACAGCTACGCTATTTCTTGAGGATCGTGGAACTGGGCAGCATGTCGAAAGCGGCGAAAGACCTGTACATCGCGCAGCCCGCCCTCAGCTCCCAGATCACCAACCTTGAATCGGAACTGGGCGCGCGCCTGCTCTCGCGCAGCGTGCGCGGTGTCAGCCCGACCCGGGCGGGCGACGCGCTGTATCTGCACGCGCAGGCCGTGCTGCGGCAAATCGAAAGATTGAAATACGACGTCGCGAACACGGACGCGCTTCCGGGCGGCCCTGTTTCCGTGGGCCTGCCGACCAGCGCGGCGAACGTGCTCGCGGGGCCGTTGATCGCGGCGGTCCAGCAGCGCTACCCCGACATCCAGCTCCGTATCGTGGAAAGCCTGAGCGGGCATTTGCTTGAACTCGTGGCCACCGGGCGGCTGGAAATGTCGCTTCTGTTCGAAGCGGTCCCCGGCGCGGGATCGCCGTCCAAGGAAATCCAGCGGGGCGGGAGCATCCAATGGGTCCCCTTGATCGACGAGGCTCTCTATCTTCTGGCAAGGCCGCCGCAGGGCGGCGGGAGCGCGCCGACGGTGTCCCTGGAGGAAGCGGCGGGCGTGCCCCTGGTCTTGCCCGGAAGCTCGAACGTAACGCGCCAGATCATCGAACGCCGCTTTGCCGAAGCTGGCCTCGCGCCGTCGGTCATGATGGAGCTCGATTCCCTGTCGACGATCCAGTCCATCGTCGAAAGCGGACAGGCCGCCACGATTCTCTCGCTCTCGGCGCTGGTGGGCGCCGGCGTCCGCGAGAAGCTGTCGGTGCGGTCGGTTGACGATCCGCCCTTGCGCAGGCGGCTGTCCCTGTGCAATTCAGACGTGCTGGGCATGGGCGCCGCCGCCGAGGTGATCGGCGCGCTGATCCCGGAACTGGTATGCGAGCTGGTGGCTTCCGGCCGCTGGGCGGGCGCCCGTCTTCTGCAAGGCGGGCCCGCGCAATAGATTCCAGGTATGCCCCCAGCGCAAAGTCCTATGGCGTACTCGCCTCGAGTTCTGCTTAGACTGGAAAAACATGACAGTCCAGGTGGAGCTTATGGAAAAGATACTGGCAGGGACCGTGGTGCTCGATTTGACCCGCTTTTTCTCGGGCCCCCAGGCAACGCTGTTTCTCGCGGGCCTCGGCGCCGAGGTGATCAAGATCGATGACCCGGCCACCGGCGACCCCACCACGTTCTCACCTCCCTTCGCCGGTCCGGAAGGCGTGTCGTTCGATCGCCGGACGCACGCCGATATGGGCATTGCCTATCTGAAGCGCGCGCGCGGCAAGAAGTCGGTGGGCCTGAACCTGAAAGACCCCGAGGGGCTGGCCGCCTTCATGAAGCTGGTCCGGTCCGCGGACGTGGTGGTGGACAACTTCAGCTCCGGGGTGGCCGACCGCCTGGGCATAGGCTACGACGCGCTCCGGGAGCGCAACCCGCAAATCGTCCACTGCTCCCTGACCGGCTATGGATCGACGGGTTCCGAGCGGCATCTCAAGGCCTACGACCTCATGGTGCAGGCCGCCGTGGGAATGATGAGCATCACCGGACAGCCGGGCTCCCCGCCCGCCAAGGCGGGCTCGCCCCTTTCCGACGCGATCGCCGGAACCTTCGCCGCCATGGGCATACTCGCCGCCCTCCTGCACCGCAACCGGACGGGCGTGGGGCAGTCGGTCGACGTGTCCATGGCCGACTGCCTGTTCGCGTTGATGTTCGACGAACCTTTCGATTGCTACGACTCGCTGGGACTGCCCCTGCGCCAGGGCAACCGGATCATGCGGTTCTCGCCCTTCAACGCTTATCGCACGCGGGACGGTTGGATCGTGGCGGGCGCGGCAACCCAGGACGACTGGAATGCGCTGTTGCGCGTCATGGGCAAGGAGGACCTGGCGGACGCCCCACAAATGAACAGCCTGGCCTGGCGGCTGGCCAACAACGCGGCCGTCGACAGCCTGGTTTCGGCGTGGACTGGGCGGTTCGCTTCTGCGGAGGTGCTGCGGCGCCTCAACGAGGCCAAGGTGCCCTGCAGCCCGGTGCGCGAAATCGGCGACGTCATGCGGTGGCGCCAGCTGAAAGAGCGCGACATGATGGCGCCCCTCTGGAACCCGTTGGCCGGGGCCGCCATGCAAGCGCAGGGCCCGGGATTTCCGATCAAATTCAGCGCAAGCAAGGCGTCCTACGACGCCCCCGCCCCGCTTCCCGGGCAGCACAGCCGCGAAGTCCTCGTCGACCTGGGCGGGCTTTCCGCCGAGGAGATCGACGCCCTGGCCGAACGCGGCGCCGTCTCCGCGCCATGACCGATGCGCGGGTGAGCGGACGCCGTCAACGTCCGTGCCAATACCTGCGTCCCTGCTCCCGCTGGGCCCACACTTCCAGACCCGCCGGCCCCGACTGCGCCATCACAGCCCCATCGCGGTCGCTGCGCCAGAAGGCGGCGCCGGCGCGGATCCAGCGCTGTTCCACCGCGCGGGCCGGATGACGGAAGCGGTTGAGGTGCCCGACCTGCGCGATCGCATGGCCGGCCGCGGTGGCAGCCACCAGCTCGCGCCCCGACGACGATGCCGAGCCGTGATGGGGCGCCAGCACCACGTCCGTGGCTGGCAGCCCGGCGGCCGCCAGCTCGCGCTCCTGCGCCACGCCCACATCGCCCGTCAGCAGCAGTGAATGGCGGGCGCCTTCCACGCGCAGCACGCAGCTGTCCGCATTGCGGTCCTCCTCCGGGCCGCGGCTTTCGCGCGCCGGATGCAAAAACGTGAACGTCACGCCGTCGGCTTCCCATCGTTCGCCCCGGCGGCACCGCCGCATGTCGCGCGGCGGGGCTGTCGCGGCAGCGCCTGCGTCGGGCCAGACGGCGGCATCGCGGCGCAGGAACGCCTCCACGTCGAACGAGGCATGGCTGCGCAGCACCGGCACCGCCGCCAACACGGCGCGCGCGCCGCCGACGTGGTCCATGTCGGCGTGCGACAGCACCAGCACGTCCAGCTGCCGGATGCCGCGCGCCTGCAGGAACGGCGCGATCACGCGCTCGCCCGCGTCGCCCCCGCCGTAGTGGCGCGGCCCCGCGTCGAACAGCAAGGCCTGGCTGACCGTCTCCACCAGGATGGCGCTGCCTTGCCCCACGTCCAGCGCGCTCATGCGCCAATACCCCGGTTCCGGCCGGTCGGGACGCCAGAACAGCAGCGGCAGCATGCAGGCCCACCCCAGCCGCCGTCCCGGCCATCCGCGGACCTGCAGCGCCCAAGCCATGCCCGCCACCGCCAGCGCCAGCCAGGGCCAGGGCGCGGCGGCGACCGGGATACTGGCCCACTCGGCGTTGCCCACCCAGGCCACCGGCGCCATGGTCAGGTCGAACGCATGCAGCCCCGCCCGCCCCGCGAGCGCGGCCAGGCGTTCGGCGCCGGGCACGATCGACAGGGCCGCGCACAGCAGCGCCAGCGGCGTCACCACGAAGGTGACGGCGGGGATCGCCACGGCATTGGCCAGGGGCGAACCCAGGGACACCTGCCGCACCAGGAACGCCAGCAGCGGCGTGAGCCCCAGCGTGACCATCAACTGCAGGCGCGCCGCCTGGGCGAAGCGCGCCGCCCAACGCGTCCGCCAGCCGGCCTCCGCGTCGAATGGCGCGTCGGCAATGCGCAGCAGGATGGCCACCGCCCCGAACGATAGCCAGAAGCCGGGCGCCGTCGGCGCCCAGGGGTCCAGCGCCACCACCGCCGCCGCGGCGCAGGCCAGCACCCTGTCCGCCGACACCGGCAGGCGCGACACGGACGCCGCAAGCACCACCGACAACATGAAGAAGGTGCGGCGCGCCGGCACGCCCCAGCCGGCCAGCAGGCAGTACAGCAATGCGACGGCCGCCGCAGCCGCGCCGCCCGCCACGCGCGCAGGCGCGTATTCCGCCAGCCCCGCGCCCCGCCATCGCGCCCGCCGCCACGCGCCCGCCACCAGCAGGCCTGCGATGGCCGCGATGGACGTGACGTGCATGCCGCTGATCGACACGAGATGCGTGATGCCGCTACGGTTGAACAAGCGCCAATCCTCGCGCGCCACGCCCGCCTGGTCGCCGATGGCCAGGGCGATCAGCACCGGCGCATAGCGGTGTTCCCCCAGGGCCGCCCGCAGGCCCTCCCTGACGTGGTGGCGCGCGCGCGCGATCGCAACGCCGGGCGTCGCCCAAGGCCGGTCGGCCAGCAGGCGGGGTTGACCGCGCACCGTGCCCACCGCGCGCACGCCCCGCGCGAAGTAGCGCCCTTCCGCGTCGGGGCCCGCAGGGTTCAGCAGGCCGTGCGGACGCCGCAGCACCAGCGCCATGCGCCAGACCTGCCCCGGCAACAGCGCGGGCAGCCCGGGCGACGCGCCCGGCGCCGCCTGCCAGGCAACCTGGATGCGGAACGGGATGCCGGGCGCGGCGGGCTCGGCCAGCTCTGCCAGGAACCGCTGCCCGCGATCATCTCCGTCAGGCAGTTCGGCGATGCGCAGCACAACCCGGGATACGGCGTCGTGGTGCTCCTCCGCCAGCGCGTCGTCCAGCCGCCATTGCGCCTGCGCGCCGGCATTGAGCAGCCCCGCGCACAAGCCGAGCGCCGCGGCCGCGCACGCCCTGGCGCCGCCCTGCCGCAAGCGCAGCAAGGCGCCAAGCGCCGCGACGCAGCTTGCGGCAAGCAGCCAAGCCGCGCCGGCCCCAGGCAGGCGCGGCGCCACCTGGACCAGCCCCGCCCCCGCCACGAACGCAACGCAGAAAATGCGGCCTGTGATATGCGCCTCCCGAAAGGGGGAAGCGTAGGCCGCCGCTGCGCGGTCCGGGCCGCGGCATGCGCGGTTTCATCCACCTCGGGAAACCGCCAGGCGCGCCGCCCGCGGAGGCAGCCGCGTGCGCCCTCTCCGTCTCATTCAGCCTGAATGCCCGCCTGCCTGACCTTGTCTCCCCAGACCTTTTCCTGCTGCGCCACGAAAGGTCCGAACTCGGACGCCGGCGCCGGCATGGGTTCGGCCCCCAACTGCACCAGCTTCCTCTTGATGTCCTCGGACGAGACGATCTTGTACAGCTCGTCGCCAAGGCGCTTGGCGACGGGCTGCGGCAACTTGGCGGGCCCGAAGATCCCGACCCAGGCCGCCAGGTCGAAACCGGGCTGGCCCAGCGCCTCCGACACACTGGGCAGATTCGGCGCCAGCGAACTGCGCTTCTCGGTGGATACCGCCAGCGCCTTCAGCGTGCCGGCCTGGATATGGGCGGTAGCCGAGGCCAGGTCCACGAACATGAACGTGGCTCGTCCCCCGATGATGTCCGTCATGGCCTGCGGCGTGCTCTTATAGGGAACCGCCGTGGCCTTCAGCCCGGTCAGCTTGTCGAACGAGGCGGCCGAAATCTGCCCCGTGCTGTTGCCGTAGGCGTAGTTCAGGCCCTGAGGGTTGGCCTTGCCGTAGCGCAGCAGGTCGTCGACGCTGTTGATCGGAAGTTTGGCGCTGACCGCCAGCACGAACGGGAAATTGCAGACCTGCGCCAGCGGCGTGAAGTCCTTGATCGGGTCGTAGCGCAGGTTCTTGAACAGATACGGGTTGGATGAATGGGTGGTGTTGGTCGCCAGCATGATGGTGTAGCCGTCGGGTTGGGCGCGCGCCACCAGATCGGCGGCGATCTGACCCGACGCGCCCGGGCGGTTCTCGACGATCACGGGCTGCCCCAAGGCGGCCTGCAAGCGCTCGCCGATCAATCTGGCGACGATATCGCTGGCGCTGCCCGCGCCGAATGCCGTGATCATCTTCACTGGCTGGGAGGGGTAGTCCGCCGCCTGTGCGGGCCCCGCCAGCCCCAGCGCGAGCAACGCCGCGGCGCATACCGGCTTGAATAAGGAACGCGTCATGTCTCTCTCCTTGAAGAGGCGCCGGCCTTGTATCCGGACGGTCGCCGAATGTCCTGGGCGGAAACGATTCGGTCTGTATCGCCCAGGCGGTTCAACTCGCGGCCGGAACGCTGGCCAGAATGCGCATCGCCTGCTTCAGGTGCGGGCGGTCCAGCATTTCGCCATCCAGTTGCAGCGTGCCGGCCCCCGGCGCCTGCTCGAACGCCTGGACGATGCGGCGGGCGCGCTCGACGTCGGCGGGGTCGGGCGTGAACGCATCGTTGATGGCGGCCACCTGGTCCGGATGGATCGCGATCTTGCCCGTGAAACCGGCCCGGCGCGCCCGCGCGGCGTCCTTGCGCAGGCCCTCCATGTCCCGGAAGTTGCCCCATATCGTGTCGATGGCGGGCACGCCCGCCGCGGCGGCGCCCAGCAGGCAGAGGGAACGCGCCAACTGGTAGGTGAAGTCGTACTCGCCGTCCTCGCGCCGATTGCTGGCCGCGCCGAGCACCGCCGCCAGGTCCTCCGCGCCCCACGTCAGGCCGCGCAGGCGGGGGCCGCAGTCGGCGTAGCCGCCCAGGCTGAACATGGCGCCCGCGGTCTCCGTCGCCACCGGCATGATGCCGATCGCGCCGGGCGCCAGGCCTTCGCGCGCCTCCAGCGCGGCCAGACAGCGGTCCAGCATGACGATGCTCTGCGCGCCCTGCCCCTTCGGCAGCAGGATGGCGTCGGGCGCCGACCGCACCACGGCGGCCAGATCGTCCAGCGCCAGTCCGGAATCCAGGGGATTGATGCGCACCCACAGTTCCGGTCCGGATGCGGGGCGCGCCGCCAGGTATTCCTGCACGATGATCCGGGCCGCCGGCAGCCGCGCCGCGTCCACCGCATCCTCCAGATCCAGGATCAGGGCATCGGCCCCGGCCGCGGGGGCCTTTGCCAGTTTTCGTTCGCTGTCCCCGGGGACGAACAACATCGATCTCAACGCCATTGCATGCTCCTCATTGTCCTTGGAATCTGGGGGCGCGGCGTTCGGCGAACGCCTTCGTGCCTTCGGCGACATCCTGCGAATCCTGCAAGAGGCGCAGGAACAACTGCTCCAGCCGCAGGCCGGTCGCCAGGTCGGCATCGCGGCTGCGCAATGCCAGTTCCTTGGCGGCCTGCACCGCGAGCGGCGCATTGGCCGCCAGCCTGCGCGCATACGCCATGGCCGCCGGAAGCAATTCTTCGCGCGGCACGACGCGGTTCACCAGGCCCCAGCGGCTGGCCGCCTCGGCGTCGAACGCATCGCCCAGCAGCAGCATTTCCATGGCGATGGCGTGCGGCAGCTGCTGCGCCACGCGCTGGGTGCCGCCATTGGCCGGAAAGACGCCGCGCCGGACCTCCGTCAGGCCGAAGGTGGCCGTGGGCACGCAGACGCGCAGATCGGTGGCCAGCAGCAGCGTCATACCGCCGCCCAGACAGTGCCCGTTCACGGCGGCAACGACCGGCTTCCAGACGTCGAGCCCGCGGTTCAGCAACTGCCCCTGCTGCGTATGCATCAACGCGGCCAGGCTGGGCGGCGCGCCAATGAACGATTTCAAATCGGCGCCCGCGCAGAAGGCGCGGTCGCCGGCCCCGGTGATGACGGCCACGCGGATGGCGTCGTCATCGCGGACCCGGCGCCAGGCCTCGGACAAGGCGTCATAGTGCGCGCGGTCCAGCGCGTTGCTTTTCTCCGGGCGGTTGATGGTGATCAGCGCCACGCCGTCCTGTTCGTGAAAATCGATGGACATGTCAGCCCTCCCCGGCCGTGGCCATGCCTGCCCGCGGCGCCAGCGCATCCAGATAGCGTCCGACCGCTGCCTCGCCATAGCCCAGTTCGGCCAGCACCTGCGCCGTATGCTCGCCGACCTTTGGCGGCGGCGCGGCAGGCCTGGGCCGCCGGCCATCGAAGCGCAGCGGCTGGGACACGACGTTCAGTTCGCCATGCGCGGACTGCGCGAATCGATGGATCATTTCGCTGGCGGCCGTGTGCTCGTGCGCCAGCAGCTCGCCCACGCCCTGGATGGGCGCGCAGGGAATGCCCGCGCGCGCCAGACGCCGGATCCAGCCATCCCTGTCGTCGCCGCGCATGATCTGCGACACGAGATCGAGGACTTCCGCGCGGTTGCGCACCCGGTCCGCGTTCGTCGCATAGCGCGGGTCGTCCGCCAGCTCCGCCCTGCCCGCCTCGTTGCAGAAGGCGCGCCACAAGGAATCGTTCGCGACGCCCAGCAACAAGGGGCGGTCGCCTGCCTCGAACACCTGGTAAGGACACAGGGATTCATGGGCGGAGCCCCAACGGCGCGGCTCGCTGCCCCGTTCCCAATAGCTTTGCATCACATAGCCCATGAACCCGACCGCCGTATCGAACAGCGAAGCCTCGACCTTGCAACCCTTGCCGGTGCGCAGCTTGCGCACGACCGCGGCCAGGATCCCGGTGGCGGCATGCATGCCGGTGGCCTGATCGATGGGCGAAATCGGGCTGCGGACCGCGGCCCCGTCCTCTTCCCCCGTGATGGACATCATCCCGCAGAACGCCTGCAGGATCACGTCGTAGCCCTTGCCCTTGTTCAGCGGCCCTTTGCTGCCGAAACCGGAAATGCTGCAATAGACCACGTCCGGGCGCAGCGCCGCCGCGCTCTCGTAGTCGATGCCCAGGCGGGCCGCCACTCCGGGCCCGAAACTCTCGACCACGATGTCGGCCGTGGCAATCAGGCGCTGGGCCGCTTCGCGGCCTTCGGGCGATTTCAGGTCCAGCGCCACGCTGCGCTTATTGCGGTTCACGCTCAGGAATACCGTGCCGTCCTCCCCCTTGAAGGGCGGCCAGCGGCGCGTGTCATCCCCCTTGGGCGGCTCCACCTTGATGACCTCCGCCCCCATATCGCCCAGATACTGCGTGCACAGGGGGCCCGCCAGCACCTTGGAGAAATCCACCACTCTCAGTCCCTGCAAGGCATCCATTGCATCCATCTCCCGCGTGCGCCTCGCGGCGCTCAGAAAGCGACGTTGCCGCCGCCCTTGGTTTGAATCATGGCCCGCGCCTCGTCGGGGGTCGCGATCTCCAGCGACAGCTCCTCCAGGATGCGGCGGATCTTCGCGACCTGCTCGGCGTTGGACGTCGCGAGCTTTCCGCGCCCGGCATACAGGCTGTCCTCCAGCCCCACGCGGACGTTCCCGCCCAGCAGCGCGCTGGCGGTCACGAAGGACATCTGGTGCCGGCCCGCGGCCAGCACCGACAGGTAATAGTCGTCGCCGAAGAGCCGGTCGGCGATGGTGCGCATGTGCAGCAGGTTTTCGTGGTCGGCGCCGATGCCTCCCAGAATGCCGAAGATGCACTGCAGGAAGAACGGAGGCTTGGCCAGGCCGCGGTCGACGAAGTGAGCCAGGTTGTACAGGTGGCCGACGTCGTAGCACTCGAACTCGAAGCGCGTGCCCAGGTCCGACAGCTCGCGCAGGCCCCGGTCGATCTGCGCGAACGTGTTCGACAGGATGAAATCGCGCGTCATCTCCAGATAGGGCTTTTCCCAGTCGAACTTGAATTCGCTGACGCGATCGCCCGCGCCCGCGATATTGAAGTTCAGCGACCCCATGTTCATGGACGCGACCTCGGGCTGCGCCCATTTGGCGGGCGCCAGCCGCTGGTCCAGCGACATGCCCAGCCCGCCGCCCGTGGTGATGTTCAGGATGGCGTTGCTGCGGGCCTTGATCTCGGGCAGGAACTGCGCGAAGAGCTTCGGGTCCTGGTCGGGCCTGCCGGTCTCTGGGTCGCGCGCATGCAGGTGCAGCATGGCGGCCCCGGCCTCGGCGGCCGCCACCGCGTCGTCCGCGATCTGCCTGGGCGTAATGGGAAGGTGGGGCGACATCGACGGCGTGTGGATCGACCCCGTGACGGCGCAGGTGATGATGACCTTCGGCGATTTGCGCATGCTTGTCTCCTCAATACGATTTGGGCAGGCCCAAGACCTTCTCGGCGATGTAGCAAAGAATCAATTGCGGCGAGATCGGCGCGATACGCGGCAGCATGGCTTCGCGAAAGTACCGCTCTACGTGGTATTCCTTCGCGTAGCCCATGCCGCCATGGGTCAGCACCGCGGTCTCGCAGGCGCGGAAGCCCGCCTCGGCGCAGAAGAACTTGGCCGCATTGGCCTCGGCGCCGCAGGGTTGCCCCTGGTCGTACAGCCAGGCGGCGCGGCGATACAGCAATTCGGCCGCCTCCAGTTCCACCCAGCGTTCGGCCAGCGGATGCTGCACGCCCTGGTTCTGGCCGATGGGGCGGTCGAATACGATCCGCTCGCCGGCGTAGGCAGCGGCCCGGCGCAACGCCGCCCGCCCCAGCCCCGTCGCTTCGGCCGCCAACAAGACCCGCTCGGGATTCAGGCCATGCAGGATGTAGGAAAAGCCCTTGCCTTCCTCGCCGATACGGTCTTCGACCGGCACTTCCAGTCCATCGATGAACAATTCGTTGGAATCGACGGCCTTGCGGCCCAGCTTTTCGATTTCGCGCACGCTGACGCGGCTGCGATCCAGGTCCGTATAGAAAAGGCTCAGGCCCTGCGTCGGACCGCTCACCTGATCCAGCGGCGTCGTGCGCGCCAGCAGCAGGATCTTGCTGGCCACCTGCGCCGTGGAGATCCAGATCTTCTGGCCGTTGACCACATAGCGGTCGCCCCGGCGCACGGCCAGGGTGCGCAGCTTGAGCGTATTGAGCCCGGTATTGGGTTCGGTCACGCCAAAGCAGGCCTTCTGCTCCCCGCTGATGACCGGCGGCAGCCACCGCGCGCGTTGCGCGTCGCTGCCATGCACTACCACGGGGTGCAGCCCGAACACATTCATATGGATGGACGAAGCGCCCGCCATGCCGGCCCCGGAAGCGGCGACGGTCTCCATCATGAGCGCGGCTTCCTGTATGCCCAGGCCGGCGCCGCCGTACTCGGCGGGCATGGCCACGCCCACCCAACCGGCGCCGGCCATGGCGCGGTAGAAATCCTCGGGGAAGCCGCCTTCCCTGTCCTTGCGGGTCCAGTAGTCGTCATCGAATCCCGCGCACAGGTCCTGCACGGCATGGCGGATGGCGGTCTGCTCGTCGCTAAGCGCGAAATCCATGGGTAGCCTTTCCAGTAAAGGGAAAATCGGCGGGAAACGGGCCGCGTCTTCAGGCCGCCCGGCGCAGCATCAGCGCCACGCGGCGGCAGCTGGCGACCAGCTCGCCGCGCTGGTTGTAGGCTTCGTGGCCGAAGACCACGATGCCGTTGCGCGGACGCGAACGGCTGTCGCGCAGCTCCAGCACCTTCGTTTCCACGCGCAGGGTGTCGCCGGCGAACACGGGGTTGGGAAAACGCACCTCGTCCCATCCCAGGTTGCCTACGGTGGTGCCGAGCGTGGTGTCGCCCACCGATATCCCAACCATCAGCCCGAGCGTGAAGGCGCTATTGACCAGGGGACGGCCGAACTCGGTGGTCTTGGCGTATTCCGCATCCAGGTGGATGGCCGCGGGGTTCATCGTCATGGTGGAGAAAAGCACGTTGTCGGTCTCGGTGACCGTGCGCCGCACGTCATGGTGGAAGCACTGCCCGACCTGGAATTGCTCGAAGTACAACCCTGCCATCGTCGTCTCCTTCGCTGCGCGCCGCGGGGCTGCCGCCCGCTTGGCCATGGACATCCCGGCCCATCGCGTTAAAATGAACGCTAACATACTGTATGCATCCATACAATATTGGGAACAACCCCAAGGAGACAGGCAATGCAGATCCGGAACCTGGTAAACCGGCAGGTCGTCCTGAAAGAAAGGCCGCTGGGCATTCCGCAGGCCTCGCACTTCGATGTCCGCACCGCGCCGGTGCCCGAACCGAAGGAAGGCGAAGTCCTGGTCAGGAACCTATACCTGTCCGTGGATCCGGCCATGCGGGGCTGGGTCAATGCCGCCGCGAACTATTCGGACCCGGTGGCGATAGGTGAAGTCATGCGTTCGTTCGCGGCCGGACGCGTGGTCGCGTCGCGCAATCCGCGATATCCCGAAGGCAGCCTCGTAATGGGAATGCTGGGCTGGCAGGACTACGCGGTGACCGACGGGCAGGCTATCCGGCGGCGCGTGCTGGAGACCGATCTGCCCCTGTCGCTGTCGCTCGGCGTTCTTGGGCTGAACGGCGTCACGGCCTACTTCGCGCTCAACGTCTGCGGCGAACCCCGGGCCGGGCAGACCGTCGTCGTCTCCACCGCCGCGGGCGCGGTCGGCTCGGTCGTCGGGCAACTGGCCCGCCACCAGGGCTGCCGGGCCGTGGGCATCGCGGGCGGGGAAGCCAAGACCCGTCTCTGCATGGAGGACTTCGGCTTCGACGCCGCGGTCGATTACCATTCGCCCGAGTTGGCGCAAGCCTTGGCCGATGCCTGCCCGGACGGCGTGGACGTCTACTTCGACAACACCGCCGGGCGCATCAGCGATACCGTGCTCCCGCTGATCAACCGGCACGCGCGCATCGTCATTTGCGGCACCGCATCCGTGGCCAGTTGGGATCCCTGGCCCACCGGTCCGCGCGTCGAGCGCCACCTGCTCAACAAGGCGGCGCGCATGCAGGGCTTCCTCGTATGGGACTATGAGCACCGCTACGAAGAAGCCGTCGCCGCGCTGGCGCCCCTGGTGCGCGAAGGAAAATTGCGCTTTCGCGAAGAGATCCTGGACGGCATCGAAGCCGCGCCGGGATCGATCGCGGATCTCTACCAGGGCAAGAACATGGGCAAGCGCCTGATCCGGCTGGAGGATGCCTGAATGGCCAACAAGGCGGTGAACAACGCGCAGGAAAACTGGGACCAGCGGTTGGGCTTCCTGATGCACGATGTATCGAGACTGCGCCGCAAGGTCTTCGACGAGGTCATGAAACCCGAAGGCATCACGCGGTCCCAGTGGTGGGTCATGGCGCACCTGTCCCGCCATGACGGCATGTCGCAAAGCGACCTGGCCGACGTGCTGGACCTGGGCCGCGCCGCGCTCGGCGGCCTGGTCGACCGCCTGGAAGCGCTGGGCTATGTGCGCCGGGGAGCCGACGAGCAGGACAGACGGACCAAGCTGGTGCTGCTGACGCCGGAGGGCCGCGCCATGATCGAACGCATGCGCGTCAAGAGCGACGTCATGAGCGAAGCCATCCTGCAAGGGCTCACCGCCGAACAGCGCCACCAGTTGGCCGACATGCTGAGCCTCGTCAAGCGCAATTTGCTGGCCTTCGATACGTCCGCCCCCTGACGCTGGCGGGGCTGCAAGCCCCCCGGCCAAGGCCTTACATCCGGTACTGCAGACTCAGCATCGCATTGCGCGGCGCGCCCGGCATGTTCAGGTTGGGGCTGCTCCCGTGCGCCGACACGATATAGCCGGCGTCGAACAGGTTATACACGTTCAGCTGCACCGAATACGGTCCCTTGCGCCACCAGGCCGCGACGTCGGCGGTCACATAGCCAGGCAGCGTGACGGTATTGCCCGGGTTCGCGAACCGCGAACCCACCAGGTTCAGGCCCGCGCCGGCGCCAAAGCCGTCTCCCAGATCCTTGGTGATCCAGATATTGCCGGCATGCCGCGGCGTGAGGGTGGCGCGCTTGCCTTCCACTCTCTTGCCGCCGTCCTTCGCGATGGACTCGGTAACGCGCGCGTCCAGATAGGCGTACCCCAGCATCGCGCGCCAGCCATTGCTCAAATCGCCCGACAGGGTCCATTCGGCGCCGTCCGTACGTTGCGTGCCTACCGGCACCAGCGAGTTGGTGACGGGATTGTTGACCTTGATGTCGGTACGCTCGAGCCGGAAGATGGACACCGTGGTGGACAGCCTGCCATCCATGAAATCGTACTTGGCGCCGATCTCGTAGTTGGTGGTTTTCTCGGGCGCCAGATCGGCATTGTTCGCAGCCAGCGAGAACGCTTCCCCCGAGGGCTGGTACGACTGGCTCCATGATAGGTAGTACGACTGCGCGGCATCGGGCTGGAACACCAGGCCGAGGCGCGGGCTCCAGTTGGAATCCGTGCGCGCGAGGTTCGTGCCGTTGCGGCGGTCTTCGGTTTTCTGCTCGAAGCGGTCGTGGCGCACGCCGCCCAGCACCTTCCAATGCTCGCCCAGCGACACCATGTCCTGGACATACAGGCCCAGGGTATTGAAACGGCCCAAGTTGTCCGTGCCGGGCCGGCCCGCGATCTGCCTCGGCAACGTGGGCAGCACCGGATCGAACAGATCGACGGTCGCCACGTTGTTGGCCGAATAGTTCACCAGGTCCTTGTTCTGCTGCCCGACTTCCACGCCGTACAGGACCTCGTGCCTTACCGAGCCCCATTGCGCGCGCTGCGTCAATTCCGTCTGGTTGGTCCAGCCATGCTCTTCGCGGCGCACGTTCGAGCGGTTCAGAGTCACCGTGCGCGCGGCGTCATTGACGACGCCCGGCAGCGTGTTGTTGCGGTCCAGGGTGTAGTGGTAGTAGCGAGTGGCGTTGCGCAGCGACCAGTTCTCGTTGAAGCGGTGGGTCAGCGTGCCGGCGTAGGACTGCACGCGCGCCTGCGAATAGTCCACATCGCGCGCATTCTCCGCGCCGTAATAGGTGGATGGGTCCACGTCCACCGGACGGCCGTGATAGGCGGGGATGCCGAAATCCGTAACGCGGCGGTCTTCCAGGAATTCAGTCTGGATCAGGAAGGTCGTGTCCTCGCCCAGACGCATCATGGCGGATGGCGCGATGGCCTTGCGGTCCAGGAATTGCTTGTCGCGGTAGCTGTCGCCCTTCTCGACCGCCCCGGTCAGGCGCCATGCCATGCTGCCGCCTTCCGTCGCGCGGCCAAGGTCCAGGTCCAGGCGCCGGTCGTTCCACGAGCCGTAGCTCAGGCCCAGCTGCGTAATGTCCTCGCCTGGCTTCTTGGTGATGCGGTTGATCAGGCCGCCGGACGATCCCCGGCCGTACAGGACCGCGACGGGCCCCTTGATGACGTCGATGCGCTCGACATTGGACAGATCGCGGTAGTACAGCGCGTCATCGCGAAAGCCGTCGACGAACTGGTCGGCGATGGCGGTAAAGCCCCGGATCGACACCTGATCACGCTGCCCATCGCCCGAGGAAAAGCTCACCCCCGGCACATTCTTCAGGGCGTCCTGTATCGAGTTGGCATGCTGGTCGCGCATGACTTCCGCGGGCACGACATTGACGGTCTGCGGGATGTCCCGCAGGGGAACGTCGATCTTGGTGGCGCTGGAGGAGTCGGGCGGGTTATAGGTTTGTGACGTGTCATCGCTGCCGTACACGCTCACGGCGGGCAAGGTCGGGGCGATATTCTGGCTCTGGGCGCGGGCCGGGCTGGCAAACGGCGCCAGGGCAATCAATGCTGCGGAAATCGAACGGGTAGCGGACATGAGCGTGCGGCGCGTATCGGGATAGGACTGAGCTAAAAAGGTGCGGCATTTTCATACATATAAGAATCAATCTCAATATATTTATCATTTATATATAAATTTGCTACGCAACTTGACAAGCCCCACGCCCGCTCGGAACATACGGACATCCACCCGGGGAGCTTCGGCAAGAAGCTGAGAATCCGTTGGCGGGCCCCACCGGGGCCCGCAGTGCACGGCGACCCGTCGAACCTGATCCAGATAACGCTGGCGTAGGGACGGTGCAGCGGCCAGGCGCCTTCGCCCGTGCAGCGCGCGCGGCCGCCTTCCCCGCCAGCGCGTTCTTCCTGCAAGGACCGCCCGGCATGCAAGCCCATCCCCTTCCCCCCGCCGCCCAGGCCGGCATTTCGCAGGGCCTCCTCGAGGCCGTGCGCCGCGACGCGCCGCTGGTGCAGTGCCTGACCAATTTCGTGTCCATGAACTATGCGGCGAACGCGCTGCTGGCCATCGGCGCCTCTCCGGCCATGGTCCATGCCGCCGAGGAAGCCCCGGAGTTCGCCCGCATGAGCGGCGCGGTCGTGATCAATATCGGAACGCTGTCGGCGCCCTGGCTGGAGAGCATGCTGCTGACGGCGGAATCGGCCGGCCAGGGCGGCACGCCCTGGGTGCTGGATCCGGTGGCGCATCACGCCACCGCCTTTCGCCGCGGTGCCGTAAAGCGGCTGCTGGATCTGCGGCCCGCCATCATTCGGGGCAACGCCTCCGAGATCATCGCCCTGGCCGGCGGCCGCAGCGCCGGCAAGGGCGTCGACTCCGGCAATGCGGTGGCCCAGGCCGAGCAGTCGGCCGTCGCGATCGCGGCGGCGCGCGAAACGGTGGTGGCCGTCACCGGCGAGGTGGATTTCGTGACGGACGGCAAACGTTCGGTGCGCATCGCGGGCGGCTCCGCATTGATGCCGCGCGTCACCGCGACGGGCTGCGCGCTGACCGCCGCGGTCGGCGCATTCGCCGCGGTGTCGCGCGCCGACCCCTATGCGGCCGCCGTGGCGGCCCTGTCGTGCTTCGCTATCGCCGGCCAGCGCGCCGGCGCCCATTGCGCGGGGCCGGGGTCGTTCGCATGGCGGTTCCTGGACGCACTGGCCGCGCTGGAGCCCGACAGCCTGGCGCGGGAATCGCCGCTGCGCCGATAGCCGGCCGGGACGCGGTCAATCCGCCTGGCGGTAGTACACGCAGATGCGCCTGCCGCCGATCTCGTGCACCTCGATCGGCAGTTCGTACAGCGCGCTCAGCACCTCTGCCCGAACCAGCTCCGCGGGCGTCCCCTGCCGGGCGACGCGGCCCATCCGCATCGCGACGATGCGATCCGCGTAGGTAGACGCGAAATTGATGTCGTGCAACACCAGCACCACGGTCTTGCCCAGTTCGTCCGCCGCGCGGCGCAGGGTGCCCATCATGGCGACGGCGTGTTTCATGTCCAGGCTGTTCAGCGGTTCGTCCAGCAGGACGTAGCGCGTATCCTGGCACAGCACCATCGCGACAAAGGCGCGCTGGCGCTGCCCGCCCGACATCTCGTCCAGGTAGCGGTCGGCCAGCGGCTCGAGGTTCAGGTAGGCGATGGCTCGGTCGATGTGCTCCTTGTCGTCCAGCGTCAGGCGGCCGCCAGTGTGCGGATAGCGGCCGAACGCCACCAGGTCCCTCGCCGTCAGCCGCAGCGGCAGGTGATTGTCCTGCCGCAGGATGGACAGGCGGCGCGCCAGTTCCCGGCTGTCCGCCTTCGTCACGTCCAGCCCGTCCACCAGCACCCGGCCCGCGGACATGGGCAGCAGGCGGCTGACCATGGACAGCAGCGTCGATTTGCCCGCGCCGTTGGGCCCGATGATGGCGGTGACGCCGCCCGCCGGCAGGGACAAGGTAACGCCATCGACGACCACGCTGTCGCCGTACTGTTTGCTGACTTGCTGGATTTCTATCATCGGCGCCCCCTGCGCAGGATCAGGACGAGAAACATGACGCCGCCCACGAATTCGATCACCACGCTGACCGTGGTGTTCAGGCCCAGCACCCGCTCCAGCAGCGTCTGGCCGCCGACCAGGAAGATCACGCTCAGCAGGGTCGCGGCCGGGATGGTGTGCCGGTGCCGGTCGGAGCCCATGGCCTGGTAGGCCAGATTGCTCACCAGCAGCCCGAAGAAGGTCACCGGGCCGACCAGCGCCGTGGAAACGGAAACCAGCACCGCGATGGCCGCGAGGGTGCGCATCAGCGTGCGACGGTAGTCCACGCCCAGGTTCACGGATATCTCGCGTCCCAGCGCCAGCACGTCGTAGCGGTGGCGCATGCGCCAGACCAGCAGCGACGCCGCGAAGACGGCCGCGAGCGCGATCGGCAGCAAGCTCACGCGCACGGTGTTGAAACTGGCGAACATGCGGTCCTGCAGGACCAGGAATTCATTGGGGTCGATCAGCCGGACCACGAAACTGGACAGGCTGCGGAACAACAGCCCGAAGATGATGCCCACCAGCATCATCAGGTGCAGGCTGCGCACCCCGTCGGCGAACAGCCAGCGAAACAGCAGGCAGGCGAACGCCGTCATGGCCCCGACCTCCAGCAGGAAGGCGGCCACCGGATGCCCGACGGTCGCGGCCGCCTGCCCGAAGCCGAACACCACCACTGCCTGGATCAGCAGGTACAAGGCGTCGAACCCCATGATGGCCGGGGTCAGGATTCGATTGTGGGTGATCGTCTGGAACAGCACCGACGACAGCGCGACGGCGTAGGCGACCAGCAGCATCGCTCCCAGCTTGGCTCCCCGGAACGGGATCACGAACGACCATTGCCCATTGGCGCCCAGGGTCATGAAAGCGGCCATACAGGCCAGCGCGGCGGCCGCCAGCAGGCCCAGGCGCCAGGCCTGGGGCGCGCGGGCGGCGGCCGGAAACACGTTTTCAAGCAAGGCGATTCCTCCGCATGCGCAGCAAGCAAAGGAACAGGATGCTGCCCAGCACGCCGACGACGGTGCCGATGGGAATCTCGTAGGGATGGATCACCAGCCGGCCGATGATGTCGCAGGCCAGCACGAAGATTCCGCCCAGCGCGGCCACCCATGGAATGGAGCGGCGCATGTTGTCGCCCAGCATCAGGCTGACGGCGTTGGGCACGATCAGGCCCAGGAAAGGGATGCCGCCGGCGGTCACGACGACCACGGCCGAGATCGCCGACACGATGAGCAGGCCGGCCAGGGTCAGCCGCGCGTGGTTCAAGCCCAGGTTGGACGCGAACTCGCGGCCCATGCCGGCCACGGTATAGCGATCGGCCGCCAGATAGGCGGCGCAGGCCAGCCCGAAGCCGATCCACAGCAACTCATAGCGCCCCCGCAGCACGCCGGAGAAATCGCCGGTAGTCCAGGCATGCAGGGATTGCAGCAGATCGTAGCGGTACGCGACGAAGGTCGTCACCGCGTGGATCACCCCGCCGAGGATCAGCCCGATCAGCGGCACGATGAACGGCGTGCGCAATGGCACGCGGCGCAGCAACGCCAGGAATAGCAGGGTGCCGGCAAGGGCGAATCCGGTAGCCGTCAGCATCTTGCCGATCACGGGCGTTTCCGGCGCCAGCAGGGTGATCACGAGAATTCCCAGGGTGGCGGACTCGACCGTGCCCGCGGTAGTGGGTTCCACGTAACGGTTGCGCACCAGCATCTGCATGATCAGGCCCGCCACGGCCAGCGACATGCCGGCCAGCAGCAGCGCCAGCGTGCGCGGCACGCGGCTGACCATCAGCAGGCGCCAGGCGCGCTCCGCGTCCTCGCCGCCCCAAAGCGCGGCCCAGGACAACTGCCCCGCCCCCAGACTGACGCTGGCCGCGCACAGCAGCAGCAATAATGCCGCCACCGCCGCGAACCCGCCCCAACCGCCCATCGACTGCCGACCGCTCACCCGCCCTGCTCCTGCTCCATGCATGCGGCGCTACTTGCCAGCCGCCAGCGCGCGCGCGATCTCGTCCACGTTCTGCTGCATGGCGGCCAGGCCCGCGCTGCCCATCAGGTACCAGTTGTAGCCGTTCAGGTAGACCACGTGCTTGTTCTTCCAGGCCTTGGTCTGGCGCACGAGCTCGTTGTCCAGCATGCGCTGCGCCGACACGCCTTCGCGGCCGATCGCGGCGTCCCGATCAATCACGAACAGCCAGTCGGGGTCGGTCTGCGCAATGAATTCGAAGGAGATCGCCTGGCCGTGGTTGGACACGCTCAACCCCGTCGTCGCCGGCTTGACGCCAAAGGCGTCGTGGATCACGCCGAAGCGCGAACCCGGGCCGTAGGCGCTCATCTTGCCGCCCGTGGTCAGCACGATCAGCGCCGTGCCGGCGCCGGCCGCCTTGGCGTTCAAATCCGAGATAGAGGCGCGCAGCGCGTCCAGCTGTTGCCGGGCCGCCTCCTGCTTGCCATAGATGGCCGCCAGCGTTTCCGTGTTGCGCGCCACGCTGCCGACCAGGTCCTTGGCGTTCACGGTCAGGTCGACGGCGGGCGCCAGTCTGGCCAGTTCGTCGTACTTGGGCGCCGAGCGGCCCGCCACGAAGATGACCTGCGGCGCGGCCGCGTGGATCACCTCGTAGTTGGGCTCGAACATCGTGCCCACCTTCAGGTAGCGCTTGTCCGCGTACTGTTCCAGTTGCGGCGGCAGCTTGGCGACGCTGGGCACGCCCGTCACTTCCACGCCCAATGCATGCAGCGTGTCCAGCACGGCCAGGTCCATCACCACCGTCTTGGCCGGATTGGCGGGAACGGCGGTTTCACCGCGCGCGTGTTTCACAGGGATCGTCGCCTGCGCCACGGCCACAGCGGTGGCGGCGCTCAAGGCCAGCGCGACTCCGGTCCGGGCGAGCCATCGGCGGGCGCAGCCCGCTAGCATTTGCTTCTTCATGCGTACCTCTTCATGTGGCGGGCGCCGCGCGCCCGCCGGTCTCAGAACTTCACGCCTACGCCCAGCCAGTAGCGGCGGCCGTCTTCGACATAGCCGTAGTCGTCATACGTGACCTGCTTATCGAACAGGTTGTAGATGCCGGCATACACCGACACGGTCTTGTTGAGCTGATACGAGCCGCCCAGGTCCACGAAGGTGTAGGACGGCGCCACCACCGACGACGAGGACGGGCCGGTGATGGGCTGGCTTTCCTTGCCGCGGTAGTTGATCCGCGCCCAGGCCTGCAGCGCGTCCGACGCCTGCCAGTTCACCGTGGTGGTGAACAGGTGCTTGGGCAGCTGGTTCAGGGGCTGGCCCTTGTATTCCCCCGACTTCTGCTCCGACTTCGTGAACGTGTAGCTGCTGGTCAGCGACCATTCGCGCGACAGCGGCAGCTTCATGCTGGCTTCCACGCCGCGCGAATTCGCCTTGTCCACGTTCATGTACGTGGTGGGATCCGAACCGAACTGATTGGGCCCGTCCGTGCACTGGCTGGCCGGGCACGCCACGCGCGTGATCTTGTCCTTGAAGTCGTTGTTGAACAGGGTCAGGCCGGCGTTGAAGCCTTCGCCGTCGTCATAGAGAATGCCGATTTCCTCGGTCACCGACTTTTCCGGCGTCAGGTCCGGGTTGCCGTACATGTTGCCGCCGCGGCTGACCTGGCCCCAACCGGCCACCGTCTGGCGCAGGTCGGGCGCGCGGAAACCGGTGGAAACGCCGCCCTTCAGGGTCCAGCGTTCCGCCATGTGCCAGACGCCGTACAGGCGCGGGCTGAAATGCGTGCCGAAGTTCTCGTCTTCGTCCATGCGCAGGCCGGTCGTGAGCGCGAAATCCTCGGTCAGGCGCCACTCATCCTCGGCGAACAACGCCCATTGGTAGCGTTCCACCTTGCTGGGGCCGCCCGCCAGCTGGTTGCCCGTCTGGTCGTTCAGGCGCTGGTTCAGGTAGCTGCCGCCCAGGGTCAGCATGTGCGAACCCAGCGGCAGAGACCAGCTCGTCTGAATATCCAGGTTCTTGATCTTCATCTGCCGCGAGCGGTTATCGAATTCTTCCTGCTGCACGTAGCTGTCCGACACGCCCCAGCCCCAGCGCCCGGTGTGCGACAGCGCCCATTTGTTGCTGCGGTAGTCGGTTTCCGACGAAGCCGGGCATCCATTGCGCGAGCAGGCCTCGCCCGGCGCCAGCGGCGCGACGGTCTTGCCCAGCGTTTCCTGGAGCTTCTGCCGCATGGTCGTCGCTTCCAGGACGATGTCGTGGTCGCGGTTGGGCGTCAGCGCCAGCTTGGCGGTCACGCTTTCGGCGTTGCGCTTGCGAAAGCCGTCGACGATGCGGTCCTCGTCGCGCTGCGTCGCCTGGCCGTAGATCTGCAGGCCGAGCAGATCGGTCTTGATGGGGCCCGCCAGGTAAAAGTTGCCCTGGTAGATATCGCCCGACTTGCTGCTTTCCTGGATCGTCGTGTCCAGGCGGATCTCGCCGCCCCAGGCGTCCGGCACCTTGCGGGTGATGATGTTGATCACCCCGCCCATGGCGTCCGAGCCGTACAGCGAGGACATCGGGCCGCGCACCACTTCGATGCGCTCGATGGCGGAAAGCGGCGGCGTCCAGCCTCCCTCGACGCCCGTGGAGTCTGAGTTGGTGCGGGTTTCGCGGGAATTCTGGCGCTTGCCGTCGATGAGGATCAGCGTGTATTTCGGGCCCATGCCGCGCAGGCTGATGTCCTGGCGGTCGCCGCCCCCGGTGACGATCACGCCTGGCACCTCCACCAGCGCGTCGTTCAGGTCGCGGTAGAACTTCTTGTCCAGGTCCTCGCGGGTAATGACGCTGATCGAAGCAGGCGCATCCTGGATCTGCTGTTCATAGCCGGAGGCGGTCACCACCACGGTTTCCATCGTCTTGGCGGCGTCGTCGCTCTGCGCCCATGCCGGCCCCGCCCCGAAACCCGCCGCGCACAGCGCCACGGCCAGCCGCGTGCGTGAACCCGGTACGCGCCAGCCGGCGGCCAGATCTTTCCTGCTCATGATTCCGATTTCTCCCGTCCCAGGCTTGGGCCGCACCCCACGTGCCGCATCCGCCCGCTTCGTATTTATGAATGAAAACTATTCTCATATTAAAATAGGACCACAGTTAGGCCGGCAACACGCTTTCCGCAACTTTTATCTTCTTTGCACTTCTTGACACTCGGGCCCGTGGCCATCCGCCACACTGCCGGGTGCAGAACCGACGATACGCATGCCTTTTTCCTCATCTCTGGCGACGCGGCGCATCCTGCTGATCGACGACGACGTCGAGCTGGCGCAGATGCTGCGCGAATACCTGGAACCCAATCACTGCCGGCTGACGCTGGCGCACACGGGCGCAGACGGGCTCGCCCTGCTCGCGCAGGACGACTTCGACCTGGTGCTGCTCGATCTGATGCTGCCGGACGGCAGCGGCCTGGATCTGCTCAAGCATTACCGGCAGCGCTCGCGCCGCCCCGTCATCATGTTCACCGCGCATGGCGGCGAAACCGACCGCGTGCTGGGCCTGGAGTTCGGCGCCGACGATTACCTCGCCAAGCCCTTCAGCCCCCGCGAGCTCAAGGCCCGCATCACCGCGGTGCAACGCCGCTTCGATGAGGTGCCGGAGGCGGCGCGGCCCGGCCTGACGCTGGGCGCGCTGTCCCTGGACCCGGCCACCGGGCGGGCGCGGGTCGGCGACGAGGAAATCGCGCTGACGGGCGCGGAACAGCGCATTCTCGAGATCCTCATGCGCGCCCCCGGGCAAGTGGTCGGGCGCGACCAGATCGGCCTATATGCCCTGGGCCGCAAGCCGGATCGCTACGACCGCAGCATCGACACCCACATCAGCGCCCTGCGCAAGAAGCTGCGCCTGGACAATGCCGCGGACGCCATCTCGATCCGCAACCTGCGCGGCCTCGGCTACGTGCTGGCCGGCGGCGACGCCTGATGGCCTGGCTGCCCGCCCGCTCGCTCTTCTGGCGCGCCTTCCTGACCTTCTGGGGCGCCATGGCCGTCATCCTGGTTTGCGGCATGATGCTGACCGCCGCGGTCGCCTGGTACCGCTTCAATTCGCTGGACGGCCTGAATCCCGCCAGCCTGACGCGCGACGCCGCGCAGATCGCCCGTACCCAGGGCGAGAAAGGACTGGAGCGCTGGGTACAGGCCATGGACCGGCGCTACTCCGCCCTGAAGATCTACATCCTGGACGCCCGCGACGCCGACATCCTGGGCCGGCGCCTGCCCACCCGCATGCACGACTGGCTGGGCTCGTACCGCGCCGCGCCCGAGCGCGCGTCCCAGGCGGAGTACCCGCCCGCCGACCCGGAAGGGGAACGAGTCTCCTGGTGGGACCCGCAAGTGCTGGCGCTGCCGGATGGCACGGAATTGCTCATGCTGTTCCTGCCGTTCGACTCCTCCCACTGGGAGGTGTTGGCGCTATCGCCGGTGGCGCTGGCGCTGCTGCTGTTCGCGCTGGCAGTAACCGCTCCGTTCTGCTGGGCCTTGAGCCGCCACGTCACGTCGCCGCTGGCGCAACTGCGCCAGACCACGCACGCGCTGTCCGCCGGGCGGCTCGACGCGCACACTCCCGCGAAGCTGGCCCGGCGCAAGGATGAACTCGGGTTGCTGGCGCGCGATTTCAACGCCATGGCGGACCGGCTGAAAGCCCTGCTCGACACCCGCGAACAACTGTTGCACAACATCGCGCACGAACTGCGCTCTCCCCTGGCGCGCCTGCGGCTGGCCGCCGAACTGGCGCGGCGCAGGGACGAACGCCAGGACCTGCAGCTGGACCGCATCGAGCGGGAATGCGAACGCCTGGACGCGCTGGTCGGAAACACGCTGCGGCTGGCCCGCCTGGGCGCCCTGCCCGTGCCCACCGAAACGCTGGACCTGGCCGAGGTCGTCTCCAGCGTCGTCGAGGACGCCCGCTACGAAGCCGGCGGCCGGCAGATCAGCATCGCCTGGGACGCCCATGCTCCCGTGCCGCTGGTCGGCGACCGGTGCAGCCTGGCCAGCGCCATCGAGAACGTGCTGCGCAACGCCCTGCGTTTCGCCCCCGCGCACAGCACGATACGCGTGCGGCTCCTGGTGAGCGCGCGCGAGGCCTGCCTGGAAATCGAGGACCGCGGGCCAGGCGTGGCCCACGATGAATTGGAATCCCTGTTCGAGCCGTTCTACCGGACGGCGTCGGGCGCCCGCAAGCCCGGCAGCGGCGCGGGGCTGGGCCTGTCCATCGCGCAGGCGGCGGTGGCGGCCCACAAAGGCCGCATGTCGGCGCGGAACATGTCGCCCCAGGGGCTGAGCGTGCGGCTGGAGCTGCCCCTGCTGCGCGCCTGACAGGCTTCAGTCGGCGTCGGCCAGGATTGCGGCGGGCAGCCGGGGCAGCACCCGCAGGGCGTTGGCCGTGGTGGCATGCGCCACCTGCGTGGGCGTCAGCCCGCGCAATTCCGCCAGGACCTGGGCGATGCGGACGAGCTCCCCCGGCCGGTTGCGGCGCTGCGGCGGATGCAGCCAGGCGGGGGGAATGTCCGGCGCATCGGTTTCCAGCACCAGGTGCGCCAAGTCGATGTCCATGGCGTGACGTCGGATCTGCAGCGCGCGCTCGTACGTCATCGCCCCGCCCAGCCCCAGCGCGAATCCCTGCTCGATGAATGCTTGCGCCTGCTGGGCGCTGCCATTGAAGGCATGGGCGATGCCGCCGATGCGGGGATGCCTCCGCAGATATTTCAACAGGATGTCCTGCGACTTGCGCACGTGCAGCAGCACGGGCAGGCCGAACTCGGCCGCCATCGCCAGCTGCGCGGCATAGAAACGCTCCTGGCGCTCCCGCGGCTCGCCGGACGCGATCTCGGGCACGAAGAAATCCAGCCCGATCTCGCCGATGGCGACAAAGCGGGGGTCTCCCAGCGATTGCTTGACGGCCGCGCGCAGCGCGTCCAGGTCCGCGTCATCGGCGCGCTGCACGTAAAGGGGATGGATGCCCAGCGCGTAGGCGCCGCCGGCGATCCTGCCGGCCAGCTCCCGCACGACCGAAAAATTGGCGCGCTCGACGGCCGGGATCACGATGGACTGGACGCCTGCCTCGCAGGCGTCGTCGGCCACCTGTTCGCGGTCGTCGTCGAACTCGGCGGCATCCAGGTGGCAGTGGGTGTCGATCAGCATGGGCGCGCCCTCCTTGCCCCGATTATCCACCCGGCCCGCTCAACCTGAAACCAGGCGGCCGTTCTCCATGAGCAATTGGCGGTCGGCGCGGGCGGCCAGTTCGGGATCGTGCGTCACGATGGCGAATGCCGTGCCGGACTCCCGGTTCACCTGGGTCAGCAGCTCGAACATGGTATGCGCCGTGTGGCGGTCCAGGTTGCCGGTGGGCTCGTCGGCCAGCACGCAGGCCGGACGTGTCACCAGCGCACGCGCCAGCGCCACGCGCTGCCGCTCGCCGCCGGACAATTGCCCCGGGAAATGCCCCTCGCGGGCGGACAGCCCCACCAGGCCCAGGACTTCGCGGGCGGCCTCGCGGGCCGCGTCGCGGCCCTGGCGGCGCACGATCAGCGGCATCGCCACGTTGTCCAGCGCGGAGAACTCGGGCAACAGATGGTGGAACTGGTAGACGAAACCCAGGCTGCGGTTGCGCACCGCGCTCTTGCGGCTTTCGGACAGGCCGACGGCGAGCTCGCCGTCCACCGACACCGTGCCGCTGGTGGGCACGTCCAGCAGGCCCAGGATATGCAGCAGCGTGCTCTTGCCGGACCCCGAGGCGCCGACGATGGCGACCATCTCGCCGCGGGCCACGGACAGGCTGACGTTGCTGAGCACTTCGATTCGCGCGGGGCCTTCGTCGTAGACCTTGACGATGTTGTCGGCCTGCAATGCGGGAGTCAGTGTGTCAATCATGGCGCAGCACCTGGGCGGGTTGCAGGCGCGAGGCGCGCCAGCTGGGATACAGGGTCGCCAGCAGGGACAGCACCAGGGAGGTCAGGCCGATGGTGACGATGTCTCCCACCTGAGGGTCCGAGGGCAAGGCGCTGATGAAATAGATTTCGCGCGGCAGGAAATGCACGCCCAGCAGGCGTTCGATGAACGGCACGATCACGTCCACGTTGTAGGCGATGAGGATGCCGCCCGCCACGCCCAGCAGCGTGCCGATGACGCCGATCAGCGCGCCCTGCACCAGGAAGATGCGGGCGATTTCCCGGGGCCCTGCCCCCAGCGTGCGCAGGATGGCGATGTCGGACTGCTTGTCCTTCACGGCCATGACCAGCGACGACAGCAGGTTGAACGCGGCCACCGCCACGATCAGCGCCAGGATCAGGAACATCATGCGCTTTTCGGTCTTGACGGCGGCAAACCACGTGCGGTTGTTGCGGGACCAGTCGCTGGCCATCACATAGGGCGGCAGCACCTTCTGCAGCTCGGCCGCCACCTCGGGCGCCCTCTGCATGTCGGCGATGCGCAGGCGCACGCCGGCGGTGCCGCTCTCGCGGAACACGCGGGCGGCATCCTCGTCGTCGACGAAGGCCAGCGAGGAATCGTATTCATAGTGGCCGGACGAGAACACGCCCACGACGGTGAACTGGCGCATGCGAGGCGTGAAGCCGGCCGGACTGATCGAGCCCTGCGGCGCCATCATCAGCAGCGTATCGCCCACCTTCACGCCCATGCCGTCGGCCAGCTCGTTGCCCAGCACCACGCCGAAACCGCCGGCCTTCAGGTCGGTGAGCCGGCCCGACACCATCTGCCGGGGCAGGTCAGACACCTTGCCTTCGGTCTGTGGATCTATGCCGCGCACCTGCACGCCCCGCAAGGCCTGCCCGCGCACCAGCATGCCCTGCGCCGCCACGAAGGGCGCGCCGGCCTTGACCTCGGAGTTCTTCTCGGCGGCGGAGGCGAACTGCTGCCATTGGTCCAGCACCCGTTCCGGCACCGCGCCGGGGACATAGAGTTCGATGTGGGGCAGCACCGACAACATGCGGTCGCGCACTTCCTTCTGGAAGCCGTTCATGACGGACAGCACGACGATCAGGGCGGCGACGCCCAGCGCGATGCCCGCCATGGAACTGGCGGCGATGAAGGAGATGAAGCGATCGCGGCGCCCGCGTCGCTGGCGGATTCGGGCCAGCCCGGCGTAGCGGGCGCCTATCCATAGTTCGTAAGGTATTTTCAGCACGTGCGCATTATGGCATTAACGGGCGGGGACTCGCCCGGCGCCGGGAGGGCCCGCCGGCCGCCTGCCCGCGCGCTGAGTTCGCGGCCGACAGGCCCGGAACAGGCATGTTCAGCTATGGCAGCGCCGGCGCCGCTTAGTTCCCCGGGCCCGCGCGGACTACAATCCCGGCCATGCTGATCGTGATCCCGGGCGCCCTGCCCGCCCTACCCGTCGCCTCGGAACTGGCCAAGCTCCTGCCCGAGCGCGCGCCCACCCTGCACGCCTGGCTTCAGGCCGGCGCCGCCCGGCCCGAAGCCTTCGACGCGCGCGCCCATGGCTGCACCGCCTTCGAGTCCTGGCAACTGGCCCGCGCAGGCTACGTGCCCGAGCCCGGCCTGTTGCAGGGGGCCGGTCTCGGGCCGCTGCTGGCCGGCGCGCGGGCCGACGGCGGCGAGGCCGTCTGGCTGGCCGAACTGGTCCACCTCGCGCTGGGCACCGACCAGGCCACCCTGCTGGACCCCGGCCTGATGGACCTGCGCGCCGAGGAAACGGCCGCCCTGCTGGAAACGGCCTTGCCCCTCTTCGCGGGCACGGACTTCGCGGCCGAGCCGCTGTCGCCAGCACGCTGGCGCCTGCGGCTGCCCGACGGCCTGCGCCCGCAGACGGCCAGCCCGCTGGCCGTGGCCGGACAGCGCCTGAACGATTGGTGGCGCCAGGACGCCCAGACCCGTCCGTGGCGCCGGCTGCTCAATGAAATACAGATGGCGTGGCACGAGCACCCGGTCAACGATGCTCGCGCTGCCCGCGGCCTGCCGCCGGTCAACGCGCTCTGGCTGTACGGCGGCGGATCGCCCTGGCCCGTCGCGCCGGCCGGCGCCGAGCGCGTGTTTGCCGGGCTGGAAGCGCCGCAACGCAGCGGCGACTGGGCCGCCTGGCTGGACGCGCTGGCAGCCCTGGATGCGCAGCACCTGCGGCCGCTGGCCGGCAGGAATGGCCTGCCGGACGCTCCCGCCGAACTGCTGCTGCTGGGCGAAGACCGCAAGGTCGCCCTTACCCTGAAACCGCGCGGGGGCCTGCTCGGCTTGCTGCCCGCGCCCAAGAAAAACTGGAGCGCCTGGTGGTCACACCCCGCTTGACTGTCCGCCCGTCCGACCTGGACGCCTGCCGCGTCCTGGAAGCCTCGGGCATCCATCCCCTGCTGGCCCGCCTGTGGGCCGCCCGCGGCGTCACCCATCCCGACCAGACCCGGCTGGCCTGGCCCTCGCTGCTGCCGCCCGCCGGCCTCACCCATTCCGCCCATGCCGCGGGCGTGCTGGCCGACGCCATCCAGGCGGGCAGGAAGCTGCTGATCGTGGCCGATTACGACTGCGACGGCGCCACCGCCTGCGCGGTCGGGCTGCGCGCCCTGTCCGCCATGGGCGCGGACGTGGACTTCCTGGTTCCCAACCGCTTCGAGACCGGCTACGGCCTGTCGCCCGCCGTGGTGGAACTGGCGTGCCGACACCGCTCGGGCAAGCCCGACATCATCATCACGGTGGACAACGGCATCGCCAGCGTCGACGGCGTGGCCGCCGCCAACGCGGCGGGCATCGGCGTGGTGATCACCGACCATCACCTCCCGGGCGACACCTTGCCGCAAGCGCTGGCCATCGTGAACCCGAACCAGCCCGGCTGCGGCTTTCCGTCCAAGAACCTGGCCGGCGTGGGCGTCATCTTCTACATGATGCTGGCGCTGCGCGCCGAGCTGCGCCGGCGCGGCGTCTACGCGCCCGACGGCGGCCCGCGCCTGGACGCGCTGTCCGACCTGGTGGCCCTGGGCACCGTGGCCGACGTGGTCAAGCTGGACGCGAACAACCGCCTGCTGGTCACGCAGGGCCTGCAACGCATGCGGGCCGGCCGCCTGCAGCCGGGCCTGCGCGCCCTGTTCGCGGTCGCCGGCCGGGAGCCGCGCGCCGCCAACGGCTTCGACCTGGGCTTTGCGCTCGGCCCCCGCATCAATGCCGCGGGCCGCCTGGCCGACATGAGCCTGGGCATCGCCTGCCTGACCACCGATGACGAAGCCCAGGCGCTGGAAATGGCGCGCGAGCTCGACAACATCAACCGCGAACGGCGCACGATCGAGGCCGAAATGCGCGAACAGGCGCTGGCCGCCATGGAAGAACCCAACGCGGCCGCCGGAGCCACCGTCTGCGTGTTCGACCCCGGCTGGCACCAGGGCGTCGTGGGCCTGGTGGCCTCGCGCCTGAAGGAGAAGTTCTGGCGTCCCACCCTCGCGTTCGCGCCCGCGGGCGACGACGAAATCCGCGGCTCCGGACGTTCCATTCCGGACGTGCATCTGCGCGACGCGCTGGACCTGGTGTCCAAGCGCCACCCCAACCTGATACGCAAGTTCGGCGGCCACGCCATGGCGGCCGGCCTGACCCTCGGCCGGGCGGACTTCGCCGCCTTCGCCCCCGCCTTCGACGCCGCGGTGCGCGAACTCACCGGGCGCGATACCTTCGAGCCCGTCATCGAAACGGATGGATCTCTGGAATCGGGCTATGCCAACGCCGACGTGGCGGGCATGCTCCAGCAGCAGGTCTGGGGAGCCGGCTTCGCCGCCCCCCTGTTCCTCGATGAGTTCGTGGTGCGCAACCAGCGCCTGGTCGGCGAAAAACACCTGAAACTGTCGCTGGAACGCGGCCACCAGCGCTTCGACGCCATCTGGTTCGGCCACGACCAATCCCTGCCGGAACATATCCAGGCCGCCTACCGCCTGGAGCAGAACGTCTGGAACGGCATGGTGTCGGTGCAACTGGTGATCGAGCACGCGGGTTAAAGCGTAGGATGGATGGAGCGCGAGAGTCCTTAAGCTAGAACTCAAGCGCTGAACGCGCGTAACCCATGCGGCCGCGAGAGACTACCTTCCGACCAACGGGGGCACTGTTTTCCCATCACCGCATGGGTTGCGCGCGATGGGCGCTTGCGTTCTTGCGCCGGCGTTCTCGCGCTGCACCCATCCTACTTATTCACCAGCCTCGCCGGCTGCGCCAGCGCAACCAGCGCGCCCACCACCAGGCAGCCGGCCAGCATGTAGAGCCCGGTGTTGGTCGTGCCGGTCATGTCCTTCAGCCAGCCGACCAGATAGGGGCTGACGAAGCCCGCCAGGTTGCCCACCGAATTGATGAGCGCGATGCCCGCGGCGGCGGCCGTGCCGCCCAGCAAGGCGGTGGGCAGGCTCCAGAACAGCGGCAGCACCGTGCAGATGCCGATGTTGGCCACGGTCAGCGCCAGGATGGCCAGGACCGTATTGCCGCTCCAGACCGCCGAGAAGAACAGGCCCAGCGCGCCGAACAAGGCCGGCAGCGCGACGTGCCAGCGGCGTTCGCGGTGCCGGTCCGAATTGCGCGAAATCAGGATCATGCCGATGACGGCGAACAGATTGGGCACCGCCGTCAGCAGGCCGATCGCCAGCGGGCTCTGCACGCCCGTGCTCTTGATCAGCGTGGGCATCCAGAATCCGACGCCGTACAGCCCCATCACGAACGAAAAGTAGATCAGCGCCATCGCCCACACCCGTGGCTTGACCAGCGCGGCGCCGATCGGCGGATCCTCTTTCTGCTGCTCCTCGGCCGCGATATTGCGGATCAGCACCGCCTTTTCGCTGGCGGTCAGCCACTTGGCCTTGTTGATGCGATCGTCGAGATACACCAGCACGAGTATCCCGATAATCACCGACGGGATCCCTTCCAGCAGGAATAGCCATTGCCAGCCCGAGAGCCCGTGGTCGCCGTGGAAGGTGCTCATGATCCAACCCGAGATCGGGCCGCCGATCAGCCCGGACATGGGCACGGCGGTCATGAAGAACGTGGTGATGCGGCCGCGGCGCGCGGCGGGATACCAATAGGTCAGGTACAGGATGATGCCGGGGAAGAACCCGGCTTCGGCCGCGCCCAGCAGGAAGCGCAGGAGGTAGAACATGTGCACGCTGGTCACGAACATCATGCAGGCGGAAATGATGCCCCAGGTGATCATGATCCGCGCGATCCAGACCTTCGCGCCCACCTTGTGCAGGATGATGTTGCTGGGAATCTCGAAAAGAAAATAGCCGATGAAGAAAATGCCGGCTCCCAGCCCGTACACGGTTTCGCTGAACTGCAGCTCCTGCAACATCTGCAGCTTGGCGAAACCCACGTTCACGCGGTCCAGGTAGGCCACGACGTAGCAGACCACCAATAGCGGCACCAGCCGCCACCCTACCTTCCGGTAGATCCTGTCCTCCTCAGTCGCCGGGATCGCCGGCGAGACCCCGGGGGCCATCGCATTTTCCATCTGTGTCTCCATTCCTCTGACGGGATAGCCGGCTATGCCCGGCGCGTTGGCGGCCGACGCGGCCGGATAGGGCCGCATGGCCGATTACGCAGCCTAGAACCACACAGTTGACAAAAAACTGAACAACTTTGATCCTTCCGGCCGAACCCAGAGGATCGATCCGTCCCCCTCTTGGCGATATCCGGCCCACGCGCCGGGGTCAAGCGCGCTAAAATGTTCGGTTTCGCACAAAAGTCATCAAGACAGGATCAATCATGGAAGCCGAACGTCAGAACCAGCTCGCAGCCCGCCTCGCCGACTACGCGGAGCGCGAACAGGCTCTACGGAGGTATCTTTGACTACGATGCCAAAGCTGAACGCCTGCAAGTCGTAAACGCCGAGCTCGAAGACCCGGCCGTCTGGAACGACCCCAAGCACGCCCAGGACCTCGGCCGCGAGAAGAAGGCCCTGGAAGACGTCGTGGACACCCTGACGGCGCTGGGCTCCGGGCTGTCGGATTCGAACGAGCTGTTCGAACTGGCCGCCTCCGACGACGACGACGCCACGCTCGAATCCATCGAGCAGGACGCCGACGCCTTCCAGGAGAAGCTGGAAGCGCTGGAATTCCGCCGCATGTTCTCCAACCCGGCCGACCCGCTGAACTGCTTCCTGGACATCCAGGCCGGCGCCGGCGGCACCGAAGCGCAGGACTGGGCCTCCATGCTGCTGCGCCAGTACCTCAAGTATGCGGAACGCAAAGGCTTCAAGGCCGAAGTCCTGGAAGAATCCGAAGGCGAAGTCGCGGGCATCAAGTCCGCCACCATCAAGCTCGAGGGCGAGTACGCCTTCGGCTACCTGCGCACGGAAACCGGCGTGCACCGCCTGGTGCGCAAGAGCCCGTTCGACTCGTCGGGCGGCCGCCATACGTCGTTCGCCAGCGTGTTCGTCTACCCCGAAGTCGATGATTCCTTCGAAGTCGAAGTGAACCCCGCCGACCTGCGCGTGGACACCTACCGCGCCAGCGGCGCGGGCGGCCAGCACATCAACAAGACCGACTCCGCGGTCCGCCTGACCCACATGCCCACCGGCATCGTGGTGCAGTGCCAGAACGACCGCTCCCAGCACCGCAACCGCGCCGAAGCCATGCAAATGCTGAAGTCCAAGCTCTACGAGCTGGAAATGCGCAACCGCATGGCCGAACAGCAGAAGCTGGAAGATTCCAAGACCGACGTGGGCTGGGGCCACCAGATCCGTTCCTACGTGCTGGACCAGAGCCGCATCAAGGACCTGCGCACGAACGTCGAAATCTCCAATACGCAGAAAGTGCTGGACGGCGACCTGGACCCCTTCATCCAGGCCAGCCTGAAGCAAGGCATCTGAGTTTCGCGACACGCCCCTTCACCCACCAAGAGGTTCACGAATGTCCGACACCATTGCAATTCTCACCGGCGCATCGCGTGGCATCGGCGCCGCCATGGCCCGTGGCCTGGCCAAGCCGGGCACGCGCCTGATCACGCTGGCGCGCCGCGAAGACCCCGAGCTGGCGGCGTACGCGCGCGCCCAGGACGCGCAGCTGGAACAGCTGTCCGTGGACCTCTCCGACCTGAAGGCGGCGGAAGCTGCCGCCGAGCGCATCTGCGCCTCGCTGCCGCGCGACGCGAAACGCTACCTGCTGATCAATAACGCGGGCACCGTGCACCCCATTCTCGCCACCGGGGCGCTCACCGACGGCGCGGCCATCGCCTCCGCCTTCAACCTGAACGTCTCCGCGGTGATGCTGCTCACGGCCCGTTTCCTGTCCGCCGTCCAAGGCCTGGACGCCGACCGCCGCGTGCTCAACATCTCCTCCGGCGCGGGCCGCAACCCCAACGCCGGCTGGGGCGTGTACTGCGCCACCAAGGCCGCGCTCGACATGTACACGCGCGTGGTCAAGCAGGAACAAGGCGCCGGCGGCGCGCGCATCGTCGCGCTGGCCCCCGGCATCGTCGACACCGACATGCAGGTCGCCATCCGCTCCAGCGATCCGGAGGACTTCCCGGCGCTGGCCAAGTTCCAGGACTTCCACGCGACCGGCAAGCTGTCTTCGCCCGCCAACGTGGCCGCCCGCATCCTCGCCTACCTGGATCGCGAAGATTTCGGCACGACCGAAATCGACGACATCCGCAATTACGACTGATTTCCCTACCATGACCGACCACTCGACCGCTCCGGCACCCGCCCAGGATGAAAACCGCTTGATCGCCGAACGGCGCGCCAAGCTGTCCAAACTGCGCGAAACCGGGGTCGCGTACCCCAACGACTTCGTCCCCGACGCCCGCGCGGCCGCGCTGCACGACAAGTACGACGGCCAGGAGCAGGAAGCCCTGGCCGCCAACCCCGTCGCCGTCAAGGTCGCGGGCCGCATGATGCTCAAGCGCGTCATGGGCAAGGCCAGCTTCGCCACGCTGCAGGACAGCACCGGCCGCATCCAGATCTACCTGGACCGCGGCACCCTGGGCGAAGACAGCTACGCCGCGTTCAAGCAATGGGACATCGGCGACATCATCGCGGTCGAGGGTTCGGTCTTCAAGACGAACAAGGGCGAGCTCTCGGTGCACGCCGCCAGCGCTCGCCTGCTGTCGAAGTCGCTGCGTCCGCTGCCCGACAAGTTCCACGGCGTGGCCGACCAGGAACTGCGCTACCGCCAGCGCTACGTGGACCTCATCATGACGGACGCCACGCGCCGCACGTTCGAGGCGCGCAGCAAGGCGATCGGCAGCATCCGCCAGTTCATGCTGAACGCGGGCTTCCTCGAAGTGGAAACCCCCATGCTGCACCCGATCCCGGGCGGCGCGGCGGCCAAGCCCTTCGTCACGCACCATAACGCGCTGGACATGGAAATGTTCCTGCGCATCGCGCCCGAGCTCTACCTGAAGCGCCTGATCGTGGGCGGCTTCGAACGCGTCTTCGAAGTCAACCGCAACTTCCGCAACGAAGGCGTCAGCCCGCGCCACAATCCCGAATTCACGATGATGGAGTTCTATGCGGCCTTCGCGGATTACCGCTGGCTCATGGACTTCACGGAAGAACTGATCCGGCAGGCCGCCGTCTCGGCCACCGGCAGCGCCGTGCTCACCTACCAGGAACGCGAGCTCGACCTCGGCAAGCCGTTCGACCGCCTGACCATCTGCGAAGCCATCCTCAAGTACGCCCCGGGCTACACCCAGGCGCAGCTGGACGACCCGGCCTTCGTGCGCGCCGAGCTCAAGAAGCTGGGCGCCGACGCCGATGGCCCGGTGCTGTCGCGCGCCGGACTGGGCGCGCTGCAGCTGGCGCTGTTCGAGGAAACCGCCGAAGCCAAGCTCTGGAACCCCACCTACATCATCGACTACCCGGTGGAGGTTTCCCCGCTGGCGCGCGCCTCGGATACCCGCGAGGGGATCACGGAACGCTTCGAGCTGTTCATGACGGGCCGCGAAATCGCCAACGGCTTCTCGGAGCTGAACGATCCCGAAGACCAGGCCGAGCGCTTCCGCGCGCAGGTCGAGGCCAAGGATGCCGGCGACGAGGAAGCCATGTTCTACGATGCGGACTACATCCGCGCGCTGGAATACGGCATGCCCCCGACGGGCGGCTGCGGCATCGGCATCGACCGCCTGGTCATGCTGCTGACCGACAGCCCGAGCATCCGCGACGTCATCCTCTTCCCGCACCTGCGCCGTGAAGACTGACGGGCGGGCGGCGTCATGATCTTCAAGATCCTGATGCTGCTGCTGGTCGTGGCGGGGCTGGTCTACTGGATCAGGCAGCCCCGCGGCGTCCAGGCGGCCGCTCCGTACGCGCCCGCGCGGCCCCGCCGGCCGGCCTTCGTCGCCCTGTGCGTGGCCGCCGCCATCTCGGCGGTCGCCGCGGCGCTCAGCGTGGTGCTGTGGATGGGCAGCGTAGCGGGCGGCGTCACCGGCGGCGGCTATCGCGGCGAGGCGGACTTCCTGCTGCCCGTGGCCGGCTCCCTGCTGGCACTGGCCGTGGCCTGCGCCGTCGGCGCCTTCCTCAAGCGTCGCGGCTGAACCCCGGCCTCATGCCGGCCACCTGCCGGCGCCCTCCGGCAGCGCCGGCAACGAGGCCTGCAGCATGGCGTCGATGAACTCCGCCGGCGGCAAGCGGCCGCCGGGCTTGTACCACTGCACCGTCAGATTCATGGCGCCCAGCACGCAGCGCTTGATGACCCGCGCATCGCCCTTGAGCAAACCGGCGTCTACCGCCGCCGCGACCACCTCCTGCCACATTTCCTCGTAGCGGTCGCTCAGCGATTTGACGATGGCCTGGCTGGGCGCGGACAGGCTGCGCCACTCGTACACCAGCGCGTTCATGGCATCGCCGCCCGCGCCATGCAGCATGCTCCACATGTGCACCCGGAACAGCGCGGCCAGCCGGTCGGCCGGCGTGTCGTAGCGCGCCAGCGCCTGCTCCCCCCCGTCGATCACTTCCTGGATGCCGTTGTTCATCACGGCGACGAGGATCTCTTCCTTGCTGCGGAAATGATGGAAGAGGCTGCCGGATTGCAGCCCCACCGCCCGCGCCAGCTCGCGCACCGTGGTGCGCTCGTAGCCGTGCCGGCAGAACAGCTGCCCCGCCGTCAGGATCACTTCGCGCCTGCGCTCGGAGTCCGATCGTTCGTCCCGCCCGGCGGCGGCGGCCGGCATGGCGGTCCCGTTTTTTTCCATCTGGATTCACTGCCTCTGGATGATGGTCGCGCAAGCCATGCCGTGTCCGATGCACATCAGCTGCATGCCCAGCTCGCCCTCGCTGGCTTCCAGGCCCGTCAGCATCTTGGCCATCAGGCCCGCGCCCGTCGCGCCCAGCGGATGCCCGTGGGCGATCGCGCCGCCCCATGGGTTCACGCGCGCCAGGTCCGCGCCCATCTCGCGCTGCCAGGCCAGGACGACGCTGGCGAACGCCTCATTGATCTCGATCCAGTCGATGTCGCGCAGGTCCAGGCGCGCGCGCGCCAGGGCCTGCCGCGCCGCCGGGATCACGCCCGTCAGCTGCAGCACCGGATCCGATCCCACCGCCACCCGTGCCAGGAACCTCGCGCGCGGGCGCAGGCCGTCGGCCAGCGCCGTGTCTCGATCCGCCAGCAGCACTGCCGCCGCTCCGTCCGCAAGCTGGCTGGCATTGGCCGCGGTCACGCTTCCCTGGCCTGGCGGCCTCAGGGCCGGCGCCATGGCTGCCATGCGGCCGGGATCCGTGGCCTCGCGTATGCCCTCATCGCGGCCCGCTTGCGCATGCGGCCCCGGCAGCAATTCGGCATGGCGGCCCGCCTGCGCCGCGGCCCAGGCGCGCGCGTGGCTCTCCCGCGCCCACTGGTCCATGTCTTCCCGGGACAGCTGCCAACGCTCCGCGATCCGTTCCGCGCTTTCGATCTGGTGTATCAGCGGATAGCGTTCCAGCAGCTTGGGATTCAGCGATTCGAAGCCTCGGAACTCCCCTCGGCCCAAGGTCACGTCCAGGAACATCGGCACGCGGCTCATGCTCTCGACGCCGCCCGCCACCACGTAGCGCATGTCGCCCGCCGCAATCGCCTGCGCCCCGAAATGCACGGCCTGCTGGCTGGATCCGCACATGCGGTTCAAGGCCACGCCCGGCACGCTTTCGGGCAGCCCGGCCAGCATCGCCGCCAGCCGGCCGATGTTGGCGCCCTGCTCGCCGGCCTGGCTGACGCAGCCCGCGATGAGGTCCTCGACCTTGCCATCCGGCAGGCCGGCGCGCTCCAACAGCCCGCGCACGGTTCCGGCCAGCAGCGCATCGGGCCGCGTATCGGCCCACCACCCGCCGCGCCGCCCGAATGGCGTGCGCACGGCCTCCACGATCACGGCTTCATTCATGCCGTCGTCTCCTCGATGTAGAGCGCCTCGATCTCCTCCGCATAACTGCGATAGATGCTGGCGCGCCTGACTTTCATCGTCGCGGTCACTTCGCCATCGTCATGATCCAGCTCCTTGGTCAGGAGGTGGAAGCGCTTGATCTGCGCCACCGGCGCCAGGCCGGCATTGGCTCGCGCGACTTCCTGCTGGATCAGTTCGCGCACCGGCGCCGATTCGGCGAGCGAACGGAAATGCGTGAAAGCGATGCGGCGCGACTCCGCCCACTTGCCCACCGTGTCGAATTCGAGCTGTATCAGCGCCGACACGTACTTCCGCCCGTCGGCGATCACGATGCACTCCTTCACATACGGACTGCCCTTGACCGCATTCTCGATCTCGGACGGGGTCAGGTTCTTGCCGCCCGCCGTGATCATGATGTCCTTCAGGCGGTCCACGATGCGCACGCGTCCGGCCTCCTCCGCCACGACGTCCCCCGTGTGCAGCCAACCGTCGCGCACGGTCTCGGCCGTGGCCTGGGGGTTCTTGTAGTAGCCCTGGAACACCATGTCCCCGCGCACCAGCAGTTCGCCCGCCTCGCCCATGCGCCATTCGACGCCCAGGATGGGTTCGCCGACCGTGCCCACTTTCACGCGGTCCGGATGCTGGCCGAAGATCATGCCCGCCGACTCCGTCAGCCCGTAGACCTCGATCAGCGGCACGCCCAGCTTGCGGAAATAGCGCACCACGTCCGGAGGAATCGGCGCCGCCCCCGTCATGGCCACGCGCGCCCGGCGCAACCCGATGAAATTCTGCAGCGCGCGCAGCACCAGCCAGTACCACATCCAATACGTCAGCCGCTGCGCGGCCGTGTACTGCGCCGGCGATTTTTCCAGGAAAGGGGCGCACGCCTCGAGCGCGCGCCGGTACAGCCATTGCTGCACGCGCCCCGCTTCCTGCATCTTGATCGAAATGGCGGCGTGCAGTTTTTCCCATATGCGCGGCACTCCCAGGAAGATCGTGGGCGCCACCTCGCGCAGGTCCTCCTGCACCGTCCGTATCGATTCGCCGAAATTCACCTGCGCGCCCAGATAGACCGGCACGAAGGTGGACAGCATCTGCTCGGCCACGTGGCATAGCGGCAGATACGACAGGTGCACGCTGTGCCGGTCCATCGCCAGCCGGTCGGCAATGCCCGGGGCCACGCCCCGCATGTTGCGGTAGCTCAGCATCGCGCCTTTGGGCTTGCCCGTCGAGCCCGACGTGTAGATCATGAGCCCGGTATCGTCCAGCGTCTGGCGGTCCAGCATCGCGTCCAGCGCGGCCAACTCGTCCGCCTCGCGCCGCGCGCCGTCCGCCTCGACCTCGGCGAAGGTCACGATGAGATCGCGCTCGGCCGGCCGGTAGGAACGCAAGCCCTTGCTCTCGATCATCACGATCCGCCGCAGTTGCGGCAGCCTGTCCGCCACCTGCAGCACCTTGTCGGTCTGCTCCTGGTCCTCGCACACCACCAGTTCCACGTCGGCGTGCTCCAGCACGTAGCCCATCTCCTCGGCGGGGCTGGTGGCGTATACGCCCACCGCCACGCCGCCGACCGCGCCCGCCCCCATCTGGGCGAGCAGCCATTCCACGCGGTTCTCCGACACGATGGCCACCCGGCCGCCGGCGCCCAGGCCCAGCGCGCGCAGCCCCAGCCCCACGCGGCAGGCCCGCTGCCAGTATTCGGACCACGAAATAGGTTTCCAGATGCCGAAGTCCTTCTGCCGGATGGCAATGGCGGCAGGCTGCCGGCGGGCCTGTTCGCGCAGCATCTGCGGCAGGGTCAGCGCCGGCCAGGCGCCGGTATCGGCCGCGGGGGAGTTCCGTTGCTTGTCCATCATGAGAGCCAGCGCTTGCGGCGCTTGTAATGCTTGATATCGCGAAAACCGCGGGCCTCGCCCGAACCGCCCACGCCCAGGTAGAACTCGCGCACGTCCGGGTCCGCCGCCAGCTTGTCGGCGCTCCCGTCGATCACCACTTTGCCGGTTTCCATGATGTAGCCGTAGTGCGCTACCGCCAGCGCTACCGAGGCGTTTTGCTCGACCAGCAGCATCGACACCCCCTGCTCCCGGTTGATGCGCGCGATGATGGAGAAGATGCTCTCCACCAGCATCGGCGACAGGCCCAGCGACGGTTCGTCCAGCAGCATCAGGCGGGGCTGGGCGATCAGCGCGCGGCCGATCGCCAGCATTTGCTGCTCGCCGCCCGACAGGTAGCCGGCCAGCCCGCGGCGCCGCTCGAACAGGCGCGGGAAGTAGGTGTAGACCAGATCGAAGTCCGCGCGGGCGCCCGACCGGCCCGTCAAGGCGTAGGTCGCGGCCACCAGATTCTCCTCCACGGTCAGGTCCTCGAACACGCGGCGTCCCTCCATGACGTGCGCGAGGCCCGCGCGCACCAGGTTCTGGGGCCTGGCGCCGGCCGTATCGCCGCCATCGAAGACGATGCGCCCGCGCACCAGCGCGCCGTCCTCCAGGTCCAGCAACCCGGACACGGCCTTCAGCGTGGTGGATTTGCCGGCCCCGTTGCTGCCCAGCAGCGCCACGATGCTGCCCATGGGCACCGACAGCGACAGGCCGCGCAGCACCTGCACCGCCTTGTTGTAGACGACTTCGATATTGTTGATATCGAGCACCGCCGAGGCCGGTGCCGCCTGCGCGTCATGTCCGGGGTTCACGGCTTCCTCACTTCAACACGATCCAGTCCGACGCCGGCACCATCTGCTTCTGCTTCACGTCCGCCCGGTAGATCCGGCCCACGGGAATCGAGTTGCCCTTGATCGAGATCGGCACGCCGATCAGGCCGCCCGTGTCGAAGTCCTTGATGCCGTCCAGCGCCGCCTTCATATTGGCGCCGGTCAGTTCCTTGCCCGCGTCCAGCGTGCGCTTGGCCACTTCGGTGAACAGCATGGCCGCCAGAAAACCCTGCATATAGCCGGTGCTCTGGTACTGCGGGCGCATCTCGCGGATCTTCTTCAGCATGGGCGCGTCGGCCGCGGTGTCGTAGTAGTAGCGGTACGGCATCACGCCCATGAAGCCTTCGGCGTCCTCGCCCATCTGCATGACCGTGGAATTGTCCATCGTCCAGAACGTGCCCATGTAGCGCGTCTTCAGGCCCATGCGCTTGCCCTGCCCCACGAACTCCGGAATCGGGGCCAGCACGTAGCCGTGGAAGATCGTGTAGTCGGGATCGGCGCGGCGCAGCTTGATCACCTCGGTCGATACGTCCACGCTGCCCGGCGGGGTCATGATTTCGGTGGCGACCTTCAGGCCGAGTTTTTCGGCCACCGCGCGAGAGCTGGCGATGGGGTCGCGCCCGAACTCCGTGTCCGAATACACGAACGCCACCTTGGCGCCGGGCTGCTCCTTGGCGATGTAGCGCAGCAGGATGCCGAACATCTCGGTGTAGTCGGGCCCCAGCATGAACTGGGCGGGATACTTGGCCGGATCGTTCAGCTCGGTGGCGAACGATGCGCCGGTCATGAGGATGTCGCCGCTGCGGTTCAGCTCGGCGTTGATCGTCTTCGAGAACCCGGTCGAATCGCCATAATAGAAATTGACCTTGTTCTGGCTCGTGATCTTCTTGAAGGCCGCCACCGACGCATCCACTTTGTACGCGGTGTCCTCGGGCACGTAGCGCAGCTTGCGCCCCTTCACCCCGCCCTGATCGTTGACGATCTTCACGTAGTCGGTGATACCGGCGTGGATGCCCTGTCCGGCGAACGCGAAGACCCCGCTCAGCGGGATGGAGCCGCCCAGCACCAGGTCCTCCGCGGCCTGCGCGGAGGGCGCCGATGCCAGGGCCGCCGCCAGGCCCAGCGGGGCCAACAACCTCGATAAACCGCTGCCGATCCGGATGCGCTTCATGGTTTGTCTCCTGAGGGTCTTATGGGTGGCCGCCACCGCGCCGGTTGCGCATGGCTCAGGTGCGGAAGGGCCAGAGGTGGAAGAAACGGCGCACGCGCCGCCAGATTTCCGCGAGCCCGTGCGGCTCGAAGATCAGAAAGCCCACGATCAGCAGGCCGAAAACAATGGTGCGCACCGGCGAAATGAGACGCAGCGCGTCGCCGCCGACGGGCAGCCAGCCGACGATGAGCTTCAGCAGTTCCGGCACCATGGTCATGAAGACCGCGCCCAGGATCGAGCCCAGGATGGAACCCATCCCGCCCACGATGATGGCCGCCAGGAAGAAGATCGACATGATCAGCGGGAAGCTCTCCGGCGTGACGACCCGGAAAAAGTATGCCCACAGGCCGCCCGCCACTCCCGCGTAGAACGACGACAGGCCGAAGGACAGCAGCTTGTAGCGCAGCAGCCGGATGCCCAGCACTTCGGCCGAGATGTCGCGGTCGCGGATGGCGATGAAGGCGCGCCCGATGCGCGTGCGGAACAGGTTCGCCGCGCCCAGCACCATCAGCACCGTCACGGGCACGATGAGCCAGTAGATCTTGAACGAGGTATCCAGGTCCACGCCCAGCACCCGCGCCGGCGGCACCTGCAGCCCCGTGGTGCCGCCCGTGAACGCCCAGTTCGCGAAAATGAAATGCGCGATGAAGGATGCGGCGATGGTCGAGATGGCCAGATACAGGCCCTTCACGCGCAGCGACGGGATGCCGACGAAGAGCCCGCCGGCCATCGCCACCACGCCGCCGCCCAGCAGGTTGAGCAGCACGGGCGTGCCCAGGCGCAGCTCCATCACCGCCACCGTATAGGCGCCCAGGCCCATGAATGCGGCCTGCCCCAGGCTGACCAGCCCGGTGTAGCCGGTCAGGATGTTCAGCCCCGTGGCGCTGGCGATGTTGATGGCCACGAGGCAGGCCAGGTACAGCCAATACGCGTCGGCCACGAAGGGAAACATCACCAGCGATGCGGCCAGCAGCGCCAGCCATACCCGCTGCGTGCCGGTGTCGAACAGCGCTTCGTCGGCAAGATAGGTCTGCTTGGCAGTCGCGATGCGCATCGGTCACAGCCTCTCGATTTCACGGGTGCCGAACAGGCCGTAGGGCCTGGCCATCAGCACCACGACCAGCACGATGAACGTGGCCAGCAATTTGTACTCGCCCCCCAGGTAGGCGCCCGCCCAGGCCTCCAGCAGCCCGATGAACACCCCTCCCACGAGCGCCCCGGCCACGCTGTCCAGTCCGCCCACGATCACCACCACCAGCACAGACAGCCCGAACACGCCCATCGACGAGGAAATCCCGCCGATCGCGCCCACGATCACGCCCGAGACCGCCGCGATCGCCCCCGCGGCCACCCAGGCCAGCGAAAACACGCGCGGCACGTTGATGCCCATCGCGTAGGCGGCGCCCTGGTCCGACGCCGTGGCCCGCAGCGCCACGCCGCCGCGCCAATAGCGGAACACGGTCAGCACCAGCAGGGCCAGCGCCACCGCCACCCAGAATCCGTAGAAGACCTTGGGAGCCACGAAGGCCTCGCCCACCATCACGGGCGAACGCGGCATGAATTCGGGCAGGCGCCGCTGATCCGCCGTCCAGATGAGCTCCACCACGCCCACCAGGATGGATGCGAGACCCACCGTGATCATGAAGACCGAGATCGGCGACTCGCCCAGCATGGGCCTGATCGTCAGGCGCTCGACCAGGGCGCCGAACACGCCCGACGCCACGACGGCGCCCGCGATGGCCAGCCAGATAGGCCATTCCATACCCGCGGCGAACGCATAGAACATGTAGGCGCCCAGCATCAGGAATTCGCCGATGGCGATGTTCACGACCCGGGTAGCCTTGTAGACGATGACGAAGGCCAGCGCCGCCAATGCATACAGTCCGCCGCTGCCCAGCCCGGCCAGCGTGACCTCGAGGAAGAACAGCAGGTCCATCAGGCCGCCTCCCTCAGCCTGCGGCGCAGGTCGCCCACGTCGCCCGCGCCCAGGTAGGCCTGGATGACCTGCGGGTCCGCCTGTACCTCGGCGGGGGTGCCGTCGGCGATCACCTGTCCGAAATTCAGCACCACCACGTGATCCGAAAGGTCCATCACCATGCCCATGTCGTGCTCGACCATCAGCACGGTCACGCCCCATTCGGAGCGAGCGTCCAGGATGAAGCGCGCCATATCGTCGGTCTCTTCGCGGTTCATGCCCGCCACGGGCTCGTCCAGCATCAGCACCTTGGGATTCATGGCCAGCGCGCGCGCCAGCTCCACGCGCTTCTGCAGGCCATAGGACAGCGCCGACACCGGCGCATGGCGGATGTGGTCGATCTCCAGGAAGTCGATGATGCGCGCCTCGATGTCGGCGCGCAGCGCCATCTCTTCGCGCCGCGCCCGCCCCAGGTACAGCAGCGCATCCAGCACGTTGCAACGCAAATGGGCATGGCGGCCCAGCTTGATGTTGTCCAGCACCGTCATGCCGCGGAACAGCGCGATGTTCTGGAAGCTGCGGGCCAGGCCCAGCCTGGCGCGCTCCGGGGCCGCCACGCGCGAAATGTCGCGCCCGAGGAAACGGATCTGGCCCGCCGCGGGCTTGTAGAAACCGGAAATGGTATTGAACAGCGAGGTCTTGCCGGCGCCGTTGGGGCCGATGACCGTGGTGATGGACCCGGGCGCCACGCGGAACCCCACGTCCGTGAGCGCCTTGACCCCGCCAAACGCCAGCGTGACTCCATCCACCTCCAGCAAGGGAGGGCTATCGGACTGATCCACCATCTGTCTCCTCGCTTTTGCCGCGAAGTTCTTTGCCGCCGGACCGCTTCAAGGCAACGACGCGGCCCTGTGGGCAGCAAGCCGAAGACGCGGCGTGGAGGCCTGTTCTGGGACGTCGGACTGGCGAACCCGCGAGGCAGGAGATGCAACGAACCTGTCTTTTACCTACGCCAGTACAGCGCCGGAAAATCGTTCTATGCGTTACGCTAGGCGTGCTTGAAAGAAAACCAAGCAAGCGCTCGGTTCAGACCATAGCATCGCGATTTTTGGATCGACAGTTGGTATTTACCCGATAACGGAGACACGTCATGCCCCCTGGAATTCCAAGCTTCCAGACGCTGCTTCTGGAAACCGACGGCGCCATCGCGACCGTGACGCTGAACCGCGCCGATGCGCTCAACGCGATCGACGTGGCGATGGCTCAAGACCTGCAACGGGCCGCCCAATGGCTGGAGGCCAGGAGCGATATCCGCGTGGTGCTGCTGCGCGCCGCGGGCAAGGTCTTCTGCGCCGGCGGCGACATCGCCATGTTCGAAGGCGATGCCGGCCACGTGCGCGAGACCCTGCTCGATCTGTTCACGCCGCTCAACGATTTCGTCTCCCGCATCGCGCGCATGGACAAGGCGTGGCTGGCGCAGGTGCACGGCATCGCTGCGGGCGCCGGGCTGTCGCTGGTGCTCGCCTGCGACCTGGCCATCGCCGCCGACGACGCCCGCTTCATGACGGCCTACCTGAAGCTGGGCGCCACGCCCGACGCCGGCATGACGCATGGATTGACGCGCGTGCTCGGCGCCCGGCGCGCGCTGGACCTGCTGCTGCGCCCCGATGCCTTCACCGCTGCCGAGGCACACGCCTGGGGCGTCGTCACGCGCGTGGCTCCCGCCGCGGGGCTCGCCGACGCCGCGCGCGCCTATGCCGCGGGCATCGCCCTCAATGCGCCCCACGGCATCGCGGGCGCCAAGGCGTTGCTGCGCTCGGCCGCCGGCGCCACGCTGGAAACCCAGCTGGCGGAAGAGACTGCGCGCTTCCTGGACTCCGCCTCTCGCGCCGACTTCGCGGAAGGCGTCCAGGCCTTCCGCGAAAAACGGCCGCCGCGGTTCTCCGGCCACTAAGTCCGGTCCGCCACGGCAGCCGCCCGGCCCCGGGTCAGATAACGCGCTTCTCCACCGCCTGGGCCCAGCGCCGCGCCACCGTGGGCGAGGTGGCGCAAGTGGCCGACTCAGTCACCACGCGCACTGCGCGCTCCAGCAGCTGGATGTCCGCTTCGTGCTGACGGGCCACGTGCGGGTCCTCGAAGAAGATCACGCGCTGGCACTGGTGCTCCAGCACCAGCTCGGCGATCTGCGCGTCGCCGCCCAGCGGGCCGCTCAGGTAGCGGTGGACCCAGGGCGTATCCTTGGGCCACCCGCGCGACCACGCCAGGTCATTGAGGCGGCCGCCGGTCGTGCCGGTCGCCACGCGGCGCGCAAAGCGCGACAGGACATCGAAATGCTCGCTGGCGAATGCGACCATCTCTTCCTTCAAGGCATCGTGCGCGATCAGCGCCAGGGTCTGGCCGGTGAAGTCGAACAGGCGCGAGGCCGAAGCGTCGGGCGCCAGACCCGCATGCACGCGCTCCACTTCCATCCATTCGATGGCGCCCGCCAGGGTCGAAATGAAGGGCCGGCCATGCGTGATGCACTGACGTTTGAGCGCCAGCGCCTCGGGGAAAATCGAGGAGGGATCCACCGGATCGATCAGGTAGATCGCGCCATCGAACGGCGCCTGCCCGTCCCGGCCCTCGGTGACCCGGGCCACCAGCTTCATCAGGCCGCCCTCGCGGCCATAGGGATAGCGGATCAGCCCGCTATAGCCCTGCAACATGCCCTCGCGCACGATCGCATCGTGCGTGCGACCCACCGTATGCAGCTGCACGCCCAGTTCGCGTATCGTGGACGAGCACGCGCGCAGCCAGGTAAACAGGGCGGCATCGGGAGTTTCGTGGTGGAGCCGGTTGGCGGCCAGGCCAAAACGCAATTGGGCAGCGGGCATCTGTAGACTCAGGAAGGAGAACAACGGGACCCCCCATGATACCGGGAAAGCACTACCCCAACGCTGCGAGCGCCGTGCCGCCTCCGGACCGCGATCGTTGACCGGGGCATCCCATGCCTTCGAGGTGGCCGACGGCGCGGGAACCGAAGCCGGCGCCCCATACCCCCCATCTGCCGGGCACAAAAAAAAGCTCCCCGCAGGGAGCTCCTTTCCTCAGTCGGCCTCGTCGATCCAGGCCATCTGTATGGCCTCCAGGATCTTCTCGCCGCAGTGCGCCGGGTCGTCGCTGAAGCCCGGCAAGGCCAGGACCCATTCACGCAGCTGCGTGAAGCGCAGCGTCTTGGGATCCACGTCCGGATAGGCATCCACCAGCGCGGCGGCGATATCGTAGGTGTCGGTCCACTTCATCAATGGCCCTCTTTCGCGTGGTTGATCGTGTACTTGGGAATCTCGACCGTCAGGTCGGCATCCGCCACCACCGCCTGGCAGGACAGGCGCGAAGTCGGGGTCAGGCCCCAGGCCTTGTCCAGCAGGTCCTCTTCGTCGTCGGTGGCGTCCTCCAGCGAAGAATAACCCTGCTTCACCACCACGTGACAGGTCGTGCACGCGCAGGACAGTTCGCAGGCATGCTCGATGTCGATGTGATTATCCAGCAGCACGCGGCAGATCGACACGCCCTTGGGCGCGTCTTCGATTACGGCGCCCTCCGGGCAGTACTCGGGATGAGGCAATACAGTCAGTTTCGGCATAACGTCTTATCAGGCGATCTCATCAAGTTTGCGGCCGGCCAGCGCGGCACGGATGCTGCGGTCCATCCGCCGTGCGGCGAAGTCGTCGGTCGCGGCCGACAGGGCCTGCACCGCGTCCTTCACGGTATCCGCATCCGGGGCATCCTGGGCCGCAATGGCGGCCTGCAGGCATTCGTCCACCCGCTTGCGCTCTTCCGCGTCCAGCAGATCGCCGTCCACGGCGAGCGCCGCCTGCACCGATTCCACCAGCTGGCGCGCGTCCACCTGCTGCTCGCGCAGCATGCGCGCCTTCGCATCCGTATCCGCCTGCGCCACGCTGTCGGCCAGCATTTGCGCGATCTCGTCGTCCGACAGCCCGTAGGACGGCTTGACGGAGACCATCGCCTCGACGCCTTTGCTCTGCTCGCGCGCCGTCACGCTCAGCAAGCCGTCGGCATCCACCTGGAATGTCACGCGGATGCGCGCCGCGCCCGCCACCATGGGCGGAATGCCGCGCAGCTCGAAGCGCGCCAGCGAGCGCGAATCGGCGACCAGATCGCGTTCGCCCTGGACCACGTGGATGCTCATGGCGGTCTGGCCGTCCTTGAACGTCGTGAATTCCTGGGCGCGCGCCACCGGAATCGTGCTGTTGCGCGGAATGATGCGTTCCACCAGCCCGCCCATGGTTTCCAGCCCCAGCGACAGCGGGATCACGTCCAGCAGCAGCCAGTCCTCGCCCGGCGCGCGGTTGCCGGCCAGCAGGTTGGCCTGCAGGGCCGCTCCCAGCGCCACCACTTGATCGGGATCCAGATCGGTCAGGGGCTGTGTGCCGAACAGCCGTTCCACGGCCTGGCGCACGACCGGCATGCGGGTGGCGCCGCCCACCATGACCACGCCGCGCACGTCGGCAGGAGCCAGCGCCGCGTCGCGCAGCGCGCGGCGCGCGCAGTCCAGCGTGCGCTCGATCAAGGGCTGGGCCAGCGTCTCGAAATCGGCTCGCGTCAGCACCGCATCCACGGCGCGGCCATCCGAGAGCGTGAGCTGCAACCGGGCCTCGCCGGCGTCCGAAAGCGCTTCGCGCGCCGCCCTCGCCGCCATCAGCAGGCTGCGGCGATCCGACGGCCCGAGTTCTCCCGGGGCGACGCGATCCACGATCAAGGAGTCGAAATCATCGCCGCCCAGGGCCGTGTCGCCGCCCGTGGCGATCACTTCGAACACCCCCTGCGTCAGGCGCAGGATGGAAATGTCGAAAGTGCCGCCGCCCAGGTCGTACACCGCGTACACGCCTTCGGCGGCATTATCCAGGCCGTAGGCGATCGCGGCCGCCGTCGGCTCGTTCAGCAGCCGCAGCACGTTCAGGCCCGCCAGCCGGGCCGCGTCGCGCGTGGCCTGGCGCTGGGCATCGTCGAAATACGCCGGCACCGTGATGACGGCGCCGACCAGGTCGTCGCCCAGCACGTCTTCGGCGCGCTGGCGCAGCACCGCCAGGATCTGCGCCGACACTTCCACCGGGCTGAGATCTCCCTGGGTAGTGCGGATACGCACCATGCCGGGGGCATCGACGAACTCATACGGCGCGCGCATGGCCCGCGCTTCTTCCAGCGACCGGCCCATGAAGCGCTTCACCGACACGACGGTGTTCAGCGGGTCCAGCGCCTGCTGGCCCAGCGGCTCGCGCCCCGTGGTGACCTTGCCGTCGGGGAAATAACGCACGGCGGACGGCAGCAAGGCCTGGCCTTGCGCGTCCGGCAGCACTTCGGCAACGCTGCTGCGCACCGCCGCGACTAGGGAATTGGTAGTGCCCAGGTCGATCCCGACCGCCAGCTTGCGCTGGTGCGGCGCGGGCGACTCACCGGGTTCGGAAATCTGCAATAAGGCCATGATTCTGTTTTTCTGGTCAGTGGACGCCGCAATGCCGGCGTCCGTGTCGCAGGCGCCCGTCGCGCCTTGGGCTATCCAGCGGGCTGGGCGTGCGCCAGCTCTTCAGCCAGCTTCTCCACGAACATCCATTCCCGCACCTTGAGCCCGGCGCTGGCGTAGTCGCGTTCCTCGTCGAGCAGGCGGGCGAGCGTGTCGCGCATGGAAGCCCGGGCCTGCTGCAATTCCGCCTGCAAGGCCGCGAGGGCCGCCGCGTCGCCGCGCGCGTCGTCCAGCATTTCGCGCCACGTCATCTGCTGCATCAGGAAAGCCCCGTCCATGGACGTGTTGCTTTCGGTCTGCAGGTCCACGCCGGCCTGTTCGCACAGGTAGCGCGCGCGGAGCAGCGGATCCCGCAGCAGCCGGTAGGCCTCGTTCGCGCGCGCCGCCCATTGCATGGCCACGCGACGTTCCGCGGGGCTGGCCGTGGCGTAGCGGTCGGGGTGCACCTGGGCGGCGACGGCGCGCCACGCCGTTTCCAGCGCCTGCGGGTCCAGGTCGAAGCGCGCCGGCAAGCCGAACAGGCTGAAGTGATCGTCTCCAGCCAAGACTTACACCGTGAACGACTCGCCGCAGCCGCAGGTCGCCTTCTCGTTGGGGTTGCGGAACTTGAAGCCTTCGTTCAGGCCTTCGCGGGCGTAATCGAGTTCGGTGCCGTCCAGGTAGGACAGGCTTTTCGGGTCCACGAAGACCTTCACGCCGAAGCTTTCGAACACGACGTCATCCGACGCCGCGTCGTCCACGTACTCCAGCTTGTAGGCCATGCCGGAACAGCCCGTCGTCCTAACGCCGAGCCGTAGCCCGATACCCTTTCCGCGCTTCTGCAAGTAGCGGCCGATATGGGTGGCTGCCTGTTGGGTCAGGGTAACGGACATGTTCAGCTCGCCACGGCTTCGGCCGGAACCGAATGCTTTTCTTTGTAGTTCTGCACCGCGGCCTTGATCGCGTCTTCGGCCAGGATGGAGCAGTGCACCTTCACGGGCGGCAGCGCCAGTTCCTCGGCGATCTGGGTGTTGCGGATATTCATGGCTTCGTCGAGCGTCTTGCCCTTGACCCATTCCGTCACCAGCGAGCTGGACGCGATGGCCGAACCGCAGCCGTAGGTCTTGAAGCGCGCGTCTTCGATCACGCCGGCTTCATTCACCTTGATCTGCAGCTTCATGACGTCGCCACAGGCGGGCGCGCCGACCATGCCGGTGCCCACCGATTCGTCCGACTTGTCGAACGAGCCGACGTTGCGCGGGTTTTCGTAGTGATCCAGAACTTTGGTGCTGTAAGACATGCTATTTCTCCACGGATTTCTTGGCGCGGGCGCTCAGTGCGCGGCCCACTGCACGGTGTTCAAGTCGATGCCTTCCTTGGCCATTTCCCACAGCGGCGACATGTCGCGCAGCTTGCCGACGCGGCTCTTGATGAGCTCGACGGCGAAATCGACTTCCTGCTCGGTCGTAAAGCGGCCCAGCGTGAAGCGGATCGAGCTGTGCGCCAGCTCGTCGTTGCGGCCCAGGGCGCGCAGGACGTAGGACGGCTCCAGGCTGGCCGAGGTGCAGGCCGAGCCGCTGGACACGGCCAGTTCCTTGATCGCCATGATCAGGGACTCGCCTTCGACATAGTTGAAGCTGACGTTCAGGTTGTGCGGGACGCGCTGGTCCATGTCGCCGTTCAGGTAGACCTCTTCGATCTGCGACAGGCCGGCCCACAGGCGGTCGCGCAACATGCGGATGCGCTCGTTCTCGGTGCCCATTTCCTCGCGGGCCAGGCGGAAAGCCTCGCCCATGCCGACGATCTGGTGCGTCGCCAGCGTGCCCGAACGGAAACCGCGCTCATGGCCGCCGCCATGCATCTGTGCTTCGATGCGGATGCGCGGCTTGCGGCGCACGTACAGGGCGCCGATGCCCTTGGGGCCGTAGGTCTTGTGGGCCGAGAACGACATCAGGTCGACCTTGAGCTTCTGCAGGTCGATTTCCACCTTGCCGGTCGCCTGCGCGGCGTCCACGTGGAACACGATGCCCTTTTCGCGGCAGATTTCGCCCAGCGTTTCGATGTCCTGGATGACGCCGATTTCGTTGTTCACCATCATCACCGACACCAGCACGGTGTCGGGGCGCAGCGCGGCCTTGAAGGTGTCCAGATCGATCAGGCCGTTTTCCTTCACGTCCAGGTAAGTCACTTCGAAGCCCTGGCGCTCGAGCTCGCGACAGGTATCCAGCACGGCCTTGTGCTCGGTCTTGACGGTGATGATGTGCTTGCCGCGTTCCGCATAGAAGTTGGCGGCGCCCTTGATGGCCAGGTTGTCGGATTCCGTGGCGCCGGAGGTCCAGACGATTTCGCGCGGGTCGGCGTTCACCAGCTTGGCGACTTCCTCGCGGGCGCGCTCGACGGCCTCTTCCGACTCCCAGCCGAAAGCATGGCTGCGGGAGGCCGGGTTGCCGAAGTTATCGTACAGCCAGGGCACCATCTTCTCCACCACGCGGGGATCGACGGGCGTCGTGGCGGAATAGTCCAGATAGATTGGGCGAGTGGTCATTTCTACAACTCCTGATACTTCTTATACGGTGGCATTGGCTGCGACGGTCGCGGTCGGGGCGTTGGCGGCATTGGCGCCCCCCACCCGGCTCACGTGCACCGCGCAGGCCTGCGCTTGATTGTTGGCTTCCTGCAGCTGGCGCACTCGCTGCTGATCGACCAGATCTTGCAGGGACACCGAATCCAGGTAATCGACCATCTTGCGATTCAGCGTGGCCCAGAGCTCATGCGTCATGCACTTGCCGGGCTTGCCGTCGTTGCCGCTCGTACAGTCGCGCTTTCCGCCGCAGCTGGTGGCGTCCAGGGGCTCGTCGACGGCGAAGATGATGTCGGCGACGGTCACGTTGCGCGCCAGGCGGGCGAGCGAATAGCCGCCGCCCGGGCCGCGCACGCTATCCACGAGTTCGTGGCGACGCAGTTTCCCGAACAGCTGTTCCAGGTAGGACAACGAGATGTTCTGACGCTGACTGATGGCCGCAAGAGTGACCGGGCCGCTATGCTGCCGCATAGCCAGATCGATCATGGCAGTCACGGCGAAACGCCCTTTGGTAGTTAGCCGCATGGTAGGTTCCCTGTGATTCGGCAATGACCGCCAGCGAATCCAGCGGCCAATACCCGAGTAATTGGCTCAAGTATAGCCTATTCCCGACTAATTTGGTATGGCTCCCGGCTAGAAAAAACCGCGCATCCGCGCGGTTTTCTACTGCCAAGCCCCTCGGGAACCGCACGCCGACGGCCCCACCGCAGTGGCGGATCAGGCCGCCTGGTACTGGGTGGCGCGCTTGCGCACCAGCTCGAGCACGCCCTGACAGGCGTCTTCGAGGTAGTCGAGCACCTTGCCGAAACCATCCGCGCCGCCATAGTAGGGATCGGGCACGGTGGCCTCCTCGAACTCGTTGGCGAAGCGCATCAGCAGCATCAGCTTATGCTGGTAGGCCTTGGGGCACTGCTGCTGCATGGCGGACAGATTGTCCCAATCCATGGCGAGGATCAGGTCGAAATCGCGGAAATCCTCCGCGGTGACCTGACGCGCTTCGCAGTGCGTGATCTCGTAGCCGCGCTTGCGCGCTGCAGCCTGCGCCCGGGCATCAGGCGCCTCGCCGATGTGAAACGCGTGCGTGCCCGCGGAGTCGATGCGAACCACATCGCTCAAACCCGCGTCGTTCACCAAATGGCGAAACACGCCCTCTGCGCTCGGCGAGCGACAGATATTGCCCATGCAAACGAAAAGTACCTTGGTCATCATGGGAGTAAGTGTGCGGGAAAACCCGAGATAAGGCAAGCTTTTTTTGCGTCTGCGCAATTGAATTCGCGCAAATACGTCCCCTTGAATTATCGATTCAATTCAATGGCTTACATGAAAATTTGAATGTGATGCTGGAAGTTCAGGCAGCAATAATCGCCCGGATTGCGACAGCGCAATTGCAGCGCAGCAGATTTCCGGGCGATTCAGCAATATGTCAGCAAAAAGACACACCAGGATACGTATTTGCCGCTAGACGGCGCCATCCAGCAATACGCGCTGCTTCAAGGCGGTCAAGGCATCCCGCGCCGCCGCGGCCTGCTCGAATTCCAGGTTGCGGGCGTGGTCCATCATCAGCTTCTCCAGGCGCTTGATTTCGCGCGCCATGGCCTTCTCATCCTTCATGAATTCGGCCGGCACCGCCGCCTCCAGCGCGTCATGCTGGGCGGGCGCGACGATGCCGTCGATCAATTCGCGCACCGCCTTCTGCACGCCCCGCGCCGTGATGCCGTGGTCGGTGTTGAACTGCAGCTGCTTGTTCCGGCGCCGGCTGGTCTCCTCGATCGCGCGCTGCATCGAATCGGTGATGCGGTCGGCATAGAGGATGGCATGGCCGTTCAGGTTGCGCGCCGCGCGCCCGATGGTCTGGATCAGGCTGCGCTCCGAACGCAGGAAGCCCTCCTTGTCGGCGTCCAGGATGGCGACGAGGGAGACTTCGGGAATATCCAGGCCCTCGCGCAGCAGGTTGATCCCCACCAGCACGTCGAACGTGCCCAGGCGCAGATCGCGGATGATCTCGACGCGCTCCACCGTGTCGATGTCAGAGTGCAGGTAGCGCACCCGCACGCCATGCTCGCTCAGGAAGTCCGTCAGATCCTCGGCCATGCGCTTGGTCAGGGTGGTGACCAGCACGCGCTCGCCTTGCCCGACGCGCTCCTTGATCCGCCCGAGCAGATCGTCGACCTGCGTGCGGGCAGGCAGCACTTCGACCAGCGGGTCGACCAGGCCGGTGGGCCGCACGACCTGCTCGACGACATTGTCGGCGTGCGCGTTCTCGTACGCGGCCGGGGTGGCCGACACGAACACGCACTGGCGCATCCGGGCCTCGAACTCCTCCAGCCGCAGCGGCCGGTTGTCCAGCGCCGAAGGCAGCCGGAACCCGTATTGCACCAGCGTTTCCTTGCGCGAGCGGTCGCCCCGGTACATCCCGCCCAGCTGGCCGATGGTGACGTGGCTTTCGTCGATGAACATGAGCGCATCGGCCGGCAGGTAGTCGATCAGCGTGGGCGGCGGCTCGCCCGGGGCCGCGCCCGACAGGTGCCGGGAATAGTTTTCGATGCCTTTGCAGAAGCCCAGCTCCTGCAGCATTTCCAGGTCGAAGCGGGTGCGCTGCTCCAGCCGCTGGGCTTCGACGAGGTGGCCATCGTCCGTGAAGCGCTTGACGCGCTCGCGCAGCTCTTCCTTGATGGTTTCGATGGCGCGCAGCACCGTATCCCGCGGCGTCACGTAGTGGGAGCCCGGATACACGGTGAAGCGCGGCAGCTTCTGGCGGATGCGGCCGGTCAGGGGGTCGAATAGCTCCAGGCTTTCGACCTCATCGTCGAACAGGGTCAGCCGCAGCGCCAGTTCCGGGCTTTCGGCTGGGAAGATGTCGATCGTCTCGCCCCGCACCCGGAATGTCCCGCGCGTGAAATCGGCGTCGTTGCGGGTGTACTGCATGGCGACCAGGCGGGCCAGGATCTCGCGGCGCGATATCTGGTCCCCGGCGCGCAGGATCAGCACCATCGCGTGGTAATCGCCGGGGTTGCCTATACCGTAGATGCACGAAACCGTGCCCACGATGATCGTGTCCCGGCGCTCCAGCAGGCTCTTGGTGGCCGACAGGCGCATCTGCTCGATATGCTCGTTGATGGACGAGTCCTTCTCGATGAACAGGTCGCGCGTCGGCACGTAGGCCTCGGGCTGGTAGTAGTCGTAGTATGAAACAAAGTACTCGACCGCGTTCTTCGGGAAGAACTCCCGCATCTCGGCGTAGAGCTGCGCGGCCAGCGTTTTATTGGGGGCCAGCACCAGCGCGGGGCGCCCCAGCCGGGCGATCACGTTGGCCATGGTGTAGGTCTTGCCCGACCCGGTGACGCCCAGGAGCGTCTGGAACATCAGGCCGTCCTGCATCCCCTGGACCAGGCCGTCGATGGCGGCGGGCTGGTCGCCCGCCGGCGGATAGGGCTGGTAGAGATGGAACGGGCTGCCGGGGAAGTCGACAAAGCCGGCTCCCGCCGGGGCGCCCGCCGATGCCGCGGGCGCGCCATTGCCCCCGGGCGCGGGATCTTCCGCAATCGGGTCTATTGCGCCCGGGTCTGTTGCGCGTTTAGACATGCTAGACTGTTCCAGGGTAAACCCCCCATTATCCACAGCACTCCGTACTGCGTCCACCCACCTCACCAGACTCCCATGAGCACCCTTTTCGATTCCGTCGAACTCGCGCCGCGCGACCCCATTCTTGGCCTGAACGAACAATACAACGCCGATACGCGTCCCGGTAAAGTCAATCTGGGCGTGGGCGTGTACTACGACGATCAGGGCCGGATCCCCCTCCTGGGCGCGGTCCGCAAGGCTGAAACCGCCCGTATCGAGGCCGCCGCCGCGCGCGGCTACCTGCCGATCGAAGGCATTGCCGGCTACAACGCGGGCGCGCAGGCCCTGTTGCTGGGCAAGGATTCCGCGCTGGCGGCCGCCGGCCGCGTACTGACCACCCAGGCCCTGGGCGGCACGGGCGCGCTGAAGATCGGCGCCGACTTCCTGCGCCAGTTGCTCCCCTCCTCCAAGGTCCTGATCAGCAACCCCAGCTGGGAAAACCACCGCGCGCTGTTCGAGCGCGCCGGGTTCGAGGTCGGCACCTACGCATACTACGACGCCGCCACCCGCGGCCTGAACTTCGACGCCATGCTGGCGGACCTCAAGGCCGCCCCGGCCAAGACCGTGGTCGTGCTGCACGCCTGCTGCCACAACCCCACGGGCGTGGATCCCACCATGGACCAGTGGAAGCAGATCGCCGCCGTGGTCAAGGAAAACAACCTGGTGCCGTTCCTGGACATCGCCTACCAAGGCTTCGGCGACGGCCTGACGGAGGACGCCGCGGTCGTGCGCATGTTCGCCGACCTGGACCTGACCATGTTCATCAGCTCTTCGTTCTCGAAGTCGTTCTCCCTGTACGGCGAGCGCGTCGGCGCGCTGACCGTCGTGGCCGGCAGCAAGGACGAAGCCACCCGCGTGCTGAGCCAGTTGAAGCGCGTGATCCGCACCAACTACTCCAACCCGCCCACTCACGGCGGCACGGTGGTGTCGACGGTCCTGAATTCGCCCGAACTCTTCGCGATGTGGGAAGAGGAACTGGCCGGCATGCGCGACCGTATCCGCCTGATGCGCAAGCAGTTGGTCGAAAAGATCCAGGAACACGGCGGCAAGCAGGACTTCAGCTTCGTGCTGCGCCAGCGCGGCATGTTCTCGTACTCGGGCCTGACCTCGGCGCAGGTCGACCGCCTGCGCGAGGAACACGGCGTCTACGCAGTGTCCAGCGGCCGCATCTGCGTTGCCGCGCTGAACAGCGGCAACATCGACAAGGTGGCCGCGAGCATCGCCGCCGTGCTGTAAACGGCGACCGCACACGGGCCCTCGCGGGCCCGCCGCCAGGAACGGGACCTTCGGGTCCCGTTTTCATTTGCGTCCGCGGCGGTCTTACTTGTCCAGGAACCGGTTCATCTCTTCGCGGATTATCCGGGCCACGGCTTCCTGGCGCTTTTGCGTCATGCGATTGTCCAGCGCCGCGACGCTGACCCCGCCCAGCACATCGCCTTCCTTATTCTTCAGCGTCACGCCCACGCCGGTCACTTTGCTGACTGCGTGGCTGCCTATCACGGCGTAGCCGCGCTTGCGCGCGCGAGCAATGCGCATGCGCAGCTGATCCAGCGTGAGCGACTTGTACTTCAGAAAGCGAGCCTTGTTTGCCTTGAGGTAATGCTCCGTGAGGTCGTCATCGAAGCTCGCCAGCATGGCCAGGCCGCCCGCGCCTACGCCGATGGGCTGGCGGTTGCCGACCGGGATGGCCAGCGCCTGGATGGGATAGGCGCCCACTTCCCGCCCGATGCAGAGGGTATCCAGGTCCTGCAGGATCACCAGGAAGCTGGCGTCTTCGGTGCGGTCGGAGATGCGGCGCAGCAAGGGCCCGTAGCGAAGGGACAGCGACGATTGCGCAGCCAGCGACTCCCCGAGTTTCCGGCAATAGTCCCCAAGGTAGTACTTCTTGCTGCGCGCGTTGCGGGCCACCAGCCCCTGCGCCAGCAACTCGCGCAGCAGCCGCAGCGCCGTCGGCTTTTCCAGCCCCTGCTCCCGGCATACGTCCGTGAGCCGCAGACCCTCTTCGTGATGGCGCTGCACAGTCTTGAGCACGCGCAGCGCCTTCTGGATGCTGGAGGATTGCGTCATATCGTCCGGGCCCATACGAGGCTGAAAAGTTTCATATGTCGAAACTTTATCCTCTTTTTCACGGGTAAGCAGGGGTTAATGCGAACCGGCCCTCCACGCAGAATAGAGCCACTCATCGACCAGTTGCCCCTACCCGCCATGAACGTCTACATCACCGGCATCGCCCATACCCCGCTTGGCCGCCATCCCGACCTTTCCGTCAAGCAATTGACCGAACAAGCGGTCAACAATGCCCTGGCCGACAGCGGCCATGGCCTGGAAGACATGCAGGCGGCATGGTTCTCCAACGTGCGCCAGGGCCAGATGGAAAAACAGAATTCGATCCGCGGCCAATGCGCGCTGAACGCGATGGGGGTAAGCGGCATCCCCGTCTTCAATATCGAGAACGCCTGCGCCAGCAGCAGTTCCGGCTTGTTCAATGCCTGCATGGCGATCGAATCGGGCATGTTCGACACGGTGCTGGTGGTCGGCGCGGAGAAGATGTTCTATCCGGAAAAGAAGACGGAAATGATGAACGCGTTCTTCGGCGGCACCGACATACACCTGTTGCGCCAGACCTGGGACTTTTTCTGCCGGCAGGAGACCGACCCCGCCATCCGCGAGCGGCTGAACTCTCCCGGCGCCTGGAATACGCAGAGCTTCTTCATGGACATCTATGCGGCCATGGCGCGCCAGCACATGCGCACCTATGGAACCACGCAGCGGCAGATCGCCTGCGCGGCCGCCAAGAACCACGCGCACTCGACCATGAACCCGCTGGCCCAGTACCAGAACGATATGTCCATCGACGAAGTGCTTGCCACTCCCGAGATCGCCTGGCCATTGACGCGCGCCATGTGCGCGCCCATTTCCGACGGCGCGTCGGCCGTGGTCCTGTCCAGCGGCCGCGTGCTGTCCGAAGCGCGCCGGCAGCGGGCCGTCAGGGTCGCGGGCATCGGCGCGGCCAGCACGGTGATCCGCGACTTCGCCGACATGGACCGGCACTGCGTGCACCTGGCCGCCCAGCGCGCCTATGCCATGGCCGGGATCACGCCGCAGGATATCGACGTAGCCGAAGTGCACGATGCATCCAGCTTCGCGGAACTGCTGCAGATCGAGAACCTGGGCCTTTGTCCCCGCGGCCAGGGCGGCCCCTATACCGAAAGCGGAGCGACCTCCCTGGGCGGAGCCACCCCGGTCAATGTATCGGGCGGCCTGGTGTCCAAGGGGCACCCGATAGCCGCAACGGGCTTGGTGCAGATCCATGAACTCGTTACGCAGTTGCGCCATGAAGCCGGAGCGCGCCAAGTCCGCGGCGCCCGTACCGCGGTGGCCGAAAACGGCGGCGGCTTCCTGCATTACGAAGATGCCGCGGCCGTGGTCACGGTGCTCAGCAACAGGCTCTAGCATGCAGCCCATCGACTTCTTCCTGCACGCCGCGATGCGGCACCCGGACCGCGTCGCGGCGATCGATGCGGCTACCGGCCGCGCCCACACTTACGAAGCGCTGCGCGGCCAGGCGCTGGCGCTGGCCGCGGCGCTGCAACGCCTGTCGGGCAAGCCTCGTCCGGTGATCGCCACGCTGGCCGGCAATTCGCATGCAATGCTGCTGGGCATATTGGCCACCTACGCCTGCGGCGGCGTGCTGGTGCCGCTGACGCCGACCGTGGTCGAACAGGATATCGCCCGCCAGCTGGCGACGGCCGCGCCCGATATCGTGTTGCACGACGCGGCATACGAGGCGCTGCTGGCCTCCTACCATGGCCTGCGCATCTGCAACGACGAGCGCCGCGACCTCCACACCGACGCGCTGCTGCGTGAACATGCGGGCCAGTCGCCCGCGCGCTCCAATCCGGACCCGGGCGAGACAGCCGCCCTCAAGTTCACGGGCGGATCGTCCGGCGTTCCCAAGGCGGTATTGCAGTCGCTGCGCTGTATCAACACCATGGTGGCGTCGCTGGCCATGGCGTATGGCTTCGACAGCAAGGAACGCTTCCTGCTGGCGCCGCCGATGACGCATGGCGCGGGCACGTTCGTGCTGCCGGTATTGCATGCCGGCGGCTGCCTGGTGATCGCCGGCAAAGCCACGGCCGAGCAACTGCATGCCCTGCTCGACACCCATGAGGTGACGTCCACCTGGGTGCCTCCCACGCTGCTCCAGCGGCTGGTGCAGGCACAGCGCGCCGCAGCGCGCCCTCTGCCCGCGCTGCGCAACCTGCTGTATGGCGGAGCGCCCTGCCCCGCCCCCCTGCTGTCACAGGCGATTGCGGCGTTCGGCCCCGTGCTGGGCGTTACCTACGGCCTGACGGAAGCCCCGGTCATCATCGCGGGCATGGACGGCGCCACAGGCTCCCAACCGGAAAACCAGGGCAGCGCGGGCCGCGTGGGCCCCATGACGCGGGTCGCGGTCGTCGGCGAAGACGGCTGCCCGACCGCCAGCCCGAACACGCTGGGCGAGATCGTCGCCAGCGGCGACTTGCTGATGTCGGGCTACCTGAACATGCCCGAACAGACCGCGGCCGTCCTGAAAGATGGCTGGTTCCACACGGGAGACATCGGCTTCATCGACGAACGCGGGTTCCTGTTCATCAAGGGCCGTTCCAAAGACGTCATTATCAGCGGCGGCTTCAATGTCTATCCCTCCGACGTCGAGAACGCCTATGCGCAGCACCCGGACATCGCCGAATGCGTGGTGTTCGGCGTCGCCGACGACTACTGGGGCGAACGCGTCGAAATGGCGGTCGTTCCAGTTCGGCCGGGGTCGGTCAGCGTCCAGGCGCTGATCGATTACGGCAAGCAGCAACTGGGGTCCGTGCGGACACCCAAGAGCATCCACATCGTGCAGTCTTTTCCAAAAAACACATTAGGCAAACTCGACAAGCGGCGAATCATCGGCGACTTGCGCGACGCGAGCCAGCAGGAGGAACATCGATCATGAAATTCAAGACCTGGATCGCCGCCACGGCCGGCGCGCTGGCCATCACGCTGGGCGGCTCCGCCGCCGCGGCCTTTCCGGATCAGCCCGTCCGCTTCGTGGTCGGGTTTCCGCCGGGCGGTTCGACGGATATCGTCGCGCGGGTGTTGGCCGAGGGCCTGTCGCGCGAATTGGGCCAGGCCGTGGTCGTCGAGAACAAGGCGGGCGCCGGCGGCACCATCGGCGCCTCTACGGTCGCGCACGCCAAGCCGGACGGCTACACCATCTTCCTGGGTACCGTCGCCACCAATGTGATCAATCCCTTGCTGCGCAAGGAACTGAATTTCGATCCCATCAAGGATTTCACCATGATCGGCGAGGTCGGCTTCTACACCAATCTGGTGCTGGTCAACGCCGGTTCGAAATACCAGGACCTGGGCGCGCTGATCGCCGACGCCAAGCAGCGGCAGCTGTCCTACTCCAGCCCCGGAGCCGGCACATCGCCGCACATGACCGGCGAATACTTCAAGATCCTGGCCGGCTCGAACATGCAGCACATTCCATTCTCGGGCAGCGGCCCGGCATTGACCGCGCTGATGGGCGGCCACGTCGACCTCGGGTTCGACAATCTGCCGGCCGCCCTGAGCCTGGTGCAGTCCGGCAAGGTGCGGGCGCTGGCCATCACCAGCACCACGCGCATCAAGGAACTGCCCGACGTGCCCACCGCCGAGGAACTGGGCGTGAAGAACATGAGCGTGGACGCCTGGGTCAGCGTAATGGGCCCGGCCGGCATTCCCGCCGACCGGCTATCCGTGCTGAGTTCCGCCTTGCGGAAAACGCTTGCCGAACCCGACATCATCCGCAAGCTCGAAGACAAAGCCATCACGATCAAAGCCACCCGCCCGGAGGAATTGCAGGACTACATCGAATCCGAGACCCGCAAGTGGCGCGGCGTCATCGAGACGGCCGGCATCAAGCCGGAATAACGCGGCGCATCGGCCCGGCCGGCCCGCCTTCGCGTTGACGCTGAGGCGGCCCGCCCCCGAAGCTTGCTTTTTTGCGCTGCGTCCCCCAGAATGGCGCTGTATATATGTACAGTCCGCTAGCACCGGATCATCGCCATGGCCAGCAAACTCACCGATCGCCAACAACAAATCCTGGATCTCATCAGGCAGACCGTCGCGCGCACCGGCTTTCCGCCCACGCGCGCCGAGATCGCGCAGGCCCTGGGTTTCCGGTCCCCCAACGCGGCGGAAGATCATCTCAAGGCCCTGGCCCGCAAGGGCGCCATCGAACTCACGGCGGGCGCATCCCGCGGCATCCGCCTGAAGGACTCGGCGGCCGCGCCGACGCAGGCATCGCTGCCCCTGCCCGCCCTCGCGCAACTACTGCTGCCGCTGGTGGGCCGCGTGGCCGCGGGCAGCCCCATCCTGGCGGCTGAACACGTCGAACGCGAAGTCGGCGTGGATCCCAATCTGTTCGCGCAAGCGCCCGACTACCTGCTGAAGGTCCGCGGCATGAGCATGCGCGACGCCGGCATCCTGGAAGGCGACCTGCTCGCCGTGAAAAAGGCCTCCGAGGCCCGCAATGGCCAGATCGTGGTCGCCCGCCTGGGCGACGACGTCACCGTCAAGCGCCTGCAGCGCCAGAACGGCCACATCGAACTCCTTCCCGAGAACCCGGATTTCCAGACCATCGTGGTTGGAGCCGACCAGGATTTCGCCCTGGAAGGCATCGCGGTGGGCCTGATCCGCACGCACGCGCTGCACTGAAGCCGAAAGAGAAAGCGTCGGCCTCAAAAAAACCCGCCGGTCTGGCGGGTTTTTTCATGCCGTCGCTACCGGGCGCTCCTGTCAAGAGGCGCCCGGCAAATCCGGTCAGTGCTTGAGCACCGGGTCGGTCGAACCGGGTTCGGCCGGCTTGGCGACCAGAGGCTCCTTCACGGCCTCTTCCTCGGCCAAGGGCTCGGGCAGGCGCTCCAGGGCCAGCTCCAGCACCTTGTCGATCCAGCGCACCGGCACGATCTCGAGATGGTTCTTGACGTTATCCGGGATCTCCGCCAGGTCCTTGACGTTTTCTTCCGGGATCAAGACCGTCTTGATGCCGCCACGATGGGCCGCCAGCAGCTTTTCCTTCAGGCCGCCGATGGGCAACACTTCGCCGCGCAGCGTGATCTCGCCGGTCATGGCAACGTCGGCGCGCACCGGGATGCGCGACAAGGCCGACACCATGGCCGTGGTGATCGCGATACCCGCGGACGGACCGTCCTTGGGAGTCGCGCCTTCCGGCACGTGCACGTGCATGTCGTGCTTCTCGAAGACGCTGTCGGCAAAGCCCAGGCGGCGTGCGCGCGAGCGCACCACCGTGCGGGCCGCCTCGACGGACTCCTTCATCACGTCGCCCAGCGAACCGGTGCGTTGGATGACGCCCTTGCCGGGCATGTCCGCGACTTCGATCGTCAACAGGTCGCCGCCGACTTCCGTCCACGCGAGCCCGGTCACCTGGCCGATCTGGTTTTCCTTCTCGGCCATGCCGAAGGCATAACGGCGCACGCCCAGGTAGTCGCTCAGGTTGTCGCCCGTCACGTTGACCGGCTTGGCCTCGGGCGTCTTGCCCTCCGCCTTGGCCCGGTCGCTCTGGGTAAGCAACTGCTTGATGACCTTGCGGCAGATCTTGCCCACTTCGCGCTCGAGCGCGCGCACGCCGGCTTCGCGGGTGTAGTAGCGCACGATGTCGCGCAGGGCGCTGTCGTCGACCGTCAGCTCGCTATCCTTCACGCCGTTGTTCTTCATCAGCTTGGGCAGCAGATGGTCGCGGGCGATATGGATCTTTTCTTCCTCGGTGTAGCCGGAAAGACGGATCACTTCCATCCGGTCCAGCAGGGCCGGCGGAATGTTCAGCGTGTTGCTGGTGGCCACGAACATGACGTCGGACAGGTCGAAGTCGACTTCGATGTAGTGGTCCTGGAACGTGTGGTTCTGTTCCGGATCCAGCACCTCGAGCAGCGCCGACGAGGGATCGCCGCGGAAATCCATGCCCAGCTTGTCGATTTCGTCGAGCAGGAACAGGGGATTGCGCACGCCGACCTTCGACATGTTCTGGACGATCTTGCCCGGCATGGAGCCGATGTACGTGCGGCGATGGCCGCGGATTTCGGCTTCGTCGCGCACGCCACCCAGCGCCATGCGCACGAACTTGCGGTTCGTCGCCTTGGCGATGGACTGCCCCAGCGAGGTCTTGCCGACGCCCGGGGGGCCGACCAGGCAAAGAATGGGCGCCTTCACCTTGTCCACGCGTTGTTGCACGGCAAGGTATTCCAGGATCCGTTCCTTGACCTTCTCCAGGCCATAGTGATCGTTGTCCAGCACCGTTTCGGCGTTGCTGATGGAATTGTTGATCTTGCTCTTTCTCTTCCAGGGAAGATTGATGAGCGTATCGATATAGTTGCGCACCACGGTGGCTTCGGCCGACATGGGCGACATGAGCTTGAGCTTCTTGAGCTCGGCGTCGGCCTTCTTGCGCGCCTCCTTGGGCATGTGGGCGGCGATGATCTTCTTTTCGAGCTCTTCGATGTCCGCGCCCTCTTCGCCTTCGCCGAGCTCCTTCTGAATGGCCTTGACCTGCTCATTCAGGTAGTAGTCGCGCTGGCTCTTCTCCATCTGCTTCTTCACGCGGCCGCGAATCCGCTTCTCGACCTGGAGAATGTCGATCTCGGTTTCGAGTTGCGTGAGCAGGCCTTCGAGGCGTTCGGAGGTGCCGACGATCTCGAGCATCTTCTGCTTCTGCTCGAGCTTGAGGGGAAGATGCGCGGCGATCGTATCGGCCAGGCGCCCGGCATCGTCGATGCCGGCAAGCGAGGTCAGGATCTCCGGGGGGATCTTCTTGTTCAGTTTTACATACTGTTCGAACTGGGCGACGATCGCGCGGCGCAGGGCCTCGGTTTCGGAGCCTTGCATGGCGTCGGGTTCGATCGGCGTCACCTGGCAGGTGAAGTGCGAATCGGCGTCTTCGATGCTGTTGATGCGGGCGCGCTGGGTGCCCTCGACCAGCACCTTGACGGTGCCGTCAGGCAGCTTGAGCATCTGCAGGATGCCGGCAACGCAGCCGATCTCGTAGACGTCTTCGGGAGTGGGATCATCCTTGCCGGCGGATTTTTGGGCCACCAGCATGATGCTTTTGCCCGCTTCCATCGCAACCTCGAGCGCGCGGATCGAGCGCGGACGGCCGACGAACAGCGGGATGACCATGTGCGGAAACACCACGACGTCGCGCAGTGGAAGCAGGGGCAGGTCGATCGGGTCGGAAGGCAGGGTCTGGCTGGCAGACATAGGAGGTTCCTCGGTATGACTCGGCGTATCGGGGACAGGTGACCCGGGTATACCCGAGCCAGCCACGTCAGTTACGTCTGTTATGGGAACAATAGCCGAAAATTCAAGATCTCGGCGCCTCGATAGCCCTAGGGCTAAAAAAAACCCGGAGCAGCGCCTTCAGTATGCAAGGGTCGAGGCCGTGAGAAAAGCGTGTTTCCACCCAGGACGGGCCCTGAGGCAAAAAAACCCGTTACGGGAACGGGCTTTTTTGAAATATCAGGCTGCGGCGTCCCGGACTTCCCCCCGCTCGGGTTTGTCCGAAGCAGCGGCTTCGTCGGCGTAGATGAGCAAGGGCTTGCCTTCGCCTTCGATGGCGTTTTCGTCCAGCACCACGCGCTTGACGTTGCCCTGGGAAGGCAGGTCGTACATGGTGTCGAGCAAGGCCTGCTCGATGATGGAACGCAGGCCGCGGGCGCCGGTCTTGCGCCGCAGCGCCTTGCGGGCGATCGCCTTCAGCGCGGCGGGCCGCACGTCCAGCTCGGCGCCTTCCATGGCGAACAGCTTCTGGAACTGCTTGAGCAGGGCGTTCTTGGGCTCGGTCAGGATCTGCACCAGCGCCGCCTCGTCCAGCTCGTCCAGCGTGGCGACCACCGGCAGGCGGCCGACCAGCTCGGGGATAAGGCCGAACTTGATCAGGTCTTCCGGCTCGACTTCCGAGAACAGCTCGCCCACGCCCCGTTCGGACTTGGCGCGCACGGAAGCCGAGAAGCCGATGCCCGATTTCTCGGTGCGGTCGCGGATGACCTTTTCCAATCCGTCGAAGGCGCCGCCGACGATGAACAGGATGTTGGTCGTATCCACCTGGACGAAGTCCTGGTTGGGGTGCTTGCGGCCGCCCTGCGGCGGCACCGAGGCCACCGTGCCTTCGATCAGCTTCAGCAAGGCCTGCTGCACGCCCTCGCCCGACACGTCGCGGGTGATGGACGGGTTGTCGGACTTGCGGGAGATCTTGTCGATTTCATCGATGTAGATGATGGCGCGCTGCGCCTTCTCCACCTCGTAGTTGCAGTTCTGCAGCAACTTCTGGATGATGTTCTCGACGTCTTCGCCCACGTAGCCGGCTTCGGTCAGCGTGGTGGCGTCGGCCATGACGAAGGGCACGTTCAGCATGCGCGCGAGCGTCTGCGCCAGGAGCGTCTTGCCCGACCCGGTGGGGCCGATCAGCATGATGTTGCTCTTGGAAAGCTCGACTTCGTCGCCCTTGATCTCGCCGTGGCGGATCCGCTTGTAATGGTTGTAAACAGCCACGGCCAGCATGCGCTTGGGCGAATTCTGCCCAATGACGTACTGGTCGAGGAAGGTCTTGATTTCGGCCGGAGTGGGCAGCTCGGAACGAATCGCCGCGCGCGCGGTGGCTTGCGCCTCCTCGCGGATGATGTCGTTGCACAGATCTATGCATTCATCGCAGATGAATACCGACGGACCCGCGATCAGCTTGCGGACTTCGTGCTGGCTTTTATTGCAAAACGAGCAATGCAGCACTTTTGCGTCTGCCGATCCCTTTTTTTCAGGCATATTTGTTTCGTATCTCAGGTAAAGATGCGCCAGGCCGGAAATAGGCCTAGCGCATGCGCTTACTCAAACGTGGTGGCAGCGGGTTCGGATCAACCGGGAAGTCAGGCTTCCGTGCGGGAGGTCATCACCTTGTCCACCAGTCCATACGATACCGCATCTTCGGCCGACATGAAGTTGTCACGTTCCGTGTCTACTCCGATGCGCTCCATCGTCTGGCCGGTATTCGTGGCCAGGATGCGGTTCAGCCGCTCGCGCAGGTCCAGGATTTCGCGGGCCTGGATCTGGATGTCGGAGGCCTGCCCCTGGGCGCCGCCGGAGGGCTGGTGGATCATGATGCGCGAGTTGGGCAGCGTGAAACGCTTGCCCTTCTTGCCCGCCGCCAGCAGGAACGCCCCCATGCTGGCCGCCAGGCCGGTGCACAGGGTGGATACGTCCGGCTTGACGAACTGCATGGTGTCATAGATGGCCATTCCCGCGTAGACCGACCCGCCCGGCGAGTTGATGTACAGGGAAATGTCCTTGTCAGGATTCTCCGATTCCAGGAACAGCAACTGGGCGACGACCAGATTGGCCGTGGCGTCGTTGACCGGCCCCACCAGGAAAATGAGCCGCTCGCGGAGCAAACGCGAATAGATGTCGTAGGCGCGCTCGCCGCGCCCCGACTGCTCGATCACCATGGGAATGTAGCCCAGGCCGGTGGGGGTCACCGACGACCCGCCATTCATTGCCGCATAGAAATCGGTGAATCTCTGCATAGTGTTACGCCATCCCCATCAACTGATCGAAAGGCACCTTTTCCTCGGTGACCTTGGCCTTTTCCAGAACGTGCGCGACGACATTGTCTTCCAGCACGATCGCCTCGATTTCAGCACGACGCTGGCGGTCGGCCAGGTAATAGCTGACAACCTGGGCGGGTTGTTCGTAGTTTTCGGCGAACTCTTCGATGCGCGCGCGCACCTGCTCGGGCTTGGCCTGCAGCTGGGCTTGCTTGACCAGTTCCGAAACCAGCAGGCCCAGGCGGACGCGGCGTTCGGACTCGGTCGTGAAGGCTTCGGCCGGGATCGGCACGGACTCGGCGTTCGGGATGCCGCGCTGCTTGAGCTCCTCGCGGGCGGCGGCGACGCGGCCTTGCACGTCGTTGTCGACCAGCGCCTTCGGCACGTCGAACTTGCCGGCTTCGACCAGGGCGTCCATCACGCTGGACTTGGTGCGGCCTTGCGAGCGCACCTTGACTTCGCGTTCGATGTTGCTGCGGATGTCGGCCTTCAGCTTTTCGACGTCGCCTTCGGCCTGGCCGAGCGACTTGGCGAATTCGCTGTTCAGTTCGGGCAGCACGCCTTCGGCCACTTCCTTCACGGTGATCGTGAATTCGGCGGTCTTGCCGGCGACTTCCTTGCCCTGGTAGTCATCGGGGAACTTGAGCGGGAAGACCTTGGTTTCGCCAGCCTTCAGGCCGCGGGCGGCTTCTTCGAATTCCGGCAGCATGCGGCCTTGGCCCAGCACGAACGGGAAATCTTCGGCCTTGCCGCCTTCGAACGGCACGCCGTCGATGGTGCCGGCGAAGTCCAGCGTGACGCGATCGCCGTCGACCGAGGCGCGGCCTTCGCGGGCTTCGAACGTGGCGCGCTGCTTGCGCAGGACGTCCAGCGTCTTTTCGACTTCGGCGTCGGTGACGGCCGTTTCGTAGCGGGTGACGGCCAGGGCCGACAGATCGGGCACGGCGACTTCGGGGTAGACCTCGAACGTGGCGGTGAACGCCAGCGTGTCGTCGGCAACGCCTTCGGTCTTGGGTTCGAGGTTCGGGGCGCCGGCGACGCGCAGTTTGGCGCCGTCGACGGCTTGCTCGAAGGCACGGCCGACTTGGCTGTTGATCACGTCGTAGCGGATGCCGGGGCCATGGCTGCGCTCGAGCATGGCGAGCGGCGCCTTGCCAGGACGGAAGCCGGGGACCTTGGCGGTCCGGGCCACGCGCTTCAATTGCGCCTGGACTTCCTTTTCGACGTCGGCCACCGAGACGGCCAGATCAACACGGCGCTCCAGGCCGGAGAGGGTTTCAACCACAGGCTGCATTAAAAGACCTATATTCCGAGAGATAAGAGAAAACGGGCGGATAAACGCGCCATTTTACCGGAAACTTCCGGCCCCCTGACGCAAAGAGGCGCGAGCACCCGGATAAGTCCGGATGCTCGCGCCCCGTTTTCCGCCCCGGATGGGGAGAAAAAGCGCCTTCCGGCGCCTTGTTACCGCCTTATTTTGCCTTGGCGATGCGCTCTTCGATGTGCTGCGCGCGCTTGGCCGAGGACGGGTGCGAGCTCATCATATCGCTCTTGCCGCCGTCCAGTTCCGCCAGCTTCTGGAACGCGGTCACGAGGCCGCGGGTGTTCAGCTTCTTGGACTGCAGCAGATCGAAGGAGTAATCGTCGGCAGCGCTTTCCTGCGACTGCGAGAACTGCGCATTGATGAACTTCTCGGTCAGGTCGCCGAGCTGCGAGGAGCTCAGGGCGGCAACCGTTGCGCCGCCGGCGGCGCCCGCGGCGTCGCGCGCGGCGGAAACCGTGTAGGCGGTCTGCATCGCCTTCTTGCTGTGGCCCAGCGCCACGTGGCCGATTTCGTGGCCGACCACGCCCATCACTTCGTCGTCGGTCATCATGTCCATCAGGCCGCTGTAGACGCGGATGCAGCCATTGGCCATGGCCCAGGCGTTGACGTCCTTCGTGATGTAGACCTTGTAGCTGGCCTTCTGGCCGTTCACCGTGCCGCCCAGCGATTTGGCGATCTTCTGCAGGCGGGCGTCGTACTTGCTGCCGGGCGCGGCGATCTTCTCTTGCGAGTCGCTCTGGGCGCAGGCCTTGTCCGACAGCGTCTTGATTTCGGCGTCGCTCAACGTGGCGGCCTGGACGACCTTGCTGCCGGCGCCCACCAACCCTCCGATGTCCAACGCATGCGAGGCGGAATAAGGGGCAAGCGCGACGGCCAGCGCGGCAACGGCGTAGCGGATCTTCATGGGAACAAACTCCTCTTGACTGGCTCTATGCCAACGAGGCGGCAATTCTATATATCGCCAATGCGCTCTGAACGTTTCGGCACACAGTTTCGCAAATGCCAGTTTTCCTTACACAAAACCCCGGCAAGACACGCGCAATCGTGATAGCCGCGACCCCAAGGGCGACGGCGCTTCCCAAAAAAACCGATGTCCGCGGCCGCGCGGCGTTGATAGAATTGCGCCCGCTTTTTTCGCACACACAACACGGCTCGCACCCACCATGATCTCCAACACCCCTCCCCGCCTGGGCTTGCTGCCCGGGCTGATCTTCAGTTCCCGCTGGCTGCAACTGCCCCTGTATCTGGGGCTGATCGTTGCGCAAGGCGTCTACGTCATGCTGTTTCTGAAAGAACTGTGGCACCTGCTGACGCATGCCACCAGTTTCGGGGAAATGGAGATCATGCTGCTGGTGCTCGGCCTGATCGACGTGGTCATGATCTCCAACCTGCTGGTCATGGTGATCGTGGGCGGCTACGAAACCTTCGTATCGCGCCTGCGCCTGCAAGGCCATCCCGACCAGCCCGAATGGCTAAGCCATGTGAACGCCAGCGTGCTCAAGGTCAAGCTGGCGATGGCCATCATCGGCATCTCGTCGATCCACCTGTTGCGCACCTTCATCGAGGCGGGCACGCTGGGCACGCCCAGCGCCCGCTTCTCCGAGGCCGGCGTGATGTGGCAGACCATCATCCACGGCCTGTTCATTCTTTCGGCGCTGGGCATCGCGCTGGTCGACAAGCTGTCGACTCCGGCCGGCCACGCGAAGCACTGAAAAGGCTGGAGCCCTCCCCTGCGGCGCGCATGGCTAGCTGCCAAAAAAAAGCCCCCAGGCATTGCGCTTGGGGGCTTTTTTATGGGCGGAGCGCCGGGCTGGCCCGGAGCGCTGCCCGGCGTAGATCAGGCCGCGACCTTGATGTTCTTTGCGCTGGGGCCCTTCGGCCCCGTGCCTACGTCGAACGTGACGCGTTGGTTTTCCTGCAGCGACTTGTAGCCTTCGCTGCGGATCTCGGAATAATGAGCGAAAAGATCCTTGCTGCCGTCGTCGGGCATGATGAAGCCATACCCCTTCTCGGCGTTGAACCACTTAACGATGCCGGTTGCCATGGAATGTCCTTGACCTATGAAAAGCGATTGCTCGCGGGGCGCCAGATCATCAAGGATGGGAGAGGAAGCAACCGCAGTACCACTGACGGCGACAGAAGAAACGCAGACCGCGTCGCTTGAAAATCTCGCTGAACCCAGTGTATTGGCGAACCTCGAAAATCGTCAAATATGCGTCCGCCCCCTTGCATGCGGACTAGTGACGGACACGGCGGCGGGCCTCTCCAGGCCCGATATTTTCAAGTCGCCATGGGTGGATACACAAAGATACCCAATGCCCGGCACCCCGTTCCTAGCCGGCGAAGCCTCCGGATTCGAGGAACTCCTGCTCGGCCTGGGTCGTCTGCCTGCCCAGCGCGGCGTTGCGATGCGGGAAGCGTCCGAAACGCTTGATGATGTCCCGATGCAGGACCGCCCAGCGCAACGAGTCCGCATCGAGCGGCTCCATCAGGGCGACGGCGCGATTCTGCGCCGGCAGGTTTTCGGCGTGCTCGAACGGCAGATAAAAGAACTGCCGCAGCCGGGCGTCGACGGCCAGGTCATGCCCCGCCGCGATCGCGCGGTCGGCAAAGTACTGCGCCAGCGGATCGGTGGCGAACATGTGCGCCGTGCCCCGGTACGCATTGCGGGGAAACTGGTCCAGCAGGATCATCAACGCCAGCGCGCCTGCGGGCTCTTCCAGCCAGCCATCCAGTTGCCGCGCCGCCGCCGCGAAGTGCGCGCCCTCGAAACGCTGACGGAACAGGGCGTCGAACTCGGCGCTCTTGCTGAACCACTGTTGCGGGCCCGCATCAAGCCAAAACGAAACCACATCCTGGGGCTGCGCGGCGTGGGGCATGGAAGAGGATGAAATCATGGCGGCACTATCCTGCGGAAGATGACAGCGGCTGTTGAATGGCCGCTTGCCCGAATAGCCAAAGAATACTGTGTTTAGGGATTACCCCATATTGCGCATTGAATAACCGGCGGACCAAAAACCGTCATGCAAAAATAAAAAAAGCCCCACGAGGGGGCTTTTTCTCGAAAACTCAGGACCTTACAGGACCTGGATCTTCGTGGCTTGCGGGCCCTTGGGGCCATTGGCCGTCACAAAGCTGACGCGCTGGTTCTCTTCCAGGGACTTGAAGCCCGTGCCCTGAATTTCGGAGAAGTGAGCAAACAGATCCTTGCCACCCGCTTCCGGAGTGATGAAGCCATAGCCCTTTTCCGAGTTGAACCACTTAACGACGCCGGTTTCCATACTGTATTTCCTAGAGATAATGGGCAAATGCCCGGAGGTCACGAATCAATCAAGGAGGGGACAGTAGAACAATAACGCTGAGCCGGAAAAGGCACGGCACTGAACGAAAATCGCAACGCTTGTGATCGTGTGCCGACACTATCGTTAGGTTCCCCTCATAAGTCAACATAATCCTAAAAAATGCGTGCCAATAATGCAACAAAGAGAAACGACGCACAAAACCAACACGATTTCATAGGCAATAAGGAGCCCTGCATAGGTGTTAACACCCACGCATCATAAAAAAACAATCAAGGCTTATATAAATGCCGCCTGCCCGCGCACGATCCTACATACGCCGTTTGGGCTAGCACTTTGGTTTGCCGCCAGGCTTACTCGTCGATAGGTAAACCCAACAGGTCGAGCGCCGCGCCGAAAGCATCGGGGCCCGAGCAAAGGAAAACCGCCACGTCGCCGGGATTCATATTTTCCAGGACTTGGTCGATTTGTTCTTGCGCATTATCAACATCGTCGACATTCGTAGCGTGTATATCCGCTCCCGCGTCGACCTTGGCGCGCGGCACGATGTCTGCGATCGCATTCAGATCGGTCACGCCCACAACCACGTAGACGCTTATGCTTTCGCCATCCAGCGTGGTGTGCAGCTCGACGCCGCCCGCCACGTCGGCCACCTGCCGACTCACTATTTCCATGATCCATCTTCCTAAATTCGCGGGCAAGGCCCGCCTGGGCAAGCACCTCGCAGGTGCACACGCACGCCCAGGCGCGACTATAACAGCCTTGGACTAATGCTTCTTGACATTCGGTCCAAGTGACGGGCGGGCCGCGCCCGACGTCGCCGCGACGCTGCGGCTGCGCACCCCGGCCGCGGCCAAGGCGCCCAGCAACGGCTTCTGCGCGGCCAGGAAGGCCTCTTTTTCATCCCCCGCCAGCTTGCAGATGAACATCTGCGCCAACAGCTGCGTCCGCCGCGCCTTGCGGTTGCCGGCTTCCTGGGCCAGCCACTCGCCGACCCAGGCGGCGGCCTCTTCGGCCTTGCCCTGCAGCTTGACGTGTCCCAGCAAGTCGAACACGGTCACGCCGTTGATAAGGCCGTTGTCGTCGCGCGCAAGAAATAGCTTGGCGGCCTGGCCGGAGTAGCCGGGGACCACCGCCAGGCAATCGCGTTCTGCGGGTTTCTTCATGGTTTCTGCATCTGTCGTTTATCGAGAATCCAGGACTGTAACCCGGCCGCCGGCTGTCGCGCCGCCGACATCGAACTCTGCTATCGTCGGCCTATTCTTTCCCAACATGGTGAACATCATGCAACGCGATTTCGATCTGGTCGTGACGATCCTGGGCGCCCTGCGCGACGCGCCGGGCCCCAACCTGAGCACGCACGACATCAAGAACGCGGCCCTGGCGCCGCACCCCGAAGAACAGGGCCTGCAGTTGATCGCGCACCACCTGGACCTCCTGGAGGATGCCGGCCTGGTCAAGCAGGTGAGCGAAACCGCCGCGAATGCCGGCGCAACGCGCTGGCGCATCACCTGGAAGGGCTATGACGCCCTGGAGCAGGATGAGGAGGACGACGAGGACGACGAGGATTTCGACGCGGAAGAATGACGCGCCGCGCGGCTCAGCGGCGCCGCAGGATGCGCCGCGTGAGCAGCGAGGCCGCGGTGCCGATGACCAGGCTGAACATGAAGGCCGCTATCGACAGCATCACCGATAGATCGTTGAAGCCGCCGCGGCGCGACAGCACGAACACCGCGACGCACACCGCCGCCGCAAGCGCGGCGACGCCCGCCAGCACGTGCTTGACGGAACTCAGGCGGCCGCAGAGCGCGCCGCCGGCCAGCGCCGCCGCCACCACCGCGGCCATGGACCAGAACAGATATTCGTACTGCATGCGAACGATCTCCCCCGAAGGCATTCAGGCGCTCGCATTATAGGCGCGGGCCATGAAGCGGCGCCGGCGCACCGCCCTCCCCGCGCGAATCAGAAGCGGAAGCTGTAGCCGATGTTCGCGGTCACTTCCTGGCTGACGCTCGCGCCGCGGCCGTACTGTAGATCGACGAAAGCCCGGTGGCGTCCCGACGCCACCGCCACCCCGCCTCCCATCTGCCAGCGGTTGCCGGGCAGCGCCACATCGTAGGTGGAATCGCCGAAGCCCACGGTATCGTCGTGCGAGAACTGCTTCAGGTACGACACCCTGGCGTAGGGTTGCAAGGTGCCGCCGCCCGACAATTCGATGTCGCGCCCGGCGCGCAGCCCCGCCCGGCCTTCGATCGACGTCTGGCTGCTGCGGCTATAGATGCCCTGAAGCTGCGGCTCGACGAACCAGCGGTCCGCCAGGCGCCAGTGATAGCCGAGCTCCACGCTGCCGCTGTAGGTCGTGTGCGACACGCCGTCGGTGTAGGTGCCGCGGTCCAGGGGCAGGTCGAACCTAACGTCCTGGTCGATCCTGCCGACCTTGTTCACGACATCGACATACAGGCCGTTGTCGTGCACGTACGACAGATAGATGCCCGCGTAGCGGCTATCGATCTTTCCACGGGTACCGTACTGTCCATCCTGCTCGGATTGGGACAGGCCGGCGAAGGCGCCGAGATAGACCTTGGCCGAGTTGGCGGTCCAGGCGTAATCGGCGCCCACGGAGATGGCGCTCGCATCCTGGTTGAACGGGCTGGCGTTGGCCGTTTCCACCTTGTAGTTACTGCTCGTGCCCCGCACCCACACGCCCCCCTTGTCCGGCATGTTGCGCAGTTCGCCCTGGCGCTGACCCACCGTGCCGAGCTCGGTATCGAGCAGCAGGATGGACGCGGTTTGCGCCAGCGCCACGGCATTGGCGCCGCGGGCCTCGGCTTCTTTTTTGTATGCCTCCACGGCCCTGCGCCGAGCCTCCAACGCGGCCTCCAAGGCCGCCTGCTGCGCGGCCCGCTGGGCGGCGCGCTGCTGGGCGGCCTTCTGGGCCGGCGTCAGCGACGCGGCGGAGGCATTCAGCCCCGGAGCTAGGCAGGCGGCCGCCAGCGCCAGGACCGCGGCGCGCCTGGAGAAAGGAAAGGCAGACAAGGGCCGCATGGGCCTTGCCGTGTGGGAGGGCTGTTCGAAGGTCATACGGCGTCCTGCAGGGTTCACGGTTTCTACTTTCTATACAAAATACAATTCAAATTGTACGAAGAGGACCGAAACCCGAGACGCGGATATGAGCCATATCTTGGCCGCTATTTCATTGCTAAGTAACTGGGATATCGAAGGAATTTCGTGATATGACCTGGCGGACCGCGCCATTTCCGAGCGACGCCGCCATGAAGCCAGGCCATATTCTTGAAAACTTTGGCTACTTGATCACCACTGTAAGGGTCTATATGTTTCTTGATGAAACATATCAGGCCAGGGCAACCACGCTGACTTCCACCAGCGCCCCATAGTGCAGTTCGCGGGTAGGCACGATTGCGCGCGCCGGGCGATGGTCGCCGAAACACTGCTCGTAGGCCTGGTTGACCTCGTCCCAGAGGCCCACGTCGGGGATGTACACCGTGACGCTGGCCACGGCCGCCAGAGATGAGCCGGCGGCTTCCAGGATCGCCTGCACGCTGCGCAGCGCCTCGCGGGCCTGGGCGGCCGCGCCGCCGGCCAGCGCGGGCCGCTCGCCGGGCGCAGCGGGCGGCAGGAATCCCAACTGCCCCGAGACGAATACGAAGCCATTGGCGCGCACCGCCTGCGAATAGTGGCCGGCGGGCGGCGTCGCCTTCTGCGTATGAATCATTTCCATGAGTGCGTCCTCGAAAAGCGTGCCTACCAGCCGCGGAAACGTTCCCAGCGCGCCACGACCTGCGGCGAACCGGGACGCACGACCTCATAGGCGTCGTGCTGGGCGCAGGTCGCGCAGGCGTGGTTGGGCACGATCCGCAGCTTCGCGCCCAGCGGCAGATCGGGCAAGGCGGCGCCGCTGCCGGGGCGCACCTTGATGATGCCCTGCTCCTGGTTGGTCTCGGCCAGCAGCACGTCGGGATAGACCTTGCCATCCGCATCGCAGACCAGCCCGTACAGTTGATCCACCCGCTGCTTTGCGGTGCCGCGGTCCCGCGACATGGCCATCCATCCCGCGTCCACCAGTATCCAGCCCTTGTCTGGCTGATGCCCGATCACGGTCGTCAATACCGTGGCGGCGATGTCATCCACCGCGCATACGCCCAGGCCCGCCATCACGAGGTCGAAAAAGACGTACACGCCGGCGCGGACTTCCGTCACGCCCTCCAGGCTGCGCGCGAAATGGGCCGTGGGCGTGGAACCCACGCTGACCACGGGGCACGGAAGCCCGGCCTCGCGGATGGCCTGCGCGCAGCGGACGGCGGCCATGCGTTCCTGCTCGGCCATGTCCGCAATCGCCTCGACGCTATCGCAGCCATACGATTCGCCGGCATGCGTCATGACGCCCCGCAGGCACGCGCCCTCTTCGTGCAGCGCGCGCGCGATGGCCAGCAATTGCCGCGTGTTGCCCGGCTGGACGCCCGCGCGGTGACCGTCGCAATCGATTTCGATCAAGGCGGGAATGGCGTCGCCGGCTTCACGGGCCCGGCGGGCCACGGCACGCGCCGCTTCAATGCTGTCGACCACCACGGTGAGATCGACGCCGCGCCGGCGCAGCGCCAGCACGCGATCCAGCTTCGCGGGCGAGATCCCGACGGCATAAAGCAGGTCCGTGACGCCGGCCGCGGCGAACTGCTCGGCCTCCTGCAGCGTCGAGACGGCAGCGGGACCCTGCGGCGAGGCCATGAGCCGGCGCGCCACTTCGATGGACTTGGGCGTCTTCAGGTGGGGGCGCAATTGCACGCCGTGCCCCGCCATCATGGCGTTCAGCCGTTCGATATTGCGCGTCATGCGCGTCTCGTCGAGCAACAGGCATGGCGTATCCAGGGTGTCCACGGTGGACGGGGCGGTAGCTTGGGTCATGAAAGCCTCGGTATGGAATCGAAAAGGCGCAGGGACGGCCCGGCGCCGGCATGAACGGAGTATGGCGTGGCGACGGCGCGGCGTGTTTAATAAGGGCTTAATCATCAATTAATGCCTGCCTGAATGATTACCACCGACGACCTGCGTTTCTTCCTGAGCCTGGCGGTTACCCGCTCGCTGGCGGAGGCGGCCCGCGCGCTGGACGTAACGCCGCCGGCCGTCACGCAACGGCTGCACGCGCTGGAAAAGCGGCTGGGCGTAAGACTGGTCAACCGGTCGGGACGCGGCACGGCGCTGACCGACGAAGGCCGGCTGCTGGCGCTGCGGGCGGAACAGATCTGCGGCGAGCTGGGCAACCTGGCGGACGAACTGGCGGGCCGGCGGGGCGTGGTGGCGGGACACCTGCGCGTCGTTGCGCCGCTGGGCTTCGGCCAGCGCTATGTCGCGGGGCTGGTCGCGGAATTCCGCCAGCACAGCGAAAACGTCACGGCCAGCCTCACCCTGTCCGACGGCCCGCCACGGCTGGCCGCCGACGACTGGGACGTCATGGTGCATATCGGCGAGCTGCGCGATTCCACGCTGGTCGCCTACCCGTTGGCGCCCAATCGCAGGATCCTGTGCGCGTCCCCCGCCTACCTGGCGCGGCGCGGGGCGCCCGCCAAGCCGGAAGACCTGCGGGGGCATGATTGCATTGCCTTGCGCGAGAACGACGAGGACGTCACCTTGTGGCGGTTCAAGCAGGGCCGCGGACCCGCCGTCGGCGTGCGCGTTTCGCCGGTGCTGTCGAGCAACGCCGGAGAAACCGCCGTGGAATGGGCGCTGGCGGGGCACGGCATCATCGTGCGCTCGGAATGGGACGTGGCGGCGCACGTGCGCGCGCGCCGGCTGGTGCCGCTGCTGGCCGGCTGGAGCCTGCCGCAGGCGAACGTGGTGGCCCTGGTCAAGTCGCGGCAGGACCTTCCCGCCCGGACCGCGGGGTTCCTGGCCCACCTGCGCGCCGCGTTCTCCACGCCGCCCTGGCGCGACAGGCCCTAGCGCCCGCGGACGCCGGGACGGCAACGCGGCCGGCCCGTGTTCAGCAGTCCAGCATGGCCTCTGCTTCGATCTCGATCAGCCATTCAGGCAGGGACAGCCCGCTGACGATGATCCAGGACGAAGGCGGCGGATCCTTCTTGAAACGGTCGCGCAGCGCCTGGGCGATCACGTCCTGGTCCTCCCGCGCCGACTCGCAGATATAGATGCGCAGCATGATCACCTGCGCCAGCGTGCCGCCCGCGGCGGCGAGCACGCGCTCGACGTTGTCCAGCGCGGCCTCGGTCTGCTCCTGCAGTCCGGGGCCCACCGCGCGCGCGTCGGCATCGACGCCCACCTGCCCCGACAAGAGCATGCGGCGCTGCCCCGTCACGATGACGGCCTGGCTGAACCCGTATTGCACGGAGTCGAATACGCTATCGGGATTGACGACGGTCCTGGACATTGACTGCTCCTGAAGGTGGGCCGGACCCGCCATTCTATCCGCGCGCCGCGTCAGGCGCCCACGCGCGCGCTCCGGGGGCCGCGGGCCGCCGGCAGGGCGGCCAGCAGCACCACCGCCCCCGCGCCCACGGCCGTCCAGAAGCCCGCCCGCACACCGTGATGGTCGACCACCCAGCCGGCCAGCGCCGCCCCCGCCGCCACGCCCGCGCCCAAGCCGGTTACCAGCCAGGTCAGCCCTTCGGTCAGGCGGTTGCCGGGCACATTGCTTTCCACCAGGGCCATGGCGATGATCATCGTCGGCGCAAACGACAGGCCCGCCAGCAACACGCCCAGCGACAACCCCAGCAGATCGCTCACCAGCAGCAAGGGAACGGTCGTGAAGCCCGTCACGGCGGCCGCGGCCACCAGCAGGCGCGTCAACGGCGTCTGGAATTTCAGCACGCCGAACACCAGGCCCGCCACGCAGGAGCCCAGGGCGTAGGCGGACAGCACGAGGCTTGCTCCGGCGGGCATGTCCTGCTGCCGGGCGAACGCCACGCTCAGCACGTCGATGGTGCCCACGATCACGCCCATGGCGGCCATCATCGCCAGCAGGGACCGCATGAGGGGTATGCGCAGCACCGAGGCCTCGCGGCCCTGCTCGCGGGCCCGCACCGCGGGCGCCGTGGCCCGCTGCAGGACGAAGGCGGCAACCCCGACCGCGAGCAGCAAGGCGGCCGTCAACGGGCCGGCCTCGGGGAAAAACAGGACGCTCAGGCCCACGGACAGCGGCGGCCCGACGATGAAACTGAGTTCGTCCGCAACCGATTCCAGCGCATAGGCCGTGCGCAGCTGCGGCTTGTCGCGAAAGATCTCCGTCCACCGCGCCCGTATCATCGCGGGCATGCTCGGCAGGCAGCCCGCCAGCGCGGCGCAGACGAACAAGGTCCAGTCCGGCGCCTGCCACCGGACGCAGGCGGCCAGGCCGGCCAGCCCCAGGACGCACAGCCCCGCCGCCACGGGCAGCACCCTGCCCTGGCCATGCCGGTCGACCAGGCGCGAAATCCGAGGCGCAAGCAGGGCCGTGGCCAGCGCGAAGGTTGCGGCGACGGCGCCCGCCAACGCGTAGGCGCCGCGCACCGCCGACAGCATCGTGATGATGCCGATCCCTATCATCGGCAGGGGCAGGCGCGCGATCGCGCCGGCCAGCACGAAACCGGTGGCGCCTGGCGCATTGAACAGCTCTCGGTACGGATTGGACACCGGAAACCTTTGAATCGTGTGGACAGCGAGATCGTATTCACATACATTGCGTATGTCAATTTACCTACGTCTTGTATGTTCCAGGAGAACAAGATGGCCCGCTCCCGCGCCGAGATGATCGAAGCCACCCGCGCAAAGCTGCTGGCGGCGGCCCGCCAGGCGTTCCGGCAGGAGGGTTACGCGGCGACATCCATGGACGACCTTACCGGGGCGGCCGGCCTGACCCGCGGCGCGCTGTACCACCACTTCGGCGGCAAGCAGGGCCTGCTCGCCGCGGTCGTGGAACAGATGGACGGCGAAATGGATGCTCGCCTGGAGGCAATCTCGACGCGCGCGCCCGATGCCTGGACGGCCTTCCGCGAACGCTGCCGCGCCTATCTCCAGATGGCGGCCGAACCCGAAATCCGGCGCATCGTGCTGCAGGATGCACGGGCCGTGCTGGGCCCCGCCCCCGATGCCGCGCAGCAACGGTGCCTGGCGTCGCTGGGCGCGCTGCTTAGGCGGATGATGGACGAAAATGCGATAGAACCGGCAGCGCCGCAAGCGCTTGCCCGGCTGGTCAACGGCAGCCTGTCCGAAAGCGCCTTCTGGATCGCGGAGGATCCCGCCGACGAAGCGCGGCTGCCCCAGGCGCTGCACGCGCTGGACCTGCTGCTGCGCGGCCTGCGGCGGGGTTGAACGGGCCGCTTGGCCGCGGCGGGCCCGGAATCCGCCAAAGGCGGTATGGAAGCGTCCGGGCGCATTTGCTACGCTGGGCCTACCTGAGAGGGTCCCGCCCATGAACAACAGAATCCGCGTGCTGTGCGTCCAGCCATCGTCGTTCTCGGCGCGTTTCGCGTTCCTCACGGTCGCCCTGCGATGGTCGCTCGGCGCAACGCCCCGCCCCGCCCGGCTCCTGATCGGGCCGCACGATCTCGAACCCGTAGGCTCCGAGGCCGAGTTCTGGCGCTTTGCCCTGCGCCATGTCTTTTCAAGCCGGTCGATCCTCGTCACCCGCGGCGATCGCTGGGACGTTACGGCCTCGGTGGACGGCGACGAGGTCCGGGCGTTCGGGCGCAAGTTCGCCCTGCGCCACTGCCTGTTCTGAATCTCCCCGCTCCCGGGAACCCTATGCTTCGGACCGGCGTTTGTGCTGGTACATTGCCATTTCTTCGGCGGTCCATCGACGCCGCGCCTCCTCCTGGCAACAGGTGCGGAAGACCAGCGCCCCCACCTCCAGGAAGCGCTTGATGTCAGCGTCCGTCAGCTTGGCCTGCACTTGAATCAGGCAGTCCGCATAGGCGGAGAGAATTCCATCCCAGTGGTCGTATCTGCCCGGCGCGACGGGCTGTGTGATCATGCGCGCCATCATTTCACTGTGATCCATGCTCTGTCCCTCTCGGACGCCTCGCCCTTGCCATGAGCGACGGCGTTCAGGGCGCCCAGCAGCAAGCGGCGTTCCCGGGACGGCTCCGAACCGCCCGCTGGCTGGCCGAGGGCTAACGCGGCGGCGGGCGCGAGGACGGGCCGTCCTGTGCGCGGCCGCGCAGCAGCGCGTCGGGATAGGCCTGCAGGTAATCGGCCAACTCGCGCAGCGATCTGGCGGCGCGCGACAACTCCTGCAACGCCGTGCCCGCGCTGGCCGGCAGATCGGCGTCGGGATTCAGCACGCCTCCGACCGCGGCCAGCGACTTGCTGGCCTGCTTCAGCATGGCCTGGGCTTCGGGCGCCACGCGCGTATCCAGCCGCTTCATCAGGCTGGCCGTGCCGCGCAGCAGGTTGTTCAGCTCGTTGCCCAGCGCCTCGAAAGGCACCCGGTCCAGCTTGACCAGGATGCTGTTGACCTGCTGCTGCAACTGGTCGAGGTTGTTCGGCACGGTCGGAATGGTGGGCGTCTCCTCCATCTTGAACGACACCGGCTTCGCATCCGGGAATACCGCCATCGCGACATACAGCTGGCCGGTCAGCAGGTTGCCGATCCGCAACTGCGCCCGCAGGCCGTGTTCGATCATCGCGGTCAACAGTTTTCCGCTGGGATGCTCCAGGGACGCGCCCGAGTATTCCTTGATTTCGCCCATCGTCTTGGCGCCCAGGCGCTCGAGATAGAGCGTGGCCCCGACCACGGCATAGAACTGGTTGGTCGTCCGGTCCAGCTCCAGCCCGATGGAGTCCACCTGGCCGATGGAAACCCCGTAGCTGTCGATGGGGGCCCCTACCGTCAGGCCTCGGACCGATTGATCGAAGCGCATGCGGATGTGCAGCGGCACGCCGTCCGGTTGGGCGCGGGCGGCGCTCTCGGATGGAAAAATGGGGAATTCCGCGTCGGCCTTGGCGGCCACGCGCTCCCGCTGCTCGATCGTATCGAACGCGACGCCGCCGACGATTACCGAAAGCAGCGACTGCGATCGCATCTGCAACCCTCGGGCGTCGACGCTGAAATCCACGCCGCTGGCATTCCAGAAGCGCGTCGCGGCATTGACGTAGCCATCGTTGGGAGCGTCGATGAAAACCTGCACGTCGACCCCCTGCCCGGTGCTGTCCAGGTGATAGCCCACCACCTGCCCCACCGGAATCCGCCTGAAGTACACCGGCGATCCGACATCGAGCGAGCCCAGGTCCCGGGCTTTCAGCGTAAAGCGCTTGCCTGCCCGGTCCTGGGTGACTTCGGGCGGAATCTCCAGGCCGGTGAAGGAAGACTTGGTCGCGAAGCGCGCGCCTTCCTTGCCGTGGAGGTCGGCCGGATCCATGCCGATGTAGGCGCCGGACAACAAGGTGCCCAGGCCCGACACGCCGCTCAGGGTCAGGCGGGGCCGCACCACCCAGAAACGGGTGCCTTCCCGCAGAAGATTGCCCGCCTCCTTGTCGATCCGTATCGTCACGATGACGCCGGAGCGGTCGGGATTGAGCGCCACACGCTCCACGAGGCCGACGTTGACCTCCTTGTAGCGCACCTGCGTCTTGCCGGCCTCCAGGCCTTCGGCTGTCTGGAAACTGATGGTGGCCGTGGGGCCGGCCTCCATCCAGACGCGCACCACCAGGAAAAGCCCGCCCAGGGCCGCAATGATCGGCACCAGCCAGATCCACGACAGGCGGCGCCCCTTGCGCCTTGCGGCGGACCCAGGGGCGGAGGCAGGGCCAGATTCAGGCATAGCGGACGTCCTCTGTTGTATCCATGCAGACGCGAGGGCAAGATCCTGGCAAAGAATCGCGCCCCCCCGGCCCGCGCGCAAGTAAGGGGAATCCCGAGGTTGCCGCGCGGCACGCCCGGCAGAACCCCGCGTTCCCGGGTAGGATATGCGTCCCAAAAAGCAGGAAATACCCGTGACTATCGAAATCCGCCCCGCCGCGCCTTCGGATGCGGCCCAGATCCATGCATTCATCACCGAGCTTGCCGTGTACGAGCGCGCGGCCCACGAGGTGATCGCCAGCGCCGACGACGTCCGGCGCACGCTGTTCGCCGAGGGCGCGCCCGCCAGAGCGCTGATGTGCCTGCTGGACGGCAAGGCCATCGGCTACGCGGTCTATTTCTACAGCTACTCGACCTGGCTCGGCAAGAACGGCATCTATCTGGAAGACTTGTACGTCACGCCCGAGCATCGCGGCATCGGCGCCGGACGCGATCTGCTGCGCCACCTGGCGCAGGAAGCCGTGGCCAACGGCTGCGGGCGGCTGGAATGGAGCGTGCTGGATTGGAACACGCCCGCCATCGACTTCTACAAATCGATCGGGGCGCTCGCGCAGGATGAATGGGTGCGCTACCGCCTCGCCGGAGACGCCTTGCAGAACTTCGCGCAAGGCCGGCGCTGAGGATCCGAGGCGGCCGGGTCAGAACTCCGGCAGGTCGAACAGCGTATGCAAGGTGGAACTGGGGACAGGCACTGACGCGAGGTGCTCGCGCCCGTCATCGTCGACCAGTACACGCACGGGGCGCGACGCCACGCTCATGCCGTCCAGGCTGATGGCCGTTTCGACCTCGGCGCCGTCCTTGATCAGTTCGATGACCTCGGACGCCGCCGCCGTCACCGGCTCGGTGACCCAGCCCGGCACGCCGCGCTCGGCCTGCCCCCAGCGCACATAGGCGACATGCCCGCTGACGGGCTCTTTTCGAACGGCGACGATCACATACAAAGACATCCAGTCCCCCGGTTGCGGACCCTCTCAAGGCTCCTTTCGCTCTCAGCAAACCTCAGGCCTGGATCGTATAACAACTTGATGCGGCCATCATGACCGCCGCGTTCAGGGCTCGATGTCGATCGGGGCAAAGGACTTCACCAAGTCGTCCAGCCTCTTGAGCTGGGTGAGGAAAGGCTCCAGTTTGTCCAGCGGCAAGGCGCTGGGGCCGTCGCACTTCGCGTTCTTGGGATCGGGGTGGGCTTCGAGGAACAGGCCCGCCAGCCCCACCGCCATGCCGGCGCGGGCCAGTTCGGCCACCTGTTCGCGGCGGCCGCCCGACGCGGCATCCAGCGCCGAACGCTGCTGCAAGGCGTGCGTCACGTCGAAAATCAGCGGACGGTTGCCGGACACCTTCTTCATCACGCCGAACCCCAGCATGTCCACGACCAGGTTGTCATAGCCGAAGCAGGTGCCCCGGTCGCACAGGATCAGCTTGCCGTTGCCGGCCTCGGTGAACTTCTCGACGATGTTCAACACCTGGGTCGGGCTGAGGAACTGGGGCTTCTTGATGTTGATCACGCGCTGCGTCTTTGCCAGCGCCACCACCAGGTCGGTCTGCCGGGCCAGGAAGGCGGGAAGCTGCAGGATGTCGACGACCTCGGCCACCGGGGCGGCCTGCCAGGGCTCGTGCACGTCGGTAATGACCGGCACGCCGAAGGTCTTCTTGACCTCTTCGAAGATCCGCATGCCCTCTTCCAGCCCCGGACCGCGGTAGGAATGGATGGAGGAACGGTTGGCCTTGTCGAAGGACGCCTTGAAGACGTAGGGGATTCCCAGCTTGCTCGTCACGCGCTGGTATTCCTCGCAGGCGCGCAGGGCCAGGTCCCGGGATTCCAGCACATTGATGCCGCCGAACAGCACGAAGGGCCGATCGTTCGCGCAGCTGATCGAGGGAGTGATAACGACTTCTGGGGCGGTCATGACGGGTGAATCCTGTAGAAATGAAGCAGGTGATAGTCCGTAATGTACAACCTGCCCCGCCCGCCCATCACGTTCCGGGGACAGCCAGCCCGGCTCAACGGCTTGAAAGCATGCGGCGCAGCACGCCGTCGCGCAGGAAGTAATGATGGAAAAGCCCGGCCAGCGCGTGCAGGAGCGCCAGCACGACGATCGTCCACGCCACGGTATCGTGCAGCCCGCCGATGAAGCGGCGTTGCTCGCGATCGATGGGAATCAGGGTGGGCACGTCGAACAGGCCGAAAAAGGCGAACGGCTCGCCCTGCGCCCAGCGGAACAGGAAGCCCAGCACGATCTGCGCGGCCATCAGCGCATACAGCAACGCGTGCATGCCTGTGCTGGCGACGCGCCGCCAGCCGCCCGCGGCCGGCGGCAAGCGCCTGCCCGCGCTCAGACGCCAGACGGCGCGCAGCACGAACACGGCGGCGAACACCAGGCCGAACGAAATGTGCAGCGACTGCAGCAGGCGCCGCGTCGGGGTGCCGCGCGGCAGGAAACTCCAGGTTTCGGCCAGCGCGAACAACCCCACGACCAGCAAGGCGGTCAGCCAGTGGAGCGCAATGGTGGCCCGGTCATAGTGGGCGAGATCGGCGGGCGCCGCGGCGGAGGAAGATGGGGTCACAGGCTGCGCTCATGGTCTGGAATACGGTCTGCAAGCGTATTGAGATCAGACTTACGGCGTCCTGATTGCCTCCCGGGAGGTCAGGCGTTGCCGGTATCGGACGTCCAGCTCGCGGAAAAGGTCTGGGGAAGCAGGCTCAGGCTGCCCACCAGTTTTTCCACGCGCTCGTCCTCCTGGCGCATCGAATAGACCACCGCGGTCACTTCCGAGCGGCCGCCGTCCCGCTGCTGGCTTTCCACGCCGCGCAGGCGCAGGCTGTGCCTGGCGAGGGAATTCAGCAGTTCCGCCCGCATCAGCGCTTCGTCCGCCGAGGCGCAGGTCAGGGCGATGTTGTAGTAGCGCTCTTCCGTTTCCGCCTCGGGCACGTAGCGGTCCACCAGCCTGGCGCCGCCCCGCAGCACCACGTTCGTCACCAGGATCAAGGCGGTTACCGCGCCCGACTCGGCCAGGAATCCGTAGCCCGCCAGCACGCCGACCGCGCCGGTGGCCCAGATGGTGGCGGCGGCGCTGAGCCCGCGGATGGTCAGGCCGTCGCGCATGATCAAGCCCGCGCCCAGGAAGCCGATGCCCGTCACGACCTGGCTGCCCAGGCGCATATCGTTGCTGGCGTCCAGCAGCGCAGGCAAGGCGGTGTAGGCGGCCGCGCCCAGCGCGACCAGCGCGTGCGTGACGACGCCCGCGTAATTCTGCCGCCACTGGCGCTCGAGGCCGACGGCGGCGCCCAGCAGCATGGCGAGCGTAAGGTGGATGGCGATGGAAAACTCATTCATTGGGGCTACTTGCTTCTTGTTCTTCCCGGGAGGGGCCGGCGGGCCAACATCGGAGGAATCGGCCCGGCCCTATTATCGCCCGCTCCCGGAGCCCCGGGTGCCCGCCCTACTCCTGCGAGGAGTCGCTCACCAGCCGGTAGGCGATGGCGCCGATGATCGCGCCGACGATAGGCGCGACCCAGAACAGCCACAATTGCTCCAGCGCCCAGCCTCCCACGAACAGCGCGGGGCCGGTGGAACGGGCCGGATTGACCGACGTATTCGTGACCGGGATGCTGACCAAATGGATGAGGGTGAGCGCAAGGCCGATCGGGATTGCCGCGAAACCGGCGGGCGCGCGCTTGCTGGTGGCGCCCAGGATCACGAACAGGAAGCCCGCGGTCATGACGATTTCCGACACCAGCGCGGACGCCATCGAATACTTGCCCGGCGAATACTCGCCGTAGCCGTTGGCCGCGAAATGGCTGGCCTTGAGATCGAAGCCCAGCTTGCCGCTGGCGATGCACGCCAGCACCGCGGCCGCCGCGATCGCGCCCAGCACCTGCGCAATCACGTAGGGCGCGATTTCCTTGGCGGGAAAACGTCCGCCCGCCACCAGGCCGACCGTGACGGCCGGATTGAAGTGGCCCCCCGAGATGTGTCCCACCGCGAACGCCATGGTCAGCACCGTCAGGCCGAAAGCCAGGGCCACGCCCGCGAACCCGATCCCCAGGTCCGGGAAGCCCGCCGCCAGCACCGCGGCTCCGCAGCCGCCCAGTACCAGCCAGAATGTGCCAAAGAACTCCGCGCCGCAACGCTTCGATAGCGAGTACATTTCCACTCCCCAAAAAACGAAAACCCAACGGTATCGCGACGCGGGAACGGCAACGTTAAAGCAATGCAAATCTTGACATTTCTTGTGCGCGGCCAGGCGCCGGCGTCCCTGCCTCCGGCAAGATAACGTCGCCGGCCCGCCGCCGGGATCGTCCGGATGGCTTAGCGCCCGTCCACCCTAAGGCCTGAGCTGCTTCGGATCCAGGCTCCACAGGGCGTGATCGCTGGTCGACACTCCCACCGCGCCGTGCCGCATGGCCGCGCCCACGTCGGCTTCGTTGCAGACGAAGCCCGACGCAACGATGGGCGGCAGGGCTTTCAGGTCCTGCGGGGCCATGTGCGCAAGCATCGCCGCGGGCATCAGCTGCACCAGGTTGGGATCGCTCTGCTCCAGCGCCTTCACGCTGCGGGGCCAGGTCGAACGGTCGGTGACGAAGACCTTCTGCATGGTCACCATGCCCGCGCGGTTGGCCCGCTGGATGGTCGCCACCCGGGTGGACACCAGGCTGGCCACGCCGATATCGGCCAGGTACTCGACGCCGCCCTTGTCCTGCGACAGGCCTTCGCAGCTGTCGATATTGACGATGGCGAACTTCCCCGCCCGGTTCAGCGCGGCGATCACCGGAGCAAGCTTGCGCAGCTCCACATTGGCGACGATGCCGATCTCGGCGACGCTGCCGACGAAGGTGTTGATCTGCTCAACCCCGTACAGCGTCGCAATGACCGGGTGGCGCGCCAGGCATGCCCCGAATGATCTGTCCATGGTTATCGCTTGCCCTGGTCGTGGGAGAGCTCGTCGCTCAGGCCGAGCTTTCCTGGGTTGAGGATGTTCTGCGGGTCCAGCGTGCGCTTGAGCGCGCGCAGCACCTGGAATCCGCTGCCCAGCGACGCTGCCATGTACGGCGCGCGCAACAGGCCGACGCCGTGGTGGTGGCTGAGAGCCGCATTGTATTTAATCAGCACCGCGTTGGCGGCGTCCCAGGCCTGGCGGTACCACTTGGCGCGGTTCTCCACCTCCACCTCGCCGCGCAGCGAAAAATACAGGCAGGCGCCGTCGACGTAGGCGTGCGATTGGTGCGCCGAGCCGGCCAGCGTGCCCGGCACCGCGTTGATGGCGCTCACCACTTCGTCGTAGATCGCCGGCAGATCGCTCCAGCGGCCCGCCATTTCCAGCGTGTCGGCGACGAAACCCGGGCTGCGCTTGAAGCCTTCGGCGCTCTTGCCGGTGAGATAGCGCGTATCCAGCCACCGTTCGAAGATCGCCGCGCCGTCCAGCTTCTCGCCCAGTTCCTCGCATACGCCTTCGCTGATCTCCATGACCGCGTCCACGATCTGGCGCGCGCCTTCGTCGGCAACCAGCAGCACATTGAGATCCGGACGGTTGAACTGCACGCCGCTTTCCAATTCGTCGTACAGGCGCAGCGCCGCCGGATTCGCGCCGCGCTGCATGATTTCACGGCAGGCATCCAGCCCGATGGCGAAGGTCTTGAAGCCATAGGCGATGGCGCGGCCATAGTCCGGCAGCCGATGCAGCTTCAGGCGCACGCGCACGATGACGCCCAAGGTGCCCTCCGAACCGATGAATATCTGCTGCAGGTCCGATCCCAGCGCGGCGCGCGAATACCCCCCGACCGTGACCAGGCTGCCGTCGGCCAGCACTACGTCCATGCCGAACACCATGTCCTCGATCTTGCCGTAGCGGGTGGACAGCTGCCCCGCGCCGCGGCAGGCGACCCAGCCGCCCACCGTGCTGATGCCGAACGATGACGGCCAGTGCCCCATCGTCAGGCCGTACTCGCCCTGGATGGTCTGCTCGAACACATCGCCGAACATGCCGGCCTCGACTTCCACGATCTGGCTTTCGCGGTCCACGCCGATCAGCCTGTTCAGCTGGCAGACGTCCAGCACGATGCCGCCGCGCACGGGCAACGCCGCGCCCGTCACGTTGCTGCGGCCCGCCGACACGGTCACCGGTATCGCGGCTGCGTTCGCGATGCGCATCACTGCCTGCACCTGCTCGACCGTGGACACCCTGACGATGACCGCCTGCGGCGTCGCGGGCCTGCCAGCGGTCTCCGTCATCATCGAGCCCGCCCACCAGTCGCGGGTCCAGGCGACCACGTCCGCCGTGGCGGTCAGCACCTCGTCCGACACGGCGCGCAGGGCCTGCACGCGCTCGGCGGACACGCTCACCGGATCGCGCTGCAGGCCGGCTTCGGTTCCCGCCTGGGCCACTGTCGCGGCGTAGGCCGGCGGCGTGTGCGCGCCGACCACGTATTTGCCGCGGTTGTAGCCGCGCTTGATGGCTTCTTTACTGATCATTTACTGGTCTCCCATGAGTATGGACTTTTCATGCTTGATGGCGGCGAGGTAGTCGCTGACCTGCCGCGCGATAAGGTCTTCCGGCAATCCGAGCTCGGCCTGCAGTATCTGGCCGACCCGCGCGGCCGCGCGGGCCGACGCGTCGCGCGCCATCAGGCGCGCCCGCATGCGGCGCGACAGCACGTCTTCGACGCTGCCGGCCAGTTCGTGCCGCGCCGCATAGACGACCTCCGCCTCGGTGTAGGGCAAGCCCTCGACGATGGGCGTCTGCAGCGCTGGCGCCTGCTCCATGATGTCGCTGACGAAACGCGCCTCGGTGCCGTAGCGCTCGCCCAGATGCGCAGACAGGCCGCCCGAGGCCACGATGGCCTGCGGGTCGTAGCCCGCGGCGCCCAGCAGATAGGCGCGGCGGGTCTGGCACTTGCCGGTCTTGCCGATGACCTGCTGCGCGGCGTCGATCGTCTGCTCCGCCATGTGGCGCGATGTCGTGAGCTTGCCGCCGACGACCGTGACCAGGCCGTCCTCCGCCACGCGTATGACGTGGTTGCGCTTGATCTCCAGGGTCTTTCCCCCTGGCGGCGCGACCAGCGGCCGGCACCCGGCGATGCTGCCCACGGCGTCCTCGGGGCGCAGGTCCACCTTCAACGCGGACCGGGCGCCCTCCAGCAGGAAATCCAGCTCGCGGCGCGTGCAGTGCACGTCGTCCAGATCGCCTTCGTAGTCTTCATCCGTGGTGCCCAGGTACGACAGGTTGCCCCAACGCGTGATGGTGGCGCGGCGGCTGCGGCCGGGAACGGGAATGGTCACGGTGCAATCGTTGCGCACCTTCAGCCACGGCACGGCCACGTGCACGCCCTTGGCCGGGCGCACGTGCAGCGCCGAGGCGTCGCCCTGCTTCGCGCCGTTCCAATCGCGCAGCCACACGCCCGTCGCCATGACGACCACCCCGGCGCGCGCGCGTATCTCGCGCTGGCCGGCCTGGATGACGACGCCATCGACCTTGCCATGTTCGTTGCGCGTGATTTCCACGGCCTTGGCGTGGTTGACGACGGCCGCGCCATGGAAGGCGGCGGTGCGCGCGACGGCCAGCGTCAAGCGCGCGTCGTCCACGCGCGCATCGAAATACAGGAAGCCGCCCAGCAGCCCCTCTTCCCTGAAGGTCGGGCAATGCGACAGCACCTCGGCCGGCGTCAGCTTCTGGTGCAGGATGCCCTCGCGCCAGCCGCCCGCCACGTCGTAGGTCCACAGCAGGCTTTCAAAAGCCTTGGACAGGCGCTTGTCGAACACGCCATCCTTTTCCAGGATCGGGAAAAGGAACGGCAGCCGCTGCACCAGGTGGCGGGCATTGCGGCGCAAGCGCTGGCGTTCGTGCAGCGAATGGCGCACGAGGCCGAGATTGCCCTGCTCGATGTAGCGCAGGCCGCCGTGCACCATCTTCGAGGATTTGGAAGACGTGCCCGAGGCGAAATCGTCTTTCTCGATGACGGCAGCGCGGTATCCGCGCAGGCTCGCGTCCAGCGCCGCGTAGACGCCCGTGATGCCGCCTCCGACGATGATGATGTCGAAATGCTCGGATTCCAGCCGGTCCAGCTGTTCCTGCCGATTCAGGCGCAAGGGTTCGGTGCGGGTCATTTCAGCCCGGTCCTTCCTGGGCTTTCTCGATAGCCACCCGATCATTTTTCCAAGACCTCCTCTTTTTCCTGCTTGAATTGCCCCGCGTGTTCCAGCTCCGACGCGACGCGCGAATGCCACAGCCCGCGCCGCCGCGCTCTTTCGGCCTCGTCCAGCAGCGGCTCGAATACCGCGTCGGTCACCGTCGTCGTGCGCGCCTCCTGCAGCGAGTCCCACAGCAGGCCCGACGATCCGGCCAGGAACGCCGCGCCGCGCAGGCTCGCGCGGTCGGCCTCCTGCATGCGGCGAATGGGAATGCCGATCAGGTCCGCCTGGATCTGCAGGAGCGCATCGCTGCCGGAGAGCCCTCCGCCCACGACCAGCTCGCGCACACGCACGCCGGACACTTCCTCGTCGGCCTCGATGCAGCTGGCGACCGAATGCGCGATGCCTTCCAGGATGGCGTAGGCCACCTCGGCCTGCGTGGTGGCCATCGACACCCCCGTCAGCGACGCGCGCGCGGCGGCTTCCATCCTGGGGACGCGCAAGCCCGTCAGGGCCGGCACGAAAGTCACCCCGCGCGACGAATCGACGGTGGCCGCCAGCGCGCTGATCTCGCGCGCATCCTTGAACCACTTCAGCTTTTCGCAGACCCAGTTCAGCGCGGAGCCGGTCGTCGCGACGAAAGTCTCGACGGCGAAATGCGAAACGCCGTCCTGGCGGCGCGCCGTCATCGTCAGCGCCCCCTCGAACCGGCCGGAATTCACCGGCGGCTCGGGACCGATGATGAGGTCGACGAAGCTGCCCGTGCCGTGCACGCACATGGCCTGCCCCCGGTCCAGGCAGCCCAGCCCGACGGCGCCCGCGTGCTGGTCGCCCGCGGAGGCCAGGATCGGCACGTCGATGCCCAGCACGTCTTTGCGCGTGCGCCCGAAGTCGTCGGCGTCCTGGCGCAGGCCCGGCAGCAGCTCTGCGGGAAAGCCCAGCGTCGCCAGCCAATCCAGGTAGTAGCGGTGCCCGGCCAGCACATAGGCGCCGGCGGACGTGGCGTTGGTGGGGGTCGTGACGCATGCGCGCCGCTGCGAGAAATGCCACAGCAGCCAGCTGTCGACGGTGCCGAAAGCGAGGCGCCGCTCGCGCCAGGCGTCGGCCACCTGCGGCGTCTCCAGGAGGTGGTGCGCGGCCCAGAGATAGAGCGAACGCACCCCCACCGGGCGCCCCACGTGCGCCAGCAGGGATTGGTCCCATTGCGGCGCCAGGCGGTCCAGTTCGTCCACGTAGCGCGTGTCCTGCCACACCATGGCCGGCACCAGCGCCCGGCCGCTGCGCGTGTCCCACAACACGGCGGTCGCGCGCTGCGTGGCGATGGCCAGCGCGACGATCCGCTGCCCCTCCCGCTGCGACCGCGCGATCGCGCCGCGGCATACCTCGACCGTCTTCTCCAGGATGACGTCGGCGTCCTGCTCGACCACGCCGGGCCGGGGCGTCTGCACCTGCAAGGGCACATACTCGAGGCAAGAGACGTGGCCGTCGGCCGACACCGTCGCCGCGCGGGTGCCGGAGGTGCCCTCGTCTATGGCCAGAATCACGTTATCTGTCGTCATCGCGCGGCTTTTCCGATAGCGGGGTCCAGGGTGGACGGCGCCGCGTCGTCCTTGAATTGCGGGGCGCCGGCCTCGGTATCCGGGTTGATGGTGGTGCGCGTCGGATCCCACCGGATCACGAAGCAGATGATGCTGGCCACCAGGGGAACGATCGACAGGATCAGGAATGTCTTTTCCAGGCCGTAGTTCTCGCGGAAGATGGGAAACACCAGCAGCCCGACCGCCGCGCCGATGGAGCCCAGCGCGCCGATGATGCCGTTCGCACCGGCGCGCAGCTCTCCGCGGAAAGACAGCGACGACAGGCTCTTGCCGTTGGCGCCCGGGCCGCCCGAGTGGAACAGGATGAACAGCGACGGCACGACGACCGCCAGCCACAGGGGCATCCTGCCGTGGAAGGTGCCCAGGATCAGCAGCATCAGGAACACGGCGGCGAACCCGAAGGCCGAGGCGCGCCGCAGGCCGAGCTTGCGGCCGACATAAGGCGACAGAAAGCCGCCGAAGATACCGAAGACGTTGAACACCAGCGCGCCGATCGTCGCGTAGACGAAATCCTTGCCGAACAGCGCCGCGCTGATCAGGGGCAGGTACCAGCCCACGGCGAAGTACTGGATCGATTGGCCGATCTGCACGGTGGCGGCCAGTATCGTGCGGGGCAGGTATACGCCGCGGAAGATCAGCAGCACATTGGCCAGGCCGCGCCGCGCCTGGTTCATGACCGGCACGCGCTCCTCGACGGGCGCGGCGGCGAAGCTCTGCCCGTAGATGCGGGTCATCGCCGCGGCCGCTTCCACGACGCGCTCCTTGCGGGCGAGCCAGATGGGGCTTTCCACCATGTACGTCAGCTGCAGCACGAGGATGACGATGGCGAAGATGGCGGTGGCCGCGACCGAGTAGCGCCAGATCGAATCGCCCACGTCCCACGAGAAAAACAGCAGCGCCAGCAGCAGGTTCGTGCACACGGCCGTGTACCACATGCCCTGCCAGGTATTCAGGCGGCTCTTGAGCTTGACCGGCGTGAACTCCGCCAGGACCGCCATCGCGATGGCGAAGTCGATGCCATAGGCGGCGCCCACGAAGAAGCGGCCCGCGAGAATGACCTCGAACGACGGCGCAAACACCACGAGCACGGCGCCGATCACGGCCAGCAGCTTGGCGAGGATCAACGGCCGGATGCGGCCCCACCGGTCAGCCATCCACCCGCCGATCGGGTTGAAGGCGATCGCGACCCAGGAGGCGAACGACGTCATCAGCGCGACCTGCTTCGCCGTGAGCGCCAGGTCGCGCGTCATCGGGCCCAGGCCCGCGCTCAGCGCCGAGTTCGCGAATGCGTCGAGAAACAATCCGCCCAGCGCGAGCCACCAGATGAGGCCTGCCCTGCCCGCGATGCCCGGGCGCGAATCGATGAAGGCGATGACATCGTCGATGCCACGTATTTTGACGGTCGATGATTGCACTGTTGTCTCCTCTTGGAATTATTTCTGTAAGAGGTCGACGCAACGTGCACGCGATAAAAGACCATCTTACAGATGGTCTTTTATCTAGATCTGTGCGGTGACTTTATGGACTATCGCAGGGAGTGTCAAGGAGGAAAAACACCAAGACTCCATCGCCCCTGAAGAACGCGTCCGCCGCCCCCGCCCGCGCATCGGCTTGCAATATATATTTAAACAGGCACACTACGGCCCATTCGAACAGTACGGCCCTGCCACGCAGGGCCACATCCGGCCGGCCGCGCACAGCCCGCGGCCGCGTCCGCGGTAGGAGTGCGCGCGGTGTCTGATGTCCAGGACATGAATCCTCTTCATCAAAACAAGCGGGTGCCGTCTATCCATGACGCAGCACGGCCCGCTGCCGCCTTGCCGTCCGCCTCCGCCCCGCACAACATCCCAAGCGCGATTGCGTCCGCCGCCATGCGGTAGCGACTAGACGCGGCCGTTCCCTGCGGAACCGGCCGTCCGGCTCTCTCTCCCCCTCTTTTCCCGTTTCCTGTCTTTCGCGGCCGAATGCGCCGCGAGGACTTTCTTCGTGCGGACCCGTCAAGAGGCCGACACACCCATCGACCGACTCAAGGAGCGTCACATGCGGTTAATCACCGACCAGGAACTCAGCACCATGTCCACCGAAAGCAAGCGCCGCCGGCACCAGGAACTGGATCGCAAGCTTGTCGTCGCCAGCCAGCGCGGCTGGTCGTGCGCGCACCGGATAGAGGCGAGCCGCGCCAAGGTGCACGCCGCCATCCAGCGGGATATCGAGCAAGGCCGCGATACGCAGGTCCGGACGGAAAAGCGGCGGGGACGAGGCGCGAACCGCGCATCGAACTAAGCCGGCCGGCCCGGATGGGAGCGCGGCGGCTGGCCGCAGATCGTGTTCCCGTCCGGGCCGCCGCTCGACCAGCGCTCCACGTCCCGGATCAGGTATTGCAGGAACTGCGCGTAGGCCCGGTCCAGCGCCCGTATCCAGGCGGCGTTGTCGTGCCTGGCGCAAGAGGCGCGCACGGCACAGTTCAGCGTTTCGGCCAGATGGCCGATCGTCGCGCCCGACATCCGGAAACAGATGGGGGCTTGGCAGGAATGCCGATGGGCGTGGCGCAGCGCATTGTCGCGCGCTTCCGCCGTGGCCTGGGTATCGGCCACGTCCCGCAGCAACGCATTCAGCATTTCGCACCAGTCGGCCAGCAGTTCATGCACGGCTCACCTCGCAAGGAACGCGAATGGACAGTCAGTTTCCGGGTGTGTGCAGCACGGCGAATCCGGGCACGTCCCCGTCCGCGGGGAGCGCCAGTTGCAGCTAACGCATGGGCGCCGCCCGATCAGGCTGGCGCCGGCGGCCTGCCCGCGATCACGCCATGGGGGGCCGAAGAGCGCGACGATATAGCAAAAAGGGCTTGTTTCGCACTGGCGTATACCCTAAACGGCGGGGTGCGGCGCAATGATTCGACATGCAGACCCGATCCGAAAAGAAATCCACGGCCGTCGGCAGGCCGGAGCGAACGGAACGCCTCCATCTCCGCCTAGAACGTCATCCTGAAACCCGCGGTGGCGGTAACGACATAGCTGCCGGAGAAATCGACATCGGCATCGACCTCGCCGTATAGGGCATAGCGGGATCCCCAGCCGTAATTGGCCCCCACGCCCAGGCTGCCCCAGGTGCGCGACATGCGGCTGGCTACCGGCACTCCGGAAACCTCTATCCGCGTCCCATCCAGGAATTCATGCTTCAGGTTGACGGCGCCATAGAGGCTCGATCCCTGGTCTGCGCCGGCCGCGCGCCAATCCGGCCTGTAGTCCAGCGCGATGCCGACGCGGCCCAGCAAGCTGTCGCCCTTGGCGTCTTCGACGCGCGCGCCGAATTTGTCGCTGAAGCGGTCGAAGCGGGTCGATGCATACGTCAGCTGCGCCTGCGGGACCAGGGCCAGCCCCTCCCGCAATCCGAAAGCCTTGCCCGCCTCGATGCCAAGTCCGTAGCTGTGCGCCTTGCGGCCATTCTCCAGCTTGCCCGCCGATCGCGAGTTCAGGCTGCTGTCGAACCACGTCGCCTGGGCCTGGGTGTCGATGTAGACGCCGTCCCTGCCGTACCAGGTGAGCGTCGGCGTCAGGCCATAGGCGGTGGTATCGATCGTGCCGTTGCCATACGCCGACGACACGCGCGTGTCGGCCTTGCCGTAGTGCACGGCCAACCCGCCCACCAGGCGGGAACCGCCTTGCTCGCCGGCCAGGATACGGTCGACGCCGAATTGCGCCTTCCAGCTGTCGATGTCCTGGCGTTCGCCGGTGGTGGAAGCGGAAGGATCGAGCCGGCCCGTCGCGCCCTCCACGCGGCTCCATATGCCGTTGCGGCCGGCGTCCGCCGGGTCATACAGGCGATTGCCGACCCGCTGGCGCAAGGTGGGAAGCTTGCTCAAGTGAAGCAGTGTGTTGGCGTAGGCTTCATAGACCGGCACGCCCGGCTGATAGAGCAGAGGCTGGCCGGCGTCCGGCGAACCGCCTGTGTCTTGCGGCGGACCGGGATCGGTCAGGGACGACCTCAGATACCAACCGCCGTCGGCGGGATCCTGCTGCAGCACATAGCCATAGGCGCCGGCCACCAGCGCCGGACGCCCGTCGATGACGTAATCGCCGTTGGCCAGGTTGAATTGGCCCGCCGAGACCCCATTGACCTGCACGACCTGAATGCCCCGCTGGGTCAACGCGCCAGCGCCTCCCATGTTCTTCACCGTGACCGGTGTCGTGCCGGAGCTGGCGCCGGTGATCACCAGCTTATCGGTCGGCGAATCGTCGGCGCCAAGCTGCGTGCGGATTTCCAGGCCGCCGCCCTGGGCCGTATAGTCGCCGGCGATCGTCAGGGTGCCGAAGCCGCTGCGCGGGCCGGGCGCGATGACTCCCTTGTTGACCGTCGAGCCGACCCGTCCCGTGCCGGTCATCCGCGCCCCCGCAAGCACATTCACGGGCCCGCCCAGGATGCCATCGACCTGCAGCGTGCCGGCCTGGATATCGGTGTTGCCCGTGAACGCCGAGCTGTCGCCCGAAAGCGTCAGCGTCCCCGCCCCCAGCTTGTTCAGGCTGGACGTACCCGAAAAGGCCGTCGCCACGCCCACTTCATGGGCATTCGTGTCAAACCAGGCGCCGCCGCCTCCCACCGCCTGCGTGGCGAAGCCCTTCAGGAAGTCGGTCTCATTGCGGTTGGCGCGCAGGATGCCGCCGTCCAGGTTGAGCGCCGCGTTGCCCGGGCCCTTGATGACGGAACCTGTTTCGAGCACGCCGCGGCCGCTGGCGTCGCCGGTCAGGTTCAGCGTTCCGGAGGAGCCGCTTTCGAGGGCGATCCAGGCGTCTCTGGCGACGCCCACCAAGCCGCCTTTGGCGATCGTCAGCACGCCGTCGCCGCCTGAGCCGATTTGGATGCGGTCGGACGCCGTGAGCGTCGACGTCTCGGCCGTCCCGCTGGACACGGTCACCGTGCCGACGCCTCCCGGATTCATCCCGATGTAGATCGATGCCGCGGAAGCCGGCCCGCTCGGCCCTTGTGTATGAACGGTCGCGCCGTCCTGGATATTCAGTTCCCCAGTGCCCTCGAAACCGACGTAGATATTGTTCAGCGGGTCCCAGAGGGTTTGCGGGCCCGATACCGTAACGCGTCCATCGCTGCCGGCGAGCCAGCCGATCATGCCCTGGCCGCTATGCACGGCGCCGCCATTGTCGATCCGCAGCGTTCCGCTGCCGCTCGCGCCGACCTGGAACGAGTAGACCGTGGAAAGTTGCCAGACTGAGCCGATACCGGAAACGGTTACGTTTCCGGTGCTGCCGCCATCGACGCCGATAGCGGCGGACTGTCCTTGCGCCAAAGCCCCGTCGAGCACCCAGAGCGTGCCATTGCTGCCCGATCCACTGCCGATATGGACCGGCGCCTGACTCGTCCAGGTCGACGCCGCGCCGCCGGCGTCACGGCCCGTCACCGTCAAGGTACCGACTCCGCCATTGGAATTGCCGACCACACCCCAATCGTTGACCACCGTGCCGCCGGCGCCGATGGTCAACGTCCCGGTGGACGAATCTCCGACGATCAGGTCACCCCCGACCACCCAGTGAGGACTCTGAATCCCGGACGAAACATCGCCCACACCAACGACGGATTGGGCATACGCGGAATAGCTGCAGTTCGCCGCATACAAAAGGAAAATCGCCTGGCTTACCCGCCCCGCGCGATGACAATTCCTGCCGACCATGACGACTCCTCACCAAGTAGAGGCGAAATATATAGGGTCAATACGGCACCGTGCACGGATTTTTAATAGGGGTTTACGCACAGGCCGCAGGAGCGCCGTTGCGTAGAAGGCGGAACGCCGCCGGATATCCCTAGTGGCAAAACCGGCGGGCGGCCCGGGGCCGAAGACTGCGAATTATTGCTGTTTTGCAGTCAACCGGCGCCCAGCGGCCCCGCCAAACCGTTGATTTGAAAGGCTTTGAATCGGCCCATCAACGATTCTCAATAAGTTGGTGCGAAGGAGGGGACAGAAAACTCTAGCATTGGCGCGGTCTCTGAGTCGTGTGGCGTAAATTTGGCGTGGCCGATGGCGTCTTTTCGTCCGACATTTCAACCAACTGGATAGCCGTGCGC